>Ga0335081_10000283_pt1 | contig 95071 bp, 96 predicted proteins | sample Lox_Sample_35_FD_206713 | JGI IMG/M metagenome (GOLD analysis project Ga0335081, IMG submission 206713) | Soil microbial communities from Loxahatchee National Wildlife Refuge, Florida, United States - Lox_Sample_3.5 | ecosystem: Environmental > Terrestrial > Soil > Wetlands | place: USA... | reverse complement strand
AGCAGGCGACCAAGCTCGCGCGCATGATGGTGACGCGCTGGGGCCTGTCCGACGCGCTCGGCACCGTCGCCTACGGCGAGAACCAGGAAGAAGTGTTCCTCGGCTATTCGGTGGCGCGCCAGCAGAATATTTCCGAGGCCACCGTGCAGAAGATCGACTCCGAGATCAGGCGGCTGGTCGAGACCGGCTACGCCGAGGCGCAGCAAATCCTCACCGAAAAGCGCGCCGATCTGGAAACGCTGGCCAAGGGCCTGCTCGAATTCGAAACGCTGACCGGCGACGAGATCAAGGACTTGCTGATGGGCAAACGGCCGGTACGCGAGTCGGTGATCGAGCCGGCGGCGCCGCGGCCCTCGACCGTGCCCACCGCCGGCGCCGGCCGCAATCGCCCGCGCCCCGAGCCCGGCCCGCTGGAGCCGCAGCCGCAGGGGTAAGTATCATCCTCACTCATGAGGTGACAACCGAGTGCGCAGCGGGGACGTCAGCTATGACCCAGACGGCAAGGGACATCCTCGATCGCGTCAACTCCTGGCCCCAGGAAGACGTCGACGAACTCGCCGAAATGGCGCGCGCTATCGAAGCGCGTCGAACCGGTCGTTACGATGTCACGCCGGACGAGGAAGCGGCGATCCGCGAAGGACTGGCTGAACTCGATCGCGGCGAGTGGACCAGCGAGGAAAACATGAGGGCCTTCTGGCAGCGCTGCGGCGTTCTATGATCGTCCGCTACAGCCCGCGTGCGACCAGAGACCTCGAAGCCATTCGCGAATACCTTGAAAAACACAGTCCGCGTGGCGCCTTCAACGTGCTAACGGCGATCTATGCGGCGGTCGAGTTTGTGCGCCGACACCCGGCGGCACCGCAATTGACAAATGTGCCCGAAGTCAGAGCGAAGATCGTTCATCGCTATCGTTTCAAGATCTTCTATCGGGTCGTGCCGGCCGACAATGCGATTGAGATCGTCCATGTAAGGCATACTTCTCGCCGCCCGTGGTCGGGCAGTGACTAACAGAACGCGGCCTTCGTAGTCGCTCATGGCTTTGGGCTGCCACCCACGTCATAATGGGCCTCGTTGCGAGCTATCGCGATGGACCCGACCTGAACATGCGCCAGATGATCTTGATCGGCTTTCTGCAGGCGCAGAATTGCACCAATCATCCGAGCTCGTGGCGCCATCCCGACTCGCGCACCGATTCGTGGTCGGCGGATTTCTACCGGCACATTGGCCGCGTGCTAGAGGAAGGAAAATTTCATCTCGGCTTTTTCGATGACCGGCTGTCGATGCCCGACATGTACGGCCGCGACCACGCCCACACCGTCCAGTACGGCATCCGCTGCGTCAAACTCGATGCCGTCACCGTGCTCACCGTGATGGGCATGGCGACGCAGCGGCTCGGGCTCGGCGCCACCTATTCGACCAGCTATTACGAGCCGTTCCACGTGGCGCGCGTATTCGCCACGCTCGACCTGATGAGCGGCGGGCGCGCCGCCTGGAACGTCGTCACCTCGCTCAACGACGGCGAGGCGCAGAACATGGGGCGCGACGAGGTTTTGGACCACGACCTGCGTTACGACCGCGCCGACGAGTTCATGGAGATCGTGCTCGGCCATTGGGATAGCTGGGACGACGATGCCATCGTGCAGGACAAGCAGACGGGCCTGTTCGCCAAGCCCGACAAAGTGCATCGGCTCGACTATGAGGGCCGATTCTTGCGCTCGCGCGGGCCGTTCACGGTGCCGCGCTCGGCGCAGGGCCATCCGGTTCTCATCCAGGCCGGCTCGAGCGGCCGCGGCCGCCGCTTCGGCGCGCGCTGGGGCGAGGTGATCTTCGTCGCCTATCCGAATGCTGAGATCGGCAAGCGCGATTACGCGGCGTTCAAGGCCGAGGTGGCGCGCGCCGGCCGCGATCCGGCGCATGTCCACATCACACAGCTCATCAACACCGTAGCGGCCGCAACCAAAGCCGAAGCCGAGGACAAATGGGCGTTAATCGACAAGCTCCCGCTCGAGATCGACGCGCTGTCGCTGCTGTCGGAGGCGCTCAATTTCGATTTTGCCACGAAAGCCATGAACGAACCTTTCACCGACGAGGAATTGGCCGGCATGTCCGGCTTGCAGGGTATTCGCGACCGCGTCCTGCAAGCGTGCGGTGCCGCGAACAAAAATCCGACGGTGCGCGACTTCATCCGCATCAGCGGCCGCGGCCGCGCGCACAACCCGCTGGTCGGCGGGCCGAAAGAAATCGCCGACGCGTTCGAGCAATGGTTTTTTGTGCCGGCCTGCGACGGCTTCGTGCTCTCCGCCACCCACGTGCCGGGCGCGTACGAGGATTTCGTGCGCTTCGTCGTTCCCGAACTGCAGCGCCGCGGCCTGTTCCGCAAGGATTTCGTCGGCACGACGTTGCGCGAGAATCTCGGCTTGCCGGTGCCGGCCATCGGCGCCCGGCCGAGACCGCGCGCGCCCGCGATCTAGCTTCAATCGAGCTTGATGTCGGCAGCGCGGATGACCTTGTGCCACTTCGTGTGTTCGGCGGCGATGAAAGCGGTGCATTGCTCCGGCGTCATGACCATCGGTTCGACGCCAAGATCGGCGAGGCGCGCCTTGGCCGCGGGTTCTACGAGCGCCGTATTGATCGCCGCATTGAGCTTGCCGACTATGGCGGCAGGCGTGGCCTTCGGCGCGGCAATGCCATACCAGCCGATCGCCTCGTAGCCGGGCACGAATTGGGCTGCCGTCGGCAGTTCGGGCAGCGCGTCGAGCCGCGACTTCGTGGTGACCGCAAGCGCGCGCACTTTGCCCGCCCGAACAAACTCCATCGATTGCGGGATAGGATTGATGACGACCTGTACCTGACCGCTGATCAGATCGGGCATGTAATTGGTACGATACGGCACGTGCACCATGTCGATGCCAGCCATCATCATGAACAGCGTGCCGAAAATGTGCGATGAGGTGCCAATGCCGCCCGAGGCCATGTTGATCTTGCCCGGATGGGCTTTGCCGTAGGCGATGAATTCCGGCACCGTCTTGGCCGGCAACGAGTTGGTCACGAGAATGACGTAGGGCGCGTTGGCGATTGATGCGATCGGCGCAACGTCACGCATGAAGTCGAAGCTCAGATTGCGGTAAAGCGAGACGTTGAGTACGTTCGTCAGCACGTCGAGAAGAATCGTGTAACCATCCGGCGGCGCCTTCACCACAAGCTCGGTGCCGATGTTGCTGCCGGCACCGGGTCGGTTCTCGACGACGAATTGCTGTCCGAGTTGCTCGGAAAGCCATTGCGCGGCAAGGCGCGCGATGATGTCGGGCGCGCTGCCGCCGGGAAAGGGCACGATCATGCGCACCGGTCGCGCCGGATAAGCCTGGGCGCAGGCGGCGCGCGGCAGCATTGTGCCCGCCGCAACGCCCGCCGCGAAGGCGCCTAGCGCATGTAGGAATTGTCGGCGCGCAAATCGCATGGCGTCCTCGCTGCCATCACAATCGCTTATCGGTGAGCGGAGCGCAATCCGCGGCGGCGTCTCCAGGCTCGCCTGCCTTGGCCGGCGAATTATGCCAGTATGGTTGTTTCCCGCGCGGCGTCTTGCGCTCGCATCGCCGATCGGAAAGTGGAATGGCGCAAAACACCAAACAGCTTTTCCTCGAGGATTTTACGCCCGGGCAAATCTTCGCGGGCGCCTCGCGGCACGTCAGCGAAGACGACGTGCTGGCTTTCGCCGCGCTCACCGGCGATCGGCATCCGATCCATTACGACGACGACTACGCCAAGGCGACGCGGTTCGGCCGGCCGATCGTGCACGGCCTGCACCTGATGGCGCTGACCGCGCTCGGCGCGGCGCCGCTGTCCGAGCAGCTCGAAGCGTCGATGGTCGCGATGCTGGGCCAAAGCGCTTCGTTCCAGCGGCCGGTATTCAAGGACGACCTGGTGCGCTCGCAATTCGAGATCGAAAGCGTCGAGTCGCGGACCGATCGAGATTGGGGCACGCTCACGCTAAACGTCATGCTCATCAATCAACGCGACGAGATCGTACTCGAAGGCCGGCACATTTACCGTATTCGTCGGCGCGCCAGCGCCGCGCGGGGAGGGGAGTGATTTGGCCAAGCCGAGCTATGCCGAGGCGGTGCGCGGCTTCGATTGGAGCGCGGTGCTGCGCGATCTCGGCTGGCGCGATGGCGAACCCATCAATCTCGGCCACACCATCGTTGATCGCCACGCCGATAGCGAGCGCATCGCGCTGCAATGGGTCGGCAAAGACGGCGCGACGGCGACGGTGAGCTACCGCGAGTTGCGTGCGCTGAGCAATAAAATCGCCAATCTGTTGCGCTCGCTCGGCGTGCGCAAAGGCGACCGCGTCGCCGGCGTGCTGCCGCGGGTGCCGGAAACCATTGCGGTGATGATCGGCGCATGGAAGGCGGGCGCGGTCTACGTGCCGGTATTCACCGGCTTCGGCCAGGACGCCATCGCCTTCCGCTTGCGCAACTGCGGCGCCAAAGTCGCTTTCACGCATGGCGATTATCGCAACCGCGTGCCTGACGCGGATCAGGTCGCGGTGGTGACGATTGCCAGCACCGATGGTGCCGGCCCGCGATCGGCCGACGTCGATTTCCGGCAGGTGATGGCCGCCGAAAGATCCGATGCTTTTGATCCCGAGCCGTGCAGCCGCCGCGATCCGGCAGTGATCCTCTATACCTCGGGATCGACCGGCGAGCCGAAAGGCGTCGCTATCGCCGCCAATTTCTTGGCCGCGACGCGGCCTTACATGAAATTCGGCGTCGATCTCCAACCTGACGAGCTGTTCTGGCCGACCGGAGATCCCGGCTGGGGTTACGGCTTTGTTTGCTATCACGCCGCGCTCGCCGTCGGCGTCCCGGTTCTCAGCTATGAAGCGACGCCGACGCCGCGGGATTTTCTCGCCTTCCTGCAGTATCGGTGCGTCAGCAACGTGGCCACCGTGCCGACCTTGCTGCGCGGCGTGATGGCGCTCGGTTTAAAGGAGCTTAAGCGCTACGATCTTTCTCTGCGCGCGATCAGCAGCTGCGGCGAGCCGCTCAATTCCGAAGTCATCCGCTTCTTTCAGGAAGGCCTCGGGCTTACCCCGCGCGACCACTTCGGCTCAAGCGAGAACGGCTTGCCGCTCGGCAATTTCAACGCGCTCGATGCCGAGCTGAAGCCCGGCTCGATGGGACTGCCGATGCCCGGCTTCGCCATGGCCATCGTTGACGACGACGGTCGCGAGCTGCCGCCGGGTGCAGTCGGTCACTTGGCGCAGCGGCCGAGCGAGCAGGGCCTTTACGCGCTCGGCTACTGGCAAGACCCCGTGCGCACGCGGCTTTTGTTCCGCCACGGTTTTATCATCGCCGGCGATCTGGCGCAGCGCGACAACGCCGGATATTTCTGGTTCGAGGGCCGTGCCGACGACGTCATCAAAAGCTCGGCTTATCGCATCGGCCCGTTCGAGGTAGAAAGCGCCATCCTGCATCATCCCGCGGTGGCCGAGGCCGCGGTGGTCGGTAAGCCCGACGCCCGCAAGGGCCACATTGTCAAGGCGTTTGTGACGCTGCGCTCCGAAGCAACGCCGGGGCCGGCTCTTACCAAAGAAATCCAAGACATCGTCCGACGCATGGTCGGTGATCATGCCTATCCGCGCGAAGTCGCTGTCGTGGACAGTTTGCCGAAGACCGAGTCAGGAAAAATCCAACGCTTCAAATTGCGCGCCGCACAGTAAGAGGAAAACATGCCGATCTATCAGGCGATCAAGCCCGGCTATTGGCCGGACGCGCTGACGTTTTCACCCGCGGTACGCGTCGGCAATCTTCTATTCATCTCCGGCACGACCGCGGTCGGCGACGATCTCGCCATCGTCGGCAAGGGCGATATCGCAGCGCAGACGCGATTCATTTTCGAGAAATTCAGCCGCATATTGCAGCAAGCCGGCGCCTCGTTCGACAACATCGTCGAGACCACCGAGTATTTTCTCACCCTGGACGATTACAAACGCACGGCCGCGGTGCGCCGAGAGTTCTTCAAAGGGCCGCCGTACCCGGCGGCAACCGGTGTCCTGGTTGCCGGGCTCATCCGCAAGGATGCGCTGATCGAGATCAAGGCGACGGCCATTCTCAGCCCAAGCGCAAGATGATTTTAGGTCGATAAGCGTTTTTGACTTACTGCCTCGCCGAGCGAGGGGGAGAACGCGGCATAGCCGCTGATACCTGGGCTTTGATCGCCCGGCGCAGCGCGATAGTCTGCCGGCAAATGGCAGGGAGCATGAAATGAGCCGCAAGAAAATCGTCATCGTCGGCGCGGGCGCGGTCGGCGGCTATACCGGCGCCCATATGGTTGCGGCCGGCGAGGACGTGACCTTCATCGATCCGTGGCCGGCCCATGTCGAGCACATGCGCGCGCACGGCTTGCGCGTCACGCACGCGATGAAGGAGCCGGAATTTTCCGTGACGGTGCGCGCGCTGCATGTCACCGACGCGCAGGCGCTGGCCAAGGAGCAGCCGGCCGATATCGCGTTTGTCTGCATGAAGTCGTACGACACCGCCTGGGCCACCATGCTGATCGCGCAGTATCTGGCGCCCGACGGCTACGTGGTGTCGCTGCAGAACTGCATGAACGAAGCGACCGTCGCCGGCGTGGTCGGCTGGGGCAAGACGCTCGGCTGCATCGCGAGCTCGATCACGGTCGGCCTGCCGGAGCCGGGACACGTGCATCGCGGCGCCGCCAAGCACGGCGCGGCACATACGGTGTTTCGCACCGGCGAGGTGCACGGCCGCATCACGCCGCGCGCCGAGGAAATCTGCCGCCTGGTCGGTTACGCCGACAGCGCCAAGGTGACCAACAATCTGTGGGGGGAGCGCTGGTCGAAACTCGTTACCAACGCCATGCAGAACGGCCTGTCGGCCTGCACCGGGCTTGGCGGCGGCGACATGCTCAAGAGTGAGCCGATCCGCCGTTTTGCGGTGCGGCTCGGCAGCGAAGCGATCCGCGTCGGCCAGGCGCTCGGCTACGCGCTCGAGGACATTCTCCACCTCGAGCCGGAGACGATCGCCCGCGCCGGCGAAGGCGACGAGGCGGCGATGCGCGCCTGCGACGAGCAGCGCTTCAAGGATGCCGGGCGCACCGCGTCCGGCCAGCGCCCGTCGATGGGCCAGGACATGCAAAAAGGCCGCCGCACCGAGATCGAGTTTTTGAACGGGCTTGTGGTGCGCGAGGGCGAGAAGCTTGGCCTCGCCTGCCGCGCCAATGCGGTGCTCACCGAGCTCGTCAAGCGCGTCGAAAAGGGCGAGCTGAAAGCCGATCCGCGCCACATCACCGAGCTGCGGCTGAATTGAACTGCAGGCGGAGGAGTCCGCTATTCGATCTTGGTGTCGCGCAAGGCGAAGTTTCGGGTGGCGCTAACCGTCCCAGGCCTGCACCGCCGTTTGCCGAACGATCTTGCCGTTCCTGATTTCCAGCATCGCCGCGCAGAACACTTTGGCGCCGTCCGGATAGGTGCAGGCCTGGGTGAAGGCAAGCTCTTGGCCGTTGCTGACGCCGGCCTCGATACGATGCGTCATCGCCCGGCCGCAGACATCGTCGTAATAGGCGGCGATCGCCTGCCGGCCTCTCAGCTCGCGCGGCTTGCTGGGCGGATTATCGTGATCGATGATTCGGAGCAGCGCGTCGTCGGCGTAAAGCCCGATAAGCGCCTTGGCATCGCGCGCCTCGATGGCGCGCTTTAGTTCGGCAATGGAGACTGCATGGTCGAGTGTGGTCATGACGGTTCTCTCCATGAGCATGCGTGGCCCTTTCGCTTGCGAGGTTTAGGTGGGTTACGCGAACTGGCATATACGCAGATCGGCGTATGACTTTTTGATTGCGCCATCCGCGCGTCCGCTACGCCGCTGCTGCGGCGTGCCGATCGGCGGCCGCCAAGGCGCACACCGCCGCTGCGGTCCGGGTCTCGACCCCAAGCTTCTGAAAGATGTGCTCGAGATGCTTCTGCACTGTGCGCGCGCTGATGGCGAGAATGATGGCAATTTCGGCATTGGTCTTGCCGGCGGCGACCAGCGCGAGAATCTCGCGTTTGCGCTCGGTCAGGGACAGTTGCGCGAGCTGCCGGGCGCTCAATTCCGTGCGCTCGCTTTTCATCAGCAGAAATCCGGCGGACGTGTCTTCGGGATCGGCAACGAAGTGAACGGTCAACTTGGCGCCGAGCCGCGACATGGTGAATTCGTGGCCGCAGGTGAGCGCCGGTCGTACGAGCCCCCAGTCGCGGCTGGCCGAGAACCATTCGGACAGCTTGGCCGGCAGGCGCGTGCCGCGGCCCGGCGCGCCGTCGGCAAAGAACTGCTTGAACAGGCTCAACGCTTTGGGCGGCGCTTCGAGGATGCGCCCGCTCGTGCTCAGGCGCATCATCTGCCAACCACCGTCGGTCGCCAGATCACACATGCGCTTCAGTCCGACGCCGGCCTCCTCGCAAGCCACGATATTGCGGTAGATCGAGGCGAGCGGCTGGCGCACCACATCGAGCACGGCGCGCTCGGCGTTCCTGAAATCGGAACGGCTACGGTTGAATACAACGCTGATGACATTGGCGCTGTCGATCCACAGCGGCAGCGCCATGACGTAATTAATGCCGATGCGGCGGTAGTAATCGGCATGAAGCGCCGAGTTGCGGAAGTCGGCGCCGTCGGCGCAATCGGAGATGCGCTGGGTCGGACCGCCCGGATTGGCGCCGTGGAAGCGAACCAGCGGGTGCTCGCGGAAGTGCTGGTCGAAGGCGGCACGATCGGCGTCCGACAAGGTCTCGCCCCGGCGGCCGATGACGCTGCGGCTGCCGTGCTCGAGATCGCAGATGCTCAGTGTCGTCAGTTCCGAGGCAACGACGCTGGTCAACCGCTCGAGCGCGGCAACGACGAACGAGCGGGAGCCCGCCCTCTCCTCAGCGAGGGATTGCAACACGCCGATTGCACTGCGCAGGTCGCTTTCTCTCAGATCGCCTTGCGTCGCGGTCATGAGACGATCCCAACTCAGGCGTTGACGCCTTGCAAAGCAGAGCAGCCGGACTTCGCCTCTACCAACTAGTAAGTAACTTGTCAACTGATTGGTAAAATCCTATGGTGAGCTGCTGCAGCGTTCGATTCGATTGGAAAAGCCGAGGGATATCAGTTCGATGCAGGGCAAAGGGCGCAACGGGGGTACGCCGCAGCGAATCCTGGATATTGCCGAGCGCTTGATGCAGGTGCGCGGCTACAATGGCTTCAGCTACGCCGACGTTGCGGAAACACTGCACCTCACCAAGGCGAGCCTGCACTACCACTTTCCCAGCAAAGCGGAGCTTGGCCGGCGCCTGATGGAGCGCTACACGCAGAATTTTCTTGCGGCCCTCGCTGCGATCGATGGAACGAGCACGTCGGCCCGGCAAAAGCTCGAGCGCTACGTCTCGATCTACTCCGAAGTTCTCGCCAACAACCGCATGTGCCTGTGCGGCATGCTGGCCGCCGAATATGCGACGCTGCCGAAGTCGGTCAAGGCCGAGGTCACGCGCTTTTTCGATGCCAACGAGGCCTGGCTTGCGGCGGTCATGGAGTACGGCGCGCGAAGCGAAGGTTTGAAGCTCGCAAGCCCGCCGGCCGAGGCCGCGCGCCTGATGATTGCCGCGCTCGAGGGGGCAATGATGCTGGCGCGCTCTTACGGCGAGGCTGCCCGCTTCGATCGCGTCGGGCAGCGCTTGCTGGCCGACATTGCGGCCGGCTGATTGCTATCGCCGGCAGGCAGCATCGCCTATTTGAGTGTGAGCACGACCTCGCCCGAAACGGCCTCGGTAACGCCTAGCGAGCCACCGAGTTCTTCAAGCGCATGCCTGAAAGTATCGAGCGTGCCGATCATGCATGGGCGCGCATCGGCCAACGTTTTCTTGTCGAGCCACTCGCCGACCAGCACATAGCTGCGTTCCCCAGTCTTGATGATGAAACCATGGGCCAGTCCGGGCCAAGCGGCCTTTCCGGCGCGATGCGCGTCGAGAAAGGTCTCGTCCATGCCTGGCTTGACGCGAAACCGTACAACGTTGGCAGCCGTCATGACGATACCCTCTTGGTTTGAGCCATGAGCGCTCCAGGGACGCTCAACAGCGACTGGCTATGAATGGTTATGCCTCGCCGCCGCGTAGTCGAGCATGCCTTGAAAATCCACGACGACGGCGGCCTCGTCGCCGATCACCCAGGCATCGTGGCCGCTCGGCAGCAACGATACGTCGCCGGCGCGGCAGTCGAACTCGGCGCCATCGTCCATCCGGATGCGCAGCACGCCGGCGACGTGGTACTGAAAATGCGGCGCTTCACAGCTCTGCGTCTTGGCAATGGGCTGGACTGACGTGGCCCATCGCCATCCCGGCTCGAACACCGCGCGCCCTATCGTGGCGCCGCCGACATTGATGAGCTCTAGCCGGCCTTTCGGAAACTCGCGCACCTCGTCGGGCACGCCGAAGCTTTTCAGTTCAGCCTCTACCTTCGATGCGACATCCAGCGCAGCCATGGTCTGCTCCCTTGTTTGTTACGGCAATGGAACAGGACTAAAGCAGTGGCCCGTCGAGCTGCGAATACGCAACTTGGCGTATGCGAAAGCTTTCACTCTTTGGATAAAGCTCTGCTCCGCATCAGCGATCTTCCGTCTGCCGTGCGACGACCGCGTTTGCTTCCCTGATGGCGCGGCCTTCGTCGCCGGTTCGTTCCAACGCTTCGTTGGCGACCTTGGCCCAAAGCTCTTGCAAAGCCGGCGTTGTCGCCTTGCGTGTGTGCCTTGCGGCGTCACTCGGTGTCCACGGCATCCGATCGGGCTTCCTTAATCGTTGGCATTTTCGGGTCACTCATCCGCGCGCAACCGTCACCGTGTAACGCGCGACCGGTTCGTTGAAGATATAGGGCGGGTTGAGCGCAGGCGAAACCCACCGTTGCGCAGCGAGGATGCACCTGAACTCAGGCAGCGGCGGGCGCCGCGGAGCTCTCGGCGACTCGCGTAAATGCCCGGACCAGCGCGGTTTCGAGTTTGTTTCCCATGTCCTGCAGGATCGCAAACGCGCGGGTAGGCGGCATCGGCTGTTTGTAAGGCCGATGCTCGATCAAAGCCGCGTAGATATCGCAGATCGTCGTCAGCCGCACGAGATCGCCGATTTGCGAGCCGGACAAACCGTCCGGATAACCGCTTCCGTCCAGCAACTCGTGATGCCGAAGGACGACCTCGAGGATTTCCGGCTCGTAGCCGCCCTGCTCGCGCAAAATCCCGTAACCGATTCCAGGGTGGGTGCGCATGACGGTGAGCTCTTGCGGGTCCAAACGGCCTGGTTTGTTGAGGATCGGTAATGGAATTTTCGCCTTGCCGAGGTCGTGCAGCAGCGCGCCCCTGACCAGACGTTCCTGATCGTTGGCCGAAACACCGAGACTTCTGGCAAACGCGGCGGCCAGGCCGGTCACCAGCATGCAGTGCTGATACGTGGCGTTATCGTAGGTCCAGACGATGTCGAGCCAGCGGCGGATGCCGCGGTCCGCGACTGTCTCGACGACCGAGCTTGTGGCGTTGTCGACCGCGGCCCGCGTGAAGTTTTCGCCGCACGTCGCCGCATGGAAAATGCCATGAAACTCGAGCCGCGCCCGTTCCACATGCTCGGCGGCGGATGCTGCCGCACTCGTCTCCGGGGCGGGAAGCGCGCCGCCGAGCGCCGCGGCGACGGCCCGGCCAACATCGGCCGGCGATGCCGTAGAAGGCAGTACACTGGTCGCCCCGAGCGCCACCGCCTGAACCTGCTCGTAGTGGCTGTTGTCGCGCAGCACGGCCATGATCGGCGTCGCCGCGCTTCGAAACGGCGCCAACAGCGATCGCAGCCGCGCGATGCCGGCGCCATCGCGAAACGCAACGTCGGTAACGACCGCGGCCGCGTCCTTTGCAATGCCAGGCCGCTCGTGCAGGGCGATGCTACAACAGGCGCAAACGCGGCCGATCCAATTGCCCAGGTCGCGGCTCTGGTCGGCGCGATCGGAGATCAGAAGGACTGTCGGATGCTCGGCGGTCATGGTCTGCGTGCGATCCACGATCAGTGCCCACTGAACGATTTGCTGATCGCGTTGAGCCGCTCCATCGTGCCGATGGGCACAGGCTGACCGCGTGCGTCGCGGACGCTGCCGTCGCACGGCACGACGTCGCGAACGACCTGGCCGTTGCGATCGAACGTCAGCCGCTTGCAGACCGGTGTGTCGCTCTCGGCAATCGTGCCGGTCGGCATTGCTTCGGGCGCAACCTCTGTGATGGCGGCCGAAGACCTGACCGAAAAGAATCCGAGCGCAAAACCCGTCAGCGCCACCAGTCCGGCGGCAACGCCGAGCGATAAAACAATCATCCAATTTTTCGATCGCCGCGACTGGCCGCGTCTCGTCGGTCTTGCGCCGTCGGGATTTGCGATGATTTTCAGCTGCGAAGGATCCATCACGTCCTCCTCAATGCGGCCCCGCGTTGCATCGACCGGGATCGTACAAACGGGCTGCCTCGCCTTGCGGCAAATGCGCCGCCACAAGCTCATCACGTCGACCTGCGGCGTTGGGGCGGAACGATGGGCTTTCGCCCCGTTCCGCGCTTTCAGCTCCAGTGCGAACTTCGCCAGGATCAACGCACGTGCGTTCGCAGGCAAATCCTCGAACTTGATCATCACACCCGCCATTATGGGCTGCCCAAACGTCATTGGGGCGAGTTGTCGACTTGTTCGATGCCTCTTTCCGTCGCGAGCCGGCCGAGCCAGGGGTATCGTTAGCCGCCGCATTCATGAAACAGACGAAAGTCTTAAAGGTCGGTAACCAAAATTCGCACGGTTGACACAAATCAATGTCGGATCGCGAATGTCTGCCCAGCCGCATGGCCGGTCTCGCGCCGACGCAAGGTTGAAAGTATGAGCGCGACACGCCCTGACCGGACGCGCGAGCTGGCCCATCGGTGTTGACCTCTTCGCTTGAACCGCCAGCGCCGGCGCGCCGACTAACGCGCAGGACGCAGGCGAGGCGGCCATGGACCCGGCATTCTTCTTTGGCTTTCGCGGCCGCATTAATCGGGCCAAATTCTGGCTGACGATGTTGATCTTCTTCGTCGCCGACCTGGCGCTGATGCTGCTCGGCCTCGCGCTCGGCAAGGGCGCGGCCTTCCACCTCTTCAGCTATCCGGTCAACCTGGCTACCTTCGTCTCCAGCCTCGCGGTCGGCGTCAAGCGGCTGCACGACCGCGACCGTTCGGCCTGGTGGCTCTTTCCGTTCTACATCGGGCCGGGGCTATTCGCCTTTCCTGCCCTGGCGTTTATGTGGATCGCGGTGGGCTCCTTCGGCGACCTACGGTACATGTCGCTGTTCTTGATTCGGCTTTGTTTCGTGGGTGCGATTGCGCTCGCGATCTGGGGCCTGGTCGAGATGGGATTTCTGCGCGGCACGACCGGCTACAATCGCTTCGGCCCGGACCCGCTGGCCAAACGGCATCGGGCCTCGATCGCCGTCGCGCCGGCGCTTCGCTGAGTTCACGACACAACACTGTAGAGCGGGCAAGCGCGAGCGAAATCCACCATTGCGCGGCGACGCGCCAGGCCAGCAGCTGCTGGACCTGAAACAGCCGCAGCGAATCGTCGCCGCGCGACATGAAGAGATGGGTGACGTAAACGTCCGCCGGCGCGTTGCCGACCAGCACGCGCGCCACCAGCGCCACCATGTCGCGCGTCTGAAAATCGAGGTTGGCGCTCTCGATGACGGCAAAGCGCGTCAGCAACGCCTCACCTTCGACTTTCGACAGGCTGTTCACGCGCGTCTGTTGAACGAGATTGTATGCGAGGCCGTGCTGGCGGACGTCATCGCGCAGCGCCCGCGCCGATTGCAGCGGCACGCTGACCTCGTTGAACGCCAGCACGTCGGGCCTGAGACGGCCGATTTCCTCGGCGATCAGGCGGCGGCGGGCGTGCCAACGCTTGTGGCCTTGCTCCAGGTTGAGGGTTACGACCCGAACCGGCATCCGCTCGCTTGTCAGCGCCACCAATAGCCGCGCCGCCAACCCCAATACGGTCCGTAATAGGGACCATAGCCGTAATAGTAACCGGGCGGCGGCGGATAGTAGCCCGGAGGCGGCGGATAGTAGCCGGGCGGCGGGGGCCCATATCCCGGAGGTGGAGCACCGGCGGCACCGGCATATCCAGGCGGCGGACTGCCGGGGCCGGCATAGCCGGGCGGTGGCCCCGGGCGCCGCGGTGCGCCGGCTGCGGGAGCGCCGGGCGCGATGCTGGTTTCGATGATGTAGCCGTTGTTGCCGTCAAACGTGACCTGACACCAGCCGCTCTTGCAGTCGTTCACTTCGACCGACGAGCCGGCCGGGATCAACGTGACGACGGTGTAGCTCGTGCCCGGGCCGTTGCGCAGGTTGACGCTGCTGTGCGTCACTGCGGTCGATGCTCCCGGCGCCGGTGGTGCGTTCTGCTCCGGCGGTGGGGGCGGCGCAGCGTTTTGCGCCGGTACCGCGCTCTGGCCCGGCGGCGGCGGTGGTGGCGTTGCGCCTTGTGCTGCGGCGCCGTGCAGGGCTGCCATCACGAACCCAGCCGCGAGAAAAGCCGACAGCGGTCGCAACCGCTTGCAATGCATCGCCGACTTCTTGTGCATTGTCGCTTGCCCTCCGTCGCGCCTTCACCGCCCAGTATCTTGATCATTGTAGCAGAAGCGGTAGGCCGGCAATGAGAAAAAACGAAGGCGCTGACGCTGAATGGGATGCAGAAAGGCCGGGCAAAAGCCGCGCCACCGTTCGTTCGAGAACTCGCCTCTCCAAGCGAACGCTGCTAATGAGCGACATGACGATTTTGCTCGTCCGTCATGGTGAGACCGACGGCAACGCCGCGCGCGTTCTGCAGCGCCCCGAAGTGCCGCTCAACGCGCGCGGCCGGCGTCAGGCCGAGCAGCTGGCGGCGCGCCTGTCCGCCGGTGGCTTCGTTCACATCCTGTGCAGCGATTTATTGCGTGCCCGCATGACGGCGGCGCCGCTCGCCGCTCGCTCCGGACTGACGATCGAAGAAAGTCCGCTATTGCAGGAGCGCAATTTCGGCGATCTGCGCGGCGTGCCGTATGCGGCGTTGGCTGAAGACCCGTTTGGCCCCAGCTTCGCGCCGCCCAATGGCGAAGACTGGCCGACGTTTCACGCCCGCGTCGCCGATGCGTTCGCTTTCATCATCGAGCGGCGCCGCTGCGTGGCCGGCACGCTGGTGGTGGTCACGCACGGTCTGGTCTGCCGGGCGTTGGTCGAGCGGCACACGCTGATGCCCGATGGCGTCGCCGTTCCAGAGCGCTTCGACAACACGAGCCTCACCATCCTGCATGAACGCGCGCCGCACGGGGTGAGCCTGATCAACTGCACCCGGCATCTCGTCACCGCGCTCGAGAAGGAACGCGACGGCGGCGCGGCCTAGGCGGGCGGCGGGGCGACGGCAATCATCGTGCCATCCGGCCTCGCCCGCGTCGTGATCCTCGCTTCGATCGCGCTGGCGCTCACCGAGGCGTTCCGCGCCGAACGCGGCAGCAACATCGCCCGCGGCATGTTTTTGATCCTCACCTATACGGGCAACATCTTCGACAAGATGATCCTCGCCGGCGCCGGCTCGATCACCGCGGCGGGCCAGATGCACAAATTCGGCGGCATCGAAGTTTCCTACGCGGTCTGGCTGCTCGCCTTCCTGCCGGCCAGCATCGTCACCGTGCTGGCGGCCTGGAGGCTGACGCTGTGGCTCTATCCGCCCGAGCAATCCAACCTGAGCCACGGCCGCGCGTATTTCCAAACAGAACTCGACAAGATGGGGCCGTGGTCGGTGCGCGAGACCAAGGCGGTTATTTTTGTCGGGTGCACCATTTTGCTGTGGGTCACCGATTTTTGGCATCACATCCCGCCGACCATGGTGGCGCTCGGCGTCGGCCTGGCCGCGACCTTGCCGCATGTCGGCATCCTCGACCCTGACGACGTGCGCCGGCTCAATTACATGCCGGTGTTCTTCGTCGCCGAGGCGGTGAGCATGGGCAACGTGCTGGAGGCCACCAAAGGCCTCGACGTGCTCACCACCGGCGTATTCCACTGGATGACGCCGTTGCTCACCAACGTTTTCAGCATCACTGCGGTGCTGTACTGGGCGGCGTTCCTCTATCACTTTCTGTTGGCCAGCGAGATCTCGATGCTCGGCACCTCGATCCCGCTAGTGATGGACTATGCCAAGAGCCACGCGCTCAATCCGCTGCAGCTCGGGCTGATCTGGTCGTTTGCCGCCGGCGGCAAGCTGTTCGCCTACCAGTCCGGAGTGCTGATCGTCGGCTATTCGTACGGTTATTTCGCAGCGCGCGATCTGGTGCGGATCGGCGCCTGGCTCACTGTCGTCGAGTTCGCTGTGCTGATGGTCTTGGTGCCGTTCTGGTGGCCGCTGATCGGCATCCATTGAGTCGCGCGCGGGCTGAGCGCTACTGCATCGGAAACTACCAGCCGCGGCTTTCCCAATCGAACAATGGGCCGAAGACAGAGGAGCCGCCGCGGTCCGGTGAGTCCGCGAAGGAGTTGGTGTGGCGGCCGTCGGAGACTGACGCGGCCGGGGCGCCACGTTCGCGGCTCGGCCTGCGTGCCGTCTTGTGGTCTGGGTGATCGCATTGTTGCCGCGCACCGCCGCCATAGGGCTGGTATGTGCAGTCAGAGGCGCGAAATGAGCTGTAGTGCTGACAGGCAGAGACGTTGCATTTCGCGCCTGCCGCGCGCGGCGCCGCGTGCGCAGTATCTTGGCCGCTTGTATTTTGGCCGTTCGGCGAGCGCTGCTGTTGGCCGGCCGCTTCGCTACCGCCGCCGCTTACGCCTGCCGTGCTTTCGCCTCCGCGGTCGCAGAATCGGCGCGGACCGCCCTCGTCGGGCTGGTAGGTGCAGTCGGAAGCGCGGAACGAGCGATAATACCGTTCGCAGATCGGAATATTGCACTTGGCGCTCGCCGCCCCGGCGGTGTTCTGATTAAAAAGCGCATTCGGCCCTGGCGCCGGCTGCTCGGCGACCGGCTGCGTCTGATTGGTGCTCTGCTGCGCGACTACATTGGTTGACGGAGCGGGGTTCGCCTGCTCCATGAAATTCTTCCAGATCGTCGCCGGCAGCGAGCCGCCGACGACCCGCTGCATCGGAGAGTGATCGTCGTTGCCGACCCACACGCCGACGACGAGCGAATCGTTAAAGCCGATGAACCAGGCGTCTCGGTAATCCTGTGCGGTGCCGGTCTTGCCCGCGGCAAAGCCCGGCAGCGCGGCCGCCCGACCGGTGCCATGCTCGACGACGTCACGCAGAAGTTGGATCAGCTCATTCTGATATTGCCCCAGGCTGTGCTGCGGCGCGTGCGGGCGGCCGATCGGTATCGCGCGCTGCTCATTGGGCAGGCTGACGCTGTCGATCGCCCATGGTTCGACCGGGGCGACGCCGGCGCGCACCGCCGCATAGGCACCGGTGAGGTCGAGCAAAGTGACTTCTGAACTCCCGAGCGCAAGGCTCGGGTGATTGGCAAGCTGCGCTTGCAGGCCGAGGTCGTGCGCTGCGGCGATGACCGCAGGAATGCCGACCTGCTGCGACAGCCGAACCGCCGCGGCATTATAGGAATGAGCGAACGCCGCGGCCAACGTGACCCGCCCATGATAGCTGCGCGCATAATCGTGCGCTTCCCAGCCCTTTATGTCGACCGGCTCGTCGAGCACCGTATCGTCAGGACGGTAGCCGTGCCGCAGCGCCGCATAATAGTCGAACAGCTTGAACGCCGAGCCGGGCTGGCGCTTGGCCTGCGTCGCGCGGTTGAACTGGCTGGCCGCATAGTCGCGTCCGCCGACCATCGCCACCACGGCGCCGTCCGGCCGCATGGCGACGAGCGCGGCCTGCGTGGCGTGCACCTTGGGTCCCTCGGAGGCAAGCATCGATTCGATGACGTTCGAGGCGAGTTGCTGCAGCCGCAGATCGAGCGTCGTGTGCACGGTGACCGCGCCGGAAAGCTTGGGTATGGCGGCCGCCGCGTCGCGGTAGACCCAATCGGTGAACCAGCCGGCTGCACTCGGCGAAAGCTGAGCGGGATTGGGCGTCGCTGGATTGAGCTTCGCCGCGAGCGCGGCCGTCTCGCCGACTTTGCCGTTGGCGACCATGGCATCGAGAACCGCCGAAGCGCGGATGCGCGCAGCAAGAAGATTGTGCAGCGGGTCGTCCTTACCCGGCGCGTTGATCATGCCCGCGAGCATTGCGGCCTCAGGCAGACTAAGATCGGCGACTTGTTTGCCGAAATAGAGTTTCGCTGCAGCCGGGAATCCGGTGGCGCCGGAGCCGAGATAGACGTCGTTCAGGTAGCTCGTCAGAATCTGGTTCTTTGTCAGATGCCTGTCGATCCAGATGGCGAGCGCCGCTTCCTGGACTTTGCGTCTGTAGGTTCGCTCCGGGCTCAGGTAGAGTATCTTGACGAGCTGCTGCGTGATGGTGCTGCCGCCGGCGACGACGTGGCCGGCTTCGAGGTTGTCCCTTAGCGCGCGCAGCACGGCGAGCGGGTCGATGGGGCCGCGCTCGTAGAAGCGCCGATCTTCGATACTCAACACGGCATTGACGACGTCGGCCGGCATCTTCTCCACCGGCACCGGTGCCAATCGCAGCAGGCCCTGGGGTTGCAAAGTCTGTCCATCGGCTGCCTCGAGAGCGATCACGCGCTGCGATGTAACTTCGGCTACGGATGGAAAAGCGACGCCATGCAGTGCCCACACCCAGAGCCCTGCCAACAACACGAGTGGAAGGCACAGCACGATAACGGCGGCAATCAGGTAACGGCGGCGGCGCCTCGCGGCGCGGTCACGTCTGTCCTCGTCAGCCGCGAGCGGAGGAGTCCGCATGCAGGAACGTTCCAACTGCGTGTCGCAAATCTAACGTTGCAAAAGCCATTCGCGTTCCGCCAACGGAGCGCGGAACTTCGCTCCGATCGTGGCAACCATGTGCTGTTCACATGTGCAGCGACCAGCCAAGCCGCTGGCGCAGCCGACTACTGAGATGAACGCCCGTCGTCGCATACGATAGCTTGCCAAGCCCCAGCACGTACCAACAACGGACGGCACAGCAATCGCTTTTGTCACGGAGATGCCGGATCTCTGAGATGCTGCCCGGCGCGTTGCGGAATGAAAAAGATCAGGGCCAAAGCCGCTTCGTCGCCAGGTCGGCGCCCTGGCGCATGGCTTTGAACTTTTCCCACACCACGGTGGGATGGACCTCGGTCTTGTACAGCGCCTGCGAGGAGAAGCCGCAGTCCGCCCCCGCCATCACGTTCTCGCGCCCGACCAGCTCGGCTAGTCGGATCAGCCGTTCGGCAATCCATTCGGGATGCTCGACGATATTGCTGGCGTGGGTGATGACGCCGGGACACAGCACTTTGCCTTCGGGCAGTTTCACCCGTTCGAACAGATGATATTCGTGCTCGTGCCGCGGATTGGCGGCCTCGAAGCTGAACGAGCCGGCATTGACGTCGAGCACGTATTCGATGATTTCCGGCAGGTTCGATTCGTGGATGCGCGGCCCCTCATTGATGCCGTAGCAGGTGTGAAAGCGCACGCGCTCGGCCGGAATACCGGCGAGCGCCGCATTGGTCGCCTCGACATAGATCGCCGCGCGCCGCCGCTTCTGTGCCTCGTCGAGCCCCGGCTCGACGAAGATGTCCGGCAGAAACGGATCGTCGACCTGCAGCAGAATGCCGGCGTCGACGATCGCCCGATATTCCTTGTTGAGCTCGGCGGCGAGCGCATGAAAATACTCTTCGTCGCTCTTATAGTAGGCGTTGACGCCGACGCCCGACGGTGCGGTGGCCGGCAGAAAGACGTGATGGTCGGGAACGCCGGCGGCGTTGGCGGCGGCTTTGACGTTGGCGATGTCGCGCTTGAGCTTGTCCTCGCCCTGGTATTTCACCGGGCCGGTGCAGACCACCGGAACCAGCGGCAGGATGGCGCCGCCCATCATCGCTTCCTTGAAATACTGGGCGTAATAGTCCGGGAAGGCGGCGACCTCCTTCTCGAACAGACTGAACTTTTGGCTGGGCCGCGCCTCGAAACCTTCGAAGCGCTCGCGGATGTAAGTAAAAAAGCCCGGCTTGGAATATTCGCCGTCAGTGACGATCTCGATGCCGCAGGCGACCTGCTGGCGCACGCACTCGGCAACCGCTTGCGCAAGCGTCGCGCTGAGCGCCGCCTCGTCGTACGGCTGGCCGGCATATTTGGCCTTTAGAAAGTCCAGCAGCTTGTGCGGCCGCGGCAGGCTGCCGATATGCGTGGTCTGGATGTGATCGGTATTTTGCTGCAGCGCCATGGACCTTGCTCCGGTTCGTTATCTGCGGTCTTCACCGTCTCCGCCTGCAGGGATGGTCGATGCCGTAGGCAAATGAAGGACAACAAGTTCGACAATCTCACGACGGTTGCCGCGGCGGCAATCCCTTTACCTCAGCGCGTCTCACGGGCGGAGGCCGATCGGCTCTGGTCGATCTGAAACTGTCGTGCTCTAATAGGTCACCGAGGATAATGATGCGACCTCCACGCAGGCGATTTTTGCAACTTTCCGCCGCGGCCGCCGCGGCGACGGCGCTGCCGCGCATCGCGTGGGCGCAAGCCTATCCGGCGCGGCCGGCGCGCATCATCGTCGGCTTTCCGGCCGGCACGTCGTCCGACATCACGGCGCGGCTGATCGGGCAATGGCTCTCCGAGCGGCTCAATCAGCAATTCGTCGTCGAGGACCGGCCCGGCGCCGGCACCAATATCGCCGCCGATGCGGTGGTGCACGCGGCGCCCGACGGTTACACGCTGCTCTGGGTGACGCAGACCAACGCCATCAACGCGTCGATCTACACCAATCTGAATTTCAACTTCATCCGCGACGTTGCGCCGGTCGCCAGCATCATCCGCGTGCCGGCGGTGGTCATGGTGCATCCGTCGGTGTCGGCCAAGACCATCCCGGAATTCATCGCCTATGCCAAAGCGAATCCCGGCAAGATCAACATGTCGACGCCCGGCATCGGTAGTATCAATCACGTCGCCGGCGAGCTGTTCAAAATGATGGCCGGTGTCGATCTCGTGGCGGTGCATTATCGCTCGAGCCAGTTTCCCGACCTGCTCGCGGGCCAGGTGCAGGTGACGTTCAATCCGCTGCCGTCGTCGCTGGAATTCATCAGGTCGGGTAAGCTGCGCGCGCTGGCGGTGACCAGCACAACGCGCCAAGCGGTCCTGCCCGATGTGCCGCCGGTGGCGCAATACCTGCCGGGCTATGAGGCGACCGCCTGGTTCGGCATCGGCGCGCCGAAATCAACGCCGACCGGCATCGTCGAGCGGCTCAACCGGGAGATCAACGCCGGGCTCGCCGATGCCAAGCTGAAAGCGCGGCTGCACGATCTCGGCGGCGAGGAGTTTCCCGGTTCGCCGGCCGATTTCGCCAAATTCATCGCCGCCGAAACCGAGAAATGGGCCAAGGTGGTGAAATTCGCCGGCATCAAGCCGGAGTGAAGTGGCCGCTGGATGACAGTCAACTTTAAGTCCTAGTTGATCTAAGATCATCCGCACGGGCCGCCGTCGGTCGGCTGACACAAAATGAAAAGCAAACGGGGAGGAATGTCATGACATCCGTGCGCAGGACGATTTGTACGCTCGGCCTTGCCGCAATGGCGGCGATCGCGATCTGCGACAGCGCAGCCCACGCGCAAGGCGCGCCCGATCCGAACGCGGCGCCCAATCCGTACCACGTCGACAATTCCTGGAACCTGCAGCTGCCCGAGGGCCGCAAGCTCGGCGCCCCGATCGGCATCGAGATCGACCACAGCGACGGCAAGACGTTGTGGCTGTTCGATCGTTGCGGCGGCGAGAGCTGCGCCGGCTCGCCGCTTAACCCGATCTTCAAGCTCGATGCCTCCAGCAAGGTTTTGGCGAATTTCGGCGCCGGCACGGTCAACTGGCCGCACGGTTTTTATGTCGATCGCGACGGCAACGTCTGGGTGACCGACGGCAAAGCGGGCGGCGGCAAGGGCCACACGGTCATCAAATTCTCCCCCGGCGGCAAAGTGCTGATGACGCTCGGCAAGCCTGGCGAGCCCGGTAACGCCCCCGGCCAATTCGATATGCCCTCCGACGTCATCACGGGGCAGAATGGCGACATTTTCGTCGCCGACGGTCACGGCGTCTTTGAGGGCCACACCACCAACGACCGCATCGTCAAGCTGACCAAGGACGGCAAGTTCATCAAAGCCTGGGGCAAGCACGGCTCCGGCCCCGGCGAATTCGACGTGCCGCACAGCCTGGCGCTCGATTCGGCCGGGCGGCTCTATGTCGGCGATCGTTCCAACAGCCGTGTCCAGGTTTTCGACCAGGACGGCAATTTTATCGCGCAGTGGCGGCAGTTCGGCCGGCCAAGCAGCGTCGCCATCGACAAGAAAGACACGATCTACGTCGCCGACTCGCAATCCAACGACAAGACCAATCCGGGCTTCCAGCAAGGCATCCGCATCGGCAGCGTCAAGGATGGCAAAGTCATCGCGTTCATCCCGCTCACCGATCCGGCTGTCAGCTCTGCCGAGGAGCTCACCGCCGACGATCAAGGCAACATTTACGCCGGCTTCACTGCCGCCGGGAAAATGGCCGTGCGCAAGTTCGTGAAGAAATAGGCCGTGGACCTCGTAAGCGGGCGGCCATAGTTGGATTGACGCGGAGGTGCCTCCGCTTGCGAGGCGTCCGGCGGTCGCTTCTGCGCGCCACCGAACTACGAGAGTCGTATAAGCGACAAAAAGGCGGCGCAGGCGTGCGTAGCTGATTGCGCTCGCCGGCCAAGGTCTAGCCTAACATCGCGCTATTTTTGACCAGCCTTGGGTGTTACTGGTGCAACGACTGGCATCGAAAGCGTAGGACGCGCATACGATGCAGGTCACAGCATTAAGGGCAGCTGCGTTTCTTGCAGTTTTCCGGGTGTTGGCCTGTGCGCCGGTCGATGCGCAGGCGCAAGCGCCGGCATCACCGGAAGCGCATTCGCCTCGGGTCATTGCGGTTTACTCATGCAATGAGCGCGGGTGAGCCTTTCCTTGACGGCTTAGCTTGGGCGCGGGACGGGGTCGAAAAGTCACCCAGTCCAATTTTTTCAAAAGAGACCGTTTCAAAAATTCGAAGCGACTAAGGGTTAAGCTTTTGATTGAAGAGGCCAAAGCTTTTGATAAACGAGGCCAGGTACCCGCTCTTTCGATTGATCGAATACCAGACATATAAGCTGACGCTATGAACTATGCCGCCAAAGAATATTTGAACAACCGGCAAAATTTGGCGACGGGTTATCCACCGAGCGAATCCGTAAATCGCCATAGCCGCAAATTTGCCCGGATGAAAACTTAGGTTAGGCGCAGTTGCTGGCCTCGGTCGGCAACGGGGTAGGGGGCGTCTCATCGCCAGTGCACATGGTGCGCATTTTTCTGGCGGACAATCATGTTCTGATCCGAGGCGGTTTACGCACTCTTCTGCGCGCGCGCGGCGATTTTTTCATCTGCGGCGAAGCGGACAACGGGGTCGAGGCGGTCAAGCTGGCCATTCAAGCCAAGCCCGACGTCGTCATCATGAACGTCTATATGCCGGACATCAACGGCATTGAAGCAACAAGACAAATTCGCAAGGCACTGCCAAATACGGAAGTTCTGATTTTCACTGCGGAAAGCAACGAAGATATCATGCGCGAATGCCTGCGCGCCGGCGCGGGCGGTTACCTCCTCAAATCCGCGTCCGATGAGCAAATCATCGAGGCAATTGAGGCGCTGGCCGAGCACCGCGGATACTATTCAGGCTCGGTAACCGAAAAACTGTTGCGCGCCGGCGACATTCGATCGGACCTCACCCCCCGCGAGCGGGAAATCTTGCGGCTGATCGCGCAGGGCCGCCGCAGCAGGGAAATCGCGCAGATGCTCGGCGTAAGCCTGCGGACCGTCGAGACACATCGCGCTGCGGGCATGCGCAAGCTTCATCTGCATTCGGTCGCCGAAGTCGTTCGCTACGCCATACGAGAGCAGCTCGTTTAGACATCATGTTGCGCCCGCAACGGATTGATTCATAGTCCAGAATCGGCGTCAGCGGCCGGTAAAAAATGGAGACTGCGACTCAGGGATTCCTCTGCCGCGGGTCCGGTACGCCCGAATCTTGTTTCGCAACGCCCGGATCGAAATGCCAAGTACGGTGGCCGCATGCGTCCGGTTGCCACCGCGTCGGACCAGCGTTTCGCAAATCAGCTCGCGTTCGACGGCGGCGATAGAATGGCCCACGAGCCGGCGAACAGCTTCAATTTCAGCTGCAGAGAATTCCGAGTGACGAAAGGGTGTCCCCGACACGACCGAAGTTTCAGAACGGAAGCTATCGCGCAAGGGGGTCTCCTGCAAAGACATCCAGCTCCAGGGCGCCGCGCAAGGATGCAATCAAGAATCAAAAAAGTTTGATTCGGCTATCCGGCAAATCTGGGAGGTTCCCCGGGTATTGAGGCGACGCAGCCCATCCGCCGGCCAACGACAAACACCGATGCTCGCCGGTCGTGTCGCCGCGAAATACGTCTTTGAGCCGCCACCATGATGACTGCTGCTGATAAACCATTAACGAGAAAATTAGATTGAATCCCTCGGGTTGTCACCCGAGCAGCTAAGTACTTTTACTGATCGTCGACGCCGAACAACGCACCAACAAATGGCCGTAACGAAAGAAACTGTTGACAAACCGAACGCCGCGTTCGCCCGCCTGGATGGATCGTGCCAAGCTTCACAGTGACGCGCGACCAAGTGAGCTGGATTTTCGAATCCGGCTGTCGCCAAAGACAATTGCGGTGCCGACGCGGTTGAGCGCTCACCTGGTGCGGTAGCATAATGTGGAGTGAGTTCCCATGCCTAACATTGAACTGTGTCTCGAGCGGGCGGAAGCATGCAGAAGGACGGCTGAGGTCACACTTGATGCACGCGATCGAGCAAAGTGGCTGAAGCTTGCCGACGCCTGGATGGCCTTGAGCGAGGTTCCGTTTCAGGCGCGCCTCCCACAAAGCAGGGAGGAAAACTCGCTTGCAGGATTGTGGCGGGGCAGCCCCTTTTGATCGAAGGCCATCTTAGGGACGACTTTCGCCGCCATGCATACACGCAATGGAAATTACGTCTGCCCAATTGGCGGCGCGTTACTGGGGCTATGCCGCCCAGTGCTTGATCGTTGCCCAACGGCAAGACGATTTCGCTGATAAGCAGGCACTGATCGATATCGCGCAGGCCTGGGTCGCTCTCGCCGAACGGACACGGCGCGAGTCGCCGGACTGTGCTGGTTGCGACCAAGGCCGTTCGATGATTGACTTTGCGCTTGGCGGCCCGGAGGTCATTCCATGAGAAGAGGTTCAATAGCGTCGTGCCTTGCCGTCGCGGCGACGGCCGCTGCCATTGCGTCAGCTGTCATCGACGCCGATGTCGGGCGCTCGCATGCCCAGCCGGCGCTGGCGCGCACGACCCAGCTGTTCACTCAAGCTTTGCCGGACCTGCCTGGGCGCGAGGTTCGCATCACGCTGCTCGAGCGCGGGCCGGGCGCCGCTAGCCCGCCGCATCGTCATCCCGGCCATCACGTGTTCGGCTACGTGATCGAGGGCACCTACGAGTTCGGCCTTAACAACCAGCCGCCGCGCCTCCTCAGAGCCGGCGACGTCTTTTACGAACCGCCGGGCGCGCTGCACTCGACCTCGCGCAATCCGAGCCAGGATCAGAACACGAAGATCCTGATCTTCATGGTGGCTGATCAGAAAAATCCCAGCACGGTGGTGGAGAAATAAAACAAATATTCCTCACCTGAGGTGCTGGGCGCCAGGATGAGGTGAACAAAAATGCCGCTGCAAAACCGCGTCGATCCGTTTGGCGAACTGATCGCCGTGCCGGCGCGCGGCTTGTACATGGGCAACCGGGGAGGGCGGTTTCACACCGACGCCAGGACGCTGAGCGGTCGGCGCTGGGTGTCGCGGCAGTGGATCTGCTGCGTGCTCGATTTCAAAGACCGGCAGCGTGACGTTTGGGGCCGCTTTTATACCGAGCTGTTCTTTCTCGATGAGCCGACCGCGCTCGCAGCCGGGCATCGGCCGTGCTTCGAATGTCGCCGCGCCGCTGCGCTGCACTTCGCCGAAACCTGGCGTCAAGAGCTCCGCCTGCGCGCGCGGCCGCCGGCCGGCGCCATGGACCGCGTGCTGCACGACGAGCGCCTTTCCGGCCGCGCCAAGCGGCTGCACCGGCGTTCTATCGATTCACTGCCCGACGGCGCCTTCATTACGCTCGACGGCCAAGCTTACGCCGTGTGCGGCCAATCGCTGCTGCACTGGACGCCAGAAGGCTACGACGCACGCCGCAAACGGCCGCGCCGCGGCTTGGTCGACGTGCTCACGCCGCCTTCGATCCTCGCGGTGCTGGCCGCCGGCTACCAGCCGCACTGGCATCCGAGCGCAGACGAGTAGGCTCAACCCCGAAACGCCGCCTTGATGGCTTCGACGCCTTGGCCGGATTTCGCCGCGGCGATGATGCGCGCTTCTTGCTTCATCAGGCCGTCCAGCGCCGCTGCCATGGCGTCGATCTTGTCCGCCGGCACCACCACGGCGCCGTGACGGTCGGCATGGATGAGGTCGCCGCTCCGCGCCGCCATGCCGTGGATCGTCACCGGCAGGCCGAACTCGACCACGTGCACGTAGGCGTGCGACGGCGCGAACGAGCCGGCCAGCATTTGAAAGCCGTCGGCCACGGCGGAAATATCGCGGATCGAGCCGTTGGTCACGGTGCCGAGGCAGCCGAGCGCCTTGTGCACGTTGGTCTGCACCTCGCCCCAGAACGCGCCGTAGCCCGGCGGCTCGTCGAGATCCTGGATCAGCACCACGCCGGGCTGCGGCGCGCCGGCAACGTAATCGAGATAGTCCATGCGCTTTTGCATGTAGCTCGGGCCGCTCACCTTATCGCGGGCGCGGACGGTCACGGTCTTGGCGAAACCGACCATCGGCGGCAGGTCGGGAAACGGGCAGTGCAGGTGCACCGCCGTGTAGCCGGCGCCGCGGCGCTCCGGCGCCACGATCTCGATCAGATTGCACACGGTCGGCGTATCGATCGAGCGTAAGAATTTGAATTGCTGCTCCGAGACCATGAACTCTCCCTTCCGCAATGATCCGCTGTTAGCGCCCCCACATCGCGGCGACAATGGCCGCGATGACGATTTGCATCGCCAGGATCACGGCGACGCAGCCGTTCCAGCCGGCAAAGGTCCAGGCGAGGCCGGTGAGCAACGCGCCGGCGCTGCCGCCGACATAATAGCTCGTCGCGTAAAGCCCAACCGCCGACGAGCGACCTTGTTTCGCCGTCATCGCCACGTAGCCGGTCGACACCGCCTGGCAGATCATGCCGCACACCGCGCACAAGGTCAGTCCGGCCATGATGGCGGCGACCGGCGGCGCCAAGAGCAGCAGCACGCCGATCATCCACAGCGCGATGACGCCGAGCACGAACCGCCGCCGCCCGAACAGCGCAATGGCGCGGCCGACCCACGGCACGATCGGGCTCGACACCAGATACGTGAGAAACAGGGCGCCCAAGAGCGTCGGCGAGAACCGATAGGGCGGCGCCGCCAGGTGGAAGCTGACATAGGTGAAGGTGGCGATGAAGTTGAACAGCACGCCGAAGCCGATGGCGTAGGTGGCGAGAAGCTGCGGCTCGCGCAAATGGGCCAGCATCTGCGCAAGCGAGGCGGCGAAGCCGCCCGAGCGCACGAAGCGCCGCTCGCGCGGCAGCGTTGAGGCGACGATGAGTGCCGCGGCGAGCGTGATCAGCGCCACCACCGCGAAGGCGAAGCGCCAGCCGATCAGATCGGTCAGCACGCCGGGAATGAAGCGGCCGCAAAAGCCGCCGATACTGGTGCCGGAAATGTAGATGCCGGCGACGCGCGGTACCTCGGCGGCCGGCCACTCGTCGCCGATATAGGCGACCGCGACGGTGAAGATCGGCGGCAGCAACAGGCCCTGCACGAAGCGCCAGAACGCGAACGCCGGCACGCTATGCACCAGCGTCATGAGCAGCGTCGGCACCACCACGGCGAACATCGCGGCGGTGATCAGCCGCTTGCGCCCGACCACGTCGGCCAACGCGCCGGTGAACGGCGCAGTCAGGGCAATCGCGGCGGTGCCCGCCGTCATCAGCCAGGAGATTTCGCCGGCGCCGACGCCAAATTCCTTGGCCAGCGCCGGCAGCAGCGCCTGCACCGAATAAAGGTTGACGAAGGCGCAGAAACCTGAGGTGGCGACCGCCAGGCTGCGGGTGTCGAAGCCCATGCGCGGCATTATGAAATAGGGCACTCGCGAAAGCCACGCGCCGGAGAGCCGGCCCTGCCTGGCCCACTTGGCGGCCCGGAACAAACCCGTTCAATGGGCCGTTATCGAAGGGTGAAGCGGTTCCGGTCGGAGGCGGTGCACTGTGAGAGTGGAAATGGCGTGCGAGCCCGCGCTCGAGAAGAACAAGACGACCGTCCTGGTGGTCGAAGACGAGATTCTGATCCGCCTGATGGTCGCCGATGCGTTGCGGGCCCAGGGCATCAGTGTCATCGAGGCCTCGAATGGCGACGAGGCGATGCGCGTGCTGCAAAGTTCGGTGCCGGTCGAGCTTCTGCTCACCGACATCCGCATGCCGAGCGCGCTCGACGGTTTGGCGCTGGCGCAGGCGGCGCGCGCGGCGCGCCCGGGCCTGAAGCTGATCGTGGCGTCCAGTCAGCCGGCGGGGCACGAGGTGGCGGGCCTCGCCGATGCGTTCTTTGCCAAGCCGTTCGATCTGAAAGGCGTCGTGCAACGCGTGAAATCATTGCTGGCGGAGGCGCACCATGCGCGAGGATGACGCTGAACTGCTCAAGGTCGCGGGCACCATCCTGGTGGTCGAGGACGAAGTTCTGATCCGCTTGGTTATCGCTGAATATCTGCGCGACTGCGGCTATCGGGTGATCGAGGCAGTGCATGCCGACGAAGCGCTCTTGGTGCTGCGCAAATCCGAATGCGAGATCGACGTGGTGTTCACCGACATCGAGATGCCGGGCAGCATGGACGGCTTTGCGCTGGCCCAGTGGGTGCGGACGAACGCGCCCGCCATCGACGTGATCCTCGCCGGCAGCGTCAATCGCGCCGTGCAGGCGGCGTCCGATCTGTGCGACCAGCAGGACCACGTGCCAAAACCGTACGATCCGCAAATCGTGCACGACCGCATTCGCCGGCTGCTCGCCTCGCGCGGCTCGCGCAAGCGCGATCTGCAATCGGCGCTGGAACAGGCCCACACGGACGGCGCCCGGCTGTCGTAGACCATCATCAAGGCGTATTCGATTTCGTCATTACCGGGGTTGATCCGACAATCCATGCAGACTGAAAACTTGCTTGGAGCCTCCGTTGAGCATGGACCGCCGGATCAAGCCCGGCGGGGACGAGCGGAATGTCGCTTCGCCGACTCAAGCGCCGCTCCGACGTGTGGTGAGGCAAAAGCGGCTCTTTCATCACCAATCTTGATGAAACGGCGAATAATTCGGTAAATCCCGCGCATGTCGGATTTGTCGGCCATCAGCGAAGAACCTGCACAAAACGCGCCGTCCACCCTGGGCGACGTGCTCTATGCCAAATCCACGGCTGCAGTGGCGGAGCAGGACTGGGCGAACCTCGTGCAAGCGATTGCGGCGGGCGACCAACTCGCACTGCATGCGCTCTACGAGCGGGCGCATCGCCCCGTTTTCACTTTGATCGTACGGCTGACCGCCAACCGGGAAACCGCCGAAGAGCTCACCGTTGACGTGTTCCATGACGTCTGGCGGCGCGCATCGCAGTATGACGCCGCGGCCGGCACGGTGCTCGGCTGGATCATGAACCAGGCGCGCTCGCGGGCCATCGATCGGCTGCGCTTCGAGGGCCGCAAGCGACGCAACAACGGCGGCGATGTGCAGCCGCCGGCCGACGTGGCTGCCGATCCGTACGACGTGCTCGAACTGCGCGAGCAGGGCGAGGCGCTGCGCGCGGCCTTGGCGGCACTCACGCCGGACGAGCGGCAGGCGATCGAAACAACGTTCTTCACCGGGCTTAGCCATGCCGAAGCCGCGTCGCGGCTCAATGCGCCGCTCGGCACGATCAAGACGCGCATTCGCTCGGGACTTCACAAACTGCGACACGCGCTGACCGCGGAAGCCGGGGAACCATGACTATATCCACGCGGAGCCCGTGCGCGCAGAGCGGAGTGACCTGCGCCTATGCCGCGCGAGCGCTGGCGCCAACCGAAGTTGCCGCGGCCGAAGCCCATATCGCCTCATGTCCGGATTGCCGACGCGAACTGGAGAGCTTGCGCCCGGTGGTCGATCGGTTCGTCTCTTGGCCCACCGATGTTTTGCGTCCGACGAATTCGCTGCAGGAGCGTCTTGCGCTTCGGATCGCCGAAGAAACCGGAAAACCGCCGGTGCCGCCGCCGGCGCGGCAGTGGTTGGAGCCAGACTGGGAGCAGGTCGCGCCGGGTATCGAATGTAAGCTGCTGGCGAACGACACGGAGCGGCAGCGGGTCAGCATGCTGGTGCGGCTTGCGCCCGGCGCAAGTTACCCCCCGCATACCCATGCGGGCGTCGAAGAGCTGCATCTGCTCGACGGCGAGCTGTGGATCAACGGCCGCAAGCTCGTGCCAGGCGACTACAATTATGGTGAGGCCGGGGCGCTCGACGAGAGCGTCTGGACCGAGACGGGCTGCACCTGCGTTCTGGTTACCAGCACCGCGGATACTTTGCTCTGACGTCTCGGGCGCATCGGCGATACGCATGCGCGCCCGCCGTCTGCGTCAGGGGCTCCATCTCGCCCCGGCCGCTCGGACCAATCCAAAAGCTCGCGTTTGACGTATTAGGGGTATGCAAACGCGGAACCGTTGCGAAAAGGCCGAGGCGGCGGGCGCTTACGCCCTGAACGTCCTTTCTACGGGCGAGGTTGCCGCGGCCGAAGCCCATATCGCCTCATGTCCGGATTGCCAGCGCGAGCTGGAGAGCCTGCGCCCGGTGGTCGATCGGTTCGTCGCTTGGCCTACCGATCTGTTGCGTCCGACCAAATCGCTGCAAGCGCGTCTTGCGCTCCGGATCGCCGAGGAGACGGGGAATGAGCCGGTGCCGCCGCCGGCGCGGCAGTGGTCGGAGCCGAAATGGCAACAGGTCGCGTTGGGGATCGAATGCAAGCTGCTTGCGACCGACACGGAGCGGCACCGGGTCAGCATGCTGGTACGGCTCGCGCCCGGCGCGAGTTATCCGGCGCATGCCCACGCCGATGTCGAAGAGCTGCATCTGCTCGACGGCGAGCTGTGGATCGACGGCCAGAAGCTCGTAGCCGGCGACTACAACTACGGTGCGTCTGGAGAGCGCGACGAGCGCGTGTGGAGCGAGACCGGCTGCACCTGCCTTCTGGTCACCAGCACCCAAGACCTTCTTCTGTGACGATTGTGGAGAGCCCGCGCGGCTACAGGAAAGTTGCATGCGATGTCGGAGTTGATCGATCCAGAGCGGTCGTCCTTGGAGTTGCGCAATCCATCGGCGGGCCAGCCCGAGGTGCGCGAGCCTGACTACCTCGACCGGCTCGCCGCTTTCAGCGAGCGCATCCCAGCTCTCTCACCTGCGGCTTTTGGCATCGGCCTCGCGAGCTTCGGTCTGGCGACTGCCGTTCGCTTTGCCGCCGGTTGGTCGTTCAGCGATCTGCGCTATGTGACGTACCTTCCCGCCATCTTGGCGACCGGCCTCCTTGCCGGCGTGCCTGCCGCAATCGCGGTGATGATCGCATCCATTGTCATCGTCGCCTGGGCTTTCATCCCGCCCTATTTTGCCTTCAAGGTGCTCGATTACACCGAATCGATGACGGTCGTTTGGACCGTTTTCGCCTCACTCTGCACGATCCTCTTCGCCTATGGTTGCCGGCTAGTCTTGCACCGATTGCGCGCCCGCGAGGTGAGCAACCGCGTCCTCGTTCAAGAACTGGCGCATCGCGGCAGAAACATTTTTGCCGTGATCGAAGTCGTCTTGCAAAAGACGCTCGCCGCTGCTCCCGAACAGGCAGCCGCGCTCCTTGGCCGCCTGCGTGCGATCAGATACGCCAATGAGCTCCTCATCGCTGCTGCGGCTCAACCCATTGATCTGAGAACGTTGCTTTTGGCGGAATTTGCGCCCTACGGGGAACGGCAGGTCGACGCCCGCGGCCCGCAGGTCGAAGTCGACCCGGAAGCGGCTCGGCACCTGGTCCTGCTCTTTCATGAGCTTATCACGAATGCCGCCAAGTATGGCGCGCTGTCATCGCCGGCCGGTCAGATAGTGGTGCGGTGGCGTCAGAACGGCGGCGGCCTCACTCTGACGTGGCAAGAAGTCGGCGGCCCGCGTATGCGGGCTCCCGCCGGCCGCGGTTTTGGCACTCAGCTCATCGACGTCTGCACGCGGGCGCTTTCCGGCACATTCGATCCGCAATATTCGCCGGAAGGTTTTTCTTGCTCGATAAATTTCAAAGCTCAACCGCGGATGTGAAACATGCATGAGCGCTGAGCGGCGAAATTCGGCGTTGCGCATGGTTCGACGCACGCGCGATTACAGAGGGGATTGTAGAGTGAGCAAGACCGAGCCTTATGATCAGTACGCTGACGAATGCCGCAAGCTGGCGTTGAGGATGAGGAATCCCGAACAGAAGAAGCAGCTTGAGGAAATGGCGGATGCGTGGACGACACTTGCCAACGAACAGGCAAAGAAAAAGAAAAACCACGCGGAAAGTTCAAGCTGAGACGCACTCAGCGGCGCGATCCGGGGTTCCGCCGGCCGCGCCGCCGATTAACATTCCATTAACCTTTCCAAATCAAGGATTTGGTAACCATCGGGCGGAGTGATTCAAGCGTCGCCTCCACCGGGCGCATCGGTGCCAGAGGAGACAACCTCATGTCCAAATTTGTCACCTTGCTCGGCCGCAAATCCGAGCCCCGGAACGCGGGGCAGCCCGGCGTCGAGCCACCGACAATCGCGCCGCCACCGACAATCGACGAGCAGCCGACAATCGCGCCGCCTGCCGCCGACACGCCGCCGCAAAAGACCGAGGTGGAGCTCGACGAAGACCTGTTCGTGCCGATCGCGACCAAGCTCGGTGAAGAGAACGAAGCGGTGCGCATTCTTCTTTTGGACGCCGAGCACAAGATCGCCGAGCTCGACACCATCAAGCGCTCGATCGCCAAGCTGCTCGATCCGGTAACGAGCACGCTGCGCAATTACGAGGAGACCAAAAGCGAAAAGCTGATCCTGCAACGCGCGCTTAACAATGCGCAACAGGTTTGCACCAGGCTGCGCGATGATCTGGCCGCGGTGCAGAAGAAGGCGGCCGCGTTCAAAGCCGAATGCGTGCGCCTGCAGGAAGCCGCCGCAGCCGCCAAGCAGAACATGGCGGCGCTGGAGCGCAACAACGCCCGGCAGCTTGCCGAGCTGGCGGAGCACCGCACGCGGGCGGCGGAGCTGCAAAATCTGGCGCAGCGGCAGGCTTCCGAGCTGCAGTCGGGGCGCGTCGAAAATCTGCGTCTTGGCGAGCGCGCCATCGCGGCCGATCAGCAAATAGGCCAGCTGGAAGCCGAGCTACAGATGATCCAGCAGCAGGCGAAGCAGGCCAAGCAGGAGCGGGCTGCGGCGCAGCTGTCGCTCGAGAAGGCTTTCAACGAGCTGGCGCAGACTGCGCGGGCGCTGAGCGAAGCCGAGAAGGCGCACGCTGCGACCGCGGCCCGGCTGCAGGCCGCCGAGCGCAATCTGGCGGACCTGCAATCCGAGCGCACAGCGCTTTCCGCCACGCTCGACGAAGCGGTCCACCAGCATCGCGACAAGCTCAACGTGCTGAGCTCGCGCCTCGAGACGGTTCAGGCGCGCTCCAACCTCACTGAAAATCTGCTCAACGAAGCGCGCAAGGCGCTGGCCTCGCGCGGCGACGAGATCCGCGCGCTCGAGCGCCGCTTGATCGAGGCTTCGACCGCGCACAGCGCAACCGGCGAAAAGCTCGGCAGCGCGGAAGTCGCGCTCGCCGAGCGCGAGGCGCGCATCAAGGAGCTCGAGGCGGAGCGCGTCGCGTTGACGGAGCATGGCCGCAAACTGATCCAGGTCGCCAACGAACGCGAAGCTGCCCACCGCGAAGCGCAGCAGCAAGTCGGCGCGCAGAGCGAGCTTGCGACCAGACTGCAGGACGAACTCGATGCGGCGCGCAGCTCGCATGAGCTGCAGATCGAAGATTTCAAGGCGCAGCTGCAGCGCGAGCAGCTCGAGCGTTCGATGGCCGAAGGTGCGCTCGAGGCTGCGCGCAAGGACATGGCGCGCTTACTGCAGGAAATCAGCGCACTGCGCGGCCTGCCGGTCGCGCCGAGCCCCGCCCCGCCGTCCGCCCCACAAGATGAGCTGAAGCAGGCGGCGTAGACGCAGATTACACCGAGCTTATTGGCAACTCAGGCGCCAATCACGGCACTGAAGGCGTCGGAATGGGGCGCGGCGGCTCCACGGCTGCCAGGCCCGGGTGCTTCGAACTGTTGCCGCTCAAAGCGGCCTGTTTCGCGAGTTTCTGCTCCGGCCTCGGCTCCAGGTCGAGCTTCGCGGGCTTTTGTTCTGCGCGCCGGTCGATGGAGCTCAGTCCGCCGGCAATGCTGGCGCCTTGCTCGATTTGCAGCAGCCCGTAGCTGATATTGCCGTCGAGGCGACCCGGTGCGCGCAGGATCAACAGACTTTTGACATCGAGCTTCTCGGAAACCCTGCCGTAAATCTCGGCGTTTTCGGCAACCGTAACGCGGCCTTTGATCGTGCCGGTTTCGCCGACGATCAGATTGCCGGCCGATACGTCGCCGTCGATCGTGCCGCACACCACGAGCGTATCTGGCACGGTAACTTCACCCTTAATGGTGACGCCTTCGCCGATGTAGAGTCGATTCTGGTCCGGCATGGAGTATTCGGTCGACGACATGATTGATCCCTTTCCGCCGCGTACGCAGTTCTCAACTCTGAGGTAACGCTACGACTGCGCCGCCTGTTTTGCATGACGAATCCGGGATTATCCCCAGAAGTCCCACTATTCACCGTGCTACAGCGGCCTCGCCGACAGGGAGGCAGCCGCGCGAAATGAGCCGCGCTTGGACTATCCAAGCGCCTGGGACTCTCTCTCGTTGGCGGAACGATATACGGCCGCTGGAGCGCGGCCGAGAAATTCAAAAGCAGGCGGCTTCACTCCGCTGCCGAGCGCACCAGCGCTACCGGCCGTTTCGGCACTTTGTCGACCACGAGCGTGTCGAAGTCTCTGACGATGTCGCCGGTGATGATCGGCTCGGCCGGCAATTCGTCGGTCGGCTCGTACCAAGGCAGCCGGGATTTGACATTGTCCTCGAGCGCCTGCGCCACCAGCCGTCCGATCTCTTCGCCGTCCAGCGGCACCAACCGGTCATCGTCGTCGTGTTTGTACAATTGCGGGCAGAAATACAAAGTGTGGATGCGCGGGTCGTAGCCGTCGATCACCAGGAACGGCTTGCGGCGAAACGACTTGAATTTTTTGACGATCTTGCGCTCCTGAGTCGTCTTTGCGACTCGCAGCCTGCCGCCGGGGGCGCCGACAATGGTGTTGGCCTCCAATAACACGATCCAGTCATTGCTGGCGGCGTTGTCCGGGTGAATGGGGATGAGATGATGGTCGCTTTTACGGAACAAAGACATCACAGCGCCTCCCGTGATCCCGTGCCATCGCGAGTAATGGAGGCATAAACGGACGTTCGGAGTTTTTGTTCCATACGGGTCCGGAAGGTGACTTTTGCTGGGCAGCCCCGTAGCAGCCCCTACCGCGGTTGATGGTTCCGCTTCGCTCAACCCATTCGACGTACTTCGCTGCAGCCTTCATGGAACCTTCGTGAAAGAAGCCCCGGCCGGCACCGGCCGAGGCTTCTCACCAGAAGGGCCGCCGGGTGCTCAGACGAGAGGCCCGGCGTGCCATCAGGCTACTCCGGTTGGCGCGCGGCCGGCACTGCTACGCGCCGTTCTGGTCAACAGATGTTTAAGACCGGAGTCCATCGGTAACGCGTGTCGCGCCCTGCCTTCGTTCCGACACGGCGGCTGCGGAATTTTGCCATGCCCCATCGCTGTAATTCGCTAAGCGGTGGATGTCGGGAATGCGGCTATGAGTGACCGCGCAGGCGAGTTCTTGACCGGCTGGTTCGTGCAACACGTCCAGCCGTTGCCGCCGGTGCTGCGCCTGGCCGAGGCGGTGCGGCTCGCCACCATCTGCCGCAAAGATGCCGTCGCCGCCGGGATCGATTTGCAAGAAATCCGCGACGTGGCGGGCGGCGATCTCATCCGCAAGATCCTCGAAGCGCTCAACGCCGCGGCGGCGCTTGCCGACGAGGCGCCGCTCGCGCCGGACATCGACGCGTCAGTCGAGACGACCTCATCTTGAGTGCGGCGCTGCGCCTTGGGTTGCGGCGCTGCCGCGCCGCGCGAACGCGCCGGCCTATTGTGGCGCGACCGAAGCCTCGCTCATTTTGCGGACCGCCTCGTCTGCGGAGCGGGTCGATCGCTCCGAAACCCGCTGCGCCGTCTGCAGGATCGCTTCGAAATTGTCGCGCGCGATGCGGCTCTGCAGCGCGATATATTCGTGCGGGCTTCGGCAGCCGAGCAGCTGATCGAAGTGCTCCATGTTCTGTTCGAGCCGTTCCTGCGCGAAGCGCAGCCATTCGCCGGACAGCTCCTGCAGCCCATCGGCCATGATCGTCGTGCTCTCCAGCATCGCTTGTATGTTGCTGGACGATTGCTGCACCGTCTGCCGCGCGGTTTCGCCGCTCAGGCCGAACAGCCTGTTGAACTGCTCCATCGAACGTTCGGCGATGCGATTGGCGGCTTCGTTGCCGCTTCGCCATGATGCGTGGAGGCGATCCGCATTGCGTTGGAACGATTCCGCTCCGGCGCGCGCGGTGCGCTCGCCGGCGTCGGACAGGCTGCGTGTTGCTTGTTCCGTGGCGCGCCGCGTGGTCTCCGCGACGTCGCCGGATTCACGATCGCTTGAGCGTGGGTTAGACGCCATAATTCCCTCCTCGTTTCGCGGCTACGTTAGGCAACGAACGACGCGCCGCGCCGTTCCGGCAGTCACGCCGATTTCAACGAAACGGCGAAAAACTTCGACCCTGGGAACAGCTGAGCGATGGCGCGCCGGCGCCGCGGGCCTGTCGCCTGCGGACGGAGGGCTCAACGCGCGCCGGCGGTTTGCTTGTGCAGCTTGTCCCTACAGCGGCGGCCCGAGGCTTTCTTCCCGGTTCAATGCGATGCTCGCCTCCTCCAGGTCGAGATCGCGCTCGAGCCGGCGCCGTGCTTCGTCGGTGATCTGTCCCTGCTGCAGCAGCCGGTAAATGTAGTCGCGTTCGGCGGCGATCAGTTCAATCCTGATGTCGGCTGCCGCCGCGGCCGTTTCGGCCCCTTCGGTCGAGCTTTGCGGGAAGCCGCCAGAGCGATAGTGATGACGGGCCCGCAGAATCGCCATCACCTCCGGTGCGATTGCACCGGCGGCGGCGAGCTCTTGCAGTCTGGTTTGCGCTTTCTCGAGAGCTTGCGAGCGGGCGGCAAGTTCGGCGTCGTGCTCCCGCTCACGCTCGGCCGTGGCGCGCTGCGGCAAGCCAAGCCAGCGCGTCACGCTGGGCAATAGTGCCCCCTCGCCGACAACGGTGATGACGATCAGCCCGAAGGTGACGAAGAGAATGAAATCGCGGTACGGAAACGGCATGCCGGCGGTCGTGGTCAGCGGCAGCGCCAACGCCGCTGCAAGCGAAACGACGCCGCGCATGCCGACCAGGGCGAGAAAGAAAATAAATTGCCAGGACGGCAGCGGATCGCGGCGCGCGACCGCCTTGCTCAGCCAACGCGGCAGATAGGCGGCGGGAAAGACCCAGAGGAAGCGGGCGACGACCACCACCGCGAAAACCACCAGCACCGCGATGATCGGGCCGCTCAGCACGCTGCCCATCCGATCCAAGAGCGTGCGCATCTGCAGGCCGGTGACCAGGAATATCAATCCTTCGAGCAGGTAAACCAGAAGATCCCAGAAGAAAATTCCCTGCAGCCGCGTTGCCGCAGGAATGAGCAGCGGCCCGTTCCAGCTCACGAACAAGCCGCAGGCGATCGTCGCCAGCACGCCTGAGCCGCCGAGATTGGCCGGCACCAGAAACGCCGCGAACGGCGTCATCAGCGACAGCGTGATCTCGACCCGCGGATCGCACGCCCAGCGCCGCAGCCGCAAGCTCGCCCAGCCGACGAATATGCCGTAGCCGATTTCGCCGACCACGATCAGGGCAAAAGTTGCCGCGGCTGCCGGCAGGGAAAACAAGCCGGTACCGACCGCGGCCACGGCGAAGCGATAAAGGATGAGTGCGGTTGCATCGTTGGCGGTGCCTTCGGCTTCCAGCACCACCATGAGCCGGCGCGGCACGCCGAGCCGCCGCACGATGGCAAGCGGCGCGACCGGATCGGGCGGCGCCACGATGGCGCCGAGCACGAAGCCGACGGCGAACGGCAAGCCAAAGAGAAAGTGCACCACGACCGCAACCGCCGCGGCCGTGAAGATGACGCAGCCAAATGCCAAAAACGCGATCGGCCGCAGATTGAAGCGAAACTCGCGCCAGCTCATGGCGACCGCGGCCGCGTAAACCAGCGGCGGCAGGATGCCGAGGAGGACGAACTGCGGATCGAGTTCGATCGGCGGGATGTCTGGCAAAAGCGCAAGCCCGATACCGGCGATAACCAGGAGAATCGAAGGCGCGGTGTTCAGTCGTCGCGCGACGATCGCAACGACGATCATGACGGCGAGGAGCAGCAGCAGCGTATAGATGGTCGCGGTCATGAGCGGGCGTTCCGGGCGTCGGGCAGGGCTTTCACGGCGGCGGTGGTGCCGCGCCTGACCGGATTATATGGGGTCCGTACGCCGCGTCGCTGCCTCCCAACAACGAAGCCTCACATCACCCGAATGGCTTGATGCTGTCGGCGACCGAATCGGCGACGTGCTCCTTGGTGATGATGCCGACGATCTCCGACGGTCTGCCGCGTCCGCCGGTCTTGATGACGACCGCCATGGCGGCGTCGCGCCGAGACATGCGCTGCACGATGTCGAAGACGATGTCGTCTTCGCGCGCCAGCGTGAAATTGCGCTGCGCAACACTGGCCATGGGCACGCCCGCATAGGCGGCTTCGATGCCGCGGCGGATTCCGGTATTGATGCGGACCACGCCGACGATGTGATTGCCGCGCGCCACCACCACATGCTTGAAGCCCCCTCCGGAGCCGTGCTGGCGTAGGAATTCGTGGAGATCGGCGTCGGCGGGAATAACCACCACGTCGCGCTCCATGACATCGCTGGCGCGGCGGACCAGAAACATATTGGCGTGCATCGCCTTCGGCACGAAGTGGCCGCGGCCGACGAGCTTGATGGTGTAGATATTCTCCACCGACAGTAAGCGTCGGATGCCGATGGCGAGCGCTACCGCGACGATGCTCGGCATCACGAGATCATAGTCGCGCGTCATTTCGAAGATCATGGTCACGGCGGTCATCGCCGCCCCGGTGCCGCCGCCGACCATCGCCGCCATGCCGATGATGGCGCCGGTGGTTGCGGTGACGCCCGCTACCGGATGCATCGTCGCAACAGCGGCCCCGAAGGCGCCGCCGATCGTTGCGCCCATGAACAAGGACGGCGAGAAGATGCCGCCCGAGGCGCCCGAGCCCAGGCTCAGCGACGTGGCGAACAATTTGGCGGCGAACAGAATCAACAGCAGCGCCGGCAACTGCATGGCGCCTGTGAGTATGGCCTGGATCGTCGCGTAGCCGACGCCCTCGACATAATAGTGACCGGCCGTTCGAAATAGCACGTAGATCAGAATGCCGAGCACCAACATCCCAGCGACGTTGCGCAGGTACGGATTTTTGATTGCGTCGAAGACATCCTCGGCCAGGCTCAGCCCGCGGATGAATGCCGTTCCCGCAATGCCGATCAAAGCGCCAAGGAGCGCAAACAACAGCAGCGCCGCCAGCGTGGCGGGCTGCTGCGATGTCAATAATGTAGCCGGGATAGCGAAAGCGGGATGGATGCCGAAGAAGATGCGGCCGACAAAGGTCGCCGTGCCGGTGGCGAGCGCGACCGGCAGGAAGGTGCGCGCGCTCAATTCCGGCATCAACAGTTCGATCGCGAACATCACGCCGCCGATCGGGGTATTGAAGGTCGCGGCAATGCCGGCGCCGGCGCCGGCGGCAACCAGCGTAATGCGCTGCCACGGCGCCATATGAATCAACTGGCCCAGCGTGGAGCCGAGCGCAGCGCCGATCTGGATGATCGGGCCTTCGCGGCCGACCGCGGCGCCGGTGCCGATCGACAACGCCGAGGCGAGCGACTTGATCAGCGCCACCACCGGCCGGATCAGGCCATTGTTGTAGTAGATCGCGTCCATCACCTCGGGCACGCCGTGGCCGCGCGCTTCGGGGGCAAAGTTGACGATCAGGAAGGTGACGATGAGCCCGCCTATGACCGGAACCAGAATGACGAATGGGCCCCAGGGGCTCGGCGGCGTAAAGCTGCTGGCGTCGTAAGCGAAGCTGAAGAGCTTGAGAAAAGCGACGTTGTGGAACAGGCCGATCAGCGCGCGAAAGGCGACGGCGCCAAAGCCGGTCACGACGCCTACAATGATGGCAAGCAGCGACAGCCGGAACAGTCCGACTCGCGAGGAACGTTTAGCATTCATCCCAATCTCTCTGTTATTTCATTCCAACGGAAATTGATGGCGGCGCAGAAAGCCAATGACAGGGAGCTTCACTCGGCGGAAAGACACTGAGCGATAATTTCTTCCACGACCACTCAGGACCTTGCAGGGAATCCCGCTCGATACTAAACCGATGCCGATGCGCGGTGCGGTTCAGTGACGAGGGTCAATCGGTTGGCGACCCATCAGGACGATGGTGCTGTCGCCAGAAGATTTCTAAGCTTGGTGAGTGCTGCGGAGTCCTTCTCCTGATAGGGAATCACGGTGTCGAATTTATCGTCGGCGGTCATCAGATAGATGATGGCCGAATGGTTCATGAGATAATTGCCGTCGCTGGTCGGGATTTTCTTGTAGTAGACCCGATACTCCTTGGCGATCGTCGCGATCTGTGCCGGCGTGCCGGTGAAGCCACGGATGCGCTTGTCGAAGGATGCCAAGTATTCGTGCATCAGCTGCGGCGTGTCTCGTTCGGGATCGACCGTCACGAACACGTAGTTGAGTTTATCGGCATCGGGCCCGAGTGTCTTGATCCAGCGCGTCAAGTCGAAGAGTGTGGTCGGACAAACGTCCGGGCAATACCGGTAGCCGAAGTACATCGCATACGGCTTGCCCAACAGCGTCTTGTCGGTCACCGTCGCGCCGGTGTCGTCAATCAGCGTGAACGGACCGCCGATCGAGGCGCCGCCCTCTGACCGGGCAATTTGCCGTTGCCCAATCGCGAGTGTAAGCGCGAGCGTGACCACGGCAAAGCCAGAGACGCCCGCAATGGCCGTTATGATCCACTGCTGCGCACGCATTATTTCATCTCCATGTTGCCCATGCCGCCCGGCTTCTTGTCCTGCATCCCTCCCGTTCCGCTCATGCTGCCTTGGCCGCCTTGAGTCGCCCCAATGGCGTGTATCGGAACGGTAATGGAAATATTTCCAGCTTTCGCGAAGGTCAGCGTAAGCGGCAAGGTCTGGCCTGCGATCAGCGGTTTCTTCAATCCGATCAGCATCACGTGGTAGCCGCCGGGCTTGAGCGTTACCGATCCGCCGGCCGGAATCGCCAACCCATCAGGAAGCTCGCGCATCTCCATGATGCCGTTGACGACCGCCATCTCGTGCACTTGTGCCTTACCGGCAACATCCGAAGACGCGGCGGTGAGACGATCGGCAGTGTCTGTTTTGTTGGCAAGCGTCATATAAACGGCGCCGGTCGTGGCGCCGGCCGGCGTGGCCCGGGCCCACGGTTGCACAACGGTTATCTTAAGAGGCTCGTCTGCTCGAGCCATGGCGGCAGGCGCAACAGCCGTCAGGATCGCCATCACGGCGAGTTTGGATAGGAAGCGCATGGTGTTCTCCGAAGCGCATAGGCGATAGCTCCGCGTCTGCGGAGCAACTGTGACAATCAGTCGGCAGCGTCAGATGGAGAATGCCGGCGGGGCGCGCGGCGCCCCCACTGTGCGGCGGAACTGAGGAACGAACCCTGCATCGCCGATGCGATCCGATACTGACGCGATCGGCGGGCCGCCATGGCGTAGAAGTGCTGGTGCCTCAGCGACCAGCGGAATGTAACGGGCGCTTTGAGCCGCGACAAAGCAGAACGGACATAACGGCGCAGAATCGCGATTTTGCCGGTCGCCAGCGGGCGTTCCAGCTGAAGCATGACTGCAGACGATAGCGACGTCCGGCCAGGGCGCCGCGAACGCAGACATACCAAACCCGACGCCGGCCATCAGCGCTTGAATCGCAAGCGAATAAGCGATCCACAGCGCAAACAGGCGGCTGCAGAGCCTCGAGCGGATGAATCGCCTCAAACCAATCATGTTACGGCTCTAACACGTAACATCCGCGCTCGCACTAAATTTTCAAAGCGTGCCCCGCCGAGTACATCGGAGTAAATCGCCGCCGCGTAGGCGGCTTATCGCAGCTGCCCACTACAGAGCGCGGCCAACCACTGGCCCAATGATTGGCTGCTCGTTGCGAGATATAAGACCGCAATTGCTATGGATCCGCCCCCCAGGCAGATCACCAGCCACAGTGCTGCGTAACTGATTTGCCGCCGCTCGAAATCTTTCATGGCGCAGGCGAATCTCAGCCGGACAACGAGGGAGGCCCATTGCGACAATTCGGCAAGTCGCCTTTGGCTCTACCCTCAACGGCGCTTGGAAGCTGCGGTTCCAGACCGCCGCGCCACCGAACGTCCCGCGATCCGAAAACGAACCGACAGCGACAACATTGCCCAGTATAGACGGTCGGGCCAGTGGAACCGGCTGTCGCGGGGCCGGCTAAAGGTCATCTTCTTCCGGACAAAACGACGCAGAGCGCCATCGTCTTGAGGACACTATGAAGCTTCAGGCATTCGGCGCAGCCTGACGCGTGAATGCAGTAGCGAGCGCGAATGATTCGGAGCGAGGCAATCGACGATGGAACGTCGGCAGCGCAAAAACCTGATGATGATCGGGCCCTGCGTGCTCGCGATCGGCGTCATGTGCGTTCTGGTCGCCTATTCGCCGACGCTGTATCGCATGTTCTGCGCCGCGACCGGGCTTGCCGGGACCACGCAACGGGTCGCCGCCGATACCGCCAAGATTTCCAAGCAGACAATCACGGTGGCATTCGACACCAACGTCGCCCCCGGCCTGCCATGGCGCTTCGTACCCGACCAAGGCGCCGTGATGGTACATCTCGGCGAGCAGAAGCTGGTGTATTTCACCGCTGAGAATCTCAGCAACCAATCCATCGTCGGCCATGCCACCTTCAACGTTACGCCGCTGCGCAGCGGCATCTATTTCAACAAGATCCAGTGCTTCTGCTTCACCGAGGAGCGGCTCGACGCCCACCAGAAGGTCGAGATGCCGGTGGTGTTCTACGTCGATCCGGCGTTCGGCAAGGCCCCCGACATGCGCGACATCGCGCAGCTGACGCTCGGCTATACCTTCTTCCGCTCGGCCGATCCGCGGAATGCCAAGGACCTCTCGCGCTTTCTCGCTACCAATCCACCTGATCCCGTCGACGGCCGCGACCTTTTCAACGAGCAATGCGCCGCCTGTCATGCGCTCGATGTCAACAAATACGGACCGGAGCTCGGCGGCGTGTTCGGCCGGCGCGCGGGCGCGGCGCCCGGCTACGATTATTCGCCCGCGCTTCGAAGCGCCGGGCTGACTTGGTCGGCGGACGATCTGAACCGCTGGCTTGCGAGTCCGAAAAAATTTATTCCCGGGGTGAAAATGCCGGTCAGCGTTCCCGATCCCATCGCGCGGCGCGACATCGTCGCCTATCTGCGGCAGCAGAGCGAGCAGCGCGGCAGTGGAATCAAGGCCAAGACCGCGGCGCAGGGCACTGGTTACTAGACGCTTACAGCTGCTTGATGGAATCGAAATTCCAAGCGTTGTTCGGCGGATTTTCGCCGATGCGAACCGTGGTGTCGTTGAGGAAATTGTACGGCGGCACCGGCAGATTGTAGGGCGCCGGCACGCCGCTATAGACGCGGCCGGCGGCGTCGTACTTGGAGCCGTGGCAGGGGCAGAAATAGCCGCCGATCCAATTCGCCACCGGCGTGGTCTGACTGGCGTTCGGATAGAACAGCGGAATGCAGCCGAGATGGGTGCAGATGCCAACCAGGATGCCGTATTCGGGCTTGGCCGAACGATGCCAATTCTGCGCATAGGGCGGCTGCTGCGGCTGCTCGGAATTCGGATCGGACAGGAGCGACGTGTCCTTGGCGTTCTGCAGCATGTCGAGCGCCTGCTTGGAGCGGTGATAGATCCAGATCGGCCGCTCGCGCCAGCGCACCACGATCTGCGAGCCTTCCTCGATTTTGCTCACGTCGACGTCGACCGGGCCACCGGCGGCAAGCGTCGAGGCGTCCGGATTCATCTGGTCGATCAGCGGCACCAGCGTTGCCACCGCGCCGACCGCCGCGACGGTGGCGCTGGCGATGAACAGAAAATCGCGCCGCGTCGGCTCCCCGTCATGGGTCGCCGTAGTGGAAGCACTATTCGCCATGTCCAGCCTTTCTCTCGGCCGACTATTGGACCGCAAGCAGGGGCGGGCCGGGCCGGGTGGTCGGTTCGGCCGCTTTATGTCGGCAGCGGCCGGCTTCGTCAATCCAAGAGCGCGGTGCGGGCCTGCGCCGCGGTGTCCGCAGGCGTGCCGGCGGCGTCGATCCGGATCCAGTCGAGCAGGCCGAGGTCGTAGGCCTCCTGGGCTTGCGCCACCTCGCGGTCGGCATCGGAGGCGTCGTGGGTGCGACGGCCGACGCGGGCGAAGCGGGTTTCGAGCGGCGCCGTGAGGAAAAGTCCGTGCAGGCGGCTGCCAGCCGAGCGGGCGGCTTCGGCGATGGCCGCGCGTTCCGCCGGCCGGGCGAACACCGCATCGACAATGGCCGAGTGGCCGGCGTCGACGATGCGGCGGGCCTTTTCCGCCAGCACGGCATAAACCCGCGCCGTGACCTCTGCCCCGTAGGCCTGCGGCGGCAGCTTTTCGGTCTCGCCGACGCCGAACAGCGCTTTGCGCTCGACGTCGGAGCGCACGATCACGGCGCCGGGCATCGGCACGACGTGCGGCGCTAACGCCCGGGCCAGCTGCGACTTACCGGTGCCGGAGAGGCCGCCGATCGCGATCAGCTTCGGCTTTTCCGGCGCGATCGCTCGCTGCGCAAAGGCGAAATAGGCGGCCGCCGCCTTGGCGATGGGTGGCCGCTCCTTGGCGTCCGCACGCTCGATCCGCGCCAGAGTGACCTTGGCGCGGATCGCGGCTCGCATTGAAAGAAAAAAGGGCAGGGCGGCGAGCCCGTCGAGATCGGCGATGCGTTTTGTTTCGACGAGATAGCGGTTGAGCACGATGTTGGCCGCCTCGACGAGGCCGCGCTCGACGAGATCCATCAGCAGGAACGCGAGATCGTAGAGCACGTCGCCAGAGGCGATGATGTCGGAAAACTCGATGGCATCGAACAGTACCGGCCGGCCGTCGATCAGCACGATATTGCCGAGATGCAGATCGCCGTGAATGCGGCGGATGAGGCCGCCGCGGCCGCGCTCGCGAAGGAGCTGCACGATTCGCTCATAGGCGTCGCGGCTTTGCCGGGCCAGCGCGTCGGCCGCGGCGGCGGGCAATATGTCGCCTTGCGCAGCAAAGGCTTCGGCGTGCTCGTCGATATAGTCGCCGAGCGCGGCGATCCACGGCTCCGGCTCCGCCGGGGGCGCCTTGGCGTGTGCGGCGGCCACCACGCGGCCGAGCGCATCGGCAAGCGCCGCGTCGATCGCGCCGGTCAAATGGTCGAGCGTGCGCGTCTCGTCGAAGCGGTGCATGTCGACCGCCCATTCGACCGGCGTGCCGCGGCCGCCGATGGCGAGCCTGCCGTCGCGTTCGCGGGTGATGGCAACGACGCCTTTGTAAATCTCGGGCGCGTAGGGCGCGTTGACCGCAAGCTCCGCCTCGCAGGCGGCCTTGCGCTTGGCGAGCGTGGAGAAATCGAGAAACGGAAAGCGCACCGCGCGCTTGATCTTCAGGGCGCGGCTGCCGGCCAAGAACACCGTCGCCGCATGGGTGTCGATGCGCCGCACCGCTGTTGCGCCGGCCTCGCCATAGCTTGTCGGATCGGCGAGAAATGCCAGCACCTCGTCCTGGCTGCTGGACGCGTCATTCATGGCGCCGCAGCCCATACGGCACGGTCGCCCAGACGCGCTCGTGCAGATAATAAAGGGCGAGCTTGGTCAAAATTTCCGCCCCCGCGATCGAGCCGGCGATCATGACCCGGCGGGTGATGATGAAACTGACCAGGAACGTGTCGGACGACGCCATGACGCGCCAAGTGACCGATTTGGCGATCGAGCGGCGATGCGCCTCAAATCCGCGCAACCACCGCTCGAACCCGCGCAGCCAACGCATGGTGAACCTCGCCATGTGGACGGGAGTAAATGTAATTGCGGAAATCCTAACCGTCACGCCGTGCCAGACTGGACCGCCGCCCAATATCGCGCCATTCAGGGTGCTCTTCCGCGCAGAGCCCAAGGAGACCGACATGCGCGCCAAGGACAACATGCGCACTGCCGCCGAAGTTCTGGTCGATCAGCTGCAAATTCACGGCGTGCAGCACGTGTTCTGCGTGCCGGGCGAGAGTTACCTCGCCGTGCTCGACGCCTTTCACGACAGCGCGCTCTCCGTCACGGTATGCCGGCAGGAGGGCGGCGCCGCCATGATGGCGGAGGCGATCGGCAAGGTGACGGGCCGGCCGGGCGTCTGTTTCGTCACCCGCGGCCCAGGCGCCACCAACGCCTCCGCCGGCATCCACATCGCGCGCCAGGATTCGACGCCGCTCGTCATGTTCGTCGGCCAGGTGGCGCGCGACATGCGCGAGCGCGAGGCATTTCAGGAACTCGACTACCGCGCCGTGTTCGGCTCGATGACCAAATGGGCGACCGAGATCGACGATCCGGCGCGGGTGCCGGAGATCGTGTCGCGCGCTTTTCATACCGCGGCCAACGGCAGGCCGGGGCCGGTCGTGGTCGCCATCCCTGAGGACATGCTGGTCGAGCGGGTCGCCGTCGCCGACGCCCCGCCGTTCGCGCTGATCGAGACGTCGCCCGGTCCGGCGGAGCTGAAAAAGTTCGCCGAGATGCTTTCGGCGGCGCGCGCGCCGATCATGCTTTTAGGCGGCAGCCGCTGGTCGCAAGCGGCGAGCGATGCGGTCGGACGCTTCGCCCAAAAACATGCGCTGCCGGTCGCCACCACGTTCCGGCGCGCCCATGTGTTCGACGCGCTCAATCCCTGTTACGCTGGCGATCTCGGCATCGGGCCCAATCCGAAGCTGCTCGAACGCATCAAGGCCGCCGACCTCGTCATTTTGCTTGGCGGCCGGCTCGGCGAATTGCCGTCGCAAAGCTACACGCTGTTCGACATTCCACGGCCGCAGGTGCCGTTCATTCACATTCATCCCGGCGCCGAAGAACTCGGTCGCGTCTATAGTCCGAACTTGGCGATCCACGCGACGCCGACGGCGTTCGCAGCCGCGCTCGAGACTTTGCAGCTGCCGCGTGCGGTGAAAGGACAGGCCGAAGCGGCGCATGCCGATTATCTGCAATGGACCGAAAAGCCGACCGAGCAGCCGGGCAGCGTCAATCTCGGCGCGGTGATGGTGTGGCTGCGCGACAACCTGCCGGCCGACGCCATCATCTGCAACGGTGCCGGCAACTATGCGGCCTGGATTCACCGCTTCTTCCGCATGCGCCGGTTTGGCCAGCACGTGGCGCCGACCGCCGGCTCGATGGGTTTCGGCGTGCCGGCCGCGGTGGCGATGAAGCGGCTTTACCGCGAGCGCACGATCGTATGCGTGGCCGGCGACGGCGACTTTCTGATGAACGGCCAGGAATTCGCCACCGCCGTGCAATACGACCTGCCGTTCACGGTCTTGATCGCCGACAACGGCCTCTACGGCACCATCCGCATGCACCAGGAGCGCGAATATCCCGGCCGCATCTCGGCGACCAATCTGCGCAATCCGGATTTCGTCGCCTACGCGCGCGCCTTCGGCGGCTTCGGCGCTTCGGTCGAGCGCACCGAAGATTTTGCGGAAGCATTCAAAGCCGCGCAGGCGAGCGGCAAGCCGGCGATCATTCGCTTGAAGATCGATCCCGAAGCGATCACGCCGGTGACGACGCTTTCAAAAATCCGCGCCAAAGCGCTGGCCGAGCGCGGCGGTTGAGAGCGCGTCCTGGGAACGAAAGCCGCTGCCGCGGATTGGACAGCCGTAATGGAGGAGCACGGTATGAAAACGATTCTCACCTGCGCGGCCCTCGCGCTCGGCATCGCAACGACGAGCGGCGCGGCCGCGGCGAAGGGGTGCATCAAAGGCGCAATCGTCGGCGGCGTAGCCGGTCACTACACCGTTCACCACGGCCTGATCGGCGCTGCCGTCGGCTGCTACGTCGGCCATAAGGCGGCCAAGAACGCGGAGCGGCAAAAGCTGCAGCAGCAACACCAACAGCAGCAGGCGCAACCGCAGCCGCAATAGCAATCTACCTCACTGGGCCTTGATGCCGGCGGCCTTGATGATCGGCCACCACTTCGCGATCTCGGCTTTTTGGAAGGCGTGCAGTGCTTCCGGCGTGCGTTGCTCGGGCGGATAAATCTCCTGCGCCAGGTCGAGGAGCCGCTTGCGGGTTTGCTCGTCGGCGAGACCGGCCTGCACCGCGGCGTTGAGCTTGGCGATGATGGGCTTCGGCGTGCCCTTCGGCGCCCATAGCGCGTGCCAGAAAAAGAAATAATAGCCCGGCATGCCGGCTTCATCGGTGGTCGGGATTTCGGGCGCGACCGCGATGCGCGTCGGCGCGGTGACGGCGTAGGCTTTCAAGGCACCGGCGCGCACATGCGGCAGCGACACCGCCGGCGTGTCGAGCTGAATGTCGGTGATGCCGGCGAGGAGATCGTTGGTCGCGAGCCCGGCGCTGCGGTACGCCACCATCTGCCAGTGCAGGCCGAGCATGTTCTCCATCAACACGCCGGCGACGTGGCTCGGGCTGCCGACGCCGGAGGTGCCCATCGTGGTCTTGTCGCCGTTTTGCTTCAGCCACGCCACCAATTCCTTGAGGTTGTTGGCAGGCATGGTCTTGCGCGCGTCGATCAAAAACGGCTGCGTGGCGACGAGCGCGATCGGCTCGAAATCGTTGAGCAGGTCGAAGCCGAGATTGTAGATCGCGCCGTTGGCGACGTTGGTGCCCCACATGCCCCAGAGGATGGTGTAGCCGTCGGGTGTCGAGCGCTCGGCGCGGGTGACGCCGATGGTGCCGGCGGCGCCGGCGACGTTCTCGACCACCACCGGCTGGCCCAGATTCTTGCTCATCGCCTGCGCCATGATGCGGCCGAGCACGTCGGTCGAGCCACCCGGCGCCAGCGGCACGATCATGCTGATCGGCCGCGACGGATAATTGCTTTGCGCGGCGGCCGGCGCGGCGCCGGCGAGGCCCAAGCTTGCGGCGACGACCGTGAGCAGAAGCATTCTGCCGATCATGAGCGTGTCTCCCGTGTGGCGTTTCCCCGCATTCCGTATGCCAGAGCCTGGTGCGGCGCCAAAGGGCCGAGCGAATTCGACGCAAGGCCCCGCACGCCCGCAATTGTCGCCGCAGTTGAATCGTGGTTCAGATGTTGGCGTTTGGTCGCTGATTCCATTTTGCCAATGCCGTATCGCCGCACCGAAAACGTCAGCCGCCGCCTCGCGGCGCGGCGCGCGGCGATCATTGCCGCGGCGCGGTCGGCGGCGAGCGAAGGCGGCTTAGGGGCGGTGCAAATCGTACCGGTGGCGGAGAAGGCCGGCGTCGCTGCCGGCACGGTGTATCGCTACTTTCCCGGCAAGACCGACCTGGTCGCGGCGCTCCTCGCCGAAATCTCCGAAAGCGAGACCACGGCGCTGCGCCGCGCCGCCGCGGCCGCGCCAGGGCCTGCGTCCGCGCTCGCCGCCGCGCTCATGACGTTCGCAGTGCGCGCGCTGCGTCACCGGCGTCTGCTCTACGCCGCGGTTGCCGAGCCGGTCGATGCCGAACTGGACGCCGCGCGGGCGACGCCCCGCAAGGCACTTGTCGCGGAGTTCACGAAGCTGATCGCCGCGGCGGCTGCGCGCGGGCAGTTGCCGGAGCAGGACAGCGGTTTGGCCACCGCAGCTTTGCTCGGCCTTTTGGTCGAGGGCCTGCTCGGTCCGCTCGCGCCCGAGGCGGCAGGCCGCGAGCGCGAACTCGTTCAGTCGGTGACGCTGATTGCCCTGCGCGCGCTCGGGGTCGCCGATGCGCGCGCCCGCGGCCTTGTGGTGCAGACGGCGCTGCCGGCCGATTAGCTGCCGGACGCCGAGATCACCTCGCCGAACAGCTGCCAGGTCTTGCCGTCGAATTTTTCCAGCTGCATCTGTTTGATGGGGTTGAAGTCGTCGGCGCTGGTCGACAGCGTGATGCCAGGCAGCAGCATCGGCAGCTTCAATTGATGCAGGCTCGCCGCCTGCTTCATGATGTTCTCGCGCGTGAGATTGTCGCCGGCCGCCTTGAGCACCGCGACCATCGTCTGCGCATTGGAGTAGGCGACGACGGTTTGCACGTCAGTCACATTGGCCGCCAGCCCGGACTTGTTCATGAACGCCAGCCACTCCTTGTACTCGGGCGTGTTCTGCCATTGCGGATCGGTCGGATCCTTGACGAAGTTGGCCGAGATGATGCCGATGCCTTTCTCGAACCCGGCGCCCTTCATGGTCGTGCCGACGCCGTTGGCCACCGAGTTGAGGAACTGCGTCGGTTTCCAGCCGATGTCGTAGACCTTGCGGATCGCTTGCGCGGCGAACTTTGGAATCGCGGCGATCAGCAGCACGTCGGCGCCGCTCGCCTGCAGCGCGACGACCTGTGAATCGACGGTCGGATCACTGGTTTCGTACGATTGCGTGGCAATGATCATGTTGGCCTTGGCGCCCAAGCCGTCGCGCAGGCCGTTGAGGTAGTCCTTGCCGTAATCGTCGTTCTGATAAAGCACTGCGATTTTCGCGTTCGGCAGGTTCTTGAGGATGTAACGCGCGTAGATGTGCGACTCGGTGCCGTAGCTGGGCAGCCACAGCATGGTCCAGGGAAAGTGCTTCGGATCGTTCCATTGATCGGCGCCGGTAGCGGGGAACAGCTGCGGCACCTTGTTGTCGTTGAGGTAGCCGTGGATCGCCATGTTGGGCGGCGTGCCGAGAGTGTGGAACATCAAGAGCACCTTGTCCTGCTCGACCATCTGGCGCACCAGCTCGACCGTCTTCGGCGGGCTGTAGCTGTCGTCACGGCTGATGAAGGTGATCTTGCGGCCGTTGATGCCGCCCTGGGCGTTGATCATGGCGAAATAGGCGGCATCGACTTTGCCGAGAACGCCGTACGACGAAGCCGGGCCGCTGTACGGCATGGTGTTGCCGATCTTGATCTCGGTATCGCTGGCGCCCGGCCCGTATTGGCCGGCTGCGTAGGCCAATCCGCCGGCAATGATGAGGCCGACCGCCGACAGGCCGGCCAACATGGTTTGTTTCACTGTCATTCCAACCTCCCTTGGCTTGTTTGTTGCGGTGTCGAAGCTTTGTTTGACGTTGCAGAGATTTCTCCAACGGCCGCGGCCGGTTTCAATCGCGCGGCCAGCCAGGCGGCAAGCGGCCGGATCGAGCCGATCACGCCGCGCGGCATCGCGTACATGAACAACAGCATCGCCAGTCCGTAGATCGCCCATGGCGCGGCATCGGAAATGTCGTTGGCGAAGTTCGGCACGAACTCGATGAAAAAGCCGCCGACGATGGCGCCGCCGATGGTGGCGATGCCGCCGACCGCCGAGCCTACCAGGAACGATATCGACAGGAACAGCGTAAAACTCTCCGGCGCCACGAAGCCGACCACGATGGCGGCCAGCGCGCCGGCGACCGCGGTGAACAGGGTCGAGATGCCGAACGCCAAGGTTTTGTAACCTGCGGTGTCGACGCCCATGGCCGCCGCCGCGATCGGATGATCGCGGATCGCCATCCAGGCGCGGCCGGTGCGGCCGTTGAGCAGGTTGGCGGCGACGCGGATGGCGATCAACAAAACCACAAGCACGAACAGATAGAGCCAGCGGTCGCGGTCGATCGGCAGGCCGGCGGGCGGCAGCACCTTAACGACATGGAGACCCTGCTGGCCGCCGGTCCAGGAAAAATATTTCAGCGTCTGCGGGGTCGCCACCGCCATGGCGAGCGTGACCAGCGCCAGATACGGGCCTTCGAAGCGCAGCGCCGGCAGCCCGAACAACAGGCCGAGCGCGAAACCAACCAGGGCGGCCGGCGGCAGAGTTGCCCAATACGGCACGCCGTAGCGATGCATCAGCACCGCGGCGGTGTAGGCGCCGGCGGCAAAGAAGCCGCCGTGGCCGAGCGAGATCTGGCCGTTATAACCGGTGAGGATGTTGAGCCCGAGCACCGCGACGGCGTAGATCATCACCTGCGTCAGTTCGAAGACCTGATAATTGCTCAGCCCGAACGGCAGCACCGCGGCAAGCACGATCAAGGCTCCGATGCCAAGCCACCGCCACGTGCCGATGCGCAGCCCGGCGTGGTCGCCGACGGCGAGTTTTTCAGAAGCCATCGCGGCGGTGCCGTCGTTCATGATCACACCCGCCGCACGATCGCGGTGCCGAACAGACCGTTCGGGCGGAACACCAGCACGATGACGATCAAGATCAGCGCCACCGTCAGCTTGAGCTGGCTCGCGATCAAATAGGTGCCGACAAGATTTTCGGTGACGCCGACGATCAAGCCGCCGATGACGGCGCCGACCGGGCTGGTGATGCCGCCAAGGAGCGCGCCGGTGAAGGCATAGAGCAGCACGCCGCTCATCATTTCGGGATCGAGGAACAGGATCGGCGCCACCATGATGCCGGCGGTAGCGCCGATCGCCGCCGCAAGGCCCCAGCCGATCGCGAGCATGCGGCCGACGCGGATGCCGCATAGCCGCGCCGAGGCCGGATTTTGCGCCGCCGCGCGCATCGCCAGACCCGTCGCGGTGAAACGGAAGAACGCGAACAACAGCGCGAGCATGATGAGCGTCACCGCGATGACGCCGAGATCTCGGGTGGTCATGAGCGCGCCGAACAGCGGCCGGTCCGGAAACGGGCTCGGAAATTCCTGCAAGGTGTAGGTGAAAAGCCAGCCGGCGAGGGCGTTGAAGATCAGCAGCAAGCCGATGGTGACGACGACCGCGGCTAGAACCGGCGCATTCTCGACCGGCCGGATGACGACCCGCTCGATCACCATGCCGCCGATGAACGAGACGGCGAGGGTAAGCGCAAACGCCGCCCAGAACGGCACGTTGGCGTTGACCAGCATCCAGGCGATGTAGGTGGAAAACATCGCCATCTCGCCCTGGGCGAAATTCACCAGGTCCGTGGCGCGGTAGATCATCACCAGCGCCAGCGCGAGACTCGCATAGATGGCGCCCGAGGCCAGTCCGGAAAACACTTGTTGCAGGAACAGGTGCATTTTTTTGGCGCTCGTCAGTAGCCGAGATAGGAGCGGCGAATCTGCGGATCGTCGGCCAAAACCTTGGCGCTGCCGGAAGCAACGACGTAACCGGTCTCGATCAGATAAGCGTGATCGGCGAGCTCCAGCGCCAGGCTGGCATTCTGTTCAACTAGCAGCACGCTGACGCGTTGCTCGCGGCGGATGCGGTCGATGATGGCGAAGATGGCTTCGACGACGCGCGGGGCGAGACCGAACGACGGCTCGTCGAGCACCAGAAGCCGCGGCGCCATCATGAGCGCGCGGGCGATCGCCAGCATCTGCTGCTCGCCGCCTGAGAGCGCGCCGGCCTGCTGGCGCCGGCGGTCGGCGAGGATCGGAAAATAGCCGTACATGCGGGCCATGGCATCATGCGGCTTGCCGGGGCGCGTGTAAGCGCCGAGGCGGAGGTTTTCCTCGACGGTCAGGCCGATGAACGTGCCGCGCCCTTCCGGCACATGCGCGACGCCCATGGCGGCGATCTCTTCGGTCGAGCGCCGCTGCAGCGGCTCGCCGGCAAAAACGATATCGCCTTCGCTGCGCACCATGCCGCACACTGCGCGCAACGTCGTGGTCTTGCCGGCGCCGTTGGCGCCGAGGAGCACAGTCATGCCGCCGTCCTCGACCGCGACGTCGACGCCGTGCAGCGCTTCGAACGCGCCGTAAAACGCCTTGACCGCGTGCAGTTGCAGGATCGGCGCCATCAGTGCCGCGTCCCCAGATAGGCCTCGGTCACCGCCGGCACGCCGCGCACCTCCTCGGGCGAGCCGTCGGCGATGATGCGGCCGAAATTGAGCACCACGACCTGATCGGACAAGCTCATCACCAGGCCCATGTGGTGCTCGACCAACAGCACGGTGATCTCGAGCTTGTCGCGGATCGAACGAATGAGCGCGCCGAGCTGCGCCACCTCGTCGTGATTGAGCCCGCCGGCCGGCTCATCGAGCAGGAGGAGCGAAGGTCTTGTCGCCAGCGCGCGGGCGAGCTCGACGCGCTTGCGCTGGGCAAACGTCAGGCTCGCCGCCGGCCGCGTCGCCGCGTCGCCGAGCTCGACGAAGGCGAGCGTGGCGCGGGCGGTCAGATCGAGCTCATGCTCTTCGCGACGCGACGAGGGAAGGGTGAACGCATCCGTCAACGGACCGTTGCGGCCGCGGGAATGACCCCCGATCTTGACGTTGTCGAGCACCGACAAGGAGTCGAACAAGGTCGGGCTCTGAAAGGTGCGACCGATGCCTAAGCCGGCGATGTCGGCCGGCGCGCAGTCGTTGAGCGAGCGGCCATTGAGGCGGATGTCGCCCCGCGCCGGGCGATAGAGCCGGCTCAGGCAATTGAACAGCGTGGTCTTGCCGGCGCCGTTCGGTCCGATCAGTCCGGTGATGCGGCCGGGCGCGACCGAGAACGTGACGCCGTCGAGCGCGACGATGCCGCCGAAGCGCATGGTCACGTCCGCCACTTCAAGCAGTTGCGCCGGCGCGCCGCCTTGCGAAGCCGCCGTTGTGCGCAACGGCACGCCACTCATGCGGAGGCAATCGCCATCAAGGCCATCCTCCCGCCCGTGTTCCCCACTAGCCCTCGCCGCAGCGAGGGGCCAGGCCGGTCCGGCTTGTTGCGCCGCCGGTCGCAACCCGACGATAACAGCGTGACACGCCCGCTATTCGCGCGTCAACGATCCGCGGAGCAAATAATTTCGGCTAGGGCAACGCGTCGCACGTCGCGCGGCGCGTTCTTCAGTGCGACATCAGCACCGGCACGGTCATGGAGCGCAGGATGCTGCGGGTGACGCCGCCGAGCACGAACTCGCGCAGGCGCGAATGGCCGTAGCCGCCCATCACCATGAAATCGGTGTTGGCGTCAGCGGCGTGCGAGAGGAGCGCGTCGGCCACGTCGATGTCGCCGCGGCTCATGCGTTTGACGTCGACGTTGAGGCCGTGGCGCGCGAGGTGCTCGCCCATGTCGGCGCCGGCAATCTCGTCCTGTTTGCCGGGCTCGTCGGCGATGATGGCCACTTCGACTTGGCCGGCGCGCTCGAGGAGCGGCATGGCATCGGCGATCGCCCGCGTCGCCGCCCGGCTGCCGTCCCAACACACCATGACCCGGTCGAGCTTGAGCGGCGCTTTCTGGATGTAGGGCACGACGATGACCGGCCGGCCGGATTCGAACAGCGCGCTCTCGGCGATCAATTCCTCGACCGAGTCCTTGTTCGGTTCGGCTTGGCCGACCACGGCGAGATCGAAGCGCCGCGCGATCATGCCGAACTGCTCGCCGGCGCCGGCGAAGCTCGCGGCAAGCTTCATCGGCTCAGCGGCGATGCCGGCGCGCGACGCCCTTGCGGCAAACCCGTCGAGCGCGGCCTTGGCGGCGGCTTCGCTGTCGGCCTGCTGTGTTTCGATGACTTCGGGCGGAATATAGCCGGTGGCCGCGACCGGCACGACCACGTCGTACAAGAACGCGATGCCGGTCAAATGCGCATCGAGCGCCTCGGCAACGGAGACGGCGTAATCGCCGGCGTAGCTGCCACCTTCGCCGACGCTCAGATTGACGACCATGTCCTTGATCATTTGCGGCGTCTCCCTGTGCTGCGCCGGTCCAATCTCATTTTATATCATACGGCGACGGTCATTGACCAAGATCAAGCGCATCGCCGTGGCCTACTTCTTCTTGATCGCGCCGTCGGCGTCGAATTGGCTGATATAGGCCCACAGATCGCCGACTTTCTGGTCATCCTTGATGCCGGCGAACGGCATCTTGGTGCCCTTCACCATGGCCTGCGGGTCGTGGATGTACTGCTTGAACGTGGCCGCGTTCCAGGTGATGCCGGAGTTCTTCATCGCCTCGGAATAGGGGTAGTCCGCAACGCTGCCGGCTTTGCGGCCGTCGAGCCCGTTGAGCTGCGGCCCGAGCATGTTCTCGGCGCTGTCGCCAACCTGGTGGCAGGCCCGGCATACCGCAAAATCCTTCTCGCCTTCGCCGACATTCTGCGCGAAAGCCGCACCCGCCGAGGCCGCCAGAATGACGGCCCCGACAATCAACGTTCTCATCATTGCATTTCCCTCTCGACGCTTTGCCGAGCCGTTCAAGCGAGCCCGCTTGCGCCTGTCAACGGCCAACCGCCTGTAGGCGATTCCAAAGCCGCGCGCACTGAATTTTCGCGCTATAATGGGCGTTGGTGGTCGCAGCCTAGCGCGCGGAGCAAGACGTGCCGGTCGCAATGCCCTTACCCGACGATGCCGTGCTGGCGCGCCGCGCCGCGATCGTGGCCGCGCTGCGCCGCATCGTTCCCGGCGAAGGCGTCATCGCTTCCGAGGAAGCGATGCGGCCGTATGAAAGCGACGGGCTTACCGCCTATCGCCAGCTGCCGATGGTCGTGGTGCTGCCGGAAACCGCAGCCCAGGTCGCAGGCATGCTTGGCTATTGCCACCGCGAGGGCATTAAGGTGGTGCCGCGCGGGGCGGGGACCTCGCTGTCGGGCGGGGCGCTGCCGCTCGGCGACGGCGTGCTCCTCGGCATGGCCAAGTTCAACCGCATCCGCGAGATCGATTTCGACAATCGCGTAGCCGTGGTCGAGCCCGGCGTCACCAATCTCGCGGTGTCGCAGGCCGTCGAGCAGGCCGGCTTCTACTACGCCCCCGATCCGTCGTCGCAGATCGCCTGCACCATCGGCGGCAACGTCGCGGAAAATTCCGGCGGCGTGCACTGCCTCAAATACGGCGTCACCACCAACAACGTGCTCGGCTGCGAATTGGTGCTGATGACCGGCGAGGTTTTGCGGCTCGGCGGCAAGCATCTCGATGCCGGCGGCTATGATCTCCTTGGCATCGTCACCGGCTCGGAGGGTTTGCTCGGCGTCGTCACCGAGGTGACGGTGCGGATTCTGAAGAAGCCGCAGACCGCGCGCGCCGCCTTGATCGGCTTTCCGACCTCCGAGGACGCCGGCGATTGCGTCGCCCGCATCATCGGCGCCGGCATCATTCCCGGCGGCATGGAGATGATGGACGGCCCGGCCATCAAGGCGGCCGAAGACTTCGTCCATGCCGGCTATCCGCTCGACGTCGAGGCGCTCTTGATCGTCGAGCTCGACGGCCCCGGCGCCGAGGTCGATCATCTGCTCGAGCGGGTGCAGGAGATCGCGCGCGGCTGTCGTGCGGCGACCTGCCGGATATCCAACTCGGAAGAGGAGCGGCTGTTGTTCTGGGCCGGCCGCAAGGCGGCGTTCCCGGCGGTCGGCCGCATCTCGCCCGATTATTACTGCATGGACGGCACCATCCCGCGCGCCAAGCTGCCGCTCGTGCTCAAGCGCATGCAGGAGCTGTCGCGGCAATACGGGCTGCGCGTCGCCAACGTGTTTCATGCCGGCGACGGCAATCTGCACCCGCTCATCCTCTACGACGCCAACAAGCCGGGCGAGCTGGAGCGGGCCGAGGAATTCGGCGCCGATATTTTGCGGCTGTGCGTCGAAGTCGGCGGCGTGCTCACCGGCGAGCACGGCGTCGGCGTCGAAAAGCGCGACCTGATGCCGGTGATGTTCACCCAAGCCGATCTCGACCAGCAGCAGCGGCTCAAATGCGCCTTCGACGACAAGAGCCTGCTCAATCCCGGCAAGGTGTTTCCGACCTTGCACCGCTGCGCCGAGCTCGGCCGCATGCACGTGCACGCCGGCAAAGTGGCGTTTCCGGATCTGCCGCGGTTCTGAAAATTCGGCGTCGAGAGCATCGTCGAAAGCAATCCCATGCAATTCGGTCTGTTCACGTCTGCGCAAGCCAACAGCGGCGATCTTCCTCCGGAGACCGGCCAAGGCTTCCGCGATTATCTCGAGTTCAACGTCGAGGCCGAAGCGCTGGGGTTCAAGTCGAGTTTCTCGGTCGAGCATCACTTCACCGGCTGGAACCAAGTATCGGCGACGCTGATGCTGCTGATGGCGCTCGCCATGCGCACCAAAACGTTGCGGCTTGGCACGGCCGTGATCGTGCTGCCATGGCACAATCCGGTGCTGCTCGCCGAACAGGCCGCGACGCTCGATCTCGTTTCCGGGGGCCGCTTCGATTTCGGCATCGGCAAAGGCTACCGGCACAGCGAATTCAAAGGCTTTCAGATTTCGCCCGCCGAAGCCGATGCGCGGTTCGAGGAGGCGGTCGCCGTGATGAGGCGCGCCTTCACCAGCCGCGAGCGCCTCTCCCATCGCGGCCGCTTCTGGCATTTCGAGGACATCGTGGTGGAGCCGCCGCCGGCGCAAAAGCCGCACCCGCCGTTCTGGGTGGCGGCTGCCAGCGAGGCGTCGATCCGCCGCGCCGCCGCCCGGGGCTTCAATCTGATCCTCGATCAGTATGCGAGCCCGCAACAGATCGCAGCGCGCATCGCGATCTACAAAGCCGAGCGGCGGGCGCGCGGCCTTGGCTTCGATCCCATGCAGGTGGCGGTGGCGCGCCAGCTCTACGTCGCCAAGGACGAAGCCGACAAGCAGGCAGCACTTGCTCGACAGGCGGCCTATACGAGGCGCACCGTCGATGTGTCGCGAACCCCGGATCGCCAAGGTGGCTCACACGTGCTCGCCTATGCCGACAAGGCCGGCGGCACCGAGGCGCACGCGCTCTACGGCACGCCCGATGAGATCTGCGCCACGCTTGATGCGCTGCGCAAAGGCGGCGTGAGCTATGTGCTTCTGACAATTGCGGGGGGCGGCGAGCAACTGCGCCGCTTTGCACGCGATATCATGCCGGTCTTCGCGAGCGCCTCGTCCGGGGCCGACGCGGCCGAGTAATGCAGGTCCCGATGGCGGACACGATCAAAGCCCGCGATGCCGCCGATGTCGAACAGGCAATTCGTGCCGCGCTCGTTGACGGCAGGACGCTGGAATTGACCAGCCACGGCACCAAGCGCGCCATCGGTCGCGCCGCGCAATGGGACGCCACGCTGGACCTGTCGGGCCTGTCGGGCGTCACGCTCTACGAGCCGGAGGAGCTCGTGCTTTCGGCCAAGGCCGGCACGCCGCTTGCCGAGATCGAAGCGCTCGTTGCGGCGAGCAAGCAGCAATTGGCGTTCGAGCCGATGGACTACGGGCCGGTGCTGGGTGCGCCGCCCGATGGCGGCACGATCGGCGGCGCCATCGCCGCCAATCTTTCAGGCCCGCGGCGCATTAAGGCCGGCGCGGCGCGTGACCATTTCCTCGGCTTCAGCGCCGTCTCGGGACGCGGCGAGACCTTCAAATCCGGCGGCCGGGTCGTCAAAAACGTCACCGGCTATGATCTGTGCAAGCTCCTTGCCGGCTCCTGGGGCACGCTCGCCGCGATGACCGACGTCACGATCAAAGTCCTGCCGCGCGCCGAGACCGAGCAGACCGTGCTCGTTCTCGATCTGGACGACGGCACCGCCCGCAAGGCGATGGCGGCAGCGGTGGGATCGTACGGCGATGTGTCGGCGGCGGCGCATCTGCCGCCTGCGGTCGCCGCGCGCGTCGCCGCGACCGCAAGTGCAGGCGGCGCTGTGACCGCGTTCCGCCTCGAAGGCGTGGCGCCGTCGGTCGCACAGCGCAAGACCGTGCTGGAAACCTTGCTGGCGCCATTCGGCACGCTCGGGGCGCTCGACGAAACGGCATCGCGGCTTTTTTGGCGCGCCGTGAAGGACGTGATGCCGTTCGCGGTGGATGGGCCGTCCGGTGCGCGCGATCTGTGGCGCATCTCGACGGTGCCGGCGCGCGGCCCCGATGTCGGCCGCAGACTGGCCAATGAGGCCGACGCCGAAATCCTCTACGATTGGGCGGGCGGTCTTCTCTGGGCGGCGTTGCCGCCTTCATCCGACGCCAATGCACCTTTGCTGCGCGCGACCGTGGCGGCGTCCGGCGGACACGCCACGCTGATCCGGGCGCCGGCGGCAGTGCGCGCCGCGCTCGAGGTATTCACACCCGAAGCGCCGCCGATTGCGGCATTGACCAAGCGCGTGCGCGAGGCTTTCGATCCCAACGGCGTGCTCAATCCCGGCCGCATGTGGGCCGGCGTGTAGAACAACCTATATAAAAATCGGCGATGCAAACCTCCTTTACGCTCGCGCAACTGGCCGATCCGCAGGTCGCGGAAGCGGAAAAGATCCTGCGCGCCTGCGTGCATTGCGGCTTCTGCACTGCGACCTGTCCGACCTATGTGCTCGACGGCAACGAGCTCGATTCGCCGCGCGGGCGCATCTATCTGATCAAGGACATGCTGGAGCATGACCGGCCGGCTAGCGCCGAAGTCGCGCTGCACATCGATCGCTGTCTGTCCTGCCTCGCTTGCATGACGACCTGTCCGTCCGGCGTCCATTACATGCACCTGGTCGATCAGGCGCGCGCCCATATCGAGCGCACCTACCGCCGGCCGTTCGGCGAGCGGCTCATGCGCGACGCACTGGCCAAGCTTCTGCCCTATCCGCGCCGCTTCCGTCTGGCGCTCGTCGCAGCCCGCGTCGCAAAGCCGTTCGCGCCGCTGCTTAAGGCTGTCGGTGCAACACGCCTCGCGACGATGCTGAATTTGGCGCCCGCGTGCGGGCCGGGGCGGCCGCTCCTGCCGCAGACAACGCCGGCGGTCGGGCCGCGCCGCGGCCGTGTCATCCTGCTTGCCGGCTGCGTCAACGATCTTCTGTCGCCCGAAATCAACGCCGCCACGATTCGCGTCCTGACCCGTCACGGGGTCGACGTCGTCGTGGCCCAGGGTGCCGGCTGCTGCGGCTCGCTCGTTCATCACATGGGCCGCGACGGCGAGGCGCTCGCGCAGGCCCGCGCCAATATCGACGCCTGGCTCGCCGTTCCGGGCGCCGACGCCATCGTGATCAACGCCTCAGGGTGCGGCACGACCGTGAAGGATTATGGCTTCATGCTGCGTACCGATCCGGCCTACGCCAAGCGTGCGGCGCGGGTGTCGAGCCTCGCCAAAGACGTTTGCGAATATCTCGCCGGGCTGCCGCTCGAGCCGGACGGGCAGGCGGCGGGACGCGCGGTGGCGTACCATTCGGCCTGCTCGCTGCAGCACGGCCAGCGCGTGACGCGGCAGCCCAAGGAGATTCTCGGAAAGCTCGGCTTTGCCGTGAAGGACATACCTGAAGGGCATCTGTGCTGCGGCTCTGCCGGCACCTACAATATTTTGCAGCCCGATATTGCAAACAGGTTGCGCGAGCGCAAAGTCGGGACTATCGAGAGATTGCGACCTGATGTGATCGCAGCAGGCAACATCGGCTGCATCGCGCAGCTCGCAGCGGGCACGGAGATACCCGTCGTTCATACGGTCGAGCTGATCGACTGGGCCACCGGGGGGCCATGTCCGCCCAGGCTTCGGGACGAGCGGTCTTGAACGCGGTCGTGCCGTGGGCCGTGGCGTCGGGCTGAGCGACGGTCTCATTCCGAGCCGAAGTACGGTTTGCGTAAGCGTCTCCCATGGGGGCCGACGCTTCACTCCACTGGCAGCAAGGAACGGGAGGACGATTATGGCAAAGAAAGCGAAGAAAAAGGCGGGCAAGAAGAAAGCCGCTCCGGCGCGCAAGAAAAAGAAAACCGCCTACAAAGTATCGGCAAAAAAGAGCACGAAAAAGAAGGCAAAACGGGCGGCACCGAAGCGCAAGGCCGCGCCGAAGAAGGCGCCGCCGGCTGCCGCGCCCGCGCCGGAACCTGCTCCGTCCCATCAGACTCCCCCAAGCGGCGAACCGGGCGGTGCCGACGGCAGCGGGATCTGACGGTCTTCCGCTCGCAGCAACGTTGTGAATGCGTGCGAGACGCCGCGGCACCGGCCGCGGCGTCGGCGCCGCTTTGGCCGCGGCAAAGCGGCTTGCTCGTTGCATCGGCCTTGCAAGATCAATAGCCTTGCCGGCGTGGCAGGCGTGGCGCGGCTATCCCGCCTGCACAGCTTGACGTGAAGTCGTCAGTCATACCGGCAGCACTCGGCCGGTAGCGTTGAAGGGAGGTGCGCTATGCCCACAACCTACAAAATACTCATCATGGGCGCGTCCTATGGCTCGCTGCTCGCCTCGAAAATGCTGTTCGGCGGCCATCACATTCATCTGGTGTGCCTGCCGGCGGAAGCCGATCTGATCAACGCCGAGGGTTTTCGCGTGCGGCTGCCGGTGCGCGGCCGCAAAGAGCCGGTCGAGCTCGATTCACGGAAGCTGCCAGGCAAGGTGACGGCGGGCGGCGCTGGCGGCGTGCGCCCGGCGGATTACGACCTGATCGGGCTTGCGATGCAGGAGCCGCAATACCGCTCGCCCGGCGTTCGCGAACTGCTCGACGCTGTAGCCCGTTCGCGGGTGCCGTGCATGTCGATCATGAACATGCCGCCGCTGCCCTACGTCAAGCGCATCCCCGGCCTCGACTACGAGGCGCTCAAACCGGCCTACACCGACCCCAGCGTATGGGACAATTTCGACCCCGGCGCGATCACCCTGTGCAGCCCCGATCCGCAGGCGATCCGGCCGCCGGACGAAAAGGTCAACGTGCTGTTGGTGACCTTGCCGACCAACTTCAAGGTGGCGCGCTTCGATAGCGACACGTCGACCGCCATTCTGCGCCAGCTGCAGCAGGACATCGACGCCGTGCGCTACGACGTGCCGGAGGGCAAGATCGAGCTGCCGGTGCATCTGCGCGTGCACGATTCGATTTTCGTGCCGCTGGCCAAATGGGCCATGCTGCTGGCCGGCAATTATCGCTGCGTCACCAAGGACGGCATGCGCACCGCGCAGGAGGCGGTGTGGAGCGATCTCGACACCTCGCGCTCGGTCTACAATTTCGTGTTCGACCTGTGCGTCAAGCTCGGCGCCAAGCCGGACGATCTGGTGCCGTTCGAAAAATATGCCGCCGCCGCGCAGTCGCTGACCCGGCCGGCGTCCGCCGCGCGGGCGCTGCAGAACGGCGCGCCGTTCATCGAGCGCGCCGACAAGCTGGTGCAGCTGATCGCCAGGCAAAAGGGCCTGAGCCATCCGGCGATCGATGCCCAGGTGGCGCTGGTCGACACGCGCCTCGATGCGAATCGGAAGAAGGCCGCGGCGGCGTAGACTGCGCAATCCGTAGCCGGGGTTGAGCGAAGGCCTTTATGCTTGACCCGGCTTTCGCTTCGTTCAAGCCGGGCTACATAGCCAGCTACATGGCCAGCTACGTGGCTAGCTCACCTCGACGTCCTGCCAGAAGCCGAACCGGTCGGTGACCTGGCGCATCTGCGGCTGTGGCGCCTCATACGACCAGGCGGCGCGGGGATGCCGCCGGCCGGCCACGACCACGTCATAGAACTGCACGCCGTGCGGGCAGGTGAGGTCGTCCGCCGTCTTGGCCGTCTTCTGCAGCCAGTCCATCCGCACCGCTTGCCGCGGAAAGTACTGATATCCTTTGCATTCGACGATATCGTTGCTTTCGGCAACCACTTTGCCGTCAACCGTTGCGCGCATGCTTTATCTCCGTCTTTCAGGGGCGCCAGGCCGGCAATCAGCAACGCCGGACGCCAAGTTAACGCCGACGATATGTGGCCGGCGCGCCACACGTTTTGATAATTTGTAAACTTATCCCACGATCGCATAAAAAGGCAGCATTTGCTGTAGAATTGATCTTGGCCGATAGGGAACCGCAATCGAGAATGCGCCTTATCGGCCGCCCTCACAGGAGCGGCATGGAGCGCTGTACCCGGTACCGGTTCTACCTTCACCGAACCGAGTGCAGTGACGGGGATAAGGGGCAAAAGTTATGAAAAAAGTTGCTTCATCAGTGGCGTTGGTCGCGGCTGCGCTAGCCGCCTCTTCGGCCTTCGCCGCCGACATGCCGGTCAAGGCGCCGCCACCGGCGCCAGCCGCCGCAACGCCAGCGTGGGATGTGGTCGTCACCGCCGCGATCATGAACGACTACAACTTCCGCGGCATCACGCAGTCGAACCATAAGCCGTCAGCGCAGGCCGGCTTTGAAGGCCGCTATAACTTCAATTCAAATTTCCAGGCCTATGCCGGCATCTCGGGCGAGAGCATCAACTTCCCGAATAATGCGGCCGCGGAAATCGATTTCTACGGCGGCATCCGGCCGACCTTCGACAAGCTCGCCCTCGATTTCGGCGTCTGGTACTACTACTACCCGGGCGGAGAGTGCTTCGGGCCGGCCGCGGGCATTGGTTCTTGTCCTTCCCTTGGCGGCGGGCCTGCTGTTGGCCCGATCGTGCCTGGCACCGGGGTCGGCATAGCCGGTGCCGGCAACGTCACCAAGCAGATCGCCAGCTTCTACGAATTCTACGCCAAGGCCACTTACACCGTGAACGACAACGTGTCCTTGGGCATCCAGGAGTGGTATTCGCCGTCCGTCGTCAACACCGGCGCGTTCGGCTGGTACACGGTCGGCAATTTGACGCTGACGGCGCCCACCACCTGGTTTACGAACGGCCTCGGCGCCTATGCGTCCGCCGACCTCGGTTACTGGGACCTCGGCACCAGCGACGCGTTTTATGCGGCGCCTCCGGCTTTCCCGAACGGCGTCCCGTATACCAGCTACTGGAACTGGGATCTCGGTATCGGCTTCACCTGGAAAGTGCTCACGCTCGATCTGCGCTACTACGACACCAATCTGACGAAGGCGCAGTGTAACGTGTTCACCAGTGCGCAAAGCGTCAGCTTCTCGCCCGGCAACGTCACGACGCAGAACCCGAGCGGGCTGGGTACCGACTGGTGCAGCGCGGCGTTCGTCGCCAAGCTGTCGGCTTCGATCGATTTCAATACGAACCTGAAGTAAGCGACACGGCATAGCGGCGAGTTGCGGGCGACAGTGGGGGTGCCTGTCGCCCGCCTCTATTTTTAGCGGCACCATCGCCTGACGGCGGGCCGCATCGATCATTTCCACAAGACGTTCGGACCGGCCGGTTTATGGTGCGCCGCACACACGTGCGGCGCGGGCCATGGTGTGCGGTTCCGGCTGCGACCATCGTCCGATAGCGGCGGCTTGCGCCTTCGGCTAGACTGCCGAAGGGCAGGGGGTCGGCTTTCGTGCGAAGTGCGTTGAGCGGCTTCCCGGCCTGCGCGTTCGGTTACGGACGCCGATAAGAAAAAACAACGTGGTTCGATCCGGGGAGGAACTGGTTCATGTTTACACAAATCCTCAATCCGACTGGAAATCTGTTCGTGACCTGGCTGGTCGCGCTCGTTCCGGTCGTCTTGCTCCTGATTCTGTTGGCAGGCTTTCGCCTGTCGGCGTGGCTTGCCGTGCTGATCGGCTCGATCGTGACTTATCTGCTCGCCGTCTGGGTATGGAAAATGCCGGTCGGGGACGGCGCGCTCGCCTACCTCTATGGCTCCGCCACCGGCGTCTGGAACGTCGACTGGATCACGTTCTGGGGCGTGATGCTGTTCAACACTCTGGTGATCACCGGCGCGTTCGACAAATTGCGGCGCTGGCTGGTCCAGCAGGGAACGCGCGATGTGCGCGTGCAGACGATTCTGTTCGCCTGGGCTTTCGGCGCGCTGCTCGAAGGTCTCGTCGGCTTCGGCTATCCGTGGGCGTTCGTGGCGCCGATCCTGATCACGCTGGGCATTCCCGACATCGACGCGATCCGCGTCGCGGCTATCGCCAACAACGCGCCGGTCTCCTATGGCGCGCTCGGCGCGCCGATCATCGCGCTTGCCGCGGTGACCGCCGGGACGCTCGGCGTGAGTTCCGGCGACCTTTTGTATATCTACTCGGCATCGGTCGGAAAGATCGTGGCGATTCTCGCGCTGTTGCCGCCGTGGATCCTGCTCTATCTGGTCAGCGGCAAGGAAGGCATGAAGGGCGCCTGGCCGCTCGCCATTGTCGGCTCGCTCGGCTACATCGCCGGCCAGTTGCCGACGGCCGTCTACCTCGGTCCGTACCTGCCCGACGTCATCGGCGCGATCATCTGCTTTGCGTGTCTGCTCCTCCTGCTCAAGGTTTGGCAGCCGGCGCAGACACTCGGCTACGGCGGCGCGCCGGTCAGCGGAGCGCAGGGAGCGCAGGCAGAAGGCCAAGGCCTTGCAGCTGGCGAAGTGTTCCAGGGCTGGCTGCCGATCATCGTGCTGGTCGTGGTGGTCGTGCTGTGGACCGGTCCATGGTCGCCGCTGCCGGCCGTCAACTTGAAGCATCTTGCGGTGTCGGCCGCGTCGTCGATCACCGCTGGCGCCACCATCGCGGCGCCTTTTGACTTCAAGCCGTTCGTCGGCGGCAGCGCGATCCTGGCGTCGTGGATCATCATAGCGCTGTTGTTGCGCGTCAATGGTACGCAGCTTGCTGAGATCTGGAACAAGACTTGGTCGCAGATGTGGGGCGCCTGTCTCGTCGGCGTGTTCATCTTCGGGCTCGCCTACGTGTTCAACTTCTCGGGCATGGCCGGCTCGCTCGCCAAAGCGTTCGCCGAGATCGGGCCATGGTTCATCGTCGTGGCGCCGATTCTCGGCTTCATCGGTGTCGCTTTGTCGGGCAGCAATACCTCGACCAACGCCATGTTCGGCACGTTCCAGGCGCTGGTCGGCAAGGTCTTGGGCTTCCCGGTCCTGCTCTTGCCGTCGCTCAACTCGGTCGGCGCGGAGATCGGCAAGCCGATCGCGCCGCAGACCGCGAGCGTCGGCGTCTCGACCTCGAAATTCGTGCGCAATGAAGGCGAGGTCATTCGCCACAATTTCGGCTGGACGCTGGTGCTACTCGGCTATCTCGTCATCATCGGGGTGGCCTGCTATCTGTTCTTCCCAAACATCGCGGTGCTGGCAGCGGCAGGGCACTAGCCGCGACACTGCGCGAGACGCGAACGGGGCCGCCGGCGGTGGCCCCGATTTCTTTCACGACGCGAAAAGGCTTGACGGTCGGCATTGCGTTGCGCTTGATCAGCCGCGGCGGCGCTCGAGCAGGGCGCTTTCGCTTGCCGCTCGACCTATCCTTCCGGAGACCACGATGAATCGCATGCGCCGGCGCATGGCCGGTCTTCTCGCTTGCGTCGCGCTTGTCGCCGCGATCGTGCCGGCGGCCGCAAACGACACCGCGTTTCCGTTCGGCAGCGAACTCGCGCTCGATGCCGCGCCGCCGCCCGGCACCAAGCGGGTCCCAACAATCGAAATCGACGAAGACGGCGCCGCCGCCTTCAATCTGTGGTGCGCGCGCGTAAGCGGGTCGGCGAGCGTCACCAATGACGCCATCACTATCGTTCCGAGCAAAACCCTGTCGGCGCAGTGCACGCCGGAACGGCTCAAGGACGACGCCGCGTTGCTGGCGGCGTTGTCGCAAGTGACGAACTGGCGCCGTAGCGGCGACGTGGTCGATTTTCTCGGCGCCACCAATCTGCGCTTCCGGTTGATGACCAACTGAACGTAGTTTTCACGCCAAGGCGCCCTTCCGTTTTGAGGCGGCGGCGAGGGCGCAGCGACTTCCAGGTGTGTCAATTTGAGATTGTCACATTTTTCACGTAGCCTCTAAGCTGCACGGTCGGCCGCCGCAGCAGCGGGATTTTCAGGAGAGCATCATGATCATCAGCGCACAGACCAATGGCAGTTTCAGTACCAACAGCGCTTCTTGGACGCCTATCCCGGGCCTCGTCGTGAAGGTGCCGGACATGGTCGGCGAGGCCGTTTTGTTTGTCCTCAACGTCCCCAATCCGTATGCCACCGGCAACAATTACCCCGGCGGGAATTTCGGCATTCAGTTCGCCGGCGAAATGCAGGGCCCGTTTGGCGCCTTCACCTACAGCGAACAGAACCCGTCCTCGGCCGGCCGCGTCCCGACCACGGTTTGCGTGGCGGCGGTGTTGACCGGCAAGGGACCGACCACGGTCACGGCGATGTGGTCCGCCATCCGCAATTCCACCGTCCACATCGACAGTCCGGCGACGCTCACCATGATCCTTTGAGCAGACAAACGGGGGCGGTCTGCATCGCGCGCCCGTCCGCACAATCGGATTTTCAGGAGAGCATCATGATCATTTCCACAGAGACCGGCGGCAACCTCAGCACCACCAGCGCGTCATGGACGCCCATCCCGGGCCTCGTCTTGAGGCTGCCGCAAATCGTCGGCGAAACCGTTTTGTTTGTCCTCAACGTTCCCAACCCGTACGCCAACGGCAACAGCTACCCCGGCGGAAATTTCGGCATCGCGCTCAACGGCGAAGTGCAGGCCCCGTTTGCCGCCTTCACCTATAGCCAACAGGCCCCGTCCACGCCCGGCCGCATGCCGACCACGCTGTGCGTGTCGACGAAGGTGACGGGCCCGCTCACCGCAACCGCGATGTGGTCCGCCATCCGCAATTCGACCGTCCACATCGACAGTCCGGCAACGCTCACCATGATCCTTTGAGCAAACAAAAAGGGCGCGGCTCGCACCGCGCCCTTCGCGTTTTGTTTGCTGATCGGGTCGATCAGTAATCCATGCCGCCCATGCCGCCGCCGGGCATGGCTGGCATCGCCGGCTTGTCCTTCGGCAGTTCGGCGACCATCGCCTCGGTGGTGACGAGGAGGCCGGCAACCGAAGCCGCATCCTGCAGCGCGGCGCGCACGACCTTGGCCGGATCGACGATGCCCTTGTCGAACATGTCGACGTAGTCCTCGGTCTGGGCGTCGAAGCCGTAGGTTTCCGACTTGTTCTCGAGGATCTTGTTGACGACGATCGAGCCTTCGACGCCGGAATTTTCCGCGATCTGACGCAGCGGCTGCTCCAGCGCCTTGAGCACGATGTTGATGCCGGCCTGGACGTCGGCATTGCTGTTGGTCAGCTTGCCGATCGCCTTCTTGGCGCGAAGGAGCGCCACGCCGCCGCCCGGCACGATGCCTTCCTCGACCGCGGCGCGGGTGGCGTTGAGCGCGTCCTCGACGCGGTCCTTCTTCTCCTTGACTTCGACCTCGGTGGCGCCGCCGACCTTGATCACCGCGACGCCGCCGGCGAGCTTGGCGAGCCGCTCCTGCAGCTTCTCGCGGTCATAGTCGGAGGTGGTCTCCTCGATCTGCGCCTTGATCTGGCCGACGCGGGCCTCGATGTCCTTCTTCTTGCCGGCGCCGTCGACGATGGTGGTCTTCTCCTTCTCGATCAGAACCTTCTTGGCGCGGCCGAGCATGGCCGGCGTGACGCTCTCGAGCTTGATGCCGAGGTCTTCGGCGATCAGCTGGCCGCCGGTGAGGATGGCGATGTCCTCGAGCATCGCCTTGCGGCGATCGCCGAAGCCCGGCGCCTTGACGGCGGCGACTTTCAGGCCGCCGCGCAGCTTGTTGACCACGAGCGTGGCCAGGGCCTCGCCCTCGATGTCCTCGGCGACGATGAGCAGCGGTTTGCCCGACTGCACCACGGCCTCGAGCACCGGCAGCATGGCTTGCAGCTGCGACAGCTTCTTCTCGTGCAAGAGCACGTAGGGGTCCTCGAGCTCCGCCGTCATCTTCTCGGCGTTGGTGATGAAATAGGGCGAGAGATAGCCGCGGTCGAACTGCATGCCCTCGACGATCTCGACGTCGGTCTCGAGCGCCTTGGCCTCTTCAACGGTGATGACGCCTTCGTTGCCGACCTTCTGCATGGCGTTGGCGATCATCTTGCCGACTTCCTTGTCGCCGTTCGACGAAATGGTGCCGACCTGGGCGACCTCGGACGACGAGCCGACCTTCTTGGCGCGCTTCTCGATATCGGCGACCACCGCTTTCACCGCCAGGTCGATACCGCGCTTGAGATCCATCGGGTTCATGCCGGCGGCAACCGCCTTGGCGCCTTCCTTGACGATGGCGTAGGCCAGCACCGTCGCGGTGGTGGTGCCGTCGCCGGCCTGGTCATTGGTCTTTTGCGCCACCTCGCGCACCATCTGCGCGCCCATGTTCTCGAACTTGTCCTCGAGCTCGATTTCCTTGGCGACGGTGACGCCGTCCTTGGTGATGCGCGGGGCGCCGAAGCTCTTGTCGAGCACGACGTTGCGGCCCTTGGGGCCGAGCGTGACCTTCACGGCATTGGCGAGCACCTCGACGCCGCGCAGCATGCGGTCGCGGGCGTCGGTGGAAAATCGTACGTCTTTGGCAGCCATGTTTTTTCTCCTGGAAATTTTGTTCGGCTCGCCATTACCGGGCTTGACCCGGTGACCCATGCAGCCGAGCCGGCCCCATGGATGGCCGGGTCAAGCCGGCCATGACGATGTGTAGGTTCAGGCGACCACGCCCATGATGTCGGACTCCTTCATGATCAGGAGTTCCTCGCCGTCGATCTTGACTTCGGTGCCGGACCACTTGCCAAACAGCACGCGGTCGCCGGCTTTGACGTCGATCGGGATCAGCTTGCCGCTCTCGTCGCGGCCGCCGGGGCCGACGGCGACGATTTCGCCTTCCTGCGGCTTCTCCTTGGCGGTGTCGGGAATGATGATGCCGCCTTTGGTCCTGTCCTCGGCATCGATGCGCTTGACGACCACCCGGTCATGCAACGGGCGGAATTTCAGTTTTGCCATGGTTACCCTCTGTGGCCGCCAGTCCTTGGCGCGACCGTTGCGAAAAACTTAAAGCTTTTGGCTTTTCAGTGTCTTAGCACTCATTTACGCCGAGTGCCAAGCGCCCACGGGGACATAAGGACTGGCGCGAGACGTGTCAAGGGTGCAGCTTCCCATGGCTAACAAAATGGAAAGGACGGCCGCGTAAAACCTGCCGGACGGCGGCTTTGGCTCGGCTTTTTCGGCGAAAGTCACCGTCACGGCTAAATTCAGCGGCAAAAGCGGCTGAAACGGGGTCAAACGAAAGAGCTGGGACGCTGCATTCGGGCGGAGGGCTGGTGGCCGGACAATCAAACGATCGAGGATCAAGGAGACGTTCATGAGCGCGTGGCTGCGCGATTTTCGTGTGTTCGCGGCTGCGGCCGCGCTCTGTGCGCTGGCGCTGGGCAGTTGCACGACCAATCCCCCGCCGATGGCAGAGGGACCGGCCGCGGCGCCGCCGCCGGTGCCGGAAATCCCGGCCTCGATCCGGCCCGAGGAGATCATCGGGCGCTGGGGCTACGGCTCCTATCATCGTCCGGAGGACTTGACGCGGACCCAGGGCGCGGCGCGCGCGCAGTGCGGCGAGCCGGTGGTGATCGAGCGCGGCCCGACCGGCGGCGTCATGATGTACCTCGCCGACAGCGCGCAATTGCAGGAATTGCGGCTCAAGGGCAGCCCGAGCGGCAAGAACTATATCGGTCCGCCGGGGCCGGCCGGCGGCATGCAGGATCGCGAAGTCGAACAGTTCGACGGCCGCACCATGGTGCTGCGCTGGACGGATCCGGAAGTGGCCGGCCGCTATGGCATTGGCGTCTACGTGCGCTGTGCGCCTGAAGGCACCGCGGCGCGGGCACGCAAGCCGGCACCGCCGCCGGCGCACTAAGCTCGTCATTCCGGATTGCCGCGCAGCGGCAAGTCCGGAATCCATACTCCCAGAATCGGGATTATGGATTCCGGGTTCCGCGCTTCGCGCGGCCCCGGAATGACGACAAGTAATCATGCCCAGCGCTCGCGATTTCGTCCTCGGCCCCTGGCGCGCCGTCAGCGTGCTCGGCGTTACCGAGATTTTGTCCTGGGGCGCACTGTTCTATCCGCCGGTCCTGACGGTGCCGCTGATCGCCGCCAATCACGGCTGGTCCAAGGCGTTCACCATGGGCGGCTTTTCCGTGGGCCTTTTGGTTGGCGGCTTGGTGTCGCGCCATGTCGGCGCGCTGATCGACCGCTGCGGCGGGCACGTCGTTATGCCGTTCGGCTCGTTGATCGGTGCCGCCGGACTCTTGGGCCTCGTCTACGCGCCGAACGCGCTCACCTATTACGCGGCGTGGATAGTGCTCGGCGTCGCCATGGCGGCGGCGCTCTACGATCCGGCGTTCGCCACGCTCGGCCGCATTTTCGGCAGGCAAGCGCGCGCGCCGATCACGGCGCTGACACTTGCCGGCGGCTTTGCCTCGACCGTGAGCTGGCCGGCCACCCAGTTTCTGATCGATCATGTCGGCTGGCGCGGCGCTTACCTGGTTTATGCGGTGCTGCTCGCCGTGTTGGCGGCACCCCTGCACGCGTTTGCCCTGCCGCGCCAGCGCGCGTTGCCGATTGCCCGCGAAACCGACAGCAAACCTCAACGTCTGAAACAAGGCTTGCCGGAGACCAAAAAACTCGGCGCGTTGCTGCCGGCGCACGGCTTTGTTTTCGTGCTGGTTGCCGGAGCGTTTTCCGCTTACGCGTTTGTGCCCTCGGCGCTCTCGGCGCAACTTTTGGCGATCTTCGAGCGTTTCGGCCTGACGCCGGCGACCGTTGTCATCATCGGCATGCTGTTTGGGCCAGCTCAGGTTTTGGCGCGCATTTGCGAGCTCGCCTTCGGCGGAAATCTGCATCCTTTATCGACCGCGCGGCTCGCTATCGGGTTGCTGGTGGCGGCGTTCGTGTTGCTCGCGTTGCTGCCATTCTCCGCGCCACTCGCCGCCGGCTTCGCGGTGATGTACGGCATGGCCAACGGCCTGATGACCATTGCGCGCGGCACCGTGCCGCTCGCCCTGTTCGGCGCCGCGGGATACGGCCGGCTCATGGGGCGCATCGCCGGGCCTTATCTGGTCGTGCAAGCGGCGGCGCCGGTGTGTCTGTCGTTCGTCGCCGAGCGCACCTCTGATGGCGTTGGCCTCGCGTTGGTGGCGGCGTTCGCCGCACTGGCGCTGGCGTGCTTCGCCGCGATCCGGGGGCCCGCTTAGAGCTTGCGTGCTATTCGCCGCTTGCCATCCGGCGCGTGCCGAACATGGCGTCGACATCGTCTTGGCTGGCGTGGCCGGGATCGCCGTCGAGCCGCGGACCGTACAGCGCATTGGCGCCACCGCGCCGCGTGCCGGCCGAGGCGGTTTTGATCTCCTCGAGCACGCGCACGATGTGATCTTCGACGAAATTGAGCGTCGCCAAAACCTTGGCGACGCGCTGGCCGATCAGGTCCTGAAAATTGCATGCCTCGAAGATTTTGATCACCAGGTCCTGGATGTCCTGCGCCAAGCCCTGCTCGATCCGCCCGTCGAGCGCAGCGGAGAGGTTGTTGGCGATGACGTCGATCTCTTCGGCGGCGGTGAGGATTTTTTGCGTCGCGCGCTCGGTGCCTTCAACCACGGCGTTGAGCTCATGGGCAATGCGCGGTAGCGGTTTGGTGGCCATACCGGCTCCGGCCACCGCGGCGTTGGTCGCAGCAGCGATATCGGCGCCGGTGCCGCCCCGGATCGCGCCGGCGATCAGGTTGAGTTCTGAGCTCAGCCGGCTCGTGCTGCCGGACGCCGCGCTGCCGGCCGAAAGGAGCGGCGCAGACGCTGCAAGCGCGGCGCGCAGTTCGCGCATCTCGCGCATGATCTCGGCGAGGTGCGATTCGCCGTGGACGGTTTCGCCGCTTGGTTGCAGCCTCGCCGCGCTCGTCTCTTCGATACGGAAAACCTTGCGCGGCTCCGCCATCTGACACCTTAATTCCTGCGTCCTCCCAAGACACTACGGTTGCGCCGATTAATACCGCGTTCATGGCGAACCCACGGTCGCGACTGGTTCGCATCCACAAGGTGTATCAGGTGAGGTTCGATTAACCACGAAGCCGCGCGGTTGACGCAAAATAAACCGTAACGTGATGAACAATTCGCCAAGAGCGCCGTCGCCGCTGCGGTGCGGAAAAAATTTACCAAACAATCGCGGTTTTCGCCTGTACTCGCTGTGCAAGGAGACAGCGTCTCCTGGTTCGCGCGTCGCAAGCGCGCAGCCACGTTGAGTATCGGCGTAGAGTAAAGAGTACAGAGCAATGCGGCGTTTCGGCGTTTCGGCGCTCGTTCTGAGCGCGTTTACCGTTCCGGCTTCGGCCGATCCGTTACAGATCACACCCCAAGCCTACAATGCAGCGCGGCCGCAGCCGACGTCGGCCGCGCCGCCTTCGGCAGGGCGGACTTACGCGGCGGCGCAGCCCAACCTCGGCGGCGGCTTTATCGAGTTTCTGTTCCGCGGCGCCGGCGATCTCGCTTCGGCTCCGCCGGCCTCCCGCGCGCCGGCCGAATCCGAGCCGAAGCAGGCGAGCCTCTCGGTCAACGATCCAGATGACGCCGATGCCAATTGGGCCGACGCGCAGCATCCGCCGGTCGACCCGAAATACGATCGCCAGGTCGTGCCTTACCAGGGCAAGGAGCAACCGGGCACGATCGTGATTGATACGCCGAACAAATTTCTTTATCTGGTGGAGGAGGGCGGCACGGCGTTGCGCTACGGCATCGGCGTCGGCCGCCCAGGTTTCACCTGGGCGGGCGTGAAGACTATCACCGCCAAGCACGAATGGCCTGATTGGCGGCCGCCGGAGGCGATGCTCAAGCGGCAGCCCGAGCTGCCGCGCTTCATGGCCGGCGGTCCGGAAAACCCGCTCGGCGCGCGGGCGATGTATCTCGGCACCACCGATTACCGCATCCACGGCTCGAACGAGCCGTGGACCATCGGCCACAACATGTCTTCAGGCTGCATCCGGCTGCGCAATGCCGATGTCATCGACCTCTACAATCGCGTCAAAGTCGGTACCAAGGTCGTGGTGATGTGAGTTGCCGTAGCCCGGATTGCGCGCAGTGCAATCCGGGAAGATTCGCAGCTTGCGTGGCGCTCCCCGATTTCGCTGTCGTCAATCCGGGCTACGACAAGGCCACGCCGTGCGCGGCGAGGAGCTGCGGAAATCTGTCGTCCAAAAAGAACGCGTATTCGCGCTCGCGCAAATCGGTCAGCGGATCGAGCCGGCTCAGCTCGGCGTCGACTTTGCCCGGGTGGCACATGACGACGCCGCCGTCCGGCAGGCAATCGAGAAATTTCGGAAACAGTTTGGCGTAATCGGCCTTGGCGCGGAACGTATAGGTGCCGGCGAAAGCCGGATTGGTCCGCACGCCGTGGGCATCGGCTAAACGCCGCAGCCGCCGGCTCAAGGCGTCGAGCACGAGACCTTTTGGCTCGAGATTGTGCCGCACCGCGCGCGCGCACTGGCGGAACCAGGCCTGTGGCGCCGCATGCTTGACGACGCGAAGGAGCGCCTCGCTGACCTGCGGAAAGACATGGATGTGCTGGTGGCCGTCGACATAATCCGGAGCGCGGCCGAACGCGTCGCGGAACGCGGCGAACTGCGCGGCGATCTCGGCATCGAGCAGCGCCGGAACGAGCGCGCGCGACAGCGCGCGGCGCGCCATCGAGGCGAGGGGGAAAAACGCGCCGCGGCGCAGCGGCGCAAAATGCGCCGACAGCGGCCGAAACGGTCCGGTGAGAGTAAGGTGCAGGCCGATCGCGGCATGATTGCCCGCAGCATCGCGTAGCGCCGCCGCTTCGCTGGGGGAAAAACTCGGCGCCACGACCATGACCGAGGTGGCGTTGATGCGGCGGCGGGCGATCAGGTCGCGGATCGCGCCGCTCACTGCGGGCGACATGCCGTAATCGTCGGCGCACAGTACGATGCGTCGGCGCCGGCGTTCGCTCATTCGGCGGCGTCGGACATCGTCACGTCGCCCTTGTTCTCGCTCTTTGCGTCGCTCTTTGCGTCGTTCTTGGCATCGCGCTTGAGCTCATGTTCGGCGACGAAATAGACCGGCCGGCCTTTGATCTCGAACAGGATCTTGCCGATGTATTCGCCAAGCACGCCGAGCATGATGAGCTGCACGCCGCCGAGCACCATGACGCCGACGAACACCGACGGATAGCCCGGCACGCTCTCGCCGTACACCACGGTCTCCCAAACGATCTCGCCGCCGTACAGCAGCGCCAGCGCGGCAAGCAGCAACCCGAGCATGGTGGCGATGCGCAACGGCGCCACCGAAAACGCGGTCAGCCCGTTGAGCGAAAGTCCCATCAGCGAACGGAAATTCCAGGTGCTCCGCCCGCCAGCGCGCGGCGCCGGCTCGTAATCGATGCGCTTCTGGCGAAAGCCGATCCAGCTTGCCAAGCCCTTGAAGAAGCGGTTGCGCTCGGGAAGCTGGCGCAGCGCGCTCGCCGCCCGCGGCGATAAGAGCCGGAAATCGCCAGCATCTTCGGGAATCTTGCTGCGCGCGCCCCAATTGAGCAGGAGATAGAACGCCTTGACGGCGATGCGCCGGGTCACCGCTTCATTGGCGCGGTGCGCTTTGGCGGTGTAGACCACGTCGCAATCGTCATCGAGCCAGTGCGCCACCAGCGTTTCGATCAAAGCCGGCGGATGCTGGCCGTCGCCGTCCATGAACACGACGGCGCCGAGCCGGGCGTGATCGAGCCCGGCAAGCAGCGCCGCTTCCTTACCGAAATTACGCGACAGCGACACAACCTGCACGTCGAGGCCGGCGGCCGGCAGCGCGCGCGCGACCGCTAGCGTGTCATCTTCGCTGCCGTCGTCGACATAGACCACTTCGCACTTGAGCGCGCGGCGGTTGTGCAGGTTGCGCGCTACCTCGGTCAGGTCGGCGTGCAGGCGCGGCAGCCCGGCCGCCTCGTTATAGATCGGCACGACAATCGACAGCCCGGCGCGCGCCGGCGCAGGCCTTGGCTGGCTTGCACTTGACATCAACTCGGACCCTCGTCGGGCGCGATCTATAGCGTAATCCACAGGCGCTGTCGCGCGTCGGGCTGCGGCTCGTGGCGAATATGGCGGAATTGGCTAACGGGTGCGCCCGCTGGGGCCGGCGCGGGGCTGGCGTCTTGCCGTGAACATGATATGCGGATGGCCATGGCCTTGGTCTCGCGCCTCTTCACCCTTCAGTTCTGGCCGTTCACCACTTGGCGCTATCGCGCGCTGAGCCTCAAGGCGATGACATTCGCCTTTGTCGGGGTCATCAACACGCTGGTCGATTACAGCATGTTCCTGTTGGCGCGGCTGGTCTTGACGCATTCGACCCGGGCGCTGGCTTTGTTCGATTCGGTGTCGCTGTCGTGCCGCTGCGCCGATCCCAGCACGGTGGGGCTGATAGCAGCCAACATGATATCGTGGAGCATCGCTATCACCGGCTCGTACATGCTGAACTCGTCGATCACGTTCGCGGCCGAATCGGGACGGCAGTTGCGCTGGCGCGCCTATTTCACTTTCGTTGCCTCCGGCATTTTGGGCTGGATCGCCAATACGACGACGCTGGTGTTTGCCGCGCAGGCGCTGCTGTTGCCGGTCTGGGTCGCCAAGGGGATCGCGATCCTGGCAAGCTTCGTGGTCAACTTCTCGATGTCGCACTTCGTCGTATTCCGGGTGCGGCATCAGCCGGCGATCGATGCCGGCAAGGACGCCTGACGCCACCGCGACCTACAAGTACCCGGTGCCCATTTCGGCGGCGAATTTCGCCGGCTCGCCTTCCCAGACGATGCGGGCGTGTTCGAGCACATAGACGCGGTCGGCGTGCGGCAGCGCGAAGGTGACGTTCTGCTCGGCAAGGAGCACGGTGATGGCGGTGGTCTGGCGCAGCCGCTCCAGCGCTTTCGATATTTGCTCGAGGATGACGGGCGCCAAGCCCAGCGTCGGCTCGTCGAGCATGAGCAGCATCGGCTTCATCATCAGCGCGCGCGCGATCGTCAGCATCTGCTGCTCGCCGCCGGACAGCGTGCCGGCGGCCTGCTTCTGCCGTTCTTTGAGAGCGGGGAACAGATCGAACAGCCCGGCGATCTGCTCGGCGCGCGCGGCAGGTGAAAGGTGCTGGCCGCCGAGATCGAGATTTTCCCGTACGCTCATGAAGACGAACAGGTCGCGGCCCTCCGAGCATTGCACGATGCCGCCGCGCGCGATCGCCGCCGCCGAATGGCCGCGCAGGGCTGAGCCCTCGCGGCGAATGTCGCCGGAGTAGGGCAGTAGGCCCGAGATGGTGTTGAACAATGTGGTCTTGCCGGCGCCGTTCAAACCGACAACGGCGACGAACTCGCCGGCATGGACGTGGATCGACACGTTCTCCAGCGCCTGCGCCTTGCCGTAATGGACGCTGACATTGTCGACGGCGAGGAACGGCGTCGCCGTGTCGCGGAACGAAGATTCCGGACGCGCCGCGGTTTCGAGCGAGCCGCCGAGATAGACGCGCCGCACCGTCTCGTTGCGCATCACCTCGTCGGCGCTGCCTTCGGCGATGCGCTCGCCGACATACATCGCGATGACGCGGTCGACCAGGCGCGCCACGCTCTTGACGTTGTGGTCGACCAGCAGCACGGCGCGGCCGTCGTCGCGCAGCTCGCAAATCAGCTCGGAAAACGCGGCGGTCTCTTTCGCAGTGAGCCCCGCAAACGGCTCGTCGATCAGCAGCACTTGCGGATCGCGGGCGATCGCCTTGGCGATCTCGATCTTGCGCAGGTCGGCGAACGGCAGCGTCGCCGGGCGGCGGTCGAGCACGCCGCTCAGGCCGACGCGGGCGGCAATGGCACGGGCGCGCGCATCGGTCTTCGGATCGGCGAGGAGCTGCGTCAGCTTGTCCGGAAGGAGTGCGAGCGTGATGTTTTCAAGGACCGTCTGGCGGTGCAGCGGCCGCGAGTGCTGGAACACGATGCCGGCGCCCATCCGGGCGATGCGGTGCGACGGCCAGCCGGCGACTTCGACGCCGTTGATGCGCACCGAGCCGGCGTCGGGCCGTTCGATGCCCATGATGAGCTTCATCACCGTGGATTTGCCGGAGCCGTTCGGGCCGATCAGGCCGAGAATCTTGCCGGCGCCGACCGACAGCGCCATGTCCTTCACCGCGACCAGGCCGCCGAACCGTTTGGTCAGCCCGCTGACTTCGAGATGGGCGCGCTCGGCCGTGCTCACGCCTGCTCCTTGGTGCGCGTGAGCAGGCCGAAGAAGCCGCTCGGAAACAGCAGCACCACGACGAGCGCCATGGCGAAGACGACGAAATTCGACAGATCGCCGAGCGGCCGCAGCGCCTCGCTCATGGCGATCAAGAACACCGCGCCGAGCACCGCGCCCAAAATGGTGCGCCGGCCGCCGAGCACCGCGGCGATGATGATCTGCACGCCGACCGTGATGTCGACCAAGGTGCCGACCGAAGCCGAGCCGAGATAAAACACCAGCAGCGCGCCGGCGAGGCCTGAGAAGAACGCGCTGATGATGAAGGCGGCGAGCTTGTGCTTGGTGACGTTGAAGCCGAGCGCGCCGGCCTGCACGGCGTCCTGGCCGCTCGCCTGCAGAATGAGCCCGACCGGCGAGCGCGACAGCCAGAATAGGATGGCGCCGCTCACCGCCATGAACCACAGCGCAATCAGGTAGTTGGTGGCATCGCTGATCGAGATGACGTCCGGCACGGTCAAGCCGATTTCACCGCCGGTCAGATGCGCGTCGACGACGACGAAATTCTGCAACATGAGCACGGCGACGAGCGTGGTGAGGCCGAAATAGGGGCCGCGCACGCGCAACGCCGGCAACGCCAGCACCACGCCGGCGGTCACCGCGGCGAGCGCGCCAGCGGCAATGCAGAGCGCGATCGGCGGCTGATAGAGGTTGTCGAGAATGCCGGCCGTATAGGCGCCGACCCCGATCAGAAAAGTCGGGCCGAAATTGACCTCGCCGGCAAAGCCGAACAACAGGTCCCAGGCCATGGCGAACACGCCGAAGTAATAGGCGAGCGTCAACAGGCCGAGAATGTAGCCGGTGGCCCACAGCGGCAGGAACGACGCGAGCACGACGACGCCAAGCGCGACCAGAAGAATGCGCGCGGTCGAGAAGGTGCGCATCTAGCGGCGCCCCAACAGGCCGTGCGGCCGAACATACATCACGGCAACGAGCAGCAGTAACGCCGGAATGGTGCGATAGGCCGGCGAGATCAAGTACGCCGTAATGGTCTCTAGATAGCCAACGACGTAGGCCGCGATCAGCGCTCCCGACACGCTGCCGAGGCCGCCGAGCACGACGATCGAGAAGGCGCTCGCGGTTAAGGGCCCGACGCTGTAGGACGACACGCCCAAGAACATGCCGAGCAACACGCCGGCGACGCCGACCAGCACGCCGTAGATCGCCCACACCGCAATATAGACTTGCGACAGCTCGACGCCGAGCAGGGTCACGCCGCGCGGATTCATCGAGGCGGCGAGCACCGCCTTGCCGGCCTTGCTGCGGTTGACCAGGAGCCACAACAGACCGATCACCAGCCAGCACACCACGGCGGTGAAAATCTCGTTGCTCGGCGTGCGCACGCCGGCGATCGAGACGACACCCTCCACGATCGGCGCCACGGTCTTGGCGTTGTTGGTGTAGAGGTAGGCGATCAGCTCGGAAATCATGATGCCCCAGAGCAGCGTCGCCGTGAGGATGAAGATTTCCTTTTCCTCCTCGCGGATCTTGCGCGTCGTCTGCAGCGGCCGCACGATGAAGAAGTAGGTGATCAGCGAGGCAACAAAGCCGACCGCGATGCCGAGTGCCGCGCCGGCATAAGGCCCGGCGTGCAGGTCGTTGCCGGCGGCCCAGGCCGCGACCACGGCGGCCACCATGAGCGCGCCGTGCGACAGGTTGAGCACGCCGGAGACGCCGAAGATCAGGGCAAAGCCGGTGGCGCCGAGCGCGTAGAGCGAACTGATGGCGAAGCCGTCGATCAGGATTTGCCAGAACAACATCGGTCCGACCACGCTAGAGTAGTCCGCCGTCATTGCGAGGAGCGAGGCGACGAAGCAATCCCAGAACGGCACTGCCGCGCTGGATTGCTTCGCTTCGCTCGCAATGACGATGGAGTGTACCAACCGAAAATCATGATGCGCCTAACCGTACAAGAAACTCCCCGCTCGCGCAGGCGGGCGGGGAGTTGGCAACGCGTCAGGTCATCCTGAGTTACTGGGCCGAGCCGACCTTGATGAAGCTCGGGAATTTCATCTTGCCGTTGGCGACTTTTTCCGGCCACAGATTGACCTGCTTGCCGTTCTGCCACTGCAGCATCAGGCCCGAGATGGTGTCGGGACCGATCTTGAGCGCGTGCGGATTGGGCGAGTCCTTGCCCTTGAACTGGACGCGGCCGATGGTGCCGACCCAGTCGGTCTTTTCCAGCGCGGCGACGAGCTTGTCCGGATCGGTCGAGCCGGCCCGCTTGATCGCATCGGCGATGTAATAGACCTCGTCGTAGGCGGTGTAGCCGCAATACGACGGATTGTTGCCAAAGCGCTTGTTGAAGGCGGCGACGAACGGCAGCGTCTTTGGCGTCACCGCGACGCCCGGACCGGCGAACGCCTGGTACAGCACGCCCTCGGTGGCGCCGTTGGTGTCGTTCCAGAAGCTCGAATTGGTCGCCTGCGACGACACGCCGAACATCGGGATCGGCACTTCCTGCTGCTTCCACTGCACCGTCGGCTGCGTGCCGACATGCGAGATGCCGGTGATCATCACGTCGGGCTTTTCGCCTTCGATCTTGTTGAAGATCGGCGTAAAGTCGGTGGTGTCGGGCGAGAAGCGGATGTGGTCGATCGGCTTGATGCCGATCTGCGCCAGGCACTTCAAATATTCTTCGTCGAGCGGTGTCGTCCAGGCCGCGTCCTCACTCACCACCACCGCCGACTTCATGTGCAGCTGGCCCGCCAAAAGGTCCTTGGCGGCGGCGCAGGTGGCGTCGGCGATGCTGGTCGAAGTGGCGTAGCCATGGAACGTGTATTTGAGGTGATCGTAGTCCTTGGCGATGTTCTGGGTAATGACGTCGGAAGCGGCGCCCGGCGTCACCATCACGGTTTTGAGCCGTCCGGTCCACGGCTCGAGCGCCAGCACCACCTCGCTGATGTAGCTTGCGATCACGGCGTTGACGTGATCCTGGGTGGCGGCGCGCTGGAAGGCGCGCACCGACTCGGCGGCGGAGGAGTGATTGTCGTAGGTGATGATCTCGATCTTGCGGCCGTTGACGCCGCCCGCGGCGTTGATCTCATCGGCGGCGAGCTGCGCGGCCTGCGGGATCGAGGAGCCGGCCACCGCCTGCGCCTCGGCGATGACGCCGATCTTGATCGGCTCGTTGGATTGCGCGTGCGCCGGCGCGGCGAGGCAGAGCGCGACCGCGGCGCCCGCCGCGAGCGCTGCCAATCTCGGCGCGGCGATCACGCGCCTCTCAAGTTTGCTCATTTCCGGAATCCTCCCTTGTGTTCGAGATTTCGTATTCGTTAACGGCGGCGCCGTCGTTCGCGAGGGACGCCTTACCGGTAGTGTAGCCGATGATGTTGCGCCGGCAAATCCGTCCGATGCCGGCGGGGAGACGCATTTTGGCAGGTCGCGTTGCTTTGACGCAGCTCTCTCCTTTCTCCTGGTAGATGGAACTGCGCGGCCCGGGCGCCGTGCTCAAAAAATGGGCTTCCTTATTGCTGCTGCACCTGCACGGTGACGTGCGACAGGGCGCGGAAGCGGCGCAGCAGCGACTGATAATAGTCGGCGCCGCGTGGCCGGCCCGTGGTCACCGACACGATGGCACCCAAATGGCCCGGCCCGAGCCGCCACAGGTGCAGGTCGGTAAGCCGGTCGCCGTCGGCCTCGATGGCGGCGCGCATGCGCTCCGCCATGCCGCGATCGGGATTCATGTCGAGCAGGATGGCGCCGGTGTCGCGGATCAGGCTGTACGACCACGCGGCAATGACGAAGGCGCCGACCAGGCCGACCAGCGGGTCCATCCAGGCCCAGCCGAGCCAACGGCCGAACGACAGCCCGACGATGACCAGGACGGAAACCGCGGCGTCCGCCAGCACGTGAACGATGGCCGCGCGCATATTGTTGTCGCTCCGCGCGGTGCCGTGCGCATGCTCGTGATGGTGCTCGCTCGTCTCGATCGCCTGGGCGTGCTCATGCGCGTGGTGATGGCCGCCGCCGTGTCCGGCATGGGCGTGACCATGGTCGTGCGCCTGTCCGCCGCTGAGCAAAAGGACGCTGGCGACGTTGACCACCAGGCCGAGCGCGGCGATCGGGATGGCTTCGTTGAAATTGATATGGACCGGCCAGATGAAGCGGGTGATGGCCTCATAGGCGATCAACAGCGCGATCATGGCGAGCACGATGGCGCTGGTGAAGCCGGCGAGATCGCCGAGCTTGCCGGTGCCGAACGAGAAGCGCGCATCCTCGGCATGGCGCCGCGCGTAGCTGTAGGCGAGCGCCGCCAGGAGCAGTGCGCTGGCATGCGTCGACATATGCAGCCCGTCGGCGACAAGCGCGATCGAGCCGAACAACAGGCCGCCGACGATTTCGGCGACCATCATAAAGGTGCAGAGCGCGATCACCATCCAGGTGCGGCGCTCGTTGGTCTCATGGCCTTCGCCGAGAAAGACATGGCTGTGGCCGCTGCCGTGATCGTGTACCAGATTATTCGCCATGATCGCTTCCCGCCCGTGGCGGGTTTTCATTTCAAATAGGCCTGCACGGCCTCGATCAGCTCTTCGGCGCCGCGCGTACGTTCGGAATCCTTGGCCGGATCGACGACGTGCAGCCTGATATGGTCCTCGATCACCTCGGTCATCAGGCTGTTCATGGCGCCGCGCGCGGCAACGATCAGGTGCAGCACCGTGGCGCAGCCCTTCTCCTCGTCGAGCGCGCGCTCCACTGCCTCGATCTGGCCGCGCACGCGGCGCACTCGGTTCAGCAGCTTGGCCTTTTCACTCTTCGTATGAGACATTTGAGTTGACATCGCCCCTTTATATAGCCTACCGCGTCTCCCACATACCCATCCGGGTATGGTATATGGGAACCCCGACGAAGTCTAGGAACCGGCTTAGTTAGGCGAAAGCACATGGGCAGTAGCACCAGGGATGTCGTCACGCTTGCGTCGCGCAGGCAGATCGCGTCCCGCCACATCGAGATCGATCGCGGCACCGCAGGCCGCGTGAACGCCGGCAATCGGGCCTGACCGATTACCTGTCGCTCACCGGCCGACCGCGGCACGCGGGAACGGAGGTGAGCGATGCTCGCAAAATTCACCAAGCATGCGCTCGTGCACAAGGTCGAGGGAGCCTCGACCGGCGCGCGGGATTCATCGATCAACCACGCTTGCAACGATAATCAGCGTGTCGGCGCTCGCGCGACCGTTAGCCGGCGCAAAGCGCGCCGGCCGGTGCTGTCCTGTCATTGGCGGGTGGTGCCCGCCACGGGCGCGCTCGAATGCTTCTGGCAAGACGAGTCAGCCGACGGCGGCGCCGCGCCCAGTCCGTGGCGAAGTCGAAGGCGAAGCGGCACTGAGGGAACAGACGGAACCTGCGCGGCGTTTGTCCGCGGAGGTTCCGATGGTCCCCGTCTGGCTGCGGGCTTTTGCGGCGGTCTGCGCGGTGATCATTGCGGGCGATTTGGCGCGCCATCCACAGCACATGTGGATCATGAATCTCGTGTGGCCGATCACGGCGCTGTTCGGTTCGGTTTGGATTGTGTGGCAGTACTTCACTTACGGGCGATTGTCGTCGCGTGAGGCGATGCACGCCGCGATGGAGCGGAATGAAGAACCACCGAACAAGCGTCTCACGCCGTTCCCGATCATGGTCGGCAATGGCACCCTGCATTGTGGAGCGGCTGCATCGTTGGCGACATCTGCGCCGAGTGGCTGGTGTTCGCTTTCCCCGTCATCGCCGTCGCCTTCGGTTGGCGTAGCATCTTTGCCGAAAAAATGTTTGCCGTCTGGATTGTAGATTTTCTCTTCGCCTACGCATTCGGCATCGTGTTTCAATACTTCACGATTGCGCCGATGCGGGGGCTTTCCTTAGGACCGGGTCTTGTAGCGGCCATCAAGGCGGACACTCTGTCGCTCACCGCGTGGCAGATCGGCATGTACGGTTTCATGGCCGTGGCCTTTTTTGCAATTTTCCGAGCGGGGCTTGGCGTGGATTTGCGGACCAACAGCTTCGAGTTTTGGTTCATGATGCAGATCGCAATGCTGTTTGGATTCGTCACCTCCTATCCGGTGAATTGGTGGTTGCTCAAGACCGGCCTCAAAGAGGAGATGTGAGCGCGGGCAACCCCGTTCTCGCGAGCCGTTTATTGCGGCGGCAGGCTCATTGACTTTTATAGTGAATGCACAACAGGACTTCTCAGGGAGTCCAAGCCTCACTGCCTGGCGGCAAGCCGCCACCAGTACATCAACGAATAGATCACGTAAGGGACCGCCAGGATCGGGAACAGCCACACCAGCCAGAGCGGAATCTTTTTGAACATGCCCTCGGGAAGGAACATGGCGGCGATGCCCAGTGCGGAGGCGATGATGATGGTCGTCAAGGTCCAGCCGTACCAAAGCATGTTCGGCCCTGAATTGGGGCGCGCTGCCTCTAGTCCCCAGACCAGGCGACCGATCGCCGGCCAATACGTGACCAGCGGATAGTTGAAGTGTTGGATCAAGCAGTAGATTACCGGGCCGGAAATCGAAAAGGTGATCGCGAACACCCCGAATTTGCTCGGCGTCGCCGATGACGATGTGGCTTGCGTCGTTGTGGGTGCGCTTGCGGTCGTGCTCATGACGCGAAGCCCCTGGTGTTGTTGAGGACATGGCCGACGATGAACAGAAACCAGACGATGGCGGCAAGCACCAGGGTCACTCCCTTGCGTGCGTTGTCATAGTGCGGATTCTGGGCATTTTTCCAAAAGTACCAATAGGCCGGCAGCAAGACCAAGCCGATCGTTGCCATGTGCTCCTTGAAGTCGAAGAATCCTCCGGTCCTGTAATAATGCTGCGCCTCGAGCGGAATCCGGATGGCGATGCGGTATTGCGTATAAATGAATGAGCCTATGAGGAAGATGAGCACATAGAGCACGCAGACCGCGGTTGCGTACCCGGCGGCCGACACGGCGCGAAAGCGTGTTACGATTCCTGCCCCTGCGGCGGGCTTACGGACAGGGAATGCCACCGCCATGGCCTGGTGCGTGAGCGCGCCAAGAAGACCCAACGCCAAGATGAGGTGACCGAGCAGCCACAGGGTCCAAAACGTGTTGGTGGAAATAAGGCCTCTCATCGGTGTTTCCCCGCTCTCGGTCGCCCCCGAGTAACGATGCACAGCCGCGATGCAAAGCCGTGGCCTGTTGCGCGCGAGCGGCAGCTTATCGGCTGCAGCAGCGTCCGGCAATTTCGCAATCCGGGAGCGCGTCTGTCATCGCGCCACGCCGAACGTAGAACCGCTCTAAGTTCCGTTCGGGGCCACACGCCGAAATGGGTATGAGCCTATGCCTTTAATCATCATACCCATTTTGCTTATTTGTTCATTCGGGAATATTGTCAGGGTCCCAGGCACGCTGCGGCAAAACCCGGAAGGAAGCGGTCATGCAACGCATCACCATCACCGTCGACGATGACCTCATGGCGGACATCGATCGCATCATCGAGATGCGCGGATATCAGAACCGCTCCGAGGCGATCAGGGACTTGGCGCGGGCCGGGCTCGCCCAGGCCGTCCAGAACGTGAGCGGCGGGCATGATTGCGTCGGAGCGCTGGTCTACGTTTACGACCATGCCGCGCGGCAATTGGGCAGTCGGCTGGTGCACTCCTTTCACGAGCACCACGATGTGGCGCTGGCGACGATGCATGTGCATCTCGATCATGAGAGCTGCCTGGAAGTGACGATCCTCAAAGGCCGCAATCGCGACGTTCAGGCCGTCGCCGACCAGGTGATTGCCGAGCGCGGGGTGCGCTACGGCCGGCTGTTGGCGATTCCGGTCAAGGAAGGCAGCGAAATTCACGCCCATGGCGGCGAGCGCGCGCGCCGCCATTCGCACACCCACGTCCACCACACGCGATAAGGCCGCAATCGATCTTCATCGGCGGCTCAATCGCTGCCGGCGAGTGGGCCGAATTTGTAGGCGAGGCCGACGCGAACATCGCTGACCGGCACACTGTTGACGGCGTCCGCGACATTGGCGGCGACGTTGATGAAGCCAGCGGTCTTCAGCTCGGTATAGCGATATTCGAGGCGGCCGAAGACGTTGTCGGTCAGCGCATAGTCCAGTCCGGCGCCGGCGCTCCAGCCAGAAAAGTTGCCGCCGCTGGCAGCGAACGGAGCCGAGCCGAGAAGCGCATAGGTGTTCGCAGGATCGCCCCATGCCAACCCGCCGGTGCCGAAAACAAGGAAACGATCGAACGCAAAGCCGAAGCGGCCGCGGACCGCCTCGTAGTTTTTGATCGTGGTCGAGACGGTCAACGGGCCGCCGGGGAAAGCGGCGGTGGGGCCAAGCGCGGCCTCTTGTTGACTGTTACCGGTCAGGTTGGCGCGCTGCCAATCGGCTTCCAAACCAGCCACGAATGGACCGAATTGATAATTGCCGCCGGCGAAGATTCCGGCAAAGGGGCCGTTCGCGTTGTAATCATACGCCGCCAAAGGTGCTCCCGCCCCGGTGGTCAAAATTCCGTTGCCGGCGTGCCAGCCATAGCCGCCGTCGCCGCCGATGTAGAACCCGGTCCAAGTGAACGCAGGGGAAACAGAAGGTGCTTTGACGTAAAGCGCGGGCCTGTCGGCGTAGGCGGGCGACGACTTGTAGACCGGCGCCGCATCGGCGTCCGCCGGTGCGCCCCAATCGAACTTGTAGTTCACCCCGACGTCGACCGTGCTCACTTTGGTCGCTGACGTCGTGGCGAGCTGCGAGAACGGCAGCGCGATCAAGGTCGAGCCGTAGTCGGTATAGCGATACTCGGCGAACGCGTTCCAATTCCGGGCAAACGCAACCGCTACTCCCGCGCCTGCGGTCCAGCCCTCGAGATACCGGTTGACCGCCTCGTCGGTTCCGGCGGTCACAAGGTTGAGTGTGCCGGTCAATTGCGTGCGGATGTATTGATTGCTGGACCAGGCCAAGCCGCCAGTGCCGTAAAGCAAGACATTGTCGAACGCGTAGCCGAGCCGCCCGCGCAGGCTTTCGCTGTCGAACACGGTGAGCTGGCTGGCGCTGATACCGGACGCATCCGTGGTCGTGATCGGCTTGGTGCCGCCGGAAGATACGTCGCCGACCGCGCCGATCACGACGCGCGATGGCAGCATATAATCGTAGCCAACCTGGACGCCGCCGTGCCAATTCGGCGGATTGCCGTAAATCGGCGCCGCTGCGGCGCCGGTTGCGGCATTGACGGTGCTGCCGCTCGTGTTCGACAAGGCGGCGCCGACATAAAGCCCGGTCCAATCGTAGGCCGCGGGCTGCAGCGGCGCCGCCGGAAACGAGCGTTTCATCTCGGCGGCCATCTCCGGAAGGTTGAGCGTATGGAGCGTCTCCAGCGGTCCGGCGAGGGTCAAACGAAAGGCCAGCGGCTCGACCGGATGGTAGATGTAATCCATGACGCCGTTGGCGCAGACCGCCGCCGGGATCTTCGGCGTCGGATAGCACATGGCGAACAGCGCATCGGAGGTCAGTAGCGAGCCATAGGCGTAGGTGGCTAAATCGGTCGTCGAGTTGAGCAGGTTGAGCGCGTCGAGCTGGATGCGCCAGCCGTTGCCGAACCGGTAACCAACGCCGGCATTGATCTCGTTCATCGGCGGCGACTGGAACACGCCGTCCTCGGTGAGCGGCCGCGAGCTGATGTAGCGCCAGCGCAGCGCGCTAAACCATCCGGCCGGCTCGCCGAGCGTGATGCCGGCCGACGCCACCATCCAGGGCGCGTTATAGATGTAATTGCCCGGCGCGTTGCCGATCTGCGCCTGCGGAAAATCGGCGAGCGACTGGTAGAGCGCCGCTTGGGTCGCGTCGTAGCCGAGAAACCGCGCCCGCGTCAGCGCCAAATCGGCGTCGATATGCGCCCATGAGACCGGACGGTAATCGTTGGTGAATTCGACGCCGATACGCTGGCTCGGCAGTCCCGCCGTCGTGTCGCCGGTATCGCCGTCGAAAAACAGCTCGGAGTCCTGATGCAGGTAGAACAGGCTGACCGAGCTGTCGAGGTTCAGTACGACTTTGCTGCGCACGCCGACCTCGGCGCCGGTCGAGCGCACCAGAAACGGGCTCGATCCCTCGGGCGTCAGCGGATCGCCGGGCACCTGCGTGATCACCGCGCTGCGCGCGTCGTTGCTGTGGTAGCCCATGCCGGCGCCGACAAAAAATTCGGTGTTGGCGAACGGCCCCAGCACCATGCGAAATTTCGGACTGCCGATGGCCTCTTGGCGATATCCCGAATTTGCCGGCTGCAGCATCGAGTTGACCGACGCCGCATAATAATCGCCGCGCCAACCGACCACCGTCCGCAACCAGTTGGTCCAGTGCATCGTATTCTCGGCATAGATTGCGCCGTTGCCTTCGCCGGTGTGATCGTAAATATACGGCGCCAACAGCTGCCGCTGGTACGAATAGTTCAATGCGGTATTGATGTCGTCGTAGCGCGATTGGACGCCGACCACGGTCTCGGTCGGCAAACTGAACATCGTGCCGTTGAACGTGCGCGAGGCGCCGGCGCCGCCGTAAACGCGATCGTCGTGCTGGTGAAACTGATCGCCGAAGGTCGGATTGGTGGTGTCCCAGGTATAATTGTTCCACAGGTCCATCGAGTATTTGACCAGATAGGCGTTGGCCTTCCACGATCCATCGTCGGTGGTTTGCGCGAGGCGCCCCGACAGCGAGAAGCGGTCGGTGTCGCCGCCGTCGCGCGGGGCGAGTTCGCCGTAGAGACCGATCTGTCCCGTCGTATAGGCGCGCAGCGCCACCTGATCGGCGGAGTTCCAGGTGTTGGTGTAGGCCGCTCCGGTGAGCGAAAAGCCGTCGGTCGCCGTACCCTGCGTGTAGCGCAACAGGCCGCTGAATTTCTTCATGTCGTCGGACGTGGTCCACGGACCGTCATAGCTGTTGAATTCGCCGGCATAGAGCAGCGAACCGCCGCCGAGCTTGGTCGAGCCGAGCGTCAGATAGCGCTCGTAGCCGAAGCTGCCGACGCTGACCGACTCGATGTTGTGCTCGACGCTGTCGCGCAGATTGATGTGCAGGTTGCCGGCGTTTTCGAAGTCGCCGACGTCGGCCCAATACGGCCCTTTGCGGATATCCATGCCGCTGACGGTTTCCGGAATGAGCCAGTTGAGATCGGTGTAGCCCTGGCCGTGCGCGTGGGTCGGCAGATTGATCGGCACGTCGTCCACGAAGGTGGCGAGATCGGTGCCATGATCGAGATTGTAGCCGCGCAAATAGTACTGATTGGCCTTGCCGGCGTCGGCGTGCATGACCGCCATCAAGCCGGGCGCCGCCTCGACGATCTCACCGGGGCGCGCCATCGGACGGGCATTGAGGTCCGCGCCCGAGACCGTCATCTGGCTTGCCATGGTCGCTGCTTTCGCCGCTCCGCCGGCGATATTCGGCGCGCCGGTCTGGTAGGGCGAAGGCGAGGGCGGCGCCGGGGCGGTCGTTCGAGCCGCGGTGTTAGTCGGGGCGCGGACGCGGCGTTGCTGCGGTGGTGGCTTGCGCTTGCCGACGACCGTGATTTCCGGCAGCTGCGTCGCACCCGACTCTGCCGGCGCCTGTGCGGCGGGGGCGGCGCTTGCCGGTGCCGCGCCTGCGGGCGCAGGCAGGGCGGGAGCGGCTGCCGCCGGCGTCTGATCGGTCGCCGCGGGCTGTTGCGCTGCCGGCAGCTGCGCCAGCGCCGCGGTGCAGACCGAGGTGATCAAAATCGACGTCGACGCGAGCAGCCGCGCACGCAACGACATGAACACCCCCAACACCACCGGCAACGCGGGCCGTTATTGTGCCGCATTGAGTATGACGAAGTCAATGAAAGTGCATACTTGGCCGTGCCGCCGAGCCAACGAGCACGACGAGGACGTGGTCGAACCCATTCCTTGAGCTTGCCGGGTAGACCTGCAGCACTGCCCATGCGATGGCGCTGCGGCGTTGCCGAAATGCGACAGTCGGTGGGCAAATGGCTGCCATTATCTTGACAGGTTTCGCGCTCGCTCGTTCAATCGACGCAGTTCAGGTGTGCCGGTCGCATTGAGCGGCCAAAAGGCAATCCGGTGCGGCCCGCGAATCGGGTTTAATCCGGAGCTGTCCGCGCAACTGTTGGCGGCGAGCCATTTTCCGAACGAGCCGCTGGGTGCATCCGCAAGGCCCGGGAAGGTGGAAAGCGGTGAGGACCCGCGAGCCAGGAGACCTGCCTGAACGCAGTCATCCTCGCTGCGTGCGGGGTGCGCGCATGGGGCGGGCTTCCGCGTGGTGACATAGAACTGTCACGCGGTCGGGGGCCGCCATGGATGCATCTGCGTTTAGCTCTGCGAAGCAAAAATCCTGGTTGGCGCGCCCGGCGCCGGGCAATGGACTTGACGTGGTGTGCCTTATATTTCAAAGTGTAGCCAAGGCTACAAACGCGGTTCGGCCGCCTTGCGCCTGCACGGGTCGGACTGGCCGCGTGACGTCGAGGGGGCACGGTCGATGCGGGGAGTGATCGGCGCAGCGTTTGCGCTTGTGGTGCTGGTTGCCGATGCGCGAGCGGGCGACCTGCCGGTCAAGGCGCCGCCCGCCCAGCCCGTCTCGCAGTACGATTGGACCGGCTTCTATCTTGGCGCTCACTTCGGTTACGCGGGCGGCTGGTCGAACTGGTCGGCGACGCCGATCGGTGCGGCCGAACCGACGGTGAGCGGCACGCTCGATCTGTTCCAGCCGTTCGACGCATTTTCGGGGGCAGGGAGCTATTTTGGCGGAGTTCACGGGGGCTACGATTACATGCTGCCGAACCGCGTGGTGATCGGCGCCGTTACTGATGCTTCGTTCCCCAGCTTTCCCAGTCTTTCCGGCATCTCGATCGGCAGCACCTCGACGTTCGCGGCGCCTGCCGTCGGTCTTGAGAGCTATGGCGAGACGATGCTCTCGTTCGGCACCGTGCGCGGCCGCATCGGCTACGCGCCGGGGAACTGGCTGTTCTATGCCACGGGCGGCGTCGCCTGGGCTTACGATCGGGCGTCACTCACGCCGGCCGCGACCGGCATCACCGAGCAGCACCTGTTGTGGCGCTTCGGCGGCGCGGCCGGCGCCGGCATCGAAGCGCCAGTGGCGCCGCACTGGACCGCGAGCGTCGAATATCTCGTCCTGCCGTTCGGCCGGAGCGACACGAATTTCTTCAGCACCGGCCAGCGCTTCGATGCCGACTTCACCGTGCAGGAGCTGCGCGCTGGGCTCGATTATCATTTCGGCGACGATGCCACGGCCGCGAAAGCAACCTCGCCGGCCGTGCCGGATCTCGACGTGGTCAATTTCCACGGCCAGGCGACCTTGGTCTGGCAAGGCTACCCGTCGTTCCGTTCGCCCTATCAGGGACCGAACAGCCTACCCGGCAAAGGCGAGGGCCGCGAAACCTTCGACGCCACGCTCTATGCCGGCGTGCGGCTTTGGCAGGGCGCTCAATTGTGGATCAGTCCCGAGATCGATCAGGGCTTTGGCCTTGCCGACACCCACGGCGTCGCCGGCTTCCCCAGCGCCGAAGCCTACAAGCTCGGCGACGCCTATCCGTACGCGCGGCTGCAGCGCGCCTTCATCCGGCAGACCATCAATCTCGGCGGCGAGAGTCAGAAAATGGACCCCGACATCACGCAGTTTGCCGGCACCCAGACCGCAAACCGCCTGGTTCTCACGGTCGGCAGGTTCTCGGTCGTCGACATTTTCGACACCAACAAATACGCCAATAACCCGAAGACCGATTTCCTCAACTGGACCCTCGTCAACGCCGCCACCTTCGACTATGCGGCCGACGGTTGGGGCTACACCTATGGCGCAGCCGCCGAGTGGTACCAGGGCAACTGGACCGTGCGCGGCGGCATCTTCGATCTGTCGGCAACGCCAGCCGGCGGCATCAGCCCGGACAGCGGCAATCTCGATCCGACCTTCGACCAGTTTCAAATGGTCGGCGAGATCGAACGCCGCTACGAGCTGTGGGGCGAGCCGGGCGCACTGAAGGTGACCGGCTTTTTGAGTCGCGGCCGCGCCGGCCATTACGTCGATGCCATTGCGCTCGCCGAGGCAACCGGGCAGCCGGCCGACATTACTGCGGTGCGGGTCTACGACAGCCGACCCGGGATCAGCGTCAATTTGCAGCAGCAGGTGGCGGACGACTTGGGCGTATTCGCTCGCGCCGGCTGGGCGGACGGCACGATCGAGCCGTGGGATTTCACCGATGTCGACCGCACATTGTCGGCCGGTATTTCACTCTCCGGCAAGCAATGGGGCCGGCCCGACGACATCGTCGGCCTTGCCGGCGTCGTCAACGGCATATCCGGCGTGCACCAGGCGTTTTTCAACGCCGGCGGCCTCGGCATCCTGATCGGGGACGGCATGCTGCCGCATCCGGCGCCGGAAGGGATCGTCGAGACCTATTACAGTTACGCGCTGACGTCGGCGGTGCGCCTGACGGCCGATTATCAGTTTGTCGCCAATCCCGGCTACAACACCGATCGCGGGCCGGTGAATGTTTTCTCCGGCCGCGTGCACTGGCAGTTTTAGTCGCCGGCCGATTTCCAAGCCTTCGGTCTCTATTTTGAAAATCACAGCGGCAGGATTGAATTGCCGGTTGCAGCTGTTACAATCATTGCAAATGCAAGTATAGCGCGAGGGAGGCATCCATGCGCTATCTCATCGCCCTGAGTACCGTCGTCGCGCTGGTCGTTCTTTCGCCGATGGCAGCCTTTGCGGGCGGCGGACCGCTTTCTCTCTACGGCCCCTTCCAACATCCACCAAGCCAACAAGCGCCGACAGTCACTCACGCCAGTACGCTGACGCTCCCCGCCTTCTCGCCTGGCGATCTGTCGGGTTGCGGACGCGGACGCCTTCGTGATCCCAAGACGCATCAGTGCCGCGGCCCGGCCGACATTAGATGAGGCCGCCGCGCCGGAACAGATCGTCTAATCTCACATGGCAGTGACGGCGAAACGCGAGCAAAGCATCCGCGAACCGGCAGTCGCTGCCCTTGCGCCAGCAATCGCTGTCTTTGCGCTTGTGATCGGATCGGGCTCGCTCTACGCCCGCCTGCTCCATCCGTCACCGGTTCACCTTGTCAAGTGCGCAGCGGTAGAAGGGTCGCCGTGTTTTCCCGATCCGGGTATGCAGCGGCTGGGATTTCCACAACCATTGCCCTTCGATATGCCCCACCAGGTCGAGGCTGGCCCGCCGCAATTCGGTCCGTCCCGCTAACGCGCCTTGCCGCTGTTCATATCGGCTCGCGACAGGTATCAAGGGACCACCGCGAGCTGATCAATGCATGCTCGGTTTCTCCTCTCAGCAAGTCACCCCTGGCGTCGGTCTGTTGTGATTGTAGAATACCGCGCCCAGGCGGAGGCTTACGATGGTTCAGCTGGTTGATAGTGACGTCAAGACCCGTGAAGTCCTGGACTGGAAGGGCTTGCACGTTCTGCACTTTATGGGATCGTCGTGCTCCCAAAAGCTGCGGGTGTTTCTAAACCTCAAAGGCATTCCCTGGCAGTCACACCACATCGATCTGCCAGCCAACGAGAACTTTCAGCCGTGGTTTCTCGGCATCAACCCGCGCGGCCTCGTGC
>Ga0335081_10000282_pt1 | contig 95130 bp, 80 predicted proteins | sample Lox_Sample_35_FD_206713 | JGI IMG/M metagenome (GOLD analysis project Ga0335081, IMG submission 206713) | Soil microbial communities from Loxahatchee National Wildlife Refuge, Florida, United States - Lox_Sample_3.5 | ecosystem: Environmental > Terrestrial > Soil > Wetlands | place: USA... | reverse complement strand
CTCGTTCGACTTGCATGTGTTAGGCACGCCGCCAGCGTTGATTCTGAGCCAGGATCAAACTCTCGTTTGAAACCTGAAAAGTGTTCACCAACGGAGGTCGGTGAACAGCCGCCACACCTAAGTGCAACGGCGAATTTATGTGAGATCGCTCGAACTTGAACTCGAACGATTTCTCACGACTGGCACGTTCAACCTTATTGTCAAAGATCCGCAGCATTTCCGCACTGGGCGGCCGCTTTCGGATTCGGACGACACGAATCCTGCGATTCGAGCCGTCGTCCTCGAAACCTTTCAAACATACTACGCGCTTTCCCGTGCTGTCAACCTGAGTACCTCAATGGTCAACTCAGGGAGCACCGGAAACTGCGGCACTTAGCATTCAGCACTTAGCCTTGGCTAACTGCTAAAAGTGCCAAATGCCAAGCGCCGAGTCACCTCGCCGCAGCGAATAACGAAAACGCGCAACATGCCGCCCCGGAATCGCCTAAGTACTGCATTTTCAGCGCACAAAGGCACCAGAGCGTATCAACCTGAATAAAGAACTTGTTCTGGAGGTTTTCGGATTCCCGCTAACCCTGCCGGGCACTTTGGCCCCGCATCCAGCCCCGTGGCCGGGGCAGCTTGTAAGAAGCGTTTTCTGTTAGACGCCAGACTCAGCCGAACGATTCAAAAATCGACCGCGCTTTCCAGCGACAGCAACGCTTCCTGCTGACTTCATTTTTATACCAGACAGATTGAGACGATGCAACCCCCGGCGGCGCGATTTTTCCGCGGGCGCTGAACTGATGTCAGACCTGCATCAACACTGGCAGTCACCTGAGCTGCGGACGCGATGCTGGGGGCCCGATTGCGAGACTCAACCGAGCGTAACTTGGATTTCCACACCATTCCCACGCGCTTTGCACATCATTTCCTACGTTGCCGACAGGGCAGCCGTAATGTCAATGCTGGGCCTGCGAGCAGCACTGATAGATCGAAGTGTCGCCTACGGTGCGCGCGAGAGTGTACCCGTAAGTTTGCAGTGATCTCTCCCAGAGCGCATAGTTGCCCGCGGCATTCCAGAACTGGTTGCCGAGCACGACGAACTGTGGTTCACGCCGCGCGAACAGCCGATCCATATCACCCGCCGAAAGCAAGCGGTAGTGCCGGCGCTTGTCGGGAGGCAACTCCCGCGCCACCTCGGAACCGAAGTTGTTCTCCCATCCTGGATAGGGATTGGCATGGGAAGCGAAGGTATAACCCGGCCAGAAGCTGGCGACCTCCTGCCCAGGTATTGCTAATTGATCGATCATTTTGGCGACGACCGTCACCTGCTTCAAGGTCCAGTTCGGCGCGTCGGCATCATTTTGGAGACCCTCAACTTTATGCCCGGTCAACAGGTATTGCCGAAGAACGGGAACGGCGGCTGCCACAAAAACCAACAATAGGATGCTCCCGGCGAGGGTAACGCGGCGCCGCGCCTGCAGCGAGTGCGAACTGGCGAGATAGTCATCAGCCGAGCAGACCGCCACGACCATGAGGAACGGCAGAACCAGGCAGAAGTATTGAACATAGGGAGGATTGGGGAGGAGCGATATCATCCCCAGAACGACGGCCAACACTATCGCCAAAACCACCGAGTCACGGCGTACCCGCTGATAAAACATGAACCCCACCGCCGCCACCGCCAGGATGGTGAACTGAACTCCCGTATGGTGACCCGCCATAAGCGCGGCTAGAGTCAGAAACTTGTGATGCAGGTTGCCGATGAGTCCGCCCTCGGAGCGTATCGCATGATATCCCAGGTTGTTGAACAGGTATGCGTCGGGTGAGGCAAAGAAGAGGACCAGGGAAGGAACGATTCCCGCCACAAAACCGCTGCAAAACCAGATGACATGGGCGAGGCTGCGGGCTTGTCGTCGGCGTAGCAGCCACCAGAGAAAGACCGGCGCAACTCCCACAAGGTAAGAGCGCGTGTCCACGCTCAAGCCCAGCAGAATGCCCGCTGCTCCCGCAAGCCAGCCGGGTGTAGAGGCTGAAAAACGCGCAAGAATGATATACGCCGAGAAGAGAAACAGCATGGCGAGCGAGTAAGTCTTGGCGATGGGATACCACACGAAGATCAGGCTGCTGGACGCAAACAGCAGGACCACACAGGCGCCGCCGAGCCACTTCCCGGTCTCGCGGCTCACATGCCAATACAGGAGACTGCCGACCGCGGTGGTCAGCAAAGCAGAGAAGATTCGGGCCGAGAACCAGGAAACGCCCGCCACCTTCAGCCACGCCCCATAAACGTAAGGCAGCAGCGGGGCCTGGGTGTAGAAGAAGTCCAGGTACGGCGTTTTGTGCTGGAGCACCAGACGCGAGGCGAGGAGGTAAAAACCTTCGTCATCGTCGATCAGTCGATGCAGCGAGATGTAGAGAAAGAAACCAGCCTGGAGGAGCACCAGCAATAGGAACACGAGCTTGGACGTTCGGCTCATCCCCACAACATGCAACTCTTTGGAGGCAACCGGCGCGCTCGATGACGAAATCGACATCCGGGTATTCTCCTCTACGAACGAGCTTTCAGCAATGCTCTTCACCTACGACCTTCCTCCTCGAGACACCGGGAAGCCGCGCAAACATAGGACCGGCTTGAATCGCCACCTCTGTCCGCGCGTTAGTGTCGCGTTGCCAGGAGTTGAAATCGTACGTTCATATCCCCCGCCTTGACATGAACATCCTGAACCCCGCCGTCAGGTTTCGGGGGGATCGGCAAGCTGCCGGCCTGCACCGGTTGTGGTCCGCGCCCGATCTCGCGGATTCAGGGCGAGGAGGCGCGCTCTTTTCGCGCCTCGGCTTCCGCCAGCCACCCGCGTCGCAGCTTCTCGGCTGGGACGCTGCTGAGATACGGCTTGATATCCAGGATGGGCGTGCGGTCCAGCATGTCCACGCCCCGTACCTGTAGATCGCAGCCATCCCGGCGCAGCAGTTCAACCACGGTGAGGCCAATGGGATTCGGCCGATACGGAGACCGAGTGGCAAACACGCCATGCGTACGGTCATCACATGGCGGCGCGCCCGTCAGTGCAAAACCGGCGGAACGATCGAACTCCCAAACGACGAACAGGTGCGAGAAGCCTTCGATATCCAGCAGCCCCTGCTCGTACTCCGGTAGGATCCTGAGCACGCCCGCGGCCTCGTGTTGCGCGCCAAGCCCCTTCGGCACTTCGCTCGTTTCTTTGTATGGGCTGCTCACATATCCAATGGGACGCGCAGTAAACATGATCTTCTTTTCCTTTGATGATGCGATTTGGCTCGCCGCGATTTGGAGCGAGTACGGCTCTGCCAAGATAAATCGCGCGACTACTCAGCGAGCGTCAAGCCGACTTGAAAGACGATGAGGCGCCCGGGCGTCGCTCCTGAATTTTTGATGGCAACCTGACGCGGCGCCCACACCCACATCAGCTTGCGAAAGTTGTCCAGCGGAATGTCGAAATCGTCGAGTTCTTTCAGCACGAGCTTGTCGTCGTGCGCCGACGCCAGAACCGCCGGACCGGAAACCTCAGCCTCGGCGCCGGGCTCGAGCTGCACACGAAAGATTGCGCCGGGGTCCTCATCCAGGAGTTGCTCGATGTGCGCGCTTCCGTTGCCGGATTGTGGCTGCTTTCCTCGCCGTAGCTTGTTCGCGCCCGACAGTAATTCAACCACAACATTGCGGAAGGGAGCATCGCCGAGGTTCTCGACTATATGCATCAGCCCCGCCGAGGATAGCTCGCATTCACCATCTTCGTAATTCAGGTGCTTGGGTTCTTCTCCGCGCGCGGCGCTGATGATCTTGGCACCACTGGGAACGTACAGGAAGTAATCGTTGGGGTGATGATGGCAGAGCGTGCGTTCACGCGGAGCAATCTCGACCGCAAAGGCGCGCACATAGTCGTTCGCGATGATGAGATGATGACGTGGCTCCTCTTCAATCGGAAGCACGTGCTCACACGAGTACCCCCCACCCGACACTATTGCTTCACCGGCTTGAACTGAATTTCAACGAGGCGTATTTCCTGCGGGCCGGTGTTGGTTACCGTCATGCCTTCGGGATGCGGCTGGTGAAAGGCGATCTCATTCGCGTGATGACTGACGTCCTGGGGGGCTTGTCCCGGTGCGGAAATCCGTCCCTGGGCATCCGTCAGGATCACGGCGAGATGCGGCGACGGGGTCGCAATCGGGATGGTCTGCTGCGGCTTGATGGTCACCGCGATGATCCGGAAGCTATCGCCATAGCCAACTAACTTCGCGCTGTCCGGCAGCGCCGGCCAGTCCTTGGCGCGCGGATCGTTCTCGCAGTTCTTCACGCACACCGGGTGCCCCTGGTTCTGCAGCATCTCGATGGTCGCGTTGCGAAAGGTCGCCGGGCCTTTGTTCGTCACGGCATGTACGACGCCGGCCGGGGCATAGTTCACCTGCCCATCCTGAAATGCGATGTGCTTCGTCGTGCCATCGGGGCTGACGCTGTCAACCTCGGCCGCACCGATGGCGACGGCAACATAGTCGGTTCCATGGTGATGCATGAGCGTGGACTGACCGGGCGCGATCTCGACGAAGTAGGCGCGAACGTACTCGTTCTCGACCTTGAGGTGGTGCGAGGGTTCGGCCGCAACCTCGACCGGGGCAGCGGGAGCCGGTTTAGCGGCATCTTGCGCGAGCGCAGCGGCACTCGCGAGGACCAGCATTAGCAAAAACCGATGAAGTTTCATGCGCCCGAGCGTAATCGCATGCCGCCCGTGATGCAAGTACATCTTGCTTGAGCGCGGCGAACCAGTCTGCTCATCACGCCGGCTTGTGAGCATCGTACTTTTCGCGCCTTGACCGTGAATAGATGATGGAGTGTCGGCGTCATCGGCGAATAGGAAACTGACAACTGACAACCGACGACTGACAACTGTTTTTGGAGGTTTTCTTGGCACCCTTTCGTTATCACGCAATCGTCTGCACCCAGGAAAAACCGGAAAACGTTACGAACTGCTCGGCCGCCGGCTCGTTCCGCGTCCTCGACGCGCTACATCGCGAGCTTGCCGCGGCCGGTCTCGCTGACGACGTCCAGGTTTCCAGTTGTGGCTGCCTCGGACTCTGCGACAGCGGCCCAGTGATGATCGTCTATCCCGAAGGCACCTGGTACACAAAGCTCGGGCCGGCTGAAGTGAAAGAGGTCGTGACTTCGCATTTCAACAATGGCAAGAAAGTCGCGCGCCTGGAGCGCAACGACTACGAGGCGATGAAGGCAGAGATCCTCGAACATCGTGAGAAGTATCTGGCGATGCTGAAGGCGAAAGATGCCGCTGCCGTTTTGCCCGACGACATCGTCGAGATGATTCGCGGATTTATGCCGAGCCGCGCCGTACTCACGGCGCTTGAGTTGGACGTCTTCACCGCGGTCGGTCAGGGCGCGACCGCTCAGCAGGTCGCCGGCAAGGTCGATTGCGCAGTGCGCGCGACCGAATCGCTGCTGAATGCTCTGGTTGCCTTGAAGCTGCTCGAAAAGCGCGCTGGCACCTACACGAACGCGCCCGTCGCGGCGCGTTTCTTCGTCGAGGGCTCGCCCGATAGCGCGCGCCTGGGCCAGCTGCATATCGCGAACATGTGGAAGCGCTGGTCGACGCTGACCGACGCGATGAAGGCAGGCACCAGCGTTGCGCCGCGAGGCGGTGACGACTGGATCAAGCCCTTTATTGGCGCCATGGATGTCAACGCACGCGGTCGCGCTCGCGGTGTAATTCAGGCTGCGGGAATAAATGGCGCGAAACGCCTGCTCGATCTCGGCGGCGGCTCAGGCGCCTACTCCATCGCCTTCGCCCAAGCCGCGCCCGGCCTGCAATGCGAAATCATCGATCTGGAAGACGTCCTCCCGATCACGCGGGAGTACATTCGCAAAGCCGGATTGGCTGATCGCATCAGCACGCGCCCCGGCGATATGCTGAGTGTCCCGCTCGAAGCCGGCAAGTACGACTTGGTGCTGCTCTCGGCCATCTGCCACATGTTCTCGCCCGAAGAGAATCAGCGACTGCTCAAGCGGGCGTACGACGCGCTGGCGCCTAAGGGGCGGCTGGTCATTTCTGATTTTGTGCTCGACCCGGACAAGACTGCGCCGCGCTTCGGCGCGCTCTTCGCGCTGAACATGCTGGTGGGAACGCGAGCCGGCTCCAGCTACAGCGAGCCGGAATACGCGACCTGGCTGAAGGAAGCGGGATTCGCCGAGACCAAGCGTGTGCGCATGCCAGGCCCGGCGAGTCTGATGATTGGCACCAAGTAACAGTTTCGAGTTTCAAGTTTCGACTTTCAAGTTTCGCGTTTCAAGTTTCGCGTTTCGAGTCCCAGGCAGTTTCGGCTTTCAAGCTTCGAGTCCGGTGCTTGGACTTGAAACTCGAAACTCGGGACGGCTCTCGTGGGGCTTGAGACCCGACCTCGCCTCGACCACGCAATCCGACGGCACTTTGTTCGCTTTCGTCGAGCACGACGGCAAGCGCACGGCGCACGCCGAGTTGAACCGTGGCGCTCTCCACTCCCAAGTCTTGAAAATCGCGCGACTGCGCGTACCGCGGTGCAGTTGCATGTTCCGAAAACGTGAAACTTGAATATGGAAGCTGGGGCTGAACGAACAACTATGTCGGCTAATCACGTTCGCGCCTTCGGCGCTCTGACTCTCGCACCTTCGTGTTGCCGTGGCAGAAAGCCAGTTTCTCACCCAACGATCATCAAGACTGAGTGCTGAGTGCCGACTGCCTGCTACAGCCCGAACAATTCCCTTAACCGTTTCGTCTGCGCGCGGCTTACCGGGATCTCCGTCTGCTTCTTGTCCTCCATGCGGATCTGGTAGGAACTCTTGAACCAGGGCACGACTTCCTTGATGCGGTTGATGTTCACCAGATACGACCGGTGAGCGCGCCAAAACATGTTCGGGTCGAGCGAGTCGAACAGCTCCTCCAAAGTGCGGCAGTTTGACTGGCCTTCCATGTTGGTGGCGACAACGGTGATGACACCGTCTTCGATCGACGCGTAGCAGATGTCTTTCTGATTCACGAGAAACAGCCGGCCCATGGACTTCAGCAGGATCTTGGCGGCGGGCGGGCGCTGCTGTTGTTCCAGGAGCTTGACGATGGTGCCGATTTGCTCGGTGGGCGAGCCTGCAGTCTCCAGCTTCTGCCGCGCTTTGTCGACGGCCTGCGCCACGCGCTTGCGGTCGAATGGTTTCAGCAGGTAATCGACCGCATTGACCTCGAAGGCTTTAACCGCGTACTGATCGAACGCCGTCGCGAAGACGATTTGCGGCAGTGGCAGCTTGCGGTCGAGCAGCTTCTTGATGACGCCAAAGCCATCCAGGCCGGGCATCTGCACGTCCAGGAAGAGCAGGTCGGGCGAGAACTCCTTTACCAGGTTGACTCCCTCGACTCCGTTCTTGGCCTGGGCGACGATGTCGACCTCGAGCTCGCGGAGCAGGTAGGCGAGCTCGTCGCGGGCGAGCTGCTCGTCATCGACAATGACGGCGGAAAGGGGCATAAGGGTCCGTATTCAGAATAGCTCATTCGGGCAGAACGGCGCGCGTTCCCAGACGCACCGGAGGGTTGTCGCAGCTTGCGACCAAAGTTCCGGCGGGCCGTCAAATTGACATGGTTCTTTCGATCTGGCGAAGGGCCGCCGTGCTGTTGCCGTGGGTGACGCTGATGCTTGCTGCGTACGGCCGCGCGCAGTCGCCGGAAAGCTCGCACGCCAGCGTTGTACTGATAGCGGAACAGAACACAGCTTCACCAGGCAAGCCATTGTGGGTCGGGCTACTGTTTCGCCTCGATCCGGGTTGGCACATCTACTGGCAAAATCCTGGCGATTCCGGTCAGCCGCCCAGTGTGCAATGGCAGCTTCCCGCGGGATTCAGCGCCGGTGCGATCCGCTGGCCGCAGCCTGTGCGTCTGGTGTCCGGAACGGTCGTGGACTACGGCTATGAGGGACAAACGCTTCTGATAGCCCCCATTGAAGGCCCCTCGCCGGCGCGAGCCACGACGATGCCGAGCGTCTCGGCAGATGTAAAGTACATTGTGTGCCGTGAGATGTGCATTCCCGGCAAGGCCCATCTGACGCTGATGGCCCCGTCCGGCGGCGATTGGGCACGATGGCGCGCGCTCTTCGCACAGGCTCGCCAGCAGCTTCCCAAGCCTAGGCCGGCTGGGTGGAAGGTGTCGGCCGAATCGGGCAAGTCGCAATTCATCTTGACTGTGCGAGGCGCGCCGCACGTCGAGAGCGCCACGTTTTTCCCACTCGATCCGGATCAGATCGACAATGCAGGCAAGCAGAAGCTTGAATCCGTACGAAGCGGATTTCGCATGAGCCTAAAGAAGTCGGACCTGCTGGTCAAGCCGGTTGCGAGCTTGCGCGGGCTGATTGTCCTCGGGCCAGGACGGGTCTTTGAAGTCGCCGCGCCGGTGATTTCGCGATAGCGGAACCGGCGAGCGTAAACTTTGGAAATAAATTATCCATCACGGGCACGAGACAGCCCGGAAAGAGGAGCTCTCATGGCAATTCGATTCTCCCGCTCCATCGTAGTCGTTGCGGCCTTCTTAATTGCGCTGCCGCCGGTGTGGGCGGCGAAGGTGGGCGAGCCCGCGCCCGACTTCACGGCGACCGACAGCAATGGCAATGTCCACAAGCTCTCGGAATATCGCGGCAAGTTCGTGGTGCTGGAGTGGACCAACCGCGGCTGTCCTTATACCCAGAAGCATTACAACAGCGGCAACATGCAGCGCCTGCAAAAGGAGTGGACATCACGCGGCATCATCTGGCTGACGGTGGTTTCCTCGGCGCCCGGCAAACAGGGCTACGTCACGGCGGCGGAAGAGAATGCCTACCTCAAGCAGGTCAACGCTGCGCCCACGGCGGTCCTGCTCGATCCCACCGGCGCGCTGGGTCATCTCTACGACGCCAAGACAACGCCGCACATCTTCATCATCAGTCCGCAGGGAACGCTGATTTACAACGGCGCGATTGATGATCGTCCGACCACGGATTTGGCCGACGTGAATGGCGCCAAGAACTACGTCACGGCAGCGCTGGATGAAGCCATGGCCGGCAAGCCGGTCAGCACTCCGACGTCGCGTCCTTACGGGTGCTCGGTCAAGTATCCAGATTAGGTCAGCCGTGTGTGGAGGGCTGAGCGCGGCGGGTTTTCGCTCGCGGCGACACGATTTACCGGCGCCACTCTTTACGAAAAACTTACAAACTATTTAGTCCCGGCTTACACTGGGGCTGCTCCAATGGATATGCGCATCGCGGATGGCGGAGCCGAGGTTTGTTTGTGGGCGTCCCGCTCATTCGAAGCGAATGAGTCGGGCGCTGCGTGTCTGCCTGGCGCATGAGGCCATAAATGAAGAACCTGAAGATCGCGATCCTGATGACAATCGTCACCACCGTTTTGCTCGGAATCATCTATCCGCTGATCGTCACCGGCTTGGCGCAGGGGTTGTTCCACGACAAGGCCAACGGGCAGCTTGTCTATCGTAACGGGCAGCTTGTCGGATCGAAAATCATCGGCCAGGGCTTCAGCGGGCCGGGATACCTCCACTCGCGGCCGTCGGCAGCGGGCAACGGCTACGACGCCGCAAACTCCGGAGGCTCGAATCTCGGGCCTACCAACCAGAAGCTCATTGATCGCGTGAAGGCCGATACGACAACGTTGCAGGCTGAAAATCCCACTCAGCCCGTGCCCGTGGATCTGGTAACCACCTCGGCTTCGGGCCTCGATCCGGACATCACGCCGGCAGCTGCAGAGTTCCAGGTTGCGCGCATTGCTCAGGCGCGCGGCATAAGCGGGCAGCAGGTTAGCGAGATCATCAGCCGCCACACCGAAGGCCGGCAGTTGGGCTTCCTGGGTGAGCCGCGGGTCAATGTGCTCGCCGTCAATCTGGATCTCGACGACCTGAGCAGCGTGAAGAAATAAAGCGGCGCCCCAGGGTTCGCCCATCTTTTGGGCGAACCTGGCGCAGCCCTCTGATATTCACTATTCACCTTTCGCCATAAGACCTACTGAAATCTGGACACAAAGTCCAGCAGAAGATATGGACGCGTGCGCCCGCTGCGAACGCGCGGTCCAACAGTTCGCATTCTGGCGAAGAGCGAAAAGCGAATGGCGCCAAGCGAACACGCTACAAGAAGCAGGCATCTAACCAGGTTCGGTGCAGGCTTCATGAACTGGCTGGTGATTGCTGTTGTAGGCGCGGCCGCGGCGTGGTTCGAGTTCAACTACCAGCTCAGCCGGCATCATCAGAGGTCCTTGGCAAGGAATACTCACAACTCCTCCCCAAACTCTCCGACAGCCGAGGCAGCGAATGTCGAACCGGTCGGTGAACCGCCATCGATCTCGCCCGGCGCAGAGAACGATAGGAAGCTGAATACTACGGCGTAGAGATTCTGCCAACGCCCTCGCCCCCGCAATTTCATCTTGCGTTCACAATTCCGGCGCGTCGATAGTTGTCGGCAACCGCTTCTGCCCCTAGACTGAATAAGCCGAAGGAGCAGGTTTTTGCACGATCCCATCATTCAAGCGCAGGCGGTCGAGAAGTACTATCCGCAGCCCGACGGCAATCGTATCGAGGTGATTGCCCCGACCGACCTCGAGGTCTGCCCGGGCAAGATCATCGGACTGCTCGGGCCGTCGGGCTCCGGCAAATCGACGCTGCTGCGCATGCTGACTGGCCTTTCGAAGCCCTCGTCCGGGCACGTGCTCTGGCACGGCAAGCAGATGGACGGGCAAATCCCCAACGTCTCCATCGTTTTTCAGAGCTTCGCGCTTTTTCCCTGGCTCACGGTACTGGAAAACGTTGAGGCACCGCTGGTCGCGCGCGGCGTGCAGGCCATCGAACGCCACAAGCGCGCGTTGAAGATGATCGACACCGTCGGTCTCGACGGCTTCGAGACGGCCTATCCGAAAGAGCTCTCCGGCGGCATGAAGCAGCGCGTGGGCTTTGCACGGGCGCTGGTGGTTGAGCCGGAGGTGCTCTTCATGGATGAGCCGTTCTCGGCGCTCGACGTGCTCACCGCCGAGAACCTACGCTCCGAGCTGCTGGAGTTGTGGCTGAACAAGAAGATGCCGACCAAGTCCATCTTCATCGTGACGCACAACATCGAGGAGGCGGTGCTGCTGGCCGACCGCGTGATCGTGCTGGGGCGCAATCCCGCGCGCATCCGTTCTGACTTCGAAATCGACATCCCGCAGTATCGCGACCGCAAGTCGCCGCGTTTTCTGGCGTACGTCGATTACATCTACAAGACGCTCACGCGACCGGATGAGCACATGACGGCTCCAGTGAAGGTTGCGGCAGTTTCCGGTGACGGGCAGCCCCGGGAACGCACGAAATTCCAGATGCTGCCGCACGCGCGGCCCGGCGGCATCGCCGGATTCATGGAGCTGCTGGCCGACCGCGGCGGTCGCGACGATTTGTACAAGCTGGCTGACGAACTCTCGATGGACGTGGACGACCTGCTGCCCATCGTGGACGCGTCGGCGATGCTCGGCTTAGCCCACGTGCGCGAGGGCGATGTTGAGATCACGCCCGAGGGGCGCCGGTTCGCCGAAGCCGACATCCAGACACAGAAGGCGCTGTTCCGCGAGGCGGCCCTGAAGAACGTTGCCATCCTGCGGCTGATCGAAAACACACTGCATGCCAAGCGCGACCACGCTATCGGTGAGGAGTTCTTCCGCGATATCCTCGACGAGCACTTCAGCCAGGACGAAGTGGAGCGCCAGTTCCAGACCGTGCTCATCTGGGGGCGCTATGCCGAAATCTTCGACTACGACTCGGAGAACGGGCGGCTCTTCCATCGCGAAGACGCTGACGTTCCGGCAGAGGCCTAATGGAGCGCTCGAAACCGTTCTGGCAGCCGGTCCGCGTCCTGGGCAAAAAACCGGGGTCTCCAGCGCGCCTGCTCTTGGCGCGTTGGGGTGGTGGACCGTGGTCGCTGTTGCCGGCGCAGACCTGGTCGGTGGTGACCGACTTCTTTATCTTCGCCGCCGGCCTCTCGCTGTTCTACGCCATTCTGGTTCTGGCGCGGCAGTGGTTCGGGCCGTTCAATCCGCACGTCGAAATTTCGCGCTCGCCGTGGCACCTGCCGATGTACGCGGCATACTCGCTGCTGCGCATCACCATCGCCTACCTCCTCTCGCTGGCGTTCACGCTGGTGTACGGCTACGTTGCCGCCTACAACCCACGCGCCGAGCGCATCATGATTCCGCTGCTCGACATCCTGCAATCCATCCCGGTGCTCAGTTTCCTGCCGGGGGTGATGCTGGCCATGGTCGCGCTGTTTCCGCATCGTCAGCTCGGCGTGGAGCTGGGCGCCATCCTGCTCATCTTCACCGGGCAGGTGTGGAACATGGCCTTCAGTTTCTACGCCTCGCTGAAGAGCATTCCGCGCGACATGCGTGAGGCAGCGAAGATTTATGGCTTCAACTGGTATCAGCGCTTCACCAGGTTGGAGCTGCCCTACGGGGCAATCGGGCTGGTGTGGAACTCCATGATGTCGGTCGCCGGCGGCTGGTTCTTCCTGATGGCCTGCGAAATGTTCGTGCTGGGTTCGAACGACTTTCGCCTACCCGGGCTGGGCTCCTATCTGCAGACCGCAGCCAGCGCGGGCGACACCACGTCGATTCTCTGGGGCATTGCGACCATGGTTGCGGTAATCGTGCTGCTCGACCAGATCGTGTGGCGGCCGGTCATTGCCTGGGCGGAAAAATTCAAATTCGAGCAAGTCGAAAGCAGCGATGCGCCGCAATCGTGGTTCCTGAATCTGGTGGAGCACTCGCGTTTGTTGCGGCGGCTGCGGAAACGCGTCGTGCACCCGCTGCGCGAGCGGCTCGCCATGCACTTCGCGCAATCCTATCAAGCGTCCGACGAAGAGACGCAGTCCGCAGGGTGGAAGGTGTGGTTCGGACGGCTGATCGCCTCGCTGGCGGTGCTGGCCGTGTGCTACGCCGTAGTGCGCGCCATCGGCATGATGATGCAGATTAATGCCGCCGAATACCGGCAGATCATGGAGGGTGCGGCGGCGACCTTTGGCCGCGTGGTGGCGGCGTTGCTGATTGGTACGTTGTGGACTGTGCCCGTCGGCGTCGCCGTGGGCTTCAATCCGAAGCTGGCCCGCATTGCCCAGCCGTTGGCGCAGATCGCGGCTTCCGTTCCGGCGACGGCGCTGTTTCCGATCGTGCTGCTGGTGCTGATCCAGATCGGCGGAGGGCTCGGCGTGGGATCGATTTTGCTGCTGCTGTTGGGTACGCAGTGGTACATCCTGTTCAACGTGATCGCGGGCGCGATGGCGATCCCGACGGATTTGAAAGAAGCGTCGGCGCTGTTCAAGTTCAGCAGCGGACTGAAGTGGCGGACCCTGATCCTGCCGGGGATCTTTCCATTCCTCGTCACCGGACTGGTGACCGCCTCAGGCGGCGCGTGGAACGCCAGCATTGTTGCCGAATATTTTCGGCTGAAGGACCACACCTACACGACGATTGGATTGGGGGCGACAATCTCGCGGGCAACCGATTCCGGCAATTTTGCGCTGCTGCTGGGTTCGACGATCGTGATGGCGGTGGTGGTGGTGACCGTGAATCGGCTGGTGTGGCGCAGGATGTACCGGCTGGCGGCGACACGGTACACGCTCGAGGTGTGAGGGTGCGAACTCATGCGATTCCTTGGAGTTCAAACACCGGGTAATTCGCTGCAAGCGGGACAAACGCGCTCGCATCCGATCCTGCCGCCACGGGGAAGTATCGCTGCACCGTCGTCTTGAAGTTGTCGAGATAGGCCTTCAACAAAGGCGGTTTGTCCGCATCGCAGACCGGTCTCAGGCGGAAGGTTTGCCGATAGCGTCCCTTCTTCAGCGCGACTTCTCCAGCCACCTCGGCGTTGCGAACCCACTGCGTCCGTCCGCGGGGCGCCACGAGGTAGCGCTTGCCACCCAACTCCAGCAGGTCGATGGGATTCGAGTAAAGCTTGCCGGACTTACGTCCGCGCACCTGGACGACGTAGTTGTGCCTCAGTCCGAACCCCAGCCCTACCAGAAATCCGAAGAAGCCGTTGAACGCTTTCTCGAATAAATTGGGCTGACGAAACTCGTGCGCTCTAGGGCGTTGCGGCATGGATCATTGTAAGTCTCAACCTGGTAGCGCCGCCTCGTTCCATTTGCGAACTACACACGATTTACTTTGCCTTCGCAGGCGGACTCTGCTATTGTCCGCCGCAAAGGCACCTTACAAGCGGCAGAACATCGAAACCGCAGTTCTTCGACTCAGGGAGGTTGTAATGGCATTCTGCGTGCATTGCGGTAATCAGATAGCGGACAACGTAACGTTCTGTCCTACTTGCGGCAAGGCGGCGGGGCAGCCAAATGCCGGGACGGCGGCAGCCGCTCCTCAGCCGGCCCCGCCCGTGGGCTCCAGCACTGCAGCTCCAGCTTCCACCCCCATGGCGGAAAATCTAGCCGGCATGCTGGCGTACTTCACCATCATCCCCGCCATTCTTTTCCTGGTGATCGAGCCGTACAATCGCAACCGTTTCGTGCGCTTCCACTCCTTCCAATGCCTGTTTGTGGCGGTGGCGCTCATCGTCATCGATGTGCTGCTGACGATCGTTTCTTCCATCCTCCACCTGCTACCCATGATCGGTTGGTTTATGACCGCGCTGCTGTGGCCTTTGTGGGGACTGGCGCAACTGGCGCTGTGGCTGCTGTTGGTGGTCAAAGCCTATCAGCACGAGATGTTCAAGCTGCCGGTCGTAGGCGACATGGCGGAAAAGCAGGCAGGCGCCTGATTATGGCTGAACAATTCGCATGATCCCTGGCTCGACAGCGACACTGCTCCAGCATCTGCTCTTCGTTTTCGTGCTGGTGATCGCGCCCGCGTGGGATTACTGGGACACGCGACGTCTGAAGCGCAGCCCGAGTTCCGCCGGGAAAATCCGGTACTATAAAACTTTGTGCTCGTGGCTGTGGATTGGCAGCTTTGTCGCTCTTCTCCTGCTGGGCTGGCGCTGGCTGTTCACCATCAGCCCCGCGCCGGCTGCGATTCCCTGGCTCCTGAATCACGCCTGGGTCCGCTACCTTGTCGTTGCAATTTTGATTGCGGTTTTTCTGGTCGTCGTTCTGCTGCCGTTTGGCATTGTTGTTTGGAAGAAGCTGACGAAGCGGCCGCGGAAATACGGGACATCCGATGCGGTCAAATCCTTGGACTACTTTTTGCCTCGAACCTGGACCGAGCGTCGGTGGTTCGCCTTCCTGTGCATTACGGCCGGGGTTTGCGAAGAGACGCTATACCGCGGCTTCCTGCTGCACTATCTGCATGTTCTTCCTCTCTCGCTCAACCTCACGCTCGCCCTGGTAATTGCTGCCTTCATATTCGGGCTTGCGCATCTCTACCAAGGCGCCAGTGGAGTCGTGGGCAGCGCCTTGTTTGGATTCTTGATCAGCCTGCTGTTCCTGCTGACCGGCAATCTTCTGCTCCCGATGATTATCCACGCCGCCAGTGACCTGCGTGTGCTGGTGCTGCTACGGCCTCCAAACGCAATCGAGGCAGTACCCGCCTGACCGTGGGCTTTGATTGTGTCCCGGTGGAGTTTAGCTGGACGACGGCTTCCCGCAATTTGGGCAAAACTTCGCTGCCGGATCCATGTGCGCCCCACAGTTTGAACAGAAGTGTCCTGCCTGCGGAGGAGGAGTGTACGTGCCCGGCGGAGGCTGGACCGGCGGATAGCCATAGGGCTGCTGCGCCAGCAGCGGCTTGCGAACGATCAAGTAAATAGGCAGGAAGATGATGCAAAGCAGAAAAACGCCAATGCCCCACGCGATTCCGTTCATGCCACGCTTCTCCGCATCCGAGCCCACCCATACTGCGATGAGCGCAACAATGAGGAACCCCAGTCCGAAACGGGGAAAAAATCCGGGAAAAAATGAAGAAAGGACCACACGCGCCCCCTAAGAAGCAAGATTATTGCAAATGAACAGCAACGTCATAACGATAATCAAACCCTGCAGTAGCCTTTCGCGGCTGACGAATAATGCCGGCCGTCCCCGCCTTGCGGCCGTTACTAACCAGGCTGGATAAGCCAGTTAAAGCGCCGCCGCTACCCATAGCGAGCCCGGATTCTGCCGCGGAAACGATCCGTGTGCCATGAGGATGAAGTCGCGTGTCATGCCGCAGAAAGGGCAGCGCAGTCCCGTGATTCGGTGCAGCACGCACTGGTACTGCAGACCCAGCAGCGCATTCGGAAAGCACGCCAGCAGCAGTCCGCCGAGCAAAAGACCGCACAGGACCCACACATGTTGCTTCGGGCCGATGGAATTGTCTGGGTTCATCGCCTAGCGCGGAATCTATCGTTCTGGCGGGAGGCACGTCAATGGTTTTCTTCCCCTCCCCAAGGTCTTCGCCAGAGCTGGCTTGTAACCGCCTCGTCATCTTCGGCGCGCCGCACCATTCATTTCGATTCACTTTTCGCTTTTCTGGCGCGTTGCGCCCGTCACTTCCTCTATACTAAACAGCTTTGCCGCTGCGGAAGGGTTTGTGAGGATCAAGGTCTTCTATCACGACAAGTGCTTTGATGGGGCGTGTTCGGCGGCGCTGTTCACGCGCTTTTACCGGGAGCGCATCCGCGCGCACGCCGAATTCGAGTACCACGGCCTGGTGCATCGCGCGGGGGCGCTATTCAACGAAGCCGAGTTCACCGGCGACGAGAACGCCATCGTGGACTTCAAGTACTCTTCGTCGCCGCGCATCACCTGGTGGTTCGACCATCATCAGAGCGCGTTCCTCACGCCCGAGGATGCCTCGCACTTCGAGCAGGCGCAGAGCAACACCAAGTTTTACGATCCCGACTTCCGCTCCTGCACCAAGTTCATCGCGGTAGTCACGGAGCAGCGCTTCGGGTTCGATCCCTCCCCGGCGGCGGAGATGATCGAATGGGCGGAGATCATTGACGGCGCTCTTTACGACGACGCGAAGTCGGCGGTCGAAGTGACCTCCCCGGCGACGAAGCTGACCATGTTGATCGAAAGCAATCAGGACCCGCGGTTTATTCCCGGCCTCATCCCCCGTCTGGCACATGAGCCGCTGCGGCAGATCCTCGACGAACCGGCCATCGCCGCGCGGCTGCCGGCGCTGCTGGAGCGGCATCGCCGCTCCATCGAAATCCTGCGCCAGCGCGCCTCGTGCCAGGACGGCACCATCTTTTTCGACGTCACCGACCACGAGCTCGAGGGCTACAACAAATTCATCCCCTACTATCTGCATCCCAACTGCACCTACAGTGTGGGACTGAGCAAGAGCAGCTTCCGGACCAAGGTATCAGTCGGTTCAAATCCGTGGACGACGGCTACGCACATGGAGAACCTGGCGAAAATTTGCGAGCGCTACGGCGGCGGCGGACACGCGCGTGTGGGTGCGATTTCGTTTCCGCCGGACCGCTTCGACGAAGCGCGCCGGGCAGCCGACGAAATCGTGACGGAGCTGCGGACGAGCTACCGCGCGCATGAAAAGTAAAGTGGCCTACTGTTTCGCCGCGATGACTTGGGTGCCGCGGGCCGCTAGGAACTGTTCCGCCTGTTGCAGTAACTGCCAATCGGACTGGATTTCCGGAAACAGCTCGCGATGCTTCCACTGGGTATCCAGCAGGTAGTCCATGCGCGCCAAAAGCAACTGCAGTCCCAATCGGCGATCGGAATTCGGGCCCAGCACGTTATCGGTGCTCAGGCCGACGCGCCGCAATTTGCCGTCGCTTTCAACTTCCAGCCACAACTGTTGCTCAAGGTCGGTACAGACTCTGCCACGGGCCTGGAGCTCGCGGAAAAGGTCCTTCAGCTCCTGCCGGTCAGATACGACGCCGTCAGCTATTGCGGTTTGTAGCACCTCGTCGAAGCGTTGCCGCAACCTGGTCCAGTCCTGATCGTCGCCGAGCTGGCGCTCGCGCTCCTGTTGCAGCAGCTTCCGAAGCTGGCGCCGGCCCGTCTTGTTCCCGTCTGCTTGCGTTTCGGCCAACTGGTCGGTCAGCAATGCCGCTTCTTCGGAGGGATGCTTGCGCAGCTCGTGGTCCGGACTGAACCTTCCGGTCAGGAAGTACGATGCCGCAAACACCGGTACGGCCTGGTAAGCGACGAGACCGATCGGCAGCAGCCACTTCTTGGCGCGAAAGAGCTGCTCGGTGCCTTCCCGCGTATCCGAGCTGCGCTTGTAGGTGCCGGGCAACTGCTCTACGCGAATCACGTGCAGCTCCAGCTCCGGATGATGCTCGGCATAATGCGTAAAGCTGCGGGCGATCGCCTTTGGGGCAGTCATGCCCAGATCATTCAGCACATTGCGATGCGCGGAGTTCGGGAAGTAGGTGTTGACGACCAGCTTGGCGAAGTCGGCGCAGTTGTTGGCGAAGCCGCTGTAGTGGTTCACATTGGCGCGGGCGTTGTACTCGCGGACAAACTGCTCGTCCTGCTCCGGCGTGGTACTGACTTGAAAGATGTAGATCTCGCGGACAAACGCTGCCGCCACGGAATCGCGCCAGTTGGCCCGCGGATCATGGATGCACCGCTCGCTGGTGCATATCGGCTGCAGGTGCGTCCGCCGATATTGCTCCTGCAAAACCTGTCGCAGCTCGGGCGAGCCGAACAAGGGGCGCTGCCGAGGATCGTCCACCCCGTACAAATACACGCTCAACGGCACGGCGTTCCATTCGTAGGGCTCGTTTTCTTTGAAATCCTCGTAGTTCTGGATAACCGAGCCGAGTTCCCCCGGTTTGCACAGGCGGAGTTGCACCGGAGTCACCGTGCAGACGCCCGAAAGGTAAACGCCGGCGTGGCCCGCACCCGTCAGTTCGTTGCCGACTTCAAGATGGACGTTGGGCTTAGCATCGAGCAGCAGGCCGATGTCGGCGCGCGCCGGCAGCCAGCCCGCGAGAAGAACTAAGGCGAAGACAATCTTGTGCCGAAGCCGCATGTGCGTTAAGCCCGCACGCCGTTAGCGCACCTGCGGACTGATAGTGGGATGCTTGCCACGGCAGCGTTGCCGCATCGCGACTGTGCACCCTTTAACAGAGTACCTGAAAGCAGCGGCGCAGTCTGCAGTGATTCAGCCGGCAATGTTAGATTTCGGATTCCCAAGCAGCGCGCACGGCCTCTGTCATGGAATTTGAACCAAGCATTTACAAATTGTTGACAACTCCGGCCGGAGTGACGAACTAACCTGTTTGCATTGCAGAGAGTCGGCGGATGAGAGGTCGACGCGGACCAGCGACTCCTAGGCAGGCTCATCCGCCGATATTAGTAAGCCAGCAGAATGCGCAGATCGCGCACGTTGTTGCCCGTCGGGCCGGTCATCACAGCATCTCCCAAAGCGTCGAAGAGCGGAAAGGCATCGAAGTGCGTCAGGGCAGCGGGCGGATCGAGACCGCGCTGCTGGGCGCGCTCCGCGGTCGAGCCATCGGCGACTGCACCGGCGGCCGGACTATTGCCGTCGATCCCGTCCGTGCCGGCACTCAGCGCTGTGATCCGCTCGCCTGCAATCTTCTCCGCGCAATAAAGCGCGAACTGTTGATTCCGCCCTCCTATTCCGGAGGGCGAGCCGACTTTCACAGTTACTTCTCCGCCGGAGATCAGGCAGGCGCGCGAGACGCCTTGCCGTAATTCGCGCAAGCGGGTCAGCAGATAGTCGGCAGCCCGGCGATAGTCGCAGTCGTCGCAACTGTTATCGACTTCGACGGCGAAGCCGCTCAAAGCGGCGCTCTCCACCGCGGCATGGACTGCGCTGGCGTTCGACAGCACGGTCACATAATGCGAGCGCACAAAGGCCGGATCACTAGCCTTGGGCGTTTCCTGGAGCCTGCGCCGCTCAAACAGGGTGCGCACCGGAGCGGGGAAATGCGGCAGCATCTTGTAGTGCTCGGCAATGCGGTAACAGTCTTGGATGCTGGTGCTGTCCGGCATGGTAGGTCCGGAGGCCAGCGCGTCGGGGCTGTCGTCGGGAACGTCGGAAACCAGCACAGAAAGTTGATACGCGGGTGCCGCGGCGAGGGCCAGCCGTCCGCCCTTGAGCGCCGACAGATGCTTGCGAATGGCATTGATTTCTGCAATCGGCGCACCCGAATGCACCAGGGCCTTGTAGGTCTCGACTACATCGGTTAGCGACATCGCGGTGCTGATCGGCTTCTCGGCAATGGCCGATGCGCCGCCGCTGATCAGAAAGATGACCAGGGTCTCGGGAGTAAGCCCGGCGAGCGTCCGCAGGATGGCTTCGCCGGCGCGAAGCGAATCTTCGTTGGGCAAGGGATGACCGCCGGCAAAATAACGGAAGCCAAAGAGTTGTGCCGGCGGCCCCTGCGAAGTTGCAATCACCCCGCTCAATCCCGTGCCGACTATGCTCGCCAGGGCTTCCGCCATGCTGTGTCCGGCCTTACCGATGGAAACCACCAGCGCACGGGAGAACGCGGCAAGATCGTAAAGTTCGTCACCGACTTTGATGTAGCGCCGGTCGTGCTGCAGCCTACGGCCAAAGGCGCGCGGGATGCTGCACTCCCGCAAGGTATGCTCGAACATGCCCCGTACCCGGTCCCGCATCTCGCGAAACAGGGCCTCGGAGTTCTTGTCCATCGAGGATGGGGCCAGGTCCGCCATGCGGGAATTATATGCCCGCAGTATGGGCCGCGGTTCTGACGCGGTGAGCCAGAGCGAGTACGAGCAGCTTGCGGAGCTTACCTCACCGGCGCGATGATTTCATCCAGCCGACCGGGCGTTGACGGCACCCGCTCCAGGTGCGGATAGCGCAGCCCGCCGTGGTAGTCGAGCGAGACCGTGCGGAAATCGTCGCCGCGCTTGAGCAGAAGCTTGATCGGCTGCTGGTTCTTTTCCGCGGCGAGGATCGTCTCGTTCAGCAGCGCCGGCGTGTACTTCTGGTCGTTGACGGCTTCCAGTTGCATTTGCGGCGTGATGCCGGCCTTGTAGGCGAGACCCTCCCAGACGACGCTCTCGATCTTACCGTCCTGCCCCACATAGAAACCAAGGGAGCTGGAAAATCCGGCGCCGCGCTGCGGGTCGGCGTGCTTCAGCCAGTCGGGTTCGGTGTCGTTGTAGACCAGGCGATAGCCACCCTGAGTGAAGCCGTTCTCCGGCACCTTGGGCGCGACCTCGAAAACGCGCTCGCGAAAAAAAACCGCCCAGTCGTACGCTTGCACCGCGTTCAGCGCCTTGACGAGGTCGTCGAAGGTGTAGGTCACGGTGACGAAACTCCCGTTGTCGATGCCATAAAACGCTTTGGCAAAATCGTCTAGCGATTTGCGGCCGTTACTCAGCTCGCGGATCTTGGTATCGGCATCGAGCCAGATGAGGTCCGACTCCGGATAGTAGTCATAGGAACGCTGCCAGCTCGTCCACTCCTGCTGCAGAGCGCCGCGCGACGAGATGATGGGCTGGTTGGTGGTGTCCTCCAGCGAGCGCCAGGTGCGGCCCGGGCCGTACTCGAAGTTCTCCGCGTACCCCGCCCATACGTCGCGCGCCTGCTCGGGCGTGCGCATGCCGGCGCGCGCCGTCAGCACGTTGCCGTAGTAATCGGTGAGGCCCTCGTACACCCATAACAGGCTGTTGCGCATCGGGACGTTGAAGTTGGGCGTCCAGAGGTCGGCCGGACGGCGGAACTTGCCATTCCAGGAGTGCGTGTACTCGTGCGGCAGAAGGGCGCGGCCGCCGACGCCCGCCGCCCAATCGGTGAAGTAATTGGCGCGACTGCCATCTTCGCTGGACTGATGATGCTCCAGGCCTTCGCCGCCCACCTCGTCGCTCACCGAGAAAAGGAAATCGTAGTGATCGTAGTGATGCGAGTTGAAAAGCTTCTGCGCCTGCACGACGAGGTTCTTGTGATACTGAAGTTCGTCGGGCGTGATCTCCAAGTCGGAGGGCTTGTCGGCAAAGACGTCAAGATAGACTTTGTTGTCCGGACCGCTCGACAGATCGACGCGCTTGAAGTTCAAGCCGATATAGACGGGCGAATCGACCAGCGTATTGAAGGTAGTCTCTTTGAACTTTACCAGGTTGCCATCCTGCGAACTGGTCTCGAGCGCAGTAGCGTACTTCCAGCCATCGGGCATGCGCAGCGAGGGTTCAAATTTGATGTCGCGCGAAAAGTATCCCGCGGGATAAAGCGCTACGCGGCACCAGGGAATGTCGGCGAATTTGTCGGAGACGCGGCCGCGCTTGGGGTCGATGGGCCCGAGGTACTGAAAGTTCACATCCAGCGTGGTCACGCCCTGCGGTACGTCGATGTGGAAGGCATACATGCTGACTTTATCCCGCACCCAGGGCATGCGCCGGCCATTTGCGGTGACCACGAGCCCGGCAAAGTTCGCAATCGAGTTCGAGGGCGAGTGCGTTCCGGGAATCCACTGGGGATAGAGCAGCGTGATCTTGTCGCCTTCGACCGGAATGGTTTCATGCACCTCGACGATGCGGTCGTTGACATTGGTCGCGTCTACCATCAGTGAGATGGTGCCGGGATAGGGCGTATCTGCCGGCGTGACAATAGGCGGCGGCAGCGGCACAGGCTGCGGACCCGGGGTCCCCAGCGCGCCCGTAGTTGGCGCGCTGGGGTGGGGACTGGGCGTGTTCTGCGCTGATACCGATAACGTCAGGAGCAACGACAGCGCTGCGAACGCCGCAACGCTCTGGTAACGAACCAACCGACTTGCCACAAAAACCTCCAACAAATAACGCAATACTGTACACCACTACGGGATGGGGTTGCCGGGAGTTCCGAGTCGTATTCGGCGCGGATGGATCGGGCTGCTTGTCGAAAAGCAGCGGTTCTCGCTCAGGGAACACGCGATTGGAAACGAATGCTCGTGTCGAGCGGACAGGGGTGTCGCTCTCCCGTCTCTTCGCCAATCCTGCGCGCGAACAGAGAGTTTCAGGTTCGAGTCTCAAGATGCAGGCAGCGAGAGTTGGATCTTCAAAACAGCTCACGCTTGCTGATGATTTTAGGCGATTTATACCAATCCGCCACTCTGTTGTTTCCGCTATAATCCAGCTACGCGCAACGTGAGAGGATGATGTCGGACGTCACGGCAACCAGGGGACAGCAGGGAGCATTGCAAGCCGATGACCTCGTGCTGCGCTGGGAGCTGGAGCCGTGGTATCGCGTGTTTTTCCGCAATCTCGGCGACGTTCTGCTGCGCCGCGAGCCTCCTCCCGTCGAAACGACCGCCAAACCCGTTCCCCTGCGGCGGAATTACTTCATCCAAACCGGCATTGATCCGACGCGCTTTGCCGAATCCTATTGCTATCACATCGCTTTCGTCACCGTGGTGTACCTGGTCTGCACCCTGCCGTTTTTTAATCGCGCGCCGGAATTGCACTCGCCGCTGCCGAACGCTGACCTCACTTACGTCCCGGTAAGCGAGTATCTGCCGCCGATCAACACCGCGGCCAAGGCGGCCATGAAGCCGCGTCACGGCGCGCCCAAGCTGGCGAAGCAGGAGATCCTTTCGGTGCCGGCCAATCCCGACAACAACCACCAGACCATCGTCACGCCGCCGAAGATCAAGCTGGACCACGATGTGGCATTGCCGAATATTGTCGCGTGGACGCCGGTTCCGGCGGCGCAGCCCATCGCGGCCTCGGCGCGCTCGGTTTCGCAGTTGAAGGTGCCGCAGCTTCAACCGGACATCGTCCCCCCCACAGCCGACGTTGCGCACCTCAACGTAAAGGCGCCGCAATTGGAGCCGGAGGTGGTGCCGCCTACAGCCGATGTGGCGCAGCTCAAAACCAAGCTACAAGCGCCGGCGCTGCAACCATCGGTAGTGGAACCGCCGCTGGCGCCCGACCAACTGAAACTGAACAGCGGCGACATCAACATGGCGCAACTGGAGCCGCAGGTGGCCGCCCCAAAACTGCCGGTTCCTGCGCAGCGCGCCAGCGGCGTGGGTGAAAGCGGCGCAAAGGCCGCTGCCGCCAGCGTCGCCGGCAACATTCCACCATCCCCCAACGTGCAGAACCTCGGCGCAGGACAAGGCCAGGGACAGCTCATCGCGCTGGGCTTGAATCCTGCTGACGTGCGCGGCCCGATCAGCGTGCCCGCAGGGAATCGCAGCGGAGAGTTCCATGCCTCGCCCGGCGGCAAGGCCGACGCGCCCGGCACACCGAACGTCATTGGCACAGGTACCGCCGACCAGGGCGGAGGCCACGGTGCCGGCAACGGCCTGCCTGCGGGCATAATGGTCGGCGCTCCGCCTCCCGGCGCAACAACTTCAGCCATCGCCGGAACCCCGAACGGCGTTGCCGGCGCAGGCAAGGGTTCAGCAGCAGCCCCTTCCGGTACTGACCTCGATGCGCGCAAGCGCATCATCGCCGAAGCCATGAAGCCGTCGCTGCCCACCGTGCGTGAGCGCCCTGCCCCCGCGCCGCCGCCAAGCTCCGATGACCCGGACATTAGCATCGAGCAGCGCGTCTTCGGCAGCAGGCGCTATTACTCGCTGGTGATGAACATGCCCAACCTGGCGTCGGCCACCGGCAGTTGGATTATTCGTTTCGCCGAACTGCGGCAGAGCGACGACAAGGGCCCGCTGACTGCGCCCGTTGCCATGACCAAGGTCGATCCGGCATACCCGCCGGATGTGCTGCGCGATCACGTCGAAGGGACGGTGACCCTGTACGCCGTGATCGGCACCGATGGAAGCGTTGGCGGAATTCGCGTGTTGGGTAGTCTGGATGATCGGCTGGACGCGAATGCGGTGCGCGCGCTATCCGCCTGGCACTTCCGCCCCGGAACCAGGAACGGCGAGCCGGTGCCCATTGAGGCCGTGGTGCAGATTCCCTTCCGTATGCATGCGCTGCGCTGAGACAGCACTTGGCACTTGGCATTTAGCATCTAGCGAAAACGCCACATCGTAGTCGCTGAGGAAATGCCGGGGCTGCAAGCTAAGTGCTAACTGCTAACTGCTAAGTGCTGCCCTTCACAGCCCCACTTCAATCCTCGCCCGCGGATCGAGATAATCCCGCAAGCCATCGCCGATGAAGTTAAACGACAGCACTGCCAGCATCACGGCCGCGGCGGGAAACAGCACCAGATGCGGCGAGTCGAACAGGTGCGAGCGGGCATCGTTCAGCATCGTTCCCCAGCTTGCTGTGGGTGGCGGCACGCCTAAGCCAAGAAAGCTCATCGTTGCCTCAGCGAGGATTGCGCCCGCCATACCGATCGCCGCCTGAACGATCACCGGCTGAATGATGTTGGGCAGGATGTGCCGCGTGATGATGCGCAGATCGCTAGCTCCCAGGGCCCGCGCCGCCTCGACAAACTCGCGCTCCCGCACCGCCAGCACTTGCGCGCGAACCAGGCGCGCATAGCCCACCCAGCCTCCGATAGAAAGCGCGAAGATCAGGTTGAAGATTCCCGGGCCGAGAAATGCCACGAAGGCGATGGCCAGCAGAATTCCCGGAAATGACATGAACGCGTTCATCACGACTACGTTCAGAACGCGGTCGGTGATGCCGCCGTAGTAGCCGGCGATGGAGCCGAAAATCAAACCCAGCGTGAGCGAGGCCGCCACCACGCAGCTGCCTACCAGCATCGAGATGCGCGCGCCATAGATGGTGCGCGAGAGAATGTCGCGTCCCAATTCATCGGTGCCAAACCAATGCGCAGGCGAGGGCCCCATCAGGCGCGCCGGCAGATCGATGTGCGCGGGGTCTTGCGGCGCGATCCAGGGCGCGAAAATCGCGCAGACGACAAAGATCGTCACCAGCACGACGCCCGCCGTCGCCAGCACGTTGTAGCCGGCGGCGCGGCGCAGCGATGCGAGCGGTGCGGCGGCTGCCATTTCGACTCATGTTAACAAGCTGGCGAATTTCGCCAAAGGCGCACTACAATCGGAGCTTTGGGATTGCTCCATGCTGCCCTTCAAGCTGGTCTATAGCGAAAAGTATTACCTGCCCATCGGCGAGCACATCTTTCGCGCCGACAAGTACCGCCTCATTCGCGAGCGCCTGCTGCACGATGGTATGGCCGACGAGGGCGACTTCATCGTTCCCCAGCCGGCCTTGGAATCCGAGGTCACGCTGGTGCACTCGCCGCATTATGTCAGCAAGCTGATGGACGGCGCTCTCAGCGCGCGCGAAGAGCTGACGATGGAGATCCCCTACTCGCCGCAGATCGTCGATGCTTTCATGCTGCACACCGGTGGCTCGATCCTCGCCGCCGAGCGCGCGCTGGAAGACGGGATATGCATCAACGTCGGCGGCGGCTTCCATCATGCTTTTCCGGAGCATGGTGAGGGCTTTTGTATGATCAACGACTTCGCCGTCGCCATTCGCGCCCTGCAAAGCCGTGGACGCATTCGGCGCGCCATGACCATCGATTGCGATGTGCACCAGGGCAACGGGACCGCCTTCATCTTCGGTACCAGGCAAAGCCCGGGAGGATCGCCGCCGCCGCGGTTCCGGTCGAAATCAGGCGCCTGCATGAGCGAAGGACCAGCCAAGGATGTGTTCACCATCTCGCTGCATCAGGAGCATAACTATCCCTACACCAAGCCGGCGTCGTCCATTGATGTCGACCTGCCCGACGGCTGCGACGATGACGAGTACCTGACCTGGCTGGAGAACGCGGTCAGCACGGGCCTGCGGCATTTCCACCCCGACCTCATTTGCTATGTGGCCGGGGCTGATCCTTTCTGCGAAGACCAGCTCGGAGGATTGAACCTGACGATCGAGGGGTTGAAGCAGCGTGACGAACTGGTGTTTCGTGCGGGGCGCGCCAAAGAGGTCCCCGTCATGGTGACCTACGCCGGAGGTTACGCGAATAACGTAGAGGACACGGTAGCAATTCACTGCAATACAGTGGTCGCTGCTGCCGAGGTATACAGGGCGGCGGCGAGTCAGCCGGCCAAGACGACGGAACGAAGATCACTATAGCCAAGGAGCCGACGTGACCCCGCAACAGGAGCTCGCCAAAGAGCTAACCACTCTGGCCGCATCCGCCCCTACCGTCGAAGACCTGATGAGCGTCATCGTCGGGCGATTGCAGGAACGACTTGGCCACTACGACTGGGTTGGCTTCTACATGATCGAGAAGGGCGGCATCGGTGAGGAACCGGTGCTCGTGCTGGGGCCGTATGTTGGCGCGGTGACCCAGCACCAGCGCATCCCGCTCAACCAGGGAATCTGCGGGGCAGCCGCTTCCACTGGCCGCACGGTGATTGTGGATGACGTCAGCCAGGACCCGCGCTACCTGGCCTGCTCCATCGAAACCAGGTCGGAGATTGTGGTGCCGATCGTCGTTAAGGGCGAGGTGGTCGGAGAACTCGATATCGACAGCCACACGCCGGCGGCATTCAATCCCGACGACCGTCAGCTGGTAGAGCATTGCGCACGGTTGGTGGGGCAATATCTCGAGAGAACGACGTAAGAAGTAGCACTGAGCAATCAGCACTCAGCCATCAGCATTCGGCCAGACGCGTTTGAAAGTAGGCCGGTTTCCAAAACCGCGGCGCCAAACTCCAGCACACATCTGCAGCGCATATATAGTTGTACGAGCGGCAATGGCTGAATGCTGAGTACTGATTGCTGAATGCTTTCTTATGATGAAGGAAGTTGTGGCGGCGCTGATCCTCCGTGGAAATGAAGTGCTCTGCTGCCAGCGCACCGAGTACCAGGCGCTGCCGCTCAAATGGGAGTTCCCCGGCGGCAAAATCGAACCGCAAGAAGAGCCGCGAGCAGCGCTGCGCCGCGAGCTGCAGGAAGAGCTCGGGGTGAACGCAGAGATCGGCTCCCTGGTCGCGCAATTGACCCATCGATATCAGAATGGCAACGCCGTAGAGCTGCAGTTCTTTGTGGTCGAGCAGTATGAAGGCGAGCTGCAGAACCGCATCTTTCGCGAGATTCGCTGGGTTAATCGCTGCGACCTGCCTGGGCTCGACTTTCTCGACGCCGACAAGAAACTGGTGCAGCAGATCGCCGATGGGGCACTGCTGTAGACCGGTAGTGCGGCACCCTTCGACTACGCCCAGGGCAGGCTTTCGCGGCGAGTCACGGCGCGCGGTTTTGAAAGGGCACGCCTTCAGGCGCGCCGCAATAACGAAAACAAACCGGCTTCAGCCGCTGAGGGAAGCGGTCCTCTGCACCTAAAGGCGGACCATCATCGGCGTTTCCTGACGGCAACGGCTGAAAGCCGTGCCCTTTCAAACCCGCAGTACCGCTTTAGCTCCCCCCGCCTGCCGTGGTAAACCACGCAACTGTCAATCCGATCATGATCACCGTTGTCGCCCACGCGATCACGTTGAACCAGCGGCCGTTGACGTGTTCACCCATGAGCTCGCTCTTGTTCACCAGCAGAAGCATGAAGATGAGCACAAAGGGTAGAACGACCCCGTTCACCACCTGCGATAGGATCGCGATCTTGATGAGCGGCACATTGGGCAGCAGGATCACCCCGCCCCCCGCGATCAGCAGCAGAGTGTAGAGCCAGTAGAATACTTTCGCGTCACCGAATTTTTGTCCCACGCCTGATTCGAAGCCCAGGCCTTCACATACGGTGTACGCGGTCGAGATCGGCAGGATCGAAGCCGCGAACAGCGACGCATTGAACAGTCCGGCCGCGAACAGGATGTACGCATATTCGCCGGCAAGAGGGCGCAAAGCCTGCGCAGCGTCGGCGGCATCGCGGATCTGGCGTATGCCGTGCACATAGAGCGTGGCCGCACAGGCCACAATGATGAACCAGGCCACAATGTCGGTGAAGAAACAGCCGCTGATGACGTCCCAGCGCGACGCCCGGTATTCGCGCGGCGTGATGCCCTTTTCCACAATGGACGATTGCAGGTAGAACTGCATCCAGGGAGCGATGGTCGTGCCGATCACGGCGATAACCATGTAAAGATAAGCAGGCACATGGAACGGTCCGGCGTGCGGCGGTTTGAACGTCGCGACGAAGGCTTCTTTCCAGCTCGGGCCGGCCAGCACTCCCGCGATGATGTAGGCGAAGTAGAAAAACGACGCCGCCAGGAAAACCTTTTCGACGCTCTTATACGTGCCTTTCACCACCAGCAGCCACACCACCGTTATCGAGATCGGCACGCTGATGTAGCGGGAGATGTGAAACAACTGCAGGCTACTGGCGATTCCGGCAAACTCCGCGACCACATTGCCGAAGTTGGTGATCACCAGGCCGATCATCATCAGGAACGTAATGCGGAGCCCATATTCCTCGCGGATGAGATCGCTGAGGCCTTTGCCGGTGGCCGCGCCCATGCGCGCCGACATTTCCTGCACGACAACTAACGAAACGGTAACCGGGATGATCACCCACAGCAGGAGATATCCAAATTGCGCGCCCGCAGCCGAGTAGGTGTAGATGCCGCCCGCGTCGTTATCGACGTTGGCCGTGATGAACCCGGGGCCGATCACGGCCAGGAACATCAGCAGCCGAATTCTCCAGACTTTCAGGCGTCGCGATGCGGGCATGACTTCAGGGGCGTGCCGTGAGATGGTGAAGAACAGACAGGATAAATGGGCGTGGGAGGATGCGCCACTAAACTACAGCTTCGCCCGCAGCATATTGATCACATCGTCCGCGGTGATCACCCCGGTCAACACGCCTTCGGCATCAATCACGGGCAGCGTCAGCAGGTTGTACTTGTCGAAGAGTTCCGCCACCTTGTTCTCGTCGGCCCCGGGATGCACGGTCGTCATGTGGCCGGTGCTGAGCAACATGAGCGGCGTGCCTGGCGGCGCGAGCGCGATTTTGGCCAGCGGCACTGCTCCCAGCAGCTTGTCTTTCTCGCCGACGATGTAAATGGTGCTGAGGCTCTCCAGACCGCCCTCGAAATTGCGCAGCATCTCGATGGCATCTTCCACCTTGGAGTTTTGCCGCAGCGCCATATAGTCGGTGGTCATGCGCCCGGCCGCCGTGTCCTCCTCGAAGGTCATCAACTCGGCGACTTCCGCGCGCTCCTCCGGCTCCATCTCGGTCAGAATTTCCTGCGAGGTGTCGGGATGCATGTCCGCCAGCACGTCGGCGGCAGCATCGGGGTCCATTTCCTCCACGATGTCGGCCGCGCGATCCGAGTCCAGCGAAGACAGGATGGATACCTGCAGCTTGGGGTCGATCTCTTCCAGCGTTTCAGCGGCGACTTCTTCGTCCAGCGTCTCGAACACCGCCTCGCGTTCCGCGGGCGCAAGCTCTTCCACGATGTCGGCGATGTCGGCGGGGTGCAGCTTGGCCAGGCGGTCGAGCGAAATCTTCAGCTTCACCCGGCGCGCCGGATCGGTTTCGATGAGGTCGACAAACTCCCAGGGAATGAGCCGTGGCGCGATCCTCTCCAGGAGGGCGTGCAAGGCGCTCGCCGGCAGCGCACCTTTCAGCAGCCGCCGGACTGCGCCGCGCGCGCCCACATCGACGGCGGCAACCTTCAAGACGATGTTGCCGTTTGTGCTTTCCTCGTGGATATCGACGTCGTTGACGCGGACCACCTTGCGCCCGTGCACGTCGATGATCTGCTGATCGAGCAGATCGCGTTCCAGCAGGAGCAGGCCTTCGCCGCCGCCGAACGGGCTCCACTCGGTCGCCGAGGTTGCCACCCGCACCGTGTTATCGATCAGACTGATCGTTTTCACCGGCACCGTGCGGTCTCCGCGACGAGTCTTGACAACGAAGCTGCTGAGCTGAGTGGAGCTTTCCTGCGGACTGAGCGCCACTTCGCGCACCTTGCCCGCCCGCGCGCCGGTGTTGTCGGTCACCGCCGCGCCTATCAGTTCGGAAAGTGCCAGCGAAGGCATGGAACTCGATCCCTTGGATGTTGGCGAGGCATTCTTGGGCCGCGCACGCTATGGTTCTCCGGTGACAATCGCTAGGCCTGCAGATTCGCCTGGATGATGTTGTCCGTAATCCAGCCGAGCACCTCGCCGGCGGGCGTACCATCCGCCGTCACGAACACGTCCTCGCAGTTCTTGGTCTGCTGCATGGCGACTTGCGCATCGGCTAATGTGGCGTCGGATTTCACCGTGCCGAAGCTGGTGGCAAACATTTTTTCCCGGTCAGGGCATTCCTTGAAGAAATCGCCGAAAGTCAGATCGGCTGTGCCGGGAACGTTCTTTCTTGCCTTCGTCGCGATGTATTGATCGAGCTCGCTGCGATGGATTACATAGTTGGCGACGAACTTGTCCGTCAAAACCGGGAGCCTGTCGCCCTTGTTTAGCTTATCCATCTCGTCCAGCACAGCGGAGATTTTCAGCGCGTCAATGGGAGCGGTCTTGAAGAACATGGCGTCGCGCGGAATCCATTTTGTTTTGACCGGGATAACGCGCAGCTTATCCTGAGGCGTTAGCTGCCTGGCGAAGTTCGCCGCACTCTCGAAGTTCGCCTTGCCGAAATAGAAGGCGAGAATGGTTCCTACCCACGTGCCAATTACGGGCAAAACCGTGCCCAAGACCCATTGTCCATTCAGGGCTCTGGCGGGGGTGTTTGTAACCACGATGATGATCGCGAGGGTAATCACGCCGGCCACCGAGGCTACGGTGATGAAAGCAGCCAACTGACCGCGAGCTTTGTCCGCTTCGTTTTGATCTGGCATTGGAAAACTCCTGTTAGACCCTAGGACAGAGGAAACAACTCCGCCATAGTTGCAAGTCAGGTACTCCGGGGCAGAACGAAAGAATACATCGCCCACCCTATAATTGTCGTCTTAAATTTATAAGGATTGTTGCGCCTGGGTCCGTGGGCTCCGGGAATGCCGCTCTCCCCAGCGTGATAAACTTTTTCCAGTCTCATATGGCCCAGATTCAGCGTAGAAAGACTCATACGGCCACAATTGGCGGCGTGCGCGTAGGCAGCGATGCACCAATTGTGGTGCAGTCGATGACCAACACCGACACCGCCGATATCGACGGCACCATTCGCCAGTCGATGGCACTAGCCCGCGCCGGCTCCGAGCTGGTACGCGTCACCGTCAACAATGACGACGCAGCCAAAGCCGTGCCCTACATCGTCGATGGCCTCGAGAAGCTCGGCGTTCCCGTGCCCATCATCGGAGATTTCCATTACAACGGCCATATCCTGCTGAAGAAGTATCGCGAGTGCGCCCGCGCGCTCGCCAAGTACCGCATCAATCCCGGCAACGTCTCCATCGGCAAGAAGGACGATAACAATTTTCTCGCCATGATCGACGTCGCCATCGAGAACGACAAGCCGGTGCGCATCGGCGTCAACTGGGGCTCGCTCGACCAGGCGCTGCTGACGCGGCTGATGGACGAAAATTCCAAGCTCGACGAACCGAAAGATGCGCGCGACGTCACCATGGAAGCCATGGTGCAAAGCGCGCTGCGCTCGGCCGAGATCGCCGTCGCCCACGGCATGAAGCGCGAGCAGATCATCCTCAGCGCGAAAGTCAGCGGCGTGCAGGACCTTATCGACGTCTACCGCGAGCTGGCGCGCCGCTGCGAATATCCGCTGCACCTCGGACTTACCGAAGCCGGCATGGGCGCCAAAGGCATTGTCAGCTCGACTGCCGCGCTTGGCGTGCTGATGCAGGAAGGCGTCGGCGACACCATCCGCGTCTCGCTGACGCCGGCGCCCAACGGCGATCGCACCGAAGAGGTCACGGTCGCGCAGCAGATCCTGCAATCGATGGGCATCCGCAGCTTCACCCCGCAGGTCACGGCCTGCCCCGGCTGCGGCCGCACCACCAGCACCTTCTTCCAGGAAATGGCCGAGCAGATCCAGAGCTACCTGCGCGAGCAGATGCCGGTCTGGAAAGGCCGCTACGCCGGCGTGGAAGAGATGAAGGTCGCGGTGATGGGTTGCGTCGTGAACGGACCGGGTGAGTCGAAGCACTCCAACATCGGCATCTCGCTGCCGGGTACGTTCGAAGAGCCGAAGGCGCCGGTCTACGTCGATGGCCGACTGATGCTAACGCTGAAGGGCGATCGCATTGTCGCCGAGTTCATCGACATCCTCAACGACTACGTCGAGTCGCACTACGCGGAGAAGCCGCAGTTAGCAGTTAGCAATTAGCACTTGGCCCATGCCAATAACCGAAATCGCCATTCTCGGCGGGGGATGCTTCTGGTGCGTCGAAGCCGCTATCCAGCAGCTTCAGGGTGTAGAGTCCGTACGCTCCGGCTACATGGGCGGGCGTGTCGCCAATCCCACCTATCAGCAGGTGTGCTCCGGCAGGAGCGGTCATGTCGAAGTCGCCGAGATCACCTTCGACCCTGCGGTCATCAGCTTCAGCGATCTGCTACACGTCTTCTTCACGCTGCACGATCCCACCACGCTGAACCGCCAGGGCAACGATGTCGGCGAGCAGTATCGCTCGGTCATCTTCTATCGCGACGAGGCGCAGAAGAAGACCGCGGTAGAGGTTATCGCCGAGTTGACGCGCGATAAGGTCTTCAAGGACCCCATCGTGACCGCCGTAGAACCTGCGTCGACGTTTTACGTCGCCGAGGACTATCACCAGGATTACTTCGCTAACAATTCCATGCAGCCGTATTGCATGTTCGTGGTTGCTCCCAAAGTGAAGAAGATCCGGGAAAAGTACGCGCAGCGGTTGAAGGCGTGAGTCGCAGGCGAGCCAGAAAACCCGACCTCTCTGAACAGCTATAATAAGAAGTTTCGGTACCCGGTTTTGAGCGATTCTGTGGGGCTTCGCTCTCGGCTGCCGAAGGGCTGGTCATGTCGAACGAGAGTATCGTCGTGCGCGGCGCGCGCGTCCACAACCTGAAGAACATCGACTTCGAGATTCCGCACAACCAGCTCACGGTTGTCACCGGGGTGTCGGGATCGGGCAAGTCGTCGCTCGCCTTCGACACGATTTACGCCGAGGGCCAGCGGCGCTATGTGGAGTCGCTTTCCGCCTACGCGCGCCAGTTCCTGGAGCGCATTGAAAAGCCCGACGTTGACCTGATCGACGGCATCGCTCCCGCTGTGGCAATCCGGCAGAAGAACACCACGCGCAACCCGCGCTCGACGGTGGCGACGGCAACGGAAATTTACGACTATCTGCGCCTGCTGTATGCACGCGTGGGGCGAACTTACTGCCTGAACTGCGGCAACGAGGTGAAAAAAGACACGGTGGACGAAGTGGTGGACCGCGTCCTCGCCCTCGGCGAAGGCAACCACCCCATCGCGCCAACCGACGGCGCGCCGGGGGCCCCGAGCACGCGCGTACAGGTGTTCTTTCCGCTTCAACCACCCCCAAAGCCGTCCGAGCCGGAGAAGCCGAAGGGCCGCGGCACGGCAAGGAAAAAATCCGCAAAGCCGGCCGCGGACGACGCGTTTCTCAAAGAGCGCCTTTTCGAGTTGCGCAAGCGCGGGTATAACCGCCTGTATCAGAACGGCCAGGTTTTCGAATTCTCCACGCCGGAATCGCTGCTCGACGTGAACTTCGCCGGACCGGTGCTGGTGCTCATCGATCGCATCTCGGTTTCACCCGAGGCGCGCTTGCGGATTGTCGATGCGGTGGAACAAGGCTATCGCGAAGCCGGCGAGGTGATCTTCGAGACCGCCCCACGCGATGATGAGCAAGTCGAGCGCCTGCGCTTTTCGCAACGCTTCGAGTGCAAGCAGTGCAACATCCGATACGAGGAGCCGGAGCCGCGCCTGTTCTCGTTCAACAATCCTTTTGGCGCGTGTCCGCGCTGCCAGGGCTTCGGCAATACCATCGACTTCGACCTCAATCTCGTCATCCCCAACAAGACGTTGACACTTGCCGGGGGCGCCATTGAGCCGTGGACGAAGCCGAAGTACCGGCCGTTCGCCACCGAGATGAAACGCTACGCGCGCGCGGCAGGCATTCCGACCGATGTGCCGTGGCAGGACCTCACGGCCGAACAGCAGAACTTCATCCTTCATGGCGAGGGCAAATTCTGGGGTGTGCGCGGCTTCTTCAATTATCTCGAGCGCAAGAAGTACAAGCTGCACGTGCGCGTTTTTCTGAGCCGCTATCGCGGCTATTCGCAGTGCCTGGATTGCGGCGGCCTGCGGTTACGGCGCGAGGCGCGGCAAGTCAAAATCGGCGGCAAGGACATTTGCCAAGTCACGGCGATGACGGTAGAAGAGGCGGAGCGGTTTTTTGCGCAACTCGAGTTGTCGCGCCAGGAAGCTGACATTGCCGGCAAGTTGCTGGAGGAGATCAACGACCGGCTGCGCTATCTGAACGACGTCGGGCTGGAATATCTCACGCTTGACCGCTTGGCATCGACGCTCTCGGGTGGCGAGGCGCAACGAATCCAACTGGCAACCTCGCTTGGGTCGCGCTTGGTGGGCACCTTGTACGTGCTCGACGAGCCGTCGATCGGACTGCACAGCCGCGATACGGAACGGCTGATCAAAATCCTCCATGACCTGCGAAACCTGGGAAATACGATTCTGGTGGTTGAACACGACGCCGAGATCATGCGCGCCTCCGACCGACTGCTCGATCTTGGGCCCGGCGCAGGCGAAAACGGCGGGCGCGTGATCGCCGGAGGCAGCTACGACGAAATCCGCCACGACCCCGCTTCGCTCACCGGCCGCTACTTGAATGGCGAACTACGCATTCAGTTGCCCGCGGCGCGACGCCACGGCACAGGCCGAAAGCTCAAGCTGATCGGGGCACGCGCTCACAACCTGAAGAAGATCAATGTCGCCATTCCGCTGGGCGAGCTGGTGTGCATCACCGGCGTCTCCGGATCGGGCAAGTCGACGCTGGTGCATGATGTGCTCTACAACGCGCTCGCAGCGGAAAAAGGGCAGGTTAGCGGAGGTGCGCACGCCGAGGTGGATCGAGTCGACGGCGGCGAATGGATCGATGAAGTGGTGTTGGTCGATCAATCGCCCATCGGGCGAACGCCACGCTCCAACCCGGTGACGTACATCAAGGCATTCGATACCATCCGCGAGCTCTTCGCCGCGCACGCCGAGAGCCAGAAGCGCGGCTACACCGCCGGCCAGTTCTCGTTCAACATTCCGGGAGGGCGCTGCGAGACGTGCCAAGGCGACGGCACGGTTACGGTGGAGATGCAGTTCCTCGCCGACGTGGAGCTGATCTGCGAAGAATGTAAGGGCACGCGCTACAAGCCGGAAATCCTCGAGATTCGCTATCACGGCAAGAACATTGATGAGGTGCTGGACTCCACGGTCAAAGAGGCGCTGCATTTCTTCTCCGGCGTGCCCAAGATTGTCGAGAAACTGCGCGTGTTGCAGGAGGTCGGCCTGGGCTATTTGCGGCTGGGCCAGTCGGCGACGACGCTCTCCGGCGGCGAAGCGCAGCGCATGAAGCTGGCGGCGCACCTGCAACCCAGGCTGCGCGACATCGGACGGCCCCGGGCCGAACGGAACCAGCGCCAGCCGCGCATGCTCTACATCTTCGATGAGCCCACCACCGGACTGCATTTTGATGACGTAAGTAAGCTGCTGGCGGCGTTCCGCCGTCTAATCGAAGCGGGTGGATCGATCGTGGTCATTGAACATAACCTTGACGTGATCAAGACGGCGGACTGGGTGATCGACCTCGGCCCTGAAGGCGGGATTCGCGGCGGAGAGATCGTCGCCGAAGGCCCGCCGGAGGCGATCGCCGGCACACCTGGCTCGTACACTGGACAGTGGCTGGCGCGCGTGTTGCCGCGGGACGGGCATGGTGCGTCGCAATCGGATTCGAATGTCGCATCCTAAGTTTGGCGCATGGCTGTTGGTCGCAAATCTCGCCTTCCTGTCGGCCGGAGTGTGTGCCCACTCCCAACAGAGCGCGCCGACCATTCGCCATCATCGCGTTGCAGAACCGGCGCCGGAGCAGGACACCGATATCGATCAGGCGGAAACGGCGATGCAAAAGAACGATTTCGCCGGCGCCGAAGCTCTGCTGCAAAAGGCCGTCGCCGCCAAGCCGGACGACTATCGCGCCTGGTTCGACCTCGGCTACGTCTATAACGCATTGCAGCGTCCGGCTGATGCGGCTGCCGCTTATCGCAAGTCGATCGCGGCCAAGCCAGACGTGTTCGAGAGCAACCTCGATCTTGGCTTGCTGCTGGCCAAGCAGGGTGACAAGGCGGAAGCCGCCAAATACCTGAAAGCCGCAACCCAGCTCAAGCCGACGGCGCATCCACAGGAATCGCTGGGAAACGCCTGGCTGGCATTGGGACGCGTCGAAGCGGCGAGCGATCCGCAAAGCGCCTTGCTGGCTTATGGCGAGGCGGCGAAGCTGGCGCCCAACGTTCTCGCTCCTCATCTCGCCGCCGCGGCCCTGAGCCAGAAGCAAGGTAATCTCGAAGCCGCGGCACACGAGTACAAAACCGCGGCAGAACTCGATCCGCAATCAAAGGAAGCACTCGCGGGACTGGCGAATATTGACATCGCGCAAAAGAAGTACGCTGAGGCCGAAGCGGTGCTTCGCAAGCTGCTGGCTCTGGATCCGCAGAACACGACAGCGCAAGTGCAAATGGCGACGGTGCTGTCGGCCGAAGGCAAGAATGACGACGCGGCACAGGCGTTGCGGTCGGCAGCGCGGGTTGACCCGGGCAATCCCCATGCAGCGCTCGAGCTGGGCACGCTCGACGTCAAAGCGGGCCAGTATGCCGAAGCCGAGCAGGAGTTTCGAGCTGCCGTCCAGAAGCTTCCCCAGGACGCTGAAGCGCATTTTGCGCTCGGCTCGCTGCTGATGCACGAAAAGAAATTTCCCGAAGCGCAGCAGGAGCTGATCGCAGCCATCCGGCTCAAACCTGACTACGCCGAAGCCTACGGCAACCTGGCGGTCGCGGCCTCGGAAAACAAGAGCTATTCGGTGGTACTGCAAGCGCTGGATGATCGCGCGAAGTTCTTGCCGGAAACCCCGGCGACCTACTTCCTGCGCGCCACCACCTACGACAACTTGAAAGCCGTGCCCCAGGCAGTGGATTATTACAAGCGCTTCCTGGCGACGGATGACGGCAAGTTTCCCGACCAGGAGTGGCAGGCGCGCCACCGGCTGATTGCGCTCGACCCAAAACACGCGGACAATTATCGAGTCAAGAAGTAGCCATGCGATCCTCCGTGCATTGCGCGACTCTCGTGCTGGCGCTGGCCAGCCTCGCACTTGCGGGCACGCAGACTGCGGAGGAGCTGAAGGCCAAGGCCGATGCCGCGCACGGCGGCGAACAGGCCAAGCTCTGCCTGGAATATGCCCGAATGGAGCTGGAAAGCTCGAACGCGCTGTTCACGACGGGCGACGTGGACAAGGCGCAAGCCGAAATTCAAGAGGTGGTCGCCTATTCCCGCAAGGGCGCCGATGCCGCGTCTGCGTCCGGCCGGCAGTTGAAGGAAACCGAGATCAAGCTGCGCAAGCTGGCCGAACACATGCACGACATTGCCCAAACGCTGGCCTTCGAGGACCGCGAACCGGTGCACAAAGCGGTGGAGCAGATCGAGCAGATTCGCTCCGACCTGATGGTCAGGATGTGGGGACCGCAGGCGGAACCGAAGGGGAAATCATGAGCCATCAACTTGTTTCTGGATTTCTTCTGATTACGTTGCTGTTGGGCATGAGCGCCAACGCTGCCGCGCAAAAACGCGATCCCCTGAACGAGAAAGAAGTCGACCAGATGCGCGAAACGGCGGATTATCCCGATAAGCGGCTGGAAGCGATGGTCCAGTTCACCCGTGCCCGCGTAGCCAGCATTGAGCAACTGCAGGCCAACGCCAAGACTGCTAAGGACCGGCCCATGCAAATCCACGATCTGCTGGACGACTTCACCGCGCTGCTCGACGAGATCGAGGACAACATCGACATGTATAGTTCGCACAAAGCCGACATGCGCAAAGGACTCACGCTGCTGATCGAGGGCGACAGCGAATGGCAGCTCAAGCTGCGCCGCTTGAAGGAGCAGTCGCCGCCGGAGGAGTTGGATCAGTATTCGTTTGCGCTGACCAATGCGACCGAAGCGGCCAACGATATCGCCGATGACGCGCGCAAAGAGCTGCAGGAGCAGAACCAACTGGCGAAGGACAAGAAGCTGACCAAGGTCTATTCCGAACGGCGAGATTGATGCAAACAAGAAAGGCCGCCTGACTTCCCCCTGTGGCGGCCTTCTCAATTGTGCACAACGGAACTACGTCGATGACAGTAGCAGAACGACAATCCAGAGTTCAATGGCACGGAAACCTTAGTACCTGATTGATTACGACCGCAAGGTTCGCGCAGCGGCGGGCTCATGCTAGGGTAGGGTTACTTGCGCGACAAATTGCATAACATTTTTCAGAGCACCTATTGTGAGCTCCGGCCGCGAGCGCCCATGCCGGAGTTTCGCGTCGAGTTCTACGCCTTTGCCAACGTGAACAGCACCATCCGGCTGCGCGAAGGCGTGATGCACGTCCGCGTCTCCGACCTGCTGGAAGGCGCGCCCGAAAACATCCTCCAGTCCATCGCACACATCCTGCTAGCCAAGATTTATCGCAAGCCTATCCAGCGGCTGCACGCCACGCGTTATCGCCGCTACATCTCCAGCCACGACATGGCGGCGAAGGCGCATTTAGTGCGGCAGATGCGCGGCCGGAAGCGAATCGAACCGGCGCGCGGGCAGGTCTACGATCTGGATGAAATCTTCGAGGAGTTAAACGGCCAGTTCTTCTACGGTTTGCTGGCGCGTCCGCAGATGACGTGGAGCCGCGCGCATGCGCGCAACAGCCTCGGCCACTACGACCCGGCGCACAATGCCATCGTGGTCAGCCGGGTTTTCGACCAGCCGCGCGTGCCGCGCTACGCCCTCGAGTACATTGTCTATCACGAGATGCTGCACCTGAAGTTTCCGGTGAAATTGCGCGGCAGCCGCCGCTGCGTTCATGGCCCGGAGTTTCAAGCCGAGGAGAAGCTGTTCCCGCAGCTCGAACAGGCCAAACGATTTCTGAAAACTCTCTAGGCCGCGCTCGAGATCGTGCGCTCGGCGATGCTGGCCAACTCCTGCGCGCCGACCTCAACCTTGTAGAGCAGCTGCGAAGAATTCGCCAGACGCAGCTTGTACGGATACTCGCCCGTCATGTAATCGCAGCTCAGGCCTTCGGCGAGCGAGCGCGCCGTCACCTCATACACCAGCGCGACGCCCGGCGAATACCGCGCCCATTCGGGATGAAAGTAAATCGTGTAAAAGCGGCGAACATCGCCGTCACGAAAGGTGACGAGCCCGGTGATCAGCGTCCCGTCATCTTTCTCCAGCGTGAACACCTCGCAGCGCTGGCCTTCAAGCGCAGCGGCGGCGACCATGAACTCGCAGCGGCGCTGGTCGGCAAAGAGATTGCCTGAGTCCGCGGCGAAGTGGTTGCGCTTGCGGTCGTACAGGCGGCGAACGGCGACGGAATCGCTGCCGGGATGCACGCGTAAGGCGGCGCCGAGCCGTTGCAGCCGGCGCATCTGGCGTCCCAGGCGGGGATGGGCCAGCCGAAACGCATGCTCGTCCGCCCGGGATCGGTCGACGAACGGAGCTTTGGCAAACGGCGCAAGGGGAAGGTCGCGCCAGCGATCGTCGGCCCGCTCGATAGCAACAACTCGAAGGGGTTTGGCGCAAGCCGCAAGTTCCTGCCAGGCCAGGCGCAGAAGCTCACGGTCGCCGGCGCAGAGCACGTCGCGATAGTCGAAGAGCGCCTCGCCCAGAAAGTCGATGTGATGGTCGCCACGATTCAGAGCGGCAGGAATGATGGCCGCGCCCGAATCGCTCTCCACCCACACCACGTACGGCATGGCCCGATCGCGAAATATCCCCGCGACCAGGCGGTTCCAGGCGAAGCTCTGGAACATGGTATGGCTTTGCGCTTGCAGGATTTCGTTCCACAAGGGCGCAATCCGGTCCATTTCGGAGGCGGAGCGCGCGATGTTCGTGCGCAAGGAAAGCATTCAGAGCCCGGGCCCAGTAGAGCTAAAAACAGGTTAGACGCGGCCTCGTCGCACGGAGTTGTGAGCTGCTGCAGAAACAGGCTTCATCCCGAGGGGAATGCCCGAGACGTTCTCCCATCGCTGTCATCCTGAGCGCAGCACCCGCGCAACTAGCCCGACAAGCGCTTTTTTTGCGCTTGGCGGGATGGTTGCTCGGGTGCGAAGTCGAAGGACCTCTACGGTGCTCTGGCGAAAAGCAAGAGCGAATGGCGAAGAGCGAACTGTACAATAAAGAGTTTCTCCCCCAGAGATAAGGAGCGCCATTGATCCCTCGCTACACCCGCCCGGAGATGGGCCGCATCTGGAGTGACCAGAACAAATTTCAAACCTGGCTTGAGGTCGAAATCGCTGCCACCGAAACCCTGGCCGCAGCCGGCATCGTGCCGCAGGAGGCCGCCAAAGCCATTCGCGAAAAGGGCGGCTTCGAGGTCGAGCGCATCCACCAGATCGAAGCCGAGGTCAAGCACGACGTGATCGCCTTCACCACTGCCATGGCGGAAAAAGTTGGACCGCAGTCGCGCTGGCTGCACTATGGGCTCACTTCAAACGACGTCGTAGACACCGCGCAGGCACTTCTGATCAAGCAGGCCTCGGCCATCATTCGTGGGGACCTTGAAAAGTTGCGCGATGTGCTGAGGCGCCGCGCCTGGGAGTTCAAGGACACGCCCATGATCGGGCGCACCCACGGCATCCACGCCGAACCGATCACCTTCGGGCTCAAGCTGGCGAACTGGTACTCCGAGGTGCGGCGGGACATCGAGCGCTTTGAGATGGCGGCCGAGCAGATGCGGGTGGGCAAGCTCTCCGGCGCGGTCGGCAATGCAGCCCATCTGGAGCCGGAGTATGAAGAGGCAATCTGCAAGCGGCTGGGACTGAACGCCGCGGCGGTGTCGTCGCAGGTCATCCAGCGTGACCGGCACGCGTTTTATGTGGCGACGCTGGCGGTTATCGCTTCCACGCTCGACAAGATTTCAACCGAAATCCGCCACCTGCAACGCACCGAGGTGCGCGAAGCGGAAGAGTACTTCAGCGAGAAGCAGAAGGGCTCATCGGCGATGCCACACAAGCGCAATCCCGTCACCTGCGAGCAGATCAGCGGTCTGGCGCGCGTGGTGCGGGCGAATGCGCAGGCCGCGTTGGAGAACGTCGCCCTGTGGCACGAGCGCGACATCTCGCATTCCTCGGTCGAGCGTGTCATCCTGCCCGACTCGACCATTCTTGCCGACTACCTGCTCAACAAGACCACGAACCTGATCGATACGATGTTGGTGTATCCCAAGCGCATGCTGAAAAACCTGGAGTCGAGTGGGGGGCTGGTCTTTAGCGGGCAGTTGCTGCTCGACCTGGTGGAGGCGGGCGTGCTGCGCGAGGACGCGTATCGGTTGGTGCAGTCGAATGCGATGCGCGCGTGGAAGGAAGACCTGAACTTCCGCGAGCTGATCATGAGTGATCCCGAGATCACGGCCAAGGTGAAGCGCGCGACGCTGGAGCACGCGTTTGATCTGCAGCGCCCGCTGCGGAATGTGGACAAGCTGTTTCGGCGCGTATTTGAAGAGACCGCGCTTGTAAAATAGGCCGCCGGGCTGGAGATGTTTCTATTTTGGGGTGGGCACGCCGAAACAATGGGAATAGCCGTCATCGTCGGTGAGAAAAAACTCGGTCTGGCCGTAGTCTCGACATTGCAGTTCTGAGACAGCATACCCGAGCTCCTTCAAGCGCTCTCTGGTTTGGTGTATATCCTGCGGCGCCCAGTAGAGGCGAATGCTCTCGTAGTTCTCCGGTTTGATCGAAGTGCCCGCACGCTCGTTGAGCATGAAACACAGGTTGTCTTTGCGAAGCATGCAGAAGATCAGCTTGGCACCCTTGCGCATTTCTGAACTCACCAAGAATCCGAGACCATCAACCCAAAAGCGCAGAGTTTTTTCCAAGTCTGCGCTCGGAATGACCGGGATGCAACCCTCCAGAGGCATGACCGTTCCTTTCGTGGACACCGCGCTAAGTTCAGCGCCGCACTACCAGTGCTCGCTTAGCCTCGCGGCACTTCCTTGCTCTTGTTCACGATGGCTGCGACGAGTCCAGGAATCGTGTACTCCTTTGCCTCGATATCAACCGGCAAGCCGAATTCGCGCAGCGTGGCCGATGTAACCGGGCCGATGGACGCGCTGTGCACTCCATTGTGGGACTCACGCTTCTGCAGCGCTGCCCGCGCTCTCCGCAGCCCAAGCAATTGCACGAAGTTTCGCACCGTTGACGAACTGGTGAAGGTGATGGCGTGCGGGCCGCGCCGCTTATTAACGAGCAGTGCGCGAAGGCGGGCAGCGGAGGATTGCGGCACAACGGTTTGGTACGCCTCGACAACATCGACGGCAGCACCGCAACGGCGCAATTCGCGGGGAATCACATCGCGGGCTACCCGCGCGCGCACCAGCAGCACGCGCTTGTTCTTCACACGGCGGCGCAGCGCCCGGACAACCGATTCCGCAACGTATTCCTTAGGGGTGACGGCGACCGGCAGACCGCGTTGTTCGATGGCTCTACGGGTTGCCGGGCCAATCGCGGCAATCTGGAGGCGGTTCAGTGCGGACGGCTGTAGGCGCTTTTTCTCCATGCGTTCGAAAAGCGCTTCTACGCCATTGACGCTGGTGAGGATGAGCCAGTCGTAGTCGACAAGCTTGCGCAAAGCTGAATCCAGCGGCTGATAGGAGCGAGGCGGGCGAATCTGAATGAAGGGAATTTCGATGACCTCGCAGCCGAGCTCGCGCAGCGCGGAGGACAAGGCACCGGCTTGCTTCTTCGCACGCGAGACCAGCACCCGGCAGCCGGCAAGGGGAAGTTTCGCGTCAGGTTTTCGGACAGGATTCATGTATAAGGATCATGAAAGGCGCAAACGCAGAGCCACGAACGCTTGGGATATGCCGTCCCTACGGGACTCACAACCTTTGTTAAACGCCTACCCAGGACTTACGTCCTGGGCGAAGTTATGCCGCCCCTCGGGGCTGCTTTCTTGCCGGGGAAATAGCGAGCCCTCATCAACTGGCCACTGACCGGCCACTGACAACTGCTTCTAGGGCTGTTGTGGTACGGCGACACCGGTTCCGTAGACCTCGTCGAGAATCTTCTTCGCTCCGCGGCGCAACAGCGCGTCAGCAGCCGCCTCGCCCAACTGGATCGGATCGTCGCCGTTTTGCGTCTCGCGCAGAATCGTCGAGCCGTCGGGCTTCGCGACGATTGCAGTTAGTTGTAGCCCGCCTTCAACCGACTCGGCGAACGCGCCGATCGGCACCTGGCATCCTCCACCGAGCTTGTTGAGCACGGCGCGCTCGCAAGTTGTCGTCGCGCGCGCGGCGGCATCGTCGAGAAATGCCAGATGCTTTCGCATCTCCGCATCGCCGGCGCGAATCTCGATTCCCAGCGCGCCCTGTCCGGCCGCCGGGCACATGAACTCCTCGGACAAAACTTCCTTCACCAGTTGCGTCTTGCCCAGGCGAGTCAGCCCGGCAGCGGCAAGGATGATGGCATCGTACTGTCCTTCTTCCAGCTTGCGCACTCGCGTGTCCACATTGCCGCGCAGCGCCTCAATCACCAAGTCAGGGCGCGCGACCTGCAATTGCGCCTGCCGCCGCAGGCTGCTGGTGCCTACACGTGCGCCCTTGGGCAGCGACTGCACGCTCTCGTACTTCACGCAGAGAAACACGTCGCGCGGATTCACGCGTGTGGTGATGGCCACCAACTCGAAGCCGGGTGGCAATTCGGTCGGCAGGTCCTTCAGGCTGTGCACGGCGAGATCCACACGCCCTTCGGCCAGCGCCTCTTCAATCTCTTTGGTGAACATGCCCTTGGTGCCGACCTTCGCCAGCGCGACGTCGGTGATCTTATCGCCCGTGGTCTTGATGATTTCGAGTTCGACTTCATGGCCGCGCTCGCGCAGCAGCGCGGAAACGTGGTTGGCCTGCCACAGCGCCAGTTGCGAGCCGCGGGAACCGATTCGCAGGCGCGCCATCAGTTTGCCGCTCCGCGTTTTCCGGCTACGGCGATCTTGGACTGTTCGTCGTCGCGAACGAGGGTTGGCTTTCCGTCGCGCAACCCAAACAACCGGCGCACCAGGTCGATGACGGTGGTCACCTCCTGCGATTCACGGGCGGCACTCTTCAGGGTGGTAATGGGGGTATGCATGATCTTGTTGATGATGCCGCGGGTCAGCGCCTCGACCGCGAGCTCCTGCTCGGGACTGAGATTTCCTAGCCTCCCGCGCACCCGATCGATCTCGGCCTGGCGCACCGTCTCCAGGTGTTCCTGCAGCGAGACGATGGTCGGCACTACGTCGAGCGTCTGCAGCCGCGCCTGGAATTTCTCCACTTCCATTTGCACGATGGCTTCTGCGCGCTCGGCTTCGACATGACGATCAGCCACGTGCGATGACACGACCTGCTGCAAATCGTCGATATCGTAGACGAAGATGCCGTCCAGCTTGTTCATCTCCGGATCGACGTCGCGCGGGACCGCGATATCGATGAAGAACATGGGACGGTTCTTGCGGCTGTGCAGAAATCGCTCGCCGTGCTCTTTGCGGAAGATTGCGTGCGGCGCGCCGGTGGAGCTGATCACGATGTCGGCGCGCGGGACGGTCTCGTAGAGCTGGTCGAAGGCCAGCGCCTCGCCATTGAACTTCCTGGCCAGCGCGGCCGCGCGGTCGTAGGTGCGATTGGCAACATAGATATGCCTGGCGCCGTGCGCGATGAGGTGACGCGCGGCGAGCTCGCACATCTTGCCGGCGCCCACCAGGTACACGCTCTTGCCGTCGAGATTGCCGAAGATTTTCTTCGCGAGATCGACTGCAACCGACGCCACGGAAACCGCGGAAGTGGCTACGGCTGTCTCGTTGCGCACGCGTTTGGCGACGGCGAAAGCGCGCGTCAGCAGCGCGTCCAATTGCGAGTTCACCGCGCCCACGGCGCGCGCGGTCGCGTAGGCTTCCTTCACCTGGCCGAGGATTTGCGGCTCGCCTACGATCATCGAGTCCAGGCTGGAGGCTACGCGGAAGACATGCCGCACAGCGTCGGCCTCGCGATGCTCGTATAGATATTGGCGATAAGGTGCAGGGTCAAAGCCGTAGAAACTCTGGAAAAAACCGTCCAGACCGGCAGAACCATCGGCAGTGCGCGCCAGGATTTCCACCCGATTGCAGGTGGAGACGATCATCGCCTCCTCCACTCCCGGCTGTGACGACAGGCTCCTTACCGCTTCCGGCAGGCGGGCCTCAGGAATGGCAAACTGCTCGCGCACCTCGACCGGCGCAGTGCGGTGGTTCACGCCGATGACAATGAAGTTCATGACGGAAGAAACCTGTGCACGCGGCTGAAAGTGTTCGCTGCCCATGCGCAAATCGCGATCACGAAAGCGCAGGTGGCCAGAAACGCTGCGCGCCGGCCGCGCCATCCCGCGTTCCAGCGGGTATACAGCAGCAGCAGATACACCGCCCACATGATGAACGAGAGCAGGATCTTGGGGTCGGTGAAGAACATCGGCCCATACTTCTCGATGGCCAGCACCGCCCCGGTCACGATGCCGAAGGTCATGAACGGAAAGCCGAAGAGCAGCGCACGATAGCCGATATCGTCGATGGTTTGCAGCGGCGGCAGCCAGCCGAGCAAAGGCGCCGGACGCTTCGACTTCAGCGTGCGCTCCTGCACCAGGTACAGCAGACTCGCGCCGAAGCTGAGAAACAAGCCGGCATAGCCGGTGAAGATCAGCACCACGTGCACGAAGATCCAGCCATTGCGCAGCAGCGGCGAGGTGATCGTCACCGGGTTCTGACCGATGGCGGAGATGAAGGTCAGGATGAAAACGATTGGGAAAATGACGATGCCAGGGGTGGTGGTGCGATAGCCGACGAAGAACACGAAGAAGACGACCATCGCCAGAAATGCCAGCAGCGATTCGGAATAGTGGATCGAGACCAGCGAAACATGGCCCATGATCAGCGTCGCTTCCACCAGGGAGACAAAGTGGAAGATGAGCCCCAGCCCGACCGCCGGCTCCACGACCTTGGCCAGCAGGTTCCCTCGTTTGCTGAGCAGGAGAAGCGAATAGACCAGCCCCACGGCGTAGAACCCAACCGCAACTCGAAGCCAAATGAGCGGCATAAACCCCACGAACGGGTGCTGTGGCCCGTTCGACTGCTTTCAGTATATCGGTTGGGAGAGCAGGCCCGAGTATTCACGTCACTGGCGGGTGTGATTTACGTCACAGGCGGGGTTAGGCAGCGGAATTGGACAGCGGCAGTGTAGGATTGGCTTCCATGCAACTGCTGATGCCATCCGCCGCAGTCGCGCGATACAAGAGTGCTGCCCAGCGGGCGAGGTTAGCGAGCGAAGCCTGGGGTCAGACCAACCTTTACTGTTGCAGTTGCGACTCCCCCAACCTGTGCTCGTGCGTACCAAACAGCGAGGCGATTGATTTCACCTGCCCAAGGTGCGCCGCCGCCTTCCAGCTAAAGAGCCAACGCACAAGGTTTTCGAGTCGAATCGTCGACGCTGCATACGGGGCGATGTGCCGGGCGATTGTAGAGAATAGGACTCCGAACTTGATCGCACTTCACTACGATGCCGACACCTGGCGCGTTAGAAATGCACTACTAGTGCCTCGCTTCACTTTCTCATTCTCTGCTATAGAGAAACGCAAGCCGCTGGCAGCGACGGCGCGCAGAGCCGGTTGGATTGGTTGCAACATCCTGCTTGATCGAATACCCAATGATGCGAAAATTCCGTTGATAGAGGAAGGCATCGTGGCGCCGGTCGAATCTGTACGTCGCAAATATGCGCTGCTGCGTCCTCTCGAGACCCTCAATGCCGAAGCCCGGGGTTGGACCCTGGATGTGCTGCGGGCTGTGCGATCAGTAGGCGCAAAGCGATTCGATCTTGCGGATGTGTACGCACATGAGGCCGAACTGCAGGCTCTACACCCCGGCAACTCCCATGTCAGAGCCAAAGTCCGCCAGCAACTTCAGAGGTTGAGGGACTTAGGGTTTCTGGCGTTCTTGGGCAATCGAAAGTACGAGCTGCGCAGGTGGTACATGCCCTAACCCTTTTCAAGGTTACGTGCAATGCTCTCGTCAATCTGCTGCTGGAAATCCTCCAGTAACTCGGCGAGCGAACAGTCTGGCGTCCTCACTCGCAGGACGTTACTCTGCTCGATGGCTCTCGACAGCGTAATGGGATAACTTTTTCTTCTCCGAAATGAGACGGCGCGAGGTTACAGATGTACATGTGCACAGGTGATGTCCGAAGGCTCATACCAAAAGTTAATCGCGGCCGGGACGTCCGCGCAATTGTGGATTGTTTGCAAAATAGGTGCCTTTAGTGGCAATCTCTGAAAGAGAACACTCACCTGGACCTAGCTCGGGTAATGGAAATGCACGATATGCTGCGAGGCGATGGTGATGCCGTCGCGCATGGCGGGACGAAACCGCCAGTGCGGCAAGACATCCAGCACCTTCTGCTCAATGCCGTAGCCGATCCCCTGCAACAATTTGGTCTCGACGACGTTGCCCTCCGCGTCGATCGTGACTTCGACGATCACATCGCCCTGCACTCCCGCCGGCAGGTCGGCGCGCGAAACGGGCGGATCGGGATAGACAACCGGAAAAGCCGGGACAACCTCGTCGCCTGTCATGGGAGAACCGGGCACGCGGCCGAAAGGCGAGCCACCGCGTGCGGTTTCCTCCGGTGCATTCTCGGCGGTCTTGGCAGCGGGTTCATGGCGCGCGGAAGCCTTCTGTTGTGGAGCGGGCTTAGACGCGATCCGATGAAGGGCCAGCTTCGGCTGCTCGGCGGAGGGCCGTAGCTCCGGGCCAGTCGGTGCGAGATAAACGATGGAGCGCGAGCCGGAGGAGTGCGGGATGCCAAGATCGACTTCCGAGGGCGTCACGAAGACGGGAGCGGCGTGGTAGAGCAGCAGACCCAGGAATGCCACATGCGCCGTGAAGGACGCAGCCATGCCGATGCCGTGGCGTCCTGACTGAGGCAAGCGTTCAAACATTGGCCATCTCACCCGCTCAAAACCAATTATGTTCCCGGTTCGCGGGCGTGTACAGCCGTGAGCCTGCGGTTCGTCCCAAATCATCCAAATAGCAGGTAGCAATTAGCGCTTAGCATTTGGCGCTTAGCATTTGGCGCTTGGTGTCGGGGCCCGTGCCAAGAGAAGCAATGGGTGCTTGCGCGCAAGCAGCGAGATTCGCCATCGAACCGGGTGTAAGCTAAGTGCCAATTGCTAAGTGCGAAATGCTGTTTTTATGATTCACGTTCTTCATCTCGGCCTGGTGCCTTACGAAACGGCGCTGGAGCTTCAGCGCACGCTGTCGCAACTGCGCAAGGCGGGCCGCATCGAGAACGCGCTGCTTCTGCTGGAGCACCCGCCGGTGATCACGCTGGGCCGCAACGCCCGCCTGGATAACGTGCTCGCCTCGCCCGAGTTCCTGGCGCAGCGCGGCGTCGAGCTGTACGAGATCGACCGCGGCGGCGATGTAACCTTCCACGGACCGGGACAACTCATCGCGTATCCCATCTTCGATCTGCGCAGTTTCGAGCCGAGAATCGGCGCGGTGGAGTTCGTCCGCCGGCTGGAAGAAGTCCTGATCCGTACCTGCGGCGATTTCAGCATCGGGGCGCAGCGCATTAAGGGACTCACCGGGGTTTGGACGTACGCGCTGCGCAACAAGCCTGAGGCGAAGATTGCCGCCATCGGCGTACATATCTCGCGCGGCGTGACCACGCATGGTTTCGCTCTGAACGTCTCGACCGACCTGGATTTCTTCACCATGATTGTGCCGTGTGGGTTGACCGGCAAGACGGTCACGTCAATGGAGCGAGAGCTGCGGAAGCCGTTGTCGATGGAGGAAGTTGCCACCGCCGCGTCGCGCAATCTCGGCCGCGTGTTTCATTCCCAGATGCTGTGGCTGGAGTCGCTGGACGATCTGCTGGCACACGTCGCAGCTCCACAACCCGCGCCCGCCAATCAAGACATTCCCGCCCGTCCGCCAAAAGAACTGCGCGAGTTGCACGGCGATGGCGGGGAGTTCGCATAGCCGCGATTGCTCCTATAGTCTCTCTTCGATCATTAGTTCACCCAGGGCCCGCGCGAGTCGCCGTTGCCCTTACGAGTATCACGAGCGCTGGGATCGCGGAAGTTGCCGTGCTCGTCGAAGTAGTCTTCGTGCTTGTAGTCGCTGCGATCGTGCTTGCGCATGTAGACCTCGAACTTGCGTGCGGCGCGGCGGCGCTTCCAACGATAGTAGGAGTTGCGAAGTCCAAAGGCGCGCTCCGAAGCGGCATACCCGAAGCCCCTCCTGGGTACGAACTTGAGCCAGATATAGCCGAAGAGCAGTCCTCCCATATGGGCCATGTAGGCCACGGATTCGCCTGGCCGGCTGGCAGAGGAGAGCGTCAGGTAGATCTCGATGAAGATCAGGCCGATGATGAAGTACTTGGCCTTGATCATGAACGGAAGGGGAAACAGCATGATCTCCATATCGGCGTGCAGGATGCCGAAGGCCAGCAGGATTCCGAAGATCGCACCCGATGCGCCCACCGTAGGCACTCGCGGGTCGGCGTTGAGCAGATGCGTGAAGGCCACTACAACTGTCGTCAGCGCAGCCCCAATCGCGCAGAAAAAATAAAACTGCATGAAGATGTTGTAGCCCCAGTCCTGTTCCAATTGGGCGCCGAACATCCACAGGGCCAGCATGTTGAAGAGGATATGCAGCAGCCCGGAATGCAGGAACGCGCAGGTCACCAACTGCCAGATCCATCCGTGGAGCACGAGTACGGGAACAAGACCCAGGTTGATCTGGATCCATGACTCGGAGCCTGCCGCGAAAACACCGAGCAGCGCCACCGCCAGAAAGACAACGCCATTGGCGATCAGCAGTTGTTTCACCGCGCGGGTGAATGGCGGGAAGCTCAGTCCCATGGATGAAGTGCGTCGCATGACTTGCTCCGATGCAGTTGCTGCTCTACCGCTCCGGCTGCGGTACGATCGGCAGACTTCGATGTCCCTTGGTATCGACGGCGCGTACCGCGAATATCACATTGTCCTTCGACAGCGGCATGGTTGCTCGCGTGACGTTGCCCACTGTTTGCACGTGCTCCCACTCGGGCGCTGTGGTGTCGCGCCAGAGAATCTCATAGCCCGTGGCCAGTCCGCCTGGCGAAGGCTTCCACTCTAAAGTGGAATTGTTTTCGAGGGCTTTCGTCAACAGGCGAACATCCGCCGGCGGCGCCGGCGCAGACGCCAGCGAGGCCAGCGTGGCCGCGTTCAAACGCGCCACGTTGGCGGTGTACTCGTAATCGACAAATTCCGGCAGATCACCGTATTCAATGCCGTTCTCCATCCGGACGTTCTGGTGTTGGTGATTGTAGTTCTCGCGAAATTCCGTGAAGCGCACGGCGGCGTAGCCTTGCTCGTTGAACGAGATGTGATCGCCGCCCCTTAAATACCGGTCGCGCCGAAAAACCAGCCTGGGGCGAAAGTCGCCCTGCTGAAAATACTCTAGCGCCACCTCCGCGATGTAACGCGCCAGCTCGCGCGAGGGTGAATCGCTTTCACCGCCGGTCGCGCGGATTTGGCGCGATTGTTCGTCGCCGGCAGTCGATGGAATTCCCTCGGAGAACACGCGGACTACCTGTGGATCCTGCAACCTGTTCCCCGGCGTCCGGTCGCCACCGACGATGTCGTTGTTCAGCACTGCTTCGAGGTCCCAGCCGTCAGCCTTGGCCGTCTTGGCAAAGTGGCCGCTGCCGTAAAGCCCTTCCTCTTCGCCGGCCACCGTCAAGAAGATGATGGTGGCGGGAAAACGATGCTGGCTCAGCACGCGCGCACATTCCAGGCTGACGGCAGTGCCGCTGGCATCGTCATTGGCGCCCGGCGCCGCATCGGTAGTGTTCAGAGCGTCGCTATTGCGCGAATCGTAATGCCCGCTCACGACGTAAATTCGTCCGGCGTTGGCGGCGTTTGTGCCGTGCAGCACCGCGTACACGTTCGTGATCTTCGTAGGTTGAGGAATTCGCGGACCGGGTTGCTGAAGGAACTCGTCAGTCTTCACTTCCAGGCAGTTGCCACAGTCCTTCGAGTACTGCTGGAACTGGTTTTTGATCCATTCGGCGGCGGCAGCGATGCCCTTGCCACCGGCGACCGGCATGCTCGACGACAGAGTTTGCCGCGTATAGAACCCGGCCAGGGTGAGGATGGTTTGCTGGATGCGGTCGGGCGAAACCTCAGTGAGCGCCGCCGCAATCTGCGGATCGGCTGCCCTTGCCGTGGCGTTGGTTTCCTGTGCCAGAGGGGAAGCAACCGCGAGCGATGCCGCCATCATCACACCCGCGATTCCGGCCAATGTGCCTGTTCGCGCGCTCATAAAAGTTATCGCAACCTCTCAATTTCGCCAGCGTCTATCACTTGACGCTGCCGCCAAGAGATTCTAAATATAAATGCACGGACGGCATCACGTCGTCGAGCAGGGGAGGCCATCATGGTTATTTGTCCGGAATGCGAAAGCGATCTCGACATCGAGGAGGACGAAGTCGACGAGGGGGAAATCGTCTCCTGTCCCGAGTGCGGCAGCGACTTTGAAGTAGTGGGCGTGGAGCCGCTGGAACTGACGCGCGTCGAAGACGAAGACGAGGAAGAAGAGGAGGAGAAGGAGGAAGAGGAGGAGGAGTATTAGTTTGTCCGAACGACTGGCATTCCGGTCATGCTGTGCTTTCGCGCTGCTTTTCGCTTCCACACTGGCGTTTCCTCAACATTCCACGAAATCTGCACAGAAAGATTATGCCCTGATCTACGGTACGGTTTGGGGCCCGGATGATCGTCCGGTAGCGGGCGTGCCGGTCAGCATCCGAAGGTCAGGGGACAAAAAGCCGAAGTGGCAGCTCACCTCGGATAACCGCGGCGAGTTCGCGCAGCGCGTCCCCGCCGGGGAGGATGACTATATCGTCGAGGCTGAGCTCAAGACGCCCAAGGGCCAGCCCAAGCCGCGGGCCACGGTCCACGTCAGCGGTGACGAACGTGAGGACATCGGCCTGCATCTCACGAAAGAGCAGCTCCCGCTTAAGTAATGGGTTAATCTATGCAGATGAACAGGGTCTTAGGCACTGCGCTTTTGATTTTCGTTGCGCTCAGTTGCAGCGCTCAGTTGAATATTCCGCTAGGCGGATCGGGGTCCTCGGATAATGGCCCTCATAAGAACACACACTTCACCTCCCGCACCCTGACCGGAACCGTGCTGGATAAGAGCGACAAGCCTGTTCCTGAGGCCATTGTCTATCTCAAGAACACAAAGACGCTGGCCATCAAGACCTACATCGCGCAAAACGACGGCACCTACCGCTTCCCTGAACTCTCGCTGAATGCGGACTACAACGTTTATGCGGAAAAACAAGGGCAAAAGAGCAGCACCAAGACGTTGAGCCAGTTTGATGATCGCGAGAAGCCGAACATCAATCTTCAGATCGATGCGAACAAGAGCAAATAGAAGAAGTCACTGGATTCAAGCTGCAGATATGCGGTACCTCTGCCGCCAGCTAAAGCTGGCCTGGGTCAGAAAGAGCAGTTCGGACGCGGGGGCCTGGAAGCCGCTCTACCGGTTCACATTAAGAACTACACCACTCTAGCACCGCGAGCGAACTCAGGCTCCCGAAACCTGCTCGCGAGTCATCTCGGCAATGGCGCGTTGGGGAGTAACCAGCGCCGCTTCGGGAGTCAGCCGTGCAAACAGATCGAGCGAGCGGGCGATCAGTCCTGTCCAGCCGGTCTGATGGCTCGCTCCCAAGCCTGCGCCGTTGTCGCCGTGAAAGTACTCATAGAACAGGATGTAATCGCGCCAGTGCGGATCGTCCTGAAACTTCTTCGACCCGCCATAGACCGGGCGTCTCCCGTTCTCGTCGCGCAAGAAGATTTTACTCAGACGATTCGCGATCTCCTTGGCCACTTCAAACAGCGTCAGGTACTTTCCGGAACCAGTCGGACATTCGACCTTGAAGTCGGGGCCGTAGAACGGGTGCATATTCAGCAGGCCGCGAATGATCAGCGCATTGACCGGCATCCAGATGGGCCCGCGCCAGTTGGAGTTGCCGCCGAACATGCCGGTGTTCGACTCCGCCGGCAGATATTGCACCTTGTATTCCTGTCCACCAAGGTAAAACTCGAAGGGATGATCGCGGTGATACTTCGAGAGTGAGCGTATGCCATAGGGGCTGAAGAACTCATTCTCGTCGAGCATGTAAGCCAGGATCCGTTGTAGCTTCTCCTTGTTGCACACCGACGCGAGCCTGCGGCCCAGATAACCGCCCTTTTCCCGGTCATCGGCGGTAGCGACCTTTTTCGCCACGTCGGGATGGCGCTTGAGGAACAATTTAATCAGCTGGGTGATACGGTCATGGTGCGCGGCCGCACCCGGCTCGAACACGGTCGCCGCGCACAGCGGCAGCAACCCCACCATGGAACGAATCTTGAGCCGCGCAACGTCGCCATTGGGAAAATGCAGCAGATCGTAGAAGAAGCCGTCGGCTGTGTCCCACATCTCGTCATGGTTCACGCCAATGCGGTCCATGGCATAGGTGATCCAGACGAAATGCTCGAGGAAGCGGAAGGCGATCTCCTCGTACATGGGATCGTATTCGGTCAGGATGAGCGCAATTTCCAGCATGCACAGACAATAAAACGCCATCCAGGCGGTGCCGTCAGCCTGATCGAGATGGCCGCCGGTGGGCAGCGGCGCGCTGCGATCGAAGACGCCGATATTGTCCAGTCCCAGGAATCCGCCGGCGAAGACATTGCGCCCCTCGGGGTCTTTGCGATTTACCCACCAGTTGAAGTTCAGCATCAGGCCCTGGAACGAGCGCTCCAGGAAGCGCAGGTCGGCGCGGCCCAGTTCCGTCTCTATGCGGTATAGGAACAGCGTCGCCCAGGCATGCACCGGCGGATTGACGTCGCTGAAGTTCCACTCGTAGGCGGGAATCTGCCCATTGGGATGGGCGTAGAGGACGCGCAGCATCAGCAGGAGCTGCTCTTTGGCGAAGTCGAAGTCCACCAGCGAAAGCGCAATGGTATGAAACGCGAGGTCCCACGCCGCATACCAGGGATATTCCCACTTGTCGGGCATGGAGATGACATCGCTGTTGAGCATGTGGAACCACTCGCTGTTACGCGCTCTACCCTTGCCGCCCACCAGGGGATGCGCCTCATGCTCAATCAGCCATTTGTCGAGATCGAAATAGTAATACTGCTTGCTCCACAGCATTCCGGCGAGTGCCTGGCGGTGAACGCGGCGCTCGTCTTCGCTAAGGCTCTCGGGTGTGATGCGGTCGTAGAACTCATGCGCATCCGCCAGCCGTGCGGCGAAGGTCTCGCCGAAGCCGGCGAAGGCATCGCTTGCCGGCTTAGCCGAGAGCCGCAAGCGCACCACTTTGAATCCGCCGGCAGGAACATCCAGAACATAGTGTGCGGCCGCCTTCGTGCCCGTCTTCGACGGACTCACGGCTTCTTTTCTGCCCGCGATCACGTATTCGTGAAAAGCGTCCTTCACATACGGCGTAGCGTTGGGCTGGCCCCACAGGCGCGCAACATTCGTCTCATTCTCGGTGAAGAGCATCTCCTGCGCGCCCTCGCACTGCAAGCTGTACTGGCCCAGCTGGGGATGCGAAGCGCGAATCGTGCCCTCGCCTACCTGGCTTAACACCGGCTTCGATCCGCCCTCGCCCCACGACCACGTGTTGCGGAACCATAGCGTCGGCAGCACATGGACCTGCGCCGCCTCGGGGCCGCGATTGTTCACCGAGATGCGTATCAGCAAATCTTCCGGATCGCCCTTGGCATACTCCACGAACACATCGAAGTAGCGGTCGTCGTCGAAGATGCCGGTGTCGAGCAACTCGTACTCGAACTCCTCACGCGAGCGGCGCCGGTTGGCTTCCACCAGTGCGCCATAAGGGAATTCGCGCTGCGGATACTTATACAGGTACTTCATGTACGAGTGCGTGGGAGTGCTGTCGAGATAGAAGTAATATTCCTTCACGTCCTCGCCATGGTTGCCTTCGCTGTTGGTCAGGCCGAAGAGACGCTCTTTCAGGATGGGGTCGCGACCATTCCACAATGCGAGGGCGAAGCAGAGGTGCTGCTTGTCGTCCGAGATGCCGCCCAGGCCGTCCTCACCCCAGCGGTAGGTGCGCGAGCGCGACTGGTCGTGCGAGAAATAATTCCAGGCGTTGCCGTCGTTGCTGTAGTCTTCGCGGACCGTGCCCCACTGGCGTTCACTCAGGTACGGGCCCCATTTTTTCCAGGGAATGCCCTGCTCGCGGGCGGCATTCAGTCGCTTTTGTTCGGTGACTTCGTGGTAGGACAGTGGGGACTTCTTCGTCTGGCTGGAAGTGGGCATGGGCGCTCCTTGTACAGATTCCTTGCCTCACCAACGCTGCGCGACGAGCTGATGTCTCTGTGCGGGCTCCTTATACCCTCTTGCTTTCTGACGTGGAGGCAGCTTGGGCGGCGTGTACGGGTTTCCTCGTACGGAATACGGCTCAGTATATCCGCAATACAGTTGAGGCGCGCGCGTTTTTTGTCGTCCGACGGCACGACGTACCAGGGAGCGCCGGGGGTGTCGGTGGCGTTCCGCATGGCGTCGCGTGCACGCGAATAGTCATACCAGCGGCGGTGCGATGCCAGATTCATGGGACTGAGCTTCCAACGTTTCGACGGATCTTCAATGCAGGCGAGGAAGCGCTTGGGCTGCTCTTTTTCGGAAACATCAAGCCAGTATTTCAACAGGATAATGCCGCTGTTTACGATGAAGTTTTCAAACGCGGGACAATTCTTGAGGAAGTTCTTGTACTGCTCTTCGGTACAGAATCCCACGACGTGCTCAACACCGGCGCGGTTGTACCAGCTACCGTCGAAGATGACGATTTCGCCGCCGGCCGGAAGGTGCCTCAGGTAGCGTTGCCCGTAGAGTTGCGTCTTCTCGCGTTCGGTGGGCGCCGGCAAGGCGACCAACCGGAAGACGCGCGGGCTCACCTGCTCCAGAATGCGCTTGATGATTCCGCCCTTGCCGCCGCATCGCGTCCCTCAACAACGATGACGATGCGCGCCTTCGTCGAGGAGACCATCTTGGTCGATGGCGGCCGAGGATCCCCTCGACCGCCGCTTTATCATCGGACTTGAGCGCAACCTGTGGTCGAGCGGCCGCTCATGGAAATCGTAGGCATAACTCCTACGTCATCGGTAGGAACCAATTGGTTCAGCCTGCTGATGTTTGGCCGACAGTCTGTTTGCTCACATCACTCTTAACGGGCTCTTGGTGGTTTGAGTGAGTGGTGACGCGCGTACCAAGCGTCTCCGGTACGACCATCAGGCCCGAGGGACGGGAGATTTTGTTTGTGAGCTTCGTCACAAATTGTCTGCCTGCTAAGTAATCGTGTCGATGAATTTCTTGTCTTTGATCCGGACTAACGCTTTGGTGTCAATTAGGGATTTCCCCAGTTGCCCCTGTTGAATTCTCAACTTATCCTGTCAGCTTCTTGCCAATTCATGGCTGGGTGTGAATTTCGCGTCGTGCATTTCAGCAGGAAAGCGATGCAATCGTTTGGCGCAGATTGTGGAATCCGTGGGCGCTGAGGCCGAATCCCTTCGCCAGCGCCTGCGCACGCCGCGTGCGGCGGCGGTGGCCGGGGTATTGTTTGCGGTGTTGCTGATGACTTGCCAGGCGCTGATCTGGATGTCGATTCCCACCAATCCCTGGGCGCCGTCGATGGAAGTGTTTCGCCATTCCAAAGCCCTGGCCATCGCCCTTAACCTGGTGCCGTTCGCCGGCATTTCGTTCCTGTGGTTCATCGCGGTGGTGCGCGATCACATCGGAGTACTGGAGGACCGTTTCTTCGCGACCGTTTTCCTGGGCAGCGGCTTGCTGTATCTTGCGATGCTGTTCACCGCGGCGGCAACCGCCGGGGCGCTCATCAGCCTGTTTTCCAACGTACCGGACACGCGGGCCACCTCCGCCGCCTACCTGTTTGGTCGCGGCGAAATCTATCGCATCACCACCATCTATGGCACAAGGATGGCCGGTGTGTTCATGATTTCAACGTCCACAATCTTCGTGCGCACTCAGGTGGTCCCACGCTGGGTGGCTTTCCTCGGCTATCTGCTGGCAGTTACATTGTTGGTGAGTATCGGAAGCATTCAATGGGTGGCGGCGGTGTTCCCGCTCTGGGTGCTATTGATCAGCCTTTGCATCCTGGTGCAGACGCGCGGCTGGCGGAATAAAACAGCAATTAGCAGTTAGAAAGGGAAGGCGTGCCCTCGTTCTGTAGATCGCAATAGAGACATTCCTGCCGAGGTCGTCGTTCCGGCAGTTTGTTGCTTTTCGTGCAACAAAAAACCTCATCGTGTGGATGAGGTCTTAACTTCGAATATCTGGGGAGTTGGTCTATTCTATACCGCGTCGCCACGCATTAGCGTCAAAAGGTCTCGCAAGCGATCGCGCTCCTGGAAGAACAATACTGCCGCATAAGCGGCGATCCCGGCAGCAACTGCGGTTGTGAACCGGATCGCGAGGGGAAAGGTGTGGGGCGTAGCGAGTCTGACGGCGACGACAGCCAACGTCATGATTGCAGAGGTCCGTAACGCGGGTAGCAAGGCTCCCAGATAGCTCCGACTGCGCAGGTCAAGCGCAGAGAGCGTGCGCCACACATAAGGGATTGTGATGATGGGATACACCGCGATCCAAGCCCAGGCAATCCCGGAGGTCCCCCAGCGGCTGCCGGCGTAGAATGCAGGGGGAAAGACGACTGCGGCAAGCACGGTGTTCCACATCACGAAGCGGGAATCGCGTATCGCGAAGAGCATGTTTGGTAAGACGGTTGTAATCGATCGGAAAGCAGCACAGATTGCCAGAAGTTGCAGGGGAACGATCGCCGGGCTCCACTTTGGCCCGAGTACCAGCAAAACAAACTCATCGGCGACCAATGCCAAGCCGATGCATGCCGGGAAGGTCAGCAAGGATAAAGCGTGGGTGATCCCGAGTAAGTAGCCGCGCAAGCGCATCTTGTCCTTCTGTGCGGCAGAAAAGAACGCAGGCGTCACGCGTGTCATCATGTTGGTGATCTTTTCTACTGGCGTGGCTGCAATCGTCCAGGCGATGGTGTAGGCGCCTAAGGGTGCTTGTCCCAACACACGGCCTGCTACAAGAAAGTCGGAGTTGGAGTAGGTGTACCATGCGACTCGAGAACCAAGCACATCTCCACCAAATTGCAAGGCATGCTTAATCTCTTGCCATTTCGGCCGAGCCAGTGAGTGCGGTCGTGCGATGACCGCCATTGCCGCTCCCGCGACCGCGGCAGCGACCGGACCAAAGGCAAGGCTCCAATAACCGAATCCGAGTACTGCTAGCCCCACCGTTGTAATTGCCTGAATGATGGCACGCGTTGTATCGAACGAGGCGAGCAGTTTGAAGCGCAAGTCACCTTGCAGGAGGGCATCGGGGATTACTTGAGCTCCTGAAACCAGGAAAGTGACGCTCATCACGGCAACAACCGCTGGCAGCTTTGGACTATGGAAGAATCTTCCTAGCGCGACCGAGGCGCTACACGATACCGCGAATAACAAACCGCCTGCTATGATGCAAACGGAATTCAGTTGAGCGATGTGTTTCGACGACAGCTCACGAAGTGTTACGGCGGCCTGGCCCAGTCCCATTTCGTTGACGAGTGCGACCAATCCCAGGTATACCGTCGCCATTCCAATCAGACCATAATCAGAAGGCGCGAGAATTCGGGCGGTTTCAATCGTAGAAACCCAGGTCAGCAACTGAACCGCCCAACGACCCGCTCCGGTCCAGGCGACTGCATGGAGCAAGCTGTCCTTTGCCGGCTTTGGTTTCGAAATTGGCGCGGAGGCCGGTCCCGGCAGTTCCGTGTTCAGCGTTGATGAAGAATCAACAGGAATCAAGCAGGACTGGCCTTTAAGGAATAAGTCGTTGTCATCGATTTAGCTGGATGCAGAAACTCGCAATTGAAGTTCTTCGAACGGCTTTCCGGTACCCTGGTATTCAAATCCCAAGGCCCTCATCTGCTCGCCATCGAGAAGATTGCGGCCATCCAGGATGAGTGGGCGCGCCATAGCCTTCTCAATCCCCCGCCAATCCAAGTCTCTGAACTGTGCCCACTCGGTAACGATCATCACAGCATCTGCATCGTCGGCCACCTGATAAGCCGTCTTGCAGTAATGAATTGCCGGAAGCAGCGGCTTCGTTTTCTCCATTGCTTCCGGATCATAGGCGCGGATCTCGGCACCTTCATGGATGAGGCGGCGAATCAGTTCGATCGACGGTGCGAACCGGATGTCATCGGTACCAGGCTTGAAGGCAAGGCCCAGGATACCTATATGCTTGTCCTTAAGTGTCCACAGCGCGCGCCTTGCTCTGGAAAGAAACCTGTCGACCCGCCTCCTATTGATGCATTCTGCAGCCTGCAACAGCGAGACATCAGCTCCCGCTTTCTCTCCGAGGTGGATAAATGCCTGGATGTCCTTGGGCAGGCAAAAGCCGCCAAATCCCAAACCCGGTCGGAGAAAATGGGGCCCTATGCGACTATCCAATCCCATAGCCTGAATAACCTCGGCCACATCCGTATCCATATTCTCGCATATATCGGCAAGCAGATTAGCGTAGGAAATCTTCAAGGCCAAGAAAGAATTCGAGGCGTGCTTGATCAATTCAGCGCTGCTGATGCTTGTGACGAGTAGCGGGGGTGCGGGCTTCGCGGGACAATTGCCATCATGGATCGGGCAGGATATTGTTTGCTCAACAAGAGGACGATAGATCTCCCGTAGCTGCATTTCACTTTTCTGGTCACCGACTCCGACCACGATGCGGTCGGGGTGCAAGAAGTCGGATACTGCACTTCCTTCACACAGGAACTCAGGATTAGAAGCAACAGAGAAATGGCAGCCTGAATTGCGTGCATAGATCGTCAACGCGCGCTTCAGCTTCTGGCCGGTTTGCATGGGTACGGTACTTTTCTCGATGACCAGCTTGGAACTGCGAGCCTCAGCCGCAATGATTCGCGCCGCGCTATCCATCGAACTCAGATCGGCATCACCGTCCTGCATGGGTGGGGTGCCCACACAGATGAAAATGGCGTCTCCAAACCGTACGCCGTCTCCGATGTTCGCCGTGAACGCGAGTCTCTGCGCCTTACGGTTGCGCAGGATGATATCGTCCAAATTGGGCTCGTAGATGGGTAGCGTACCTCCATCCAGCAACCGGACCTTGGCGCCATCATTGTCCGTGCACAGAACTTCGTGGCCGATTTCGGCCAAACAGGCACCCGTAACCAAACCTACATAACCGCAACCCAGGATTGAGAGCCGCACTGTAATCTCCTCTCCTGCCGTTCAGCATAGCTGCCAGGAACACTGCAACAGGTCTGCTACAGTATTCGCTGCGACTGTTTATTCGTGAAGATAAACGACTTCCAAGGGCCTTGAGACTCGCACCGAGACCTTGAAGCCGGCTTGGTTAAGCGCATCCAAGAGCTCCGGCCGGGGATCCACCAGCGCGGTTTTTGCGACGTGTTGTCGCAGATTATCAAGCTTCCAAATGTGTAACGAGGAAAACTGCGCCAAGTTCGCTTGTACCCGGACTGTAGGACGTTCGTCCGTATCATTGATTCCCAGCAGGAGCCTGCACTGCGCTGGCCGGCGGGAGTAATGGGCCGCTTCCAAATAAAGCATGGGGTCATCGAATAAGATGAACTGCTTACCGTCGGAAGAAAAAGAATTCTCCAATTCGAGGTACTGTCGGATTGCCGTCTGCTGTCCGAAAGGATCGACACGCTCCGGATGCAACACTGTGGACCACTGTTCTGCCACTCCGAATAGCATCACAAGTGCTACTATTCCCGCCGAAATATGGTAGCTTCTGGACAAGTGACGGGATACGAGGCAGGCAAACGCGAGAGCGATTCCGGGCAGCGCTCCGACAAAGTATCGGATTAGGAATGCGTTCGTCTTCAGTTCAGCCAGCAGAAAACCGAGGATCGGAATAGAGAAAAAGAGCCAGCCTAGGGATTCGGCGGAGCTCCTCGCCGGCACAATGGCGCCACCATTCCGGCCGCCCCAAAGGACAATCCAGATTGTGGTCAGGGCAAGCAGAAACATACCGGCAGGGAATAGCTCCAGAAAGGCTTCGCGAAGCCGGAAGAGCGAAGGGCTCGCCCAGAAGTGGGCTCCAAACTGCCGAGAGTAAGCTAGAGCAAGCGGGGCTACAAGGGCAGCCGATAGCAAGGTTCCTGAAACCCCAGCGAGGGTCTTCTGGGAAAAGTGCTTGTCTGAGTTGTGTTGCAACAGATCCCAGAGCACGTACGGTACTACCGATAATGCTGCATAATAGTGAATCGTGACAGCGACGAACAGCACAGTTCCGAAAACTAGTGCGTGCCGTATGCTTGTCCGCGGTGTGCAGAGCCACAACCATAAACCGAGTGCGGACAACATGAAATAAAGCGCATAAGGCCGTGCCTCATATCCATAGTAGGGGAGCAAAGAGCAGGTTAGCAATGAGAGAGCAAGCAGCCCGTGCAAATTGTCTGTGATTCGGCGGGTGCAATCGAACGTGAGCAACAGGCCGATGACCAGGCCTATAGCGGATGGCAATCGCATCGCCAGTTCGCCGTAGCCAAGTGTATGACCTACAATCCTCATAAGAAGGTGATATCCCGGCGGCATCGTGTCGCTGGCCTGAGCGAGGCATCGCCACATCGCGCTAACGGTGGGGAGTTTCGCGATCCGAACGACAAATAGTTCATCGAACCAGTAGAGACGATGTGAAGCTACATACAAGCTAGTGCAAAGATAGAAAATGGCGAGAATCGCCACTGCTGTGAGACTCGCGACCGGCAAGACCTTCGCCCAGCGGTCTTCTCGCCCGCTGACCCGCGGCATTGAAGCACTGATCCGAGTTGCTATCGAAGATGCCACTGTTGTTCCCGACCAGACATCAAGTTGGAACGCTTAATTCCGTCAGACTGAATATATGCATTATCTTGTTACTTTCGCCAAGCTGGAGCTTGGTGCGTGCAGCCCCGACAGTATAGTGTCGCGTAATTGAGCCGCAATTAGATGATTCGCTTTACCGTTTGGATGGTCGTCCAGCGGTGTAACCCACAGTGTTACCTCTGGACCATGATTTTTTAGACCGTCTCTAAGCTCGAGCACAGGAACTTGTTGCTCGGCGAGAATACCTTTGATCTTTTCATGAGCGGCAGTGAAAGGATAGCTGTTGTTGATTTCGTGTAGCTCTGGGAGCAGTGCAACTAGCAGCCTGGCATTGTCACGCTTTGTGGACTTTGCTAGATCGCGTAGCGCAGCTTTGCATGCCTGAAATCCCGGCCTATTGTCGTCGTATAACGACGCATAATACGTCTTCCAGTCAGGTCGCGTGCCTAGCCGGCGCAGCACGCCGTCCCACCGGTTCGTCAGGTATGCAATAAGATACGAGCGATCGATGAGCGGAATCTTTCTCTGCGCCGGCACCGGCTCCGGGTCGTTGATGAAGTACATCAATATCACCAAGTCGGGATGGAAGTCGCGGCCTTGCGTTTTGTAGTAGGTGACTTCCTGGACTGTATCGTAGTTCCCCACTCCGGTGTTCATAACTTCAAACCGATCATATCCGGGAAAATGCAGGGCGTTTAGCTGCTTTTCCAGAACTTTGGCCGACGTATCATCTTCGGCTACTCCCCACCCAAAGGTCGTCGAGTCCCCGAGTAGCATAATGCGATATGTGCCGGCGGGCTTTTCGAGCGAGTACTCACGGTCGCGCAGGCCCTGGCTGCTAATCTGAACGTCATGGCCCATCAGGAAGGCATGTCCATTGGGCAGGTTCGTGAAACTTAAGTTCGGATTAGCCATGGGCCGCTTGAGGTGAACCGCGTATTTCCACATTTCCATGGAGAAGTCGAGGCTGCGATGATAGGCCACGCGCAGCGCAGCCTCCAGCAGGAGTGCCGCCATGAACAGCGACATAAGCACTAATATGGATTTCTTCACTAGAGTCTGTAGCAAAGGGCTATCTCCGTCGGAACTCAAGCGCTTGCGGAATCATGGTGCAGCAACCGAGTCAATCTGCTTTCCGGGAATGTAGTAGAGCAGCATGGAGTGCCCGATTCGCGCCACCGGCTTATATCTTTTCAGCCACGAATAGCTATCGATTGGCTCACCCAGTTCTCCCACCTTAAGACACAGGAAGCTTATGGCGATCCATCCAGTCGCGGGCTGGTGGGGCGGCAGCACGTGGAACTCGGGCAGGCCGAAATTGTTCAGGTCAAGATTCTTGCTGCCTGCGTACGCTATCGAAACTCGATCGATATGGCGGTCGTGCAGCGCTGTCGACAGCCGGAGCAGATCCTGGCCCCAATCCAGGTCGCTGTCGATAAGTACTTTCTCCGGATGTGCGGCCGCGAACTCGTTAAAATAGGCCAGATAATCCGGGTGGGTGCGGACGGAAGCCACGAGTTGCCAGACGAGAAGAGTTGCAACAAAGAGTCGCACAACATACTTGTAATTCTTATTGTTCCAAAGACGCCATGTCGCCACCCCCCCGGCAATGGCAAGCAGAGGATAGATAGGTAGGATATGGCGCACCCCGATGTTGATGTGGCTACGCATGCAAACCAGCAGGACAGCGACAGAGATTACGATCGGCGCTGCCAGTATCCAGTCACGTTTCACCCAGGCCGACCTGCAGAGATAATACGCGCCAAGGAAAGCCAGAATCAGGAACGGTATCGTAGACTTCACCGCGACAGCCACCGGGAAGAAATACCACCAGCCGGTTTGTCGCACCTCACCCAGCAAATAGCTCCTGTGGCCAGTAAAGTTCTTGTAACGAACCTTGGCTAGGCCTTGGAAGAAAGCCGGCGCGGGAATGAACGGAAGCTCGGCAATCTTATAGGCAGCATCGTGCAAGGCGCCTTTCGTGCCGATCATCTGGTCGATCGTGTAGTGTGGGCGCTCCGCGGGCGTGGTTGCGGCACTTAGGGAGAAACGGTAGCCTGCCCAAATCACCAGGAAGCCGGCGGCTGCGGCAACCATGATCATCGCTGCCCAACGTAGTCTCCTGGTTGGGTTCGGCTCCTGCTTCTTGCGACTGGATAACAGCCAACGGCTCAACAGGAGAAAGACATAGGAGGCAATCAGGAATACCACGCCGCTGAACTTTGCGATTACCGCGAGTGCACCGGTGGCGCCCACAACGGCAGCCAAGGCGAAAGTCGGCGTCTCCAGGAATTTCACACACGCGAGCACGGCCAAGACAAAGGTCGCAACTTCCGGCATGTCCGTGGTCGCCATGCCGGCATGCCCAAGGATGATCGGAGTCGTAGTGAAAAGAAATACGGCAATCAGGGCGGAAGCTTCGCCGTAGCGGGTGCGCGCCCAGGACCAAACCACCCAAACCGCGAGAAGGAAAAAGGGAAGTATCCCGGAGCGAGCTAGGGCCAGGTTGTGAAGGTATCGTCCATTCAACTGGAAAAGTTCATTGGCTTCAGTCCACAAATTGCGGTGGTCCTTTATCCTTAGACCTGCCAAATATGGGCCAAGCGAAACTGCAACCCGCGCCAGTGGTGGATGCAGAGGCTCAAACGTATAAGTCCCGTATTGCAGCCACTCCATACCCGGACCTACATGGTCCGGCTCGTCGGTGCTTTGGCTGAAAACATGGTAGGTCGACACGATCCGCGCCACGGCGATAAGTGCAAGAAGTAAAGCGGCGACAGCCATCCAGGAGCGGCGCTTGCGGACCGACACCGAGTGCGCCGGGTGCGATACTTCAACGTCGGGTAGAACTGGGGTTTGCACGTCGGAGGTCACTTGGTTTGGAAGGTGAGCCTTGATTTGCAGTGTGATGGCGAGCGCGAGCGAGCTACTGACTAATTGGGAGATAGAGAATCGTCTGCCCGCCGTCTACTTCTATGCTTCCTGCTCGCCGATAGTTGACAAGCGACGCCTGCACCGCAGGCGACAGCTTTGGCTCATAGTTGTAGAACCATAGCACCCATACTCTTGCCTGAGGATGGTTGCGGCAGGCCCTGTCGTAATCACGGCCAACGAACTGGGTCGAACTCGAGTTCATGTAGAAGAACAGCGGGGTGGAGTAGAACTCGGGATGGAGAAATACCAAGTCAGTGCTTTCGAGCTGCGGTCCCAGGGCAGCCGCGAGGGATTTGTAGTCCGCTCGGCCGGCGGTCATGTGGTTGTACTGCCACAGGCCAATGACCTGCGCGCCGACAACCGCCAGCAGGATTACCGTGAGGACAACCGGGTTCCGGCCCAATCGGACAATTCCAGCCGATAACAAAAGGAGGAGATACGGCGCCAAGGGAAGCATACCGCGTGCGTTGAGAATGGGCTTTCCTAGCGAAATGAGCGCCAGGAGCAGGAGCGGTGCGGTCGCCAATATCACGATCAAGCCCTGCTCCCCGCTGACCAGGTGATTGCGAACTAATCCGAAGGTGCGGGACGAAAGCCTCGCCCAATTCTTCTCCAACAGGATTGCCGCGACGGCCAATATCAATGGCAAAGCAATCATCCGCTCTGTATTCCGCAGGGCAGCGCCCGGGTGGGCGAAGGTTCTTGCAACCCAGATGAATGCCAGGATGCAAAGCGTTCCCAGAACGCCAGCCCCAAGCCATAGCTTCCGAAAGGATCCATCTGTCTCCACCTGGAGCCTGTTCCGAGCTCCCCGAGGCATTTTGCATCCTGCTACGAACAATATTACGGAGAAGCCGAAAAACAACCACCGAGCAATCGAAAGATGAGGATTGTTGTCAGGAATTGCCCCGTAATTGGAATACACTCCCGACGAGAAGCCCAGCAGCGGAAAAGCAAACGCGAATTGCACGAACTCGCGGGCGTATACCAGCGTGTTGCTACTTAAAGTAGCCAGTGTATTGCCGGTCTGGTAGGCGGAGATGGCCAGCAGCGGCGAGCCCAGCAGCGCAGCAACAAGCTGCAGTTTGAGCGCTGCCGGCATCGCCTGTCTTGCGCGCGACCGATTGGCTGCAGTCCACAAGATATGACACGCCAGAATGAGCCAGAAAAATACGTGAGTGCACAAGCCGAACAGAAGCACGGCAACATACGATAATTTCAACCATCCTGAGGTATGGTTCTGCCGTGCTAGCTTCAGCAGGAGGATTGTGGCCAGCAGCCCAAGAAAGCACGAGAGCGTGAACATGCGTGCCACTCGGCTCCAGAAAACCTGATGCCCATTAATGGCCAGGAGTGTGGCAGCAATCCATCCGGCTTTGGACTGGTTAGTCATCGTGCCCAGCCAGAACATCAGCGGAATGGAGGCGATGCCGAACAGCGCGGCGGGAAGGCGTATGGACCCCGCGCTCGTCCCAAAACACTTCGTCCAAAACCACATCACGATGTAGAACGCGGGCGGGTGAGTATCGGAGTTCAAAGTACTGGTGACAACCTTAACCAGCCCGAGCCGTTCCTCGGGCACAGAGATTCCGTGTGGCAGGCGAATGCCGGGCACGTACATCTCGACATGGGAGACGCTCTGGCGATCGAGATTGTGCAGCCGAAGAAATGCGCCTAGCAGAACGAGCAGCGAAAGACCAGCGACAGTGAGCCATCGCGCTGGTTTCCTTACGGCCAAGGTTTTCACGGGCTCTGATGCAGGGCGGATTGCAACGCTACTAGCTGCCATAAAGAGGATGCACAGATCGAATCCGGCCGCCCTATTGCAGGATCTTCAGTTCTGGATGTGAAGAGGGGCCGCCGGCGAATCCCGTACCTGGCCGATCACCAAGGGACTGAGGCTTCGTCCAGGGCCGCGATGCCACCAGTGCCTTCGCCAGTTGCATGGGCTGGTAGTTGATGCTCGGCCACAGGAAGACTTCATTGGTGCACCAGCACTCCTTGGCTCGAACGCTGCGGCGCATCGCCTCGGCCTCGGGCGAAAACCACAGCTGGCGAAAACTCTTCTGCCGCAAATTCCCCAGCGGCGGGAGGGTCTCGCAGAAGCTAACATCGCCGTTGGCATATACGACGCCGCTCAGCACGCCGGCGCGACAGGGGATGACCTGCGTCTGCCGCTCGGCGGTCCTGGTCTTCGCCCACTGCAGCATCGGTTCGACCAGCGAGCCATAGCGAGCCTGCTCGCGCGGCGCCCACAGCCACCTGGCGTAGTCATAGAGCTCGCGATAGGCGCGCAGATCGGGCAGCACGAGAGACGGGTTCTTGCGTTCACCGCGGATGAGTGCCAGGTTGTGATGGTCCATCTTCGGGCAACGCTCATAGAGGTACGTGGTCAGCCGCTTGATCTCGTCCAAATTCTCCGAGGTAACGGTGGAGATGGAGTGGATGCGGACACGCGGATCGCGCGCTTGCAACTCAGCCAACGCCTCGTAAGTCTCCAGCAGTTTGGCGAACGACTTCGGATTGCCGCGGAAACGGTCGTGATACTCGGGCGTGCCGTCGATGGAGAGCTCGCACGCGAACAGCTTCAGCGTGGGCTCTTCCAGGATGCTGGTGAGCGCCTTGATCGTGCGTTCCGTGAAATAGCCGTTGGTGGGAACGTAAATCTGCTCCACGCCGTTGTTGCGGATGAAGAAGCGGCAGATTTCGGCGAACTCGTGGCGCAGGAAGGGCTCGCCGCCGGAGAGATTCAGGTTCTCGATGGGCCCCAGCTCGCGCGCCAGCGCCAGGATCTCGTCCAGCGTGAGGTCGTCGCGCTGGTTGAGATTGCGCCAGTAAAAGCAGTGCTCGCAGGTCAGGTTGCAGATCGAGTTGATAAACAGAATCAGGAACGGCGGCGTAGAGAGCCGTGGAAAAGCGAGGTTTTTCCAAGTAAGCTGGCCGTGCCGGACGATACGTTCGATGGTATTCACGCAATGCCTCGGGCGCGGAAGGGAGCCCAACCCTGTCGAATCCGTTCAAGAATGTGGTGCGCCTGGCGACCGGCGACCTCGTCGCGAAGGCCACCAGCTTCTTCGCCTTTGTGTACCTGGCGCGAGTGCTGGGGGTGGCAAGTTTCGGCGTGCTGGAGTTCGCCGGCTCGGCGCTGGCGTATTTGCTGCTGGTGGCCGATGCGGGCCTCGACATGTGGGGCACGCGCGAGGCCGCCAACGCAGCGGATGTGCCCGCGCTCGCCGCGCGCATTCTGCCGTTGCGGGTGCTGCTGGCATCGGTCAGCTTCCTCATCTGGCTGGCCGTGCTGCCGCTGTTTCCTCCATATCCATATCTTCGGACCGTCTTGCTGATCTACGGCCTGAGCGTCTTTGCCGCGGCCGTGAACCTGAAATGGGTCTTCACCGGCCAGCAGAAGATGACGGGCGTGGCGCGCGGACTCGTCCTCGCGCAAGCGCTGTTTGCCGTGCTGGTCGTGATCTTCGTTCATATGCCTGGGGCGTTGCTCTGGGTTCCGCTGTTTCGGCTGGTGAGCGATGCGGCCAGCGCGATTTACTTTGCGATATGGTTCCAGCGTGAGTACGGCCATGCCGGACTGAAACTTACTTTCCGTGAAGCAGGAGCCGTGCTCAGGCCCGCATTGACCATCGGCGGCTCGCTCGCCATGGGCCTGCTCAACTACAACTTCGATTCCGTGCTGCTCGGCTTCCTGCGCGGCCCGAAGATCGTCGGCTGGTACAACGCTGCCTACAAGCTGCAACTGGTGGGGATCGGCGTTGCCCTGAGCTATTTCGCCGGCCTGTTCCCGGTGCTGTCCCGAACGTACGTTGCGAGCCGCGAAGAGTTTCGCCAGGTCGTACGCGGCACGGTCGAGCTGTGGCTCGGCTCGGTGGTTCCGCTGGTGGTGGCCGGAACATTTCTTGCCGGCCCTATCATTCGATTTCTGTTCGGGCCGGCTTATGACGCCTCGGCCGCGCCGTTCCGCATCCTGGTTTGGTCGGCCGCGTTGGTGGTGCTGCGATGGGTGTACATGGATTCGCTGCGCGCCACCGGCCATCAGAACCTCGACTTGCGTTGCGCCATCACGTCCGCCGCGCTCAATGTCGGCCTTAACATTCTTCTCATCCCGCGGTACGGGATGATCGGCGCGGCTTCGGCGACGGTGTTCGCTGACCTGGTCTGGTTCGTGATGTCCTACCATTACTTTCGGCAAACCGTACTGTCCGACGAACCTTTGCAGCCACTTGCCGGGCCGCTGCTGGGCGGAAGCGCGATGTGCGTTGTCCTGTGGTTTGCCCGGCCGCTGAATTGGCCTTTGCAGCTTGTATTCAGCCTTGCCGCTTATCTGCTGGTGCAAGTCCAGTTCGGCGCGCTCACTCGCTTCAAGACGTTTTTTCGACAATGAAGTTGCCCATCACCAGCGCGTCCATCTCGCTCTTCGAAAAGGTATTGAACGCATTGGCCGGCGTGTTCACGATGGGCTCGCCCTTCAGGTTGAAGGAAGTGTTGAGCAACGCCGGCACGCCGGTGGCCTGCCCGAAGCGCTCGATCAACTGGTAATAGCGCGGGTTGGCGTCGCGAAATACCGTCTGCAGGCGGCCGGTTCCGTCCACGTGTGTAATGGCGGGCAGCGTATCGCGCCGGCTCGGCCGCACCGGGACGACATACAGCATGTAACGCGCCGGATAGTGTTGCATCGCATTCGGCAGCTCGAAATAGCTCTCGGCGCATTCGGCCAGTACCGACGGCGCGAACGGACGATAGGGCTCGCGGAACTTGATCTTCGTATTAACGATGTCCTTCATGTGCGGGTTGCGCGCGTCGGCGAGGATGCTGCGATTGCCCAGCGCGCGCGGTCCCCACTCGAACGCGCCCTGGAACCAGCCGATGACTTTGCCCTGCTGCAGCTTGTCGACAACTATATCCATCAGCCGGTTGTCATCGCCTACTTGGTGGTAAGGGATATGGTTGCTGTCCAGAAAATCGCGCACCTCGCACGGGCAATACGCCTTGCCCCAGTAGGCATGGTCCATACGGAAATTCCGTGGGTTGCCCAGCAGCGTATTGTCGGCCCAGAGCGCAGCGCCCAGTGCGCCACCGCCATCTCCGGCCGAGGGTTGGATGAAGAGCTCTTCAAAGCCGGTTTCGCGCAGGATGCGCTGATTGGCCACGCTGTTGAGCCCGACGCCGCCGGCGATGCACAGGGCGCGCTTGCCGGTTTCCTTCTGCAGGTGCCGCGCCATGCCGATCAGAATTTCCTCCGTCACCTGCTGGATGCTGGAAGCGATGTCGGCATAGTGCTGGTTCAGCTTGCAAAGTTCGTTGTAGTTCGCAGGAGGATCTCCGAAGTACGTCGGAAATCCGGAGGCCGCCGTGAAGAACAGCATCTTAGGCGGACGTGGCTCGCCGAAAAGCTGGACGAACTTGCCGTTGAACGTCTTCTCGGTGGAATGCTGGAAACAGAAATAATCCATGTCCAGCGAGAACGAGCCGTCTGCCTCCTGCCGGATGAGCTTCCATACCTTATCCACATATCGCGGCTGGCCATAGGGTGCCATGCCCATGACCTTGTATTCGCCTTCGTTCACTTCGAAGCCTAAGAAGGCGGTAAAGGCACTATAGAGCAAGCCGATAGAATGCGGAAACATCATCTGTTTGTGCAGTTCGATCTGATTCTCGTGGCCTACGCCCGTCGTGCCCGTGACCCATTCGCCCACGCCGTCGACCGTCATGATGGCTGCGTCTTCGAACGGGGAGCATAGGAAGGCGCTGGCGGCATGCGACAGGTGATGCTCGCAGAAAAGGACCCGGTCCTTGGGGATGCCCAGGTCGGCAGCAAGCTTCGCCCCTACCCATAGCTTGTCCACCATCCAGGTGATCATGGCTTCGCGGAACACTTTATAGGACCGCGGATAGGTTTGCAGCACGGTCATCAGGATGCGATCGAACTTGCGGAAGGGCTTTTCGAAAAAAGCCACATAGTCCAGATCGCCGCCCTTGATGCCGCCGGCCTGCAAGCAGAACTGGATGGCATGCTCGGGATAGTTGTAGTCATGTTTAATGCGGGTGAAGCGCTCCTCTTCGGCGGCGGCAATTAGCTGGCCGTCGCGCAGCAGCGCCGCAGCAGCATCGTGGTAATAGCAGGAAACTCCCAGGATATTCACAAGACCGTCCTTCGATGGGCCGAAACAACTACCGTTATTCGATGGCTCAGTGCAAATTCGCCTGTGTACGACCACTTTCGGCGAATTGGGATGCTGATTCTGGCTGCTTCACCTCAGAAGCAGCAACTGAAGCTTCGTTCTTAACCATGCCTTGTTGAACCAGAAAGCTCTTGATTTCGTCGGCCGCCATGCGATGCATTTCCGGAGTCCAGTGAAATCGGCTTTCGAGTTTCGCGCCGTTAAGTGCCTCGTGGCGAAATCGTGGACGCAGAAACATGCAGGCAATGTCTTGCTCTTTGCAGAACGCGTTCAGATACTGCTCATGGGCCGACATGGAATCGGAAAGATCGTCGACTTCCTCGTATGCAGGCATATAAACGAATACTGGAATCGCTCCGATCGAACGAGTAGTACGGACCATCTGCTCCAGTATCGGTCGCGTCAACTGCATTGCTTCTTTTTCGTTCATGCCTAACGACCAGCGAATCTTTTCCCGGAGGATAAAAGCAACATCCCAGGCCTTGGAGCGATAAGGCTCGCGCGCCAGGACCTGTTCCGGAGTAGGCACCGGGACATTGGTTAGCTTCAGGCCGTCGTGTGTCATCTCAAACTTAGGTTTCGCGAAGGCGAAGAAGTTCCACAGGTTTCGGTTGGTGTCCATGAACATGAAACCAAGAAGGACAACATCAGGGTGATACTTCACGCCTTCTTCCTGAAGGTAGAGCAGGCTCTGGTCTTGACCATAGCCTTGTACGCCAAAGTTCAAAACCTCGACATTGGGAAGTGATGATTGCAAATAGTGCGAATAGGTTTCATCGTCCGAGACGTCGGTACCAAACGTAAACGAGTCGCCCAAAACTAGTATCCGCTGCTTGCCCGGGATGCGCGAATAGCTATATTCATTGCTGCCACGGAGTCCCCTGGAGTTGCTGTTGACGAACTTGCCTTTGCCAAAGGGAGTCATGTTCCTGATATTTGGCATAACCGCCCAGCCACGTACGGGGTGGTAGATGGAATACTTCCCTGTCCACTCTTCGTGTTGGCGATGCGCTACGATCCAGAACAGCCGCCAGGAGGAATCGTCATTCCCAAGCAGGGCCCGGCGCACGCTCTGGTGCATCACAAGATTGGTTGCGAAGAAAATACGAGGCGCGATTTCAAGCAATGCGAGAAGCCAAATTATCGAAAGTGCCGTCTTTAGCAAGACGTTGCGCCGATGCGACTTCGTCACCTGGGGCGGGGCTACCTCGGTGGATGATTCCAGAATGTGCATCAGAAGGGAAAATGAGGCAAGCTATCGCCATGTGAGTCCCATATCAGCCGTAGCACGGCCAGTGGGGTGCTCGCTTACTGGCTCACTTCGATTCGGATAGCTCCCGGGGCCACTCTCACCTGCTCCCGGTTGCGGCCCGCTTCAAAACTCTCCCGGCGCGGCTTCGGACCAAAACTCAATTCTCGCGATGGCGGCTTGCTCGCGCGCCATTTCCATCCTGCAGATCGCACGCGCCTTGCCCTAGCCCTGCTGACGCGCCTCTTCCATGCTCTTAGGAACACCGGGGTGATCCCGCCACTTCTCCGGGCGCTTCTTAATATGCAGGCTGTCGGAGAACGCCCGCACCGCCAATCCGAAAGGCAATAGCAGGACGGCATAGATGACGGTCAGCAGGACCCTGGCTTGGAAATTACCAATTGTGTGTGCAATCTTTTTCCATGCCGCCCAGAGACGCTTGATTTGCTCCCACATACCGCCTCCTTAGAAGAACGAGTAGATAAATGGAGCAATCGCGGAGCTTTGCGCCAGAATTAGCAGCACGGCGAAAAGGCACAGGGTTACCAGGATAGGGGTAATCCACCAGCGCTTGTTGTTCCAGAAGAACGCGAACAGTTCCCCTGCGATCCCAAAACGATGGCCCGTGGTCTTCAAAATACCCATGGCGATGTTCTCCTCCGACAAGGCGCAATCTGCGACCTAAGTGGTGCAATTAAGGTTCCAAACGTCTGCAATCAAACCTTAGATTATTCAATGCCTTCCCGCTGCCGCGGTGCGCGCCGCTGTTTCCACCACGACCCCAGTTTGCGCATAGGATCGCAACGGCGAAGCAACCTCAGGTCGCAAAGGCGAACCATCCTCGCTAACCCAGTGCGCCGTATCTCGTCCCAGCACCGACCGGATCACAAACAGCGGGCGTCTTTTGACTTCGTCATAAATCCGGCCGATGTACTCGCCCAGGATACCGGTGCAGATGAGTTGAATACTGGCCATCAGGAGCAACGCGCACATCAGGCTGGTGTAGCCCATCACCACGTTATCGCGGAAAATCCACAAGTGATAGATTCGCATGCACGCGAGAACGAAGCCGGCAATACAGGCGAAGCCCGCCATGACCAGGCCGAAGGCCAGTCCCAGCCGCAAAGGCTTGTAACTGAAGCTGAGGATGGCATCAAAGCCGTACTTCAACAGGTGAAGCAGAGTTTGCTTGGGCTTGCCGAGGGCCCGGTCGGGCCGATCGAAATCAACGAACGCCGTGCGGAAGCCAACCCAGGAGCGCAGCCCGGGCAGGAAACGGTTAGTCTCCTGCAGATTAGCCAGTGCGTCGCAGACCTTTCGGTCCATCAAACCAAATATGCCGGCGCTCAATGGAATCGGATAATCGGAAACAAACCCCAGGATCCGATAGAAAAGCGGAAACAGGAATCGTCGCACACCCCGTTCTCCCCGGCTGATCCGCCGACCAATCACGACTTCGGCCCCTTGTTTCCAGGCCGCGATCATCTGCGGGATCAGGACCGGCGGGTCCTGGAAGTCGCCATCCATGAGTACGACTGCCTCTCCCTTGGCAATAGAGAGCCCTGCCGCAATGGCCTGTTGGTGCCCCCAGTTCCGCGATAGATCAACCACCACCACGGTCTCTGGATCGGCATCGCGGATACCTCTAAGCAGGTTCAGTGACTGATCATCACTCCCATCATTGACGTAAATGACCTCCCAGGACTCTTCTTGAGCGTTCATGACGCGGTGGATTTCGGCGTTGAGCCGCTCCAGGAGGAGTTCCTCGTTGTAGATGGGAACGATGATCGAGATGACAATGGGAGTCATGGCAATTCTATCTTCTGCAGAGCAATTCTTCGGCCAAGCGCGAGTAGGTTGGGGGCGAGTTTGGCCAGGAAATTATCCAAATGTTCCATGCCCCTCAGAACCAGCTCAGGCAAGGGAACATATGCCGTCTTGGCCGTCACCCCCCCGGAATTCAGAAACATGAGGCACTCGCAGGGCGAATCGCGCAAGATGCGCCAGCCGGGCTGACGATTCAGGAAGTTGCTTCGCTTGTCGAATAACAGCCGAGGAATGGCATTATTTCCAGCCCAAGGGTCGTCCGGATCGGTGCAGAGGGTGTTCTCGTCGAACACGTTCACGTCGAACGAATATCCCTCATGGCGCATCGCCCGCAGCACACCGCAGAACAGAACACTAGCCTGCACCTCATGCATCAACAGAAACCCGCCGGGGCGCAGAACGCGCCGCGCTTCGGTCAGGGCGCGGACAGGATAAGGCAGGTGATGGAGTACATTGCTTTCAATGACAAAGTCCAGAGAACCGTCGCTAAAGGGAAGATGGAGCGCGTCGACACGGGGAATGTCCAGATAGTCGTGAGACGTAAGGTCGGTAAGCAACAGCTTTTTGCAATGGATGAATTCACGGCTGAACCCGGCGCCGCAGCCTACATCCACCCCGATAGAATTCGGACCAATGTACTCGTTCATCCACGCAAAGCGGCTGCGCAACAGCGCATGGAGATTGGCGCTCTTGCGTTGCGCATAGTCGGCTCGCGCGGCCAGCACGTCGCGCTCGCTACGCATGCGGTTCTCGGCGCGGGCAGGTTTGTATTCTCTTGCGAGGACAGGAAGCATAGCCAGTGCACTTCCAGCCGAAATTAGGAATGGATAGCGGCTACTCGCACCGGACCGGAACGCCGGAGCACGGCGGATAGAACGTAGAATCCCAGGGCAATCAGCAGCAGATAATTGAAGCCGACCACTAAAGATAGGTTCTCGGCCAGCCCGCCTAGAATCGCGCCGGCGATATTGGAACCGAAGTCTACGTCCGGCTGAGTGCTATCCCGGAAGGAGGTGGCGAAGACGATTCCCGCGAAAAAGATAGGAACAAAAATCACTGCGCAGGAGACGGCCACCTTGCCCCATCCCGGCAGAGCAAGGAACCTGCTCATGGGAACGACAATGTTCAGCAGCAGAGCGGCCGAGAGGAGTACATAATACGGCCACAACCTTTGCGGCTTCGCCGCCAGTACATAAAGATTGCTGAACAGAATCATCACCAGGATGGCAAAGAACACTACCGAATTCACCAGCCACGTAGAGCCAAATAGCAGCGCCATGTGGACCACGCCCTTGGTTTCCAGCAGCATAAATCCTGCGCCCAGGAAGAACATCTGCCAATTCGGATGCACACGTCGCCCCGGAGCAAAAGCGAACAGGATGACGAACGAGAGAACTGCGATCAATGCCATGCTGCGAAGATTCAGCGCGGGAATCTTTGCCTCGCGCAGATAGAGGAACGGCCAATCATCAGTGGGTACGCGATCAATGCTTGCGGTTTCGACCTGGGCGGGCGCGATGCGCCTCCAGCTTTGCGGATCGGATTGAGCCGTCATCGGCGGCTGTGGCCCGAACGCATTGATGGTGGTATTCACGGCCGGCTTGCTGTTGATCCAGAAGGATCGCTGCTGCTGGAATTTGCTGTCGATTGCCGCCATGGCCGGAGCATTGTGGCTGGCGAGCAGGAAGCTGATTCCCGACTGCGGGTCCGCCGCGCGGATGGATTGATTATAAGGAAGCGAAATCACCAGGGGCGGGACGCCGAACGCGTTGGCAGCCATTTTGTCGATGCGCCCAACAATCCATCCCTGACGGAAAAAATTATAGGCAACAAAAACTCCGTTGGGTTTGAGGCGCGCGGCAATGTCGTCGAATGATTGCTGCGTGAATAGAAAGCTCTCGAGCCGCAAGCTGGAGTAGCCGGAGTGCAATACCAGTGAATCCACCAGCGCGAAAACAATGAGGTCGTACTTGTGCTGGGTCTTGCGAATGAAGCTGCGGCCGTCGTCGATGTGAACCGTAACCCGAGAATCGGAGTAAGGATGGTTGGGGTGCTCGGTGCGGCCAATATCGAAGATGGCCGGATCAATTTCGACAGCATCGATGTGCTTGGCGCCATTATCAAGCGCCGCCTGTACGTCGTTGCCGGAACCGGCGCCGATGATCAAGACATCTTCGAATGGCTGACCTCCAGAATCGCGATTCAACAGGTGAAGAAGGTCGTAGGCGGGACCGGCGTCCTTAATAGAAACCATCGTTTGGTAACCGATGTTGTTCGTGACAATCAGGCGGCCTTGAGGACGATATAGGATCTTGTAGTATGGCGACCACTCTGTCCTGTCGTCCTTCGGAGCCCGCGGACCTAAAACACTGGAAAGCGAAATATAGCTTCCCGAAAACCACACAATGACGAGTACGACGACCAAGCCACAAAGTTGGAGCCAGGTGCGGCGCTTGAGAAAGTAGCACCACAGCAGAAGAGCGATGGCGAACCAGACTACCGGCCGGGTGTGGAAATAAGAAACCAAAGCAAAAGCGCCGATGCCAAGGATGCTGCCGGCGATATTGCTGGTATAGGCAAGCACGCGGTCGGGCGCCTCCGTGAAGACTCGTCCCATCACCTGGCCCATGCCGACGAATACCAGCGCGACCAGGGTAAAGAAGAGTGCCGCCAGCACCTCGATAGGTACGAAGAACTGCGAGAGATTTTTACCTGTGTACTCGGTCCCGAAGTAAACCTGCTGGGGCGAACCCTGCGCGCCGACATTGATCTGATAGGGGACAACGTGAGTAAAGAGATACCAGACTACGCAGGCCCCGGCTACCGCAACCAGGAGCAGTGGAATTACGGAACTGCTCCAGTCACGGCGGCTGGAGGCAGTGAGACACCCAACAGACATTCCCAGAAAAGTCGCCAGCAGCACGATATTCGTGAAAAATGTCAGATAGACGACGGTGCTGCCAAACCAGCGGATGCAGGCCAGCTCGAAGAACAAAATCAAAAAACTGATCAGGAACAAATTGCGATAGATGTGGGATGGACCGGCTACATCCAGGCCCTGCGATCGCACTGGAGCCATCGTGTCGGATCGGATCTCTAGTTCAGTTGGCAAGTGGCGTCCCCTGCTGCTTCAGTTGTGAAGTAATGACGGAGTCAGTCCTGGGAGAGCACAAGATGTATTCATCCACCTTGTAACACTTTCCTGGGCCGGTCGGGCCTTTGGCGATCTCAGCCGCGACCGCTGGGGTGACAACATAGGCGCTATCCGGCGAGAGCGGCTTGGTCGCAAGGTCATTCAGCGACCGCTTGCAGTGATAATCGAGGGCCTCGGCAGTATAGCGGGCCGTGTAGTAGCTGTTGGTCCGCATCTTTTGTTCGCTCGCGAGAAACCCGAAATAGCGGTACCCATAGGCGTCGCCGGGAGACTCGTGCGTACCGCATTGCCAGGCGGGCAGTACCACCAGGTTCTGATAGACCGAGCCGAGCTGATGCCACACGGGCGATTGCAGGGGTTTAGGAAAATCCACGTGCACGCCCGCATAGGTCCACCGGCGAAGCGGGATGGTGTCGAAAAACTGGAGAATCAGAAGCGCGGCCAATAGTGCATTAGCACGCCTGCGATCCATGAAGCGGTAGGGAGCCACAAGTAGTCCCAACAGCAGGGTGTAATAAGGAACCCAGAAAAGACGGCCGCTGGAGCGTAAAGGTGCAAGGAACCTGGAAAAATGCTGGTGTGGATCGACGTCGAGAACGACGGTGGAACCAGCCATGATCTTAGTCGTCAAGGCCATCAGGGTAAGCAGGAGACAGCATCCGGCAAGCGGAAGCAACCAGCGCTTGTCGAGTTGTAGCCGGTCACGGTGGCGGAGCGCGAACGCGGCAACAATGACTGCGAGCACCAGCACGCCGGCTCCGAGATAGCTATAGCCCTCGTATTGCCCCCTCTCCAGGTGGGGAATGATCGCGAGGAAGATCTTGGAGCCGAACCAACCGGGATCAAATAGCGAGAACAGGTTCATCGAGTAGACACGATAACCATGTCCGCCATAGCCGCGGCCACCGGCAATAATGAATCCAGCCGCAAAGGCACTGAACAGGCATGCGAATGCCACCAGCCCGAGAACCCCAATACCCTGGCGAGGGCTGAACCTGCCCTTCCATACCAGGCTGGCTACGGCAGCAGTCATCACCAGAGCTATAGGAAACGCGATATAGGGGTTGGTAGCGAACCCAATGGCGCCGAGAATCAGCGCGGATACGATAAAGCGCCGGATTGCGGTTGGCGAATCCTGCTGGGCCTGGAAAAACACCAGTAAAGCCGCGAGCAGGAGCCAGTGATTGGAAAGCGTGTAGTGAAACTTCAGACGGAACGTCAGGGGCGGAGCAATCAGAAAGAAGGCTGCCGCGATCCAGACTCCCCAGAGATTCTTACCGAAAATGAGGCGGAATAGCCTCAAGGCGATGAAGAACTGCAGCGCATAGACTAAGACAGCTTCAATGCCGAAATACTGAAATGGCTCCGGAAGCACAGAAGAAAATGGCTTGAAGGCGATCGCCATCCATGGATTGATGTCCACCAGTGCCGTCGACTCTCCTACTGGATAGCCAATATAAGTGCTATAGGTGAGCGGCCAATGCCAATGCGGATCGTGTCGCAGAAGCTCCCACCCGATATAGTGGCAGGCGCCATCTTCCCCCAGCCAGTCCGTATTCCTGGGGTTCAAGGGACCGCGACCCATCACGAGAAGCGCGAACAGGAAGCCGACAACACAGGAAATCGCTAACTGCAGCCACACGGAGTCAAGCAGCAGAGAGCGAGATGCTGGCGAAGCGGCGGTGGCAACCCGGCTCGAACTGTGAGCTGCCTCCGAGCCGGCCATCATATCTGAGTAGGCGGGAGCCTGGTTCATAGAGCGGGCGCTGGAGAAGCTTCTTTGAAATACAGCACGGGCACTGGTTTCGAGGCGTGTTTAGTGATTTGAAGTCCCGCACGCTTGATCGTGTCCAGCACCTCGGGTGTAGGATCGATCACAATTGCTCGTTGGGCATTCGCGCGGAGCACATCCGTCCGCCAGATCTTGAGCGGATAATATTTCGACAACAGCACCTCCACCCGCTGATGCATGTAGGGATCGGGCGTAGAGCGCTGGGAACTTGCTTGTTGGTCGAAGTCGTCAGGCAGCAGCAAAGCACATTGCTCTGGGTGCTTGGAATAGTACTGCACTTCGAGAAAATGAAAGGCGTCAGAGAAAACAAGGAAATGTGTGCCGTCGCGGTTCAGATCATCTTCCATACCCAGCATCTGTCTTGTTTCAGGGGTTTCCACCGACTCAGGATGTCTTACAATGTCGAACTCTTTTGCCACTCCCCAGCTCGCAAATAACAGGAAGATCCCAGCCGACAGCAGTGGCAGATTCCGGAACTGTCGCCACATGCAGGAAGCGCAAGCAACGGCTACACCGGGAACAACTGCAAGAAAATAGCGGACTGCAAATGCATTGGTCATTACTTCTGCCGCCAGAAAGCCAGCCAGAGGTATTGCCAGGAAAAGCCAGCCGACAACTTCACCGGATGGCATAGCAGGAACAGCAACGGTGGCAGGTTTCCGGTCCACCAACACCATCCATAGCGCAATCAGAGCGAGAAAGAGCAGGCCACCTTCGAAAATCTCGGAATAAATGTTTATGAGCTGCGAGAATGACGGCCGGCTCCAAAAGCCGCGCGAGAATTGCCGGGAAAAAGAAGTGATCAACGGTGAAAAAAACAATGCTGGTAAGACAACGCCAACAGCTCCAGCCATTATCCTGGTCGAAGGACGCTGCCACGGTTTCCAGGATATAAGTTCAAATAATACAAATGGAACCAGCAACAGCGCGGCATAATAATGGAAGCAAACCGCCAAGCAGAGGACGGTTCCAAACAGGAGTGCAGATTTCTTTCCGGTTTGCTCGCCCCAGATCCAGATCCATAGCGCGATAGCGGCAAACATCACGTAAATCGCATAAGATCGAGCCTCAAAACCTTCTCCAGCCAGTGGCCCCGAAGCCAAAGCCAGAGCAATAAGGCCGTGTAGGCCATTCGTGAGACGGCGCGCGCAATCGAAAACGATAAGCAGCGTGGCGACCATCGCCAAAGTCGATGGCAGCCGCACGGCAAGTTCGCTATGGCCAAACACCTTGCCGAACGACCCGACCACGAGGTAGTACGGCGGCGGCAATGAGTCCACTCCATGCCCCAGCGCTATGATCAGGGTACTCCAGTTGGGCAGGCGTGCCATATGTACGGTGAAGACCTCGTCGAACCAGAGAAGACGATGCGATGAAATGTACAGGCTGGCCGCGAGATAGGAAATTGCGAGCCCTGCCGCGACAAACCAACTCCAACCAGCAGACACGGGTGACGGCCCCACTGCAGCCGTAACCGGGAGGCGGTTGAGCGGGGTTTCTGTGGCTAGGGTGGCCATCACTGAATGTTGCCTACACTGCGGCGAGCTTGAGGATGACTGGGATTCCGCCTTGCTGCGGCGGTTTACGGGAATAGGGTTTGAACTCGTAAACTGTTAGTAGGGCGCGAACCATGCACGCAGGGTTTGAACCTAAGCGGCTGATATACTCCGCGTTCTGAATCATGGATTCCATTGGAACAGCTCCAACCCACGGCAATGAGCCGAAGCGCGAGATGCCCCGCGCCGGCGCTGCCATGCGCATTCTGCTGTCCGTGGCTGCTGCCGGATTGATCGTGCTGACCATCGTACGAACCGCTATCTGGTGGAAGACCGGAGCCGGCATCAGCTTTGCCTCGGGCGTCATGATCACAATGGCCGCGGACTTAACCAAGGCAACCTTCTATCGGCCGCTGTTTGGTCCTGCTGGGTACGGCGGCACCAGGTACTTCCCACTGTATTTCAGTCTGCAGGCCTTGCTGATGAAGCTGGGCATGCCGGTGCTGGCAAGCGCATATCTGCTTTCCGCCGGCGCCATTGTGCTGCTGCTATGGGGAACATCCCGGTTGCTGCGCGAATTGGGCGCCGAGCGATGGCTGGCAGCCTGTGCCGCTGTGGTGTTATTGGCTTCCAGTTCCGTGCAGATGGCTCTTACGACTCCCCAAGCGGATGGGCTGGCGGCAGCCCTCAACATCTGGGGCCTTGCCATGATTGCTCGTAGCGCGCACAACCGGCGAAGCACTTTCCCTTCGGCGCTGCTGTTCACGCTCGCCTGGTCGGCGAAGGTAACTACGGTCTTCGGATTAGTCGCAGCATTTGTGTGGCTGGCGCTCGCAAATCACAAGCGAATGGCCTGGCGGCTCGCCTTGCAAACAGGTTGCGGATACGCCATGGTTGCCGCAGTTATGATGCTGGCGAGCCGAGGCCGCGTACTGGAGATTTTCCGCGCTTGCGCTTCCGGTGGAACAAACTTGCAATTTCTCATCGCGGGGCCAGTGCGCATGGAGTCGATGGCGCTCTATACCGATCCCATTCTGCTTCCCGTCACGGCGCTGGCATTGCTGGGATTGTTCTCGTGGAATCGACTGCGCAGCCTGCCCGGCTTGCTGCTGATTGCGACACTGGCCGTCACCATCTTCATCTTCGGCACTCCGGGTACGGCCCAGAATCATCTGCTCGACCTGCAAGTGGCTGCGGTCGTCCTGCTGGCAAGGGCAGCTCTGCTGCGAAAACAACTCGGTATGGGTGTGCTGGCGCTGCTGACGCTCGCGGGAGGATTTATGCTGGCCAGGCATATGCGAACGTGGAGTCGCTGGTATCACCCGCATCAGTTCCAGCAGGTAATCGCGGCCGCCGCTGGCCGCGGGCCGATATTGGCCGAGAACCCCATCATTCCGGTGCTGGCCGGTCAACAGCCTTACGTTCTTGATCCCTGGATGGTACAGCTGTTGCGAACCCATTTCCCGGGATTCCAGCAGCCGCTCCTCGAGCGCTTGCGCCGCCAGGAGTTTGGTGCGGTGGTCCTGACGACCGGGGCCATTTCCGAGAACGGCGCGCAGGAGTGGTTCGACAACAACTCCTTCGGTCCCGGATTTGTCGAGGCCCTGCAGCAACATTACACGCTCTCCCAAGTCATCGCTCGCGATTACATCTACCTGCCTAAGCCGTCAAACAGGCTTGCGAAATCGCCTAGTCAGCAGGTTGACAACGCGGGTTGCCGCGCGACACCACGCGTCGTTCCTGAGCTTCCTTTGCGCAACATCCAGAACAGAAGCGCAAAGCAAAACGCGCTAATCGCCAGTCCGGCGGTTTGATCGCGCGTGCCGCGGTAGACAAGCTTCACATCATTGTGTCCGGCAGGGACGTGCAGCAACAAGGCGCCGCGCGAGTTGGTTGTCACCGCATCGATCTTCGTGCCATTCACGAAGGCAGACCATCCCGGGAACCAGAACAAGCGCACGCGGATCCATGCGGATTGCACGGCGTCCACGCTAAATTCGCGGTGCTCGGCCGACCAGCCGCCCATTGTGATGCGCGCGCTTGCGGCTTCCCCTGGGGAAATCGCCTGGCCCGCCACACTACCCGCGGCTTCATCGGCTCCAACTTGTACAACGGCAGGCTCGCCCGGCGTGAGGTCATAAGGAACGCCAAAGCGATCGATCTTGACCTCGCGCGGCAGGACAAACGGCCACGCGAGATACCCGCGTCCTTGCGTGATCGAGTTCTCCAGCGCAGCCAGCAGGTCTTTGGCCGGCAGGTCGATCATGATTGTGAACGCGGCCAGCGTCACCAGCCCCGCCGCCCACGCAGCCGCGGCCCACCACCATCCCAGCTTCGTTTGTTGCACCCCAGCGGCGATGAAGAACGACAACGCCAATCCCATCGGACCGAGCCATCGCCAGGGGAATTGCACGTACACCAGCGCCGGAGCGGTGCGCCAGATCGCAGCCGAGAAGGGCAGCACCATCAACGTCGCAACGGCAAACATTGCCAGCAACGCCCAATAGATATCGCGCGGCAGCAGTCGCCGGCAGAGAAGAATCATGACTAGACAGAACAGGATCTGGCCGAATTCAACGCTTGCGAGCGCCCATGCGAAGTGGCCCCTGGGAATTGCCAGCGGAACCAATTGCACCGCGGGTGGAACGATTGGATGTACCGAGGCGACCACCCAAGCTTTTTCCGTTCGGGCGGGAAGCAGGAAAAATGCGGCTAATCCCGCGCCGAGAGCGATGGCGCCACCGAGCTTCGCGAACGACCAGATTGCCGCTCGGCGCCCCAGAATCAGCCCGAGCAGGAAGGCCACCGCGGCGTAAGCTGATATCACCGTGAGCGGAGCATTGCTGAGCGCGATAGCGGCAAAGAGCGACGCGGCCAGTGCAATTCCGCGCGCGCCCGCCTGGTCGAGCCGGTAAACGGCGAGAAGGAAAAGCGGGAGCAAGGCGCTGACCAGCAGCTCGGCCAGCGAACAGCGGGCGTGGACCTCAAGAAGAAAATAGGGGTTCAGGACGTACGCCACAGCCCCGGCCAGTGCTGCGCGGGGACGGAAGAAATGCCGGCACAGATAGAAAAAGCTGAACCCGGAAGCCAATGCGACAAGCCAAACGTACGCGCCTAAAGCGAGCTGCAACGGCAGCAGCAGCATAAGCAGCCCGCCCGCATACAAGGAAAGCGGCGGATAGAAAATGAAAGCTGCTTCGCCATAACCGTAGTAGGCCAGCGGCGCCCAGCGGGCATGGATGATGCCCTGGCGGAAGAGGCCTGCCATCTCCAGCCACCAGCTCATGTGGAAGGCGGTATCGTGTCCGACGGTGTAGCCACGCAGCACATATGGCGCAATGACCACACTGGCCGTGGTGAGCAGGGCTGCCCATACCACCCCGCGCGACAGCTCGCTCCTGGCAGAGACCACCACAGATCTCACCGGCTGTGGCGGCGGCGGTTTCCGGCTGACTGTTGTAACCGAGTTCGCGGACACGCTGGAATAGTAATTCTGCATCAGCGGAGTTTGTGGTAGCGTAGGCCCATCATGCAGCAGGCCACCGCGACAACAATAAGCCTGGAGACGCCTTCAGCGGCAGAAAAACCGGCCATCAAGGCGGCCATCACTATCGGCTTGGCCGGCGTCATGTGGTTTATGGCGCTTTCCGGATGGATGAAGTCCGTGCCCGGATCGGTGATGGTCAAGCGCCAAAACGTTCTATTCAATTCCGACTCCAGCATCTGGCTCGACCGCATGATTGGCAACGCTCGCTCACCGGAGCAGATGATCCATCCCCTGGAGATAGTCTTCTGGCGCCCTCCCTGCCGGGCGCTAGGACGCATGATGAGGCTCTTCGCGCCCGCAGATGAAGCGGCGATCCTTGGTGCTAGATTGCTGGTGGGCCTGGTGTACGGTGCCGGGGTAGCTTTTCTGGCTTTTCTTGCGCTGCGTCTCGGCGTCGAGCTTCCGGAATGTGTGCTGCTCTTCATTATTTATTTCTTATTTACCTCGAACTGCACTGCGGCGCTGCCTGAGCATTTTGGTATATCGAATGGCTTGTTGTCGGTAGCGTTTGCCGCTCCCATATTGCTGAACAGCGTGACGGTAGCCACCATTTTTCTCGCCGCGATGGGTGTCGTATGCGGTGGTACAACCATAACCAACGCGCTCTATCCCGTTGCTGCCATATGGCAATACTCGTTCAGAACCATGCGCTCGCGGATGAAGGTCCTGGCGGCCGCAATTCCTATAGGTCTTGCCGGATTTCTGTTCTTTTTTCTCACCAGCTACACCATCCATCATTTCGTGAGCGGCTATCTGACCATGCGCTGGATTCGCGACCCTTTTCGCGCCTGTATCTATGCGGTCTACGCTGTAGTATGCCCGGCGGTTGGCCCAACGCCGCTCGTCATGCGGGTGCCCGGTTGGGACATGGTCAGCTATGAGCCGGCCCACCACGTGGTGCTGTTAAGTTACTACCTCGGACTGCAGGCTGTCGGGGCGGTTGCCTGGGCGGTATTGCTGGTTCGAAGCACCACAAAAGCTCTCCAGGCTGAAAAGACCAGGGCTTACGTGTGGTTGCCGCTCGGGTGGATAGTCTTCAGCATCCTGTTTCACAATGTCTGGGGAGATGAGATGGCGTTGTACTCTCCCCACTGGTCATGGGCGCTGATGGCGCTGGTTATTCTCGGCGCGCGTCAGTTGCCACTGAAGTTTGTTGCTACTTTATTTGTTCCGATCGTGGTGAGCCAAATCTATACCTTGATCCAGATCCATACCGCCTTGGGAACAATCACTCGCTAAGCAACCCATCAGCCCGTGAGCCCCCTCAGGACGGAAAGTTCGCGCCTCAGGCGTGATCTCCCAGACGACCCCGGCATTGTGAGTTCCCCCAAAGTATGTTGTGCCATAGAGATTACCGCTCGGGTCAAATGTCACACTACTGATGGGAAAGGAGCCATCGCTCCCGCCGGTAAAGTCGTGGAGCGATGTGTATGTCCAACGGCTGCCAGTGTGAGTCAGTTTGAAAACGTTGCCCAAGCCGTGCGCCCCTCCGCACTCTGTAGTGTCGTACAGATTGCCCGCAGCATCCATGGTGAGGGCCCAAGCCGGGCCGCAGGAGTCGCCTAAGCTCCCCGAGAGGCTGTAAAGCACGGAATATGTCCAGACGCCGCCCGAGGGTGAAAGCTTGAAAACGGTACCGCCCCCGCCACTGCCGGCGTCGGTCGTGGTGCCGTAGAGGTTTCCCGAGCGGTCCATGATCAGACCGCTGTAGGGATATCTTCCGTCGCCGTTGCCGGTAAAGCTGTAGATGATATTCTCTGTCCAGCCGGAGCCCGATGGCTGTAACTGGACCACCGTGCCGGCATTATATTGGCCGCCATAGTAGGTCGTGCCATATAGATTACCGGCGTTGTCGAAGAGCAGGACGCTTCGATAGGGAACAAAGCCGTCACCGACCGATGGATCGAAGCTGTGCAGAAGGTCCTCTGTCCAGAGGCGGCAGAGAGGCGCAGAGTTATCAGCAAATTGATAATCGGGACCGCGCCTTCCGCATCCCCCGCCTGCCCCGCTCAGCTTGTAAACGGTACCTTGTCCATAAGTACCGCCAGAAGAGGTGGTGCCGTACAGGTTACCCGCCCGGTCGAAGATTAGGCCGATAGGCTTGCTTCCGTCGCCCGGGCCTCCCTGGAAAGTATAAAGCACGGCTTCCAACCACGGGCAAGGTTCCATTCCGCAGGCCAATGGCATCAGCTTGAATATATTACCCTGGCCACTGCCGAATTCCGTGGTACCGTAGAGGGCGCCGTCCGGACCGAAAACAACTGGGGCTGATGGAATTCGCCCATTGCTGCCGTCAAAACTATAGAGTGCCTTTAAAGACCAGCCAGGTCCGGCGCTCTGCAGTTGGTAAATCACACCATGATTCTGTGGGCCGCCGGCCCATGTCGTGCCGTAAAAGCTGCCTGATCGATATACCACGCCGGCGGAGGGATTTCCTCCGTCGTTTCCGCCGGTGAAGCTGTGCAGCACATTGAACCTTTGCGCCTGCGCCACCTGGCTTGTCACCACTGCAAAGAGGAACACAATTGCCGGCGCCAGTCTGGCGGTTGTCACGCTTAAGCGTAGGAGCGGCGGGAAGCTGCAAGGTTGTCTTAGATTCGCCATCAAAGTTCCTTTTATTCGTAACGGGGGCTTAAGAGCCCCCGCCAACCTTCGCTGGCTTGCCTAGCGGCTTGGTCTGGGTGAGCGGTGGAATCTGCGGAATATACTGGAACCGATAGCGAATGATCATGACAATCATTCGTAAGCCCAGCCGAAAGGCCTTCCATGTGCTGCCGGTGATTTTCGACGTGCCGGTGCGCGGCTGGTAATGTACAGGTATTTCCACGCATTTTAGCTTGGTGCGGATAGCCAGGATCATTAGTTCAGGCGAGAAATGGCTACGGCCAACCGTAAACATGGGCTGCAGATACTCCACAGCTCCCCTGCGAAGAAGCTTATAGGTGCAACCCACATCTGTGAGACAAGGTCCATTGTGCAGATATTCTAGGAGCTTGGCGACAGCACAGTTTCCATAGCGCAGGAACGGACCCATATTCGAACCTTCCCATATACAGGATTTCGAAGTACGGGTCCCAAAAACTACATCGAATTCGCCTGCATAAGAGAGAAACTTATAGATGTCCTCAGCCCGGAAGGTACAATCGGATTCGACAATAATGATGTAATCGGAGGTTGCGGCCTGTAATGCTGCCTGGGAAGCGTAGCCGTATCCTCTCTTTGGTTCGTGGATAACCATAGCGCCCGCTGCCGCAGCCAATTGCGCCGTATTGTCGCTGCTGTTGTTATCGGCAACAATCACGTGGTCAACTTCCGGGATGCTCAGAAACGAGCGTACGACCGAGGCTATCCCCTTGGCCTCGTTGTACGCCGGCATGACCACGCTTACTGTCTTGCCGTTGTGCATAGCTCTCTCCACGAGGGCGGCAGCTCGCGTTCAATTTCCACGCGCTCGAAGGGTTTGCCGCGGCGCGCTCCAACCGACTTCACCCATGTGGCCATCTGCCGCAACCCTTCACTCAACGTAATCTCGGCGGTTGCGCCGAGAATCCTTTTCGCTTTGCTGTGATCGCTGAACGCTTCGAACACCTCCTTGCGGGCGGACAGATGCACAGTTCCGGTATCTCTTCCCATGGCGGCGTGTACTTCCCGCGCGAGTTCATTTACTGAATACGGCAGGTCGGCGCCGATGTTGAACACCTGGTTGTAGGCTTCGGGACAGTCGATAGAGCGGGCGATCACCGGCGCCACATCGGCGATATGAGTAAATGCCCTGGTCTGCGTGCCGTCGCCAAAGATGGTACAGGGGAGTCCTTGAAGGATCTGGTTCATGAAGATGCCGATGACGTTGCGGTAGGGGTCGGCAATGTTCTGGCGCTCGCCGTAAACGTTATGCGGGCGGAAAATGATGTAGTTGAGCCCGAACATATGCTGCGCCGCCACAAGGTCGAGCTCGACCGCATATTTCGAGATTCCATAGGGATCTTCCGGCTGCGGCGTGGCCGTTTCTGACATCGGCGTCTGGTTTGCTCCATAGACAGCGATGCTCGAGGTAAACACGAAGCACTTTGCCCGATGCCGGATTGCATTATTGATGAGATGGATGCTGCCGAGGAGATTATTCGTGTAGTTAAAAGTACGAATAAAGTGGCTGAGCCCTTCAGCGGCATAAGCGGCGATGTGGTAAACGTAATCGATGGTTTCATCGGCGAAAACCTCGTCCACCAAAGCCGCATCGGTAACCGAACCTTCAATCAGCCTGGCGGCCGAATTGACATTTTCGCGATAACCACCCGAGAGGTCATCGAGAACAATGACCCGGTGACCCATTTCCAGCAGGCTATCTACGACGTGGCTTCCTATGAAACCGGCTCCTCCTGTGACAAGAGAAGTTGCGCTGTGCATTCCCAGTTCTGGGTCTAGCTTGGATCGATTCATGGTGATGTCCTGACTTTCCTGCGAGGCGTTTACGGCCGCGGCAACGCGGTACCCGCCGCTGCTTTGGCGGCTTTGGCTTGCACCGGAACTGGACTATTTACCGCTGGGGAATAGGATGGCTGGGATACCAGGATTGGTTCCGCATAGGCGGGGCGCTGAATATCGACTGCTGCGCGACTGGGAGCCTGCTCCAACTTTTCCTCGTGGTATTCCGCCTCGGTGTTGATGGCCCATAAGTCATAGTTAGCACCCATAATATTCCGCGCGGCACACATGGCGGTCATCATGGAATGGTCCTGGTTGTTGTACTTGTGCATCCCATTGCGACCTACAAGCTGCAGGTTAGGCAGGTTCGTTTCCAGGTAGTTTCGGATGGTCGCGACCTGTCGCACCCAGTCCTGGCTATACATGGGATAGGCCTTGGGCATGCGCACCACTGCACCGTCTTCAATTTCCTCGGGCCCAGCAAGGCCAAGCTCCGCAATCTCCCGCTTCGCCATCGTAACGAGCTTCTCATCTGGGCTCGACCAGAGGTCGTCATTCTCGAAGACAAAATATTCCATACCCAGGCAAGTCTTGTCGGGATCGGGGACCATGGCCGGCGACCAGTTCTTGAAATTCTGAATGCGGCCAACACGCACGCCCGGTTCATGGATATAAATCCAGTTATCCGGCATCACCTGCTTGCGATTCACGATCAGGCTGACAATCAGGAAATCGCGATAACGCAGACGATTTGCCGCTTCCAAAACCGGCTTGGGTGGGGGTGGATCGAGTGCGTTGATCAAGTCGCGGATGGGCATGGAGCTGATGAAGTCCGTGCCGGCATAAAGTTGCGTTCCATTTACGCCGCGGGTTTCAATGTGCGTGATGTGCTTCTGGTCGTGCAGTATTCGCATGACGGGTTGCTGTAGCAGTACGGCATAGCCTTGCTGGCGCAGCCGTTCTGTTAGGGTCTCCCACATTTGGCCCGGTCCGCGCTCCGGGTAGTGGAAGCTGTTAATCAGCGTCTTTACCGAAGTACGCTTCTGTTTGAACAGGGCGTTCCGAATAGCAGTGGTGAGCGACAGCCCCTGGATGCGCTGAGCGGCCCATTCCGCGCGGATTTCCGTGCAAGGCACCCCCCATACCTTCTCGGTGTAAGTCTTGAAGAAGATTTCGTAGAGACGTTTTCCGAAGCGATTGCTGACCCACTGCTCCAGATTCTGCTCATTGTGGTAGTACACCAGCCGGGATCGCAAATAGCTGAAGACAATGCGGACAGTTTCAATCGGTCCCAGGCCGAAGAGGGCATTCTTCGCCTTGAGAGGATAGTAAAAAAACTTCTTGCGATAAAAGATTCTCGAAAGCCTCGGGCGGGCGAGAAATTTGCCGCCCAGGATCTCGTCCCAGACCTGGTTGACCTCATCCCACTTGGTGAAGAAGCGGTGGCCGCCAATATCGAACAGGTAGTTCTTGTAGTTAACGGTCCGCGAGATGCCGCCGACGGTGTTGTCGGCCTCGAGCACCACAGCCGGAACTCCGTGCTTGGCCAGCTCGTAGGCAGCGGTCAAACCCGCCGGGCCGGCCCCGATGATGACAACATTCCGTTGTTGCGGAGTGGACATGAAAGCGTTGTGCTCGGTTACAACGAGGCGATTAACGAACTTCAGTCGAGGCTGCGACTAGACCCGCGCGTAGATGCCTTCAGGCTGGCGGCGTATGCGGCGGATAAACCGGCGCGTCGCGACATACGCAAGGAAACGTGCGGTGAACATGCTGCGTAAGGCCGCGGGAGTGCGCAGGTAGTGCGCATCCACTCGCGGCAACACAAACGGGTCCGCGTCGGGCATGACAACACCTGCACCGGTCGAGCAGGCTGCGGAGTAGTGCTGCTGCACCAACTCGCGAATTCCGGAGTTCCAGCGTCCGTAGGGATAGGCGAAGTAGGCGACCTTGTGCCCCGTGCGCTGCTCCAGTTCCAGTTTGCTGCCCGCGATCTCATGGTTCGCCTGCTCATGTTCGAGCCCGGTCAGCGCAGGATGGCTGATGCTGTGCGAGCCGAATTCGAACCCTTCGCGTGCCAGCTCGTTCACCTGCTGCCAATTCAACAGCGTCACCTGCGGACGCCACCCTCCCTTTGCCGAAGCGAGTTCGGCTCGACCGCAGAACGATGTTGGCACGAAGATCGTGGCCGGCAGGTTGAGTCGCTGGAGAACAGGCGCAGCGTCGAAATAGAAATCGCGATAACCATCGTCGAAGGTCAGCACCACGGTGCGCTCAGGCAGCCGGTCGCGACTCAACAATGCCGTCGCCAGCTCGTGAAGCGGAGCCACGCGCGCGTGATCCTGCAGCCACTGCATCTGCTCCGCAAACAGCGCTGGCGAGACATGTAGCGGCGGCGGGCCGCCGGAGATCGAGTGGTACGTAAGAATGACGGGAAAGCGGGCGGGATCCATCGGAACTATCTGCTCAGGATTGCTGCCTCTTTAGGCGCGCGCAATTTTGTTGTACACCGCGCCGAACACGACTCCCATGATCATCCCGACCACGAACATGTACAAGAATCCCACGATGCTGCCCCAGAAGCTGACGCGATAGCCGGGGAAGAACTGTCCCAGCAGGCCAAGATGTGCGCCGACATGCGGACCGCCCTTCAGCACCAGAAAGTTGGTCGCCAGAAACAGGCCGGTCCCAAACAGGAATCCGAGCACGATGCCCAGCAGCTTGCCGTTCAGCAGGATGACGGCGCGTTCCAGTTGCTGCTCTTCGGGGTACATAGACGCTCCTCGTAAAATTCGCGGTGAGAGGCTATCAAGTAATGCGGAACGAATGTAGTGGCGGCGTGGCCCATCAGATATGGTCAAGGAAGTCGGAGTACTGATCCATCTCGGCGCGTGAGCGGATCAACGTCAGCCACAGCCACACCGCTGCATTGCGCAGCAGGGCGAAGCCGTAGCCCATCACGAAGCCCAGTGCAAATCCCCACGCCAGGCCAATGAAGATTCCGCGCAGCGAAACCGAGTAGCCCCAGAAGAATTGCCCGAGCAGGGAGCCGGCGGTGATCGCATCGTCCGTCCCGCGAAGCAACAGAACCACGGTGATGATGGCCAGCAGCGCGCTCACAACTACACCGGCGGCAATGCCCATGGCGAAGCTGTGCAGCGGCGCAAAGGCGCGCAGGAGCACGGGACTGTCATCGATGTCTTGCAAATGCTGCACGCTATCGCTCGTGGTGCCCGGCTTGATTTCCGAAATCGAACTCATTGTAAATCTGTGCTCACTGCTTCGAGCCCGTATGACTTGCGCGAAATTGCGCCCGAACCGACGGCGGCAACTGCGGGGAACAGCAGCGAAGTTCGCACCGGCTGCTCCCACGGGACATAGCCCAGCTTGCGCCGTGCGGTGTCTTCGAGCAATTGGAAGTAGGCGCCGAGGTGCGCTTGCTCCGTCCACCGTTCGGTGTACGCTTGATAGCCGCGCTCGCCTATGCGCCGACCGAGTTCCGCGTCGTTCTGCAGGCGCTCCATGGCCGCGAGCAGCTCCGTCTGGTCACGATACAGCAGCCCGCCCTGGCTTTGCTCGACGACCTCGCTCAGCGCGCCGAGATCATGGGCGATAACCGGCGTACGGTGTAACAGCGCCTCCAGAATGATCAGACCCAAAACCTCGTATCCCGCGGAGGGAACCAGGACCGCGATCGCGCCACGGTAGTACTCGGCCAGCGCTTCTTGCGAGAGCGTACCGAGAAACCTTATGTTGCTCATGCCTTCCGCCTGGCTCCGCAGCTCCGCCTCCATCGTTCCCGTGCCCGCGATGAGCAAGTCAGCACGCGCATACTCGCGAAAGGCAGCGAGCAAAGCCTCGACGCCCTTGATCTTCTCCAGCCGGCCGACATACAGAAAGTACGGGCGGCCCAAGGGAGGCTTTCCATGGGGTGAACCAACGGCGGGTTCAGGAACAAAGTGCGGCAACACCGTCATGGCCGGCGCAAAGCCTCGCTGCTGATGCATCCGGCGGGTGAAGAAGCTGGGTGAGATAAACGCATCAACTAAGGTCTCGCACTCCTCAAGCAGCCGCGTGTATCGCCATAGTTGCGGCGGACGGCGGAAGTTCAGCGTGCAGCGCAGGCATTCCGGCTTCTCGCACACGCGTTCGTTGTTCTTCCACAGCACGTGCATCGGGCATACCAGCCAATGCTCGTGCGCGGTGTACAGCTTGATGTAGTCGCGATAGTCCGGCTCGAGCCGCAACACCCCCGGGCCGAACAGCGAGATGTTGTGATAGTGGAGGACATCGAATTTCTTGCTGTAGAAGACCTCGAGAATCTTGCTGGTCTTGGGCCAGGGGTTTCCCGTTTGCTGCGCGATAAGTGGCGACAGAATTCCCAGCCGGCTGCGCAGAGGGTGCACCGTGACGTTGGGATGGTTGGCAAATGCAGTCTCCGGCTCGAGCTTGGCCAGGGTCTTGTAGCTATCGACGCAATGGATGACGTCAACTTCATGCCCTCTCGCAGCCAAGGCGTTGGCCAGCCGCGAGACAAAGATGGCATCGCCTCCGAAGCTGTACGGGGGATAGAAAATCGAGAGAAAGCAAAACCTAAGCGGCCGCGGCATGCGGCTCCACCTCGTCAAATACCGAAAGAAGCTGGCGCGCCGACTTCGTCCACGAGAGCCGGCTTGCCGCGGCCAGCGCCGCCCGGCTCATGCGCCGTCGCAACGCGCCATCGCTGAGCACCCGCTCGATAGCATTCGACCAGCCGACCCGATCGCAAGGATCGACGGCCAGCATGCCCTCGCCCAGCAATTGCGGCAGCGGACTTTCGGTCGTGGCCAGCACCGGCCTGCCGCATGCCGCAGCCTCGACCGCCGGCAGACCAAAACCTTCGGCTAACGAAGGCAACACCAGCGCCTGGCAGCGGTTCAGCAGCACGACCAGGTCCTCGTCCTCCATGCGGCCGGTAAACACGACATGCTCTTGCAGCATGTCACGCTGTACTTGCTCCGCCAGCTCGCGGTAACAGGAGTGGAACGAGTCGCCGGCGTAGTCGCCCACCAGCAGCAGCTTCACGTCGGCGAGGCCGTCGCGCCGTAGCAAATCGCCGAGCACGCCGAGCAGCATCGACAGGTTCTTATGCGGGCTGAAGCCGCCGACATATACGAGGCATCTCGCACCGCTGGGTACGCCCAATTGCCGCATCAATTCGTCGCCCCGTGGCGACTGCATGGGCCGGAACGTTGGATCGGCGGCTTCGCTCACCACTCGCAATCGCGATGGTGGAATGCGAAGCCGCTTCACCAACTGCCGGCGCGAAAACTCGGAAACCGTGATCAGCAGCCGCGCCTGGCGAATGCCCGAACGGATCTTGGCCTGGTAGAAGATCTTCGACCGCAGGCTGGGGAAAACCAGGTTGGAAAACTGCGCGAAGATGGTATCGTGGATCGTCACCAGCCGTGGCACGCCGACGTACAACGGGACATAGGTGTAGTCGGTGGGGAAATAGATGAGATCAACTTTCGCGCGCCGCATGGCTGCGGCGACCGCCCACAAGTCGCTCAACGAGCGATGGCTGTTCGCCCCTGCCGCCTCCGTGGTCGCAACGCGGG
>Ga0335081_10000281_pt1 | contig 95153 bp, 80 predicted proteins | sample Lox_Sample_35_FD_206713 | JGI IMG/M metagenome (GOLD analysis project Ga0335081, IMG submission 206713) | Soil microbial communities from Loxahatchee National Wildlife Refuge, Florida, United States - Lox_Sample_3.5 | ecosystem: Environmental > Terrestrial > Soil > Wetlands | place: USA... | reverse complement strand
CAAATCGAATTAACCATGAAGGCATGAAGGTGCACCAAGGAAAAACTCAAGTTTCACTCCGTTAGAATGGACGATCACGAAAGAGGTGTGCTGCGTTTATGATTCATCCCTGGCACGACGTGACTCCCGGAGACAAGCTGCCGCAGGAATTTGACTGCGTCGTCGAGATCCCATTCGGATCAAGCGTCAAATATGAACTCGACAAGCAGAGTGGACTGATCCGGCTCGATCGCGTTCTTTATTCGGCGGTTTACTATCCCGCGAACTACGGTTTTATCCCGCAGACATTTGCGGAAGATGACGATCCGCTTGACGTGCTTGTACTCTGCCAGGAGACGGTCGTGCCCCTGACAATCATTCACGCACGGGCAGTCGGACTCATGACGATGATCGATCAGGGCAAACCTGACCACAAGATCATCGCCGTGGCGACGCAGGATCCCGAGTTCAATGCTTATCACGAAGCATCGGAAATGCCATCGCATCGGTTACTGATGCTGCGCCGGTTTTTCCAAGACTATAAACTGCTGGAGGGAAAGGCCGTCGAAGTGGACGAGATACGGCCGGCTCGGGAAGCCTATCCGATAATTCTCGACGCGCTGCACCGTTACAGCGATCAGAGGCGGAGAGGCTTCAAAGGCGCAAAGAATTGAGCGTCTTCGAGGATGGCAGCGTCCAGGGTGACAGACGGGGCCACCAGCGGCGCACGTTTTGGCAATATTCTTCGTAGTCCTTACCGAACTTTCCACGCAATGTAGGCTCCTCGTAAAAGACAACGAAGAGATGGATGCCGAGGACGAGGGCGGCAGCCGCGGCGATCAGGCCGAGATTGGCGTGACCGAAGACGATCCATAGTCCCAACCAACCGGTGATGAAACCGACGTACATTGGGTTGCGCATATATCGATAGAACCCGACGACAACCAAACGCTGCGGCGGGATGAATGGCGCAGGAGTTCCGCGCCCGGTCCATCCAAAGTCCCAAACGCATTTCAGCGCGATCGCGAAACCAATTACAGATGGAATCGCAGCTAGCCAGCGCAGGCGCGCCGCGCCAGTGGTCGCAACGCGGAAGCCCAACCATCCGGGCAGCAGCCAGAACCACAGTGCGAAGAAGCATGCACCAACAAACAACGACGCCACTATATTGAGCCACCATTCTGAGCGAACGACCCGTAGTTCCGGTCCAGAATTCGTGTGCGCCATGCGACCTCCTTTACACCCTGAAAAATATCTCGAAGAAAAATATCTCGAAAAGTACTTGACATATTGTACTAGTTCTATAGTACATTAGCAAATGTGAGAGACGGCACACAGCGAGGAGCGGAATTCCGGTTCGCGCTCGACCTGCACACCGGAGTTCCGGTGTACCGCCAGCTCATCGATCAGGTACGCGTCGGGATTGCTTCTGGGACGCTCACGGCTGGCGATCAACTGCCAACTGTACGTCAGCTCGCCGTCGATCTGGAAATTAATCCGAACACGGTGATGCGCGCTTACCGCGAGCTCGAACTTGGCGGATTGCTGGAAACGCATCAGGGGACCGGCACGTTCATCAGCGACAAGAAACCCGAAAAGAAAACAGCCGAGCGGGAACGTCAACTCAACCAGATTACAGGTGAATTCGCCGCGCGCGCTGGTGCCGCCGGCTTCTCGCTCGAGGAATTGATCGATCGATTGCAGGACCTTCTGCCTCGTCCCGCACAAAGGAGATAGTCATGCCAAAAATTCGAATTCAGGAAGTCAACGGCGTCGCTCTCTTGTTGTTTGCCGTTTGCATTCTGGCGGGAGTCGCAATATCGCAAGCGATGCATCAACCAGCGTATGCGATCGCGGGTGCACTGGTGGGACTCTATTTCCTGCTTGCGATCAAGGTGGTTCGACAGTGGGAGAAGGTCGCAGTACTGCGTCTTGGCCGTTATGTGGGACTGCGCGGGCCGGGCCTGTGCCACATCGTTCCGATTGTGGAAACGCTCAGTCAGTATGTGGATCAACGCGTCCGAGTGGCGAGCGTTTCGGCGGAATCGACGCTGACGCGAGACACGGTACCGGTCAATGTCGACGCGATCGTCTTCTGGATGGTATGGAACGCCGAGAAGTGCATTCTCGAAGTCGAGAACTTCGTGGATGCGATCAACATGAGCGCTCAGACGGCGCTGCGAGAGTCGATTGGGCGGCACGAGCTCGCGCAGATGATCACCGAGCGCGAAACTCTGGGCCGCGAATTGCAGCGGATTCTGGATGAAAAGACGAATCCGTGGGGAATCACGGTGCAATCGGTCGAGATTCGTGATGTGAAGATTCCGCAGGCCCTGGAAGATGCGATGTCCCGCCAGGCGCAGGCGGAACGTGAGCGGCAGGCGCGCAACATTCTTGGTCAAGCGGAAACAGAAATTGCTGATAAGTTCGCAGCGGCCGCGGCGACGTACAAAAACGATCCAACCGCGCTGCATCTGCGGGCGATGAACATGTTGTACGAAGCGATCAAAGAACGTGGGTCGATGGTGATTGTGCCCTCGTCAGCGGTGGAAACCATGGGACTCGGCGGCAGCCTGGCCACCGCCGCCTTAGGTGGAGCAAAACCGTAGCCTTTTCCGGCTAAATCAGAATCGAAGGAGCATCGTATGAATTACTCACTATTCGTGTGCCTACTCGCTTCAACTCTAACTGCAGCATCCGCAGCTCAGGCGCAGATGCCGCCGATGCAAAAAGGAATCAGGGTCCGATTGGCGAATACCGAGAGTGCGCTTCCGATTGCGGCGGCGGATGAGCCGAATGCGACCATCGTTACAATCACTGCCGACGAGACAATCTATTTCGGGATAAATCCGGTCACGCCCGATTCCTTGTCTACCGAACTGGCTCGACGAGGCACTGTGCAAAAGCTTTTCATCAAGGGCGATGGCTCCGCTCCGTACGGCACTATCGAAAGCGCCCTCAATGCCGCGCGTCACGCAGGATTTCACGATTGCGTCTTCCTGACCGCGCAGGTCGAAGAGATGGTGGGAGAACGAGTTCTACCGAAAGGCATAGACCTGCCGCTGAATGCAACGGCAGGTCGGAAAACTCCTCAGTTAGAAATCCTAAAATCAAGTGAGGACACGGTAACAATCAATGGGCGGACTGTCCCTTGGACGTCCGTGCAGAACGCCCTGACCACGATTCTCGGCAGTCAGATCGATCGCAAGGTTCTGGTTAAAGCACCAGCCACGGTTCCGTTCGAACAGGTCGTACATGCTATTGATCTAGCCAATTCGATCGGCGCCGAGGTCATCCTGGCATCTCAGCCCTAGGCGCCGTGCTGCGGCCTGCATCACCAGACGTGGCAGGCGTTTTCAGAGACCATGGGCTGCCCGGCTTTGCAGCTCCAGGCTTTTTCGAATTCCGGCATATTTTGTACGACGCCATTGACACGCCACTTTCCGGGCGAGTGCGGATCGACCAGCACACGCATGCGAGCGACTTCCGGACGCCGTTTCTCGCACCAGACTCGTCCGAAGCCTAGGAAGAAACGCTGTTGCGGCGTGTAGCCATCGATCTCTCGAGATTCTTTTCCAGACTTGTCATCGGCAATCACGTGTTCGAGAGCCATTAGCGAGACGCGTGCTCCGCCATTATCAGCCGTGTTTTCGCCGAGTGTGAGTTTTCCGTTCAGCTTCAGGTCATCGACTGCGATGAAGTTCGAGTATTCGTTGGCGACGCATGCAGCGCGTTTCTCGAATTCTTCTCCGTCTTCCTTGGTCCACCAGTCGTGCAGGTTTCCTTGCGGATCGAACTTGCGTCCTTGGTCGTCGAAGCCGTGGGTCAACTCGTGTCCGATGACGAGTCCGATGCCGCCAAAGTTCACAGCGTCGTCCATCTTGGGATCGAAGAACGGCGGCTGTAGAATTCCCGCTGGGAACACGATCTCGTTGTATGACGGACTGTAGTAGGCGTTCACGGTGGGCGGAGTCATGCCCCACTCCTTGCGGTCGAGCGGCTTGTCGATTTTATTAATTTCGCGCTTGGATTCGAATTCGCTGGCGCGCTGTACGTTCCCGAGCAGATCGCCGGGCTTGATCACGACCGAACTGTAATCACGCCAGACATCGGGGTATCCGATCTTGTTGTTGATCGCGGCCAGCTTGATGGCGGCTTGCTTCTTGGTTTCTTCGCTCATCCAGGAAAGATTCTGGATGTCTTCGCCCAACGATTTTTCGAGGGCCTTGACCATCTTGAGCATGCGCACCTTGCTCTCAGGCGGGAACGCGACCTCGACGTATCGTTGGCCCGAGGCCTCGCCGAGTTCGCGGTCGACAAGGTTGGTGCAACGCTTCCAGCGGGCCTGAATTTCTTTTTGTCCAGTGAGGGCCTGCTGCATTTTGAAGTTGGCATCGACATACGGCTCGGAAAGCCACGGAGCCGAGGCATTCAGCAGGTGCCACTTCACGTAGGTCTTCAGGTTGTCCAGAGATTCGGACTCGAGAACGGAATTGATCTGCTTGAAGAACTCCGGATTGCCAACGTTCAACTGCGTGAAGTTGGGGGCATTCACATCCTGAAAATAGCGGTTGAGATAGAAATTCGAGGCGAGCGAGACAGCCGCGTCGCGCGACATTTTGTGGTCGCGGTTCTTGGGATCACGGCGCGAAGTGCGATCCATTTGCGCCTTGGCGAGAGCGGTTTCGATTTTCAGAACCGCGTCAGCCTCCTGTGCAGGCGCGCCAGCTTGCATTCCTTCTTTCGAAGCGAGAGTGAATACTTCCGTCATGTAGTCGACAAAGTGCTGACGAACGGCTTTTGTCTTATCGTCGTCTTTTAAGTAGTAGTCACGGTCAGGAGCGGTGAGACCACCCTGGTCGATGTACGCGATGACCTGGTCAGCATTGTGCAGGTCTGAGGCGGAATAGAAAGCAAACAGTGGATTCGCGCCCATCATGTGTACGCGGGCGATCTCGTCAATCAGGGACTGCTTGTCCTTCACAGCATCAATGCGATCCAGTTCCGGCTTCAGAGCTGCGAGCCCTTTGTCGTTGACGGTTTTCTCGTCCATGCAGGAGCCGTACATATCGCCGATTTTCTGATCGATGGCGTTGCGGCTGGCGCCTGCCTTGGAGGCCTTCTCGAGAATGCCGCGCATAATGTCCATGTTGCGCTCGTGGAGTTCGACGAAGCTGACCCATTGCGACTGGTCGGGGGGAATCTCGGCCTTCTTGATCCAGTTGCCGCAGGCATATTCGTAAAAGTCGACGCAAGGATCAACGCTCTTATCGATGGTATCAATGCTGAAGCCCGGCGCGGCTTTGGCGGATGTTGAGGATTGCGAGAAACCGAGGGCGCAGAGCAGCAATAGGACAAATACAACACGGGGAAAACGCATCAATGGAGATCTCCTTAAAGGACGCGGAAAATTGTAAGCCCATGATTTGCCCGTCGGCAACCATGCAACCCGGCGCCAGGCGTTTATAATCGGGGTTTATAGAATTCTTCTGAAAGTTGGGGTTCGAATGACTTCCTCGAATGGCTCAAACGGCATCGGCTACGTCGTCCCTAAACCGCGCGCGGAATGGATTGCACAGCGCAAACGCGAGAACAGAGATGGCAACTTCTCGCAGCTGCGTTACGCGCGCCGGGGAGTGATCACTGAAGAGATGTCATTCATTGCGCATAAAGAGAAGATCACGGCGGATCTGGTGCGCGACGAGGTGGCGCGCGGGCGGATGATCATCCCGGCGAACATTAATCATCCGGAACTTGAGCCGATGGCGATCGGCGTTGCGAGCCTGTGCAAGATCAATGCAAATATCGGGAATTCAGCGGTGACGTCGGAGATCAACGAAGAACTGAAGAAGCTGCATACCGCGGTCCACTATGGCGCTGATACGGTGATGGACCTCTCGACCGGCGGAAATATTCACGAGATTCGCGAGGCGATTCTTCGACACTCGCCCGTTCCGATTGGCACAGTGCCGATTTATGAAGCGATTGCCCGCGTGAAGCGCGTAGAAGATCTGAATGCCGAGGTGATGCTCGAAGTTATTGAAGAGCAGGCGGCGCAGGGCGTGGACTATATGACCATCCATGCCGGCGTGCTGATTCAGTATTTGCCTCTGGTTTCGAAGCGGATCACGGGAATTGTGAGCCGCGGCGGCGCGATCCTGGCGCAGTGGATGGCCCATAACCACAAGCAGAATTTTCTGTATGAGCGCTTCGATGACATCGTCAAAATCTTCAAGAAATACGATGTCAGCTTTTCGCTAGGCGATGGGCTGCGACCCGGATGCGTCGCCGATGCTAGCGATGAAGCACAGTTCGCAGAGCTGAAGACTTTAGGCGAGCTTACGAAAAAGGCATGGGAAGAGGACGTGCAGGTCATGATCGAAGGGCCCGGTCACGTCTCGATGGACAAGATTAAGGAGCAGGTTGAGAAGGAAGTCGAACTCTGCTACGAAGCTCCTTTTTATACGCTGGGACCGCTCGTTACGGACATCGCGCCGGGATATGACCACATCACCTCGGCGATTGGTGCGGCAATGATCGGATGGTATGGCGCCGCAATGCTCTGCTACGTCACGCCGAAAGAGCATCTCGGCCTGCCGAACGAGAAAGATGTGAAGGACGGAATCATCGCGTACAAGATTTCTGCGCATGCCGCGGACATTGCGCGGGGACGTCCAGGCGCCCGCGATCGCGATGACGCGCTCAGCTATGCGCGCTACAAGTTCGATTGGGAAAAACAGTTTGCGCTGTCGCTGGATCCCGAGACGGCGCGGACGATGCATGATGAGACTCTGCCCGATGACTACTATAAGGAAGCGGCTTTCTGCTCAATGTGCGGACCGAAATTCTGCTCGATGAATTATTCGTCGAAGGTGGACGAGTACAACAAGCAGGTGCACGGGATCGAGAAGAAAGATTACTCGGAATTGGTGGAAAGGTTGGTTACGCTGAAGTAGCCCCGACGAATATTGCTCTAGCGTCCGGTTTCTTCGGACACCGGTTCCTTCGCTCCTCTGGAGCTTGACCCTTTTCAACTTTTGCACCCACGGCTTGCGCCGTGGGCTGCATTCTTTCGCCGCTTCGCGGCTGTTCCACGACAGTTGGGAAACGAGATTCAGAGAGTAAGCGAGACATCGCCCGGACAGCCGGCGGGAGTCGGGAAGCCACTTGGTCGTATCCCCATTCTTTGCGTCGTTACTAATTCGATTTCCTAAAACACTTACAAATCTTGACAACGGTTAGTGTTATTGCGTATCGTGCGCCAACCTGTTTTCTAGTGTTGTGTTCAAGGGTTACCTGCCGCCTGAGCTCAGGCGGAACCGGCGAACACCCCGCCTTCGCTGCGCTTTTGGGGCGTGCAAAGGCAGAAGAACCGAAAAACTGAATTCACCCTCGGAGGTGGAGAGATCCTATGATTCCAAGGACTAGGTCTATTCTGCGTCTTCTTTTGATAGTGTCTGCGATCATCGTGGTTACTGGTCATGCCTTCGGCCAAGCAACCGCAACCGGCACGCTTCAGGGCGTGATCGTTGATCAGTCGGCGGCCGTCGTCTCCGGCGCCGAAGTGGTAGCGACTTTCAAAGCCACCGGTACCACCCGCACGGCCACGACTAGCGAGAGCGGCAGCTACCGCTTCGATTTCGCTCAGGCTGGCACTTACCAGATCAAAATCTCCAAGCCCGGTTTCCAGTCGGTGGTCCAAACCACAGAGTTGCTGGTAGGACAAACCTCAACGGTGAGTGTGACTCTGACTCCCGGCGCTGCCACCGAGGTTGTAGAAGTAACGGGCTCGGCGCCCCTCGTCGACCTTACCAAGACCAGCGTCAGCCAGGACTTCACTCCCACGGAAGTATCGGAACTGCCCCTCGTGGGTCGCGATGCAGCGAACCTCGCGTATCTAGCCCCGGGCGTAAAAGCCACGGATTCTTATGACCCCACCAAGAACCGATACGCCGTTCTCTCGATTAACGGTTCCGATGGCCGCAACATCAATACGACCATCAACGGTATCGACAATAAGGACAACACCGTCGGCGGCGCAGTCATGCAGATGCCGCTGGAAGCCATCCAGGAATTCCAGATCAGTACGCAGCGCTTCTCGGCGGAAAACGGCCGCTCTCAGGGTGCTGCGATCAACATGATCACTAAATCGGGTACCAACAACTACCACGGTTCGGTATTCGGATACTTCCGTGACGCTGCTCTCGACACCGACGAGAAAGTTGCCAACGGAGACGGCACTTCAAGTCCGAATCACCCTGATTACAGCCGGCAGTTTTTTGGCGGATCAGTTGGCGGCCCGATCATAAAAGACAAACTGTTCGGCTTCTGGGCGATGGAGCGTCAGCGGGAGAGCCAAGGATTATCCGAATCGGGTACGTCCTATTCGGAACTCGTGCTTGCGCAGCAAGCGGGACTGGCTGCGCAACCTGCCAAAACGATTCCGCGCCCGTTTCACGAATGGCGGTATAACGGCCGTATCGACTGGACGATCAACAATCAAAACAGCGCTTACCTCAGCTACAGTTCACAGGCCAACGACAGCCTCAATGATCAGGCCGATGGCACACAGGACCTCACCGCAGGCAACTTCACCACTAACCATCTGCAGATTGCCAATTTGACCTTGACGTCGCAGATTTCGCCGAGCTTGATCAACACCTTCACGGCTGGATTCCAGTATTGGAATAACCTGATTTCGAGCCACATCCAGGCTCCGCTCATCACCTTCCCTGACGCTTCGTTCGGAACCAATGGCAACGTGCCTCAGCAGTCGTTTCAGCGCAAGTGGCAGTTCAAGGACGATGTCTCCAAGACATTCGGAAAGCACACGATTCGGGGTGGCGTCGACTATATCCACAATCCCGTAGAAGGGGGATTCTTCGAGTTCAACTCAACTCTGGAACTTGATTTCACCCAGAATCCCAGCGACATTCTTGGCGATACGACTACCTATCCCCAAGGCTTCGCAACCCCGGGCCTGATTGGAGGCATGTCGTTCTCGAACGGCGATCCCTACTTCCTTGTTACCACCAACCAGTTGGGCTTCTATGGCCAGGACGATTGGAAAGTCAATAAGCGGCTGACACTCAATCTCGGCCTGCGGTGGGACCGGGACTTCAATGCGCTGGGCCAGTCTGATATTCCGAAGAGCCGCTCCTATCAGGCTCTGCTTGCCATCGCACCCGTCAACTCAACTGCGGCCTATTACACCAGGCATCTACCCCACGATGACACCAAGGACTTCAGCCCCCGGATCGGGTTTGCTTACGACCTTACCGGAGCTGGCAAGCACGTCTTGCGCGGCGGCTTCGGCCTCTATTTTGGTAATTCGTTCCAGAACATTCCATTGTTTATGGAACAACTCGCGAACCCAACCATCTTCCAGACCGTATTGAGCCTCTCGGCGCCGACGGACACCGTACCTTGCGGCGGACCACTGGGAAGTTTCGCCTATACCGCGGCCAACGTAGCCGCCGTACAAGCATGCTTGCCCGGTCCATCGTCAACCGCCGCGGATGGAAGCGTCGGCCGACTGATTGATCCCGGCTACCGGAATCCGGTCGCCGAGGAATTCAACGTCGGCTACACCTGGGCTGTTAATAACAACTCGGTGTTTGAAGCAGAGTACACGCATGTCCTCAGCCTTCACGAGAACAAGACCATCAACATCGACCAGAAGGTGGTAGACGGCACCGATACGACCGGCACTGCGTGCACTGCTCCCGGCACTCCTGCGGGCTGCAACATGAATTACGGAAATGTCAATTTGATCCGTCCGTTGTCCGATGACTTTATAGCAGCCGGACAGCCGGAATTGGCCAGCTTGCGAAATGATGAATCCATCAGCCGTAACCGCTATGACGGCATTAATCTGAGCTTCCGTCAGCGGATGAGTCATCACTTCTCACTCAACGCCAATTACACGTTGTCGTGGGCCGATGGTTACGACGGCGGTGGCGGTCCGACAACCATCTTCCGCAACTACGCTCGCGACGGTTATCACCCCTTTGCCTCCTACGAATACGGTCCGATGACCAACGACGAACGTCATCACATAACGCTGGCTGGACTGATCGAATTGCCTAAGGGATTTCAGTTCTCCCCGATCGTTCAGTTCGGCTCGGCTCGTCCCTATAACCTCACCAACTCCTACAACACCATTAACGCTGGAGGCGGTACCGCCGCCGCCGTGGTGGTGCCCGGTAACGATTTGAAGAACTATCAGTATGGGCCGAATTACATCGATCAATACGTTTCCACCGCGATTGCAAATGGCGCCAACAGCGATGATGCAACCGCGGCCGCGGAGGGGAACATTGCCACGTGTTATTACACGGCGCAGTGCACCATCGCGAAGTATGATCCGCTTCGTGGACAAGCGTTCTTCGAGCTGGACGCCAAGTTCGCCAAGAATTTCAGACTCGGCGAGCACGTGAACATCCAATTAGTAGCGCAGGTGTTCAATCTCACCAACAGAGCGAACTACGGGAACAACTTTGGAAACGACGTGAGCAGCTCGACGTTCGGTCACCCGGTTGGATTCATCAATCCCAGTTCTACATTCACCCCGCGCTCGATCTGGAGTGAATTCGGGGTCCACTTCACTTTCTAGTCGGTAGGTTTTGCAGGCCTCGTCTACGTATCCTGCGCCCGCAGGATACAGACGGGGCCTTTTTTGTTGGGTTTAAGCACTACGACACCGAGTCGGCCGCCACCACTAGTCATGTGACTAGTCAATACGCTGGGCTTCGGCCAACCCAACACCGGGCAGAAATGGGGCCACCCATCCGCTGTCGACAATCGTCGTAAATATGCCTTGACACGTATATGCCTAATTAGGTATATAAATGACGTGGAGTCTGTATTCGAAATCATTGCGGAGCCCAACCGCCGGGCAATATTGAGCCTCCTGGTCTCATCCGAGCAGTCGGTGGGTGAGATTGAGCGCCAACTTCGGATGACCCAGCCGACCGTGTCGAAGCACCTGCGGGTGCTGCGCGAGGCTGGCTTCGTGGAATCCACGGTGGACGCACAGCGCCGCCTCTACCGTCTGAAACCGGCCCCCTTTCAGGAATTGGATGCCTGGCTCGATCAGTTTCGCCGGTTCTGGTCGACACACGTGGATGCACTCGAACGCTACCTCGACCGGATGGATCCAGCGCCACCCAATAAAGGAACGACAAACAAAACGCGCCGCGCCGCAGTCGGTGAGCGTGATAAGGAGAAAAGAGATGAAGATTAAACTGGCCAGCGTGTACGTCGACAACCAGGAGAACGCCTTGCGCTTCTATACGGAAGTCCTGGGCTTCGTGAAAAAGACCGACTTCAGCCAGGGTCCGTATCGCTGGCTGACGGTAGCTTCAGCAGAGGACCCGAATGGCATGGAACTGCAACTGGCGCTGAACAACAATGCCGTGGCGAAAGCGTATCAGGAGGGACTCTTTCAGCAGAATCAGCCCGCGGCCATGTTCTTCACCGACGATGTACAGGCCGATTACAAGCGCATGAAAGCGAGCGGCGCGGAGTTCACCATGCCACCGACGGACGTCACTGCATCGAAAATTGCCATGGTGAAAGACACGTGCGGCAATCTGATTCAGCTTACCCAATTGGCGAAATGGTAGGGCGGAGGAATCCAATGACTCATCGTGCTCAATGCACTCTGTCTCCGGCCGATGCCGCACGGCTCTCCCAGTTGTGGTCCGATCATGTGGATGCTCTCGAACGCCATCTGTCGGTGAACACGTGGGCGCTGACGGCCGTCACTGTGGTGGTAATGGCTTATCCGATTGTTCGGATTTTGGTTCCCGCCGCATTCCATAACATTGTGAATATCGTGCCCGATGTGGTTCGTAATGTGCTCCACATCGTCTGAGTTCGATTCACAAGATTGGGCACGCTATTAGCGGAAGGAGAAGCAGATGAACGCCAGCGCGCAGTACACACCCGGCCCGGCGCACGGGGCGCAGATGCAAAAGAAAGAAGGGGAGAACTGGACTCTCATTCTCGTTCGGGAACTGCACCATTCGCCCGAAAAAGTCTGGGAGGCGCTGACCAAGCCGGAGCATCTGCGCGAGTGGGCTCCTTTTGACGCCGATGGGAATCTGGGCACGGTGGGAAACAAGGTGAAGCTCACTACAGTAGGAGCGCCGAAACCCCATGTCACTGAAACAGTCGTGTGGAGAGCCGACGCACCGAGGAGGCTTGAGTACACCTGGGGTGGAAACGAGATGCGGTGGGAACTCGAACCGCAGGGTGGCGGCACGCGCCTGACGCTTTGGACGAGCATCAATCGCCACTTCATCGCGATGGGCGCAGCTGGGTGGCACATCTGCTTCGATGTGCTGGATCATCTTCTCGGCGGTGATCCTATTGGGCGGCGTGTTGGGCCTGAGTCCATGAAATTTCCCGGGTTCGACCGATTGCACGCTGAGTATGCCAATCAATTCGGCGTGCAGATGCCAAAGTGGCCGCCGAAAACGCTGTCATAACTTTTTCCGTACCCGGCCAGATTCCAGGGAGAACACAATGGCAAACAGACTTCTTTCGAAGCAACAAGCTGCAGAACTACTCCAAACGTTGCGAGCACGCTTTGAGACAAACACGAACCGCCACCAAGGCCTGGAGTGGGCTGCGGTGCTGGCTAAACTGGAAGCCAATGCCGAGAAACTGTGGTCACTCAGCGAAATGGAACGAACTGGCGGCGAGCCGGATGTTGTTGGTTATGACAAAAAGACGGGCGAGTGCATTTTCTATGATTGTTCGGCGGAAAGTCCGAAGGACCGTAGAAGCCTTTGCTATGATCGCGAGGCGCTGGACTCGAGGAAGGAGAATAAGCCAAAAGCCAGCGCTCTTGATACCGTGACTGCGATGGGTATTGAGCTTTTGACAGAAGAACAATATCGGGACTTGCAAAAGCTCGGAGAGTTCGATCTGAAGACGTCGAGCTGGGTAACGACTCCTTCGAATATCAGAAGGCTCGGCGGTGCGCTGTTCTGCGATCGGCGCTATAACACAGTTTTCGTCTACCACAACGGTGCGGAATCTTACTATGCCGCTCGCGGATTCCGGGGTTCGCTGAGGATCTAAACTCGATCTAGCCATGAATGAGAAGAATCCCAAGGTCGATGCTATTTTGCGCGGAGCTTCAAAGTGGCGCGAGGAATTTGAAACTCTGCGAACGATCGCACTCGGCTGTGGACTGACCGAAGAATTGAAGTGGTATCAGCCTTGTTACACGCTTGGGAAAAAGAACGTAGTTCTAATGCACGGCTTCAAGGAATACTGCGCGCTCCTGTTTTTCAAGGGTGCTCTGCTAAAAGATCCCAAACGCATTCTGATTCAACAGACCGAAAATGTGCAGGTGCCGAGGCAGATTCGCTTCACCAACGTTCGGGAAATCATCAAGATGAAACCCATCTTGAAGGCTTACATTCGGGAAGCAATTGAAGTGGAAAAAGCCGGGAAGAAAATAAAGCTGAAGAAGACAACCGACTTCAAGGTTCCGGATGAGTTCCAAAGCAAGTTGGATGAACTGCCTGCATTAAAAACTGCTTTTGAATCTCTAACGCCGGGGCGGCAAAGAGGTTACCTTTTCTATTTTTCTCAACCCAAACAATCCAAAACGCGCGAGGCGAGAGTGGAACGATGCATGCCGGAAATTTTCAACGGGAAGGGACTTAACGACTGAGCTCCCGCGGCACACTCAAGCCAAGTCGGGCTTGAATACGACACCGCTGCATTGAATTGCACAGGTCAGGATTGCCAGCCGCCGCCCCATGAGTCGGTGTTTCCCTGCAATGAGGAGCCGTTATCGCCAAACCAGCTGGATGCCCAGTTGCCGAACTGATCGCCGAACTGTCCGCCAGCATGTCCCGCAAACTCTGACAAGAAGGACTTCCCCGCGCTCAGCAATAAATTCTTGAGATCGATTCCGCTTGTACCGGGTTCGGCACGAACTACCGGCGCAACTGTGCTCGGCGCGCCCGGCAACATGATCTGCCTGGGAAGAGCCGCACCAGAAAGATACGTGAGTTGTGTGACACCGCATTGCATGCAGGTGAAGATGGGAGGCAATTGCCCGCACATGCCGCAGTAGATTCCCATAGGCCCGCCTTCGACGTAGAGGGGCATGTGCGGCATGAAGCGTCCAGCACAGAACAGCGGTACGACCGCGCGGCAGTTTCCACAACCAACGTAAAGCATGTTCGCCTCCTACATCGAAGCATTGGAGATGTTGGATATCTCGCAAGACCTGAGTCGCCTGGCGCCGAGTACGATCCGCATCGACATTGCACGCTTGTTTTATAGTGCGACGAGGGCCAGAAGCGTTTCAGCGAATGGCGTGTTTTTCTTCTGAAATCCAGAACTTGAGCAGTCCGAGCTGTCTGACCCAAGGCAACATCGGGCTTGAATGGGACACGCCCCGAATCACTGATCGGTGGGCGAATTTGCGCTATCATGTGCTCGCTTAATCTGTGATTTTCGGAGGGTGCGATGAGCGACGACAGTTCGACTACGATGCGGCAACCGGGACGCCGCGACTTCCTGAAGGCGGGAGGCGCTGTGACCGCGGCACTGCTCACGCCAGCTGGCCTTAGCGGGGATGTGAAGCGCACTCTTCCTGCACTTCCTTCGAACCCGCGAACTCCCGCCGCGATGCCAACGCGCAATCTGGGCAAGACCGGATACAAGGTGGGCATCTTCTCCCTGGGCGGGCAGGCTGCGTTGGAGAAGCCGAATAATTTCGACGTCGCTGTTCCCATCATCGAGCGCGCGCTGGATCTGGGCGTCAACTACATTGACACGTCCTCGATTTACGGGGGACCAGGAAGGTGGAGCGAGCAATACGTAGGCCGCGTGATGGCGCGCCGCCGCAACGAAGCATTCATTGCGACGAAGACCAAAGAGCGTACGCGCGAAGGCTCGATGCGGATGATCGAGAAATCGCTCGATCTGCTCAAGACGGATCACGTTGACCTGTGGCAACTTCACGACGTCGGAATCGGCAAGAACATCGATGAGATCTTCGGGAAAGGCGGCGCATTCGAAGCGCTGCTTGAGATGAAACAACAGAAGGTCGTGCGGTATCTCGGCATCACCGGGCATTACCGGCCAGACGTGCTGATCGAGTGCATCCACCGGTATCCGTTCGACACCATCCTGATGGCAATGAACGCCGCCGATCCGCATCATTACAGTTTCAGCGAGCAACTTCTGCCGTTGGCGGTCGAGAAGGAGATGGGGATCATTGGAATGAAGATTCCGGCGCGCGGCCGAATTCTCTCGTCGTGGACTCCGCCTTCGATCGACGCGCAGAAGCACTCGTGGGAAGGCATGGTGGTCCAGACAGACAAATCGGGCACGCTCACCATGCGGGAGGCGATCTATTTCACGTTGTCGAAGCCACTGAGCACAGTGATCATTGGATGCGATAACATCGCGCAACTCGAGGAGAATGTGCAACTGGCTCGCGGCTTCACTCCGTTGAACGACAAGCAATCGACGGAGTTGGTGGCGCGGGCGGAAGTGTGCGCGAAGCCGTCGCTGTTTTTCCGGTTTTACGATCGGCCGAACGACTAGGACCGCTCTTGCGGGTTTATATCTCTTTTCCGAGGCCTCGCGACTATAGGGATACTTTGAATGCGCTGTAGTTTCGCCTTCGCGAAGCGAACTCCTCGCTCAGCATGACCAACTAAACGTCTTAAATTTAGACACTTGCCGTCCGAAGGCCATTCCGAATTTGTGGTTGCATGCGACTTTCCGGCAGACGTATAATCTAACTAACTGGTTAATTAATAAATGGCCCGCTTATTCCAACATAGACGGCGAGACTGGCACGGGCACATGGGTTCCCGCGGGCAGCCCGAAGAGAGCCGCGCGGCGATCCTGCAGGCGGCTGCGCATGAGTTTGCCGAACACGGGATTGCCGGAGCTCGCACCGACGCCATTGCACGGGAGGCGCACGTCAACAAAGCCCTGCTCTATTACTACTTCGAGGACAAAGAAACGCTTTATGGAGCTGTGCTCGACACTGCGTTCTCAGGGTTGAAAACTACTGTCTTCAAGGTGCTCGACAGCGGACTGGCACCAAAAGACAAGATCCTCGCCTATGTGGGAGCGTATTTCGATTTCATCGCTTCGAATCCGCTTTATCCGAGACTGATGCAACGGGAAATGATGCGTGCGCGCGAAGGGGAGATGCAGCAGTTCGAAAAGCTGGTGAAGGCATACATACAGCCGATCTTCATGCGGGTAAGCCAGGTACTGCAGGAAGGAACCGCGCGCGGGGAGTTCCGCCCGGTGAAGCCGGAGCACTTCGTGCCTTCAATCGTCGCCATGATCGTTTTCTACTTCAGCAGCGCCCCGATGATGCAAAAGATCGTCGGCTTCAATCCGTTAGCGCCGCAGCGCGTGGCAGAGCGCCGCGCCGCGGTTCTGGATTTCGTTTCTGCGGCACTATTTCAGCCGTATTCGTCCGCTAAACAAGGAGCACGCTCATGAGTGCCCGTAACCGTTTTTTCATTCTTCTCGGCATCATCTTTGTGATTGCCTCGATCTACTACTACTTTTCGGCAGATCATTCCTCGGACCTCGTGCTGATTGGGACGGTGGATGCGAATCAAGTCATCGTCAGCGCGCAGGTCGAAGGACGCATCCAGAAACTGCTGGTGGATGAGGGCACGCCGGTGAAGGTGGGCGATCTGATTGCTGTGTTGGATCCGTCGGAATTGCAGGCACAGGAAGCTGCGGCCACGGCGACGATCGCGAGTCTGCAACAGAAAGTGGCGGAGATGCAGCACACGGAAAAGTCCACCTCGGGATCGACGACCAGCGATGTGGCCAATGCGCAGGCAAGGCTGTCATCCGCGAAAGCGCAGTTGCAGCAAGCACAGGCCACGCTCGACCGCACCGATAGCGACAGTCGACGAACTATCGAGTTGGCCAAAGCCGGTATTGCCTCGGATCAGGAACGTGTGCAGGCGGAGACCAACCTACGTGCCGCACAAGCGACTGTTCAGGCGCAGAACGATATGGTCAATGCGGCAGAAGCAGACCTGAAAGCTGCGATGGCGCGGACATACCAGGCGAATGCCGCCAAGAGCACGGTCGCCGCCACCGAGGCCGATTTGAAGAATGCTGTTGCCCAGAAGAGTCAGGCAGCCGTTCGACTCGGCTACACGAACATTTACGCGCCTGTAAGCGGGACGGTGTCGGTGCGTGCAGCGCGTCAGGGAGAAGTCGTCAACATTGGCGCTCCGATTGTGACGATCGTAGATCTCAGCGATACATGGGCGCGCGCAGCGATCCCTGAGACTTATGCCGACCACATTGGGTACGGCGACATGCTTCGCGTGCGATTGCCGGGGGGAACCGTCACCAGCGGCAAGGTTTTCTTCAAAGGCGTGGAAGGCGACTATGCAACGCAGCGCGACGTCAGCCGGCGGAAGCGAGACATCAAAACAATCACGTTGAAGGTCCGGTTGGACAATCCGAAAGGGGCGTATGTGCCGGGCATGACGGCCGAAGTGCTGGTGTCGCAGGCCCAATTGAAAGGGTCTTCAACGCAGAGCGCAAAAGCTACGGAGCAGCAATGACGGACCAGTCGCCTCAAAAGATCAACGGAAATGGACATGGGCTGGAGAAGCCGATCTACGATCCTAAGGCTCCGTCTGCGATCGAAGTGGAGCACATTGTAAAAAAGTATGGGGACTTCACGGCGGTCGACGACGTTTCGTTCTCGGTAAAAGAAGGAGAAATCTTCGGGCTACTCGGCCCGAACGGCGCGGGCAAGTCGACGCTGATCCGGATGATGACGACGCTGATTCCGATCACGTCTGGGAAAGCGCGCATCGCCGGGCACGATGTTGCAAGAGAACCGAACGCCGCACGAAGACTCATCGGCGTGATTCCACAGGCGCTGACGAGTGATTTGGATCTCACGGTTGAAGAGAACATGAACATTTATGCCAAGCTCTACGACGTGCCGTCGAAAGAGCGCAAGACCTCGATCGATGAGCTGCTCGAACTCGTGGATCTGACGAAGTGGCGGGATGCCGCCACCAAGACGCTTTCCGGCGGCATGCGGCGACGGCTTGAGATCGCGCGCGGGCTGGTGCATCATCCGAAAATTTTCTTTTTGGACGAGCCGACCACAGGGCTGGATCCTGTTTCGCGCGTCGCTGTGTGGGAGATGCTGGGGAACATTAAAGAGCATCGGCAACTGACCATCCTGATTACGACGCACTATATGGACGAGGCAGACCGGTTGTGCGACCGGATCGCGATTGTCGATCATGGAAAGCTGGTTGCTCTGGACAATCCTGCCGCACTGAAGGCGAGCGTGCCCGGGTCGAACGTGATTGAAGCACAGTTCGACAATCCTCCGGCGGACTGGGAGCAGAAGCTGCAGACGCTCGATGACGTTACATCGGTGCAGCACGAAGGCGCGGGCATGTATCGCGTGCTGACGAGCAATGGCTCGCGGACAACCACGGAATTGGTGGAGTTGGCGGTGCAAAACGGGCTTGCGGTGAAGACGCTGAGTGTCCAGAACACGACGCTGGACGATGTGTTCGTGCATTACACGGGAAGACAACTGCGGGATGAACTGCAGAAGGCGTATGCGTTCGTGATGCCGCAACGACCGGGGTTGCAGCCATAATTAGTCCTGAGTCCTGAGTCGCGAGGCTTCGAGTTGGAAACAGCAGTTATGAGTCAGAGCAGCGGTTACAAGGCCTGTCGTCGTGGGTCCTGGGTCGCTAGGCTTCGAGCAGGAGACTCCAATTATGAGTCAGAGCAGCGGTCACAAGGACTTGGTCGCCTGGCAGAAGGGGATGGAACTTGTGGCTGCCATCTACGATGCAACGGACCGATTTCCGTCGAACGAACTGTACGGCCTTGTGAGTCAACTGCGTCGTGCCGCGGTTTCGGTTCCGAGTAATATCGCCGAGGGCAAGGCGCATTATTCCAACCGCGACTTTGTGAGATTTCTACGGCATTCGCAGGGTTCTCTCGCCGAAATAGAAACCCAGATTCTGATTGCACAACAGCGCAAATACCTGGACTTGGAGACTACGACCAATTTGATTCAAAGGATCGACGAACTCGGTCGCATCTTAAGCGGGCTAATCAAATCACTGAGTAAGGTCGAAGTGACTCGGGACTCAGGACTCAGGACTAGCTTATGAATCGAATGATGGCCATTGTCGAGCGCGAGATGCGGAAGTTTTTCCGGTCGCCCGCGCTCATGCTGGCGTCGATGATTTTTCCATTGGTGCAATTGATCATTCTGGGGAACGCCTTTGGGGGGAAAATTCGCGACGCCAAAGTCGCGATTGTTGACGAAGACGGAGGGCCGCAGGCTCTGAGGATCCGCGAAGCCTTCGATTCAGTGCGCGCTAACATCCGGACATTCGTGCCGATCCCTTACAACAACTATCAACAGGCTACGGAGGATGTGCGTAATGGAAAGCTGCAGGGCGCCGTCATCATCCCCCCGCAGTACTCGCAGCACGTCTACGAGGAGAACCATCCGCGTATCGGATTGGTGGTCGACAACAGCGACAACTTCATGAGCTCGGCAGTCGAGGCCGAAATGACGAGCCTTGTTGACGCACTGAATCAACCCACAATTTCCCCACGGATTCTTCAACAAACAGCGCTGCAGATCGTCGAACTGTATCCCTATATCGAGTATATGAAATACCTCTTGCCGGGATCATTGGTGCTGGCGATGTTCGTGTCGGTGATGATCGGCGGCGGAATGCTTTACATCGACGACAAAGCGCGAGGCGTGCACGAGGGTTATCTGGTCACACCGATCACGAAGCTTGAGCTAGTGCTGGGACTGAATTTGGCTGGCGCAATCAAGGCCGTTATGACCGGGGTGATCATTGTTGGTATCGGATCAATGATGGCCGGGGTCGGGACAATCTTCAATCCGACTGCAGTGATTGGACTGATCGCCATGATCGTGCTGACTTCACTCGCATTCAACACGATGATGTTTCTGCTGATGGTGCGGATTGAAGATCCGCTCGTGCCGCGCGCGATGTTTGGAATTCTGAATACGCTGCTGTTTTTTCCGAGCGGATCGGTGTATCCAATTCAGGCGTTTCCGCCATGGCTGCGCGTGATTGCGAAGGGCGATCCTTTCACCTACGCCGTCGATGGCTTTAAATGCCTGTTACTGAAGGAAACTACTCTCGCTGCCGTTTGGGGGGACATGCTTTATTTGGCGATCTTCACGATGGTGACATTCGCGATCGCGGTTCCGCTGTTCAAGCGAACGCTCTAGGTGAGCGCTATCGGGGCTCGACCTAGAGCGTCGAAATATTAGGCAAATGGTGTCGCTTACTGCGCCTTGATATCGACCGAGGCTCTGGTTCCTTCCCAGTCGATGTTCATCGTGCAACCATTGCCAGACTTCTCATAGGAAATCGTGAAGTTCTCGACGGGCGTAGGCATTTTTGAGACCTTCATGTCCACTCGCGCGAGTTCGTCACTCTCGTACTTATACGGAATTCCCCATTCGCCAGTCTTCTTGTTGATGATGAGAGTCCATTTGTCGGCGTTGGGAACAGTGAAGATCGTGTAGCTTCCTGCTGGAACAGTCTTGCCGCCGACGGTGATATTGCTGCTGGTCACGAAGGTGGTCGCTTCATTTGCGCCGGTGCGCCAGACTTCGCCGTAAGGTACGAGGCCGCCGTAGATTTTGCGTCCCTTCATGCGCGGGCTGGAGTAGTTCGTCTTGACGGTCTTGCCACCGCCTAGATCGCATGAGGCCGACTCGGGAGGGCTGGGTTTGTTTCCCTGACAGGCAGCAAAGACGGTAAAGGTAAAAATCAAGCCAGTGAGCAAGGCGATTCGTTTCTGCATGGTCTCTCCTTTTGAATAGCTGGAATGCAAACCGTTTGGACGTTTCAGATTGGGTTTTGTCAGCGGATCATTATGCTCCTCGGCGGCGCACCGTTACAATCGAGGCATGCCGGTATTCGATGAGAAGAAGGAAGAGTTGGAGCATTACGAGACGATGATGGGTGTTCCGCGCGGGCGACTTGCCGTGACGATGGACACCATCACGGACGCAATGGCGCTTGTTGGGCAGCACGGTGTCTATTGTCAGAGCCAGCGCTGGCCGGGTAAGCCGGTAATGGATATACAAATCATCATGAAAAATCTGACTGACGCGAAGGAACTGATTCAGAGCGTGATGGAAGAACTGAAGCAAAAGGCGTAAACCACAAAGGGCACGAAGGAATACGAAGGAAAACTCTTCTTTGTCGGACTTCGTGCCCTTCGTGGTTTCAGGGTTTTACTGTAACCATCACGATGCCATGGGACTGCACCCGGGCCGAAAACTTTCCCGTCATCTTGCCAAGATCCTTGTGCTGCCACAGATCGCGCACCGAAGCGCTGATCGTGCGCGGGTAGCCTATGTCTTCCCAGTTCGCGGTGATCTCTTCTTCTGAGGCGCTCCGATTCAGAAGGATCACGGCGCGGCTGCCGTCTTTCTGCTGCTTTGCCCAGACTTCGAGATCACCATTCTTCGCGACGCGCTCGCCTTCACGGCCGAGTGCGTCCTGATTGACGGCGATGACTTCCTTATTGGTGAGGATGTCATGGATCTCGGGGCGCATGTCACGCAGATCATTCCCAGCAAGCAGGGGAGCGGCAAGAAGCGCCCACAGGCTGAAGTGCGAGCGATACTCGGTATCGGTCATGCCGCCATTGCCGACCTCGAGCATGTCGGGATCGTTCCAGTGTCCCGGCCCGGCATACGATTGCAGGCCGACCTGCTGATCGAGAATCGCCAGCATTCCATCGGAGCAGCAACTGCCGTCTGGCCACTTGTCGTGCCCGGCCCAGCGATCGCTGATGTCGCCGGTGGTACGCCATGAATTTCCGCCAACTTCCTTACCCCAGAGCCACGGCTGCGCCTTGCCCCATTCGCAGATGCTGAGGACGATCGGGCGTCCGGACGCGTCGAGCGCGGCGCGAATGTTCGCGTAGGAGGCCCTTGCATCCTGCGTACTGGTATGGCACCAGTCGTATTTCAGGTAATCCACGCCCCACGAGGCGTAAGAGATCGCGTCCTGATATTCGTGGCCGAGGCCTCCAGGGCGTCCGGCGCAGGTTTTCGATCCCGCGTCGGAGTAGACGCCGAACTTCAGACCGAGCGAGTGGATGTAGTCGCCGAGCGCCTTCATGCCATGCGGAAAGCGTTGCGGGTCGACCACGATGTTTCCCTTCTCATCGCGGCTGACCTGCCAGCAGTCGTCGATGTTGACGTAGATGTACCCGGCGTCTTTCATACCAGACTTCACCACCGCGTCGGCCATGCTCTTGATCATGTCTTCGCTGACGTTGCAGGCAAACTTGTTCCAGGAATTCCACCCCATAGGCGGAGTCATGGCCAGGCCTGCGGATGGAGAATGCGTGTCTTGCGCAACGAGGACGGTTCCGAACAAGAGAAGAAAAACGAGGCACAGCGAGAGCGACATCAGTCTCGGTTTCATGGCACCCGTTTTATCAGAACTGATTGAAGTTTGGTAGGTGAACAATCACGGACGATAGTTCGATGAACGATTTACAATCTCGCTGCTGTAATGATTCGCGGTCTATTCGTCCGATGGTTCGATGAGGTTTCCTATGCTTAAATCTGTTCATTCATGGTCGCTGGTCGTATTCATTTCTCTATTTTCCACGTTTCCATGCGCTGCCCGGAATGCCCAACCGGTTGGGATGTTTGAAGGGCACAACGATGTTGGCACGGTGTTGCATCCCGGCTCGGTCGATTTCGATGCTGCCAAGCAGACGTACACGATTTCGGGCAGTGGCGAGAACATGTGGTTCACTTCCGATGCGTTTCAGTTTGTGTGGAAGAAGACGTCGGGGGATGTCACGCTCACGGCGGACATCAGCTTTTTAACCAAGACCGGGAATGCGCATAAGAAAGCTGCTTTGATGCTGCGACAGAGCTTGGATGCCGACTCGGTGTATGCAGACGTGGCGCTGCATGCGAGCGGATTGACATCTCTGCAATTCCGCGATGAGAAGGGCGCGATTACACGCGAGGTGCAATCGAATTTATCAGCACCAAAGCGGCTACGGATCGCCAAACACGGCGACTACGTGTACATGTCGCTAGGAGACAATAGCAGCCTGCAGCCCGCTGGCGGATGGCTAAGGATTCCGTTGCAAGGAAGCTTCTATGTAGGCCTCGGCGTCTGTTCGCATGATAAAGATGTTGTCGAGACGGCGGCGTTTTCGAACGTGGAATTGAACCAGCCCGCCGCGAAGGGCGAGCCGGTCCTTTACAGCACCCTGGAAACTGTGACCGTGGCTTCAGCGGACCGGCGTGTTGCTTACCTTGCAAAGGGTCGCTTCGAGGCTCCCAACTGGAGCCGCGATGGCAGTTACTTTCTATTTAATCGCGACGGGCACATCGAGAAGCTGCCTGTGGGCGGCGATCAACCGTCCGTGCTTGATACCGGATTCGCGAACCGCTGCAATAACGATCACGGCATCTCTCCTGATGGGACGCAACTTGCGATCAGCGACAATTCGCAAGGAGACAAGGAGTCGATGGTTTACTTGTTGCCAATTGGTGGAGGCACTCCGCGTCGTATGACCGAGAAGTCGCCTTCGTATTGGCATGGCTGGGCGCCGGATGGGAAGACGCTGGCGTTTGTCGGACAGCGCGACGGAGAGTTTGATATTTACGGAATTCCGGCTGCGGGCGGTACGGAGACGCGACTCACAACTGCAAAAGGCCTAGACGACGGTCCAGAATATTCGCCTGACGGAAAGTACATCTATTTCAATTCTGAGCGCACCGGGCACATGCAGATCTGGCGCATGAAGCCGGACGGTAGCGATCAGGAGCAGGTCTTCACGGACGATCTCAACAACTGGTTTCCTCACATCTCGCCGGATGGGCAGTGGATGGTGTTCCTTACTTACAGCGCGGAGGTGAAGGGGCATCCGGAGAGCAAAGATGTGATGCTGCGGCTGATGTCGCTTGCGGACAAAAAGATTACGGTGCTGGCAAAACTGTTCGGCGGGCAGGGGACGATCAATGTGCCGTCGTGGTCTCCGGACAGTAAGCAGGTGGCGTTTGTGAGTTACATGATGGTGCCTGAAGTAGACATCAAATAAGTTACTTAGCGACTTTCTCGTCGAAGAACTTCGCCATCAACTCCAGCGCTTCTTTCGTCTCCGGCAACTGGAAGTGATACCAGAAGGCGTGCGGCAGGGCTTCGAATACCACCAGCTGCGCATCGTTGCCGGACCTCAGCAACGCACGATGAAAAATCGTGGTGCCACTGAGCAGGATGTCGCGCCCACTCGTGACTGACAGGCTTGGCGGCCATCCCTGCAGGTCGGAGAACAAAGGCGAGAGCACTGGATCTTTGGGGTCGGTTTTGCCTACGTACTCGCTATCGTGCGGACTTTTCAAATCGGTGGGCTCGAGTTTTCCGGGAAATCCGTTCAGCGTGAAGAGTTGCCATGAATCGCCGGGACGGCTGAAGTCTCCCATGCCTGAAAAGATACCCAGCGCGCCGGGAAGCGGGAGTGCCAGCCGTTTTAGCTTCGCCGTCACTTCGGAAGTGAGGATCGCCCCGGCTGACGTGCCGAATATTCCGATGCTTTTGGGTCTGTAGGTCTTGAGGAGTTCTTTGTAGACGGCGACGACATCGTCGACGGCGGCCGGAAAGGGATTCTCTGGCGCAAGGCGATAGTAGACGGAGACAACCTTGATCTTCGCGAGATTTGCGATGGGAATGCCTTCGATCAGCGAGCCGGAGTCGGAGTTGAATCCGCCGCCGTGGAGATTGATCAGGACGCGAGTGCGGTTCTCCTCCGGCATCGAGAGCGGCGAGATGATGTCGGTGCGGACGCCGGCGGTAGTCGTCTCCTCAATGTTTACGGGATAGAGCTTCTTCGCTTCGCCGGAGTCTTTTGCGCGCCACTCATCGGTGTGTTTCCGGCGTTCGGCCAACGGCTCTGGCCCGGAAGTCGAGTGATTTACCGACTCAAGCCAGGTCTGAGCTTCGGGACTGACAGTCGGGGGCATAGGGACGACGCGAGTGATGTGGGCGGTGCCATCGGGGTCGAAGGTGGCAGAGTCTTGCGGCGAGGTTGTGTTCGATTGAGCTGAGAGAGCGGCTGATAAACACAAAAAGATAACTGGGGAGAACAAACTTGGAAATTTCATCGGAATAGTGGTATCAGACTTACAAGCACTTGTCATCCTGAGCGCATTCTTTACGCGACAGACCTATGTAGTTTGTCGACAGCATCAATGCTGCCGACAGAGTGCATAGATCCTTCGGCACGCAAACTACGCGGGCCTCAGGATGACAAAGATGGAGTAGTTGCTACGCGAGAGTGTATTTTCCTCGTTCGATCGTCTTCTGCGCGATTTGCTGGCGCAGTTCGATAGTATTGAACGGTTCGTGCTTTGCCAGTCGACGCAGGATCGCTAATTGCGTCCGGAGCATGTCGCCTTCGGCGACGGCGGCGATGACTTTCTTAGCAGCAGCCTCGACTTTTTCCATGGCCTGTGAGAGGTAGACGCGAGTCATCGCAATTGGAAGAACGGAGGCAGCCTCGCCTTTGCTCTCGACCATTTTTTGCGCACGGACAACGGCCGATTCCATCGCATACGTTTCGATGGTGATGTCGGCGATGGCGCCCATGATCTCTTGTTGATCCTGGATGGCCTGCATATATTTCTGCGTGGCCGAACCTGCGGCAAACAAACCGAGTTTTTTTGCTTGTGTGACGAGCTTACGCTCTTCGACCAGCGCGCCCTCGACTTCTTCACCCATTGAAGGTCCCGACAGCACCTCATCCATCAACTTCTTGATCGCAGGCATCAGCGGCAACTGCCCGCTCATCGCACGCTTCAGCAGGAATCCGGTGATGATCAGCCGGTTAATTTCGTTGGTGCCTTCGAAGATGCGGTTGATGCGGGCATCTCGATAGGCCCGTTCTGCCGGATACTCTTCGACGAATCCGTAGCCGGCATAGATCTGCAAGGTCTCGTCGACGACGTAGTCGATCATCTCCGATCCCCAGACCTTGATGATCGAGCACTCCACGGCATATTCTTCGATCGCCTTCAGCATTTGCTTCGCCGCGTCGGTTGCTGATTTATCGACGTCACTCAAGGCCGCATCCATCATGGCCACCGTGCGATAGACGAGCGACTCGCCCACATAGAGCAGAGTTGCCATGTTCGCGATCTTTTCGCGCACGAGTCCAAAATCGGCAATGACTTTGTTGAACGCTTTGCGCTGCTTGGCGTATTCGATTGCGTTCTGCAAAGAAACGCGGCCGCCGCCCACGCACATCGCGCCGAGTTTGAAGCGTCCGATGTTCAGTATGTTGAAGGCGATCAGATGGCCCTTGCCAGCTTCCCCGAGCAGGTTTTCGACGGGAACTTTGCAGTCGTTCAAAATGATCGGGCAGGTTGACGATCCGCGGATTCCCATCTTGTGCTCTTCCGCACCGATCGAAAATCCCGGGAATCCCTTCTCCACTAGAAAGGCCGAGAACTTCTCTCCATCGATCTTGGCGAACACCGTAAACAGGTCGGCGAATCCTGCGTTGGTGATCCACATCTTCTCGCCGTTGAGCACATAGTGCTTTCCGTCTGACGAAAGCACGGCACGGGTCCGGCAGTTCAGAGCGTCCGATCCGGAGGTTGACTCCGACAATGCATACGCTCCCACGATCTCTCCAGCCGCCAGCCGCGGCAGATATTTCTGCTTCTGCTCCTCCGTTCCGAAGTAGACGATCGGGAGTGTGCCGATCCCCGTGTGGCCGCCCCACGTCGTCGCGAAGCCCGCGTATTTTGCGATATGGTCGGCAATCACTGCGGCAGTAACTTTGTCCATTTCGAGGCCGCCGTAAGCTTCAGGAATTTCTGCCGAGCTCAGCCCAAGTTCTCCAGCCTTCTTGAGCAAGTCGCGTGTGACGGAGAAGTCTTTGTGCTCGATCCTCTCGACGTTGGGCACGATCTCATTCATGGCAAATTCTTCGGCGGTCTGCGCGATCAATTGATGCTGCTCACTGAAATCTTCGGGCGTGAAAACTTCGTCAGGTTGTCTGGATTCCAGCAGAAAACTTCCGCCTGCAATTTTGGGCCCGGACACTGCCGTGGAGGTTGCCATTCTCTGTCCTCACAAGAAACCGCCGGGCCAATATGGACCTGGCGGTGGTGTGTATTCATTCTAATGCCGAGCGGCTGAACTGAATGGATAAAAGTCAGCTCGTGCGAGGCTGATAGAAGTTCGTGGTAACTCGCACGTTGGTTACCTCTGACGCGCATGAACAGCTGAGATCAGTAATCCACGCCCAGCCGCAACGGATCAAAACTCGCTCCTGATCCGGAGCGTGAATAGCCAGTGCCGGTAAAACTATACGCGAATGCAGATGACTGGCAGCGGCGGAACCGGTCGGTCCACGTTCGATAGAGGCTCTGTTCACTCTGCAAATCCATATCTGCGCCGGAACAGGCCTGGCTCGCGCCATTCAGACAAGCGCTTTGACGAATGGATTCGGCCGCTTGCACGCGTTGGGCTTGCCGTTCCATCGCCAACCGAAGAGCGCTGCAGTCTGCCAGAAATGTGGTATGGGCCAGACAAGATCCGCCGATCCAGCCTTGTCCATGAAAGCAGTAGTTATTGTTCCGATAGACAGGAACCGTTCCGCCAACGCACGCACCTCCCTTTCGAAGATTGCCCGGCGGACAAAAATTGCAATTCCCCTTGGGACAAATGGGCCGTGGCAGAAACACTGCGGATTTTGCCAGAGGCTTTCTGAAAGGATGTTTCAGAAACGAAAAAAAAGTTCTCTTTTGCGGCTGAATGGTTCGAAGTTGAAGGTTTGGATTCAGAGAACGATTTTGCCGGGTCTCGGTCGAGATGAATGCTCGCTCGTTGGAGCGCGAAGCTGGTATTGTACTCGTGCCGCGCGAAGGGTTATGGGCGCCTGATCCGTGGGACGGGGCACTGCTTGAACTGCGCCCTGCGGACGAGTTGTAACTCCCACTCGAAGCGTGGCCTCCGCCACCACCAGAGTAGCTTCCTCCTCCGGAAGAACCGCTGTGCGAGCCACCGCCCGAAGAGCCTCCGGACGAGCCTCCAGAACTGCCGCCGCCGGAATGTTGGGCTAAAACGGAGTATGAGAAGAGCAGCATTGCTGCCAGAAGCAGGATGGAGAGCCGCATATTGGACCTCCGAACCGGCTCTGCCAAGGGCGGGGATGCCAGCCTGGTCAGGGCGCCACGCGTCGGATAGAAGCATACGCCGGCTGCACGTCAAGGTGCGTACTGATTGGGTAAAGAATTGTTACGCAATCGAGGTTAGCGTTGAATCAAGTACAAATCGCGCTCGGGAGCCTGTTGATCTATCGTTGTTCTCAGCTGGTAGCGACTTGCCGGCACGCAGGTTGTATATCCAACAGGGTGCACCGAATCCGAGTGCTTGCTATCGCGGGCAACCACGTAACTGCGAATCGCATAGCACAACGTATCCGCAGGGAGGCTCTTGGGGCCGACCGCGAATTGCACCGGCAGGTTCGGCCTGAAAGAGGTTAGGGCTTTGCTCTCTGGAAAAACAACGGTCGGACGCTCAGGAAAAAGACTGAATTGCTTGGGTTGAGCTTCGTTGGAATCAGGCTTCTTTTGGGCAACTGCAACGCCCGAGCAAAACAGAAGGAACGCGGGAAGAAAACGGAGGAGAGACATAAGGGCCTCCTGCACAAATTATAGTCTCGGTCTAGGCGACGTTCTCGAAAATTCCTGCGGCGCCCATGCCGCCACCCACGCACATTGTAACCATGCCATAACGAGCATTGCGCCGCTTCATTTCGCGGATGACGCTTGCGGTCAGTTTGGCTCCCGTGCAGCCGAGGGGATGTCCGAGGGCAATAGCCCCGCCATTCGGGTTCACCTTCTCGGGATCGAGTCCACCTTCCTTGATGACCGCGAGCGACTGCGCCGCAAATGCCTCGTTGAGTTCGATGACGCCGATGTCAGGGAGCTTTAGCCCAGCAAGCTTGAGCGCCTTCGGAATCGCGTAGACGGGGCCGAGTCCCATTTCTTCCGGCTTGTACCCTACGGTTGCGAATGAAACATAACGGGCCAGCGACTTGATACCGAGAGCCTGCGCGCGCTCGGCCGACATCACCACAGTGGCGGCGGCACCGTCTGACATTTGGGATGAGTTCCCTGCCGTGACTGTTCCCTTCATATGAAAGGCTGGCTTGAGGCCGAGTAGCGCTTCCAGCGAAGTATCGGCGCGCGGGCCCTCGTCAATCTTGAAGACAATTTCCTGCCGCTTCGGCTTCGATCCGTTCGGAGTGGTAAAGCTCACGGGTACTGGAACCAGTTCGTCGTCAAACTTCCATGCCTGAATTGCCGCAATCGCTTTCTGATGGCTGCGCAATGAGAATTCGTCAGCAGCCTCCCGCGTAATGCCGAAGCGCTGTGCCACTCGCTCAGCGGTCAGTCCCATAGAAAGATAGGCATCGGGATAATTGCTCACCAGCCACGGATTGGGCGAAATCTTGTGCCCGCCCATGGGGATCATCGACATGGATTCGGTTCCACCTGCAACTACAACGTCAGCGCCCCCGGCCATGATTCGCTCGGCCGCCATAGCGATTGCTTGCAAACCAGAGGAGCAGAACCGATTGATAGTCATTGCGGAGACTTCGATTGGCAGACCGGCGCGCAGCGAGGCGATCCGCGCGACGTTCATCCCCTGCTCGGCTTCGGGCATAGCGCAGCCGAAGATGACGTCTTCGATTTCCTTCGGATCGAGCTGAGGAATGCGATCAAGCGCCCCCTTGATGGCCACAGCCGCGAGTTCATCGGGACGCGTCGCCCGCAACGTACCTTTGAATGCACGGCCGACCGGGGTGCGAACTGAAGATGCGATTACGACATCTCGCATGCTTGGGTCTCCATTCTTGGCTGACTATCAATTAGATGCTTGGTCTTGGGGAATCACTTCACCCGATTTGGCTAAAGCCTGATGGCCGAAGCCCGACTCCTATTTCGGTGCGTAAAAGTAATAATCCGCTCTGTACTGGCTCTTCGTTTCTTCGCCTTTGTGCGATTCGTCGCAAGGATCGTTGCCCGGCTTGCCGCCGTGGGTGTGCACTCGCTGAATTTTCGTCACCTTGGCCAGTGCACCCTTTCCTGAATTATTTACGACGTCCAGCAACAACCATGGAACGGAATCGGAGTCCAGCGAATCGATCTGCCCCACCGGCTTCCCTGTAACTTCACTGCCGTCTTTCAATTTCCAGGTCGGTCCGGCGGAATGCTGGCCGATCACTTTGTCTTTGCGGTCTTTCAGTTCGGCATCCGGACCCTTCAGAGTCCAGTTGTACTTGCCGTCGGAATCCGCCTGACAGGTGTAGACCTGTGATCCGGACCCCCGCACGAAGAGAACGGGCTCAACTCCGGACGGGACTGCAATGGCATCGGGAACATCGGGAGCGGACTCCTGCTGCGGCACGTCTTTCTGCGATTGGGCAAACAGAACTCCGGAAGCCGACAATACGAATATCGCGAAGAGCACAGCTCGATTCATGACTTAATTCCTCAGTGTCTTGCCGGTCTTCAGCGTGTACTGAATTCTTTCTTGAGTCTTGCGCTCGCCACAAAGAGATTTGAAGCCTTCTCGTTCGAGATCAAGGATGTATTGCTCGCTGACCGGAGTGCCCGGCGTGACATTGCCTCCGCAGAGGACTTCAGCAATTTTCCCGCCGAGCTTTACTTCGTAATCGGTAATGTAATCGCCTTGACGCATGAGGTGAACGCCCATCTTCAATGCGGCGAGCAGGCTCTCGCCGGGCGCGGGGAGGTCGGTGCGTAGAACTGGAGGCTCATATCCGGCGCGCAACAACTCCAGCGCTCGAGCTTTCGCGTCGGAGAGCACACGCTCCCTGTTCATCGAGACGCAGTCGGAATCGGAAAGGAATCCGAGGCCGCGAGCTTCCTGTGCGGATGTTGCGACCTTCGCTGTCGCGATCGTCTCAAATGCTTTCTTCATGGCCTCCATCATCTCGACGGAACCAGCGAGAGCCTCTCCCGAAACTTTGCCTCGCGAGCCTGCGGCGCTATCGACGGCCCGCAACAACATCTCTTTGCAGCCACCACCACCCGGGAGTAATCCGACGCCCACCTCCACGAGCCCGGTATATAGCTCGGCATGAGGCTGGCGCGCGGGTGCATGCAGCGAGATTTCGGTTCCGCCGCCCAGGCATAATCCGAACGGTGCAGAGACGACCGGTTTTGGCGAGAATTTAATGGCTTGCGTCATGCCCTGGAATTGGCGGATGACAAGGTCGACGTCATCCCACTCTTCGTCCTGCACGCTCATCAGCAACAACATGAGGTTGGCGCCGACCGAGAAATTTTGCGCGTCGTTGGTAATGACGAAGGCCTCAAAGTTATCGCCCGGGCCGCCGGACTTCAGGGTCTGCGTAATCAGGCTGATGATGTCGGTTCCGAGCGTGTTCATCTTGCTGTGGAACTCGATGCAGGCCACACCATCTCCCAAATCCACTACTGATGCTCCGGAATTCCTCTTTACGACTCCGTTCGATTTCTTCGCTACTGTCACAGACCAGACGCCTGCGGGAACTTCAACCTCTTTCCAACTATTGTTCAGCAAATCGAAATATTTTCGTCCGGATGCAGATTTTCCATCGTCGGCATACCAGGATTTCTGTCCGGAGGCGAGCAATTTATCAACATTCGCCGCGACCGGCTTCCCTTCTTTCTTCATGCGGGCAACCGTGCTTTCGAGTCCTGCTGCATCCCAGAGTTCGAATGGGCCGAGTTCCCAGTTGAAGCCGAGTTTCATCGCGCGATCAATCTCAACGATCGAATCGGAGATTTCCGGAATACGGTTCGCGGCATAGGTCCAGAGATCGCTGAGTGCAGCCCATAAAAACGCTCCGGCGCGATCGCCTTTTTGCGGCCCACTACCATCCACTCCGACCAACATGCGCAGCCGCGCCCCGGTTTCTTCGACGTTTTTCGCCATGTCAAGCGCGGGCAACTTAGGCTTCTGCCGTGGATGGTACTCCAACGTTTTCCAATCGAGAGCCAATCGCTCGTCTTCCTGGCCTACGCCCTTAACTTTTTTGTAGAAGCCGCCCTTGGTCTTGTCGCCGAGCCATTTTTTCTGCAGCATCTGATTGACGAAGTCGGGTAGTTTCAGATCGCTGCGCTCATCGTGAACGTTCGTGGTCATGTTCGAGACAACGTGCCCCAGAATGTCGAGTCCAACCAGATCGATGGTTCGGAACGTCGCAGACTTCGGCCATCCAACCGCTTGTCCGGTAAGCGCGTCCACCTCTTCAATCGTCATGCCCATCTCTTGCATCAGGCGCATGACATTCAAAACCGAGAACGTTCCGATGCGATTACCGATGAAGTTCGGCGTGTCCTTGGCGATCACGACTCCCTTGCCGAGGCGCACGTCGGAGAAGTGCGAAATGGAGTCGACAGCCGCGCGATCCGCCTCTGGGGTCGAAATGATTTCCAGCAAACGCATGTAGCGTGGTGGATTAAAGAAGTGCGTGCCAAACCAGGCGCGGCGAAAATCATCTGAAAATCCTTCGGCGATTTTCCCGACCGGCAGACCGCTGGTGTTCGTCGTGATGATGGTTCCGGGCTTTCGGATTGCCTCGACCTTCTTCAGCAGGCTCCGCTTGATATCGAGATTCTCAACGACGGCCTCAATGATCCAGTCGACCTCGGCCAGTTTCTTCAGGTCGTCTTCGAAATTTCCGACTGTCACAAGGCGCGCGAGGGATGCGTCCATGAAAGCTGCTGGCTTGGATTTCTTCGCCGCGTCCAGGCCGGCGGCGGCGATCCTGTTGCGAGTGACACCAGTCGCATCGGGAGGAACGATATCCAGCAGGTAGCTCGGCACTCCGGCATTTGCAAAATGCGCGGCGATCCGAGCGCCCATCGTCCCAGCGCCCAGAATGGCTACCTTGTTAATGCGCTTCATAGCGAGCCCTCGAACATGGATCGATGTGGATCACTGAGTTCTTCAGCAGTTGGACTTGCAAGGGAAGATCCAGCCCTTGATGGATGTATGCCCGCAATGGTAATCGGAGTGGGGAGTCTTTATCCAGCATCAGCGGCTAACTCAGGGTGGGCGTTCACATATTCGAGCGCCTGGCGCGCCATCTGCTTCTCTCCTTTATAGGCCAGCAACTTCGGTGCATCGGCGAGAGGAACCCACTGAGCGACTGCAACTTCGATCCGCATGTCTTCTGAGATCTGATCGATTCGTCCTGATTCGTATCGAAAGAGATAAAAGCTGACGATTTTGAAAACACGCTCGCCATCACTCCAGCTCCGTACATACATGTATTTGATGTCCGCGAGTTTTGTAATCAGGCTTGCGGTGATGCCGGTCTCCTCCTTGACTTCACGCATCGCAGCCTCGAGCGCCTTCTCGCCAGGGTCAACCAGGCCTTTGGGCAGGCACAGGACGGTCTTTTCCTTTGCGCGTCCGGCCCTTTTAGCTGGATCGACCTTTGGAGCTTTTGGGATCGAATCCCCGCGCGGTTCGATTACTGCGACCCACCACGCCCCGTCTTTGTGCCGGACGACCACTCCTCCGGAAGAGATCTCTCGCAGCATACAGTCAGCAACTTACAAGAATACCGGGATTTCGTCACCCGTTTGATGTCCGGACTGTAACTGTTGCCGTTGCAACAGCTTACGGCGTGGCACGTTCGGGCCGTTACAGCCAAGTTGCCAGATGTGGCATCTTAATATTAGCTGGGGACTTAGTACCTGGCCCAAATCCGGCCAGGGACGTGGGGTTTGCCGTGAAGCATCTGGGGAAGATCATTCGCTCCGTTCAGGCGTTTGGACGGGAACTCTCCCGTAGGGCCGACCATCCGACCGCTTCATATCCACCTTCCATTGGCGTCGCTCTCGGCGGCGGATTCGCGCGCGGTATCGCGCATATCGGAGTTCTGAAGGTTCTCGAAGAGGAAGGCATTCCGATCCATGCGATCGCCGGAACAAGCGTTGGCGCCTTGATCGGAGCATGCTATTGCAGCGGTCTTTCTCCCGCCGAGATGGAGGAGATCGGCCTCAAGACTCGTTTCGCCAGCTTCGCGCGCTGGACCCTTTCACGCTGCGGCTTCGCTTCGAGCGACCGCATGGTCACGTACCTGACACGAACTCTGAAATGCCAAACGTTTGAGGGATTTCGTATCCCTCTGGGCGTTACCGCAACCGATTTCAACACTGGCGAGGGAGTCCTGTTTCGCACCGGCTCCGTGATCGATCCCGTCCGCGCGAGTTGCTCTTATCCCGGCATGTTCCTGCCGATCGAAATCGGCGGACGATATCTGGTTGACGGCATGCTGTCGCACCCAGTGCCGACGCGGCCCGTCCGCGACATGGGCGCCGACAAAGTACTGGCAGTTCATCTGAAGGGAAAGTGGTCGAACGGCGGAGCTCCACGACATTTGTTCGACGTCATCGGGCAGTCGTTTGCGATTGCGCAGGACGCCATGGCGTCGACGTGGCGCAATGCAGCGGACCTGGTCGTCGAGCCAGAAGTTTCTGACTACGCCTATGATGATTTCAAGCGGGCTGCCGACTTGATAGAGGTTGGCGAATCGGCAATGCGGAAGGCTTTGCCTGCAGTGAAGAAGTGGCTGGAGGCACCGGCCGAAGTGAGCTGGCCGAGAGTCGAACGCCGTGGCGCTCCACGCACCATGCCCATGCCCGCAGACTAGTCTCTTCTATATCCGATCTGCCTCTTTGCGGATCCGTTTCCACGCATTCTGCACATGGCGGTCCTGCGTCTGCATCTGTCCGACTGACAATCGTAGTGTCAGCTTTCCATTCAGTTTGGTATGGGTCAGGAACAGATCTCCGCTTTTGTTCAAACGATCCATGATCGTTTGGTTGGCGGCGTCTCCTCCCTTATGACGGAAGCACACTAGATTCAGCGGGGCAGGCGCTGCCAGCTCGAAGCGATTATCGTTGCGAATCCAATCGGCAAACTGCTGGGCCAGCCGAACGTGCTCGCGCACATTGTGCTGCAGGCCTTCGATTCCATAATGGCGAATCAGGAACCACAGCTTAAGCGAACGGAAGCGGCGTCCCAGCTGGATGTGCCAGTCGCGATAGTCGATCACCGCGCCTGATTCCGTGGCTTGATTTCGCAAGTACTCCGGCAGAATGCTGAGGGTTTGAATCAGCGCTTTGCGGTCGGCCACCCAGAAACAGCTGCAATCAAAGTTCGCCCCCATCCATTTATGCGGGTTGAAATTGTAGCTGTCGGCGAGTTCAACGCCGTTTTGCAGATGACGAAATTCCGGACACACCATCGCCGTGCCTGACATGGCGGCATCGACGTGCATCCAGAGGTTGTTCTTGCGCGCAACTTCGCCGATCTGAGGAAGCGGATCCATTGCGTTCGAGGACGTCGTGCCCACTGTGGCGCAGACGAAGCAAGGAGTCAGTCCCACGTCGCGATCGCCCTCAATTTGATTCGCCAGTACGTCGGGCCGCATGGCGAAATTTTGATCCACTTCGATTAGACGAAGATTCTCCGTCCCTATCCCCGCAATCATCGCGGCCTTTTCCAACGAGGAATGCGTTTGCGTCGAGGCATAGGCGACGAGCTTTCCGTTTGCTCCCTTCTTGTTGCTCGCGTAGTTTGTCGCTTTTTCGCGGGCCGCCAACAACGCGCACAGCACGGCGCTCGACGCGGTGTCCTGGATAACTCCTCCGCCGGCATTGGAAGACAGAAACTTTTCGGGCAGTCCGAGCATTCCCACAAGCCAGTCCATCACGTGCGTCTCGAGCTCAGTACACGCTGGGCTCGTCGACCACAGCATTCCCTGCACGCCCAGGCCGGATGAGACAAGATCTCCGAGAATTCCCGGGCCCGATGCATTGCACGGAAAATAGGCGAAGAAGTTCGGCGACTGCCAGTGCGTGATGCCGGGCAAAATGACACGCTCGACATCTTTGAGAACGTTCTCGAACGCTTCACCCTTCTCTGGCGGACCCGCCGGCAAAGCAGCGCGAATCTCTCCCGGCTTCGCTTGCGAAAGAACGGGGAGGGATTCCACTCGACTCTGATAGTCAGCGATCCAGTCGATGACGGCATGGCCGTAGCGTCGGAACTCGTCGGGAGTCATGTGGAACAACTTTTCTTCTGATATTTCAGTAGTCGGTTTCATTTCAGCTTCCCAAAATAAACTCGCGTTTTGTAATCGAAACTCACTTTTCCGTTCACCGCGTGTTCGTGAAAAATCCTGCGCAGCTCTTTCAGCATGGGTTCGTGCTTCGGATGACCCGGTCCGGGTGCGTACGACGACGACAGCAGCCTGCCTTCGAGGCCGTCATAATCGAACTCCTGCCGCATCGCAAATGTGCGTTCCTGGAAAGGCTCGGGATCGAAGAATTCATTGACGGCATCCGTCGTCCGCTCGTGGCGGACGTCTTCGTAGTCAGTGCCGAAGGTGAGCAGCAATTGCTCGTACTCACGGAGGAATGACGTCGTGTCGACCAGGCGCTCATTCCATAGCAGAACAAGCCAACCGCCGGGCTTGAGGATTCTGACAAACTCCGCGCGGGTGCGCTTACGATCAAACCAGTGCGCCGCTTGGGCTGCCGTTACAAAGTCCAGGCTGTCGTCGGCGAGCGTCGTATCTTCGGCTGAGCCAGCAACGCTAACAAAATTCGAAAAATCGCTCAGCAGCCGTTCGCCAGCCTGGCGCATGTCTGGATTCGGCTCAACCGCAAGGACGCGGTTCCCATTCTCCAGCAACATACGCGTCCAAATTCCAGTTCCGGACGCGACATCCGCGACCACATGGCTCGGGTTCAGACCACACTCGCTCTTCAGCGCCCGCAAGGCTTCATGCGGATAGCCGGGGCGGTAGCGAATATAGTTCTCGACTCGATCGGAAAAGCGGCTGGTAGCATTCGATGCTGGCATAGGGCAAATATGGCAGGCGATTTCACCTTGCCAAGAAAGTCATTCTAACGGCAGGATAGAGGTGTTGTCCTTCCTGCCCGAACCGCGGCACATTCGCGGCAGCCAGTACAAACGATGCGCATTGTGATTAAAGTCGGCACCAGTCTCATTGCCCCCGGCGGGCAGATCGACATCCATCTGCTGCGGGGATTGGTCGATCAGTTTGATCTTTCGAAAAACGAGTATCTGATTGTCACCTCAGGTGCGATTGCCGCGGGTATGTCTGGACTGGAGCTGCAGAAGCGTCCCGGTGACATTCCTCGCATGCAGGCCTGTGCCGCGGTTGGCCAGAGCAAGCTGATGCACACCTATGAGCGCTTGTTTTTTGGCAAAAAAGTTGTGGCTCAGCTGCTGCTATCGAGCGATGACTTCACTTCGCAGGTGCGTTATCGCAATCTGCAGAATGCGCTTGCGCAGTTGCTCGATCTGGGAGTCGTGCCGATCGTGAATGAGAACGACAGCGTGTCCATTCGCGAACTTGAGGGAGCGTTCGGCGATAATGATGAACTCAGTTCCCTCCTCGCGACAGCAGTCAGTGCCGACTGGCTATTATTGCTCACAAATGTTGACGGCTTCATGGTTCCGAACGGGGGAAAGAAACCGCGCATCCAGCGCATTATTCGGAAGCTGACGCCGGAACTGGAAGCGATGTGCAACGGCAAGAGCTCGATGGGACGCGGTGGGATGATCTCGAAGCTGCGGGCCGCGAAACTGGCCAGCGAAGGCGGCGTGCACGTCGCGATTGTCAATGGCCGGCATCCGCAGGCCATCACTATGGGGATAGCGCAAAAGATCGGGACGTACTTTCCTCCGCGAAAATTGAGCCGATGAATAACACTGTGAGCATGTCACTTTCAACCAATGACAAGTTGCTGCGCGCCCGAGCTGCCGCAGCAAGCCTGGCGCTGCTCTCTACGGAACAAAAGAATTCGCTTTTGCTTACAATCGCGAACGCCCTCGAAGCCCACGAAAACCAAATCCTTGCAGCCAACGCGGAAGACATCAAGATCTCCGGTCTCGAAGGGACGATGCGCGACCGCTTGTTACTCACGCCTGCTCGCATCAATGAGATGGCCTGCGGTGTTCGGGAAGTCGCGGAGCTCCCAGATCCGATCGGTGAAACACTATCAGAGTGGACCAAGTCCAATGGACTGAAGATTCGAAAGGTTCGTGTGCCCCTCGGAGTGATCGGCATCATCTACGAATCACGCCCGAATGTGACGGTCGATACCGCTGTGCTTGCGCTGAAGACTGGCAATGCAATTGTCCTCCGTGGAGGAAAAGAGGCGGCTCGCAGCAATGCGTGCCTGGTCGAGATCATGACGGCGGTTGCCGGAGTTCCCGAAGGAGCTATCGAACTGCTGGACTCCGCTACACGCGATTCTGTGCATGAACTGATCAAAGCGCGAGGACTCGTCGATGTAATCATCCCGCGCGGCGGCGCTGGACTGATCACTTTCGTGACCGAAAATTCTGCCGTCCCGGTGATCGAGACAGGCGCGGGCAACTGCCACATCTTTGTGGACGCTTCCGCGGATCTCAACATGGCGGATCAGATTGTGATCAACGCCAAGACGCAGCGTCCGTCAGTGTGCAATGCCGCGGAGAAGTTGCTGGTCCACGAAAGCGTCGCAGCGCATTACATCCCGCGTATCGCGCGCAAATTGATTGACGCAGGAGTGGAACTACACGGCGATCGCAAGTCACAAGACCTGGCGAGAGACTTGCCAGTTTCACTCGCTTCGGAACAAGAGTGGCACGAGGAATATTTGCGGCTGTGCATGGCAATCGCGGTCGTCGATGATATCGATGAGGCGATCGCACACATCAACAAATACTCGACCAAGCACTCCGACTCGATCGTGACGAGCAACGAAGAGAATGCCCGCAAGTTTCTTCGTGGCGTGGACTCCGCCGCGGTGTATTGGAACGCTTCGACGCGCTTCACCGATGGCGGCGAATTCGGCTTCGGTGCCGAGATGGGCATCAGCACGCAGAAACTGCACTGCCGCGGTCCTTTTGCGTTGCCAGAGCTGACATCGTCTAAATACGAAATTGTCGGAACAGGTCAAATCCGTCCTTGATGCACGCAGCCGCTCTTGCTGTGCTAAGTTACTAAATTCGGTTATACACTCATGAGACTTTTGCTCGCAGGATTGCTTGCGCCTACCCTTTTGCTCTCGAGTTCGTCGATCCATGCTGCGAAGAAAGAAGCAGCCGCAAACTCCGCTGCCTCAATCTTCGGTTTCCGTGATACTGCGGCCGAAAGTATCGTTGAAAAGCAATTCCTCGCGGTTCCCGACACCAAACTTGCGGAAGAACATCTGCGAATCCTGACGCAAGTCCCTCACATGGCCGGCACAATCGAGGACAAGCAAACAGCCGACTACGTCGCTGGCAAGTTCCGTGATGCTGGTCTGGACACCGAAATCGTCGAATATAAAGTCTGGATCAACTATCCGTCAGAAATCAGCGTGGATCTGACCGCGCCTGCAGGTGTGACGATGCATGGGCCCACGCGCGAGCACGTAAACGGCGATCCTTACCAGGACGATCCACGCGTTGTGATGCCATTCAACGGCATGTCTCCCTCCGGCGACGTCGAGGCTGATGTCATATATGCAAATTACGGAACGCCGGATGACTTCGAGAAACTAACGAAGCTTGGCATCGACGTAAAAGGCAAGATTGTTCTCGTCCGCTACGGGCAGAACTTTCGTGGAGTAAAAGTTTTCGATGCACAGGAGCATGGCGCGGCAGCGGTGATCATCTACTCCGATCCTGCGGATGACGGCTGGAAGCGTGGTGACAAGTATCCCGATGGACCCTGGCGTCCAGACACGGGCGTGCAGCGCGGGTCTACGGGATTCATGTTCGAGTTTCCCGGGGACCCGACGACCCCCGGCGTTGCGTCGGTTCCATCCTTGCCGGCGTCACAGCGCATCTCGCCGGAACAGTCGGCGCAGATGCCGAGAATTCCAGTCACGCCGCTGTCTTATCAGGATGCATGGCCGATTCTGCAGCATCTCGCCGGCCCAGACTCGCCGCGCGAGTGGCAAGGCTCGCTTCCCTTCACCTATCACGTCGGGCCCGGTCCGGCGAAAGTGAAGATGCATTTGAAGCAGGACTATCAATTCCGCACGCTTTGGGATGTGATTGGCCGCCTCAAGGGTAGCCAACTTCCCGACGAATGGGTCGTCACGGGCAATCATCGCGACGCGTGGATTTATGGTGCCGTCGATCCCAATAGCGGCACTGCAGCCTTACTGGAAGCAGTACATGGTGTGGGCGAACTGCTCAAGTCGGGTTGGAAGCCAAAGCGCACTCTTGTGTTCGCCAGTTGGGACGGCGAAGAAGAAGGGCTGATCGGATCCACCGAATGGGTGGAGCAGCACGAAGAGGAACTGCGTCACTCGCCAGCATACTTTAACGTTGATGTCGCGGTGTCAGGGCCAAAGTTCGGAGCATCCTCAGTTCCCTCGCTCAAGCAGTTTCTGCGCGACGTTACGAAGGATGTGGCAAGCCCGAAAGGCGGAACGGTATATGACGCGTGGCAAAGAGCTGCAAAGCCGGATAGCCCTGTTGCAACGCAATCACCGACGGAGGCGATCGGAGACAGCCGTCGCGCTCCGGCAGCGCAGGTGAAGAGCGATGTTCCTGTCGGAGATTTAGGCAGCGGGTCCGATTACACAGCCTTCCTGCAGCATCTCGGAGTTCCGTCGACTGACATAAGTTCCAGCGGACCTTACGGTGTCTATCATTCCGTCTTTGACAATTTCAACTGGTTCAAGAAATTTGGCGATCCGGATTTCGTGTACGTGCAGGAGATGTCTCGGGTTCTGGGCCTGCAGGCGGTTCGCATGGCCGATGCCGACGTGCTTCCTTACGACTACGAAGAATACGGAAAAGAAGTCGTTGCTTATTTAGAAGCGGCCAGCAAGCGTGCGGAAGACAAGTTTGGGATGCATGTCCTCGATTTCGATGGAGTGAATGCGGCTGCGCGACGTTTTGAAACGGCAGGCGCGAAGGTGTTGGCGAAGGAGAAAAATCCTCCAGCCGATCCCGCGAAACTCAACCAGGCATTGCTGAACACTGAGCGGGCGCTGCTGGTGCCGCAGGGACTTCCGCACCGTCCGTTTTTCCGGCACGCGATCTACGCTCCGGGAGAGTACACAGGTTACGCGGCAGTCGTGATTCCAGGCGTCAACGAAGCACTCGACAAAGGCGATAGCGAGCGCGCTAAGCAGCAACTGGCAACGCTTGCCGCTGCGCTCGAGCGTGCGGCTAAGACGCTGGAAGGTTACAAATAAGGTATGCACTCCGCTCATGTGTTGGGACAGTTTCTGCGAACGCTGCCTGCTTCTGCGGCGGCGACGTTTCTTGCGTTGTTCCCGATTGTCGATCCGTTTGGCGGAGTTCCCATCTTCTTCTCCATGACCTCCGAGTGGCCCGTGCGTGAACGCATTCGGACAGCGTACAAGACCGGAATATGGGTCTTCGTGATTCTGGTGACGTTCCTTTTCTTCGGCCGGTTCGTACTTTATTTCTTCGGCATCTCGCTTCCGGTGCTGAAGATTGCGGGCGGACTGATCGTGGCGAACACCGCTTGGGGAATGGTAACCTCGACCGCTCGAATCACTCCTGCGGAAAGCCACGAAGCGGAGGAAAAAGACGACATTTCGTTGACTCCGCTGGCGATGCCGTTGATGTCGGGTCCGGGAGCGATCGGCGTGGTAATGGCCTTGGCAGCGCACGTGGATAATGGCGCGGCTTACATCGGCATGGTGATCGGTATTGCCGCGGTGGCTCTGAGCGTCGTGCTGTTCTTCTGCATGGGAGGTCCACTGGTTCGTCGGCTTGGTCCGAGCGCCGTGGGCGCGATTAACCGGATTTTCGGCTTCCTGATTCTGGCGATCGCGGTCCAACTGGTATGGAACGGCGTGGCTGACTTCAAGAGCTAGCCTCTACCCGCGATTTCGGCGGGAACTCCTGATCCGTTCCTTTCGTATCCATCAGTGGCGCTGGTGCGCCTGCGAGGTGCTCCATGTCTCTGCGGACTGTCGTCCGTTCGTTATTCGCCCTGCTGCTGTTCTGTCTGGTTCTGGTCCCACTTTCTTCGGCCGATGATTGGCAGTACGAAGAAACGCGCTCCGATTCCCGCGAGTTCGTTTCTGGTGGCTTCGTGCACGTGCGTTGCAGCGTCGGGGATGTGCACATCCGGAAAGGCGATTCTAAGGTGATCAAGGTGCAGTACACAGTGAAATCCCATCGCGAGAAGAGCGTGAAAGAGGCGAGTCTCGACTTCAACGTCAATGGCAGCGACGCGACGATCGAGTTCCATGCTCCGATGGGCGGCAACACAAATTTCGATGTCGAAGTGGAAGTGCCGCAGAGCACGAATCTCGACGTGCATCAGAAGGTCGGTGATCTGACAGTCGACAATATCGATGGCGACAAGGATTTGAGCCTCGGAGTTGGCGACCTTCGCGTCGCGACGGAACACACTGGATATCATCTGCTACGCGCCGACACAGGAATTGGCGACGTGCACGGAGGCGACTACGGTGAGATGAGCGGCTGGCTGGGAAAAACGCTGAAGTATCGCGGCGACGGGAAATACGAATTACGGGCACATGTGGGAGTGGGAGATATTCATTTGGACGGCAGGTAGTTTTTCGCGAGTTTCATTTTGGGAACGCCTGTTGGTTTCGAGGTATCCCCCTCTCTGGTCTATTGGAATCTTTGAGTTAGCGGGAAATCGCGAAATAATCTATGGGGCTCAATGGGTTAGGGGCAAAATCTTGAGTCCCTGAGACTTAGCGTCTTCATGACGGCGAATTCAGAGATGCGACATTCCCATTTCGGGAATATCTCGTGCGTTATCGCTTCTCCCGCTTTGGTCATCATCTGATGTCTTGGCTGTGGGGCGCAAGGTCAGATGTCACACGATTCGTGATTTCGGCTGTGGAAAAGTTCCCAGAGAATGTCCCGGCCACCTACGAATTAGGTCTGAGTTACGGAATATTGATAGAACATTTCTTTCGCCCCTCCGGGGCTTGTTCTCACTGCACTTGCACACCCACGGCTTGCGCCGTGGGCTGTATTCTTTCGCCGCCTCTCGGCTAGCGTTCGCGGCACACCCTGTCTTGAAATGGTGCTGAACATCCGTTAAGGGCTGCCGTTCCGTTTTCCGAACAAAACGAAGTGCTAGTGGCGCAAGTTTCTGGGGTTTGCTACCGTGTTCACCAACACGGGGAGTGTTCATCTTAGTGTCGAGGTAGCCATGGCTTCTTCCCAGGAAGCGAATCGTCATCCTGCACATAAAAAATCAAAAAGATCTAAAATCGACGACCCAGTAACGCTCGATGAGGTCTTGAAGCGCGAACGCGAGCGGCTCAACAACTCGCGCGAGAGGCGACATGTATCGCCGCCGGCCCACGAAGACAATCTGATCGGGCTGGCATTTTCGGGCGGGGGAATTCGGAGCGCGACGTTCAACCTTGGGTTTCTGCAGGCACTTGCGCAAAAGGGGTTGCTCAGCAAGTTCGACTATCTCTCGACCGTATCCGGCGGCGGCTACATCGGCTCGTGGCTGGCGGCCTTCACGAAGCGCTATACCGATCCCACAAAGGACGAGTGGGCACAAAATGAATTCTCCGGTGTCGAGAAAGCGTTGAGTCCGGGGCGTTACGATCCTGACCAGCGCAGCGAGCCTCCGGTGTTGCACTGGCTGCGCCTGTATAGCAACTACCTGACACCGCACACGGGCCTGATCTCCGGCGATACGTGGGCCATGCTCGGCACATGGATGCGGAATTCTTTTCTCAACCAGACCATCTTTGGGACGATTTTTGTCGCGCTGCTCGTGCTGTGTCAGAGCATTCTTCTGAAACTAATCCGGGCTACCGAAGATGAGCACGGCATCTGGATGCTTGTCGTAGGGGCAAGCATTCTTGGTGCAGCGTGCATATCAATGGCGATCAATGTTGTCGCCGAGTCATCGGAACGCAAGATCCTCGATACATGGTTCAAGCGGACCAAGATCACGATCACGGTCATGCTGCCGTTCGTGGTGGCATGCGTGCTTTTGAACTCGGGCCTGTGGGAGAGGACGGACTTCGCGGCCATTCCTTTGCTCTATTGGGTCGTAGGAGGGTTGCTCTTCTACCTGGTCATATGGGGATTCGTCGCGCTCATGGGACAGTTTCGGAGGAAACGGCACGCGCGACGGGGCAAGCCAGTGCCGCAGAAGATCTCGCTGAAGGCCCTTATCGTTTTTTCTCCGGTGGCCGGGGCAGCCGGTGGAGCACTGTTCAAGGGGTACATGATGCTACTCACGAATTTGCCGGACTGGACCAGCACAAATTGGGTCGTGCTGGTGTTCGGGAGCGGCGCCCTGATGAGCATCATGCTGCTGGTCGGGACGCTGCATATCGGGCTGGTGGGACGCGGGTCGATGGATGTGGTGCGGGAGTGGTGGGCGCGGCTGGGCGGGTATCTGGGGCTGATCACCATTGGATGGCTGCTAATGGCGACAACCACGGTTTTTGCGCCACTTGGCGTGCGTTGGGTGCTCTTCGAACTGCAAAGGAAATCGATCATCGTTGTGGTGCTTTGGATCGTTCATAACTTTCTTGGCCTGAAGGCGGCTGACAGCCCGAAGACCAGTGGGAAGTTAAATGATCCCCTCGTGAAGAAGGCGGCCGAGCAGGAATCTGCGGATAGCGGCCCGCGGGCCAAGATCAAGAATGCTCTGGCTACCCCTGCCGTGTTGAACGCACTGGCGAAAGTGGCACCGTACGTGTTTCTGCTCGGGCTGATCCTGATCGTGAGCACCGGGGTGCAGATCTCCACCGGGCTGTTTTTCGATTTCCAGGAGACACGCACTTTGTGGCAGTTCAACAACGGCCATGAGTGGGCAACCTTGCAGAACACGTACTGGAATGTGTTGAGCGCACAGCCAGCAGGTGGACTGCTCATCATCGCTGTCATCTTCTTGGTGGCAGGCTTTCTGCTGTCCTGGCGAGTCGATGTGAACGACTTCTCGCTCCATCATTTCTACCGGAATCGCTTGGTGCGGTGTTATCTGGGAGCATCGAATCCTGCTCGTAAGCCCGAACCCTTCACCGGATTCGACGCGGACGACGATCTGCCTTTGTGCTCGCTGGATGATCGGTATCCTGGGCCGTATCCGATTCTGAATGCGGCGTTGAATATCACCGGCGGAGAAGAACTCGGGTATGCGACGCGGAGGGCGAAATCCTTCGCGTTCACTCCGCTGTACTGCGGATATGAATTGGGGGCGCCGGGCGAAGATGAGTTGCGGTACAGCCGCCGTGATGGATTCGAGGCGAGTTATTGCAAAACCGAACAAGGGCGAACCCGGGCAAGTTTCGGAAAGCTGCCATGCGATTGCGGACTCACGCTGGGCACAGCGATGGCGATCTCGGGAGCAGCGGCCAGTCCCAACATGGGATATCACACGAGCCCCGCGACAGCTTTCTTCATGGCGTTATTCGATGTGCGGCTGGGCTGGTGGATGGGCAATTCGCGAAATGGAAAGCAGTGGGCAAGCACCGGGCCGGAGTTGGGTTTTATGTACTTGTTTTCGGAGCTCATAGCGCAAAGTGACCAGAAGAAAAATTATGTCTACCTCTCGGACGGCGGGCATTTCGAGAATCTGGCCGTGTATGAACTGATTCGCCGGCGTTGCCGCCTGATCGTGGCCGGCGATGGCGATGCAGACGGAGACTATGAATTCAGCGATCTGCTGGCCCTGATCGAGAAGGCGCGCACGGATTTCGGAGTAAGGATCGAGATTGATTTTGCCACGATAAGGCCGGCGAGTGGATCGCGCGAGTGTCCGAAGAATTTTGTGGTCGGGAAAATTTACTACGATCCGGAAAACCGGAACGACGTGGGGACGCTGATTCTGGTCAAGTCAAGCATGCCCATGAGAGGAGCTACGCCGACCAATCCCGCGGATCGACGTTTACCAGACGACGTTTGGCGTTACTACGAACAGCACAAGACGTTCCCGCATCAGACGACGGCGGACCAGTGGTTCAACGAGTGTCAATTCGAAAGCTATCGGGCGTTGGGGGAATACATCGGGTGCCAGGCGTCGAGATACATCAGCAACGGAATTCGGGAGGCACTGGAATTTCCGCGGCTAGCTTGGCGGGCGGAGATGTAATGATATTCGTTCCACGAAGTTAAGGCCGCCAACCAGCGTGCTGTGCGCGGCATCTATTGGGCATTCTGGAGGTTCAATGGCCACCACGCAACAACGGAACGCGGCGAGGCGAAACATAAAGAAAGCAGCAGCGGCCGCGAAAAGGAAACGAACGATCGCCCACTTGCCGAAGTCGGTGCGCACTGCACTGGGGAAACAGGCTGCGAAGGTAGCGCAGCAGAAACGCAAGCAAAAGAGTTGATGCCGTATCGCTCACGATACCCTTTCCTTTGCTTCGTGTGATATCCGTCACATACACGCGGCACACACTCGGAATCTGATTGGTCTATCCTGACGAGCGGGCCGAAGACACCCTCCGTCGGATTTCAGGCTGACTTACCCCGGAGGTGCTGCACGATGCCGACGAGAAGAAGCTTCCTTCAATCCAGTGCTGTGGTGGCCGCGGCGTTGTCAGCTCGATCTGGACTGGACGCCCACGCATCTCCCCGCGCGACTGAGCCCTTGACGCACATCGCCACTCCGAAGGCGGCTTCGGAGATCCAAGTTCCGAAGATGAAGTTCTTTCACACCGAGGTCAGCCGGATGGTACTCGGAGTGAATCCGTTCTGCGGGTATTCGCATTACAACAACAATTACTCCGGCGCAATGAAGGATTGGTACACGGCGGACCGGGTGTGCGCGGTGATGCATCAGGCAACACGATTCGGGATCAATGCGTTCAACTATGTTGCGCTTGAGCGGATGCCGCAGGACTGGCTACGATTTGTGGCTGAGGGCGGACAGATGCACTTGATCATGCAGGTTCTGCATGACACTCCAACAACCGTTGAGCAGGCGAAGACGCTGAGGCCGCTCGCAATGTTCCGGCAAGGAGAAGTCGTGGATCAGGCATTCCGCGCGGGGAAAATGAATGAAGTGCGCGAGTGGTGCAAGGTTGTGCGCGACATGGGGATCATTGTGGGCGTGGGGACGCACAAGCCGGAGGTGATCGCGCAGGTCGAATCAGAGGGCTGGGACGTCGATTTCTATGCGGGCTGCGTTTACAACCGGACGCGTACGGTGGATGAATGGAAGAAGGTCTTGAATAGCGAGATCACGGAGATGCCGCATGAGATTTATCTGAAGAGCGACCCCCCGCGGATGTATAGCGTGATACGGCAGACTGCAAAGCCTTGCTTTGCATTCAAGATTCTCGCCGCCGGGCGCGTGGACGATTGGGGAGTGGAACAGGCCTTCAAGACGGCTTTTGCCAGCATCAAGCCGAATGATGGTGTGCTGGTGGGAATGTTTCCGCGCGGGAAGGATGAGGTGCGGGAAAACTGCGAGATTGTGCATCGCGTGTTGAGTTAAACCAACGACTCAGTACGCAATCGCCGGTCGTTGGTCTTCGGTCGCCGGTGTTTCCATTTAGGCTGCCGTACTTGCTGTCGTGGCTGAGGGCTTACCTTCTAGTAATCGCTTGAGTTCCAGCGCATTTTTTGGAGCGTAGGCTGCCTGGTCGTTATCGAAGTAGACGAAGATGTGTTTTAGTTCGTTGCGCCAGGCTTCGATTCGAGCGGCCCAGGTGCGCAATGTCTGCTCGGTGTAGTGTCCCTGATACTTGTTAGCTCCTGGGCCATGAAGGCGCACGTACGCGAAATCGGCGGTGATCTGAATGGGAGATTGGAAGCCAGCTAGTTCGTACACGCAATACGCTGCGTTGTAGCGGTTCAGGAGCTCGTAGACCTCAGAAACATTCCAGGTCGGGTTGCGGAATTCGAAGACATAGCGATGATGTTTCGGCAGCCCTTCGAGGAACTGCTCCAGACGTTCGAGATTCAGCTTCAAGTGGGGCGGCAGTTGAAAGAGGATCGGACCGAGACGTTGGCGGAGTTTTTCGATTACGGACGTGAACTTCTCGACCGTGTTCACGGGATCGTTCAGTTTGCGGTTGTGTGTGATGTAGCGGCTAGCTTTGACGGCGAAGCAGAAGTTGGGGGGCGTCTGCCGGCACCATCCTTCGATTGCAGTGGCGGCAGGCAGGCGGTAGAAACTGTTGTTGATCTCGACGGTATCGAAACGCTTGAGATAGAAGCGCAGCATTTCCGAGGGCGGCATCTTGGGGGGATAGAATGGGCCGACCCAGTGCTTGTAATGCCATCCGGAGGTCCCGATGTGGACGGATCCGGTCGGGCGTGGGCGAGTAGGCATCGGTTTCATTGGATGGAAAAAATCTGTCGGAAGATGGCGGCGGTGTGGAATTCTCGTGATTTAATGGCGGGTTCCCGTTTGAGTATGAGATCCCATGTCCCGCAAAGGCAGCGAGATATGGGGCATCCCAGTTTCTAGTTTTCTACGTCAGAAATTTTCGAGGTGGGCATGAAACGAGCTACGTTGTTGTTGGTCGGCATTTTTCTGGTTGGTTGCGTCTTCTCTTTTTCGCAGGCGGCGAAACTTGACCGGCAGGTGGCCGTCACGATTGACGATTTGCCGTCGGGCATGGCAGATAAGCTCCCGGCCGCTGACATCACGGCGCTCACGGCGAAGTTGCTTGGTACGCTGCGCGATCAGAAGATTCCTGTCGTTGGATTTGTGAATGAAAAAAAGTTGTACAAACCCGGGCAGGTGGATGAGCGCATCAAGGCGCTGCAGATGTGGGTGGATTACGGCTTCGAGTTGGGCAATCACACATATGCGCATTCCTCTTTAAATCAAGTTGGACTCAAGGCTTGGGAGGAAGACATCATCCGCGGCGAGACTGTGACCAGCATGCTCATGGCGCAACACAAGATGAAGCTGCGATATTTTCGGCATCCGTATCTGGACACCGGGCGCGACTTGCAGACGCGGCGGGAGGCGGAGGCTTTTTTGACGCAGCGCGGGTACAGGATTGCTCCGATCACTCTGGACGGGTGGGACTGGATGTTTGCCGGCCTTTATGAAGATGCGAAGGCCCGGAATGATGCGGACCTTCAGAAGAAGATTGTGAACGAGTACCTGTCGTATCACGATACGGTATTTGCCTATGAAGAGCAGCAATCAGTGAAACTGCTGGGATATGAACCGAAGCAAATCCTGTTGCTGCATGCCAGCAATCTGGAGGCGGAGCACATCGGGGAGTTGATGGATGTGTTGCGCAAGCGCGGATACCGATTCATCACACTGGAAGACGCCCTGAGCGATCCGGCTTATAGCTTGCCCGATACTTATGTCGGGGAAGAAGGCACGGGATGGCTGGATCATTGGGCGATTTCGCAAGGGAAGATCCCACAAGGCGCGCCAAAGTTTCCGCAATGGGTGATCGATCGCGCGAAAGAGCTGCATCAATCGACGGGGCAGGTGTCGGCGGAACCCACGAATTAACAGCTTTCACAAGAATGGCGTGCCGTAGAATCCTTTGCCTGAAGAGTCGCGATTGCCTTCCTAACTTCCTCGGCGCGGGCTGTGGCGGGCTCCTCTCGCAAGTAGGCCTGCAGTTCCGCGACTGAGTCTGTGATCCTTGATTCTTGCTCATACACATGCGCGGCGATCAGATGCAGGAATGCGTGATGCTGGAGCTGATCTGCATGTGCATGGCGGCTGGTCTCGATGGCCTGATCCAGATGCTGATTCATCATTTCCGCATAGGCGAGCAGGTTGAGTTCGTCGCCGTTGGGAGCAGAGAGACTGGATTCTTTTTTCAAGAGTGACTCGGCATCGGCGAAGTTCTTTTCCGTGAGATCGAGGCGGGCGAGATTGACATAAGCCGCCGCCAAGTGATCGTCCAAGGCAATTGCCTCTTTGAAGGCTGACTGCGCCTGGGCGAGGTCTCCCATCCGCGAATAAACGGCGCCCAGGTTGTTATAGGCAGCGGCGTACGAGGGATAGAGATTCACGGCCTTGTGGAGACGGTCTGCGGCTTTGGACCATTGCTCGTGCGCGATCATCTGATTTGCTTTTCCGAATTCTTTGGCGGCGGACGCTGGGACGTGGAGGTCGCTAACCGAGACGAAGGTGGACGATCCGGGGAAAGTATTCGCCTGATCGGCGGTGCGTCGTGCTCGCACCTCGACGTCCTGCAAGCCAGCGATTTCGATTTCGCCGTTGTCCGTGTTTACGACATCACCGCTGAGTGCGACACGATACTTGCCGGCAGGTACGTCGAAAAAGGTGGCGATGCATTCTCCGTTCGTGGAACTTTCTGCGCGAGAGAATCCCATGTTGCCAATTAGGGCTACGTGAGTCGAAGCTGTACAGGGAGCGCGGTCCGGCAGGGTGATCCGGATCCGAATGCGGCCGGCAGATTGCATGCCGCGATCCATTTGCGCCGAAGCAAGTGTTGCAAGAAGCAGGGACAGAACCAACAGGCGACCCGTCATAGGAGCCTCCGGTCCGTTATCACGTTCGTGTGCAACATTCAGCGTTGCGTGCGTGACAACATTGCGAGTCAGACGGGGAAGCAGCGAGAGGGATAGCGAGAAATGTGCGGAGGGTGTGAGATTTTACAAGGTCGAACACTTACTACAAAAAGTGAATTGTGAGCGAAATTGTTTGGTTGCGTTTTTGTTACGGACTCACGCCGTTGAAGGTTAGGGGCAGTTCCGAAATTCGCTAATCGGAACCGCCGGCGATGGAGGGCACGAGCAGGACTTCGTCACCTTCCTGGAAGGCGTACGACGGGCCGCCCAGAAAACGAATGTCTTCCTCGTTCACATAGATATTTAGGAAGCGGCGGATCTGGCCTTTGTCGTCGCGCAGGTGTGGCTTGAGGTCAGGGAATTTTTCATCGAGAGCCGAAAAAAGTTCGTTCAGATTTGCGGCAGAGCAATTAAGAGACGCTACGCCGTCGGTGTGACGGCGTAGGGCGGTGGGGATTTGTACGGTGATGGGCATCTTATGCTCCTATGGCCTCGACGTGCTCTGCGGCCGCTACGACTTCGGGGACCTGGTCCACGTCGAGCGTCTGCTGCAGATACGCTTCGAACTCGGTGAGCTTCGGCGCAATCGGGCGCTCGGTCTTGTAGACGCCTGCGAGCACGTCGGTCGTCTTAAGGCCGTTGCCGGTAACGCAGAGAACTGTTGTCTCCTCGGGCAGGATACGGTCCTGGCGAAAGAGCTTGGCTGCACAGCCGACTGTCACGCCGCCAGCGGTTTCAGTGAAAATGCCTTCGCTCTCGGCGAGCAGGCGAATCGAATCGACGACCTCGGGATCACTGACGTCTTCGCTCCATCCGCCGCTATTTTTGATCGTCTTGATTGCGTAGTGGCCGTCGGCGGGATTACCGATCGCTAGCGAACGCGCGATTGTGTTTGGCTTCTGCGGCTCGATTTCGGAGCTTCCCGTTTTCACCGCGGTAGAGATCGGCGAGCATCCTGTGGCTTGTGCGCCGAAGAATTTCACTTCTTTCGGTTCGACCAAACCCAGCTTGATCAGTTCGTCGAATGCCTTCTTGATTTTGGTGATAAGTGAGCCGCCGGCCATTGGGCAGACAATGTTGTCGGGGAGGCGCCATCCGAGTTGTTCGGCGATTTCGAATCCGACCGTTTTTGATCCTTCCGCATAGTACGGACGAAGGTTGACGTTGACGAATCCCCAGCGATGCTCGTCGGCAATCTGCGAGCAGAGACGGTTGACCTGATCGTAATTTCCGGCGATGCGGACGACCTTCGCTCCGAAAACATTGGTGCCGAGAATCTTGGCGGGCTCGAGGTCGGACGGGATGAAGATCCACGCTTTCAGGCCTTCGCGGGCGGCGTGCGCGGCGACGGCGTTGGCGAGGTTTCCGGTCGAAGAGCACGAAACCGTGTCGAAGCCGAATTCGCGCGCGTTGGCCAGCGCGACGGCGACGACGCGATCTTTGAAACTCAGCGTCGGCAGGCAGACGGCGTCGTTCTTGATGTAGAGATTGCGGGCCGCCGTCCCGGTCAGCTTCTGCGCCAGCCGCGGAGCCTGGAACAGGGGGGTGAAGCCGACCGGCAACCGCGGTTCATAGCCCTGGGGGAGGGGCAACAGATCGGAGTAGCGCCACATGTTTGCGGGCCGCTGCGAAATGCGCTCACGGCTAATGGACGCCTTTAGCGCGTCGTAGTCGTAGGCGATTTCCAGGGGGGAGAAACAATCGTCACAGATTGAGCGGGGCTGGTTTCCCCAAGTCCGTCCGCATTCGCGGCATCGCAGTTCATAGTGAGACATGTGCTACTCGCCTTTCTAAAACTAGCGAATAGCTGAGGACGAGCCGGAAAAAGTGGCCATAAAAGCAAATGGCCTCTTTTTCCAGGAAAAGGAAAAGAGGCTATCGGAAAGCAAATACATCGCGCTTGCCGAATCCCATGTTCCCTGTTTCCAGGAGAGAGTTGGCACCAGACATTCGGGATATATGATCCTGAATCGGTTGCCGTGGCGTCTTAGGGCTCGTCCCTCAGCCACTCTGCATGAAATTCAGGTCCGCTCCGCACTCGAAAATGAAGAGCGAACTTGTTCCACAAATGTTACAGAACGTGGAGGGCCGCGTCAAGGAGAAGTTGGGCGCAGGATGTTGCTCGGGCTGGAGGCCAGATTCTTCTTACTCCATCCTCAAGGCCCGTACTGGGTCCAGTCGAGATGCCCGCCACGCAGGAACCATACAGGCCAGAGCAGCTGAGGCCAGCAGCAGTGCTGAGACGACAGCGAACACCGCTGGATCGAGCGGTTGGGTTTCGTAGAGGATGGACTTGATAAAGTGCGTTGTTGCGGCGCTTGCCGCCAGTCCCAACAGGAGACCGATCAGTGCCGGGCGCAGTCCGTCTGCCAGCGTCTCCGTCAGCACCTGCTCTCGTTGAGCGCCGAGCGCTATGCGGATCCCGATCTCACCCGAGCGTTGAGCCACGATGTAAGACAGAACGCCGAAAAGGCCCGCAGCCGCGAGCAACAATGAGAGAACAGCCAATGAGGTGATTAGAGTAGCGTCAAAACTTTGGTCGAGCGTCGACTTACCGAGCAGTTGGTTCATTGTAAGCACATCCGAGACGGGCAGGTCACGATCCAGACCTTGAATGACCTGCTGCACCGGAAGTGCGAGTTGGCTCACGTCCTGCCGGGAGCGGATCGCTAGTGTGCCGGAGTTTTCATCCCCCTCAAAAAGTGGATGGTACTGCATTGGCTCCGGGGCCTCGCCGATTTCGGACCGGGTGTCGCCGACAATTCCCACGATCACGCGAACCTTGTTTCCGTACGTTAAATGCAAGTGTTTGCCAATGGGATCTTCGCCGGGAAAGAATTTTTTGGCCAAGGAGTCGCTGATGACCACTTCGTTGACTTGATCGAGTTTCTGGTTATCGCCGAAGGTGCGGCCGCGCAAAAGAGGAATGCCCAAAGCCGCAAAGTAGCCGGGGTCAGCCGAACGATAAACTGCGAGACTGCCGTTGCCTCGGGGCAATGGCGGGTGCTCTACAATCGAAAATCCTGAGTCGCCCATATATCCCTGTCCTGGAACTCCAGTCACAAATCCCGCCGCCTCAACCCCGGGCAGCGCCCGCACTCGCTGCAACAGAGTCTCAAAGAAATTCGCAGGCGCCGGCCCCGGGGTCTTGTATCGCTTGCCGGGCAGCTTAATGCGCATGGTAAGCACGTTATCAGTAATGCATCCGACGTTCGTGGAACGGAGGCGTTGGTAACTTTTCACCAACAAACTTGCACCCATCAGGAGAACGACTGTAAGGCCTACCTCAATGGCAAGCAGCGTCTTTCGAAGGCGCGCTCGCGTCCCAGAGGCACTGTGGCTTCGTGAAGACTCGTGCAGCGCACTGAGCAAACGCGAGTCATCCATGTTGAAGGCGGAGACCAACCCGGAGAAGAGCGCGCAGAAGATGACGACAGCTGCGGTGAAGGCTGCAACCACGCCATCGAAATGGATAGCGCCCACGCGAGTCATGTCGGGACGAGTGTGCAGGAACCACGCGATGGCACCGTACGCCAGCAACAGGCCGGCAGTCCCGCCAAATGTCTGGAGTAGGAAACTCTCCGTCAGGTGCTCGCGCAGCAGCCGCCCGCGCGCTCCTCCGAGCGCAGTGCGAATCGCGAGTTCCCTCTGGCGAGCCGCGGCGCGCGCTACGAGAAGATTGGCTACATTGAGGCAAGCAATCAGCAGCAGACAGACAGTAGCGGCGAGCAGTATGTAAAGCGGGCGCTTCACATCTCCCACCATGTTTTCCAGCAGGGGCCGGCTGTTCGCTGCGGCCGCAACAAACGGGTTGTCCAGGCGCGAGTCATGGAGCTGCCGAGAGATGACGCTCAGGTTCGCCGTTGCTTGCTCCGCTGTTACTCCCGGCTTCAGCCGTCCTACGACACGAAACATGTGGTTGTCGAAGGCGGACATTACACGATCTGGGAATTCGTGATAGACCGGCCTCCACAGTTGCGTGCTCGAATCCGGAAACTCGAACCACGCCGGCATGACGCCGACGACTGTATAAGGCTTGGCATCTATGTAGATAGTGCGGTTCAGGATGGCTGGGTCAGCACCGAATCGACGCTTCCAGAAACTCGAACTCAGCACAACAGTGCCGTTTGCCGAAGGACTATCGTCTTTCGATGTGAAACCTCGTCCCAAGGCTGGATTCACTCCGAGTGTGGGGAACAGGTTCCAGGAGACATGTGCTCCATTCAGCGTTTCCGGCAGTTGACCGCCAGACGCCGAGAGGTCCGCACTGTCTTCCCGGACCAGCGCCAAACTACTGAAGCTTGTGTTCTGTCCATTCCAGGCAGCGTAGACACCGGCGGCAACCTGGTTGTGAGGGAAGTCGCCGCCGCCGGCAGCCGGAGTACTGCGCTCATAGAGCGTAAGCAACCGGTCGGAGTCGGGAAAAGGCAGCGGTCGAAGCAAAACGCCGCGCACTACCGTAAACAAGGAGACGCTGCCCCCAACGCCGAGCGCTGTGATGAGAATGGCAACGACCGCAAAACCAGGTGTCCGGCTTAGCGTCCGAGCCCCGATGCGAAAATCGCGAAACAACTGATCTAATCCATTCCAGTTCCAGGTGGCGCCCGTATTTTCGCGGACTAAATCGGGATTGCCAAACGCTCGCAAAGCCGCGTGGCGGGCCTCGTCCTTGCTCATGCCGGCAGCCCGGTTTTCGGTAATCTGTTGCTCCAGGTGAAAGCGCAGCTCTTCATTAAGCTGTGTATCGGCCACTTTGCGAAACAGCAGCATACGGTACTGCATGAGCAATTGATTCAACCACCGCATCGCATCTCCTTTAACCAATCAGCTTCGGGTCCCGAGCCTCTGCCGCGTTCAGTCGCAGTCGGCCGACGGATCAACTCAGCCACAGTCACACTTCGCTTACGACTAGGTTGATCGCAGTGGAAAGCCGCTTCCAATCTGCTGCCTCGGTCTCCAGTCGCTTACGGCCGGCAGCGGTAAGTGAATAGAACTTCGCCGGGCGGCCGGTTTCGCTCTCCGACCATTTGGCTTTGACCCAGCCCTGTTGCTCCAACCTGTGCAGCGCAGGATACAGCGACCCTTGCTGCACCTGCAGCACTTCGTTGGAAATCTGCTGAATGCGTTTGGCAATTGCCCAGCCATGCATGGCATGAAGCGAAAGTGTTTTTAGAATCAGGAGATCGAGCGTGCCCTGAACAAGATCGGTAGGCTTACCCATACTATGATTATCTATAATATATGTTGTAGATAGTCAAGGTATCGATGCGCGAAGCAATTCCCGTGACAAAACAACAGTCATTTGCTGAACGATCGGAGGAATGCGGGGCAGGCGTAGCGCAGGTCCTTCAGCGAGCGGCGGCGTACATGGCCATCAGCCTGGCTAGAGGGAGCGTGTCCTTCTCTACTTCTCCCCCGCCCGCTTCTTCCCTTCCACCATGATCCTTCGCAGGATCCGGTTGATTCGCGTCTGGTAGCCCGGGCCTTTCGACTTGAACCAGTCCACCACTTCAACGTCCACGCGCAACGAGATGCTTCGCTTTCGCGGACGGTTCCAGCGCGACTCCGCGTCCAACCTTTGGTCCGCCAGCGACAGCAGTTCATCTTCAACCGATGCACGCAGGTCCCCAACTCGCACTCCTCGGGTCCGCGCCTTTCGCCGCTTTGTTTTCTTGGGCTTGGCTGTCATGACACTATTGTATAGCCGATAGCGCCATGACATTGTGTTCCTGCAGGAACTAAAGGGGGGCGGTACAGAACCTTGCAGGTTGGCATGCCTATCATGTCGGGCAAGGGCGGCGGTATGATCTCAAGCTATGTTCATGCGAATCAGAGTTTGTCTCCTCTTGGCGCTCGTCTCGACCTCTAATTTGTTCGGCGCTGATTTCGCCATGAAGGTCACCGACAAGAATTACCTCGACACGCAAGGCTTCAGTGTTTTTCTCTACGACAGCACGTACCATCCCGTGTTTGTGGACCAGAAGAATACGGCCATGGAGATGATTCTTCACGGCCAGCGCATCGCCACCAACGGCGACGTGCGTCTGATGCCGACACCCGAGCAGTGGGACTTGGTGGCAACGCTGAAAGATCGCCATGCCAACAAAGAGAAGAACCGGCTCACCGCCGATCTCGCCTTCCCGACGTTCGATTTGAATTACACATTGGAAGTCGCCGCGGAGCCTGGAGGCGTGAAGGTCAGCATCAATCTTGACAAGCCGCTGCCGCAGAAACTCGCCGGGCGCGCGGGCTTCAACCTCGAGTTCCTACCCTCGATCTATATGGGTAAGGCTTATCTCGTGGACGGAACTAAAGCCGGGATTTTCCCACGTACGCCGAACGATCCGATGACGAAGGTTCTGCCTCTCGCTGATGAACCCAAAAAAGCGTACTACTTGGAGGACTGGGATAAGGCCAAGGGATACACGCAGCCGTTCCCGTTCGCCGAGGGCAAGAGCATCACCCTCGGCGTGGATGACGCGCTGGCGCGGGTAAATGTGGTGTCGGATACGTCAGACCTTATGCTGTTCGATGGACGTGACCGCGCGCCGAACGGCTGGTTCGTTTTGCGTTCGCTCATCCCGTCGGGCAAGACCACGGGCGCCATCGTCTGGCACATCCGGCCTGACGTGATTCCGAACTGGACGCGGCCGCCCGTTATCGCGCACAGCCAGGTCGGTTATGCGCCGGGCTTCTCGAAAGTGGCGGTGCTCGAACTCGATCCGAAATACAACGCCCCGCAAACGGCCAGAGTGCTGCGACTGATGGAAGATGGATCGTACAAGCAAGTTTTTGAAGGCCCGATCACTCCTTCCACAGCGTGGCTGCGCTACGTGTATTCGAAATTCGACTTCACTGCAGTCAAGGACCCGGGCCTGTACGTGATCGAATACGCAGACCAGCGTACGGCGCCCTTTCCTATTTCGAATGACGCGTACGCCAACATCTGGCAAGACAGCCTCGATCATCACATTGCCGCGCAGATGGATCACGTTTCCGTCCGTGAAGGCTACCGGATGTGGCATGGCGCTTCACACCTGGATGACGGCCGCATGGCGCCTGTGGTCGGAGAGCAATTCGATGGCTGGAACCAGGCAACGGCAACGGACGGGAAGTACAGAGGCGGTGATCACATTCCTGGGATGAACGTAGGCGGCTGGTACGATGCCGGCGACTTCGATCTCGAGGAGCCTGCGCAGTTGAGCGTGATTCAGAACCTCGCCCTGGCATATCGCGAATTCAATCTTCAGTATGACGAGCTCACGGTGGATGAAACCGCGCGCCAAGTTGAGATGCACCGTCCCGATGGCGTGCCGGACACGGTCGAGCAAGTGAAGCACGGAGCGCTGCTCATCCTGGCGCAGTTTCACAACATCGGCCATGCGATCCGCGGCACGCACGAACCAGATCTGCGCCAGTACACGCAGGTAGGCGACGGAGCGTCGAAGACCGACGGGCGTATTTACGACCCAAAACTCGATCCAAACGAAACGAAGGGCGACTACTCCGGCAAGCCAGATGATCGCTGGATCTTCACGACGAACAACGCTTTCTTTCAATGGAACGCCATCGCCGCGCTGGCAGCAGCGGCGGACACGCTGAAAGGCTGGGACGACGCGTTAGCGAAGGACTGCCTTGAGACTGCGATCAAAGCTTGGAACGACACGAAGGCTAACCCGGCGCAGTTTCCGACCGACATCGCAGAGAGAGAGACTGTGGCCACCGGAGGAGTGCTGGCCGCGTCGCAGGGTGTAGTATCTGGCGCGCAACCTCGTCGTAATCCATCTGACAACGCAGGCACTGTTACGGCGCCGGCACCTCCGCCGTCCGGATCTGGCCGCCGCGGATTTGGGATTGGGATGGACTGGGCTGCGGCTCTGGAATTGACCATCGCTACAAAGGGTGGCGAGCCATACAAGTCTCGCCTGCACGAATTGTTCCCGCAAATGATCACCGAACAGCAGATCGGTTTGCGTGGCTGGACGGCAGTCCGGGCATTGCCTTATCTCGACGCGAGCGCGAAAGATCAAATGCGTGAAGCGGTGAAGTCATACGTTACGGCTTTGGACAAGCAGTTAGATGCCACCCCGTTCGGCGTGCCTCCGAGCCTCGGCACGTGGGGCGGATCAGGCGACGTGGTCGACATGGCAATCCGAATGTATTTTCTGCACAAAACATTTCCGGATCTCGTCGGCACCGAATACACACTTCGCGCCGTGAACTACATCCTCGGCACGCACCCGGTATCCAGCACTTCGTATGTAGCTGGAGTCGGTACAGTCTCGAAGACGATGACGTACAGTAACAATCGCGCGGACAATGCGTACATCCCGGGTGCCGTGATTCCGGGATACATCATCATCAAGCCGGATTTTCCCGAGTGCATCGACGACTTCGGATTCCTGTGGTTTGAGGATGAAGCCGTCGTGGCCGGGTCGGCAAGCTGGGTCGTCGCCGGCAACGCCGCGGAGGCGATCATCGAAGAATCGAGGTAGACATCGTCACACGCTATTCAGAACGTAGGATCGCCGTGATATCAAATCGCGCAATGCGGCGACTGGCGGACCAGATGCTCATGGACGCGATGAGTGCAAGCAGAAGAATCAGTCCTGCTGACATCCCAAAGCCAATTGGCTTCGCCCCATCGATCATGCTTCCCAGAAAGCGTCCCGAAAGTTGTGCTCCAGCGATTCCGGGAATCGCGCTAGCCACGATCATCAAGAGACCCTGCGCCAATAACACGCCGCGGAGTTTGACCGGAGTTGTGCCCAAGGCTAGCCGTACACCCAATTCCTGCGTCCTCTGGACCACCGCATAAGAGACTATGCCGTAGATCCCGATCACTGCTAACAGCAGCGCAAACCCGGCAAAGAACGACGACGCGGTTCGAAAGAACCGTGGACCGGCGAAAACGTCATCAAGCCGTTGCTCCATGGTTTTCGCACCAAAGACAGGAACCTGCGGATCCACTGACTGGATACCATCGCGGACCTGGGCGAGGCGGTCTTCCGCGCGGCCGTCAACCTGCACGACAAAGGTCGAGAAAAAGCTGCCTGGGTTGGTTGACGGTATGAAGACCTCATTCCCGCGTGCAAGGGTCGGGTCAGTCTCGTACTCCATTCCTTTCACTACCCCAACGATTGCCCAATGATCATTTTCGTTCGTGAGCTGATGACCTATAGCATCCTGCAGTGGGCCGAACCCCTCAGCGAATCGCTGATTAACTACTGCAACTCGGGCGCCAGAGTGGACTTCGGCACCCGTAAACTCCCGTCCGTATAGAATTCTCCCTCCGATAGTTTGAAAGTATTCCGACATAACCGGAATCATTGTGGAATTGCGCGGCGCTGGACGCCCATCCAAGCCGAAGGGGCCTCCGACAAATGCTGATGCGTAGAGGGGAAGGAACTCCGTCGCACTTGCGGCACGGACTCCGGGCAGGCGCCGGATACGTTCCAACACTTGCTCGAAGTATGGAAGCTGCCTCTTGTCCAGTTGATGAGTTGTGCCGTCTAGGGAGACGTTTACGGTCACGACTTGCTTCAGATCATAGCCGCGGTCGATTTTCATCAGGCCCATGAATGCCCGACCTAAAGAGATCGACCCTGCAAGAAGGACAATGGTGAGTGCGACCTGCATGCCGACCAAAAGATCGCGAACCAGTCGTGAGCCGTGAGGACGGTGGGTGCTGCGAATTCGCAAGGTACGAGCCCGGCCTAAATACAGGGATGGCAAGATGCTGAACATCAAAGCGGTAGCGATGGAGACAACTGCGGTAAATGCCAGAACGCGCACATCGAGGATTGAATAAGACTGGGCAGCGAGCGCAGGAGGCTCGACCTTCGCTGCAAGGGTCGTCGTCCAATAGGCGAGCGCGAGTCCAGCTAGAGTCGCGACGAACGAAAGCAGGAGGCTCTCGATGAATAACTGCCGTGCAATGCGGCTGCTGCTTGCTCCTAAAGCGGAGCGTATGGAAAACTCCGGGATGCGGTCAGCCGTACGAGCAGTCAAAATGTTCGCGACGTTCGTGCATGCAATCAGCAGAACCAGTACCACCGCTCCCATAAACATGAGGGAAGCATTCTTAGCAGAGCCGGCGAGCGCATCCTGAAGCGACGTGATTCTCGGGTGTAAATCGCCCGGGCCTCCCTTGTTGGGAAACAGACGGTTTGCCTCTACAGCAAACGCGGCACGCGCCTGGGCCCACGGAACATCCGGCTTGAGTCTTGCTACGGTTTCCCAACCGTTGTTGCCAGGGCTGAATGCCGCTGGTTTCCACAGAACGGCCCTGTGTGGGAAATCAAATCCTCGCGGCGCAACACCAATCACAGTTAGTGAATTTCCGTCGAGTCGAATCGTGGCGCCCAAAACCCTTGGATCGCCGCCAAAAAGCTGCTGCCAGAGGCCGTAATTGATCACCGCTACTGCATTGCGCCCGGGAAGCCCCCAACCCGTTGCGTCCACATCATCTTCTGACGTAAAGCCGGGCCCCAGAATCGGCTGGGTGCCGAGCACGGAAAAGAAGTTCCACGAAGTTTGGGCGACATGCACGCGGCTCGCGACACGCGTCCCGCCGAGATTCGCATCGAATTCCTCAAACAATGCAGCATCGTCAAGATAAGTACTGTGCTGTCTCCACTCATGAAACTGGGTTGCCGTATCGTGTGGCGGGATGAACTCGTGCGTAAGGGCCAGGCGGTCCGGCTCGCGAAACTGAAGAGAGCGCAGTAACAATGCATTGACCACGCTAAAGACGCCCGTGTTCGCGCCAATACCTATGGCCAACGCAGCGATAGCGAATGCAGTCTGCCACGGTCGCCGCGCCCAGAGTTTCAGTGCAAATCTGACATCCTGAAACATTGGGATAGTATGCTCCTGATTTTGTTCTGATCGAAAAGAGAAGCTCATTGCAGGCGACTGAGCCGGACAAGAGCCAGATCCTCGTGGTCCCGCAGTGCCTCGAGTGTCTGTATCCTCGCCTCAAACCTGCTGAAGTGCTGCTTTCAGACGAGCCGCCGTCATCGGCAGTTGGAGTGGGCGTCTCCCGGTCGCGTCGAAGACGGCATTGGCCAAGGCAGCTCCGATCGTGACGATTGGAGGTTCTCCACAACCTGAGCTCGGAGTTGAGGGATTGTCGATCAGAACGGTCTCGATTTTGGGCAACCAGGAGAAGCGCGGAATCTGATACGTATCGAAATTGCGGTCGAGCACGGCACCGTTCTTGAATCTTACTTCCTCTGCCAGCGCGTATCCCATTCCCATGGTGATGCTTCCTTCGATCTGCTGTCGCGAGCCCTCCGGATTCACGGTAAAACCCTGATCCTGCGCAGAGAGGACACGCTTCACGTCGACATTACCGGTTTTTTTATCGACGACAACTTCGGCGACGGTCGCAACGTAGCTATCCGCATAGGTCGCACATGCCAGGCCGAAACCGCGTCCGCTCGGAGCAGGAGCTGGCTTCCAGGCAAACTTTTCAGTTGCCGTCTGTAAAACCCGGTGCATTCGGGGGTCGCTAAGATGTATGAGCCGGAACTCGAGCGGATCCCGACCGAGCCTACTCGCGATTTCGTCGATGTGTGATTCGCGCGCAAACGTATTTGTGCTCGCGGCAGGGGCGCGCCAGGGCCCAACTGCCAAGGGATGAAGACCCGCGGGGTTATTGCTCCATCCTCCGGCCGATTGAGTCCGTTGATGAGGAATATCGTAGAAAGGACTGGCTTCATCTCCGCCGCCGCCGTACGCGCGGTACTCCCATAAAACAAGTTTGCCGGATTTATCGGTGCCTGACCGGATTTTCACCACTGCTGCCGGGCGAAATGTGTCATAGAAAAATTCCTCAGTACGATTAAACACCACCTGGATTGGTCTGCCCGTGAGTTTGGTGAGTCGAGCGGCTTCCTGCGCCTGGTGTGAAGAGTTTTCGGTTTTGCCTCCGAAACCTCCGCCGACATAAGGAGTGATAACCCGCACATTCTCGGGGGCAAAGCCCATCGCTTCGGCTACTTCATGGCGAAGAGAGAACGGAGTCTGCGTGCTCGCCCACACAGTTAGCTTCGTACCATCGATTTTCGCCACCGCGGAATGGGTTTCCATCGGCGCGTGTGCCACGTAGCTGTTGAGATAGGTTTCTTCGACCACATGAGTTGCGAGTTGCTCTCCGTCGGCAAGGCGGCCCTTTTCACTCACCAATTCAAACGGTGGTGCCGCTTTGATCAGATGATCGAAGATGGTGGCGTCGTCCGGCCCTGAATGCGGGAGGTCGAATTTCGCTTGGACGAGTCCAAGCGCCTGTTCTGCTACGTCTCGGCGCTCATGAAGAAGTGCGATCATATCCTTATCCCGGATGACCTGGATGCCAGGAATCTTCTCGGCGGCGCTCGTGTCGGCGGAGTTCAGCGTTGCGCCGTGGGCAGGCGGCCGGAGAACACGCGCATGTAACATGCCCGGTAGAAGGATGTCCGCGGCGTAACGTCCTTTGCCCGTCACTTTGTCGAGTGCGTCTTTGCGGCGCGGGGATGTCCCAATCACCCTAAGATCTGATATGGGCTTCAACGGCACCTTCCCGAGATGCCGTTCGATCCGCTTGCCCTGAACCAGTTGCGCGTACGAGACATTCTTGTGTGCGTCCTTGCTCGACGTAATGACACCATCTTTCACTCGGAGGTCATCAGGAGAAGGTAAATGTAGATACTCGGCCGCCATCTGCAAAAGCACCGCTCTGGCTTCGGCAGCCACCCCTCGAAGCACTGGCGCAAACTCGCGGACGGTGAGAGAGCCGAAGGTGCCCTCATCCCACGGACAAATTTCGGTATCGCCCAGGACCACGTCGACGGCGTCGAAGGAAACATCGAGTTCGTCGGAAACGAGCTGGGCGAGTGTCGTTGTCGCACCCTGTCCCAATTCTGTTTTACCCGCGAAGCAGGCGACACGACCGTCTTCGCCGATGCGAAGATAAGCGTTGAAATCCGTAGCAAAGCCGGGCTGGCTGGAGGCTTCCTGGAATGCCGGGAGCAAATCAGGGGCAAAGAAGATGAAGAGACCCGCTCCCGATAATTGCAGAAACGCACGCCGACCGATTCCGCGTTCCTTGATCGCCTCCGTCATTTCATTCCAGTCGTGGCAGCGCATTAGTTGCCTCCTGTGGTCGCGGCGGCGGCTTCCAGGACGGCATCGACAATGCGAGTGTGCGAGCCGCAGCGGCAGAGATTGTCATCCATGTGCCGGATGATTTCTTCCCGAGTCGGATGACTGCCTTTCAGCAACAGCGCATACGCGTTCAGGATCATCCCCGGCGTGCAATAGCCGCACTGGAATGCGTGATGATTCACGAAGGCTTGCTGGATCGGGTGCAGCCGTTCTTGTGAGCTCAAGCCTTCGATCGTTAATACATGCCTCCCTTCTACGTCTTTCAGAGGTGTGATGCACGACCGCACAGCATCCCGGTCTAAGATCACGGTGCAGGATCCGCACAGAGCAGCGCCGCAGCCGAATTTCGTACCGGTGAGTCCAAGATCGTAGCGCAATACCCAAAGCAGCATCCGCTCGTCGTCGTCAACGAGTTGCACCGGCTTGCCGTTCAGCGTGAAAGAAATGTTACGTCTCATGCGTTTCCATTCCTTTGCATTCCACTATTTTGCAACCGGCCATCTATATCACTGGGACTCTCCTGCCTGCTGTGACGACGCTCACTGCTTAATTGTGGTGGAGAATTCCTCAACTCAGGGGGCATGTCTCAACGGCAAGGGCAAGCAACAATCGACTGGCGAAATTCGGGCATGGTTACCAACCCATCTGGTCCATCCGCTTCAGGATGATGGCGCTATAGCTATTCATGCGCTCGGGTCGGCGCTTCAGAGGAGCAGGAAGAATTGCGGCGAGCCGTGCCGCCTGTTCGCGCTTGATATTTCGGGCTGGGATTCGGTCGTAATGCTGACAGGCCGATTCCGCGCCGTACACGGCCGGACCCCATTCCACCACATTGAGATAGATCTCCAAGATTCGGCGCTTGCCGAGGACGAATTCGGCCACAGGCACCAGAGTGGCTTCTGCGCCTTTGCGGAGGAACGAGCGTCCCGTTCCGAAAAAGAGATTTTTTACAAGCTGCTGCGTAATCGTGGATGCTCCACGGGTGCGTTCGCCTTCCAAGTCTTCCCTAGCAGCGATCTGGATTTCCTCCCAATCGAATCCATGGTGCTGATAGAAACGAGTGTCCTCCGCAGCGATTACCGCGTGCTGAAGATCAGGGGAGATTTCGTTGAGCGGAATGAACTTGTAGTGTTGGCGATACGGCGTGTGGTGAATCCAGGCCTGGAGGCGGCGCTGCATGTGCACCGCAGTTGTCGGAGGGTCGATCCAGCGGGAGGCCACGAGGATCAGCGCGAGCAGCGACCACAGACAGACCAGGAGAAATAGTGCTCCGGCTGTGAACCGTGCGATACGCGACCGAAAGAAGCATCTCCGACTCGGCTGTTTTGCCGACGCATTGGCTATTTGTGGCACGTTTCAGAATAATAGCCGGGCTGAACAAGTACACGTCGCATCTCCCCTTAACTCACGAGAGACATCTCGACCTGGTGAATGATGGATAATGTGACCCCGCGTCTAGGAGGATGGTGTGGCACTGCAGAATTGGAAAGTTGCGATCCGGGTTCTTTGGCGCAGTCCGTTATTCACGCTCACTGCGATTGCCACGATTGCGCTCGGCATTGGGGCGTGCACCGCAATCTTCAGCGTTACGCATGCGGTGTTGTTGCAGCCACTTCCCTACAAAGACGCTGACCGGCTGGTGTTTGCGGGGATGGAATTACGCCAGCGCCATGTGCGGGACATGCCATTTTCGAATGCCGACTATATCGACATGCGCGATGGAACGAAGAATGCATTTGAGGATTATGCCGGTGTCGGCACGTTCCGGCAGGTCATTGTCCACGACGATGGCACTCCCGAAGAAGCTAAGTTTGCGACGGCCACAACAAATTTTTTCCGGATGCTGGGCGGGAATATCGTCGTGGGACGCGACTTCCAAGAGGACGATGGCTCGCCACAACCGGCCGCCGCGCCGGGAGCTCCGCAACCCGCGCAAAAGCCGTTCATGGCTATCCTGAGCTACGAGTATTTTCGGCGCCGCTTTGGCGCGAATGCGTCGATTCTCGGGCACACGATCGGGACGACGCCGGGCGGACCGAGTCCGATCGTGGTGGGAGTGCTGGCGCCGAATTTCCGGTTGTACTTTCCGCCAGAAGCAGAGGAGGAACAAGCCCCCGACATTTGGATCGCGAACCGGCTTGACTACGATGCGGCCAACCGGAATCAGTTTGGGATTCGCGCGATCGGAAAGCTGAAAACAGAGACAACACTCGAGCGAGCGCGCCAAGCGGTGGAAGAGGTTGCGGCCGAAACGCGAAAGAGCTATCTGATCTCGGGAACAGCGGGATACCACATCGGACTCGAACCCCTGCAGCAGCACATGGTCGCGAGAGTGCGTCCTGCCATCCTGGCGCTGATGGGAGCCGCGGTTTTTCTGATGCTGATTGCCTGCGCGAATGTAGCAAATCTTCTGCTGGTTCGCGCCTCTCTGCGGGAACGGGAACTTGCGGTGCGCGCGGCGCTGGGCGGAAACCGATGGCGATTGCTGGTGCCGCTTCTCATAGAGGCGACACTGCTCGCAGCGGTAGGCGCGGCGGCCGGATTGGCGCTGGCATGGATGGGCATTCGCGTCCTGCAAAGACTGGCTCCAGAGGATTTGCCGCGCCTCGACACGATCCAGATCAATCTTCAGGTGCTTGGATTCACCGCGTTCGCCTGTCTGGCGGCGATTGGGATTTTCGGGATGCTGCCGGCGTGGCGGGCTTCGCGGCCGGGCGTCTCGAATCTGTTGCGTGGATCGGGCCGCAACGCCGGGCTCATGGGCGGAAGCGCACTGCGAAACGTCGTGGTCATGGCGGAAGTGGCGCTCTCGTTTGTGCTGCTGGTCGGATCGGGATTGATGTTCCGCAGCTTTTTCGAACTTCAGCATATCGATCCGGGATTCGACCCGCATGGGCTGTTGATTTTCCAAATTGCAGGCACTCCTCGAAACGCCGACACACCGGAAAAGCTTGCCGCCTTTGCGCGCACAGTGCAAGAGCGGCTGCGCTCGATTCTCGGTGTAGAGAGCGTAACCGCAGCGAACCGATTTCCCTTCGAGCCGGGATTCTTCCCCGTTCGCTGGGGAACCGAGGAAGCCAAGGCTGATGCCAGTAAGTTTCAGGCAATGGACAATTCTTTTGTATTGCCTGGATATTTCGAAACCATGCGCATTCCGTTGCTCGAGGGCAGAACATTCACCGATGACGACAATTTGCCAAAACGCGATTTTGTCGTCGTTGACGACCTGCTCGCGAAGAAGGCGTTTCACGGGCAATCGGCTGTCGGCCGACAGATACTGATTCGCGTGCGCACGCCCGAGGCAGAATGGGTGCAGATTGTTGGCGTTGTTCGGCATCAGAGAGAAACTTCACTGGCGGAAGTTGGGCGCGAACAGGTCTATTTTGCAGACGCATTCGTGGGATCGGGTGCGACGAATTTTTGGATGGTTCGGACGCGGAATGATCCAGCGAATTATCCAAACACAGTCAGCGAGGCCGTACGAGGAGTCGACTCCCAAGTTGTGGTCAACGAGATCCAGACCGGGGACGCTCTCATGGCGAAGGCGCAATCGGGAACTCGTTTTTCCCTCCTGCTGATCGGAGTGTTCGCGACTGTCGCCGGACTGCTGGCTGGCATAGGACTCTACGGCGTGCTGGCAACCACGGTGCGGCACCGCACGGCCGAAATTGGAGTGCGCATGGCTTTGGGCGCGGAGCCCTCGAAGGTATTTCAACTTGTGGTCAGTCAGGGATTCCGGCTGAGTTTAATTGGAATTGGATGCGGGCTGGTCGCGGCATTTGGATTGACGAAACTGATGAAAACAATGTTGGTCGGCGTGCGTGCGAGCGATCCCGTAACTTACGTCGCGATGGTGCTGCTGTTCCTGTTGATCGCGGCCTTATCATCGTGGATACCAGCGCGGCGAGCTGCGGCCCTGGACCCGGTGAAGGCGCTGCGTGAGGAGTGAGCGACGTACCGGTGTACAATTTTTCGCGCTCGGTAGAGGTCTCAATCTCTGGGGATAAACCGAATTAGCGAGGCATGGATGATGAAATTTCTGGCACCCCCTGCTGTACTGCTTCTTGCTTTTCTTTGCACGCTCTGTCCCGCCCAACAATCTCAGTCTCAGTCTTCCAAGCCTGGCACTCCTCGCAAACAGACGCCATCTGCGGAGAAGCCTCCAGAAACAACCCCTAAGCCGGAGACCGCTGCGGAGCAGAAACCGGTGATGCGCGAAGCTTCTGCGGATAAAGAGAGAGACAAAGAAGAACACTACGACATGGCGGAAGTGCCGCCGGTGATCACACATCATCAGATCACGGTCGATGGCAAAGCGTTGAAGTATACGGCGACCGCGGGGCGGCTTCCGATCAAGCGCGGGGACGGCAAGATCGAAGCGGAGATGTTTTACGTTGCGTATACGCTCGATGGAGAGGATGCGGCGAAGCGTCCGCTGACGTTTGCGTTCAATGGCGGGCCGGGCTCGGCATCGATTTGGCTGCACATGGGTGCGCTCGGGCCGCGGAAGGTCGTTCTCAAGCCAGATGGATTCATGCCTCCATCACCTTACCGGGTTGAGGACAATCCATACACCCTTCTCGACAAAAGCGATCTTGTGTTGATTGACGCGATTGGCACCGGCTTCAGCCGCGCTGCAGATAACGAAATGTTCAAGAAGTTCTGGGGCGTGAAGGGAGACATCGAGGCGTTTAGCGAATTTATACGGTTGTATATCAGCCGGAACGAGCGTTGGTCGTCGCCACTTTTCATTTTGGGAGAGAGTTATGGCACGACGCGCGCCGCTGGGATCGCAGGGTACCTGGCGGACCGTGGAATTTCGTTTAACGGCATTACTCTGCTCTCGACGGTGCTGAATTTCGAGACGCTGGAAGACAATCCGACCAACGATCAGCCATATGTTTTTCTGATTCCGACGTTCACGATGATTGCGGGGTATCACCACAAACTGCCGCCTGATCTGGCGCAGGACATGAGCCGTGCGCGTCAACAGGCTGAGCAATGGACTTCGACCGAATATGAGCGGGCACTCGACAAGGGGGACGCGCTCACTCCGCAGGAGCGGCAGAACATTATCGATCAGCTTGCGCGGTTTACCGGATTGAGCAAGGAAGTAATTGACGAGGCGGACCTTCGAATCAATGTCCCCAAGTTCACGCATTACTTGCTGATCGACCAGAAGCTGCGAGTGGGGCGTCTGGACGGGCGATACACCGGGCCCGATCCAAATGGCTTGCTGGACACTCCGTTCTATGATCCAACCGGATCGGCAACCCAGCCTCCATTTACATCTGTGTTTAACAACTACCTGCGCACAGAACTCGGATACAAGGTTGACATGCCTTACGACGTGCGCGCGCCACGTGGTGGGCCGGGCGGCGATACCTGGGACTGGGGTTCGGCGATTCAAGGGTTCCCAGACACGGCTACGGCGATGCGACAGGCGATTGTGAAGAATCCGTATTTAAAGATTCTGGTGATGGAGGGTGATTACGACTTGGCGACGCCTTACTATGCGGCGAATTACACGATCGATCATCTGAATCTGCCGCAGAAATATCGGGACAATATTTCGTTTGCGACTTACGAAGCGGGACATATGGTGTATTTGCCGATGGATGGATTGAAAAAGATGAAGGCAGATCAAGCGGCGTTTATTGACAAGGCGATGGCACCGTAACGACCGTGCCTGGCCAGCAAGCTAAAAGCATTAACCACAAAGGACACGAAGGTTCACGAAGGTAAATCGCACCCCGCCCGCGGAGGGTTTATGAGACTAGGGCCTGTCTGGAGGATTGCACTCGTTTCGACACTTTCGCTTTCTAGCATCGCTTTTTCGCAAGACGTGTGCGAACGTCTTTCGGCTATAAAGATTTCAAACGCTACGACCACGTCGGCCCAGACCTTTGCGGCCGGGAGCTACAACGGAGCGCCGGCTCCGTTCAGTGGCGTGGACGTTTCGGCGCTTTACAAGAGCATGCCTGCGTTCTGTCGCGTGGCCGTGACGGCGAAGCCAAGTCCTGATTCCGATATCAAGATTCAGGTTTGGCTGCCGGTCTCCGGATGGAACGGGAAACTGCTAGGGATCGGCAATGGCGGGTTCGCGGGTTTGATTGACGAGATGCAGATGGCGAATGCCGTGAAACACGGCTATGCAGCGACTGCGACCGACACGGGACACGATGGGTCTCCCATTGATGCGGCGTGGGCAGTGGGGCATCCGGAGAAGGTGATCGACTTTGGGCGCCGCGGAATCCATGAGATGACGCGCGTTGCGAAAGCTGTTGCGCAGGCGTACTACTCAAAGGCTGCACAGCGTTCGTATTTTGCAGGATGTTCCGATGGCGGGCGCGAGGCGTTGATGGAGGCGCAGCGATATCCGGAGGATTATGACGGAATACTCGCTGGTGCGCCGGCCAACTACTGGACGGCTCTGCTTACGACCGCGGCTTACGATACGCAAGCGCTGACCGTGGATCCGGCTAGTTTCATTCCACAGTCGAAGGTTCCGACGATCGCTGCGGCGGTGAATGCCGCTTGCGACGAGATCGACGGAGTGCGCGACGGAATCCTGAATGATCCGCGGCAGTGTCATTTCGATCCAGCGACGATTCAGTGCAAGGCTGAAGACTCCGACAAATGCCTGACTGCGCCACAAGTCACCGCGCTTAAGAAGTTGTATGTGGGGACGCTGGACGCTTCGGGGCACATTGTTTATCCGGGATATTTGCCCGGCGCAGAGGAGGGCCAAGGAGGATGGGGATTGTGGATCACAGGGCCTGCTCCGGCGAAGAGCTTGATGGCATTCTTCGGGAATGGATTCTTCTCGGACTTCGTATACGAAAAGGCCGATTGGGATTACAAGACGTTCAACGTCGATGCCGGGCTGAAAGCAGCGAATGAGAAGACTGCGCAGGCGCTGAATGCGACTGATCCAAATTTGAAGGCGTTCAAGGCGCGCGGTGGAAAGTTGATTCTGTATCACGGATGGAATGATCCGGCGATCAGCGCGTTGAATACGATCAACTACTATGACGCGGTGACGAAAGCGATGGGCCAAAAGGATGTTGATTCGTTTGTTCGGCTGTACATGGTGCCGGGAATGCAGCATTGCGAGGGCGGTCCCGGGCCGGACTCTTTCGGGCAAGTCGGACAATTGGAGTTTGAGAATTCCTCACACAGCGTCGATGCGGCACTTGAGCAATGGGTGGAGAAAGGTACGGTTCCGGGACCGATTGTCGCTTCGAAATATGAAGGCAACGACCGAGCGCATGCGAAGATGACGCGGCCACTGTGCCCGTATCCGCAGACTGCGAAGTACAAAGGGTCAGGAGATACGAATGATGCGGGGAGCTTCGCATGCGAAACCGCTAAATGAAAAACCGCGAAGTACGCGGGATAGATTTCCACTCCCTTGTTCTTCGGATTGTTTCTGCGTTTGAGTTTTCTCGAATGCGCGAAGCCGAGCACGAGCAACAACAGGTCTACCAGGAAATCGGCGGATTCTTTCTCAGATCACGAATTTCATACTTTTCCGGAACCTTAAACAGTTCCGGGTCGGGCTCAACGGCGCTTAGGTCTGTGATGATAAAGGTCTGCTTGCCAAACTCGGGACCTTTGCGAATCGAGAACAAATTGATAGCAAGTTCCTGCGAGTGCCAGGTCTCATTCAGCGACGTTAGCGGTTGATCGTTCCCCATCACCCCAACGTCGATTGAGTATGTCTCGCGACGGCCGACCGTATCCACTCCGGCAATTCTCTTGGTGCCTAGATCTTCAATCGTAAGGTGATCCTGAACGATCATACCGTTGGGAATCGGCTTGCGCGGTTCCGCGGCTGCCAATTCGTGCGTGGGATCATAGGTCTCGAGTTCGCAAATATGCCGGAATGGCGTGCAGCTGTACAGGGTGTGCAACTTCGGATCAGCAATCTGGACCCATGCTTTCTGCGATTTCACCTTCCCGAACTTCGGCACGAGAATCCAGCGTTCCTGATATACGCGGCCCTTGCTGTCACGAGCCAGAGGCCGTTCGTTGACGAGAGTGATAGTTCCACCCTCACCGGTGTACTGGATCCACTCTGTCTGGAGGGTCGCCGTGAATGGCTGATTCGGAATCGGAGGGATAACGATGCTTTCTAAAACTGCTCGGACGCCTCCATCTTGTCTGGCCGGAGTCTCAGGCGTTTCAGTTTGATTTTGGGTTTGGGCCGAGCAGGCCGCTGACAGCAAAAGCACGAGGGTCCCGGACATCAGCGTTCGCATAAGAACCCCTTCCCTGGCGGAGAAATCATATTCCGGTGCTGGACAAACGAAAAGAAAATAGAGCCAAGAGAGCTCCCAACGGCAGAAATCGCATATGAACCCCTCTTCATCGGCAAACATCGTATGCCGCGGCACGAAGACCGTCAAATTGCGTTCGCTACGGAATTACAGGAATTGTCGTATTGATCGGCAAGATCGAGACGATAAGCTTTCAGGCACTCAGAAGATCCCCTCAAGAACAGTTCAAACAACAAAAGGAGGAACAAGATGCACGCGTCTCGAATTCGCCCAATGGCGATCGCTGCCACTCTGTGTTGGGCAGCGGTTTCGATGTTTTCGCAGCCCGCCACAGCCAAAACTCTTTGCGTGAACCCCGCTGGTTCCAACGGTTGTTACAAGACGATCCAATCCGCCGTTAATGCGGCATCCAGCTACGATGTAATTAAGGTTGCGAAAGGAGTCTATGCAGAGGATGTAACGATTGGCAAGCCGTTGTCGCTTATCGGCGCTGGTGCGCAGGCTTCGGTAATCGACGCAACCAACCTGCCCAACGGAATCCTGGCAGATGGGCTGAACAATCCTGGTTTGCGCGACGTGACCATTGCCGGGTTCACAGTGAAGAACGCTCTCTATGAGGGAGTCCTGCTGCTCAGCGCAGCCGACGTTGTAGTGCGTGACGACAGCATCATTAACAATGACACCATCGGGCCGGTATTCGGTTCGGGCACTGCATGCAAAGGCCAGCCAGCATACGAAACCGATGAGAGTGGCGATTGCGGAGGCGGGCTGCATCTGCTCGGTACTTCCGCTTCCGTGGTCTCATCGAACTTCATCTCAGGGAACGCTGACGGAATTTTGATCAGCGACGAGACAGCCCAGAGCCGGAACAACCTTCTCATTGGCAACGTCGTGACTGATAATCCGCTGGAGTGCGGGATCGTTCTGGCTTCGCATCCGCCTGTGGGTTCAGTTCCGCCACAGTACGCTCCCCACTACGGTGTCGATCACAATACCGTCTCGGAGAATCTTGTTTCGAAAAACGGCGTGAAGGTTGGCGGAGCGGGAGCGGGTGTGTTCTCCGATGGCGAAGGCCCGGGCAGAGTTTCCAATAACGTGATTGTCAGGAATCAGTTGACGGGGAATGGAATCCCGGGATTCGCGCTGCATTCCCACGTTGGTCCGGCATTCGGCGCGCCTGCCGACGACTTGTCGGGAAACATGGTGATCGGCAATTTCATCTCCGGAAACGGCGCCGATACTGACGATACTGCGACGCCAGGGACTGCGGGAATCAATATCAATAGCGGCGGTGGCGGTTCTCCGGTGTACGGCACAGTCATTTCTCAAAACGTGATCCGCGATGAGGACATTGCTATCGCGGCCAATACACCAACAGAAGTAGATGCTCACATGAATGAACTACTGAACGGGAAAGTAGGCGTAGCGAACGTGTGCTCGTTCGATTCAGCCTCATGTTCGGGAAGCATTGATGCCACGGAGAACTTCTGGGGCTGTGCGGCAGGGCCGGGGAGCGCCGGATGCGCAAGCGTCGGTGGGCCACATGTACTTTTCAATCCTTGGCTTAGCAGACCTGTCAACGGAGATAAATCGAATTCGCAATGAAAGCAGTACTGAGCTGCGCTCCGGGATATCCGGAGCGCAGTCGCGGCGCTTACTAGACCCTTTCGGGCCGGCAGTTGCGAACTACGCCGTGCACAACGCTATCCTCGTGGCATATCGACGGGCCGGGTTAGGGTTTCGCCTGACACGCCGCTTTGAAATCCGAATAGGAACCCGGCACCAGCGTCACTGGAGTTATGTCTCCGGGATACGGCTTGTTACTGTGGCCCTGATCTACCGCACCATCCGCATTGAAAGCCCGAAAAATGCTGCCATGATCGTCCATCACGATATTTGGATTCTTCCACTGTCCGCGAAACTCGATGGACGGACGGTGGCTCGCTGCGAAATTGCCGAAGAACGCTGGCCAGTAATACATGTATAGGCCGATGCTCTCGCCGTCAAGGTTTGTACTGATCCCTCGACGCATGCCGCCACCTAGATTCATGCGGAAAATTTCACCTCTGGGCGAGCACAAATATCCGCTCCCCTTCACCGAAGGATGCGGCATCAACTTGCTACCGGACGGAGTCGGCTCAAACCGCACAAACACCACATATTTCCCGTGCTTCGTCTGGAGAGTTCCCCATCCTTGCCAGTAAGGGATTATGTGAAACTTCCCACCCATGTAGAAGCCCCAAGGCGCAAACACCGCCGTGATGGCCAGAACAAGCAAACAACCGAAGGCGAGCCCGAGCACAAGGCGGGGCAGGCAGCCGAGACAACCCATCCGTCCTCGGCGAACACCAGCAAACTGAGGCGAATTAGATGCACCCAAGGCCGTGAATCGGGCCATAGACGAGCGAAGTTGTTCAGCTTAGTCCGTTTCCATTTTCCATACCGGCTGCCCGCCGAGCGAATGATAGAAGCCCCATCCCGCAATCGCGACCACGCTAAACATTGCCAGAATCGAACTCGTCATATACCAGGTGGACAAGTCGGAGGAGAACGGGATGTTGGCCGCCATATCGATGGTGAAGATTGCGATGACCAGAGGAACCAATCCGAAGCGAATGACGATCCAAACGGCAATCGCGTAGACCAGAGTGAACGCAGGCATATCAATCGCCATGTGCGAACTGGTAAGGCCCCGAGGCAGAGCAAAAATCGCCACGAACACAATCGCTGCCAGCCACTGCTTCCTGAGAATCGCCTTCAACCCCATGAGCAACAGAAAAAATAAAAGCGTTGTTTGAATCGACTCTGGCCACTGCCGCAACCAGGCGCCCATAGCTACTCGGCCTCCCATGAGCAGGTCCGTGCTGCCGAACCCTGGGGACGCACCAAAACGCAGCATGAAGAGATATCGCACATCGAAAACCAGAATCCAGATGACGCCTAACGCAGATCCCAGGAGGATGTCGCGGCTCACGACGGGGTCCTTGAAATTGCCCGACAAAAGGCGGGTCCACGAGATGATCGTGTTCGGCCATTGCCGCCGCACCCAAGGCTCGACCGCCATGTAGAGCACCCAGATCGCGCCGCCGATAAATAGCGCCGTACTGATCGCAACGATGGTGAGACCGATGCCATCGCCAATTGTTGCCACGTGGGCTCGACAGGCAAACAGCCCCATCTCGAGCAGAAAAACCACGACCGCCAGACGCAACGCTCCGTCGCGGTCACCGCGGCCGCGCAGATAGTTTCTGCGCGCCAACAGACAACCTCCCGTCAGTGCGCCAACCAGCAGGACGATACCAATGATCCGGCTTAGTTTGTCGCCAAAAGACTTTGGCTCCGTGCTCACCATTCGCGGAGGTTTGGTCCAGTCCCCAACCATGCGGAAGAAGACAAGTTTTCCCTGGAATGAAGCGGCTTCCACGCGCAATGGCCGGTTTGTGCCCGGCCATACCCCAGTCCACGCCATGCGGACGTCCGACGCCGCGAGTGAGTTCCACATCGGTTGCGCAGGCTGCAACTTCGAAGCATCCAGTCCCGCCGCGCTGAAGGTGAGGTTCCAATCAAACGGCGTCGCCGCAGCCGCAGTCGGCGCATTGGGAATCTGTTTGCCGGCGTCGAGTTTCTCTGCCGGGATTGCCTGAAAGAATGTGAGCCGCCCGTGCGAATCAAGTTGGACACTGATCATTCCTGAGAGTGTGTTGGGGGGATCAGTCTGCGAAACGACGCCCGGCGTGAGCAGGTTATCGCGGAATCCATCGGCCGACATGGTGTCGGGACTCTGCCGGTACCAATACTTCACCAGAGAGGGCTGCCCTCGGAGCACGGCGTCCCAATTTGGATTGGGCTTATCGTGCTTATCCACCCAGTCTTGAAAGTCATTATCGATATCGAGATCGTAAGCGCTATCGGCGGGCTTGCCTTCATACCCCAGACGCGCAATCGTCTCCCGCGCCTTCTGGGTGAGCACTTCCGGCGTAAGATCAAAACCCATGCGGTCGTACCCGTTCTCACGGACTCCAATGTAGACCGCGGAGGCCAAGCCAATCAGAACTCCTGCAAGAATCGCAATGGCGACTCTTGGACGGAGTCCCTGAGTTTCACCGGAAGCAGCAACCAGTTCCGGCGACGGCGTTTCTCCCGCAGCCAGTGCGGCGGCGAGCGGATCTCCTCCCGGCAGAGCTGCCGAAACCGCCAGCGCATTCGGAGGACGCGAGGCGGGATTCTCTTCCAGGCAGCGCAGAATGACCTTCTCGATCACAGGATCAAGGTCTTTCACAACCGACGACGGTCGACTTGGCGTGTGATCACCGCCGGTGCGCGACGTTCCGGGCTTTTTCTCGCCGAAAACCCGTTTCCCCGTGAATATTTCATACAGCACGAGGCCGAGCGCATAAATGTCGCTCAGCGTGCTGACTTCCCTTCCCTCCAGTTGCTCGGGAGCCATATAGGCCGGCGTCCCGCTTCGTACTTCAGGCCCGCGAATATCGTCGGCGACACCGGCCAAACCGAAATCGGTAATCACGACCTGGCCCCGCCCATCGAGCATGATGTTTGCGGGCTTCAGATCGCGGTGCAGCACGCCTTTGGTATGCGCAGCAGAGAGTCCCGCACAAAGCTGGCGCGCCATTTCGACGGCCTTGTCTTGCGGAAGGCGTCCAATGCGGCGCAGTAGAGAGGCGAGATCCTCGCCATCGACGTACTCCATTGTGAAAAAAGTCTGCCCATCGACTTCTCCAACGTCATACACACGGCACACGTTGGGATGTGAAACGCGGCGCGCGATTCGCACTTCGTTCTTGAACCGTTCAAGAAGCCCCTCGTTACTGAGCGCTTCGTCCGGAAGAAATTTCATGGCAACGGCCTGGCCGAGCGTAAGATCGTCTGCCCGATACACTTCGCCCATGCCGCCTTTCCCGAGAAGCGCGATGATGCGATAGCGTCCGGCGATCAAGCGACCGGGCAGGAAGCGTCCTTCGCTCAACAGATATTCGGCAACGGCGGAACTCTTGGAGGAAGACTTCGAAGAAGCAGCTGACGCCGGGCGCGGCGATGGCAAAGGGGAAGAGTAGGTCGCTGTCGCCTCGTAATCAATGGTGGCCATTTCATTCGCAGAAGCCTGCGGCTTGCTGCTGCTCACGGGCTTACCGCACGTGGCGCAGAAATTGACGTTGGGAGTTAATTCGGTACCGCAAAATGAGCAGAACGCCATGGCTGGAAAATTCCCTCCAACAGGATACTGCTTTCCGGCTTTCGGCGTCCGCATTCCGGCGTCGGGCGACGGCCTTCGCCTCTGACTCTGACGACAGTCGCATCCGGAAGCCGGAAGCCCGATTTTGCTACCATCCATGACGATGACTTCACGTTTGAGGCAAAAGTTCCGGGATCCCGTTTTCTTGTTGTGCCTGCTGGCGGGTCTGCTGGCGTTCGTAGTCCAGTCCGGCGAACTGGGCAGCGCCGACACAATGCATCGCTTGCAGGTAACGCACTGGCTCTGGACGTCGCAGCCCCAGGTCTTCGCGAACGAATATCCAGAATTCGGCCTCCACGGACGCGGCGGCCAAATCTTTAGTTGGTACGGCATCGGGCAGTCGTTGCTGATGCTGCCCGCCGATCTGATTGGAACCTGGATCGCTCACTGGCATGTGTTCGCAGACTACGAAGACGATCCAGCGATCCGCAGCATCGTCGTCAGCTACAGCACCAACATTCTCGTCAATGTTCTGACGGCGTTGATTGTTCTCCGCTTTCTGAGGCAATTGGGATTCAACCTGAAACAAGCCATCCTCGGTGTATTGTCTCTACTTTTCTGCACGACTCATCTTCACTACACCCAGAACATGATGGAGAACAACTACATCATGCTCCTCACGCTGGTGGGCTTTTCGTATCAGTATGAGTGGCTGCAAACAGGGAGTCAGAAGGCGCTCTTCTGGGGGTCGGCGGCTTTGGGCTTGAATCTGCTCACTCGCGTGACCACTGCGCTTGATCTCATGGCCGCAGGAGTGTTCCTGCTGGTAGTCCTATGGTTTGAGCACAAACTAGATGGCAGTCTTTGGCAACGGCTGATTTCGTATACCAAAGTTGCTGTTCCCGTTTATGCCGTCTTCTTTGTGCTTGAGCGACTCTACAGTATGTATCGCTTCGGCTCATTCACACAGACTTACATCCCGATCTTCGCCCGGGAGATGCGTGCGCAAGATCCAACATTGCCGGCGAACTTTCCCTGGAGCACGCCGCTACATGTCGGAGTTATGGGTGCCTTGTTCCAGCCGGAGAAATCGATTTTTCTTTTCGACCCGCTTCTGATCCTGTCTCTGCTTTTATTCATTCTGCTTTGGAAAAAAATGGACACGGCCGTGCGAGCGTACGTTGTCACTTCGCTTTTGCTGGTAGCCGGCTATGTCCCGTTCTATGCGCGCTACACCTACTGGTCGGGAGATTTCGCGTGGGGCGATCGGTATGTATCAACTGCCGTAGAAATGGTCGCGATGGTCGCTGTTCCCCTGCTGTTTCGCTATCGCACAAATCTGGCGCGCTGGATCTGGCCAGCCGGCGTCACAATTGTCGCCATAAGCTTCATGATCCAGGTTGCATCTCTCATGTTCTGGTTGCCACTGGAGATTTACCAGATGGAGACGTTTGGCCATCCTACATTCGTCATCGCTCTGCGCTTCAAGAACATCGTAGCTTTCGCGCTGGGCAAAATGGATGCGTGGGGCTTGAACACTGAATCGATGACCTACGACAAGTGGGATTACGCGCACATCACAACGTGGAATTTTTTGCCGTTCCTTCTGCGAAGAGTGGGCGCGGCGCCCGGCTGGGTCGTCGATGCAGCTTTTGTAATTTGGATTGGAGGACTAGCCGCGCTCTCTTACACCCTGTGGAAGCTAAAATTCGCCATTGACGCAAACTGAGCACTCACACCGAGTGCTGACCGATCGCCTTCTCGAACCATCCTCTCGCCTCTTGTACGTACGCTTCCATATTCCGTGGCTTGACTAATCCGGTCTGTCCGTACAAGAAGACCCATTCACCCATCTTCTCTACGTGCCAATCTCCAGGCTGGACAATGCTGCGGTTGCGAATCTCGACATCGGCGGCGACTCGGAAACCAACAACCGTCCGCTCGCACGTCATCGTGTCGATCTCAGGGCCAGGAGGCGGTTCGATCGGCATGGTTTTATCGAAGACGATGGTTTCGCGCCCCGTCGCCATGCCCCGCATGCAGTTTTCTGCTGGAAGCCCCAGATCAAAGGTCGTGCCCTCAATTCCAACTTCTTTGCGGCTCACAATGGGGTCGTAACGAAAGCCGTGCTTCCGTGCCAGTTCGCGCAGAGCTTTGGCGCGCGAGGGCGCGAGCCACACCACAAGAGCGTAAGCAAGCAGAAGGGCGAGCAGCGAATATCCGATCCACGACTCATTTCCCATCACCAGGGTGGTCGGGATCGGTGAGTTATTCATTAAAGGAAGCAGCTTACTCGACAGTTACCGACTTCGCCAAGTTGCGCGGCTGATCTACGTCACAACCACGCCGCACCGCAATGTGGTAAGCCAACAACTGCAGCGGAACGATCTCGAGGATTGGCGAAAGTTCGTCCGGTGCCGGTGGAATGTACACGACATGATCCGCCGACTCCTTAATCTCTTCATCACCTTCGGTCGCCAGCGCAATCACCACACCCGAGCGTGCCTTCACCTCTTTAAGGTTCGAGATCGTTTTCTCATAGCGCAACATCGACTCGGAGTCGTTCACATCGCGCGTCGCGATTACGACGACGGGCAAGTTCTCGTCAATCAAGGCATTTGGCCCATGCTTCATCTCGCCAGCCGGATAGCCCTCGGCGTGAATATACGAGATTTCCTTCAGCTTGAGCGCACCTTCGAGAGCAATGGGGTAGTGAATGCCGCGACCGAGAAAAAGGAAGTCGTGTACCTTCTGATATCGTTTGGCGAGTTCGTCACAGGTGTGATCTTGCCCGAGCAGCGCCTCCAGCTTCGCTGGAATTTTCGTGAGTTCCAGCATCGACCCGCGCGCTTGTTCCGGCTTCATGACGCCTCGTATCTGCGCCAGATACATCGCGAAGATATAAAGTGCAGTAAGTTGGCCGGTAAATGCCTTCGTGGAAGCAACGCCAATTTCTGGCCCAGCGTGAGTGTAGATCGTCCCGGCCGCCTCGCGAGTAATCATCGACCCGACCACGTTGCAGATGGCGAGCGTCTTCGAGCCCTTCGCTTTCGCCTCGCGCTGCGCTGCCAGCGTGTCAGCGGTTTCTCCAGATTGCGAGATCACCAGAGTGATCGTGTTCGGCTCTACAATCGGGTTCCGGTAACGCCACTCACTGGCGTAGTCCACTTCGACCGGCACTCGCGCCAGCGACTCGATCATGAACTTTCCGGCAAGTCCGGAATGCCAACTGGTTCCGCAGGCGATGATGTTGATTTTTTTCGCCTCGCGGAGTTCAGCTTCCGTAATTTCCATCTGATCGAGAAAGATGTGGCCAGTATCCTGGGAGACGCGGCCTAGCGTGGTTTCCCGCACAGCACTGGGCTGCTCGTAAATCTCTTTCAGCATGAAATGTTTGAAGCCGCCCTTTTCCGCCTGGATCGGATCCCACGTTACATGCTGCACCTGCCGAACCACCGGCTTGCCATCGAAGTCCGTCAGTTGCACGCCGTCGCGGGTGACAACCGCCATGTCGCCATCGGCAAGAAAGAAAATATCGCGGGTGTGATGGAGAATTGCGGGAACATCGGATGCAACAAAATATTCGTCGTTGCCCAGCCCGACCACCGCGGGCGGGCCATTGCGCGCCGCAACAATCTTCGTCGGATCGTCAGTGCAGATCACCGCGATTGCAAAGACTCCGGATAATTGCTTGATCGTCTGCCGCACTGCCTCTTCCAGAGAGGGACGGTGTCCGTTGCCCGTCTTGTAGAAGAACTTCTCGACCAGGTGAGCGATGATTTCAGTGTCAGTCTCTGTGGTGAACTTGTGCCCTTCTTCAACCAGCTTCTTCTTCAGGCTGAGATAGTTTTCGACGATCCCGTTGTGAACTACAACGATTTTGCCGGTGCAGTCGCGGTGTGGATGTGCATTCTCTTCCGTCGGACGCCCGTGCGTGGCCCAACGCGTGTGGCCGATCCCGTACGTGCCGTTCAGCGGCTTCTGCTTGATCGCCTCTTCCAGATTGCGCAGCTTGCCTTCGGCGCGCCTGATGTCGAGGCCATCACCGCCGTTCCCCACGGCAATGCCTGCCGAATCGTACCCACGATATTCGAGACGACGTAGCCCCTCGATAATGACGGGAACGACACTTTTCTTGCCGACGTAACCGACAATGCCGCACATAGCCCCACCTCTATTGTTCCCAGGCTACTCGGCCAGGGAATAGCGGAATTCTTCGATAACCGGATTGGTCAGTACTTCTCGGGCGATTCGTTCGACTTCCGATTTCGCCTGTTCGGGGGAAAGGCCGCCATCCAACTGAATTTCAAAGTACTTTCCTTGCCTTACGCTCTCCAGACCTTTGTAGCCCATCTTTTGGAGCGCACCCTGGATGGTTTTGCCTTGGGGGTCGAGGACACTCTTCTTTAATGACACGTACACGTAGGCTGTCATAAAGTCATCATTATACGTAACCGGGCCATGGTTCGTAGCCTACCCGGAAGTGGGGGTTCCGAGGCAAGCCTGCGCAATGAATCACGCTTCAAAACGGCTCAGTTTCTGATCAAGATCGGCCAGGGTCTCTTCCAGCAGTTTGCGATGTCGCGGATTTTCGCTCTGTTCCAGTTGGTGAAGGACTTGCTGCCGAGCGAGTCGAAGATTCTCCCGCTCCCGGCTGCGAGCCGCAGCTTCCGGGGTGAGTCTCACTCGAGTCTCGCCGGGTTTCTCACTTGCCTCAGCCTGTTGAGCTTCGATTGACTTACTCTCCCAGCCTCGCGCCATATATGGAGATTATATTTCCCAAATAGGCGAACTGATAATCTTCAACATCATCAGCCAATATTGTTCATCCAGCCTCTTTCGCTAACTTCCATGTTAGAGCCGAGCAGATAGTCTTGACATCGTCTTTATAATCAAGGCGGTCTGTTTGAGATTCAACCTGGTCCAGCTTTCCGGATAAATGTCCGCCTTTTGAGGGGGAGGCGGTAAATCACGGATATTTGAGTGTTTTTTCTGTACCCCCTTATCAGCAGGCATTCCTGCAGCCGGCTCTCACCGATAAGGCGTCGCCACGTTTGCCGTCCTCGCATTACAGCTCGGCATCTTTCCCGGTCAGGATCGTGTGTCTTTCCTATCTGCTTGTGTCGATCAACCTTCCGGAGCGTGAACGAAAGACGAGGCTTCGCGTCCGGATCACTCTCGAGCGATCTCGATCGCGCCATTCCCGGCGCCTGGAGCCGGCATGGAGAGTAATAAGCAGGACCTCCAGAGGATCCTCGATGAAGCGCAGCAAGGCCTTCGCAATCAAACCGAGCGGCTACAGGCGGTCTGCGATGTCAGCGACCTACTTTCATCGAACTGGGATCTTCAGCAGGTGTTCCCCCGAATCTCGGCAAGCATCCGCCGCGCCTTGTGCCACGAGTTCGCAAGTTTTGTGTTGCACGATCCCAAAACCGACCTCCTCGTACGCCAGGCCATCGATTTTCCGCTCGGGAAAGGCATCATTGATGCCGTGCAAGTCGTGACCCCGCGAAGTCCCTCAGGTTTGGCCATGCAGGAGCGCGTGATCAAGATTTTCTCCAGGGAAGAGCTGGTCTGTATGGAAGAAGAAGTCGCGACCAGCATGGCGGCGGAGGGATTGGAGTCAGTGTGTTGTATTCCCATGATGCGGCCGGGCGGAGCGCTTGGCGTACTGGTGGTCGGGAGCACGCGCCAAAAAGCATTTCGCGAAGAGGATATGAGTCTTCTCGCACAGGTTGCCGCTCAACTCGCCCTGGCAATCGAAAACCACCGTGCCGCCGTCGAGTTGCAGCAACTCAAGGCACGGCTTAACGAAGAAAAGCGCTACCTGGAAGGAGGGCCGCCTCGGCGTGGCGACTTCCCTGAAATTCTTGGTGACAGCGCTGCGCTCACGCAGGTCCTTGGTCAGGTGCTCACCGTCGCCCGCAGCGACGCCACCGTCATGATCCTGGGAGAGACCGGCACTGGCAAAGAACTGATCGCCCGTGCCATCCACCAGATGAGCCGTCGCAAGAATGCGCCGTTCATGAAAGTTAACTGTGCGGCCATTCCGATGGGTCTTCTCGAAAGCGAACTGTTCGGCCATGAAAAGGGCGCATTTACCGGGGCGGTAACCCGTAAAGTCGGGCGGATGGAGGTTGCCGATGGCGGCACTCTATTCCTCGACGAGGTCGGCGAGATCCCGATGGAACTCCAACCCAAGCTACTGCGCGTGCTCCAGGACCAGGAATTTGAACGGTTGGGCAGCACACACACTCAAAAGGTAAATGTGCGCATTTTGACCGCTACGAACCGCAACCTGGAGGAACGAGTCGCTCATCGGGAATTCCGTAGCGATTTATTTTACCGGCTGAACGTATTCCCCATCCGTATGCCGGCCTTGCGCGAGCGCCGCGAAGACATCCCCCTTCTGGTCCGCCATTTCGTGCACAAGTTTGCCAGCCGTATGGGACGTTACATCGAAACTATTCCAAGGGAGACAATGGGCGCCCTTTCGCAGTGGAACTGGCCCGGAAACGTTCGCGAGCTCGAGAACCTCATGGAACGCTCCGTCATCCTCAGTGAAGGAACCGTCCTTCGGGTTCCGCTGGAAGAAATTCAGGTCCACGATGAGATGTCTTCTGCTCGTTCGAGCCATACTCTCGACAATACGGAGCGGCAACACATTATCCGTGTCTTGAGGGAAACCAGCGGCGTCATCTCGGGTCCACGCGGGGCGGCACAGCGCCTCGGATTGAAACGAACCACCTTACAATCCAAGATGCACCGCCTTGGTATCACTCGCGACGACTACCTCGGTCCGTACAAAAGCTGACCCTTCACATCCCGCTGCCGATGGCGCCTGCCGAATGCTCGGCATTTTGACGGAACCACGGCGGCCCACGAAACCGCGACTCACGCCGCTATCCCGAAGCCGTTCCATTCAGGGAACTTGCAGACCCTTTTCCATTTGCCGTTTTGGAACTCCGCTTGCCTCTTGTCTTTCGTTCTCGCCTCTGGCCGGCGCCTCCCTCCGCCCGTCTTTGGAGAAACAGACACATCCCATTTTGCAGTTGGTAGCGGACTGTTCGGTCGTAACAGACCTGGCTCCGTTGCCGTGGAGTTGTCGAGTGTTACAAACAAAGAGAGAAACGCATCCCGCTCTTGATTTGCCGCTCCGAAGTTCTCCTGGTTTGGCTACTTCCACGAGAGGTTGGCGTTGCCGAAATTCTGGCAACATCTCATGTCCGCACAAGGATATTGGATTTAACCGGCTTTCGCACTCGTGGATTACTTTTGACAGGGCTTTCCAGCCCGAACCGAACCCGCGCTCCCAACCGAAGGAAATCGATCCACTGTACTTGTTCGCCTGCCACCTCGCGTGGGAGCGTCACGAAGAACCGAGTGCCGGATGGGAACTGATCTCCGCCGCGAATAGCGCGAATAGCGATACCAGAGCACACGCTCGCGGTCTACTCTCCAGCTCGCGGCACTGCGGGGGATCGGGCCTCGCGCCCTCGACAGAGATACTTTCCCGGAAAGAGCGACCAATCCCAGAAAAGGATGACGATATGAAAACGCCCTACGAGCTGGAGATCATCGAACACTGCGCCGAGTGCACGAATCAGGGTTGCGGCTCTTTTTGCGATTTTGGCCCTGAACTCTTGCAGGATCTCGATGAGATAAGCCATAAGATGACGCTGCCTCCGGGCGCGCTGTTGTTCGTGGAAGGACAGACTCCCCGAGGAATTTTCATCGTTTGCTCCGGCCGTGTGAACCTGTCGACCAGCTCACGCGAAGGCAAGATCCTGATCCTCAAATCAGCAGAAATGGGGCAGGTCCTGGGCCTCAGCGCAACGGTTTCCAATACCGGGTACGAAACCACGGCCGAAACCGCCACGCCGTGTCAGGTGACCTTTGTCGATCGGAAGCACTTTCTCGACTTCATGCTCGCCCAGAGCGAGGTTGGGCTACATACGGCACAATGTCTGAGCCGTGACTATCAGTCGGCCTATGGCGACATCCACGATTTGATTCTGACGCGCTCGTCGGCCGGAAAGCTTGCGAGATTGTTGCTTTCTCAATGCGCCAACCAGGCTGAGACAGAAGGCCGCTGCCCCACCTTACCCATGACTCACGAAGAAATGGCGCAGCGCATTGGTGCTTCGCGTGAAACGGTCACGCGATTGCTTACTACCCTGCGAAGGAAACGGCTCATTCGCCTCGACGGACCCAGGCTCGTGATCCGGAATCGAACTGCACTGGAGGCGCTGGCAGTGTAGCCCTCCCCCCAAAATCTGGAAGACAGTGCAATCTCGCTGTCTTCCGGATTTCTACACTGCCGTCAACGGAATCAATGTACACAGGCACGCTGATCAGGGACTTGTTGGAAACCGCTGCGCGCGTGAGTAGCCGAGTGTGCGACAACGAATCCGGCAGCGGTGATATTCATGGGCGAGCGCAGTCGCTGAAGGAGGAACTCTCAAAGTCCGAACAACTCCCGGAGCCGCTTGGTTTGAGCGCGGCTGACCGGGATCTCGGTCTGTTTTTTGTCGTCCATCCGCAGTTGGTAGGAACTCTTGAACCAGGGGACAACCTCGCGAATTCGATTGATGTTCACCAGATAGGAACGGTGAGCGCGCCAAAACAAATTGGTATCGAGACTGTCGAGCAACTCCTCCAGCGTCCGGCAGTTCGATTGGCCTTCCATGCCCGCTGCGCCCGCAGTCACAACTGTGATCACGCCGTCTTCGATCCACGCGTAACAGATATCTTTTTGGTCCACCAGAAACATCCGGCCAGCGGCTTTTAGCAGAACCTTCGAGGCTGGCTGCTTTTGCGATTCCAGCATGCGCACCAGCGTTTCGAACTTCTCCGCCGGAGCGCCATTAGCATCCTGCTGAGCCCGCGCCTTGTGTATCGCCTGCGCCACCCGCTTCTTATCAAACGGCTTAAGCAGGTAGTCGACGGCATTGACCTCGAAGGCTTTGACTGCGTATTGGTCGAATGCTGTCGCGAAAACAATTTTCGGGAGGGGAACCTTCTTGTCGAGCAACTTCTTGATCACGCCAAAGCCATCGAGCCCTGGCATCTGGACATCGAGAAAAACCAGGTCCGGATTGTGCTCTTTGATGAGGTTTACCGCCTCAAGGCCATTCTTCCCTTGGGCTATTACAGTAACCTCGCCCGTATTCTTCAGAAGATAAGCGAGTTCATCGCGCGCCAGTTGCTCATCGTCAACGATCACCGCGGATAAAGGCATTCCCTGCTCCCAAAGTCGGCCCTGCCAACGGCGAGTATAGTTTCCGGCGGACACCCGCGCAAACCTGCCTGCAGGGAACAGCAGCCAATCCCGGCTGTCCGGTGATCCTGATCGGCGTAGTGGAGGTAGGCCCGTCGTTGGACAACCCTGCGTTTCTCAGGGATTAAGCTTTCCTGCTCCAGTGCACGCCTGATTTCGGCAATGATTGAGTGAACAACTTTCCGAACTTTTCGCAACCCTGCGCTGCGCCAATTCGTCCAATGTTGGTAGTATGACGGGCTCGGGAGTTGTTTGCCGTGAGTTCTAAGTTGTACTCGCTCGGGTTCTTGGTCCTGCTCTCCGTCAGCGGGCTGCTGAGTTGTGGAGGATCGAATGGCCAGACATCTCTCGCCAAACCGAGCACCGAAATCCTTTATGTCCTCGATAGTGGATCGGTCACTACCTATTCCATCGATCCGGCATCGCTTCTCATTACTCCGTCCGAACAACCGGTTGCACTGACTCCTGCAGGTGCCTCTTTGCTGCAGTTCGATCCCTCCCCGCACGACAAATTCCTGTACGCCGTCTGGTCCGACGCTCGCAGTGTGCAGCACCTCTCGGTTTACGAAACAGATAATTCCGGTGTCCCGCAATCACCTGCAACTCAGACATTAGATGCGGATACTCTGTCGCAGTTCAACATGCACCCCGGCGGAAGATTCGCTTACATGCTGCAGGTCACCAACAGCAACAATCAGTATTTCGCCAAAATCCGCCTCTTCAAGGTTGAGACTGTGGATGGAAAATTAGATGGAAAATTGAAAGAGGCCACTGAATTTCAGGGAGCGTACGGCCCGGCGCCTTTTTGGCCCGCCATCTTATACGGGTTTAGTCCGGATGCCAGGAAGCTTTACATTTCTTCCCCCGCTAGTACGGGATCTGTATATCTGCAACGTGCAATCAATCCCGGCAACGGTACCTTGGGTACGAGCAGTAAACTCATTGCTCTGAATGGCGATCAGGACGTCGCGATTGGAGCGGTCATCGCCGTGTTGCATCGGAATTCCGTCACACCAAATGAGGGCTACGTTGATATCTTCCCGAACAGCCCGAATCCAAAACTCGCGATCCACTGTACGGCGGCGACGTTGAGCTTCTGCGGCAGCGCTTCTTACATCAAGCTCGATCGTTCAGGAAAGTATCTGTTTCTCACCGATCCGTTGAGCGGCGTGATTCATATAGCGCAAATCAGTGTGACGACTCACAAGCTCATCGATGCAGGCAATTCCCTGCCGATGACCTCACAAACTCCGGGCTTTGCTTTCAATCACGACGGTAGCATCGTTTATGTGATGGAGACCGACGGAAACCTGCATTTCTTTCACTTCGATTCGCGCTCGGGCTCCGTGACGGAAGGTGGAACTCCATTGCCCTTGGCGCAGGGCAGCGGGATTTGCCCTGCGCACCATTAATATTGTCAGTCCGCTGCCGGTCCTGTTACTGCGGCCGCTGCATGCCTCCCATATTTCCCATGTTCGGCATCTCGAATTTCTTGTAGCCAGCCGGAATCTCAAACAGGCTCGAAGGCTGTGATCCTTCCTGGATGTTCCGCAGTTCTCCGCCTCCATTCTTATCCTGCCATTTCACGGGAAAACGCAGCTTCGGATCGAGCCAAACCATTCCTGTTTCACCCTTCGAGTTCGTGCCCTCATACTTCACCGTGCTGCGACCATTCACCGTCTCGTTGCCGACCTTGTGGCAAGTGCCTCCTTTGTTCTGAGACATCTCCAACCACTGTGGGCAGGCATCTTCTACGTTCTGAGCGTGGAAGAAATCGTACCCGACCTTCTGTCCGATCATCTGCTGCGGCATCTCCATATACATTTGGCGTTCATCCATCAGCACAGTCCAGCTCTGCTTGGTCATGTCTAAGATGACAGCACCTCCGCCGCGTGCCTCTTTTTTGCCAGGTTCGAAGCGCGCCTTGTCTTTGCCGAAATAGACTTTGGCGTCTGAGTCAGGATGTTTGTCGTTGTGTACCTCGGCTGAGAATTCAGTTTGGGCGAATACGAAGCTTGCTGCGAAAACGAGGATGGTTACCGCGCAGAAACGAATCATCGGACGAATCATGGGAGCTCCTGAAGTGATGTGGAGGTCTGCTTGTCTGGGGGTAACAAGGCGGAGAAAGCATACCAGATGTGCAGCCGGAGGTGCCGTGGAAGAGCGGCGCTTCAGCGCCGCGAAAGGGGACGGGGATTCGGGCTTTAGCCTCGGTGGATCTCAAACCACATTCTCCAACGCAAGCGCCATTCCCATTCCGCCGCTCACGCAGAGCGTCGCCACACCTTTTTTGGTGTTGCGTTTGAGCATCTCGTGCAACAGCGTGACGGTAATACGCGTACCCGTGCAGCCAATCGGATGTCCCAGCGCGATCGCGCCTCCATTCACATTCAGGCGATCGCGGTTGAAGCTGAGCACGCGATCGCAGGCTAGGACTTGCGCCGCAAACGCTTCGTTCAGTTCGACAAGACCGAACTCGTGCAGCCGCAAACCGTGCTTGTCTGCCAGCTTCTGCAGTGCGGGAACCGGGCCGATTCCCATCGTGCGCGGATCCACTCCTGCCGACGTAACCGCGGCAATTCGCGCGAGTGGCTTCAGATTGTTCTGCTTCACGAAATGCTCGCTGGCAATCACCATCGCTGCAGCGCCGTCGGTGATCCCTGAAGAATTCCCTGCCGAGATCGTCCCTGTCTTTGAGAACACCGGCGGCAATTTCGCCAGCTTCTCCATACTTGAATCCGGAAATGGATGTTCGTCGCGCGCGAACGTCGTAGTTCCCTTCTTGCCTTCGATCGTCACCGGAACGATCTCTGCATCGAATCGACCGGCGGCAATGGCGCGAGCTGCGCGGGTTTGGGACGTTAGCGCAAACTCGTCTTGCTCCTCGCGCGTGATGTTGTACTCTTCCGCCAACACTTCCGCCGTCTCGCCCATCACCATCTTCGCCAGCGGACAGAAGAATCCATCGCGATACATTCCGTCCACGAGTTCCTGATTGCCGAGGCGATATCCCCAACGCGCTCCATCCAGATAGTAGGGAAGGCGCGACATCGATTCGGTTCCACCTGCAAGAATGCAGCCTGATTCTCCGAGCAGGATCGCCTGATACGCCAGCGCGATCGACTTCATGCCAGAAGCACATGCCTTGTTCACCGTGTAGGCCGGAACTTCCTGCGGCACTCCGCTGCGAATCGAAATCTGGCGCGCAGGATTTGGTCCGCCTCCAGCTTGCCGCGCATTCCCGAAGATTGTTTCTTCAATCTGATCGGGACGAATTTGTGCGCGTTCGACGGCAGCTTTGGCCGCGACGACTCCCATGTCGACTGCGGTTTGAGAAGCCAGCGAACCGCCGAACTTCCCGATGGGTGTGCGAACTGCCGAGAGTATGTAAACCGCTTGCACGAAGATCCTCCGAACTGCTCAGAATAGCAGGAGAGGTTGTCGCAATCGTGCGGCTTCAACTCGAGTTCGGGATGAAGAGTTCGCAGGTTATGCTTCTGCGGCGAGCAGCGATGCTGGACCTACAATTCGTTCGGCCGGAATCAAAAAGATCGTTCGACCGCTACTTCGCGGAGAAAGGCGGCTGAGGGCGCGCGGAGAACTGAGTTTCATTTTGGGAATCGGTGCGATTTTTGAGGTATCCCCCCTAAATCGATGATTCCATTAGACCGGGGGGAGGGGAAATTTCTGAAATAATCTATGGCGCTCAATGACTTGCGGGCAAAATTTTCATTTATAAGGACTTAGCTCCTATTGGGAGATTCGCCGCTATACCGCTTTCGCCTTGGCTAGTTTGGGCCGGCAGGATGGCGATTTTCAATGACTCGAGTCACACTGGCGTGTGATCGCGCAACGACGTGCTAAAACACTGATCCGTGGAGCGGGTTTCAGATTTCAGTTCCTCACTCCGATGGTGTGCGACCGTACATCTTACTCTCCACCTCGTGAAGCAGGCTCCTGGAATGGGGAGTCATTGTGCGTTCGATCTTTCGAGCGACTTCCTCCTCTGCAGCAATTCCCTCGAGAAGGCAAACAATCAAACCCTGCTGAACTAACCTGTCCTTGTTTTCCGCAAGCTCGTCAATGAAAAATGCGACGGATTGAAGGAACCCGGGATCGTCCGCTCTCTCAATCACTATTGTGGAAAAGGTGTCATAGACGACGGTCGGAAGCTCAAAATAGTATTCCTCCGGGCACACACGGTCACGGACATCGGGGAACCTATCCAGCAGCAGGCACACAACTTCACGCTCTGTCATCGTGGGCACGATAACGAAGTTGACCGTCTTATCCTTGTCCTGATCCATACAACGCGTGAACAGCTTACACTTTAGCCCCATCTTCCTGAGCCCGATGTGCTCGCTCCTTCATTGAATCCAGCCCCACGCGCCCACCATCTATACCGAAAGATAACCCAATCTCTAAAGTTAGGAGACCTTCCCCATGCCTTATATCGAAGTTGGAAAAGAGAATTCCACACCAATCAACCTCTATTATGAAGATCACGGTTCCGGCCAGCCAATGGTTTTGATTCATGGATATCCACTCAGCAGTTCATCGTGGGAGAAACAGATTCCCGTCCTGCTCGATGCCGGATATCGCGTCATTGCCTACGATCGTCGCGGCTTTGGGAAATCGAGTCAGCCGACAACGGGCTACAACTACGACACGTTCGCCGAAGATCTGCATCATGTGGTTCAACATCTCAAGCTGAAGAAGTTTGTGCTCGCTGGATTCTCGATGGGCGGAGGCGAAGTCGCGCGCTACGTCGGCGAGTATGGATCGAAGGATGTGAGCAAAGCTATCATCATTAGCGGCGTTCCTCCTTACTTATTGAAGGCTGCGGACAATGCGGAAGGCGTTGATGGCTCGGTGTTTGACGGAATCGAGAAGGCCGTCAAGGCAGATCGCTACGCATTCTTCACCGAGTTCTTCAAAAACTTCTTCAATGCCGATGTTAATCTCGGCAAGCGAGTCAGTGAGCAGGTGATCCAGGCATGTTGGAATGTTGCCGCGAGCGCATCTCCTATTGCGAGCTATGCTTGCGTTCCAACCTGGCACGAAGACTTCCGCAATGACGTGGCGAAGATCGATGTGCCAACTCTGGTCATTCACGGAGACGCGGATCGCATTGTGCCTTTCGCAGCTGCAGGTCAACGCACTGCGAAGCTGATCAAAGGCGCGGAACTCGTCGTGATTAAAGATGGTCCTCACAACGTGGCTTGGACTCACGCTGAGGAAGTGAATTCGGCGCTTCTGAAGTTTTTGGGGAAGAAAGGTGTCGCAGCGGATCACGATCGAGAAGAAGCGGTCGCTTAAGCTGGTGTATTTCGTTTGGTTCATCCCATCTTCTTCTGTGTCGTTTCAACGTCATTGAGGAAGGTGGGATTTCTTTTTAGCTGCGGAAATCCAAATCTTAACCGCGAAGTTCGCAAAGAAAACCGCGAAGGACGCAAAGAAATGCGGTTCCAATTTGGGAATCGAGTGCGTTTAGGGGTATACCCCCTCCCCCCGGATCTCTGGAATCATCGAGTTAGGGGAAAACCTCGAAGTAATCTATGGGGCACAATGACTTACGGGCAAAATCTTGAGCCGTAAGGACTTAGCTCTCCGCGAGCGATTCTTGCCTCTACCGCTTTCGCTTTGGCTAGTTTGAGTTCGGTCCGTTTCGCGCTGCAAGGATTGGGATCACACTGGTGTGCGATTCGGCAATGGGTTGGGAAAATGAATCGCCGCCGTGGCCTGTCTTGAGATTGCGGACTGAAGTTCCTTGAATGCTCCCTGTCAAATTAACGTTGCACTCTTCGATATTCCCACGATCTATTTTGTATGGATCGTCAGATGGTCCTTCAGATCATCCATCAGTTTCTGAGCAAATGCCGGATCCTCTTTCATCAGATCCACGCCTTCTTTTCTGACGGGAGCCGAAGAACCCTCTGGAAGAGCTTCTCCGTAGATGATCATGAGTTCGCTGCGGCGGTCCGGCGTAGGCAAGTGGAACATGCGGATTCGGGCGACGCGACTGGGAAACTTCAATTTGCTTTCAGCTAGAAGACCGCTGACCGCCGCTCCGTCGGATGCCGGATCAGCCGTTAACTCCGATGCGAAATCGGGCCAGCTCTTCACGTCATATACAAAATTCAGACCGCCTATGTTCGTAGTGTGATCGGCGGGATAGTTGTAGGGATGTTGGTCGCTTGGCAGGCGATGTTCAAACTGCACCCAATAGAACGCTTCGATGACGTCCTTTTTCCCCGGCTTCACGAACAGGTGTATCTCCGCATCCGCCATGCCATAAAGATTCGCCTGGCGCACGCCCATATCGTGGAAAGCAATACCGAAGGTCAAATCCGCCTTCGGGAGTTCAGGCGAAACAATCGTATTGCCGCGCACTGCTCGTACATTCTGCGACAGTGCATTTGGCGCTGACAAAGCCATTGCAAGAACAACGCAGAAATTGAAAGTGATTGCTGTCCAAATTCTCATTTGATCGTTTTCCGCTCCAGATTGGCTTCTCGCCCTGTCAATTTGACGGCAAAGTTTAGTTCAGGTGAGCTTGCCATACGATGCGCCTCGCAGTGCACGAGTTCCACTCGTCCCAATAGAGTTACGCCGAAAGTGGCGACTTCAGCCGCTGCGGTTCGCCTGTGCCTTTGATATATAGAACACGAAGTGGGCCCGCAGCGGCTAAAGCCGAATCGAGCGGTGCGTCCTAGTGGCACGAGTAGAACTCGTGCCCTTCCCGATCTTACCAATTAAGCCCAGCTTCGTTTCGCAGTGCCTCTGTAATCCCTGAGGTGACAAATCGCCCTTCTGAGCGTCTCTTCCCTTGTAGTCCTAGGGGAACCCTGGGAGTTTCCCCCTTCGCGGTAGAAGGTGAATATGGATTCATCCAAGCTTGAATTCCTACGCGGCACTCTCGACGTCCTCATCCTGAAGTCACTGGCCTGGGGCCCGCAACACGGCTACGCGATCACGAACTTCATCCTCCGTCAGAGCGACGATGCTCTGCTGGTAGAAGAAGGCACGCTCTATCCCGCGTTATGGAGGCTTGAGAGCAAGGGACTGCTCTCCGCCGAATGGGGACTTTCCGAGAACAACCGCAAAGCGAAATTCTATCGGCTCACGACCGAGGGCCGCCGCAGCCTGCGGCAGGAGATCAAGACTTGGCAGGCCTATGCTGCAGCAGTCGCCAAAGTACTGGCGGCAACGCAACTGCCCGAACCGGAGGAGGCCAGATGACGACTATACCCTTCTGGCGCCGCTATGCGCGCTTCTTCGGCCCGGATCCTGCGGCTGATGTGCAGGACGAGCTTGCATTTCATCTTCAGGCCAAGACGGACGATCTGGTCCGGCAGGGCTTGTCCCCCGATGCTGCGCGTAAGGAAGCCGAGCGCCAATTCGGCGATCTTCGCGCCGTGCAGCGCGTTGGTCAGCAGATTGGACAGAAAACCGAAAAGCGCAAACGCATCGCTGACTATTGGAGTGACTTGCTCCATGACGTGCGCTATACATTTCGCACGCTTCGCCGCGATCCCGGATTCGCCGCCGTATCTCTTCTGATTCTTGCTCTCGCCATCGGAGCAAATGTCGCGGTATTCAGCGTAGTCAACACGATTCTCTTACGTCCACTGCCCTTTCCGCATTCGAACGAACTCGTCTGGATCGCCCCACCGCCGTCGGACTGTGGCTGGTCCTGCGCAACCTATTCCGCCGACGCCTATGAAGAATTCAGTTCGATGAGCCGTGCGTATCAGGGCGTTACCGGATACGAGGCTTTCACGACTCCAGAAAATTTTCGCCTCACAGGCCACGGCGAGCCAGTACCAGTAACGGGCATGGAAGTCATCGGAAATTTCTTCCAGGTTCTCGGCGTTCAGCCCGCTATGGGTCGCCTCTTCACTGCGGAGGAAACGCGCTCGGGCGCCCTGATCGGAGGATCGTCAGGCGAATCGGTCGCACTCCTTGCCAATGCATATTGGAGAAGGCAATTTCATTCTGATCCGAGCATCGTTGGAAAGGCGATCGAGTTGAGCGGTACACCGGTGACCGTGGTGGGAGTGCTGCCGGAGAGTTTCGACTACGGAGCGGTATTCTCTCCCGGCGCGAAAGCCGATCTCTTTGTGCCAGTGAGCCTCGATAAAGAACGCATGTGGGGCAATATCGTCACGCTCATCGGCCGTCTCAAACCGGGCGTCACGATTGCGCAGGCACTCGGCGACGCCAATCGCGTCACGCCGGACATGTATTTCAATACGAAATATCCGCAGAGCAAGGGGCGCTACAAAGGCGACCTCGTTCCGGTGCCGCTGAAAGAATATGTGACCGGGAAGTTGCATCGTTCGCTGATCGCGTTATGGTTCGCCGTAGGGACGATTCTTCTAATCGCCGGCGTGAATCTTTCGAACTTGCTTCTGGCACGAGCCGCTGCGCGCGCGAAGGAGTTCGCGATGCGCGGCGCATTGGGCGCGAGCCGGGGACGCATCATCCGGCAACTTCTGATGGAGAGCCTGGTTCTCTCTGGCGCGGGCGCAATCCTTGGCCTGGGCTTGGCCTTTGCAGTGGTCCGCTGGCTTGCGCATCAGGGATCGCTGGCTCTGCCACTGCTCAACTCGTTGCGGATCGACGGA
>Ga0335081_10000279_pt1 | contig 95497 bp, 83 predicted proteins | sample Lox_Sample_35_FD_206713 | JGI IMG/M metagenome (GOLD analysis project Ga0335081, IMG submission 206713) | Soil microbial communities from Loxahatchee National Wildlife Refuge, Florida, United States - Lox_Sample_3.5 | ecosystem: Environmental > Terrestrial > Soil > Wetlands | place: USA... | reverse complement strand
AGAAAAATAGGCCTCGGCATTCTGGCCTCCGAAGGTAAGCTGACGCACGTTGCGCAGGTGTGTTTCCTGGGGAGTGGCGAGATCCGACTGTGGCCAAGCGTAGAGCGCGGACATGACCAGCAAAACAAGAGCAATCTTTTTCATCGTTGATTGTGCCAGAGAGCAAAAAGATACTCTAAAGACGACTGTCTTGCGAATGGTAATTTTTCTGAACCACAAGAACGGTCATCCCGAAGCCTCGCGATTGCACCAGCGAGGCGAGATCTCGCGCGGGTGGCACGTATTGTTTCGGGGTGGTAAAGAAACACGCAAGATCCCTCGCTCCGCCTGAAGAACGGCTGCGCTCGGGATGACTGTGATGAATTACACGCGCTCTTGTAGGTTCTTCCGGAAGTGCTCCAGAATCGCATCCGCCTGCGAACGCGTCACGACTGCTGACAGCGCTGCCGCGTCCGCCTGCTTTACCGCCTGCAGACTACCAAAGTGCTCCAGCAAGCGGCGGCGCGTACCCGAGCCAACACCGGGAATCTCCAGCAGCTCGGTGGCTCGGTCGCGCATCTGGCGGCGCTTGCGATGAAAAGTCACAGCAAAGCGGTGAGCCTCATCGCGGATCAGTTGCACCAGGTGCAGCACGGGAGAGTGATGATCAAGGACCACCGGCTCGTCCTCTTGCCCGCAAACATAGATAATCTCTTCGCGCTTGGCGATTGCTGCCGTAGGCTGATTGATGATTTCGAGCGATGCCAACGCTTCCGCAGCCGCATGCAATTGCCCGAGTCCACCATCGATGAGGATAAGACTGGGAAACTGCTTCTTCTCTTCCTGCAGACGCTTGTAACGTCGGGTGACAACTTCCCGCATGGAGGCGAAGTCGTCCACGCCGTCGACTGTCTTGATGATGAATTTCCGATAGTCGGATTTCTTCATCCCGCCATCTTCCCAGACCACCATCGACGCGACTGTTTCCGCGCCTTGAATGTGAGAAATATCGAAGCACTCGATGCGAGTGGGCAATTCCGGCAAGCTAAGCGCATCCTGCAGCGCCTCCTGGATCTGCCGCTGATTGGGTTTCATCACCCGGAACCGCTGGTCGTAAGATTGCTTCGCATTGTTGCCGGCAAGGTCGATCAGCGAACGCTTGTCGCCGCGCTGGGGCACGTCAATGCGGACGCGGCTAGCGCGACCTCCCGCGGCCGCCAGTTGCTCGGAAAGCAACTCCTCAAGCGATTCGCGGTCTTCAAAATCAACCGGGACATAAATGTTGCGTGGCACATAGGGTTGGCCAATGTAGAGCTGCGTCAGCAGGGAAGAGAAGAATTGGCCTGGGTCGAAGGGCTGCGCGGTGGCGGGTACTTGAGCGTCAGGCTCGTTATCCCCAAACTGCGGCAGTTCCTCCCAGAAAAGCTCGCGCCGGTCGAGCACGCGGCCTCCGCGCATGTGAAAGAGATTGACCGCCAGCATATCGTTTTCGTAGTGGTAGCCAAACACATCGGCGTCATCGCCTTCCACGGCAGCGATGCGCTGCTTTTCCTGCAACTGCTCGACGGTCGAGATCAGGTCGCGGTACTTGGCGGCACACTCGTATTCTTCCGCCTCGGCAGCGCTTTGCATTCGCTGACGAAGCGACCGCGACAAATCAGTCGGCCTACCCTCCAAAAACATCTTCACGTCCCGCACAGCTTCCTGATAAAGCTCCGGCGTAGTCAGACCTTCGACGCAAGGCCCGAGACAGCGCTTGATGTAGTACTGCAAACACGGCCGGGGATGAAAGCGAGTGAGATCGACTTTGCAAGAGGGAACCAGAAAGTGCCGGTGAATCAGATCCACGATGCGATAGGCAAGGTTCGCCGGAAAGTAAGGTCCGTAGTAGCTGCTGCCGTCTTTGCGGAGACGCCGGGTCACGTACACTCGTGGAAATCGCTCGCCAAGCGTGAGCTTCACATAGGGATAGGTTTTGTCGTCGCGCAGCAGAATGTTGAAGCGCGGCTGCTTCTGCTTGATCAGGTGGTTCTCGAGCGCGAGGGCTTCCTTGTTGTTGGCGACGACGATGTAGTCAACGTCAACCGCCTCTCGAACCAGGGTTCCAGTTTTGGCGTCGACCAGGCGGCCTTCATGAAAATAGGAACTGACGCGGCTGCGCAGGTTCTTAGCCTTACCAACGTAAATCACCTCGCCATCGGCGTTTTTGTACAGGTAAACGCCCGCAGACAGGGGCAGAGTGCGGATTTTTTGCTGGAGATCCACTTTGAGGAGACAGCCTTTATTTTAGTTGATGTTGGGCGGAGGGGCGGCGATTGACCCCCACATCCATCACACCGTATAAAATTTTCCGCAGATGGTCGCTTTGCCGGCCTGTGGAACTAATTTGCAGCCCGGGAAACTCGGCGTATCATATTAAGCATCAATACCTTACCGCCGGTGGCAGCGTGCTGCCGGGTTGGCATAGCTCGTGCTCATCTGCGAGTTGCGCTAGGAATTTGCCTGAAACGTGGCAAGCGAGCGCCAAGTCTCGCCCCAGGATCGATCGAAGATCGATAAGCAGGATAAGGAGCCTTTGATTACTATGAACCGCACTTCCCTAACAGTGCTGTTAGCGGTGACGATGGCGGCGACGGTGGGATGCGCCAGCAAGAACTATGTCCGCCAGCAGACCACGCCGCTGATCAATAAGACCAACGAACTCGATGACATGACAGCCAAGAATTCGCGCGACATCAAGGACGTGGACGCTCGCGCGCAGGCTGGGATTCAGCAGGTGCAAGCCAAAGCCGCAGAGGTAGACCAGAAGGCCATTGCGGCGGGCCAGCAAGCCGATAACGCTCAGACATTGGCCAACAATGCGACCCATCGCGTCGATACGCTGAGCAACGCGGTCGCGAATCTGGATAACTACCGCGTCGTGAACCAAGCCTCCGTGCTGTTCGGTTTCGACAAGGACAATCTGACCAAGGACGCCAAGGAAGCTCTTGATCAGCTCGCGAGCAGGGTGCCCAACACCAAGGGCTACATCATCACCGTCGAAGGTGGGACTGATTCCACCGGCAGCTCGGATTACAACTATGGCTTGAGCCAACGGCGTGCTGATTCGGTTATTCAGTATCTGGCGTCGCAGCACAACGTGCCGGCGTACAAGATCTATCTGATCGGCCTGGGCAAGGACAAGCCGGTCGAACCGAACAACACCCGCGAAGGCCGTGCCAAGAACCGCCGCGTGGATATTCGCCTGATGACCAATACGGTCGATAATTCGACCCCGGCGCAGACGACAACCGGCCAGGCCAATCCGCCGGGCGGTTTCTAGATTTTTCTCCTCCCCGGAGACTTCGCCAACAGGCCATTCCGAACTCCCCAATGGAATGGCCTTTTTTCTTTGGCTTGCAGCCCTCCAGAACCGGCACGCATCCCTTTAATGGCGGTAGAATCGTGCTATGCGCTGGTTTTTTAACATGGTTCTGGGACTCTGTCTCGTGGGTGCCACATGCGCCCAGCAAGCTCCGCCGCCAGATTCGGCGCCGGGAGCGGGACATGAGCCTACAAAATCCGACCAGGAGAAGGCTCGCGCCCGCGACGCCGAGGCGGGAGAAAGTTCCAGCCGCGATACCCGCATCGATCTAGCCCCACCTAAGGACGATGCCAAGAACCATCCCAACAGCGCGCTTTCAGCAGCTGGGTCGGACGCGGCGGGTGATGTGCAGGAACTCCATCGTTTCAATCCCTATCGCGCCGCGAAAGACGATGAAGTTGGCGACTTCTATTTCAAGCAGAAGAATTACAAAGGCGCGCTAGCCCGCTATCAGGACGCGCTGATCTACAAAGAGAACGATGCAGTCGCGAATTTCCGCATGGCCGAATGTTATGAAAAGCTGAACCAGCCGGAAGAAGCAATCCCGCATTATCAAGAGTACCTGCGCATTCTGCCGCAGGGCCCGCTTTCCAGGAATGCGAGGAAGGCGCTGAATCGGTTGGGTGCTCCGGAGAAGCCGGCGGAGAAGGCAAGTACGAATCAACCGGCCGACCCATCGCGGTAAAGATTCTTGACGGATATTTCCAAAAGCAGGATAATCATTTACACGCGTTGCAGGTCCGATTCCTTCGCACGGAGTTCTTCCCCTGGGCAGTTCCAGCAAAATCCAGCAAGTGCATCGCAACCAACCGTTCTTCGTGCTTCCGTAGCTGCACTTGACGTGCGGCATCGATGAAGTCACGGCGGAACAAACCGCTCACTTGCGCCTGCGCTCGCTCTCCGCTAATCTCGGCATTTCTGTCTAAGGGAGAACGAGCCTTGCCAAAGCCTAACTGGACTGCCTACTGCTGTTGTGTATTGGTTTGCCTCTCATCCTTGCTTTTTGCTCAGCCTATCGGTTTAACGGTTGATCTCACCGATGCGCCACGCAACATTTATCATGCGCGCTTGACCATTCCGGTGAAGTCAGGCCCGCTCACACTGGTGTATCCCAAGTGGATTCCCGGCAATCACCGCCCGTCCGGACCAATTGCGAACCTGACCGGAATAAAAGTGGAAGCCGCCGGACAGTGCATCGAATGGCAACGCGATCCAGTCGATATGTACGCATTCCATGTGAACCTTCCCGCCAACGCCGATGAGTTGCAGGTTTCACTCGACATTATCACCACTACCGGAGTTGCCGGATCGAGCGGTGCGTCCGCGTCTGCCAATGTGCTTGACTTGAATTGGAACCAAGTGGTGCTCTATCCGGCCGACTCAATCGCTGACCAGGTGCAGGTCGCCGCATCCGCGCGCCTTCCGAATGGCTGGAGATTCGGAACTGCTCTTCCCGTCGAAAAAGAAGCGGACGCCAACAACACCGTGCGGTTTAAACCGGTCTCACTGACCACTCTGGTCGATTCGCCCTTGATTGCCGGAGAGCACTATCGCGAAATTCCGCTGACGAAGGCCGGAGAAACTCCAGTGCACGTGATCGATATGGTTAGCGAGAGCGAAGCGGGGCTGGCGATGAGTCCGCAAGATGAAGCTTCGTACCGCAAACTCGTGGCCGAAACCGGGGCGTTGTTTGGGGCACGACATTATACGCAGTATCACTTTCTTCTTACCCTCAGCGACGAAGTTGGTGGCCGTGGCCTTGAACACCATGAGTCCAGTGACAACGGCGTCAAAGAGCGCACGCTCACCGATCCGAAGTTGCATATGCTCGATGCAGGGCTGATGCCGCACGAGTTTGTACACTCCTGGAATGGTAAATACCGAAGGCCGGCAGGCCTGGCCACTCGGAATTATCAGGAGCCGATGGTCGGGGATTTGCTTTGGGTATACGAGGGCCTGACAGAGTATCTGGGCAATGTGCTGACTGCGCGGTCTGGGTTGTGGACGGCGGAGCAATATCGTGAGGCCGTTGCCCTGACGGCTGCCGAGATGGATGGAACCATCGGGCGAACCTGGCGGCCGCTCGAAGATACCGCGCGATCAGTGCAGATTTTGCGGTTAGAAGGACCGCAGTGGGAATCGTGGCGTCGCGGCCTTGATTACTATCCCGAGGGCGAGCTTATCTGGTTGGAAGTCGACACTCTGATACGGCAGAACAGTCACGGTCAGAAGTCTCTCGATGACTTTTGCCGGCATTTCCACGGCGGAGAGAGCGGAGCACCCAAAGTTGTCCCATACACCTTTGACGATCTCGTGCATGGGTTAAATGATGTGCTTCCTTACGATTGGGCGACGCTCCTCAGGCAACGGGTTAACTCAGTCGAAGCCCACGCTCCGCTGGCGGGTATTGAACAAGGGGGATGGAAGTTGACCTACACCGGCGAGCCGAATATCTTCTTCGCTGCTGTGGAGGAGGAGGCTAAAGTTGTCAATGCCTCCTACACGCTCGGCTTTGTGGTCAAGCAGGATGGCTCCGTAATCGACGTCATACCCGGATCTCCCGCGTACGGCGCCGGTATGGGACCCGGCATGAAGTTGGTGGCAGTCAACGGACGTAAATGGTCGCCAGCGATCCTGAAAGATGCCGTCCGCTCTTCGAGTAACGGCGCTCAGCCGATAGAACTTCTGATTGAGAATGCCAATTTCTTCCGGACCTACTCGCTCGCCTATACGGGAGGTGAAAAGTATCCCCATCTGGAGCGTGGGGCAGGCCCAGATTTTCTGGACGAGATTCTGCGTTCACGGACGCCCTAGGTTTAATTCATATTGGGAACCACGGCGTCCGTCTGAATCTGCAGGAAAGCCCCATAGCTGGCGCCGGGCACGACAAGTTGAATCACACTGTTGAAGTGCCATTGATATGGGTAGGAGATCGTGACCCGAGTACAGGGAATGTTTAGTCCATTAATCGGATTCGGCGTGCCGTAGTTATTGGCGACCAATCCACACCCGCCGCCATTGCCCGCGCCAGCATCTGAGAAGCCGCGCACGATGGTCAGGGTCATAGTTCCGACACAGCCGCCACTGCTGGTGGTGGTGAATGTCCAAATATTGGTTGCCGCTAGCGCGCCAACGGCGGTGCTCAATGCGCAATCGTTGATTCTCGATGCCTGCAGATAGGAATCGACCAACACGCGAATGGCATCGACCGAGGCGGGCACGGTGCCGGTGTTTCCGAGATCGTTGGTCGGCTGGGCTGCGCCGAAACGCGCCGCTTCGCGCATAGCATTGTTGAGTTCCTGCTTGGCATTGAAAGCCCCACCAAAGTCAAAAATTCCTACTACCAACACCACGAGCAGGGGAAGTGCGATGGCGAATTCGACCAGCGATGCCGCTGTCGTGTCCTGCAGTCGAGATAGGTGCGAAGAGGCAAGGGAAGCCGAATTTCGCAGGGCACCGGCCATCAATATTCGCCCTTCATCTGCACGTCGGCGGTGAGAATAATCTGCTGCTTGTTCAGCGAGGTAAATGGAAGCCAGAACTGGTAGGGATATTGAAATGTGACCCTAACTCCGCACACCGAAGGATACGCGCTATCCGACGGCGTCAGACGTACATAATTGAAATACTCGACGTTTCCATTATTGCCAATCTGGCTTACTTGATGAGGAGTAGGGAATGGAGGGTCACAGTCCGAGGCTGGAGGTGCGTATTCGATGATCTTACTAGGATCGACGCTGGAAGCCTGCAGGAGACTGTTTAGGAGATTCGTCGCATCGCTGGTCTGCATGTGGCTATTGCCGCAACTGGCGCAGGTCTGCGCCACGCCCATGCGCGCCACTTCCTGCGCAGCGTGGTTGATTGTGGCGTAGGTATTGAAAGCGCGTCCAAACCAGAAAATTCCGAGAAACAGCATGAAAACCAGAGGCAGCACCAGTGCCGCCTCGGCCACTTCGGAGGCCTGGGTTTCGGATCCGAGCCGTGACATCAAATGCCACTTTATTAACAATCTCACACTCCCTTCCAAACCCGATCAGCAGTGTAAAGCACGACGGCGATCGCGACCGCGACTCCGAAGGGCACCTTGAGTGACTCCGGATTATCCAAAGATACATCTGTGCTGGGGAGATGAAAGCTGAACACCGCGCCCAACATACGCCAGATATTCCGTAGCGTCTGCCACAAGCGCCTTTTCCAGATAATGAGCGCCAACGCCATGAGGCCGGCAACCATGATCGCCGCAAACAAGACGGCAATCAGGTTCTGCGGACCGACGAATGCTCCCAACGCACCCACCAGCTTCCAGTCACCAGCCCCCAGGCTTCGCACCAGCACAAACGGGAGAAGGAGGACAAGTCCGAGGCCGGCACCAAGCAGAGAATATTTCGCTCCGGACCAGCCCCGGGCCAAGGCATTGATCATAACGCCGGCGCACAACCCCGAGACCGTCAGCCAGTTGGGGATGCGGCGGCTGCGCCAGTCGGTGAATCCAGCAATGGCGGCAAACACCAGGGGCAAGATCCAGATTCCGTATTTGACGATGAGCACCAAGCCCCAAGCTCTACAGTGATTTCTGCGCGGATTGTCACACAGCCATACCGGCAAGTCAACGCGAGCCGGTAACGAATGCGGCAAACAAAAAGGCCCAGCCTTGAGCCGGGCCTCATGAATCGCGCATGTCTAGCGGTTCATCGGACGAGCGCTGGTACGCTCGGCAACAATTCGCTTGGCATTTTCTGCTAAGGCTTTGGCTTGCGGCAAAAGATCCAGAGCTTTCACGACTTCCGGATCGGTTTCCGCCTTCACCTTCAGGCCTTCTTCCTGCCCGAACCCGTCCACGAAAATCTCGCTCTTGATGTTGGAGCGCACCCAGTCGTTGTTCTCCGAGAGATCAGCCTCGGTGTATGGAATCTTCTGCTCATCAAGGAACTTGCGGAAATCCGCCATGACGTTTTCATCCACCTCAAAACTCTTAGTTGGATGATGGCTGACGGTGTAGTGCTTGGCGAAGTTGAAGAATGCGTAATGCTGCAGCAGCGTGTCTTCGAAATGATTGGTTTTGGCCGGATCGATCGCCACATCCGGCGTGATTCCGCCGCCGCCGTACACTGTACGCCCGCTGTCGGTCAGCTTCACTTCGCGATTGCTGTTGTTGGAATCAGTGTCGCGCTCGAAGTAATAGTCATAAAGCGAAACGTTGGAATAATCGCGCTGAATGAGCCGTCCGCTCGGTGTGTAGTATTTGGCGGTAGTCAGGGCGAGGCCAGTGTTTTCATCCAGAGGATAGACGGTCTGAACCAGGCCTTTGCCGAAGGTCGTCTCGCCGACGATCAGGCCACGATCATGGTCCTGAATTGCACCGGCGAGAATCTCCGCTGCAGACGCCGTTCCGCGATTAACTAACACAACCAGGGGGTACTCCTTGCCGCCGTCGCCGTGGGTCGCCACGTAGCGCTTCTCAGAAGACGCCCGTCCATGATGCGAGACGATCAGCTGTCCTTTGCGCAGAAACTTGTCGGCAACTCCGACACCCTCGCTCAACAGGCCGCCGGGATTCTGCCGCAGATCAAGAATGAGACCCTTCAGATCGCCCATCTGATCCAGCGCATCACCGACCTCTTTCTCAGTCGTCTCGTTGAATCCCGTGATGTGCATGTAACCGACGCCCGGGCGAATCATGAAATGCAAATCCACGCTGTAGCGGGGAATCTCATCGCGCACCACGGCAAACTCAATTGGCTTGTCGGCGCCTTCGCGGACGATGGTGATGTGAACCGTCGTTCCTTTAGGGCCCTTGAGCAGATCCGCCACATCGCTGGTGCTCATGTTGTCGGTGGACTTGCCATCGACGGCCACGATAATGTCGCCGGGCCGAATGCCCGCGCGGTATGCCGGGGTGCCCACAAACGGCGCAATCACGATGACCTTGTTGTTGCGCGGCCCCACCGTCATCCCCACGCCGTAGTACTTGCCGCGCTGGTCCTCGCGCAGCAGGGAATAGGCCTTCGGATCAAAAAAATTCGAGTGCGGATCGAGCACGTGCAACATGCCGGGAATCGCGCCGTTGTAGATGGCCTTGTCCGCATTGACCGGCTCGGCGTAGTTCTGCTCGACGATGTTGTAAACCTCGGTAAACTGGTGCAAGCTGTCGCGCACGTCGGCGTCACCGCCGGGCACAGCCGCAGGGCTCAGCTTTTGGCCATAAAGCAGACCAAGAAAACCGCAGGTTAGAAGGATAAAAACGACAAGAAAGGCTGTGCGACGAGAACTGCTGACCATCTTTAATTTCCTTCGGGTTTCAGGCATGGAAAGCTTGCCGACCACCGCATCTGAGCGCAGTATAGCACGTGCCGTACCACCTCCCTAGCCCCGTTTTGGGCCCGAAGGTAACCCGGAAGGCTATCTGCCTCAAGAAGATAGATGCGGGCGAGCCGGAAGGCGATGCAGGGAGGGCTGCGTTTTGCCTGTGGATACTCGGGCGGCTATCCCTCGAGCTTGTATCTTGTTTGCGCCAGGGCGTAAAGCCGCCGCCACACCAGGCGATTAATCGTCACCACGGTTGCCGCCATGGCCATTGTGGCGGCTATCAGAAGATCGAGGTTCCCTGTATCGGTAGCTTGGCTGATGGTCGAGCCCAGCCCTACGGTAGATATCGTCTGCCCTCCGAAATGAAAATACTCGGCAACGATGCTGGCGTTCCACGCTCCTCCCGAGGCGGTCACCAGGCCTGTAACCAAGTACGGGAAAATACCTGGCAGAATCAGCTTGCGCCAGCGCGCCCATGACTTGATTCCAAAGACGTCAGTCGCTTCCTTCAAGTCGGTGGGAATGGCCATTGCCCCGGCGATAACGTTGAAAAGAACGTACCATTGCGTGCCCAGAAGCAGCAGTACGATCGACCCCACGCCCAGGCCGCCACCGATGCGGATCAACAGAAGCAAGACAACCGGGAAGAGAGCCGTGGCCGGAACGGACGCCGCAATCTGCACCAGGGGCTGCATAATGCGGGCAAGCTTCGGATGGAACCCAATGGCCACCCCCGCCGGAACCGTCCAGAGTACTCCGATCAGCAGGGCAACATTCACACGCAGGAACGTGGCCCCCGTGCCGAACAACAACTCGCGCACCTCCTGGTGATTCAGCCCAAGTACGGTGAGGATGGCTCGGCTGGCACCATAAACAACTGCCAGCACAGCCAGCGCGGCGATAATTCGGGCAGACCATTGTCTCAGCGGCTGCGGCTTTTCCGCATGTTCTGGGGCATTATGCAATCGTGCGAAGTGAGACAGCACTCTTTGTCGCAGGGGCCGAAACGCCTTGCGGCGAATTTCCGCGACGGCGCGCGACTGCTGGAGAAGATCCAGCACCCACGATTTCGGCACGTTAGTGCTTTCGACCTGTTCGATTTTGAACTTCTCGGCCCAGGCAATCACGGGGCGCCAAATGAATTGGTCGAGCAGGACGATCACCGCTATCATCGCCGTGATTCCCCACACGATCGCCTGGGTGTCGCCCGCGCTGGCCGCGGTTTGCAGGTATGATCCCAGTCCAGGCAGGCGGAAATCTCTTTTCCCCAGCACGAACATCTCGCAAGCCATGAGAAAGAACCAGGCGCCAGCGACCGACATCATGGAGTTCCATACCAGGCCGATGGCGGCGAACGGCAACTCCATCTGGGTGAAGCGTTGCCACCAGCTGAAGCGATAGATCTTGGCCGCTTCGCGCATCTCTCGTGGAATGCTCTTGAGCGATGCGTAGAAACTGAATGCCATGTTCCATACCTGCCCGGTAAAGATCAGCAGGATCGAACCGAACTCCACTCCCAACTGACGGGTGGGAAAGAGCGCGACCATGGCCAGCATGACTCCGGGCAAGAAGCTCAACACTGGAATGGATTGCAGGACATCCAGCAACGGAATCATGTAGCGCTCGGCGCGCGGATTGTATGCTGCGATGTATCCGTACACCAGGGTGAAAGCCAGGCTGAGCACATACCCCGCCGCGATCCGCAGCAAGGAATATCCGGCGTAGGCCGGCAGTGCCCACGGGCTGCGAGAAATCTCTACTTCTGGGGTAAGGGGCCCAAACCAGGTACGCGCCACTGCCAGAGTGGCATAGAACAGTGCCAGGCCTGCCGCAAACATCAACGCGTCAGGAATGTTCAGCCGGGTTTCCGGGAGCCGCAGCCATGGCCAGGGCTTGGCAACCAGTTGAATTTTCTCGAACCTCTTCATGGAATCGGTACCGCGGGGGAAACGCTGGCGCCTTCAGCCGTCAAGAACAGACGCCCGGTTTTGGAATCGTAATCGAAGATCTCAGCGTATCGGCCCCAGTTGAGCGCGGTATCCAGTTGCTGCTTCACTTCATCCTCGCTGAAATGCTCGTCCAGCACATCATGGAAGAAGTCGATGTTGATCGCATGATCGGACTTTTTCTTCAGGATGGAATCCATTTGGCTCAAGACGGCCACGCGCTTCACCGACGCCTCCCGGAAAAGTACTTTGCGCTGAAGAATGTCTGCTTCTACGAATGCGTGTCCTTCCGGTGAGATGGCCACGTCGCCTTCCTTCAGGGTCGCGAAACCCAGCATGCTGGCGGCCTCGACGATGGGCAGCAGGTCGTCGACATCCATGCCGGATTCTTCGGCGAGACGATACAGGCCCTCTCGCCCGCCGTGGTCTTCCAGCATTTCCAGCAAACCGGCGATCCCACCGGGCCGCGCATGCGGCAGCATTGGGTACTTGACCTTGGCAGGGCGGCTAGGTTCAGCCGGCGCGGATGGCAGAGCATGCTCCACCTCCGGTTGCGTCATCACTTTGTAAATGTAGTCGACCAGCTCAACAAAATGCGGCGCTTTGCGGTCGCGGAACTGCGGCAAGTTAACTTCGAAGTCTGAGCGGATACGTCCGGGATTGCGTCCCAGCACAATAATCCGGTCGGCAAGGAGAACCGCTTCTTCGATGTTGTGCGTCACAATGAAAATGGCCGTCGTCGGCATTTTCTTGTTGATCCACAGTTCCAGCAGTTCGTTGCGCAGGTTTTCAGCGGTAAGCACGTCGAGCGCGGAAAACGGCTCATCCATGAAGAGCACCTCGGGTTCGACCACCAGGGCTCGCGCAAATCCGACTCTCTGCTTCATTCCTCCCGAAAGCTCTTTTGGATACGCAGTTTCGAAACCGTCCAGACCAACGACATCCAGCATGCGGAGCGCTCGTTTGTGCCTCTCGATCGGCGGAACGTTTCGGGCTTCGAGCGGAGCCTCTACGTTCTCCAGCACAGTCAGCCACGGGTATAGCGCAAAACTCTGGAAGACGATCGCGACGTTCGGTACCTGATTGACCAGCGGGTGGCCGTGCCACAAGACCTCGCCGGAAGAGGGCCGAGACAAGCCCGTCAGCATCCGCAGCAAAGTCGATTTACCCGACCCGGAAGGGCCGAGCAGGGCGAGAATGGTCCCGGGATAAACGGACAGATCGGTCGGGGCAATAATCTGAACCTTGCCACCGTGAGGCTGGGGATAGAACTTCTCCACCAGACGGGCGTTAATGATTGCTTCCGACACGATAACGACTCCAAGGCGAAACTCATTCTACGGGCCAACGCAGTTTCTGTCGAAGGAAACCGGCATTTCTCAGAAATCCTTGGAGAAGCCCACAAGAACACCACGTCGCGGGCTACCAGTGGCTTGTCCTGTAATAAATCCAAAGTCTAGTGTCAGGCCCTTGCTGAGCTCATAGTTGCCTCCGATCTGCTGCTGAAGTTCGCCTCTGGCCGCCAGGCCTGTATTTGCCGTGTATCCCCCATAAACTTCCATTCCGAGGTCGAACTTGCTGGTGAACTGATGCGTGAGCGAGGTGCCCCCAGTGAAGACTGTGCCCCGGGTGGAGATTCCGACGACGCCGGTGAGTGTGTTGCCGGCAAAGGTAGCGCCCGCGTTAAAGCGCAACACATTCTTGGGCGACACAGTCTTCTGCACGATTCCGTTCAGGTAGTAGTCGATCAGCCCCGAGCCCAGCTTCAGGCGCACATCTCCAGTCGGAGGCTCAATATTCAGGCTGGCAGTGATCGCCGGCCACTTCGATCCTTCATGCTCTTGGTGGAAGTTGTACTTGATGGAGTAGTCAGTATCGCCCAGTCCGAATGGAGTTTTGACTGGGTCGGGGGTGGAGTTGTAAATGGTCAACAAAGGGAAGTCCATGCCGATTTCGCAGTTGTGAAAAAGTCCGTAACTGAATTTGATCGTCCAGGTGTTCTGACGGAAACTCGGGGCCACCGATTGCGGTAAGGCGTCCACTTCGTCACTCGATTCAAGATGCCAGCGATGATACTCAGCTACATCGGCGTCGTCGGTATAAAAGGGTTGCTGGGCCCGCGCCTGTAAGGCAAGGGTCGCCATGGCCGCGACGACGAAAACGATACGAAGCATGTGAAATCACGGGGGGCTGATCGCCTCTTTTACCAGAGTTGGAGAAAAAGCGCGAGTCCCTTTGCATAAAGTTCATTGAGCCGCATTAAAACTCTGGGGCACGGGACGACCCTGACTGGCTTGATCGATGTTCAATTGCCCGTCCCGCCATGCCGCAGTATCATGACCGCATGGGGTTTTCCGAGACAATCTTCTTGTTTCTGCTGGCGCTCCTAATCTTTGGCCCCAAGCGGCTGCCCGAAATCGCTCGCCAGGTAGGAAAATTTGTCAACGAACTTAAGCGCGCTTCGAGCGAATTCCAGGCCCAGATACAGACCGAAATCTCGCAACTTGAGCTGCAAGAGCAACGCAAAGCCCTAACCGGCCTGCCTTCCGTCGAGCCGCCCGCCGGTTCGATCGCGTCGTCAACTCCGGCCACGCTCGCTGAGCCGAGCCCAACCCCAGAAAATCCAGAAACTCCGGCACTGAAAGCTGCTCCCGATGCCTGAAGAACTCACCGCAGACGTTCCCTCCTCGAAACCCGACCAGGAATCCATGCCCGCCATGAGTTTCCTCGAACATCTCGAGGAACTGCGTCGGCGCATAATCTATTGCATCATCGCGGTGGCGGTGGGTTTTTTCGCTTGTTGGGGATACGCCGACAACATCTTCTCTCTAATGGAAAAGCCCATCATGGAGGCGCTGCGCCGCAATGGCATGGCGGAGAAGCTGGTTTACCTGAATCCCACCGAGCCGTTCAATCTCTATTTGAAAATTGGCGCGCTGGCCGGCTTATTTGTTACATCCCCGTTTGTGCTTTATCAGGTCTGGATGTTCATCTCCCCTGGCCTCTATCGCCGCGAGAAGCGTTATGTTTTTCCGTTCATGTTTTCAACCGTGGGCTTGTTTGTTGCCGGCGGCTACTTCGGCTACAAGCTCGTCTATCCGGCGGCGCTGGATTTCCTGATCGGCTATGGCAAGCAGTTCCAGCCGATGATCACGATCCACGAATACACCGATCTGTTCCTGACGGTGATCCTTGGCCTCGGGCTTGTATTTGAGATGCCGATTTTAGTTTTCTTCTTAGCTCTCATGGGTGTGGTGAGTGCCGGGTGGATGTGGCGTAACGTGCGTTATTCCATCCTGGTGATTTTCGTTATCGCGGCCATCCTTACCCCTACCACCGACATCCTGAACATGTGTATCTTTGCCGCTCCCATGATTGCGCTGTACCTGTTAAGCATTGGGATCGCCTGGTTCGTCCATCCCAAACAGCGGAAAGCCCGCGCAGCGAAAAAGGGATAATGAAAGTTCTTAACATTGCAAGTTTGACCGCGCTCTTGTGTCTGTCAGCGTGCTCGAGACAAAAAGAAGCGGCAGCAGCCGAGCCTCAAACCACGGAATCGCAACCTGCACAAAGCGGGCACATTGAAATCAAAGTAAGCGATAAACCTGGGATTGGCCCTGATCTCGGTTTCAACGAGCTTCGCGCCATGCGCTACGTGAAAGAGATGGTAGCTTTCGGACCGCGTCCACTGGGAAGCGAAAATCACAACAAGGTTGAGAACTATATTCTCGACCACCTCCGGCACGATACGGTGGAAAACGATGTCTTCACCATCGACACGTCAGAAGGCAAATTTCCTGTCCATAACATCATTGCCAAATTTCCCGGGAAGAAAGATGGCATCATCGTGATCGCCAGTCATTACGACACGAACTATCCGCTGCGAAACACCGCGTATGTCGGTGCGAATGATGGAGGCTCCTCCAGCGCAGTGCTGCTGGAACTGGCGAATGTTTTGCGCGAAAGCGGACACCAGGCGGATGGTTACAGCGTCTGGCTGCTATGGGACGACGCGGAAGAAGCGATCACGCTGCCCTGGACGGACGACAACAGCGTGTATGGAGTGCGCCATCTGGCCGACAAATGGCAGGCCGATGGAACGCTGAAGAAGATCAAGGCGTTTCTGCTGCTGGATATGGTCGGCGACGCGGACCTCAATATCGAGCACGAGGAAAATTCAACTCCCTGGCTGGAAGACGTGATCTATCAGGCGGCAACCCGACTGGGGTATCAGTCGCACTTCTTTGGACGATCTCTGGAAATTGAGGATGACCACAAACCCTTCGTGAAGCGCGGCGTGCCCTCTGCTGATCTCATCGATTTCAATTATGGATACGCCAATGTGTTCTGGCACACGCCCCAGGATACGCTCGACAAGTTGAGTGATAAGAGCCTGCTTACCGTCGGCCAGGTGACGCTGGAGACGATCCGGATGCTGGACACAAGATAGTTTCGGATTCTCGTTGCCGAGTCCCAGGGCTAGCCCGAGCTTTCCCTTTTTCTGATTTTCGTTTCTAATTCAGACTCTATGCGAACTATCAGACATCGCCTTTGGCTATGGGTGTCTCTCATTGCGGTGGCGCACGCCCAGACTCCCGCCGGCAAGATTATCGCCGAGGCTCTCAAGCCCTCGCCCATCATTGCGAATCTGCAGCAACTCACGGATCAGATTGGCGGTCGCGTCCCCGGCACGCCAGCCATGCAACGCGCGATCGACTGGGGTGTCGCTGCATTCAAGGCAGCAGGCGCGGACAGCGTTCACACCGAGAACTTCACCATTCCAGCGTCATGGGCAGAAGGAGCGACCACGATGTCGGTGGTCGATCCCGAACCATTTTCTCTGCGCGTGATCTCGCTGGCGTGGGCGCCCGCCTTACCTCCGCAACATCACGTTCCCATCGTCGATATCGGCGAAGGAACAGGGGAGGACTTCGGTAAGGCTGGCGATTTTTCTGCCACGATCCTGCTGGTACATAGCGAGGAGATGCGCACATGGGACGATCTCTTTGCCGAATATTTGAAGGCGCCTGGAATCATTGACCGGGCAGTGAAGGGTAAAGCGCTGGCGATCGCCTTTCAATCCACGCGTGCCCGCGACCTGCTTTATCGCCACACTAATGCTTCGACGGGAGAGATCGACCGCATCCCGATGGTGTTAGTGGCACGCGAAGACGCCGCTCGCATGGCAAGGCTTATCGCTGCCGGGCAGAAGTTGTACGCGGACATTTCCATTCCAAACGTGATTGGCGGGCCAATCGAGACTGCTAACGTAGTTGCGGAGTTGCGGGGCAGCGAGAAAACCGATGAGTTCGCCGTTCTGGGGGCACACCTGGATTCCTGGGAACTGGGCACCGGTGCTCTGGACAACGGCTGCAATGCAGCCTTGGTCATCGATGCGCTACGCGCAATCAAGGCCGCAGGGCTTCGCCCGAAGCGCACCATTCGCTTCATTCTTTTCTCCGGCGAGGAGGAAGGACTGCTCGGGTCACATGCCTATGTCCTGGCGCATCGAAATGAACTCGACAACAATGTCGGCATGGCGGTTTTCGATGCCGGAACCGGCCAAGTGACCGGCTTCTCTTTGGGCGGACGCAAGGATGTAGTGCCCGCCGCTGCAAATCTCATTCTTCCGATTAAAGGCTTTGGGGTTAAGGATCTGACCACCGATATGTCCTGGGGCACAGATCACTTCGACTTCATGCTGGAAGGCGTCCCAACGTTTGAGGCGACACAACTCGAAGCCAACTACCTGGTCAACTATCACGCCATGTCCGATACCTATGACAAAGTCGACATCGCCCAACTTAAGAAGCATGTGGCCGAAGCTGGCGTCGTGGCGTTTGGACTTGCCGACCGCCCCGAGCGCGTTGGACCGCGGTGGGCCCGACCGCAGATTGACCAAGCTATACGCGAAACTCATTTCGACGAGCTGATGAAGACCTTTGGAACGTGGCAGGACTGGCAAGAGGGAAAGATTGGACGAGAAAAGTAACCAACTCATCCTTGGTGGCTCAGATTGAATTCTAGTTTTATTCGGAGTCATCCCGACGGCCTAAGCTTTCACCAGTGGGCCGAGGGATCTCCGATTAGACTGGCCATTGCCGGGAGATCCCTCGCTCCGCCTGAGAAACGGCTGTGCTCGGGATGACGCCAAAAAATCAAACTGAGCGATTACCCGTTGACGCTGTTAATTGACCAATCCGAGGCTGAGATTTGCTGCTTTTCTGGATTGTCTTCGCAGTTTTCATATCGGTGATGTTGGGCCTCGACCTTTGGGTCTTTCATCGCCCGGCTCACTCCATCAAATTTCGCGAGGCCGTCACTTGGAGCCTCGTCTGGATCGCGCTTGCCGCCGGGTTCGCCGTGCTTGTGTATTTCTGGCGCGGGCGCGTCAGCGCGCTCGAATTCACCGCGGGTTACCTGATTGAACTCTCTCTCAGCGTCGACAATCTCTTCATTTTTTTGCTGATCTTTCGTTATTTTCGTGTTCCCGGCGACCATCAGCACAAAGTACTCTTCTGGGGAATTGTTGGCGCGCTGATCATGCGAGGGGTTTTTGTCGTGGTGGGGATCGGCCTTATCGCACGCTTCCACTGGGTCCTTTACGTGTTTGGAGCTTTTCTGCTCTACAGCGGCGCCAAGCTTCTGAGGAAAGACGAAGTTGCCATCGAGCCGGAAAAGAATCCGGTATTGCGTCTGGTGCGGCGCGTGATGCCGGTCACGGACGATTACGAAGGCGAAAAGTTCCTGGTTCGCCGCGACAGGACTTATGCAACCCCGCTTCTGGTCGTGCTCTTGGTGATTGAAACCACCGATCTTTTGTTTGCCACCGATTCCATTCCCGCGGTGCTCGGTATCACTTTGAAGCCATTCATCGTCTACACGTCGAACATTTTTGCCATTCTCGGCCTGCGGGCTATGTACTTCGTTCTAGCCGGAATGATGGACCTTTTCCACTACCTGCATTACGGACTGGCCATCGTGCTGATGTTCATCGGCGCCAAAATGCTGGCGTCTCACTACTATGAAGTTCCTACCGAATGGGCGCTGGGAACTGTGGTGGTTGTTTTGTTGGTATCAGTGCTGGCCTCGCTGATGAATCCACAGAAAACGCAATGAAATTGCCGCAGTGCAGAAAGCTTCTATTCAAACCGAACGGACTCGCCTTTGATGATGGTATGTTTCAGGAACTTGCCATCATTGTGGGTGGGAAAGTCGAGCCGGTAATGCGCGCCGCGGCTTTCTTCGCGAGCTAAAGCTGAGCCCGCGACCAACGATCCGATCAGTTGCAGGTTGCGAGCTTCGTGGGCGCGGCGGTTCTTTGGATGGGCGACGCGAGGGGCAATCTGACTTAAGATCTCAACCGCTTTCTTGAGGGTGCTCCCGGTGCGGACGATGCCGACGTCGCGCCACATTAAATCCTGAATCTCCAGGATGGCCTGCTCGATGGGAGTGTCCATCGGGCCATTGGAGGCGCTACGTAAAGGCTGGGCGGCCCCTGGCGCAGTATGGCGCAATTCGTCGCGCATTCTCTTGCCGGCTCTGGCTCCGAAGACCAATCCTTCCAGCAGGGAATTACTCGCCAGTCGGTTTGCACCGTGAACGCCCGTGGCTGCGACTTCGCCTGCGACGTAGAGTCCTGCAAGATTCGTCCGTCCCTCCAGATCGCTGCGCACGCCACCCATCGCGTAATGCGCTGCCGGGCGGATCGGGATCAGTTCGCTGGTGAGATCAATGTTGTATTCAAGGCAAGTCGCGTAAATGCGCGGAAAACGTCCTTTCACGTGCTCGGCATCGAGGTGGGTCAGATCGAGGTATACGATCGGCTCTTTGGCGCGGCTGACTTCCAGTTCGTGCATAATCGCGCGGGCGACCACGTCACGCGGGGCGAGCTCGCCCATGGGATGGTACTTTCCCATGAAGCGGTGCATCTCCAGATTACGCAGGTATGCCCCTTCTCCGCGCAGGGCTTCAGAGAGCAGGAATCGGGGTGCCTTCTTGAGGAACAACGCCGTGGGGTGAAACTGCACGAATTCCATGTCGCTGACTTCGGCGCCGGCGCGAAACGCCATGGCAACGCCGTCTCCCGTGGCCACACCGGGGTTCGTAGTGTTGCGATAAAGCTGCCCAAGGCCTCCAGTTGCGAGCAGCACCGCCGACGAAGTCATCCGCCGGTTTTCGCCGTGCTCGTCGATGAGCGTGATGCCGGACACCCGGCCACCGTCGAGCACCAGATCGGTTGAAAACTCGAACTCGCGCACGGAGATGTGTTTGAGGGTTTGAGCCTTCGCATAAAGCGCCCGCAAAATTTCACGCCCGGTAGAGTCTCCGTGTGCATGCAGAATGCGGTTGCGGCTATGCGCGCCTTCCCGCCCAAAAGTTAGCTTGGTACCCTGGCGGTCGAACTGCGTTCCCCATTGAATGAGTTCTTCAATCCGCTCCGGCGCATCCTCCACCAAAACTTTGGCGGCGTCCGGATTGCACAAGCCATCTCCGGCCTGCAGGGTGTCCTGCAGATGGAGACTGATCTCGTCCTCGTCGCTGAGCGCGGCGGCTATGCCTCCCTGAGCCCATTGCGTGTTCGAATCAGTCACTTCGCGCTTGGCAAGCACCAACACTGATCCTGCTTCGGCCAACTCAATGGCCGCCCGCAGGCCGGCAACTCCCGCGCCGACGACGATGAAATCGCATTGAGATGGTGTCGCAGGCATTGTTCCCCAAAAAAATGGTAACACTTTGCCGCCTTCTGACCCCAACGGGCTTACGTTATGATGAAACCTCATGGTGCGTGTGCCCATTTCGTCTGCGTGGGGTCCCTACGAGGCTCTCATCGAAACTGGTCTGATCGATCGGGTGGGGAAACACTTGCGGCAGATCTCAAGCGTCGCCAACGCCTCGAAATTATTTGTCATCACAGTGCCGCCGGTGAGGCGAAAGTGGGGAGCGAGGTTGATGAAGTCCCTGAAGGCCTTTCCGGTCAAGATGCTCGAAATGCCGGACGGCGAGCCCGCGAAGAGAATGGCTACGGCTGAAAAACTGGCCGAAACGCTGGCCGAGTCCGGGACCGACCGCGATGCTGTGCTGCTCGCATTCGGCGGCGGAGTGGTCGGCGATCTGACTGGTCTGCTGGCTTCGCTGTTTATGCGAGGTGTAGGGCTGGTGCAGATTCCCACCACAGTGCTGGCCCAAGTGGATGCTTCCATTGGCGGCAAAACCGGAGTGAACCTGCGAGCAGGGAAAAACCTCCTGGGAACTTTTCATCCGCCGCTGGTCGTCCTGATTGATCCCTCAACTCTGTCGACCTTGCCGGAACGCGAATTTCGCGCCGGCCTGTATGAATCGTTGAAAGCGGGAGTGATCGGCAAGCCGGACCTTTTTGAATGCCTGGAGCAAGCTAACGTTCGACAACTGAGGCGCGATACAGCAACTCTTGAACGGATCATTGTGGCGTCGGTAAGGCAGAAGGCGAGCGTCGTCTCCTGCGACGAAAGAGAGAGCGACCTGCGGCGGGTGCTGAATTTTGGGCACACCATTGGTCACGCGCTCGAATCTGAGTCGCGATATCGCCGCTTTCTGCACGGCGAGGCCGTGGCCTGGGGCATCATTGCCGAGACCTACATAGCGAACAAGCTCGGACTGTGCGATCAGCACACGTCCGAAAGAGTGATCGCGGCAACATCGGCAATGGGGCCGCTGCCATCAGTGACCGCGCAGGGCCGTGACATTCTCGGTCTACTGCAGCGAGACAAGAAGACGCGGCATGGCGTTCCTCATTTTGTTCTGCCCCGCCAAATCGGCAAAGTGGAAGTGGTGAATGACGTGCCACCAAGGCTGATCCTCGAGGCAGTCCGCGAGTTGCGCGCGATGTCGAGGACAAATTGACAGCGTAGTGATTGAATGAGCAATCCCGCAAAACTCCCCGCAATCGGCGCCAGTCCTCAAGGAACCAGCGATTCGCAATCGGCCGCTCGGGCAGTGGAGCAAATGTTTAGCTCCATCGCCCCGCGCTACGACCTTCTCAACCATGTGCTCTCCTGTAATGTCGATCGGTTGTGGTGGCGTCGGGCCGCGGGGAGTTTTGCGGCGATTCTATCGCGTCCCGATGCTCGAGTTCTCGACTTGTGTTGCGGCACCGGAGATATGGCCTTCGCTCTGCAGCGCCAGACGAAAAAACCTGGAGCATTGATCTTGGGAGTTGATTTTTCTCATCCGATGCTTCAACGTGCAGTGCGCAAGTCGGCAGGAACTTCATTGTGCTGGATTGAGGCCGATGCTCTGAGCTTGCCCTTTCCTGGCGCCCAATTTGATTTGGTGACCAGCGCCTTCGGATTCCGCAATCTGGCGGACTATGATGCCGGCCTGCGGGAGATTTATAGAGTGCTTTGTCCGGGCGGCGAATGCGGAATTCTCGATTTCGGCGAACCGGGCGGTTTGATCGGAAAGCTGTACAAGGTTTATTTCAAGCGAATCCTGCCGCGCATCGGGACCATGATTTCCGGCGTGCACGGGCCATACGCCTATCTGCCCGCATCGGTAGAACGTTTTCCCGGGCCTGCACAAATGCTGGAACGAATGCGGGCCGCCGGATTTCGGGAAGCTTCGTGGACGCCCTATACGTTTGGAATTGCGGGATTGTATCGAGGGCGCAAGTAACCCGTTGTTATGGCGCAGTTGCCGATTGCGCATTGGGCGCGGCAGCAATGAAAGAATCTGCGAACGCATCGTGGATCGTGTGGCAAATAACTTCCTCGTAATCGTCGCCCAGGAACGTTCGCAGCCGGTCGGTGTTCATCGTGTACTGCCCGGTCATGTAGGGCAATGCGGCCGGGGGTATCGCCGAGATTCCCATCTTCCACAAGAATTCCAAAACTAATCGGAACGTCCACTTTCCAGGAATGCGCTTGAGTTTAGCGTGCGCAATCTCGATACAACGCGAGATGGTCAAGGCTTCACCGCGTCCCGCCACGTTCAGCACCGTCAACCGCTGCGACTCGGGCTCGGTCTTGTGAACGATGTAAGTAAGCAGCCGCGCCATGTCATCCACGTGTACAAACTGAATTTTGTTCTCCAGATAGCGTTTGCCGTAGGGCAACATACACGGCAATCGCTGTCCCTTGGCTCGCATGGCAACAGCACGTTTGCCCCGACCATTGGGAGAGCCGCGAAATGCGTCCAGCAGATAATTGTGCACGGTCGCGCCAGTAAAGATGTGCGGCCGCAGCATGTAAACACTGCAACCCCGCAAGGCGGGCGCGCGTTGCTGCACTACCCGGTCTGATTCCATTTTGTGAATCGCATAGGGAAGCGTGTGCGCGGCAAGCGGGGAATCCTCCGTTACTTCGCTTGGCAGATCGGAACCGTATGCCGAGACGCTGCTGGGAAAAATGAACTTCTTTACGATTAAATCATCGCGATTGGCCTCGGTGATTGCCTCCATCACTCGAGCGGTACCTGCCACATTGATCTGCCACATGCGGTCGGTTTCCAGGATCCCGTTCCGCAATGGATCAATCACGAAGGCGAGGTGCAGGACCGCGAACGGACGTGTTTCTTTCAGTAGCAGGAATAAACTTCTACAGGATTCTTCCAGGCCGAGATCCAGACGCTCGAAACGCAGGTTTTGGGAGGTCTCTGGCGGATTCAGGTCGACACCAACCACCTCGTAATCCGCCAGCAGAGGTAAAATTCGCGAGCCTAGATTGCCGCCAATTCCTGTCACCAGAACTGCCGGCTTTGCATTGCCCATTATCTCGGTCCGGTAGCTCCCGGCTTGATGGGAGGAAGCGGCATGCCCGGCCGCGGAGGCATGGGCCCACGCGCAGTCTCCGGCCCGAAATAATCGTCGTTGAGAGTTTGGGTCGAGGACTGTTGCACTTTCTGCATTTCTTCCTGCATCCGCTGGGAGCGCAAGGTATTGCGGATTTCGTCCTTGGCCTGGTCGAGAGCGATCGTGTCCTTGGTCTTCACCTTGTAGATGAAATACCCGTTTGTGTCGGTGATGACATCGGAGATCTCACCCGGCTTCAAATCCATGACGGAGACCTGCGTGGCCGGCAGCATGGAGCGGCGCATCTTCGCCAAACTTGCGGTGGGAGCCCCAGTCTTGATTCCTGCGGCGTTGAAGGCATCCTCCTGCAGTTTTGCAAAATCCTCACCCTTAACCGCCCGGGCGTGGAGCTTGTCGGCTGCAGCCTTCATGGTTTGTTCGGATTCCTTGTCGCGCTTCTGTTCTTCCTCGTCGCTCAATTTCTTGTCGCCCTCCGCCGCTTCAGGGAACTCCTGGGTTTTGGGGACATAAATGCGGTCCATCTCCGCTTCTTCAAAGTTCTTCTGGTTTTTCTGATAGTAATCGGAGATGTCGGCGTCGGAAATCTGCGAAGCCTTTTCTTGTAAGGCCTTGTTCAATTCCTGGGACAGCACCTGAATGCGGGCCAAGCGCATGCGTTCGTCGAAGCTTGGAGAGTGGTCCAAGCCCATGGCTTCAGCCTTTTTTGACATGGCGAGCGCGTCAGCATAGCGGGTTGCGAATTGGCGTCTTGCACGCTGTGGCAGGTTGGGCTGTACTGAGTCGACCAGTTGCTCAAACTGCGCGCGGGTAATCGTCATCTTGCAATTGGCATTGGCTGAGGCATTCGCGCCGGGATTGTCGCAAACTCCATTGATGGTGATGACAACCGCGTCGGGAGCAACTTCCGGAGCTTTCGGTGCCTCAGGGGTTGCAGGCTTCGTCGTTCCGGCAGGCTGAGCCTGGGGTGCGGGCTTCTGCGCGGCCTGGCCCCAGGCCATGGCAGCAAATAGCAGACAAACCAACCCGTGACGGATCATAAATGGGATTCCTCCAGAGCAGGATAAAAGTACGACCAGAAATCCTAGCACAAACTGAGCCGACTCTGGCATCGCCATGCCGCTCGCTTGGCGTCAAAGCCATCTGCGGCGATAATGCGGGCATGGCAAGTTCGCCGGCGGTCTACACTCCGGATTCAATGCGCGCGGAAAAACGCACTGTTGCCGGAAACTCACTGATTGCCGCTCTCGCTATCACCGCATTAAAGATCACCGTAGGGATAACCACTGGTAGCTTGGGCATTCTCTCGGAAGCGGCACACTCCGGCCTTGACCTGGTCGCGGCCATCGTTACTTTTCTCTCCGTCCGGGTTTCCGACAAGCCAGCGGATGCCGATCATCAGTACGGACACGGAAAAGTGGAGAATTTTTCCGCCTTCCTGGAGACCGGATTACTGCTGCTGACGTGTGTGTGGATCATTTACGAGGCGGTGCGCCGCTTGTTTTACTTGCACGTGGAAATTGAGCCGAGCATTGCGGCGTTTGTGGTTTTGGCCGCGTCCATGGTCGTAGATTACTGGCGTTCGCGAGCGCTTGGAAGAATTGCAGCCAAATACGACAGCCAGGCGTTGGAGGCCGATGCTCTGCACTTCTCCACCGATATCTGGTCGAGCAGCGTGGTAGTACTCGGTTTGCTTTTAGTACTGCTCGGTCGGACGTACGGCATCAACTGGTTGCGTGGCGCAGACCCGATCGCCGCCCTGGGTGTGGCGGGAATTGTGATTTACGTCAGTTGGCGGCTGGCACGCAAAACGATCGATGTTCTGTTGGACGCTGCGCCGTTGGGGATTCGCACTCAAATCCTGGACGCGGTAGAAAAGGTGGAAGGGTTGCTCGAAGTGGATCGTGTGCGGATTCGCCGCGCCGGCAATCGCTACTTTGCGGATCTTTCCATCGCACTTGCGCGTAGCGTCACATTCCAGCGATCGGAGCAGGTGGCCGATGCTGTCACTGCCGCTGTCCACCAGGTTTTGCCGGCCGCGGACGTGGTGGTTCATTCTGTACCGCGGGCGACACGCCGGGAAAACATTTTCGATCGGGTGCGCGCGGTCGCCACGCGGCACAACTTTAACGTCCATGATGTCAGCGTGCAGGATTTAAATGGGCGCCTGCACGTGGAACAGCATCTTGAACTGGATGAACGCCTGAGCATGAAAGAAGCGCACGATCGGGTGACTCTGCTGGAATCCGAGATCCGCAACGATGTCCCGGAAATCTCATCTATTCTGACGCATATTGAGAGTGAACCGTCCACCATCGAACCGGGTGACGAGGCCAAGCGCGATGCCGAATTGGAGAGAAAGCTGAAGGCTATCGTTGCGGATTTTTCTGAAGTTCAGGACGTCCACGAGGTCGAGGTGAAGACCGTCCGCGGACGAATTTATGTTTCCTGCCACTGCACTTTTTATGACGACTTGCCGCTGTCGCGCGTTCACGATGTGCAGACGGAACTGGAAATTCGTTTCAAGCTGGCGGCTCCGGAATTGTTCCGGGTTCTTATTCATCCTGAGCCGAGCACAGACAATCGGAGATAGCAAGTATGACTGAAGCACGAGCCACTTGGATTGCAGATCAGCGTTTCGACGGGATCGCCAGCAGCGGACACAAAATTCCTATCGATGGCGATAAGAAGTCCGCCAACAGCCCGATGGATCTGGTACTGATCGCCTTGTGTGGCTGCACGGGATACGACGTCGTCAGCATCCTGAAGAAGAAACGTGAGCCTTTCACTAGCCTTGAGGTACGGGCAGAAGCTGAGCGAGCGGCCACGCCACCGACGGTCTATATAGAGATCAAGCTGGTCTACCGCGTGGGGGGCAAAGTTTCGCGCAAGGCAGTGGAAGATGCGGTTCGTCTCTCCGAAGAAAAATATTGCTCGGTGGCGGCGATGTTGAATAAAACAGCAAGAATTAGCTACACGATTGAATACGCAGGCTAGTCGGTAGCTTTTGGCCGGCGTAATTTCTCCAGCGAACGCGTGACAGCAAAACCCCATCCTCTGCGCGGATATCTTTACATTGCTGCCGCGGCTTTATCTTGGGGGATCGCCGCGAACCTCGGCCGCGCCGCATTCACCGGACGCATGCTGCCACAGGGCCGGGTTTTGAAGCCCATCGATCCGCTGATTCTCTCGCAGAGCAGGACTTCGTTTTCTTTTCTGGTGCTGCTTGTGGCCCTTTGCGTGTCGCGCGGGTGGCGAAGCTTGAGAATTCCCGCGGCCGATCTGCGCCGCATGTTTGTGCTTGGCGTACTGGGTGTGGCCGCCTCGAATTATCTCTATTACTTCTCCATTCAGAAAACCAACGTCGCGACCGCGATTATCCTGCAGTACACCGCTCCGGTTTGGGTATTGCTTTATACGATTGCTCGTGGAATGCAGAAGCCAAATGTCCAGCGGATTCTGGCGGTCTTATTGGCGGTAGCCGGCATCGTCCTGGTCATCGGCGTCTTCGGTTCTGGAGGATTTCATCTCGATGGAATTGGCGTCTTCGCGGCCCTTCTGGCTGCCTTTTCATTCGCGTTCTATAACATCGGCGGTCACAGCATCCTGGCGCGTTATGACCATTGGATTGTGTTGCTCTATGCAATTTTCAGCGCATCTTTTTTCTGGCTGGCAGTGAATCCTCCGTGGAAGGTTGCGGCGGCCCATTACTCCGGTGAACAGTGGCTGTTTCTGTTCGTATTCTCGGTGATTTCTGTTCTAGTACCGTTTAGCTTGTATTTCGCTGGGTTGCAGTACCTCGATCCCACGAAGGCTATAGTTGTCAGTTGCCTGGAGCCGGTGTTTTCGATTGCGATTGCTGCGGTCGCGCTAGGTGAAGTGATGCGCTGGTCGCAAAGCACAGGGATCGTGCTAGTTCTGATTGCGATCGTGGTAGTGCAATTGCCCGATCAGACGCAGCGGGCCGCTGTTCTTCCCATCGAACCGATGGAATAGCCGCTAACTGGATTCCCAAAGTTATGTCACCCTCGCAACTCTAGATTAGGGGGCTTTCTGACAAAGCGCTTCTTGATTGATAAAAGACTAAGGATTATAGCGATGCACAAAAAATCCACCGGAGAAGCAGCACTTGAGCAGCACCTCTCTCCCGCTGATGCATGCATTATTGCTTCAGAGAACGGTAGGTCCACTTGAATTGAGAGTTAGAGTCGGATTCCGAGGGCGTTTCATTAACGCGTGCCACTTCGAGGTCTACCAAATGACGCGCCGGAGCGAGCGAGCAAACCGGGTCCGTAGCGGCAGCATCACCCGCAAGTAGAAACGCCTGGCAGCGACAGCCGCCGAAATCTTCTTTGCGTCGTTCACAGCTGCGGCAGGGTTCGGCCATCCAGGCTTCGCCGCGGAATTTCTGAAATGCGGAAGACTCCTCCCAAATGTGCCGCAGCGAATTCTGACGGACATTCTCGAAGTGCAGACCCGGAATCACGCCAGCCGCATGGCAGGGAAGCGCCTGGCCAGCCGGATCAATCAGCATCAGATTACGTCCCCATCCGCCCATGCACGCCTTGGGATACTGTGCGTAATAATCTGGAATGACTGAATCAATCCGGATGCGCCCGCTCAAGCGTTCTCGGGCGGCTGCGATGATCTGCTGCGACTTTTCAAGCTGTTCGCGCGTGGGCAACAACGCGATGCGATTGCGCAATGCCCAGCCGTAGTACTGCACGTTCGCAATCTCAAGGCGACCGGGTCCAAGCTTTTCGGCAAGATCGATGATTTCCTGCAAGCGGTCAAGGTTTCGGCGATGCACCACCACATTCACCGTGAAGGCGATCTTAAAGTTGCGAATAATCTCGGCCAGTTGCAGTTTGTGGGCATGGCTGCGAGTGCCGGCGATCTCGTCCGCGCCGCTTTCTTGCGAGTCTTGAAAGCTAAGCTGGATGTGCTCGAGTCCAGCTTCAACCAGTGCCGCCAAGCGATTTTCACTGAGCCCGATGCCGGAGGTGATCAGATTGGTGTAGAGACCGGCGAGCCTTGCAGCTCGAATGAGTTCCGTCAGGTCGGCTCGCGCCAACGGCTCACCGCCCGTCAAGTGCACATGCAGTGTGCCCATCTGTCCGGCTTGCTGAAACACGCTCGTCCAATCCGCGGTGGAAAGCTCCACCGCCGCCTTCTGCATCTCGATCGGGTTAGAGCAATAGACGCAATGCAGAGGGCAACGGTGCGTGATTTCGGCGATCAGTGCGAGAGGTGCGGGAAGCATCAACAGATCCGACTTCAAAAATCCAGAATTCGCTTTTGCTGCAGCTGTCCGAGAAACTGGTCAACTTCTTGCCGGATTCGCGTGGCGTCGCCGGCGCAGTAAAGTTGCTGCAAGTCTGCCACGATCTGATCGACCGTGCGCTGACCATCACAGCGTTCCAGAATCTCCCGGCCGGTGCCTTGCAAGCGGATAGCTCCTTCGGGAAACAACAGCATGCGTTCCGGCCCATTTGCCGGCACCCAGCGGCAGCCGGCAGTCAGGTGAGGTCGTCGTTCAGTTTCAGGCTGGGCCACGCGTGTCCTCGTGTGGAACGAAAGCACCCGGCGGAGGCCAGCCTGGCTGTACGTAAGCGTGATGGAGGGCGTCCAGTTGCGCCCACAGAATGTCACACTTGCGCCGCAAAGCACCGATGACCGCTTCTTGCTGCGCGCGCGTCTCCGCATGTGTTGCCACGTAATCAAAGGCGAACTTGGCGTCCTCCGGCGCTTGCGTGAGGCGAGCAGTGAAGTAGTCGAGCCCGCCCGAAAGCCAGGGATAGTGTTTGCGCAATGCGTCCATGCGTAAGGCGATCAGATCGCGGGAAAACAATTCCGTGAGCGACGACGCAACCGCCTCCAGAAAACTACGGTTCTTCACCAGGTCCAGGTAAGCATCGACGGCATAACGGGTGGCCGGCAAAACGCCCTTGCCGCTGTGAACCAAGTCTTGTGGGAGGCCGGTCGCTTCACCCAGACGCAGCCAGCGCTCGATTCCACCCTCGTGCGTAGCATCGCCGTCGTGGTCCACAATGCGCTTCCGCCATGCAACGCGGAAGTCGCGATCTTCGCTGCGCGACAAAATAATTGCGTCTTTTATCGGAATGCGGCTCTGATAGTAATAACGGTTTAATGCCCAGGCCTGCAGTTGTCCGCGATCCAACTTGCCTTCATGCATCAGCAGATGGAAAGGATGGCGATGATGGTAGCGTTCCTGGCCAACTTGCTGCAGCCGTGCGCGCAATTCGTCCCTGCTCAGAACGGCGCTGGTTTCCTCGATCGTGGCCGATGGCATGACTTCAAGCATACTACGGGATTCTCCGGGGGGCTCTGCCGCATTCCACCTCGGTTGCCCGATCTTTCCATTTTACGATGTAAACAAATAGTAAATACCTCAAATCCGACGAAACCATCGACAATGAATTGGGTTCTAACGGGTGTGGGAGCTCTCTTGGGGTGAGCGCATGGAACACCTAGCAAATAATGAATTGCCAGACCAGTCTGACGGGTATGTTGCTAAACCGACGATAAGCCACCGTCTCCTTCGCGCCCTTTGGATCTGGTGTCCTGTCTCGTCGGTATTTTGGGCGGCGATGATCTACGGGACGGTGAGACTGGTTCGCTAAGCGGGGAATTCGCGGATTTCCTGAATGCGCGAGGTCACAATTGGATTGCGGTAGTCGGGATGAGAAAACTCCAGATGCATGCCTCTGCCAATAAATCTCTGTTTTAGCATTGACCCACCCCAGGTCGAACCTGCGATTGCCACCTGCACCGGCTGAGGACAATACTTCGGATGCCCTGAAATGAGTGCCTCACTTCCTCCTAAATACACAGCCGTGTAACGATGGTTCTGGGTTTCGATATGCAGTACGGTGGACGGCTGGAGCGCTGCTAATAGCACACCCCCTTCAATTTCCGACTGGGTAATGTTGTGGTTAACCTCGTCGCCCAAGTTGGGATGGGGTGCAAACATAAGCTTGTTGGGCTGGGAGTTTACCACGTTTTCCGCCGTCAAAGAATACACTTCGGTTAGACGCGGTGCCTAACCGACAGATAGGTTGGCGTAATGTGTAAATCTGCACCGGATAACCGAAGGATACTGAAGCCACGGTGGAGAAAGATCCGGGCGGCTGCTTGAAAGAAGCAAAGCGCTACCGACCCAGCTTCCAAACAGTCCCGAGGGAGGCTACGATAGCGCTGCCTGTTACAGGGTCTAAACCGGTAGTATCGTAGTAAACAAAGTATTCAGGTTCTAGTAATTAATTGGGTACTGCGAAGCCATTCTTTTACGGCCGCGGGCTGATCTCAGTCCCAAAGGAATATTCATTGAGCGGGCCGAAACGGCGCTTCTCGGCGTAAAGGCGCCAGCGCCGCCAGACGATGCGCAAGCTGGCCATGACAGGTATGGACAGATAGATTCCCAGCACACCCGCGATCTCGCCCCCCGCCAGCACTCCGAAAATGGCAGCCAGGGGATGCAGCTCCATGCTTCTTCCCATGATGCGCGGAGAAACCACATAGTCCTGGACCAGCCTCCAGGCGCCAAGAAAAACCAACAAGCCAAGCCAGTGGGGATAACTCAGCAGAAGAGAAACGCCGATGATGACGACGGCAGCGACCAGCGGACCGACAACCGGAATGAATTCCAGCAAGCCTCCCGCCGTGCCCAGAACTAAGGCGTAAGGCACCCGCATTAAAGCAAGAAACGAGCTGTAAGCCACAAACGACAGGGCTGCCAACGTGAGCTGCGCACGGATAAAGTGGGCCAGCATCTGGTTTAAGTCTCCCAGCACTCCTTGTAGCAACTCGCGCTGCGGCTGGCTTTGCACAAACGCGAGCAAGACATCGCTGAAGCCGCGGCCGTCCTTTAGGAAAAATGCGGCGAGGATGGGGATCAGCACCAGCAGCCAGGATTGCTTGGCAAACTCGGCTAGCTTCAGGCCCACGTGCTGCGCGATGCCGACCAGATTGTCGCGGTTGTTATACAGGAGAAATTGCAACTGCCGACGGGTTTGCGAACTCCAGCCGTGCTGTTCGCCCAACTGTTCGGCGATCTGGCCGGAACTCACCTTGGCCAGAACTTCGGGGAGTGTGTCGACTAGCTTTTGTCCCTGATGGGCGATGGTCGGGCCGACAAAGAAAAAGAAGGTGACCAGCAGCGCCAGGATCAGTATGTAGATCAGAGCGATCGCCACCCCGCGGCTGCGCGTCCATCTTTCCACGCGCGATACCGCCGGGTCGACCAGGTAGGCGAAGAAGATGGCGAACAGGAAAGCGATTAACGTATTGCGCGCGACATACAGGAAACCGAGCGCCAATGCGAAAGCCAGCACTGTCGTCAGGACACGCGCCGCGCGTGCGTCGATGAAGGCCAAATCCCTCCTAATCCCGCACTACTTCGGTATTGTCTGTCGCATTCGCCATGCGTTGCAGCTTCAGCTGATCGTCCAGCCACAGGGCCCAGTCGCCGGTGTCGCTCTTCAGGTCCAAGCGGATCAATTCCTTTTCCGCGCCGTGGATCTGCACCTTCTCACGTCCTGAATACTGCAGCGTCACCAACGCGGATGCCCGCGAATGAGCGTTCAGCGTTCCGAATTGTGTCGGCTGTTTGAGCTGGCAGGAAAGACCTTTTTCCTGCTTGCAGCTGGTGGCGAAGTATTTCCAGGCCAGAACCTCGCGCTGAACGAAGAAATAATCGTCCAGGATGCTGGTAGACGCTGGCAGCAGAAACGGGTGCTCCTGCGGCTTGTCCTGCGGAGACTTCCGAAAACGTTCCGTGAGGAAATCCTGAGAGGGAACAACCGAGGCCGAAGATTCTCCGGGAGCGGTTTCCTTCCACTCGTAATTCTTTAACTCTGCATTAGTCGTGAGTTGCAGGTCCGAAGATTGCTCCGCTGCCGGTGTTCCTGGTTCGGTCTTGAACTTGGAAGTGATGGAACTGCCGCTGTCGCCTTGCTCAATGTTGAAGGTTTCCGTGGCCACCCGCTTGCCGTTCATGAAGATGCCGAACGAACCTGAGTCTACCGCCTTCGCCGCAGAGCCCTTGTCGCTGGCCGCGAAGAGCGCGGGCAGCAAGCACGACGTTGTTGCTGCAACCACAAGCAGGGAGCAGATCCGCGCGAGCCACGTTGAAAAATTCACCGCGAATGCTTTGTCGATCGCTAAAGTAATCCGAGACAACTTGCTACCTCCATTGCCACTTCGTCTACGTCCTTGCCGGCAGTGTCGACACGGTGTGCCGCCCGCAGATATGCCGGCCTTCGCTGTTGGTACAGGTCGCGGAACCGATCCAGGTCGCTTTGCAAAGGCCGCTTGCCTTGCTCTGCTTCGCAGCGCTGGAAGAGTTCCTCGGGTGGGCCATCGAGGAAAATCACCGGAACCGCCGCCTGTTCGATCATGTCAACGTTCTGGGCTTGGGCGAACGCCCCGCCTCCCAAAGCTACAACGTACGGTTGCGGCCTTGTTTCCGCCAGCAATTCGCGAAGCGCTGCCGTTTCCGCCTGCCGGAATCCACTCTCTCCGGAAGTCTCAAAGATTCTGTGAATCGGCTGGCCTTCTCGTGCTTCAATTCGGTCGTCCAGATCTTCAAAGCTCCAGCCGAGCTTTTGGCCGAGAGCACGCGCCACACTGGTCTTACCTGCGCCCATAAACCCGACCAGAAAAACCAGTTTCGGACCGCCCGGGCGCAGAGTAGCCATCGTGTGCGAAAAACACAAAACAACACCCGCTGATGGAGATCCCATCATTCAGGTCCTTGTCTGGAACTATTGTGAGCGCTTCTTGAGGTGGATTTTACCACTGAAGGAAAACAACTTAACCGAGGAAGCGGCCTTCCCCATGGTGCCTGCGAAGGCACTCCCTAGTTTCAACGGGAAAGAAGAATGGGCTGGTTGCAGGGTGAAGTCATTCTCAACGCGTCCCTGGTTAGAACGTGCGACCACGTCAATCGAGGCATAGGCTGGCGCCGTGGCTTCAATGTCACCGGTGTGAGTCATGAGCGAGTACTCGCCGCCCTCGCCAAAGTCTCCGTCATAGTGAATTTTTCCACTGGTCGAATTCACGTAAACCAAGGGTCCATTCACCGAGGTCAAGACCACATCACCGTTAACTGACGTAATCTCGACATGGCCATCACTCACATTGCTGAGGTGGACTGGTCCGTCCAGAGTCTTGACGTGCACATGCCCATCACTCATGTCGCGAATCTCCACTGGGGCTGCGTTGCCTTCCAGAATGAGATCACCATGGAGTTTCTCGGCATACAGTACGCCGGTGCTGGAATGCATGCTGACATTGGCATCGGCGGGTACCAGAACTTCGTAGTCAACCCGTCCTGACTCTGCATTCGCGCCGGGGAGAAGATGAGAAATCAGCGTAACGTGGTTGCCGCCCTGGTTGGAGTCAATCTCGACCTTATCGGAACCCAGGAGAGCAGTTACCACAACTTGGTTGCCCACGGCAGGTTTCACCGAAATCGGGCCATACTGGTTCACAATCGAGACGCTGGCATGACGATGAACCGAGAAACGGAATTCTTTCTTGGTCTGCGCGCTGGCAGCGACCGCACCGACGAGCAGGACAACGAACGCAAGCTTATGAATACAACTGCTACGATCCATGACTGCCAATCTCCCCTGAATGCCGCCGGCCTCTTCCGCTTCCGATCATACCTAATTACTGCAAGGATCGCTCCATCGCGATCTGGTAAACCATGGCCTTCTGCTCGTACGCATTCATCAAGTATTGCTGCGCGATCTCATCGTTAGGGTTGTCGTGCGCGGAGACCTCCGCATCGTGGATATAAGCGTCCACTGCCCGCAGGTCTGATTCATAGGCTGCCCTAGATGCTGGACTGCGTGCGTCGACGATGTTCAGCAACTCGTCCTCATCCGCCGGTCTTGATGCGACTAGAGCTGGTCCGTTTTGGGCAACCAGCGAAGATCCTGCCGGACGGAAATTTTGACGCTGATACAGGAGTATGCCGCAGGCAATCAGCAGGGTAGCCGCCACCGGCACCAACCAGCCCATTTTCCAGCGCGACCACGAAGGCACATGGACGGATGTTCCGCGAATTATGCCCTCCTCGCGCAGTTCGAGCTCAATGTTGCGCCAAACACGAGGACTGGGCTCTTCGCTACCCCTTAAGAGCCGGGCTTGCTGGGCGATTGCGTTCACATCGGAAAGCAGATCGGAGCATTGTGAACAGCTCCGCACATGCTCTTCTTGCTCAAAACTGCGAGGCTCTTCCGATTCCGCAACGACCCGTTCAAATTCATCACAGGTCATACAACTCTCTCCCCAAGCCTGCTTCCTTCCAGAACTCCTTAGTGCTTCAGGGCTCTCTCGGCCCTGCTCGCTTTCAGGAGTTCACGTAATCGCATACGTGCCTTATGTAATTGCGATTTACTATTGCCGATCGAGCAACCTATCATATCGGCGATCTCATTATGTTCGTACCCTTCTACATCGTGCAGCAAAAAAATCCGTCGATAACCCGGAGGTAACTCTCCAATCGCGTGTTCCAATTGTAAGCGATCGATCGACCCCGCCAGTCTCAGATCTTCTCCCCCTGGCTCCTTCCTGGCGGGTTCTTCCTCGCTCTCCAGGGTGTCTTCCAGCGGTACAATCGCCAAACCCTTCTTTCGCAACTGCATGAGAACGACGTTGACCGCCATGCGATGCAGCCAGGTGGAAAAGGCTGATTCGCCCCGGAAGGTTCCAATCTTGCGAAATAGCTGCAGAAAAGCTTCCTGAGTCAGGTCCTCTGCCGCCGCCGTATTGGCTGTCATGCGCAGGCATAACGAGTAGACCCGCCGCTTGTGCAAGTGGTACAGGGTCTCGAAAGCGCCAGCGTCGCCGTGCTTGGCCCGGTCGATGGCCTCGGCTTCTGAGAACCCGCTATGTTGTCTTCTTGCGTCCGTCAAGTTGCCATTTCCGGCCGCACTCAATCTGATGCGGCGTAACTATCTTTTCGTTGTACCCCTTGCAGAGACGAACACCCCCAAAAGCAATCGCCCCGGAGGGTGACCGCACTGCCGTCGCTCGATCTGCGAGCCGACCTTCCGATAAAAACCACCTTGAGATCGGCTTGGCTAATAGATTCGACCCTCCGACGAACGACGCAGCCATCGGCCATAATTGACCAAATTTAGACAATCATTATGTCTAAGCCTTGGCTGAGGCCGTGGTTATAGTCTCCAACCCGTGCCCATGGGGTCCAGTTTCTCTTTTCCTCAGCAGGAAGGCAAAAAACATCCCCAGGAAGCCCAAAATGGAGAAGATCCACATTCCGAGGTGGTAACCCGCAGGATTGTCGGCGCCGGCATGACTATGGTCGTTTGCCCACCCGATAAGCAGGTTGAAACCGAAAAGGCCAATATTCTGAATCATGGTCATGAGGCCGTATGCGGTGCCCAGCTTGGACTGGTCCACAATGTAGGCGACGGCCGTCCACATGACTGCGGGGATCAGCGAGAAGGCGATGCCCATCATCGCCATCGGTATGTAGAGGTTGAGCTGGGTATAAGCCATCATCAGATAAACCGGGATCAGCAGCATGGAACCAAACATCATCAAGATTGCGCGTTTGCCGATACGATCTACCAGCAGACCAAAAAGTGGGGTGGCAAACATGGCGAAAAGGGTCAACATGCTGGAGAGGAAGCCTCCGGTCTCGCGGGAGGTGCCATGGGCTTCGATGAAGAACTTCACAGCGAACGTCTGGAACGGGAAGATGCCCGAATAGAAGGTGATGCAAAGAGCGACAATGTACCAGTAGCTGATGCCGAATTTGAACAGATCGGCAAAGACGACCTTATCCGTCGAAGCGTCCCCCAGGTGGTAATTCTTCTCCGCATGAACCTCCATGACCCAATAGACGATCGCGCCAAACACGCACAACGATGAGAAAGCCAAGGCAATAAGAAAGGGCCATCGCCAGTTGGCATACGCGGACCGGGCCCAGGTGGGGGAGTTCAGGGCCGCAAACGACCCAAGCCGGGCGATGGTGAGATTGATGCCAAAGGCGAAGCTCAGTTCTTTCCCTTTGAACCACCGGGCTAGGGCCGCAGTGACGGCGACAATCAGGGATTCAGCGCCCATTCCGAAAATCAGGCGGCCCGCGGCCATCAACCATAAATGTGCCGACATTACAGTGATGGCAGGCCCAATCAGGCAAAGTACGCCGAAGATCATTAGTGACTTTCTGAGCCCGATACGATCAATAATGAGGCCGCCAATCACCACGGTGAAGATGTTAGGGAAGCTGTAGATAGCCTGCAAAAGGCCGATGTTGGAGTCTGAAAAGCCAAGCTGCTGCTTGAGTACGTCCGCCAGGGGGCTCAATGCGTCGTAAACGTAGTAGTTGCCAAACATGGCAATGCTTACAAAAATCAGCACCGCCCAGCGATAAAACCGCGAGGGCTCAGGACGCAAGGTGTCGTGCATTTCACCTCCTTGACAGCGGGAAGACAACTCTTCTTGTGCGAAGCCAAGAAGATAGCAGATGAGGGCCTGGATCGCACTGGGATTTACGTTTTCGGGAAACATCAGACGCCGCGAGACCCGTCTGCTATGACAGGCCTTTCCGTGATAAAGTGTTGCCACTCGCTGGGGAAGCGGAACCGCCGTCAGCAGGCCGGTCCGCTCAGAGGAGTCCTATGGCCGTGATCTACGATTTAGTAAAAGACCGCCGGGTTTATTCCATTGACGCAAATAGCACGGTGCTTGAAGCGGCGCGTTTCATGATGGAACACAATATCGGCGCGCTGCCTGTGATGCGCGATGGCGATCTGGTGGGAATTGTGTCTGAGCGCGACATCATGAATCGGGTAGTGGCGGTCGGACGCATGCCGGGAACGACCCAGGTTTCCGAAATCATGACTCCGAACCCCAAGTCCATACATGTCACTGAATCGGTGGAGAATGGTCTATTCCTGATGCGCGAGTTTGGTTTCCGTCATCTGCCGATTACGGACGGCAAGCAATTAAAAGGCTTGATCTCACTGCGCGATCTGCTGTTGCGCTATGTTTCACAGAGAGAAGCCGAGACTAGGCGGGCAGCGAGCTAGCGCTCGATCGTTCGAGCGGTGAACGGCGCTGAAGGATAACTTTCCTACTTGATCGAGACCAGCTTCTCCACCAGTTCTGAATAATCTTTCTTCTCCAGCCCGTGGACTTGCTTGTTATATTCGTCCACCTTGCTCGAGTAATTCATCGAGCAGAACTTTGGACCGCACATCGAGCAGAAAGCTGCTTCTTTGTAGAAGTCGTCGGGCAAGGTTTCATCGTGCATCGAGCGGGCGGTCTCGGGATCGAGTGAGAGCGCAAATTGCTTCTCCCAGTCGAACTTGTAACGGGCATAGCTTAGGGCGTCATCGCGGTCCTGAGCACCCGGACGGCGACGCGCAATGTCGGCGGCGTGAGCGGCGATTTTGTAGGCGATGATGCCGTCCTTTACGTCCTTGTCGTTCGGCAGTCCCAAGTGCTCTTTGGGAGTCACGTAGCACAGCATGGCTGCGCCGTGCCAGCCGATCATAGCGGCACCGATGGCGGACGTGATGTGGTCGTATCCCGGAGCGATGTCCGTGACCAGCGGTCCAAGAGTGTAGAAGGGCGCTTCGTAGCAGAGTTCTTTTTCCTTATCGACCTGTTCTTTGATCTTGTCGAGCGGCACATGGCCAGGGCCCTCGATCATCACCTGCACGTCGTACTCCCAGGCTTTCCTGGTCAGTTCGCCCAAGGTTTTCAGCTCGGCGAATTGGGCTTCGTCGCTGGCGTCAGCAATGCAGCCGGGACGTAGTCCATCACCCAGAGAGAACGAAACGTCGTGCTTGGCGAAAATCTTGCAGATTTCTTCGAAGTGTTCATAGAGGAAGTTCTGCTTGTGGTGGTGCGCCATCCACTGTGCGAGAATCGCGCCACCCCGGCTGACGATCCCGGTGATGCGCTTCGAAACCATGGGCAAGTACTGGATCAGCACACCGGCGTGGATGGTCATATAATCGACGCCCTGCTCGGCCTGCTCTTCAATCACTTCGAGCATCACGGCGGCGTTCAAGTCTTCGACCCGCTTCACTCGCGAAATGGCTTCGTAGATCGGAACGGTGCCGATGGGCACCGGTGAGTGCCGCAGAATGGCTTCACGGATTTCGTGAATGTCGCCGCCGGTTGAAAGGTCCATTACTGTGTCTGCGCCGTAATGCACCGAGGTGTGCAGTTTTTTAAGCTCCTCGTCGATATTCGAGCTGACCGCGGAATTTCCGATATTTGCATTGATCTTGCAGAGCGAGGCCACGCCGATACACATCGGTTCCAGCTCAGGATGGTTAACGTTTGCGGGGATAATCAATCGGCCGCGGGCCACCTCATCGCGAATGAGCTCAGGCGAAAGCCGCTCGCGGCGGGCAACATATTCCATTTCTTGAGTGACCACGCCGTTGCGGGCGTAGTGCATCTGGGAAAAATTGCCGTCGCGATTCTGCGCCTTGCGCTGCGCAATCCACTCGGCGCGAGGCTGGGGCACGCCGTGCCCATTGCCGTTCGAAGGAGAGCCACTTAAAGGAGCCATCAATTCCACCTTATTGGATTCTAAATTATACCCGGATGAAGCGTGACGTCTTCTGCGTCCAAGCGAGGACGAAACAGAGGCTCACGTTTGTCTTGGTTGTTCGTCCAACTCCATCGGGCTTACAATCGCCAGTTCTATTCTTACGAGGTGACCATGCGATTCTATTGTCTCTTGACCGCATTCGTTTTTCTGGTCGTTTCTTCTTTTGCGCAGACACCCCCATCTACCCCTGGGCCGGGCTTCAGCATCGAGAACATTGATAAGAGCATTGACCCCTGTGTCGACTTTTATCAGTACGCCTGCGGAAACTGGCTGAAGAAGGCCGAAATTCCCGCCGACCGCAGTTCCTGGGTGAGTTTTGTCGAACTGGACGAACGTAATGAAGCTGTTCTGCACGACATTCTGGAGAAGGCATCGGCCGATGATCCCTCGCGCGATGCTATCACGCGGAAAATCGGCGACTTCTACAGTTCCTGCATGGACGAGAACGCGGTAAATGCCAAAGGTCTCGACCCTCTGAAGCCGGAGCTGAATCGCATCGCGGCAGTTAAGGACAAGAGTGAGTTGATCGGCGCGGTTGCGCGAGTCCACCTCGTCAGCAAGAATCCCCTATTCAATTTCTATTCCGCTTCCGATCTGCACAATGCGGGCATGGTGATCGCCTACATCGATCAAGGCGGGCTCACGCTTCCCGACCGAGATTATTACGTCAAAGATGACGCGCACATGGCGGACATCCGCAAACATTTGGTCGAATATGTCACTCAGGTCTTTACCCTGGCGGGGCACTCGCCGCGCGAGTCGGCGGATGCGGCACAAACCGTGTTGCGTATCGAAACGGCACTGGCCAAGATTTCGATGGACCGAACCATGCGGCGCGATCCCCATACCCGAGATCACAAGATGAGCCGGGACGAGGCGGTTGCCCTCGCTCCCAACTTTGAGTTGAACCGCTATTTCAAAGATTCCGGTACGCCGGAGTTCACCGAACTCAATGTCGGCAATCCAGAATTCTTCAAGCAGGCGAACGATCTTGTCGCGTCGGAGTCTCTCGAGAACCTGAAGACCTATGTGAGCTGGCATCTTCTGCGGGGTGCCGCGCCGTGGCTCTCCCAACCTTTTGTCGATGCGGACTTCAAAATGCAACAGGCGCTTAGCGGCCAGAAAGAGATCGAGCCGCGCTGGAAGCGTTGCGTCGAGCTGACGGATGATGACCTTGGAGAAGCCCTGGGGCAGAAGTACGTGGATCTCACTTTCGGGGCCGAAGGCAAGCAACGGATGTTGAAGATGGTTGCGGCGCTGGAGAAGTCGCTCGATGAGGACATCCAGGGATTGGATTGGATGAGCCCCGAAACCAAGAAGCAAGCTAAGGTCAAGCTGGATGCGATCCGGAACAAGATCGGCTACCCCGACAGGTGGCGCGATTACAGCTCGCTGACCGTGGCGCGCGGCGACCTGATGGGCAACGCGCTGCGCGGCACAGAGTTCGAATCGAAGCGGCAGATTGCCAAAATCGGCAAGCCTCTTGATCGCAACGAATGGGGGATGACGCCTCCTACCGTGAACGCGTACTACAGCTCGTCTTACAACGAGATCGTTTTTCCCGCCGGAATTCTGCAGCCACCGTTCTTCGACAAGAGCATGGACGACGCCGTGAACTTTGGAGGCATTGGCCTGGTGATCGGGCATGAACTGACCCATGGTTTCGACGATCAGGGAAGAAAGTTCGATCCGCAGGGAAATCTGCGCGACTGGTGGACGGCGCAGGACGGCTCCGAGTTTGAGAAGCGGGTCAGCTGTATTGCCGATGAATACAGCGGTTTCACAGTGGTGGATGATCTCAAGCTGAACGGCCGTCTGACCCTGGGTGAAAACACGGCGGATAATGGTGGAGCGCGCATCGCGCTGCGCGCTCTAGAGCACATGATCGCCGATGATGCGACTGGCAAAGAAGGGCAGGCAATCGACGGCTACACGCCGGAACAGCGATTCTTCCTCGGGTTCGCGCGAGTGTGGTGCGAGAAGCGGCGTCCCGAATACGCGCGGGCACAGGTGACCACCAATCCTCACTCGCCGGGTCGGTGGCGGGTGGATGGCGTGGTGCAAAACATGCCGGAATTTCAGAAAGCCTGGGGATGTAAAGCGGGACAACCCATGGTGAGCGCCAACGCCTGTCATGTTTGGTGAACATTATTGACAGCTGCGGTACACTGTTGGCCAGTTTTCAACTACAGTTTTCTTTGACACAAAGTTTACAAAGGTGTAACCCGGTCTTGACAATCGGGTACACAGGCCGGGCGTAGGCTGGATTTACACAGAATCGATGAAAATCACAGCCAAGTCCCATTACAGGGAGCGAAACCCAACCTCCGATTGCGCTCCCTGGGAATGCGGACCGAATAGCGGCGAGGGTTCCCCCCTCTCGCCCCTGTTCCGAACCATCTGGCACCTTGACCCGCCGCAACAAACGCAATAAAGTCTAGGCACGCGGGGTTTTCCACCATGTCAGGCCAAAGCAGCAAATATCTGAAATTCGGCGGCGCAACAATTGTGATCCTGATCGCCTTGGGTTATCTGGCGTATACCGGCGTTCAAGAAAGCAAGAGCTATTACGTTACGATTAAAGAGTTGCGCGGCATGGATGACAGCGTTTACGCCAAACGCCTGCGAGTCGCCGGCAACGTTCAGCCGGGATCAATCAAACGCATTGGGACCAAAGTTGAGTTTGTGCTGATCGAGAACGATCAGACTCTGTCGGTTGTGTACAGCGGCACGGAAGCGCCGCCCGATACCTTCAAGGACAATTCCCAGGCCCTGGCAGATGGCAGTTTTGGGCGCGACGGTGTTTTTCACGCCAAACAACTGCAGGCCAAGTGCGCCTCGAAATACGCTCCGCAGCAACCAGGAACGGGTGCACCTGCGGCTGAGCCTGGAAAAAGCATGACACAGGTGCAGCCGAGCGGCGCCGGCAGCATGAGTAACTGAATCGCGTCCGCTCTTCGTTTGCAAATTCCATGCAAAATGCATAGATTCCACAGGGGATAGTTTTCCCCTGTGCCTGAAAAATCTGTGACGCCGACTCCATCCCCGGACAGCGTTGTCTCGGTCGTAAATCTGGTCAAACAGTTTGGCAGGTTTGCCGCATTGCGCGGTGTCTCCGCCGAGTTTCGCGCCGGACGGTTATACGCGATTCTCGGCGACAACGGTGCAGGGAAGACGACCCTGCTCCGGTCCCTGGCTGGCCTGACGCCTCCAACTCGCGGGACGGTCTCTATTCTCGGCACCACCAACCTGCGCAATGTTTGCCGACAGCTCGGCTATATGGCCCATCCTTCGCTGCTCTACGACGAGATGAGCGGCATGGAGAACCTGCGCTATTTCGCGCAACTGTACGGAATCGATGACGACGCGCGATGCGAACAGGCAATTCGTTCGGTCAAGTTGGATCCCGCTCTCGAACGTCCAGTTGGGCAGTATTCGCAGGGCATGCGGCAGCGCATGTCGCTGGCGAGAGCCTTGCTGAACGACCCGACGATTCTGCTGTTGGACGAACCATTCTCGAACGTCGATGTTCGCTCGGCGCGAGAAATGGCGGGCTTGCTAGCGGAGCTTCGAAATCGTGGCAAGACGGTTTTTGTGGTCACGCACCAGGCATCGCTTCTGAAGGGTGTGGCCGACGAGTTTGTATGGATGGAGGCTGGCGAAATCGTCGCTCGCACGCCTGATCTGAGTCGGGGAGACACGGCATGAGCAAAGTGTCCCGCATCACTTGGGCGACGCTGCTCAAGGACCTTCGCCTCGAATGGCGATCCAAAGATGCCATCAACTCTATGCTTTTCTTTTCTCTGCTGGTGGTGGTGATCTTCAGCTTTTCTTTTGATCCAACGGCGGAAGAATCACGGCGAATTGCGGGAGGTCTGGTCTGGGTGGCATTCTTGTTTGCGGCTGTGGTCGCACTCAATCAGACCTGGGCGCGTGAGCTGCGCAACCAGGTGCTCGACGCATATCGCGTCTCGCCGGCTCCGGCGAACTCGCTTTTCCTGGCCAAGGCATTGGGCAATTTTATTTTCGTCACGCTTCTGGAAGCCTTGATGACGCCATTGTTCATCGTGTTCTACAACCTGCGGGCGATCGGACCGGCGTATCAGCTCGCGGTTGTAGCTGTCCTCGGAACTTGGGCGCTGGTGGTAAACGGGACCTTCTTCGCGGCCATGTCACTGCGGACGCGCGCGCGCGAAATCATGCTGCCGTTGCTGCTTTTTCCGGTTTCGATTCCAGCGGTTCTGGCAATGGTCAATGCCACAAGCTCGATTCTGACCGGAGAATTCTCCGCCAAGTTCTGGATCGTGTTGCTTGTGGCCTATGATGTGGTGTTTACTACTGGGTGTCTGTTCTTGTTTGAGACAGTTCTGCACGCAGAGTAGTGCAGAGTAGTAAAGCCAGGAATCTGAGAGCTGAATCGAATGAAGTACACCTTTCCCATCCTCGGAATCCTTACCGGCCTCCTGCTGATCTATGCTACGTCGATAGCCCTCTCGCCGGTAACTCATATTGCAGGCCTCACCCTGAACGGGGCTCCGACCGAGCAGACCATGGGCGACGTGCAGCGGATTTTCTACTATCACGTTCCTTCGGCGTGGACGGCATTCACTCTGTTCTTTATCAACCTTGTGGCTTCGGTTGTCTACTTGGCGAAGCGAAATCCGAAGGCCGACGCGCTGGCGCTTGCATCCGCCGAAGTGGGCGTGGTCTTCTGCACCATCGTCCTGGTCACGGGACCGATCTGGGCACGGCCGGTCTGGGGCATCTGGTGGACATGGGACCTGCGTTTGACGCTCACTTTGGTCCTCTGGCTCATCTACGTCAGCTATCTGGTCCTGCGCCGATTCTCGAGCGGCAGCCAGACTCCGGTCCTGGCGGCGGTTCTTGCCGTGCTGGGCGCGCTGGACGTGCCGCTGGTCTACTTTTCAATCTGGTTCTTCCGCACCCAGCATCCCCAGCCGGTAGTGGGTGGCGGTGGATCGATTGATCCTCGGATGTTGCACGTGCTGCTTATGAACTGGCTGGCCTTCTCATGCTTCGCAGCGCTTGTTTGTTGGTCCCGATACCGGTTGGAAGTTGTCCGCCGCGAAGTGGAAGAAACGCTCGCCTTGGAATCTCTGCTTGAGCCAAGGGGTTCGCGATGACCTACCTGTACGCTGCCTACATCGCCACTTGGGCCATCCACATTGCCTATCTCAGTATTCTTGTCCGTGGCTACATTCGGGTTCGCAAGGAGCTTGAAGAGTTGCGAGCTAAGCAACGGTAGCTGCGAGTTCCCCAGCATCTCCGGACAGGGTTGCTCGCATCTGACGATTGCGAGGGAGTAGTTCGTCCGGTAGCGGCTCAGTTTGATTTCTTGCATGCCTATTTCTGTGGCGTCATCCCGAGCGCAGCCGCCTTGCAGTCGGAGCGAGGGATCTCCCAGCGCGGTGGCCTACTGTAAACGAGAGATCCCTCGGCCCACTGGTGAAGGCGTGGGCCTTCGGGATGACGCCGCGTGACACAAGAATTCAGTCTGGCCGACTACCCGTCGTCCGCGCATCTTGACAGGCTATCCGTCAGATGTTTAAGTAGTTACTTATCTTTCGCTCAAGTTTTCTGGTGATAAGTACGCAAGCCGCTGCTGACGCGACGAGGCGAGGCTGTGTGCGCCGTTCTTCTTCCTCTCCAGAGACCCGGAGGAGCTAGTGAGATTGATTGGCTGTCGGTTGGGAAAGGCTTGTTTGCGGGGTAGAGTTCCACTTGCTGTAGCGTTGCTGATGTTGCTCGGCACGATGGCCGTTGAACTGGCCTCTGGACCAATTTCCTATCAGACCGCGCAATCCTCGTCGAGCCGCTTTCACGGCACACCAACTTCTGTCGATTCACCCAAGCTTCTTTCCGCCTTCGGCAGCCTGCCGATGTTTTTCGAGCGCAATCTGGGACAGACCGACCCTAGCGTGAAATTTCTGGCGCGCGGAAGCGGCTACAGTTTGTTCTTAACCTCGGATGCGGCTGTTCTGACCATGCATCACCATGCGCGCAAAGCTGGGCGTATGCAGACGACGTCTGAAGTCCTACGCATGAGTCTGTTGGGGGCGAACCGGAATGCGCGGATCGATGGCGCGGGCGAGCTGCCCGGCAGAAGCAATTACTTCATCGGCAATGATCCCGCAAAGTGGCAGCACGATGTTCCCCACTTTTCACGTGTTCGATATCGAAGCGTCTATCCGGGAGTTGATCTTGTTTACTATGGCTCCGGCAGCAGCCTGGAGTACGACTTTGAAGTCGATCCGGGAGCCGATCCCGAGCAGGTGGAGCTGAGTTTCGAAGGTGCGCGAGGTACTGAAATTTCATCCAACGGCGATCTGGTGCTTCACTTGGATGGCGGCAGCATTCGGTTTCATGCGCCGCAGGTCTATCAGTACATTGATGGCCAGAAGCGAAGCGTTTCCGGCCGCTTTGAATCAGACGGAAAGAATGGAGTAAGGTTTGCTCTCGGCGCCTACGATCGCAGCCGGATGCTGGTGATCGATCCTCTGCTCAGCTACTCCACCTATCTTGGAGGCAGCAAGGACGAAGCCTGCTCGGTCATTTTAGGGACGGGCACTCCAATCTCCGGATGCCCGGCGGTGGCTGTGGATGCCGCCTTGGATGCTTACCTCGTCGGAATCACGGACTCGACCGACTTTCCCCCGCAACCCGGCGTGCTCGGTAGTCTGAAGGGAACCGCTAATATCTTCGTGACGAAGTTCAACCCAACCGCCAATACTCTGCTGTTCTCCACCTACATCGGTGGCAATGGCATCGATTACACCGCGGGAGTTGCAGTGGATCCCGGCTTCGACGTCTTCGTCGCCGGAACCACCAGTTCCACGAACTTTCCTACAAGTAGCGGCGCATTTCAGGCAACGCCCCTGAGCACGAACAACCACGTCTTCGTCACCGAGCTCGATCCGACCGGGCACACGTTGCGCTACTCGACGTATCTGTCCGGCAACGGTGTCGACACTGCTTCCGGGATTGCGCTCGATTTCAGCGGCAACGCCTACGTAAGCGGCACCACCACGTCAAACGAGCAGAACAGCGGATTCCCCTCTACATTAGGCGCATTTCAAACGGCGTCGCGGGCGACACATCAGTTCTTTCTTACCAAGCTCAACCCGACGCTTTCCGGTGTCGACAGCGTCCCTTATTCAACGTACTTTGGCGGAAGTACTCCCAGTAGCGGTGAAACGCTCGGGGGAGGCGTAGCAGTCGACAGCAGCGCGAACGTCTACATCACCGGCGGTACAAATTTCACTGACCTTCCGATGCTCAATGCCGAGCAGTCGTTGCCCAAGGTTGGCATTGACGCGTTTGTGGCGAAGATCTCTCCGGCAGCGATCACCGGTACGCAACTGATTTACTCGACTTACATCGGCGGCAGTGGAGACGATATCGGTTATGGCGTGGCCGTCGATCCCAGCCTGAACGCGTACATCACGGGTTCGACGACATCGACGGATTTCCCCGCCGCTGGAACGGGAGTGTTTCAGAGTGGTCCGTCGGGCGGGACTGATGCTTTCCTGGCAAAATTTGGAGTTCCTTGCACCGGGACCGGTTGCACCAACACGAACGTTCCGTTGAGCTACTCCACGTACTTAGGCGGCAGTGGCGAGGATGTTGGTTTGGCGATTGCTTTGGACAACACCAGTTCACCGACCAACAACAATCAAGGTGCAAGGATTGCCGGCTGGACTAATTCGTCCGATTTTCATACCTTCGGCCTCGCGGTACAGGGCGGCTACGGTGGGGGCAGTGACGCCTTTGTCGCGCGCATCGACACGACTGCCACTTCACCGACGGCACAAGGGCACTATTCGGTCTATCTTGGTGGCAGCGGCAACGATTACGGAACCGGCATCGCGTCGGATCTGCAAGGCGCCAGCTATGTGGCGGGAGAGACGAATTCATCTGATTTCTTGACCAACGCTCCTCCCCTCGGGGCACAGTACCAATCTCTCCTGCAAGGTAGCACCGACGCATTCCTGAGCAAGCTAAGCCCGCTTTTGGCTTTTACGCTTACCGTAAATGCCTCGCCCACTACGGTCGGAGTGGGAGGTCAGGTCACCTTTACTTACACCATCACTAACGCCGGAGATTTCACCAGCGGCATAACCTTTACCGACAACCTGACAAACGGCAATGCTGCAAGTTTCGTGTCAGCGACCGCCAACACCGGGACGAATGCGTGCGGGCAACCCAATGGTGGCACAGTTTTGTGCAACATCGGCACGTTGAACGCGGGGGCCACCGCGACCGTGACCATCGTCCTAACCCCGATAGCCCCCACACCTCCAGCCACCAAATCTGTGACTTTGAGCAACAACGGATTTGTGGGGGTCGGCGGCTCTTCTCTCGCCAGCGCGCAAACTACCGTCAATGTAAATGACTTCGACATCGCGGTCGCGCCTTCTTCCGCAACAGTCGCTGCAGGAGTGCCAGCCTCCTACACGGTCACGGTTACGCCCACCGGGAGTATTCCGGCGAGCGTGTCGTTGTCGTGCAGCGCCGGTCTGCCTACAGGGTCAACTTGCAGCGAGACGACGAATCCGATTCCCAATCTCGACACCGGCTCCGCGAGCAGCACGGTGCTAGTAATCAATACGACGGCAAGAGTCACTACGACGACGCAGTGGTTGCGCGGCAAAGGACCGATTTACGCCGGCTGGCTGCCGATCTCGGGGCTGGCACTGATGGGTGCCGGCATGGCCAAGGCCTCTCGCAAACGTCGCGCCTTGACAGCCATGTTGCTAGTGGGTTTCTTTGCCCTGATTTTCTTCCAGCCGGGTTGTGGCGGCAAGAGTTCCACTACCACAGTGACCGGGACACCGGCAGGAACTTACCTTGTCACCGTGAGTGCGTCGTCGGGATCCTCAAACGCCGCGGTGCGCACCAAGACGGTCACGCTGATCGTTCAGTAGGGGTCGAAGAGCCTATGCGCCGGCAGAGAGCTTGTGATGGCTCTTGCTTTGCGCAATTCCATACTGGCGAATCTTGTACAGCAAAGCTTTATAGCTGATCTTTAACAGCGCCGCTGCCTGCTTTCGATTCCAGTTAGTCTCGTCGAGTGCTTTAGCAATGGCCTCGGCCTCAGCGCCATCTTTCGCGCTGCGGGCAAGAGACTTCAAACCGCCCGGCGAATTTCCATTGTCCCTTGCACCCGCATCGAACTGAGCGCCGCTGCCGTCGCTCTTGGGGCGCAGTTCGTTGATTGCCAGCTTTTCGTCTCCCAGCACCAGATATCGCTTTACGAAGTTGCTGAGCTCACGCAGGTTGCCCGGCCAGGGATAGTCCAAACAAGCCTGCAGCAGTTCAGGAGACAGCGGCAGAGGTGCCTTGGCGTATCGCTCTGCCTGGTGTGCCATGAAATGCTTCAGCAAAATGGGAATCTCTTCTTTGCGCTCGCGAAGCGGCGGTACCTGCAGGGTGAAGGCGTTCAGACGATAGTAGAGATCTTCGCGTAGCCGGCGGGTCGCGAGCGCCTCCGGAATGTTGATATTGGTCGCCGCCAGGATGCGAACGTCAGCCCTTATCACGGAACGGCTTCCCAGGCGAGAGAACTGCCCGTCCTGCAGAATGTGCAGCAACTTGGCTTGCAACGTGGGCGGCATCTCGCCAATTTCGTCCAGCAGGATCGTGCCTTTGTTGCACAACTCAAACTTGCCCGGCTTGGGATGCGTCGCACCGGTGAAGGCCCCGGCTTCGTAACCGAAGAGCTCGCTTTCCAAAAGATCGGCCGGCACGGCCGCGCAATTCACCTTGAGGAAAGTGCGGTGCGCGCGTGGCGACAGCTTGTGAATCAAGCGCGCCATCACTTCTTTTCCGGTTCCGCTTTCGCCCAGCATCAACACCGGGATATCGACGTTGGCGACGAGCGCGGCTTCCGAGCGCAGCTTGCGCATGATCGGGCTTGCTGCCACGAAGAACACATCGTCAGCCAGCTCCTCAACTTCTCCGGGATAATTCTGCTGATTCGTGCCCAGGCACTGGTCGATGACGGCGTCGAGTTCCGCTTTTTGAAAGGGCTTGGTCAGATAGTCGTGTGCGCCCAGACGCATGGCCTGAACCACTTTTCGGGTATCGCCAACGCAGGAAAGAATCACGACTTTTATCCCAGCCTGCATCTGGCGCAGCTGTTCCAGCGTCTGCAGCCCGTCGATCCCAGGCATCAGCAAATCCAGCAGCACGAGATCCGGATGCAATCCCTTTTGCACTCGCTCCACTGCTTCTTCGCCCCGGCTGGCCGTGGTCACTTTGTAATCGTCCACTTCCAGCAAAGTACGGATGTAGCGCAGCATTCCTGGTTCGTCGTCCACCAGTAAAATGTTGGCCGTATCTTTCATTGGCTTTTCCCTTGATTTTCCATGGTCGGCGGCGTCAGGGGGATGATGAACGAAAACTTGCTGCCCGCCCCCGCGTCGCTTTCGACCCAAATCTTGCCGCCCATAGTGCTGATCAGGCGGCGCGCAATCGCCAGGCCCAGCCCCATGCCCGACTGGCCTTCGGTTTGGGGAAGGCGAAAGAAGTCATCAAAAATTTCCATGTGATACTCGGGGGGAATTCCGGGCCCAGTGTCGGAAACGCTGACCTTCACTGAGTTCGGCACCGAACTCACCCGGCGCCGGCGCTCCGTCAGAACTCCCGGCTGGGCAGCGTTGCGCCGGTCCCACATGTACGGCTCGGCATGGAGCCAAACCGTTCCGCCGGAAGGGGTGAACTTGGACGCATTTTCGAGAAGATTGGAGACGACGCGCTGCACCTTTGCCGAGTCGAAGGAAAATTCGGGGAGCTTTTCATTCGCCAAAAAGTATAGCGCCAGTCCTCTTTCCTGAAAGGGATGCGACCACAGGCGGCACACTTCGGAGAGGCAGGCGTTCATGTCTCCGGCTTCGAAGCGCATCTTGACTTCGCCCGTCTCGAGCACGCTGTAGCTCAGGAAGTCCTGGATAAAGTCCTGCAACCTGCGCCCGCTCGCGTTCATGTCGCGCAAGACCTCGCGCTGGCGTTCGTTCAATTCGCCCAGCTTCTCGCTCTGCAGAAGTTCCACGTATCCGTTGAGGATGGCGAGCGGTGTTTTCAAGTCGTGAGCGGCCGAGGCAAGCGCGTGCGTGGTACGCAAGAAACGTTCGCGCAACTGGCTGTACTGCTGCAGAAGTTCGTGGCTACAGGCGGGATCGGGACAGGCTTCCGCCGTGTGAGGCTTGACGGGACAAAGACCGGAATCAGCTGCCGGCGAGACACCTGTTCCCGAGAGACACGTGTTGTCAGGCACCACGGCCATGGTTCGTGACTCAGTGGCTTTCTACAGCGAGGGAGGATATTTGGATCGTAAGGTGTGTCTTGCGGAGTGTCAATCTTAAAACGCAAGTAAATTGCCACACATGGGCAAAAGTATGCAGTCGAAAGTACTTATGCTTTTCCGGAACGTTGCATTTTGCAGCGAAATTTTGGCGAACACGGTATCTCCTAAGTTCCGCTTCTGACGGGCTAATTGAACCTCGGTCAGAGGCTGGGGACATAGTTCCAGTGAGGTAGGCTTGGCGTAGCGGCATATTTTGGCCCCCAAGATGCGGTAAAACGCGACGACTTCGCTTCCGGGGAAAGATTTGAACAAGACCAAGGCAGCAACCGAGCACCGGAAATGGGAGCGTTTGCCCCTGGCTATTCCGGTTTTTGTACGCAGTCAGGGCGAAAACGGCAAGGAAATGCTGGAATTCGCCACTGCTTTAAACGTTTCTGCCGGGGGTTTGCTGGTGGCTGTACGGCGCTCTTTGCCCCTGTCATCGCAGGTTACACTGGAAATCCCCAGCGCGCCCCTGGTGCCGCGGGCGGAACTGCCGAAGTCGTCGTGGAATTTGCGGGCACGCACCATCTGGACCAGCCATGCCGACGGGTATCAGTTGGCGGGTCTGCGGTTTTCCCACCCATTACTATCCCAGAGTTCGGAATCACGGCCGCGTCAGCGGAAAGATGTTTCTCCGGTGTGAAAATGTTTTCCCACTCCTAAACCGTCAAGGGAGACCTCTTTCCCCCGGTTGCGGTGCTGCAGATCAGGATTAGTAATTTCCTGTAACCAACACATAAATAAAGTGCTAAGCACGTATTCTTCAGGGTGATCGGGGCGAAGCTCCCTTTGGCTGTTGGGATGCAGCAGGTACGTCCGAAGGAGCGCGCTGGGGGAAAATGCCTATTTCTACAACCAATTCGTTTAGTTCACTGGTCCAGTCTTTGGGTGAGTTCCCCCCGGAGTCGGTGATTTTCGGTACCTCGGAGGCCATGCAGGCACTGCGGGCCCGTATGGACAAAGTGGCCAGCGCCAACGTGCCTGTTCTGATTCACGGCGAAAGTGGCACCGGCAAGGACATTATCGCCCGCATGATCCATGGTTTGTCGCCTTGGCGCAGCGGCCCCTTCGTGAAGGTGAACTGCCCGGCTATTCCCGGGACATTGCTCGAAAGCGAGCTCTTTGGATACGAAAAAGGTGCGTTCACCGGCGCCTATGGCTCCAAGCCCGGACGTGTCGAACTGGCGCATCGCGGCACGCTTTTCCTGGACGAGATTTCGGAACTCGATCTGGCGTTGCAGTCGAAGCTTCTGCAGTTGTTGCAGGACGGACAGTTCTGCCGCATCGGCGCGCAGGAAGATAAGAAAGTGGAAGTGCGCGTCGTGTGCGCGACCAACCGTCAACTGGAAGACGAAATCGATAACGGTACCTTCCGCCAGGATTTGTTCTATCGCATTAACGTCGTGAACCTGCGTATGCCGCCGTTACGCGAACGACGCGGGGACGTAGAGCAGTTGGTCGATTATTTCCTTCACTACTACAACCAGAAGTACAACTGCAAGGCGCGGCCGCTTTCTCAAGACCTGATTTCGATTCTGCAGAAGTATCACTGGCCCGGCAACATCCGCGAGCTGGAAAACCTGATGAAGCGCTACGTGATCCTGGGCAGCGAGGACGTGATCAGCAGCGATCTGCTGGCGCGCAACGAGCAGGAACTGCTGAATCCCGAGATCAACCTGGATGGCCCGATCTCGCTGAAGAAGCTGACTCGCCAGGCGACGCGTGAGTTGGAGCGCAAGATCATTCTGAAAGTTCTGCAGGCGCATCACTGGAACCGCAAGCAGGCGGCGCGGGCGCTGTCGATCAGCTATCGCGCCCTGCTCTACAAGATTCGCGACGCCGGTCTGCCTCCTAACCGCACCGCCCGCAAACGGGTGGAAGAAGTTGTGGGGCAGGTGGCGGCGGCGGACTAGCGAGCCCCACCTAATTGTTGTCATCCCGAACGAAGGGATCTGCAGTTATTTCTGTGGCGTCATCCCGAGCATAGCCGCCTTTCAGGCGGAGCGAGAGCCTGCCCTGAGCCGCCGAGGAGCAACGCCACGAGGCGAGCCGAATGGGGATCTCACAGCCTATGGCCTGTCTAAATAGGAGATCAGCCCACTGGTGAAAGCGTGGGCTTTCGGGATGATGCCGGTATGAGAGTTCAATCTAACGAAAGGACGGGCGAGGACGCCCGTCCTCCACGAAACGTTCTTACCACACCCTGCACTGGTTCGCGTGGACCATCGGTTGGCCGCTGTGGCAGCCGAAGGCGTGCGAAAATTCCGGCATATTGGCTATGACGTTATTCACGCGATAGCGGTTCAGCGAGTGCCCCTGCGTCATGACCGCCGTGCGGGCCGCTTCCGGACGGTTTTCTCCGCACCAAACGTTGGCATAAGCCACGAAGAAGCTCTGCAATTCGGTCATGCCGTTCCCGGCGGGTGAGTCGAGCTCTTTGCCCTCGGCTTTCAATCTCTCCTGCAGCGCCGAGAGCGTCAGGTGGATGCCGCCGTTATCGGCGGTATCTTCCCCGGCCGACAGTTTTCCATTCTGTTTCACGCCTGCCTCGGGAACGTCTTGTGTGTATTCGCTCTGGATGCACTGGTCACGCTGATCGTAGTTGGCGGCGTCGGCGGCAGTCCACCAATCTTTCAGGTTGCCGTCGGCGTCAAACTTGCGGCCCTGATCGTCGAATCCATGGGTGATCTCGTGGCCAATCACCGCGCCGATCGCCCCGTAATTCACCGCATCGATCTCTTTGGCGTCGAAGAACGGAGGCTGCAGGATGCCAGCAGGGAAGTTGATAGTGTTGCTCTGCGCGTCTTCGTACGCATTGACCGTAGGCGGCGTCATGCCCCATTCCTGTCGGTTGGCAGGCTTGCCGAACTTCGCCATGCGGCGTTCGATCTCGAACTTTGACGAGCGCTGCACGTTGCCCAGGAAATCGTCGTGCTTGATCGTCAGCGAGCTGTAGTCGCGCCAGTGATCGGGATAGGCAATCTTATCTATTTGTGCATTGAGTTTAACGTGCGCTAGTTGTTTGGTCTCAGGCGACATCCAGGAGGCCGCGTCGATGTCTCGGTGCAATGCGTCTTCGATATCTTTGACCATTTGCATCATCCGCTGCTTGTTTTCCGGCGGGAAGAATTTGGCTACGTAAGCCTGGCCGACCGCTTCGCCCATATCGGCGTCAGCATTCAGTGAGCAGCGCCGCCAGCGTGGCTGAATCTGCTGGGCGCCGGCGAGGGTCTTTCCAAAGAAGTCGAAGTTCGTATTTACGACCTGCTGGCTCAGGAAAGGCGCCTGCATCCGCATAGTGGAGAAGCGAAGATATGCGCGCCAGTGATCCAGCGATTCCGAGTCGATCAGCTTGTCCATGCCGCGCATGAAGTCCGGCGACAGAACCAAGTACTGCGGCGACGCAGGCGCGTGCATGGCGGCGAGATAACGGGCCCAATTGAATGACGGCGTCAGCGCCTGCACCTGGTCGAGCGACATCTTGTGGTTCAGATTCTTGGGATCGCGCCGTACCACGATATCCATGGCCGCATTCGCCAGGCCATTTTCAATCGCGTATACGCCTTTTGCTTCACTCGCTGCCTGGTCAGCGGGTTCGCCGCTGAGTTCCAGCATCTTGCCGATGTACTTCATGTAAGCATCGCGGATCTGCTTCGATTTGTCGTCGTCGTTGAGGTAGAACTCGCGGCCGGGCATGCCCATGCCCGACTGGTCGATTACAGCCAAAAGAGTGCGCGCGTCGTCGAAATCCGGGGAGGCATAGAAGCCGAACAGGACGCCGGGGTATTCAGCGTCGATAAAATTCAGGTCTGCTGGACGGATGATCTGATGGATGGAGGCAACAAGCTCCGGCAATTCCAATTTGTCGCGCATCCGCGCAATGCGATCGAGTTCCGGCCTCAAGGGCGTGAGCCCGGCTCGGTTGATGGACTCGTCATCCATGCACGCCGAGTAGTAATTGCCGACCTGCTGCTCGATGGGAGACGGATTGGAGCTCTTGCTGGCGTCTTCCAGCGTCTGGTGCACGGCAGCCACGTTCCAGATGAAAAGCGTGGTAAACGTGCTGGAGCCAGCCTGGTCGGGCGGGATGGGGTTTGCCTTGATCCATTTGCCGCAGGCGTACTTGAAAAAGTCGTCGCAGGGATTGAGCGATTTGTCGACCTGGTCAGGGCTGAAGTGCTCGAGCGGCGGGAGGGCATCTGGTGGATCGCCCGGAGCGGCGTGCGCAAGCATCGCCAGCGAAATAATAACGGGACCTACGAGACGGAAGAAACGCATGGAAATCCTTTCCTCATCGATACGGACCGGGATTAGACGATAGAGAACTAGAATTGTAAACAAATGGGGACGAATTCATGTCTGATAGTCGCTCGGACCAATATTTTTTCACGAAGGCTAACGTTTCTTGCGATAATAAGTCTAAAGACAGCGCAAAATTCGAGCCCATCCTTCGCGTTCTTGCGTACACGACAAAATTAAATGTTATGACAAGCAAATATGTTTTGAGAGCCTGTTTGGTGCTGCTGGCGATTTCTGCTGCTGCGCAGCGGCTGCCGCAAACCGTTACCCCGGAGAGCTACAAAATCACGCTCGCCCCCGACTTCAACAAAGACAATTTTCGTGGCGAGGAGACGATTCAGGTCAAGCTCACCGCGCCTTCTACGGAGATCGTGCTGAACTCCGCCGAAATTGTCATTCAAGAAGCCGACGTCAGCTTTGGCGGAACTCGCCACAAGGCAGAGTTCACGCTCGACATCGAAAAACAGGAGGCCACGCTGACTGTCTCGCAAGGGATGCCGGCAGGCGATGCCACCATCCACATTCGCTATACGGGGACACTAAACAACGAGATGCGTGGTTTCTATCTGGGCAAGGACGACCACGGAAGGAAATACGCGGCTACACAATTCGAGTCCACCGACGCGCGGCGCGCCTTTCCTTGCTTTGATGAGCCCGCCTACAAGGCTACGTTCGAAGTTTCCATCGTTGCAGACAAGGGCCTTACCGCGATTGCGAACTCCGAAGCCGTTTCCGATACTGCCGGGCTAGGCAATAAGCACACGGTTCGCTTCGCTCCAACTCAGAAGATTTCCTCGTACCTGGTTGCCTTTGCGGTTGGCAACTTTGAATACCTGGAAGGCTCGGCCGACGGCATTCCAATCAGAGTTTACACCGTGCCGGGTAAGAAGAACCTCGGACAGTTCGCCCTAGAAGCGACGGAAAACTTCCTTCAGTATTTCGATCGTTATTTCGGAATCAAGTATCCCTACGGCAAGTTGGATCTGATCGGCTTACCAGACTTTTCGGCGGGCGCGATGGAGAACGTTGGCTTGATTACTTTCCGCGAGGTCGAACTGGAGGTCGATGACAAGGTTGCGTCGTTGACGCAGAAGAAGGACGTGGCCATCACTATTTCTCACGAGATCGCCCATGAGTGGTTTGGCGATCTGGTCACGATGCAGTGGTGGGATGACGTTTGGCTGAACGAAGGCTTCGCCACATGGATGGAAGCCAAGCCGATTGAGGCGTGGAAGCCTGAGTGGCACGTTTTGTTTGACGAGATCAGCCGAGGAAACGTCTTGACCACGCTCGGCGCGCTCAATATCGATTCATTGGCAAGTACCCGACCGATTCACCAGCGGGCCGACACGCCGGGTCAGATTGAGGAGCTGTTCGATGGCATCGCTTATGGGAAATCGGCGGCGGTACTGCGCATGGTCGAGGCTTACCTGGGTCCGGAGACATTCCGGATCGGTGTGAATGCATATTTGAAGGAACACGCCAACGGTAACGCCACGGCTGCCGATTTCTCTGTCGCGCTGGCCAAAGCTTCCGGAAAACCGGTGGATAAGGTCATGGACGCCTTTGTGCTCCAGCCCGGCGTGCCACTGGTCAGTGTAAAGACGGCATGCATTGGGAATGCAACGCAGGTTTCGCTGACACAGCAGCGCTTCTTTTATGACCGTCCCACGTTTACGTCCGGCAACGATCAGCTTTGGCAGATTCCGGTGTGTCTCAAGACCGAGTCAAGCCAAAGCGCGTGCCAACTGCTGACCAAGCGAGAGGAGAACTTCTCTATTACCGGTTGCCCGGCATGGGTCATGGTAGATGGAGGCGGCAACGGATTCTACCGCAGTGGCTACGATTCAGCCGCAATCAGGCAAATCGCTCGCGCCGCGGAAAGCGCTCTCACTCCCATCGAGAAGATGCGCCTGCTGTCGGATGAATGGGCTTTGGTGCGAGTTGGTGAGCAGTCGGTCGACGACTATCTTATTCTTGGCGAAGGAATGAAGACAGAACGAACCGGCGCCGTAATGGACACGTTATACAAGCAACTGGAATATATCGGGCAGTACCTCGTCCAAAAAGGAGGTCAGGCAACTTATCAGGCTTGGATTCGGACGACATTCCAGCCTTTGGCGAAACAAATTGGCTGGGAATCAAGTGCGGCTGAAAGTCAGGACATCAAAGAGGCTCGCGCATCGTTGCTGGAAGTTTTGGGAACTGCGGGGGCAGATCCCTCTGCAGTAGCGGAAGCACAGAAGCTCGCACACGAGTTTCTCCAAGTACCGGGCTCGATCGATGGCGATCTGGCGACGACCGCGCTAGCCGTTGCCGCGAGTCAGGGTGATAGCACGTTCTACGACGAAGTGTTGGCCGGCTTGAAGACGGCTAAAAATCCCGAGGAGTATTACCGCTATTTCCATACCTTGCCAGAATTCAACAATCCGCAGTTGGTGGAGCGGACGTTGCAATTTGCGGTATCGCCGGAAGTTCGCTCACAGGACGCCTTGGGGTTGATTATCTATGAGATGGCCAAATCCACAGGGCAAAAGCAGGCTTGGGACTTCGTGCGTTCGCACTGGGCCGAAGTGCAAAAGGCGGGCGGTCCTTTTGCCGGCGGCAGCATTCAACGTGGCGCTAGCTACTTCTGCGACGCTGCCATGAAAAATGAGGCACAAGACTTCTTCGCTGCGCACCCGTCCGATGCGGCAGAGCGAACTTTCAAACAGTCGATGGAGAAGGTTCAGAACTGCATTGACTTGAAAGCAGCGCAATCGGGCCGGCTCGCAGCCTGGCTCGAGAAACGCGGCGGCGGTTCAGCCGATACCGGCGCAGTACGATCGCAGCCTTAGTCGATCTCCGGTTCCCCGTGGCTTACAGCATTCCCCCCGGAGTTCAACTGGTGCTGTTTCTTCCAGTCGTATTCGGTGGGGATGGAAATCGCCGGCATCTTTTTCTTCTGCAAAGCAGAGTTCGCTGCCGGCAGTTCGGTGTCGGTGGCTTTTCTGAAGTCGCTAATAACGTCATCGAGTTCGTGGGCCAATGAATCGGCACGCGCGACTTGGTACTCGGTGGGACGACCTTCATATCGATTGACGTCGCCGTAAACCTCGCCAAGATGTTCGCGGATCCGTTCCTCGCCAGTGATTCCGCCGCCTGTCTTGGTGGCTACAATCCGCGATCGGAAACCGTCGCACTCGGAAGCGAGTTGCTTGAGTCGCGTACGCAAAGGATCGGTATCGGAGAGCTTTGACGCATCCATGTTCGCGGCGTCGCGCACGGCTTCCATGGCGCTTACACCGTAGCTCATGTGCGCCATTGTTGCCACCAGCTTCATCGCGAGATCGAATTGTGCCTTGCGATCTTCAGCAGTGTAATTCGCCCGAGGATCGAGCTTGACTTGTAACGATTCGGTGTAGGCTCGGTCCCCCTTGGTCATGCGGACGGTGTATGTTCCGGGCAGAACACGTGGGCCGTTGGCTGCTTCGAACATCAGTGTCGCCGCCGGGGGCACGATAGGAGCCTTCAACCGCATCGACCAAGTGGCACGGTTGAGACCGCGATGCTTGCTGCTGGGAATCGTGTCCACCAGATTGCCGTCGGAGTCAAGGATCTCGATCTTCAAGTCGCCAAACATGTGGCGGCTCTTTTGGTAATAATCGATGAAAGCATCAGAGGGACGACTGGGGCCAAGGAAAGTCTCGTCGCCATAGGCCCAACCGCCATTTGCGTTCAGATATTGGACTGCAGGCAGCCCTGGAATCAGGGCGGCATCCCTCGTCATCAAGTCCGGGGTAAGCGCCCGCAATGGGGAAATGTCATCGATGATCCAGATGCCGCGGCCATGGGTTGCGAGTACTAGGTCGGAGTTGCGCGGCTGAACCACGATGTCGCGAACCGCAACCGATGGAAAATCGCTGCCTTTGTACTGCGCCCAGTGATCACCCCCATCGCAGGAAATCCACAGACCAAATTCGGTGCCTAGAAAAAGCAGTTTAGGATCGACCGTGTCCTCGGCGATGACGTGGGCATAGCCGACGACGCCGTTCTCCTGCGCATTGAGCGAAGTCCAGGTTTTTCCGTAGTTGGTAGTTTTGTAGGCGTAAGGCTTGACGTCGCCATAGGTGTGGCGATCAAACGTCGCATATGCCGTGCCCTCGTCAAATCGGCTGGCCGCAACCGTCGAGACCCAGGAATTTTTCTCCAGGTCCGGAACGTTGCTCACCACATTCGTCCAGGTTTTGGCACCATCGCGGGTGATCTGCACATTGCCGTCGTCCGTTCCCACCCAGATAATCTGGCCATTTTTCGGCGATTCGGAAATGGAGTAGATGGTGGTGTGCATCTCGGCGGAAGAGTTGTCGACGGTTACGCCTCCGGATTCTTCCTGCTTCTGTTTTTCGGGATCATTGGTCGTCAGGTCTGGGGAAATACGCTCCCAGGACTGGCCATGATCACGCGACCGGAACAGGAATTGTCCGCCAAGATAGATCGTCCCCTTCTCATTCGGACTCAGCGCGATGGGAGTGTTCCAGTTGAAGCGCAACTTTTTCTCGTTGTAGTTAGGAAAAGGCTTGATGGAACGCGCTTCCAGCGTATGCCGGTTAACACGGCCGATCTCGCCGCCCTGAGACTCGGCGTAGATGTAGTTTGGATCCGCAGGGTCCTCGTAAGCCCAAAAACCATCACCGTTGTATACGTTCTCCCATTGCGAGTTGCTGATTCCTCCCGGATAAGAGGAATCACCGACCCACACGCTGTTGTCCTGCAAGCCCCCGTAAACGTGATAGGGATCCGAATTATCGGTGCTGACGTGGTAGAACTGCGAAACCGGAAGATTGAGCTGATGTTTCCAGCGCGTGCCGCCGTCTTCGCTGCGCCACAAGCCACCATCGTCGGTCGCAAAGACCACGTTCGGGTTCTCCGGATCGATCCAAACATCATGGAAGTCGCCGTGCGCATTGGCTACTGAACTGAAACTTTGGCCGCCATTCACGCTGAGCAGTAGCGGCGCGTCCGGTTTGAAAATCTTGTTCTCATTCTTGGGGTCGACGATCAGATTGGCGAAGTAGAATGGACGCCATACCAGAAAGCGACTGGAGTCGAGCCTGGTCCAGTTTGCGCCACCATCATCGGAGCGGAAAAGCGCGCTCTTTTTCGACTCAATCATCGCGTATACGGTTTGTGGCTTTGATGGCGCAACTGCGAGAGCGATTCGTCCCCAGGGTTTGGCGGGAAGGCCTTGGCCGTTAGCGTCGGTGAGTTCGGTCCAATGGTCGCCGCCGTCGGTCGATTTGAACAACCCGCTACCGGGTCCGCCAGAACGGAATGTCCAACCCTGACGGCGGAAGTCCCACATATCGGCAAAAATGGTTTGTGGCGCCTGAGGGCTGCGGGCCAGCATTCCGCATCCCGTCGAACCATTTGCTCCGGCCAGCACTTTCTTCCACGTCTTGCCGCCATCGGTCGTCTTAAAGACGCCGCGCTCATCGTTGTCATTCCACAGATGCCCCGCGGCACAGGCCAGCACAGTGTTGCCATCACTGGGGTCGACCAGAATCTTGGCGATGTGCTCGGAGTCCTTCAACCCCATATTCGTCCAGTTCTCACCGCCGTCGGTCGACTTGTAAACGCCATCGCCGACCGAAACGCTGTTCCGCATCCACGCTTCTCCGGTACCCACCCAGACCACGTTGGGGTTGGAGTGATCGATAGTGACGGCGCCGATCGACTGCACAGATTGCCGATCAAATACCGGCTTGAAGGTCGTGCCACCGTTCACCGACTTCCATACGCCTCCACTGGCCGCGCCCACGAACACTGTAATTTGGCCGTTTTTCTCGATGGCATCGACAGCTGCGATTCTCCCGCTCATGGCGGCAGACCCGATGTTCCGCGCCGGCAAGCCGGAGACTGTTGCCGCATCGAACTTGATGGGTTTCTCCTGGGCAATAACGGTGAGCGACAACAATCCCAGAACCAACGCACACATTGCAAGGCGACGACCAGCACAAGTGAAGATCATGAATCGATGTCCTTTTTGAGTTCGTTTTGTCAAAAGAAACATGAAAAGATCGAAAAACGATGTGTTCTATTTCTTGAGTGATGCAGGCACCGCGAAATCAGATTTGTCCAGCGGAACGTTGGCTTCGATTTTGTCAATCGTAGTGGTTTGCCAAGAACTGGGATCGCTCTTCGGTCCGGAGGTGATCGAAAATGGATACATTACGCCGTTCACCGGCTTGTACGAGCCCATTTCGCTGGCTGTTTCTTTCACCGAGCCGCGGATAAACTCCTGGACCTCCTTGCGAATCTCAAGGAAGGTGTCAGGATCCAGGAAGTAGTAAATAATGTCGCCGTTCTGCAGCTTCACTTTCAGTCGCAACGCGTCATCGCCATCGACGATGTCGTGTCCCAGATATTCGACGGTGTTTCCTTTTTCCTTGTAATTGACCAATGGGCCGTCTAAGTCGGCATCCAGCGTGAGGTCGCGCAAATCATCCTCGCCCATCAGTTCGGGATCTTTCTTGCCGCCAAACGGTTGGACCTGCCAGCCCGTGGAGCCGTCGTAAGCCTGGACGGCGGTCATGCCCTGCAGCGAGGTTGTTTCACGAACCAGGTTGGGACGCTGGTTTTCCTGTCCGGTTCCCGCGGTCAGACCACCTGGAAACATCACGTGGCCGGACATGCGCAGCGTCTTGATGGCTTGGATCTTTTCCATTCCACCTTTGGCCTCGATGTTCTTGTTGATCAATTCGTCGGCGGTTTGTGATGCGGCTAGCAGGTTGAAACTGAAAACAATAATGACTGCAGCAAGCCAATTACGCATTTAACGGGCTCCAGTACGAATGAAGATGTTCATGGGGAAACAAAACACTGTACTCCTATTGGACGTAGTTTCCAAATGTCTGTTAGCTAACTTAGCCGGAGGACCTCAACCCGGCCATTGCCCGATGCGAATGGTGCAGCCCTCTTTCTCGACCGCTAGGGCAGAACGAAGACCGGTGCCGAGATCGAGTTGCCACACCGACCACAGGCGGGCAGCTCCAGGATTGGCGTAAATCTCGAGTTCGAGCTTCTTGTTCCCCCCTAGTGGGATGATGCCAAAATCAGCCAAGGGCATGGACAGTCCATCACCAAGTGCCTTGATGTAAGACTCCTTTGCTGCCCAGCAGGCGAAGAAGGCCGAGAACCGCTCAGCTGCGGGCTGGGCTCGTAACCAATCGACTTCTTTCTTGGAGAAAAAGCGCTGGGCGAGTTCGAGTGGTTTCAGGTTTTCTCGGATTCTCTCGACATCCACTCCCACACGCCAGTCGCGACATAGAGCGATAACAGTGATGCCCTCGGTGTGCGACAGATTGAACTGCAGCGAACTATCGGCTAGTTCAGGTTTCCCATGCTTGGCCGTGCGGAAGCGGACATCCACGGGTTCGATTGCCAAATATCTGCCGAGGACGATCCGCAAGAACGACCGTGACAAAACGAACTGGGTTCGCGCGGCAGGGACCAGGAATCGTGAGGCGCGCTCTTGCTCGGCAGCGTCGAGAATGCGAAATCGGGTGTTTACAACGTTTTCTTGGAATGTCACTTCGGTGTGCCAAACGTGGACCTCACCTTGCGCGAGCACTCCATCGAGTGAGAGCAGGTCGGAGCGAATTGGAGCAGCGCTAGAAGTTGGCGAGGTATGGTTCGGCTTCACAATTCTGAGGCAGCACAAAAAAACCTGCAGCCTACAGTTTACATCGTGCTTATGAGGAGCGGTCGTGATTGCAGATTACAGTTCGAGCAGCAATTCGGTTATATTACACGAACTGAGAAATGCTGATGAAACAGCTTGCAGCTACTGAGCGATGGCACTGGCTGTCGCAGAGAAAGCGTTGTTGGCATTGCCGCCGATCAACCGAACAGTGCCAACCACCAGAACTAAAATCACCGCCAGCATGACAGCGTACTCGGCGATATCTTGACCCCGGTCGTCAGACCAAAGCGCACGAAGCATCTCAGACATAGCTCTTCCTCCGCAGACTCGTGGCGCCAGTCTCATCATGACGGGCAGGGACGCCATTGTCAATCTCATAAGGGAATTGCGCACGAGAAAATAGTTTTAGCGCAAGAGATCATTCACCGAACGCGCAGCATACTCAAGCACGCGTCCGGGTAACACGCCGAGATAAATTGTTGCCAGTACGCTGATGGCTAATGCTGTGCCTAGACCGACGGGGACTGAAGACACCGCAACTTCGCCGCGGGGCTCGCGCATGTACATGGCAACGATGACGCGCAGGTAATAGTAGGCTCCGATTGCGCTATTCAGAACACCAATGATCACCAGGCCAACGAGATCTGCCTGCAAGGCCGCGCTGAAGACGTAAAACTTCGCGAAGAAACCGCCAGTGATTGGAATGCCGATTAACGACAGGAGAAAAATCGTCAGAGTAGCGGCCAGCAGGGGAGAACGGCGTCCTAGCCCCGAATAATCTTCCAGCGTGACGTAACGTTCGCCGGCGCTGCCGAAATGACTGACCACCGCGAAAGCACCTACATTCATCGCCGCATAGGACGCGCTATAGAACATCGCTGCCGGAATGCCATTGCTGGGCAAGGCGGCAAAGGCCATGAGCAGGTATCCTGCGTGGGCGATGGATGAGTACGCGAGCAACCGTTTGACGTTGTCCTGAACGAGCGCGCCAATATTGCCCAAGGTCATGGAAAGAGCCGCCACAACCCAGATCAGCCAGATGCGTCCGGGAGCGTGGGCTTCGAACATGATGCGCAGCAACACCGCGAAAACTGCGGCCTTGGGAGCAGTCGACATGAAACCGACGACGGGCGACGGAGCGCCTTCATACACATCTGGTGTCCAGACATGAAACGGCGCGGCAGCGACTTTGAAACCGAGGCCGACGAACATCATGGCAATTCCGGCGTAGGCCAGGATTGGAATATTGCCGGAAGCGAGTACGTCGCCGATCGTCTTTATGCTGGTTGAGCCGGTCGCGCCGAACATCAGGGCTACGCCATAGAGAAAAAATGCTGTAGCAAACGATCCCAGCAGGAAGTATTTCACCGACGCTTCGCTGCTGATGGCCGCTCTCCGCCGAAACCCTGCCAAGATATAGGTAGAGATCGAAGAGATTTCCAGGGCGATGAAGATCAAAACCAATTCCACTGCCGACGACATCAGACTCATGCCCACGGCGCCAAACAAAATCAAGCCGTAATATTCTCCGGCCCGGATCTCCTGCACGGCCATGTATTCGTAGGAGGTGAGGATCACGACTGCCGTGACTGCGGCTACCAGGAAATGAAAAAAGACGCTGAACGCATCGACCTGGATTACTGCCCAGAAGCCGTAGCCGGGGTATTGTGCCTGGAAAAGCGTGGCGGCCAGCGCGCCCAACGCTCCGATGAGTGCGATTCCGCCCAGCGTTTTCTGACTGCCGCGCTCATCCATGACCGGATCGAGCAACATCACGATCATGCCGAAGACCGAGAGCACGATCTCGGGCAACAGGCGAATATAATCGGCCGATTGTGGAACGATTTGCGGGAGTCCGTTCACTGGCCCACCACCTTACTCGCCATTTGCGTCAGCGGAGCCAGTAAGCCTTGCGCGGCGGGATCGATGGCGTTGAGCCACAGTAGAGGAGCGACTCCCATCACCAGGGCAGCGACAGCAGTAGGCCAAAGCGCCGTCTGCTCGCGGAGATCAAGATCGGGTAGGCTGTTGTTCACCTCGTGCTTCACCTTGCCGAAGAAAACACGCTCATACATCCACAGCAGGTAGCAGGCGCTCCAGATCACGCCGGTCGCTCCGAGAATGCCGTAAACCGCTCGATCGCGGAAGGCTCCGCTCAACACCAGAAATTCGCCGATGAAACCGTTCAACAATGGCAAGCCTACTGACGAAAGAACAATAAACGAAAAGAACGTCGCATACACAGGCATCGGCGTGGCCAAACCTCCGAAGTCCGCAATCTCGTATGTGTGACGGCGTTCATAAATCATTCCTGCCAGCATGAAGAGAGCGCCAGTCGAAACACCGTGAGCCAGCATGATGAAGGTTGCACCGTCGAGACCCGCCTGGGTAAAGCTGAAGATACCGAGCACTACGAATCCCAGGTGGCTGATGGAAGAATATGCAACCAACTTCTTCAGATTGGGCTGAACCATGGCGACTAACGCCCCGTAAATAATGCCAATGAGGGCAAGAATCACGATCCACCACGCGTTACTACGCGCCTGCTCAGGAAACAGGCCGAGATTAAAGCGCACCATGCCATACGTGCCCATTTTTAGCAGGACGCCAGCCAGCAAGACTGATCCGGCCGTGGGAGCTTCCACGTGCGCATCCGGCAGCCAGGTATGGAAAGGGAAGAGCGGCACTTTGACGGCGAACGCGATGAAGAAGCCCAGAAACAGCCATGGGGCTGCGGTGACGAAGCCCGCAACTTGACCGTTGCGCAAGGCGTTCTGAATAGTGACGAAATCGAAGCTGCCGGTTTTCGCATAGAGCCACAGAATTCCCGCCAGCATGAAGACCGAGGCGATCATCGTGTACAGGAAGAACTTCACCGCAGCGTAGATTTTCCGCCCGTGACCGTACATGCCGATCAGCAGCGCCATGGGGATCAGGGTGGCTTCCCAGAAGAAATAGAAAAGAAAAAGGTCGAGAGAAACAAACACGCCGATCAGGGCCGTCTCCAGCACCAGCAGCAGGATGAAGAACTCCTTCACCCGGTCATGAACCGATTTCCAGGAAATCAGGACACAAAGTGGTGTTAGGAAGGTGGTCAAAACCACTAGCCACATTGAAATACCGTCAATGCCAAGGTGGTAATGGATATTGGGGTGCGGGATCCACTGAGCGTCAAGCTCGTACTGAAATCCCGGCAGGCCCCGATGGAAATACACCGGCAGATGGAGCGAAAAAACGAAATCGAGCAGGGATAATACCAGGGCAAATAGGCGGATATCGCGGTCTCTTCGCGGAAACATCAGCAATAGCAGCGCGCCTGCCAGAGGAATGAAGGTTACCAGCGAGAGAATCGAGTTGTCCAAAGATGTCATCTCGCTCCCATCCAGACCATGTAACCGATGATTACCGCTGCGCCGGCCGCAATCCAGCCAGCATAAGAACGGAGATTTCCCGACTGCATGTGGCGTACAGTGTCGGAAACCTCGCGTGCTCCTTCGGCACTATTGTCCAGGGCGGCGTCAATTACTCCCTGGTCGACGCCGTGCCAGAGAATTTTCGCCGACCCGCCCACCAGTGGCTTGACGAACAGCACCGCATACAGCTCATCCACCCAGTACTTATTGAGGACGGCTTGGTAAAAGCCGCCCAGCGCACTGGCGATCCGCTGTGGCAATTGCGGCCGGCGATGATAAAGCTGCCAGGCCAGCAGAAAACCGAGTACGCCAGCGCCAACTGAAGTCAGCGTGAGCAGCATCTCTGAAGCGCCTTCGCTCTTGGGCTCAGGCTTGACCGGAGCAGATTCGGCCGTCCCGCTGATCGCAGTGGAATGAAACACGGGCGAGAGGAAATTCTCAAAGCGCTCGCTGCCCACCCATCCACCGCACACTGACAGCACCGCCAGGATAGCCAACGGGATCACCATGACCTTTGGGCTCTCGTGGATGCCACCATGTCCGTGCCCGTGTGGCGCGGGCGCCCCCGCATGGCTCGCATGCTCTTCTTCGGCTTCACCGCGGAACTCGCCAAAGAAGGTCAGGAACCACTGCCTGAACATGTAGAAAGAAGTCAGGAAAGCCGTGAACACGCCAATCGTCCAGTACACCCAGCTTCCATATGGACTGGTGTAGGCCTGAAAGAGAATCGCATCCTTGCTGAAAAATCCTGCAAACGGCGGGAAACCGGCGATGGCAAAGGTGGCCGCCGTCATGGTCCAGAAGGTCCAGGGAATTTTCTCGCGCAGCCCACCCATCTTGCGCATGTCCTGCTCGCCGCCAACCGCGTGAATCACCGATCCTGCGGCCAGGAACAGTAGTCCCTTGAAGAAGGCGTGGGTCATCAAGTGGAAGATGCCCATCGAAAACGCCCCCACGCCGCACGCCATGAACATGTATCCAAGCTGCGAGACCGTGGAGTAGGCCAGGACTTTCTTGATATCGGTCTGGCAGATGCCGATGGTTGCGGCGAAGAGAGCCGTCAGCGTTCCCACAATTGCGACGACCGTCATCGCAATTGGCGCGCGTTCGAAGATTACGTGCGAGCGCGAAACCATGTAGACGCCGGCAGTGACCATAGTAGCCGCGTGGATCAGGGCGGAAACTGGGGTCGGACCTTCCATCGCGTCGGGAAGCCAGACGTAAAGCGGGAGTTGCGCAGATTTGCCGGCTGCTCCTACCATCAGCAGAATTCCGATCGTGGTCAGCAACCCTGCCCCGGTGGATTCCGGCGACATAGGAACGATACTGCCGAAAACGCGGTCGAAATTGAGTGATCCGAAGTGCTGAATCATGAAAAACAGCGCGATGAGGAAGCCGAAGTCGCCAATGCGATTGACAATGAATGCCTTCTTGCCAGCAGCAGCCGCCGAGTCGCGCAAGAAGAAAAATCCAATGAGCAGATACGATGCGAGGCCGACGCCCTCCCAGCCGATGAACATCAGCAGGTAATTGCTGGCCAGTACCAGGGTCAGCATGAAGAACATGAACAGGTTCAAGTAGGCGAAAAAGCGGTAGAACCCACCCTCCTCCCACATGTAGCCGACCGAGTAAATATGGATCAGGAAACCGACGCCCGTGACAACCAGCAACATGACCAGCGAAAGCTGATCGAGGTAGAAAGCGAAATCGGCCCGGAAATCTCCGGCGCGGATCCAGTGAGCAAGTGTTTCGGTATAGGGAAGACTTAGCCCGGAAAACTGGACCGCAACCCACAGCGCCATGGCAAAGGCCGCGCCGCAGAAAGTCAACGCGACGGCGGCGACGGTTTGCCGGGAGAATCGTTTGCCCAGCAAGCCATTTATTGCCGCACCAATCAGCGGCAGCACCGGAATCAGCCAGAGATGCAGGTTTGGCGTCATAGTTTGAGCAGATTCACCTGGTCCACGTTGAGGGTTTCACGGGTGCGATAGACGGCAATAATAATTGCGAGACCCACGGCCGCTTCTGCTGCTGCGACCACCATCACAAAGAAAACGAACACCTGGCCGCTCAATGCGTGCCACTGCGCGGCGAAAGCTACGAACGAGAGATTGACGCCGTTGAGCATGAGCTCAATCGACATAAAGATGGTGATGATATTGCGCTTGATCAGGAAACCCACGACTCCGCAGGCGAACAGGATTCCGCCGAGGGCCAGATAGAAGGAAAGTGGCACCATTCAGCCCTCCCTCTTTTTGAACTGGACCGATTCCGGTCGCGCAGCCAGTACTACCGCCCCCATGATCGCAACCAGGACCAATACTGAAGTCACTTCAAACGGCAGGAGGTAGTCGTGAAAAAGCAGCCACCCGATAGTTTTAGGTGAACCAGGAAGCGCGCCAATCGTCACCGACTGAGTTCCTGAACGATCAAGCAGAACCCATGCAATCAGAAGGCTGCCGATCACTACTCCGGGAACTCCGAACAGCAATGCCACGCGGCTACCTTGCGTGCGTTCTTCCTCGCCCGCATTCAGCAGCATGATGACGAACACAAACAACACCATGACCGCGCCGGCGTAGACGATAACCTGCACGGCAGCGACGAATTCTGCGCCTAGCAACAGATATTCCGCCGCTAGCGAACCCATCACGACCACGAGCGACAAAGCGCTATTGATCGGATGGCGTTGCACCAGCAGGTTGACCGCGCCGGCGACGCAGATCAATCCGAAAACCGAAAATAAGATCAGATGAAGCATGTATTTAGTAGCTAGTAGCTAGAGGCTAGTAGCTGGGAAAATCTTAAGCCTTCAACGCCACTACCAAAGCCGTCACCACCAGATTCGCAATCGCCAGCGGCAGCAAGAACTTCCATCCGAATGCCATCAGTTGATCGTAGCGAAAACGGGGCAACGTACCGCGCACCCATATATAAAGGAATAAAAAACAAAACACCTTGAGCACAAACCAGAAAACCGGCAAGTCCTGAATCCAGGCTGGGCCGTACGGCAAACCTTTCCATCCACCCAGGAAGAGGATCGTCGCCAGGCAAGCCACGGTGATCATGTTCGCGTATTCCGCCATGAAGAACATGGCAAACTTCATGGCGCTGTATTCGGTGTGATAGCCGGCAACCAGCTCAGTCTCCGCTTCGGGCAGGTCGAACGGCACGCGGTTGGTCTCCGCGTAGGCCGCCATCAGATAAATGAAAAATGCGACGAACTGTCCCTGAAAGAAATTCCACCGCGGAATGAATCCCCAAAACGTGCCGCTTTGAGCCTCAACGATGTCGTGCAGGCTGAAGCTGCCAGCCAGAATCAACACGCCGACCAGCGACAGCCCGAGAGCAATCTCGTAGCTCACCATCTGAGCGCTAGCGCGCAGGCCACCGAGCAGGGAATACTTACTGTTCGAAGACCACCCCGCGAGCGCCACGCCGTAAACACCGAGCGAAGTAATTCCCAGAACTATCAACAGTCCGATGTTCACATCGGTGATCTGCAGTGGCGTGTGCACGCCCACAACGGTGACCCAATTACCGACGGGAATGACCGCGATCGATGTCAGTGCAAATACTAGAGCGAGCATCGGTGCCGCGATGTACAGCGGCTTGTACACATGCGGCGGCGTCAGATCTTCTTTGAAGATGAACTTGAGTCCGTCAGCGAGCGGTTGCAACAAGCCGAAGGGTCCAACCCGCGTAGGGCCCCAGCGGTTCTGGATATGACCGACGACTTTTCGTTCCAACCAGACGGTGTAAGCGACGGCAGTCAGCAGCACCACCATCGCAATCACAATCTTGATGACAGAAACGAGTATGAAAGCTTCTACGCTCAAGAAGAATCCTTGTACTGCTTAATTACTTCCGCAGGCGAGACGCCTGCGAATGCCGCCGGGACGGCGGCGCTATAAGTTAATCAGCAGCCACTTCGCTGTCCGCTGACTCTGGATGATGATTTTCAATTACCGAATTTAACGCTCGTGAGTACCGCCCCAAAGTTCCCGAACTGAATAGATTATCCTGCGCAGGCACAATCAGTGCGGGATCGTGCAAAGCTCCCGGTCCGCCTGCCGACAATGTGGTTGGCTGGTCGTTTCCTGCAAGAATGTTCGCCCGTGAAACGTCATATCCGGGAACCAGCCGCTGAATCTCATCCAATATCGCCATGGAATCGAACGGGCTCATCTTGGGTTCCAGACCATGTGCCTCAAGCCACACCGCATGGCGATCGGCTTCGCCGGATTGCGCACCACGCGATTGCCCCATATCGGCGGCTGCGCCTCGTCCGAAAGGAACAAGTTTGTGCACATCGAACCCCATGGCGTCGGCGATACGGACGATCATTTCAAAGTCGGACTTGGTGCCGCTCACTTCACCGGCTTTCTTGACCAACTGAATGTCACCGCAGGTATTGGTAAACGTTCCGGTCTTTTCGTAGGCGTTGGCCGCTGGCAGAACCACGTCTGCGACCGTCGCAGTTTCGGTGAGGAACATGTCCTGTACCACGACAAATGTCTGATTGAAGACGAAGGGATCGATGGATCGCCTGCCTACGGGATTGGCGCCGACGACATAAAGCGCTTTGAGGCTCCCGGCTGTTGCGCTGTCGATCATCTGAGGCAACGTGAGACCCGCTGCTTCGGGAACGCTGCCCCATGCGCGATGGAATGCACCAGTGTTCGCAACCGCGTGATAGCCGGGAAGCAGATCCGGATACAGCCCCATGTCGGCTGCACCGCGCGAATTCGCGTAGTCCGCGAGGCAAACCAGCTTCGCGCCCGGAACCGCGGACGCGAATTTCACCAATGCCGCGATGTCCGCGCCGCGAATCTCCGAACCGAAGATGATGACAAGGCTTTGCTCGCCCCGTACCTTGTCCCGCAGAGCCGATACGGCATCACGAGTTCCGTCGGTCAGAGCCGTGTCGTTCCCGGCCAGGAATGCCGCAACCTTACCTTCGCTTCCCGCCGGAATCTGAACGAAGTTTGCCGCCTGTCTCCGTAACTTGATCGACTGGGAATTTACGATATAGAGCCGGGAGCGATGCAGGCGCACATTGTTGCGAATCTGCCATGCGAGTAATGGATGCTGGACGGTCGGATCATTACCGATCAGCAGGATCGCCGGCGCATTGAACACATCGCGCATGCTGGCGGTCATCGCGGGCTTGCCCGAGAGCGCGGCAGCAAGGGCAGGGAAGTCGGCCGTGCGGTGGTGGTCGATATTGTTGGTGCGGAGCACCAGGCGCGCGAACTTCTGCAGCAGATAATTTTCTTCGTTGCTCGTCCGCGTCGAGCCACCCACTCCGATTGCCTGACCGCCCTTCGTGTCGCGAATCTCTTTGAAGCGCGTTCCAATCAGGTCGAACGCTTCTTCCCAGGAAGACGGTGTCAGCCGGCCATCTTTTCGGATCAGCGGCTGCGTAAGGCGGTCCTCATGATTGGCAAAATCGAAAGCGTATCGGCCCTTGATGCAGAGAAAATCACCGTTAATGCCGCTCTTGTCGCGGTTATCGCCGCGGACAATCTCCATACCGGTGTCAGCGCGGCGCACGCCTAAAGTCGTCTTGCATCCGTCGGCACAGTGCGTACAGGTCGTGCCGACGTGCTTCATCTCCCAGGGGCGAGTTTTATAGCGATACGCCCCGGAGGTCAGTGCGCCGACAGGACAAATGTCTATACACATGCCGCACTCTTCGCACTCAAGATGATCTCCTTGGTTGGGAGCAATAATCGAACTCACGCCGCGGTTTTGCACGCCCAGCGCCCAAACGTCCATTCCCTCGCCGCACACCCGCACGCAGCGATAGCAAAGAATGCAGCGCGGGCGATCAAAATAAACGACCGGCGACCACTGCTGCTCCTCGCGGTGATTCTTGATATCGATGTATTTCGACTCGGCAGCGCCGTAGGAGAACGTCATGTCCTGCAACTCGCATTCGCCACCTGCATCACACACCGGGCAATCAAGAGGATGATTGCCAAGCAGCAGCTCGACCATCGATTTCCGTGCCTGATGGATCTCCGGGCTGTCGGTCGTGACTACCATACCTTCGCCGATGACGGTGGTGCATGCCGTCTGCAGCTTGGGCATCTTCTCGACCTTCACCAGGCACATGCGGCAGGCGCCCTGCAGCGACAGATTAGGGTAGTAACAAAACGATGGCACCTCGATGCCCACGCTCTTGCAGGCCTCGATCAGCAGCGTCCCCGCGGGCGCTGTCACCTTCTTGCCGTCGACTGTGAGATTTACGTCAGCCATAAAACCGTCGTTGGTCCTTGGTCGTCGGTCGTTGGCCAAGCCTCAATTCGCTAACGACTAGCGACGAACGACAAAGGGCGTTGTCAGACTGCTGCCAGCTCCGCCGCCTTCTCGAACGGGCAAGGCTTGCCGCCCAGATGATCCTCAAATTCCTGCCGGAACTTCTTCACGAACGCGATGGTCGGCATCGCAGCCGCGTCGCCCAGCGGGCAAAAAGTCCGGCCCAGCATGTTCTCCGACAAATACTGAATGTTATCGATATCTTTTTTCACGCCGCCGCCATTATGAAAGCGGGTCAGCGTCTTCCTCAGCCAGTCTGTGCCTTCGCGGCAGGGAATGCACCAGCCACAGCTTTCATGCTGATAAAACTTGATGGTGCGCAGGGCGAACTTGACGATGCAGGTTGTGTCGTCGAGCACAACCACTCCGCCCGATCCCAGCATCGATCCCGCCTTCATCAGGGAATCAAAGTCCATGGAGACATCAATCTCTTCCGCTTTCAGCGCCGGGCAACTAGACCCGCCGGGGACTACCGCTTTCAGCGAACGTCCGTTGGGAATTCCTCCGCCCACGTCATAGATCATCTTCTTGAGGTTGTAGCCCATGGGCAGCTCGTAGACGCCCGGTTTGGCCACATGCCCGCTCAGACAGAACAGGCGAGTACCGCCATTTTTTGGTGGGCCCAGCTTGGCGTACCAATCAGCGCCGCCGAGAATGATGTGCGGCACGCTGGCCAGCGTCTCAGCATTATTAATGACGGTTGGCCCGCCCCACAGACCAACTACGGCAGGGAAGGGTGGCCGGATGCGCGGGATGCCTCGCTTTCCCTCGAGCGATTCCATCAATGCCGACTCTTCTCCAACTTCATAGGCCCCAGCGCCGCCATGCCAGTAAACGTCAAAATCGTAGCCGCTGCCGAAAATGTTCTTGCCGAGGAAGCCCTTTGCATAAGCATCGCGGATCGCCTTCTGCATGATGACCGACAGGTATCGGTATTCGCCGCGAATGTAGATGTAACCAGTGTGCGACCCCACGGCGATTCCCGCGATCACGACGCCCTCAATCACCGAGTGAGGATCGTGTTCGAAGATCAGGCGATCTTTGCAGGTTCCAGGTTCGCTTTCGTCGCCGTTGCAGAGAATGTACTTTGGCTTCGCCGATTGCTTGGGCACGAACGACCACTTGAGGCCCGTGTTGAAGCCGGCACCACCCCGACCGCGTAGGCCCGAGTCCTTGACCTGGGTAATAATGTCGTCCGGCTTCATGGCGAGTGCCTTCTGCACCGCTTTGTAGCCGTCGAGCGCGACATAGCGGTCGAGGTCGGTCGCGCCCTGGCCAAAGCGCCGGGAGACGACGCGCACCTCATCGGGATGGGAAACCAGAGATGCCATGAAATTGAGAAACTTTGCAATTTGTAATTGAGCAATTGAAAGCCGGGCACGTCGCGGTTCTCAATTACCCAATTACACAATTGCCAAATTCCTACTGCGTTCCTTTCCTCTTGTACTCGTCCAAAACCTTGTCCATCTTTTCCGTCGTCAGGTTCTCGTGAAAATCGTAGTTCACTTGGACTGCGGGCGCCCAGCTGCAACCGCCGATGCACTCCACCTCTTCCAGAGAAAACAAGCCATCGGGGGTGGTGCCTTTGTGGCCAATTCCGAGTCTCTTTTTGCAGTGGTCGAGCAACTCTTCGCCGCCACGCAACATGCACGCGATGTTCGTGCACACCTGCACGTTGTACTTTCCACGAGGCTTGGTGGTCAGCATAGAGTAGTAGCTGATCACGTTGCGCACTTCGAGTTCGGTCAGATCCACCCTGCTGGCAAGTTCGGTGATGACTTCGTCGCTTAGATGTCCGATCTCATCCTGCGCATAAAGTAGCGTTGGCACGAGCGCCGAGCGCTTGGTCGGATAGTGCGTCAGCATCTCCGCGAAGCGCGATTCGAATTCGTCAGAAAACTTCATGACTTTGTCTTTGCCAACGACCTACGACCAACGACAATTCACCTGTCTATTTCTCCCAGCACAATATCAATCGACCCAATCGCCGCAACCACATCCGCGATCAGCCGACCTTCGCACATCGTCGGCAGCAACTGCAGATTCGCCAGGCATGCCGACCGCATGTGCACCCGATAGGGCTTCGCAGTCCCGTCGCTGACGACGTAGTAGCCCATCTCCCCGCGTGGCGATTCCACCGCCTGATAGACCTCACCTTCAGGTACTGCAAAGCCTTCCGTAATAATCTTAAAGTGATAGATGAGCGCTTCCATCTGCGTCTTCATCTTTTCGCGATCAGGCAGCACCACTTTGGGAGCGTCGGCTTTGATCGGGCCCTGCGGCATGCCATCCAGCGCCTGCCGCACAATCGAAATTGACTCACGCAACTCCGCCACCCGGCACTGATAACGCGCGAACACGTCGCCCTCAGTTGCTAGCGGCACCTTGAATTTGAAATTCTCGTATCCGGAGTACGGCGTATCGCGGCGCAGGTCAATGTCGACGCCACTTCCGCGCAAAGTCGGACCGCTCGCACCCAGTGCAATTGCGTCTTCTGCCGTGATCCGCGCCACCCCTTTGGTCCGCATCAGCCAGATTGGATTCGCGGTCAGCAAATTTTCATACTCATCAACTTTAGACGGGAAGGTGTCGGCGAACTTCCGCACGCGGTCGAAGAAGTCGAGCGGCGGCTCCAAGGCGATGCCACCGACGCGGAAATAAGACGTCATCATCCGCTGCCCGCTGACCGCTTCGAACAGCCGCAGGATGTCCTCGCGCTCGCGGAAGCAATATAAGAATACGGTCAGCGCACCGATGTCCATAGCGTGCGTGCCCAGCCAGACCAGGTGAGAGTTGATACGCGTGAGTTCGTTCAGCAACACCCGCAGCCATTGTGCCTTCGGCGGAATCTCGAGACCGAGCAGTTTCTCCACCGCGAGCACGTAGCACAAGTTATTGGTCAGCGGGCAGAGATAGTCGATGCGGTCCGTCAGCGGCACCACCTGCTGGTAAAACTTCGCCTCGCAAGTCTTCTCGATGCCGGTGTGCAGATATCCGATGTCCGGCATGATCCGCACAACACTTTCGCCGTCGATCTCCAGAATCACGCGCAACACGCCATGAGTTGATGGGTGTTGCGGACCCATGTTCAGGATCATGGTGCGGTCCTGGGCGGGCTCAAGTACAGGAGTGCTGGTGAGGTGGGCCATGTCTAGCGGTAGCCCTCCACTGGATAGTCTTTTCGCAGCGGATGGCCTTCCCAGTCTTCGGGCATCTGGATGCGTCGCAAGTACGGATGCCCGGAGAAACGAATGCCGAACAGATCGAAAACTTCACGCTCAAAGAAGTTCGCCGACGGCCAGACCGAAGTCACTGACTCCAATGCCGGACTGTCGCCTTGCAGCCGGACTTTCAGGCGCACACGCTCTTTATTCGGAATCGAAAGCAGGTGGTAGATTACTTCGAAGCGCGGCTCGGATGGGTACCAGTCAACACAAGTGACATCCGAAAGATAATTGAACGGACATTGCGCATCGTCCCGCAACAACGCGCATGCTTCACGAATGGCGGAGCGTTCCACGTAAACGCTCATCTCGTCGCGATCGAACTTGGCGCCTTCCACGGCGGACATGTTCCAGCCGCGCAGACGGACAATTGCGGGGTGCTCCTTCAGTAGCTCCAGATCAGTGATGGCGGGAGTAAGAGGCATTCAGACTTCCCCTCTTCCCGTCGATGCCGCCCCCCAATCCAGAACTCCCTTTTTCCACACATACCAGAAGCCGACCAAAACGATGCCGATGTATACCAGCATCTCCCAGAAGCCGAACATCTTCAGCTCGCGCAGAATGACTGCCCAGGGGTAGAGAAAGACTGCTTCCACATCGAATAGAATGAAGAGCATCGCCACCAGGTAAAATTTGACTGAAAAGCGTTCGCGAGCGTCCCCGACCGGCGTCATACCGCATTCATAAGGCGAGAGTTTGGCGCGGGTCGGCTTGCGGTAGCCGATCAGCCAAGAGAGCACCACAATTGCCGTGGCCAAAGCTCCTGCCACAATGAAGTGGATCAACAGCGGCAGGTAACGGGCGAAGTAATTGTCCGGCATAGGGGAGCTAGATATAATTCGCAGCTAAGCGTCGGCTAAACATTCTAGGTTAGAGTTCGAGAGGATTAAGTGTCAAGCGAACGCGCCGGTTCGTCACAAGCTTTTCACATTCTGAGCCAGCAACCGGTCAACGAGAGCCCATGATCTTTGGTTTCAATACCGATATTAAGCATCAAGAAACGATTTATCACGTGCAGAGCGAGGCTCGCGAGAGCGAGCTTTTGCTGCAGACGCAGATCTTTGTACGCGGACGTTGCATCGGTAAGCGGGCGACTTCGTATGCCGATCAGGCGGCCGGCTCGGCTTTTACTGATCAGCAAAAGGAACAGGTGCTGCGCGACCAGCACCGCCTGGTGCTCGACGCGATCCGGGATGGCCGGGTGGAAGACGTGCTCGACAAGCGCGACACCCCGGAATTGCTGGCCGCGATCAAGGAACTGGATGTGCAATGGCTCAATGCCGATTCGGTGCACTCCGAGCGCCACTTGCAGTTGCGCCTGCGGGTCACGGAAGCTGGCGCCGGTGTCGAGGGCGCGAGATTGACGGTCCGGTTCGCCCGTCCGGACGCCGCACCTTTTTACTCACAGGTGTTGACCGGCGTGGGCGGTGATGCAGAGATGAAGATCGACGTTGACGAATCGGCGCTGCCGGAATCTACCATTCTGGTACAAGCGAGTTACTCGGGCCAGGCCGCCACCCGCAAGTTCCAGTTGCGGAAGGTAGAAGCGTAAACGGCGATGCTTGGACGTTTCTTGGCATTGTCATTTCGAGCGGCGCAAGATCTTCCGCAAGGCGGGCGATCTTGCAAAGTCGAGAAACCTGCCTCCATCGAAGTTTGCAAAATACAGCGACACTCAAACTGGTGTGTCATTTCGAGCGAAGTAGGATTGTCCGCTTGCGGGCAATCCCATGGAGTCGAGAAACCTGCTTTTAGGGCGTGGAAGAAAAACAGGTTCCTCGACTGCGTTGTGTCATTCGCAAGCGAATGACACAACTTCGCTCGGAATGACAGCGGCCTTAACTATGAAACTCCAAATTAATGGCGAATCACGCGAATTTCCATCCCCTTTAACTCTGACGGCCCTGGTGGAGCTGTTGGGCATGAAAGCGGATCGCGTCGCCGTGGAACTGAACCGTGAGATTGCCCAGCGCGATCGCTGGGCGCAGACCAGCCTCAACGACGGCGACCGGCTCGAGATCGTGCACTTTGTGGGTGGCGGCTAATCCCCGGCTAGCTCCAGGCTGATACCCCTCGTACTTTTCTAGTTACCCCCTTATCCACAGATAGTCTTATTGACTCCTGCCAATCGATGCCTAAAATGTTTAAAACATATAACTCTCGATTTGTTTGAAACAAGTTTGCATTTCAGTGGAAGAGCGAATCACATCCCGGGAAGTGATTGAGCTGACGGGGATCACGCCGCGTCAGCTGCAATGGTGGGATGAGCGCCACATCGTGTCTCCCATTCGCGAAGGGCATCGCCGGCTGTATTCCATGGAGGACCTGGCAGAGGTCGCAGTGATCTGCCAGTTGCGCCGCAAAGGATTCTCCCTTCAGCGGGTGCGCAAGGTCATGCGCTTCCTGCAGCGGGAGTTCGGCAAGCGTCTGGCGGAGACGGTCAACAGCGGCTCGGAATATCACTTGCTAACCGATGGAAGGAGTCTGTACCTGGAAACTTCTCCCCGGCAAATTGTCGACATCTTGAAAAACGCCCACCAGCCGATGCTCAGCGTGTGCATCAGCGACGCCGTGCGGCAGGTAAGGGCGGAGTTTCGCCAAAAAAAAGCTAGTGCCAGCAGTCATTATCGTGCGTCGCGAAAAGCGCGGCAGGCTTCATAAGCAGAGGACTTTGGTTCACAGAATTCGGCCCCACGAGGAGGCGAAATGGTCGCAGAACTGGACGTCCTGAGCGAATGGATTCCGGAACAGATGTTGCCGGGCACGATCTTTGTACTGGAAAACGCCGGGCGCATTGGCGAAAAAGACGATCCCTATTGGGCAGTGCTTTCCTGCCCGGAATGCGGCACTCTCGGCCTGATCACCCGCAAACAGCTCGCCGGTTTGTTGCCGGTCATTTGCGGCTCCAAGCAATGCTCGGCGCAGTTCTTCATCCGCGACAGCGAAGTGAAGATACGTAAGCCTTTCTGAAGCCAAATTAAAGAATCGGGTGGCCCAGGTTCGCGAGCGCGGTTTGCGAGCTAACCTGGGAGAATTGGCGACCCGCCTGGTCTCCTTCGAGTGTGCTCAGGACAAGTTACGACCAAATCCCGCACAAGAAAAATCCTACACAGAATTGATTGAACCCCTGCGACGGCTGTGCTACTGGGCTCGCACGTGTGGCGACGGGTCTTTGACCCGTCGTGCTCCCGGCAATTCAGCGGCCCAGCGGGCCGCCTGACCGGGTCCGAGACCCGGTCCCACACAAGAAAAATCCCACACAGATTGATTGAAGCCCTCAGCTGGCAGTTCTACTGGGCTCGCACGTGTGGCGACGGGGTCCTGGATCCGTCGTGCTCCCGGCAATCCTGCGGTCCTACGGACCGCCTGACCGGGTCTGAGACCCGGTCCCACACAAGAAGGCTCCTACGCAGAATTGATTGAACCGCTTTGACGGCTGTGCTACTGTGGCTGTCCTTGTGGGGTTTTGCCATGAAGACTGCTCTGTCCCTGCTTTTGACCACGCTGCTTTCCGCGGCCGCTATTGCTCAGTCCGGGCCACCGGCGCTTTGTAAGCCATGTCTCTTTTATGGCGGCGATTTCGACGGAACGGATATTAACGCCGCAGAGTTTCCCGACGAAAACACAGGCACCTACCCGCAAACCAGCACCTATGGCGCGGTGTTCGTCCCTCCAGGACACTCGGTTCTTGTAGAGGGCATCTTCTTTCAGATCCAGTTTGAACCGATCGTGAAGCTTGATCCAAACGCGTCACTTGGGAGATTCGATCTGAGGTGAGTGAGGGGAATGGCGGAACACTTCTCGCCTCTGGCCAAGGTCCCGTGGTTATGCAGCCTACCGGACGTGGAGGGAATGGTGTCGAATACACAGTTGCGGTGAAGGTGAAGCCGGCGGTCTTTCTGACTGGGAACACCTTCTACTACTTCAACATAACCCCCCCTTGTTTGGGCAAACACGATCAGGATTGCTCTTTTATCCAGTACACAGTGTCCAACACGACTCACCGGGCCAACAGTTATCGTGGAGTGTTACAAGGCCCCCACGACATATTCGTCAACTCCAAGGCATTCGGTTGGGACTGGGTGAATTGGTGCGACTTCGATAATCAGGAACAGTGCGCCTATCTGTCCTTTGGCTTGATGGGCAAGATCATACAGTAACGGGGTCGCGAAGGATTGGCGAGAAGTACAGCCTCTTACGTACTTTTTCCCGCGGACGCGAAGCGGTAAATCTGAGCGTCAATCTGCCGGCGCAGGTCCATCCAGATATTCTCTGGCATTGAGGTGAAGGTTTCGACCACCTTGGGGTCGAACTGGCGTCCGGCCCAGCGCACGATCTCTTCCCGAGCCACCGCAACCGAACGCGCCGGCCGGTAAGGACGGTCCGAGGTGATGGCGTCCAGCGTGTCCGCCACCGAAAAGATACGGGCCCCCAAGGGAATCTCCTCGGCTTTCAGGCCGCGAGGATAACCTGTACCGTCGAAGCGCTCCTGGTGGGAGTAAACGATTTCGGCAGCCTCCGCCAGGAAGGGAATCTTCTTCACAATCACGTAGCCGCGATAGCAGTGTTCCCGCATAATCGCAATCTCTTCGGGAGTAAGCGCTCCCGGTTTACGCAGGATCGCGTCAGGGATCGCCATCTTCCCAATGTCGTGCAGGAAGGCGCCACGCGCAATCACGCTGATGTCATCCTTGGAGACTTGCATCGATCTTGCAATGGCGATGGTGAAAGCAGTTACCCGCTTGGAATGACCTTCGGTTTCCGCGTCTTTGAGGTCGAGCGCGTCGCCCAGCGCTTCCAGAGTCACATCGTAGGAGCGTTCGAGATCTGAGACAGCCTGGCGCAATTGCTCCGTTCGGGCAGCAACCAGCGCCTCCAGGTTGGATTGGTACGCGCGGTTCTCCAGCTTGAGGCGTCGATTCTCCAGCGCGCGCCGCACCATGGCCAGCAGTTGTTCGCGCTCGAACGGCTTCAGCAGGTAATCGTAAGCGCCGTTGCGGATTGCGGCCAGAGCCACTGAGATATCGTGCACGGCGGTGACCATCACCACCGGCATGTCAGGGTATTTTTCTTTGGTGCGCTCGAGCAGCCCGATGCCGTCCAGGTCGGCCATCATCAGGTCGGACAGCATGAGAGAGAATTCTTCGCCTGTTTCCAGGACGCCCAGGGCTTTCATTCCCGAGGAAGCTTGGGTGCAGTGATAGTTGGCGGCCGTCAGCATCGAGCAGACAATCTCTCGGATCGTCTCCTCATCATCGACCACCAGGATGCGATCGGACACCATGATTCATTGTAGTTTACAGCAATCAATTCCCAATGCTTGGTTCCTAAAGTAATCAATTTGGGAGGGAAACCACATCGGCAACCGCCTGCCGCATGGTATTAAAAATGGAACGACTAGGTCTGTCTCTCGCGATGACTACCCATGTCTTTGCCATATGGTATGGCTTCGGGCAACTGAGCTTGCCCGGGCTGGCGGAAGTGGAATCGGCGGCGCTGATTGTTCTGGCCGCCAGTCTGCTGGTTTTCCGCACGTTTCGCGAACGCTACTTGCTGATCTGGATTCTTGGCTGGCTGGCGTATTCGGTTTCCAATTGGACATCGCGCAACATTCTGGCGCGCCCACACTCCACAATTTTGCCGGCAGTGACGCAATCGCAGTTTGTGCTTGCTATCTCACTGTTCGCCGTGGCAATTCTGGTCTACTCGAACGCCAAGCGGCTGATCCTTCCGCTGCTGACGTTTTCCGTCGCTGTCATCGGTTTTGCGGCAGCGCGGGTTCTACTGTGGCCCGATTCATTCGTGCTGCGGGTCGTGCTTGAAGTCTCCTATCGCATCATTGCTCTTATCGCGGCCGTGCAACTGGTCCGTTACCGTTGGGCACGCTGGGAGATTGGTCCGTGGCTGCTGAGCATCAGCCTTTTGGCGCTGCATCTGGACTGGCCGCCGTTGGATGCCTACCTGCCTCTGGGCTTCAACGTATTGGCTGGTCTGCTGCTGGGAGTGAGCACCTTCCTGATCGTTTTTGACGATTCCAAGCAACGGACGCGGCGACTTGGTGTCGTCAATGCTCTTACTACCAGCATCAGCCGCGCACAGCATCACGGTCCAATGATGGTGACGGCGCTCGAAGAGCTGAAAACCCTGATGTTGGCCAAGGCCGCATGGTTCCGGCTGCTGGAGAACGACAAGATGGTGATCGTTCAGCAGATCGGGCTTTCGCAGGATTTTCTGCGCGAACGCGGTTCCGTGCCGCTCGACGACAAATTCGAACGCACTTTGAGCGATGGCGGGCCGATTGTGGTGAAAACTTCGGACAGTGACCAAGAAGTGCGGGTCGAACTGAGGAAGGAACGGTTCAATCACTGCGTCCTGGTGCCGATCCTGGGCAAGAAGTCGGTCATTGGGGTATTGACGCTCGGAAGCCGCCACCGGCTCACTTACACTCCGGATGAGCTGGAATTCCTGGCCACTACGGCGCACCAGTTAGGGCTGGCAGTGGAGAATTTCCGGCTGGTTGAACAAATCTTGCGCTCTCACCGCCAGTGGGCGAACACATTCGATTCGATTCATGACCTGGTCCTGTTGCACGATGCCGAGTTCCGCATCATGAAGGCGAATCATGCGCTGCTGCAGCGCCTTGGTCAGGCGCCAGCCGACGTTGCCGGCCAGCCGTGCGAAGCTGTCCTCCCTCGCATGGTGTCCTGGAGCGGCTGCCCGTATTGCAACAGCCGTGGTGACGGCTTGCATGAGGTTTCCGATCCCTGCTTCGGCGGCTATGCGATGATTTCGACTTCCTCCTACACCGAGCAGGGAAGCCAGCAAAAGGGCACAATCCACGTGGTGCGGGACACCACCGATCGCCGCGCCGCGGAAGAGAAATACCGTCTCCTGTTTGAACAAGCGCAGGAAGGCGTCTTCGTTGCCACCCCCAACGGCAAGCTTCTCGATTGCAATGACGCTTTCGTTCGCATGTTGGGATATGCCAACAGCGAAGAGTTGATGGCGGTTGATCTCGATACCGAACTCTATGCATCTGGAGAACAGCGCGACGCCTTCCGGCGCGAAATCGAACTTCACAACTACGTACGAAACTTCGAAGTAACGCTCCGCCGCAAAGATGCGGCCCTGATCAGCGCGCTGGAGAGCAGCTTCGCGACCCGCGATTCCAGCGGCAAAATCGAACGTTATCAGGGTTTCCTGCTGGATGTCACCGAGAAGAAAAGAGCCGAAGACGAGATTCGCCGCCGCAATCGCGAGTTGAACGCGCTGAATGCGATGGCGGTGATTGCGACCCAATCTTTCGACTTGGACGAGATTCTGAATCTCACGCTACGGCAAGTGATTTCGCTGTTAGGCGCTGAAACCGGGTCGATTTACCTGGCAGACTCCGACCAGGTTATGTTCCGCCGCCGGGCCAGCTGGGGGCAGCGCAGCGACGAACGTGCCCGTTTGCCCGAAGTTAAGTTGCCGGAGGGCTTCGGCGAACTGGTGACGCGGTCGCGCACCGAGGTGATCACCTCCGAGTACCTGCCACACCTTCCTGCCGCGGCCGCTGACTTCATTCGTGGCGACGGGGTCGGTTCCTGGATATGGGTGCTGCTGTGGAGCAAAGATCAGCCCATGGGATTGATGGGCATCAGCAGCCGCAAGCAGCGGGAGTACAGCAGTAACGACGAGAACCTGCTGGTGGCCATCGGCCGGCAACTCGCAACCACGATTGAAAAAGTCCGTTTGTACGAAGAGACCTGCCGTGCGTATGAAGACCTGCGCAAAACCCAAGAGCAGCTGCTGCAAAGCGAGAAGATGTCGGCAGTAGGCCAGCTGATCTCCGGAGTCGCCCACGAGTTAAACAACCCGCTGACTGCGATCCTGGGTTACGCGCAGCTTCTGGAGAGTGAAGGTCTGAACGATCGCGCCTCGGACTTCGTGAGCAAGCTATTCAAGCAGGCGCAGCGCACTCATCGCGTGGTGCAGAACTTGCTTTCCTTTGCCCGGCAACGCAAGCCGCAGAAGCAACAGGTCGATATCTGCAAGGTAATGGATGAAACCCTCGCCCTGCGAGATTACGATCTCAAGGTCAATAACATCACGCTACAGCGCGAAATCGCCGCCGATATTCCCGCAGTCACGGCCGATCCTCACCAGCTCGAACAAGTATTTCTTAACATCATCAATAACGCGGTTGACGCCATGCTGGACAAAGATCAGGCCGGCGTGCTCAAGGTGGCCGTTTATGTAAAAGAGGGCAGCTTACTGGCCGAGTTCCATGACACGGGCCCGGGGATCAAGGAGCCTCATCGCATCTTTGAGCCGTTTTACACGACGAAGAGCGTGGGCAAAGGCACTGGGCTTGGCCTCAGTATCTGTTACGGAATCATTCAGGAGCACGGAGGCGAGATCTCCGCCCGCAACCTATCGGAAGGCGGCGCAATTGTCACGGTGCGCTTGCCGTCGAGCAGTGAAGCGGCGCCGATGGAGGAGCCGTTGCCTTCTCCGCGGCGCGAGTCGGCAATTGAGGGCCGCATTCTGCTGGTGGAAACCGAAGCCGCGGTACTTGAGTTTGAACGTGACGTGCTTAGCGGAGCCGGCGCCGAGATCGTTACCGCGATGAGCCTTGAGGAATTCAAGAATGCCATTGGCAGGCAATCGTTCGACGCGATCATCCTGGATGGCAAGATGCCCGCAACCGGCCAGGTGTCCGACCTCTATAGCTGGATCTCAAAAAATTCCCCGGGATTGGAGAAGCACCTGCTGGTTACATTCTCCAGCGTCGCCGAGCCGGATGTCCGCGATTTTCTTCACGAAAAGAGCATCCCATATCTCGTGAAGCCCTTCGAAGTTGCGGAACTGATCGTCCAGACGCGCCGCCTGTCACAGAAGGCTCAAGCCGCCTCGGGTAGCTAAGTGGCTAGGGGCTAGTAGCGGGTAGCTAGGAGTTAGCGAAGGTCAGAAATAAGAAGTTAGAATGCAGAATTGACAGAAGTCTTGCGAATTCAGGTGCTGGCCTTCGTAATGCGCTTTGTGGTTTCCCTAGCTACTAGGTACTAGCGACCAGCTACTACTCTCTAGCTACTTCTTCAGAATCGGATTGTAGCCGTCGCTGGTCAGCTTGGCGCGCATGGCTTCGGCATCTTTGACATCGCCATAAGGACCCACCTGCACGTGAATCAGCTTGTCCGCCGCTCCGCTGGCGGCGAATGCAGGGTATTGCTTTTTCTTCAGAGCATCTACTAGCGCATCTGCATCTTCCTGCTTACTCACGGCTGCGACTTGGACGTAGTACCCGTTCTGGATCGGAGCTGTGGTGGCATCCGCAGCAGCAGGCTTGGCTTCTGGCGAAGCAGCAGGTGTGTTCGGGGCTGGGGCTTGCGATGTCTCATCCTTCGCAGGCACGTCGCTGCTTTCTTTGCTGCTGGTTTCAGCCGATGCTTCGGTTGGGGTCGTTGTTCGGAGTGCGGATGGTCGCAGCGCGGCAGGGGCGGGGGACGTTCCCTGGCTGACAGTTTCGGCAGCTGGCACCTTCAACACAGAATTTCTGCCGAACGAGAAGCCCAGTGAAAAGAACACTGCGCACAACGTCACCAGGCCAAAAAATAATGCCAGTAACTTTCCCGTGCCCAGTGTGATTTCAGTGTCCTCGGATGCTTTTGCCATGTCCCCCTCGCGTTGCTCTAAGCTTTCGTTTCAGGTGCGGGCGATCCTTCCGTCGGTTTGCCAAGCAACTTCTGAATTCCGGAGAAGAAGTCAACTGGGACCGGAAACACGACGGTGGTATTTTTCTCGACGCCGATTTCCGTCAGCGTCTGCAGATAGCGCAGCTGGATACTGACGGGCTCCGTGGCCAGCAGTTTCGAAGCATCCACCAGGCGTTGTGCGGCGGAGAACTCGCCTTCCGCGTGAATGATCTTGGACCGTTTCTCGCGTTCGGCTTCCGCTTGCTTGGCCATGGCACGCAACATCGACTCGGGCAGGTCCACCTGCTTGACTTCAACATTGGCAACTTTTACGCCCCAGGGGGCCGTATGGGTATCGAGAATGCTCTGCAGGCGCAGGTTGATCTTGTCGCGGTGGGCGAGGAGTTCGTCCAGTTCCTGCTCGCCGAGCACCGACCGCAATGTGGTCTGCGCAAATTGCGAAGTTTGATACACGTAGTTCGAGACTTCCACCACCGCCTTGCGGGGCTCAATCACGCGCAGAAAGATCACCGCATTGACCTTCAAGGTGACGTTATCGCGAGTGATGATGTCCTGCGGCGGCACTTCCAGGGCTTCCTGACGCAGCGATACACGAACCATGCGATCAATCGGGGCGAACACCAAAATGATCCCCGGCCCTTTGGCAGCCGGCAGCAGACGGCCCAGGCGAAAGATGACGCCCCGCTCATACTCGGCGAGGATCTTGATCGAACTCAGAAGATATAGGACAACGATGATGATAACGATCGTGGTGAAACCGAATCCCAGTTCCATCTGGGCCTCCAATTTGATTGCGAAAGAATGCTCTGAAGCGGATTGTAGCGCAATTTTGCAGCCCAGTTCGGTGATTCCGAGGTGAGAGTATTGGCTGGCAAGGTGCGCAAATCTTAAACCGCAGAAGTCACAGAGGTGTCAGGTTTGGATGTTCTTGGTTCCACTTGCAACTGCAACCCATCCACTCTGCGGACGACCACCATCTGCCCCGATGCGATCGCCGTCGAACCGACGGCATCCCAAATCTCCCCGTGAACAAAAACCTTTCCCTGCGGCGAAAGCGCGGTTTGGGCCATGCCGATCTCGCCTACCAATCCCTGGGTTCCGGTAACAACTTTGTTGGCCCGGGCCTTGATGGCAATGCTCATCAGGAAAACCGTGATGACACCCAGAGGAATGCTTACCGCCAATGCGGTCAGCAAATGCACACGCATCTCCGGGATCGGAGCATCGACCAGCAGGAGTCCTCCCAGAGTCAGAGTTGCGATGCCCCCGAGCGCTAGAACACCGTGTGTCGCGAATTTCGCCTCCAGAGCAAACATGGCGAAAGCCGCAAAGATGAGGACCAAAGCGGCGAATCGCGTTGGCAGCAGGTTGAGCGCGAAAATCGCCAGGAGAATGAAAATTACTCCAACTGTACCGGGCACCACCGCGCCGGGATGATTGAATTCGGCATATAACGCCAGTGCCCCGACCGCCAGAAGAATAAAGGCCACATTGGGATCCATCAGGTACGCGAGGATCCGCTGCTTTAATGTCATCTCGAAGTTACGCACCGGCTCAGCAACCAGATTGAGTGTTATCGTTTGTCCGTCGAAGCGTTTGATGGGTTTTCCTTGCAGCTGCTTGAAGAGCTCTTGTTCATTCGGGGCTACAAAGTCGATCAATTTTTGGGAAAGCGCCTCCTGCTCGGTGAAGGATTTCGACTGCCGCACGGCGCTTTCTGCGACGTCCACGTTTCTGCCGCGTTTGGCGGCAACGGAACGCATGAGCGCAGCCGCGTCATTCTCCATTTTCTCCTTCATGACGTCGTCAATTTTGCCGCCACCCAGGGTGACGGGATGGGCCGCGCCGGTGTTCGTGCCGGGCGCCATTGCGGCTACGTCGGCACTCTCGAGAATGAAGAACCCCGCTGACGCTGCACGGCTGCCGCTAGGAGTGACATAAATGATTACCGGCACATGCGACGCCACGATTTTCTCGATGATATTGCGCGTCGATTCGAGCAATCCGCCTGGCGTATTGATCTCGATCAGCAGAGCCTGATCATGGTTATGCTCTGCTTCGGCGATTGCCCGCCCAATGTACTCATCGGTGATTGGCTGGATCGTGTCATCGATCACGATCTTCAGCACTTCGGCCGACGCCAGATTGACAAACAGGAAGGTGAGGCAGATCAGCAATTGGAGTGCAACGCGATGCAGTTTCATCGATTGGGCAACGGCTGCGCTTCCTGCGCAAGCTTGGCTGCTATAGAGCGCTTCAGCGCCTGGGCGCCTGCATTGTTCGGTTCCAGACGCAATGCCCGATCTACTTCATCGGATGCGCTCTCAATTCTATTGTCCCGCAAATCGAGCCGCGCAAGCACCAATAATGGTTCTGCAAAGGACCGCAGCCGAAGCGCGGCTTCCGCTTCAGCCCGGCTCTCATTTGTGTTGCCGTCCTCTTCCAGTGACTCGGCTAGACCACCATGAGCCTCTGCGTTGGACGGATCAAGCGATACGGCCTCGCGGAACTCGTGCTCAGCGTCACCGACGAAGCCCTGCTTGAGCAGTTGCTGTCCACGGTCGGTGTGGAACTGCGCATGCGCGTGAGTATCCACTTTCGCCAGCCGCTGTTCGGAAGCTGCTGCAAGCTTCAAAGAAAGCTGGCGAAACGAACTTTCCTCGTAGTTGGTCTGCAAGCGTTCGGCGGGAATCTTCATGCTCGCCGGAACCACCCCGTGCTGCCCTGCGCCGCCGTCTACAGCATTCAGAAATGAGCGTGCGTCGGTGTCATCTTCATTTAAAGTCACGGTTTGCTGTAGCTGATGCGCGGCCCCTGATACGTCTCCGGCACGATAAAGTTCAATTGCCAGGTTGAAGTGGTAATCGCCATCATTGGGATCCGAAGCGATGGCCTTCTGAAAATGATCCGCCGCAGCCTTGCGATCCCGATGGGCGGCAACCACGCCCAGATCGTTGTAAATCTCTGGTAGTGGCAGGCGCGCCGCCACCCGCTCAAACGCGGCCTCCGCGCGCTGAAAGTCGCCCTTCGAATATGCGGCCAGTCCCAGATAGAAATTTGCTTCATTGCCCAGCGGTCCTGCCGGAACGCTGGAGAGGGCGGTGAGAGCCTGGTCATATTGGCGTCCGCTGTAGCAGGCTTTTCCTAATTGCAGCAATGCCTCAGGATAGGTGGGGTTCAGGCGCACCGCTTCACGGAAATGCTGGATTTGTGCCTCGGTGGTTGGTGCGATTACGCCCTTGATGTATTGCTCAAATGCGTCCAACCGGATCGGCGCCGCTTGTGCGAGATAGGCTTCGCGATTCAATGAAAAAGAGGGATTGAGGTTGCGAAGCAGGTCCCAGGCCAGCGCTGTTTGTATTTGAATCAAGTCAGTGAGCGCGCCCGATTCGGTTGCCTGCGGTAGCAGGCGTTGCCGGCGCATGTCCAGCATTTGTGCCGACGCGGTAAAGGCCCGCCCGTCGAACTGATATTGCCCCAGCACCACGAAGTCTACATCCAGTTGTTCAGCGATGCGGTAAATCGTCGCGCGAGATGGCCGCAGTTCTACGGGAACCCCAAGGCGATCATAGGCGCGCAGCCGGTCCTGTCGCGGCAAAACATAAAGGGTGGGAGAGTCCAGACGCTCCTGCAAAAGCTCCGGGAAAGAATCTCCGATCCACTCCAGCCCCGGCGCTTGGGAATGATTTTCAAACGGGACGACGAGGATAGTTTGACCGATGTGAGGGGCCGTTTGCGATACCGCAAACGCTGACAAGACCAGCAAAATTGCAGTGATTCGAATAAATTTCAAGGCATCTAGATTATAGCCGTCAGGCTGCAGGCTGGTGAGGTGACGGTGGTCATGGAGCCTTGGTCGGGAATTGATGAGTTGTATTCCTTTACTCGTCTCGCAAAGCTTTCATGGGCTCAATTCGCGTCGCGCGATAGGCCGGAATCAGGCTGGCCAGCAACGCGATCGCTGTTAACAGCACCGAAACGCTGAGGAAGGTGAGCGGGTCAGTCGGCCGAACTCCAAAAATGAGACTGGATAGGAAGCGTCCGACAATTGCGGCGCCCACTAAGCCAATGCCGAGCCCGATTATGGCGGGGCGCATGCCTTCGACGATGACCATCCGCAGCACATCTCGAATCTGGGCTCCGAGCGCCATGCGGATTCCGATCTCTCGGACTCGACGTCGAACACTGTAGGAAAGCACGCTGTAAATACCAATGGCGGCAAGCAACAGCGCCAACGCCGCAAAAACCCCGAGCAGCAAGACATTCAGACGCTGCGGGGAAAGCGAGGTAGAGATCAGATCGTCCATGCTGAAAACGTTAAGCACGGGAACATCTTGTCCAACCTGATGGATAGCATTGGTGACAGCTGTGACCACGCCGCTCGGGGTTCCCTGCGTGCGCACAACCAGGTTCAAACCATATGACTGCCAACTGCCCTTGGCGGGAACCGAGACCTGAGCCAAAGGCCAGTAGAGCGACGCGGCCGGGCGCGTCTGGTCCATGCCATCCATTTTCACGTCGCCCACAACTCCGACGACCTCACGAACCGCGTCAGGAAAGAAGGTGAGCGTCAAATGTTTGCCAATGGGATCTTCGTTGGGCCAAAAGCTTTTCGCCATGGACTCACTGATCACAACCACGGGCGGGCGTCCCGCGACATCTGATTCGTTAATGTCACGCCCACGCAAGAGGGGTATTCGCATCGCACGCATGTAGCCGGGCGTGATCTGGCGAACGTCCACCTCGGGCTGTTCGGCCATTGGCACCTTGGGCTTGTCTTCCGCGGCAACCGGTTGATGCGATCCTCCCAGCAATGGGAGTGAATCCACTGTGCCGGCAAGTTCGACTCCGGGCAAGGCCCTGACTCTCTGCAGCACCTGATTAAAGAAATTGACTTGCTGCGCCGGAGTAGGAAACTTGGTGTCGGGAATCGACACAGTCAGCGTAAGCACGTGGTGCGGGTCGAAGCCGCCATCGACCGTGCGCAATTGCCAAAGGCTTCGTACCAGCAGGCCGGCGCCGAACAATAGAATTAATGAGAGTGCCACTTCAGAAACTACTAAAGCGCTGCGGGTCCGATGACCGCCGGAGTCGACGTCAGTCCGGTTTGAACCTTGCTTCAAAGCATCGTTCAGGTCGATCTTTGATAACCTCAACGCGGGCAGGACGCCAGCCAGAGTTCCTGTCAGCAGAGAAACACCCAGCGTGAAAGCGAGGACTCCCGAGTTCAGCCCGACGTCAGCTGTGGGAGGAAGTTGGTCCGCCAGAAAAGCCACGATCAACTGGACGCCGTAGTGAGCGACGACCATCCCCACAGCGCCGCCAGCAACCGCAAGCAACACAGTTTCAGAGAGCACTTGGCTCAACACGCGAGCGCGGCTCGCTCCCAAGGCCTCGCGGATCGCGATTTCTTTCCTTCTGCCAAAAGTTTTCGCCAGGATCAGGTTGGTGACATTGGCACATGCGATGAGCAGAACGAAGGCAACCGCGCCTAGCAATACCAGAAGAGCTGTGCGCACATCTGCCACCATATCTTGGTGAAGCGGCACGACCAGTGCTCCCCAACCCTTATCGTCTTCGGGATACTGCTGCTGGAGGCGATTGGAAATAGTTGTCATCTCTGCCTGCGCCTGTGTAACGCTTACTCCAGGGCGCAAGTGAGCCACGACCGTGTAGTGATGTTCGCCGCGAACGGCTTGTTCCTGGTCGGTCCACGCCATCGGTGTCCACATTTGCGCATATTCCGGGACGCGAAAACTAGCAGGCATCACTCCGGCGACCAGGTAGCTCTCGTGATTGAGATTGATGTAATGCCCGACAACGTCCTGGTTGGCTCCGAAGTGACTTTGCCAGTAGGGGTAGCTGAGGATAACGACTTTGTTGTGTCCCTGCTGGTCCTCGTCAGGGGAAAACACTCGACCGGCGACGGGTTGAACGCCGAACACTGTGAAAAAGTCACGAGACACCCGGCTGGCGTCTATCGCTTCCGGACGATCAGTGCCTGTCAGGTTGAAATCCTGATGGCTATAGATCGTCATGCGGTCGAAGACATTGTTTTGTTTTTCCCAGTCGACGTAGTTGGCTGCTGAGACCGAGAATCGGGTCATGCCAGGAAAACTCGTTTGAGGAGGAACATGCCAAACGCGCACGAGCCGGTCGGCGTCATGGAAGGGAAGTGGGCGAAGCAGCACAGCATTGACGACGCTGAAAATTGCGGTGTTCGCCCCAATCCCGAGTGCCAAGACGATAACGGCTACGGAGGCAAAGCCGGGGTTCTTGAGCAAGACGCGAAGACTGTATCTGAAATCCTGTATGAGTGTTTCCACGAGGTTATCCTGCTCTTGCTGAAGCACCTTAAGTGCCACGCCCTTGCCCCGCAAATGCCGCAAAACACTAGCCTGTGCAAATTGGACGAGGCAGACGCTGGGGTGTGATCGTTCGCTTTTGCGGGCAGCTGTCCGAAATCGCACAGAGTGCGCTATTTTTGCTCGGTCGGCGCTTTGGGCTGTTCACTCCAACTGGGGAGACGCTGGTCTCCAGTGATCAGCCTGGCACCGCGCTCGTAGGTAAAGTACGACCAGGCCCACTGGATCAGAACGATGACGCGGTTGCGAAATCCAATCAGAAAGAAGATGTGAACAAACAGCCACGAGAGCCAGGCGAGAAATCCGGAAATATGAATCTTGCCAAACTCTGCCACTGCCGCGGCCCGTCCGATTGTGGCAAGATTCCCCTTGTTGAAGTAATAAAAGTTCCGACGCGGTTCGCCGCGAAGTTCACGCTCAATGTTTTTGGCCGTTGTGATGCCTTCCTGCATGGCCACGGGCGCGACGCCCGGCAGCATCTTTCCTTTTTCGTCCTTTAGCGCTGACAGGTCGCCGATAACGAAGATTTCAGGGTGATCGGGCAGGCTCAGGTCGGGATTCACCAGCACGCGCCCGGCGCGATCGGTCGGCGCGCCCAATTTCTTGCCAAGCGGCGAAGCCGCGACGCCCGCAGCCCACAAAATGACTGCCGCCGGCAGACGGGTTTCTCCGATCCGCACGCCCGCCGCTTCCACCCCGGTTACCATTGCTGAAGTGTGGACTTCCACTCCCAGACCCTTCAGCTGATCTTCCGCACTGCGGGACAGGTCTTCAGGATAGGTCGGCAGAATCCTTGGCCCGCCTTCCAGCAGGATGATACGGGTGCTTTTGGGATCAATCGACTTGAATTCGTTGGCCAGCACGCGCCGCGAAATCTCGGCCAGCGTGCCCGCCAGTTCGACCCCCGTCGGACCGCCGCCCACGATGATGAAATTGACCTGTACCTCGCCTTCGCCGCTCGCCGCCTGGCGCTCAGCCAGTTCAAACGCCAGCAATACCCGGCGGCGAATCTCCAGCGCGTCCTCAATCGTCTTCAAACCGGGCGCGAACGGCTCCCATTCATCGTGTCCGAAATAGGCATGGCTCGCCCCGGCAGCCACGATCAGGTAATCGTAGGGAACTTCTGCGTCGGCCAGCTTGACCAGGTGTTTTTCGACGTCAAACCCTTGTACCTCTCCGAGCAGGACTTCGACGTTGCGGCTGCCTCGCACTATCCAGCGGATCGGAGCGGCAATCTCCCCGGGCGAAAGGCCTGCAGTTGCCACCTGGTACAGCAGGGGCTGAAAAGTATGAAAATTTCTGCGGTCGATCAGCACCACATGCGCGGGCGTCTTCGCCAGCCTGCGGGCAGCCTGCAAGCCGCCGAACCCGGCTCCGATAATCACCACACGCGTTATTTTCCTGCTCTCCATTCCATTTGGCCCAGAGAAATCCGGCCTCTAGCATTCCAGAACTAAGCGAGTAGCATCTAAGCATTAGATTCCCGCGGTGAGGCGGGGTCGAAGAGTTTTTCTTTCACCTCATGGCAAGCAATACGACACAACTGACGGCGACGGCACTCAATGTTGGACAGCGGTCGTATATCGCGGATTTGTGGCCGATTGCCCTGGTCTATTCCCTGATCATGGCCGGCGTCTGGACGCCGCCCGGGCCGTCTCTTGCAGTAATTGCCTTACTGATGCTGGGAACTGCTGCCGTATTTGCCGTGCGCGGCGGCTATTCCGCGAGCCAGCTTGGGTTGACGCAACCCAGCCGAGGCGCTGTGCCGATATTGACGGCTGGCGTTCTTCTCGCCGTCCTCCTCGCCATCTTGGGACCGGCAGTCACGAAACCGTCTGGTTACGCGCACGTCGTTCCCTTGCAGCGCGCCTGGCAATATGCGATCTGGGCAGTGGCTCAGGAATTCATCCTGCAGTCGCTGTTCTTCCTGCGACTCGAATCGCTGATCGGCGGAAAGCGCGCAGTTTGGGTAGCTTCGTTACTGTTCGCGGCGGCCCACATTCCCAATCCACTGTTGACCCCGCTCAGCTTTCTCGGGTCGCTGCTCTTCTGCGAGATGTTTCGTCGCTATCGAAATCTTTATCCCATCGGCGTGATCCACGCTTTGCTCGGCCTGACCATCGCGGCCAGCCTGCCCGATAGCCTGCTGCATCACATGCGGGTAGGAATCGGATATCTGCTGTACCATCCATAACCGGCATCGAACCGCGCTCTTTCTCTGTTTCGGCAAGCTCGCGTAGTATGATCGCCGGGATGCAGGTTGACAGCCCGCGGTCAACGACTCAGCGCTGGTTGCGTTTCCTTCTACCGTCGGCCCTCGACTTTTTTTTCATTACCCTGCTTTTCGGCCTGAGCTGCGGCGCGCTGGGACGCCTGTTGCTGCGCGATGCAGACATCGGATGGCATATTCGCAACGGCCAGCAGATTTTGCAGACCCACTCCGTTCCTCGCGTCGATCCCTTCTCCTCGAGCATGGGTGGAAAACCCTGGTTTGCCTGGGAGTGGCTCTACGACGCAGTGATTGCCGCGATTCACCACGTCTTCGGGTTGAACGGCGTGGTGTTCTACACCGCGGCAATCATCGCGGCCACCTTTGTTGTCGCTTTGTATGTTGGCCTGCGCCGCGGAGGCAGCCTGCCGCTCACGCTGTTCCTGCTCATTTTGTCGCTAGGGTCTGCCGCAGTACACTTCCTGGCTCGGCCGCACGTGATCAGCTGGTTGTTCAGCGTGATTTGGTTTGACTTGCTCGACTCGGCTGCGCAATCCGAGGCCCGCGACAGGCGCCTCTACTGGCTGCCTCTAATCATGGCCCTGTGGGCAAACCTGCACGGCGGCTTTGTGCTCGGTTTCGGGCTGCTTGCCGTGTATTTGATCGCTGGCGCAATCGAATACTTCACCCGCCCTGATCAACGCGTGCGAATCGGCCCGTGGCTGAAGCATCTCAGCCTAATTTCCACGCTCACGTTCGCCGCCAGCTTTCTGAACCCTTACGGCTACCAGCTTCACCTTCACGTTTACCGCTATTTGTCGGATCGTTTTCTGATGGATCGGATTAGCGAGTTCCTCTCGCCAGATTTCCACAGTCCGGCGCAGCAATGCTTTGCAATTCTGCTGCTGATTACGTTCGTCGTTCTCGCCACTGCGCGCCGACGTTTGCCGCTAGCGCAGCTCCTGCTGATTCTGTTTGCCGCCTACGCGGGTTTCTACGCTACGCGCAACCTGCCGTCTTCGTCGCTGCTGATCGCATTGGTGATTGCCCCCGTGCTCTCCGAAACGATCGCAAACGCGGGCAGGAACGCGAACCTTAGGCTTTGGCTTCGCAAGTTGTTTTCGGGGACGCAGTCTTTCAGTGAGCGCGTTGGCGCGATGGAACGCCAGCTTCACGGCCATCTTTGGCTCGTAGTGGTGTTTGTCCTTGGCCTATGGGCCTGCGCGCACCATGGGCGTATTGGCTCGACCCAGTTCATCAACGCCTACTTCGATGCCAAGCGCTTTCCGGTCCAAGCTGTCGATGTGATCGCTCAACGCGGGATTCATGAGCCGGTTTTCAGCTTGGACTATTGGGGCGGATATTTGATCTACCGCCTCTATCCAGAAACCAAAGTTGTGGTCGACGACCGCCACGACTTCTACGGCGACCAGTTTTTCAAGGATTTCTTGCGCGTTGTTTTGGCGCAGCCAGGGTGGGATGAAGCGCTGAACAAGCTGCACGTGAACTGGGTGCTGATGCCGACGGAATCGACTCTGGCAAACATGCTGCGCCTTAGCTCGACCTGGGAATCAGCGTATCAGGACGAAACGGCCGTGTTGTTTCAGCGGCGCGTCGCTCAATGAAATGCCAGGAGGATGTTACTTGGGAATCAGAAATGACCCGGGAATGTTCTCATCCAAAGTCGCGAGCATAGCTTGGTTCCCGTTTGCAAGTTTGCTCAAATGCCCATCCGTAATCTGCCTAGGTGCTTTCACCCAGGAGGGAAGCTGAGCGACGCCGTGCGCATCCGGAATGAAAGTAAGGCGCTCCCCCAGGATCTTCTTGAGTTGCAGCAACAGCGCGCGACTTTGCATCACACTAAATCCGTAAATCGGAGCCTGAGCCAGCACGCGCACGAAT